>Ga0209379_10000008_pt1 | contig 490964 bp, 426 predicted proteins | sample tdDd001_FD_187124 | JGI IMG/M metagenome (GOLD analysis project Ga0209379, IMG submission 187124) | Marine sediment microbial communities from the Atlantic coast under amendment with organic carbon and nitrate - tdDd00.1 (SPAdes)... | ecosystem: Environmental > Aquatic > Marine > Coastal >... | reverse complement strand
AGCCGATCACTCAATACCATTTTGACCGAAAAGTGATCGGCATCGATGGTATTGGGTGATCGCGATGGATAGTATTAGGTGATCGGCTTAGATGGTATTAGGTGATCGCGATGCATGAGAATATGCAGACACCGCATTTTCAGCAAAAATAGGTGTACCGGTAAAACCAAACATTTGATGATTAGTAAAAAACAGACTAATGCGTTGATGAGTATCACCAAACTGACTTCGATGACATTCATCAAAAATAAATACCACGTTCTTATCTTTTACTGGCTCCATGCGGCTTGAATAACGTTTATTGCTAATGGCGTTATTAAGCTTTTGAATGGTGGTAACAATCAGCTTTTCATTACGGCGAGTATTAACCTTACCGCCTTTCGCTTTCGTTGATGACTGCTGCTCACCGTCTTTCTCAAGGTAATACACATCTTTACCAGTAAACTGGTCAACTAACACTTTGGTTTTGTCAGTACCGTCTACACAGCCCTTGATGAAGCTATTAAATTCTTTGGCTGTTTGATAGTCCAAGTCTTTACGGTCAACCACAAACACCACTTTATGAATGGCGCTGTCACCCGTAAGTAACTGAGCGGTTTTAAATGAGGTAAGGGTTTTGCCTGAGCCAGTGGTATGCCAAATATAGCCATTTTGTTTTTCGATTGATTCGTTGCTGGCTTTTAAGGCTTCACGTTCAGCTACTCGGTCAATAATCGCTTCAGTGGCATAGATTTGATACGGGCGCATTACCATTAATATGCGGTCTGTTTCATTCAGTACCACATATTTAGTGATCATGTCGGTTAAATGCTTAGGCGTTAAAAACACCTTGGCAAATTCGCCTAGCTCGGTATAACGGTCGTTATTTTCTTTTGCCCAAAAGAAGGTTTGTTTAAAGCTTTGCTTACGATTATTGGCGTAGTATTTAGTGTTTACGCCGTTAGAGATAACAAACACCTGCACATATTGGAATAAGCCATCTTCCGCCCAGTAAGAATGGCGTTGATAACGATTAATTTGATTAAACGCTTCTTTAAGCTCTAAACCACGGCGCTTTAATTCTATTTGAACAAGCGGTAAACCATTAATCAGTATGGTTACGTCATAGCGGTTTTTATAACGACCTTCTACGGTAACTTGCTGGGTAACTTGAAAGTGGTTTTGATTAACATCGTCATCAATAAAGCGGATATAACCTGCTGTGCCATCATCTTTATTTATTTGTAGCCTATCACGCAATATTTTGGCTTTATCAAATACATTACCTTTGCCCAAAGCATTGCGAATTTGCTTAAGCTCATTATCACTTATATCAAAGCCATTAAGCTTTGAAAGTTGCTGCTTTAAGTTAGCTCTCAGTGAATCAACATCGGTGATATTGATCTTTTCAAATTGATGCTTACCGCCAACTTTTTTAGCAAGTTGAGCAACTAAGTTATCTTCTAATTCTTGTTCTGACTGATAGGCCACTTTAACTCCTTGTGCTAGCTCTCTAACAATTTATCCATTTTCTTCTTGGCAACGTGTTCTAATAATTTTCTGCCAGAGTCAAAAATGACCTTAAATGGAAAGTCTTTAAATTCAGACTTTAATTTGGAGAAAACTTCTTTATTGGCAAGCGATTTAGCAAAGTCATGACCCGTCTGGGTTAACCTTAAATCTTTAAGAACAACACCCCATTGACCATCCAAGCTTTGATAAATACCCATATGCTTCAAATTACCAATTTCGAGAGAACTTAAACTTACTAATTCGTTATCAATTAAAATTTGGTAATGAAATAAAAACTTCTGATTAATGTCACCATTCTCATCATGTGGAATTCCTGCCTTTTTTAAATCGGCAAAAGTAATATGAGCAGTTTCAGCCTCAATAAATACAGTTAAAATATCTTTTATATATTCGAGATCAATTTTCATACCTAGTCCTTTAGTTATACAAACATCTGCTGTAACAAGCCTTTCTTAAAGATTTGAGTTAATTCAATTTGCTCATTTAGCGCGCTAACTTTAGCTTCAAGGGCCTTTATAAAATCAACAATTTTTTCTCGTTCAGCCTCACTAGGCATTGGAAGAGGTAAAGCATAAAAATCAGCAGATGTTATATTCATTCGGTCATGTCTTGCACCGAAGTTAGCTATGCTGTGCATATATCGATGCCACATAGTCGTATTAAAATATTGCTCTACATAATCCAATACGCTTTCATCTTTAAAGCGGAAAGCAGTATAAAGAGGCGACATAACACCTTGGCCTATGTGGTTGCGTTTTATAGGGCCAACAGGTGCAAGTTCTGAAATTCTAGGGTTGTAAATAAAATCATTTTTTTCTACTACGGTATATCCAGTCAAGTTACCTTGATTAGCTATATCTTTATTGAAATAATCGCCTTGATTTACAATGCCACTTTTAGCTGAGTTGGTTAGTACAGCATTAACAGCATTATCTTTGTTTTTAAGGCTATTTTTATCAGCTAATTTTGATAATGGCTTTGTTTGCCAATCAGGAAAGGCATTGCCATTGTCATCTTTAAAGCGGATATCTTGCTTGAATAGCTTTCGCATCACACCTTTTTTGTATTGAGTTAGCAAAGCATGCTTATCTTTAAGTAGGCTGATTTTTTTATCTACTGAAGTAAGGAAATCAGCGACTTTCTTTTGTTCCTCGTAGCTTGGAACAAACATCTTCGTTTGTAGAATATCTTGTCGCGATAATCCAGGAATCATATTGCCAGATGCTAATGCTTCAAAAAGTCTCTTGTTTTTTGTGAGCCCAAAATAAATATATCTAATGTCATTTTCAGACATACTCCTTATTGCCATTAACTGTCTGCCCATCGCTACTTTTGGTAATTTAAGCAGCATCATTTCACCGACTCCGCTACCTTTGACGGTAATTAAAATATCGCCGTTTATCGCAACCTTTGAGCCAACTAGAGACCATTTACTGAGCTCGTTTTGATTGTTAGTAAAGTCTGACGGGCCTGTAAAATAAGGTGTGTCACTTAGCGTATTGTCATATTCATTGGGCGATAAGTGTTGACCTGAAATTAATTCGCAGATGTTTAAAACCTGCTTTTTTTCCCAGATATCTGTGAAGTCTTTAAACCTCAATCTGGGTATTGATATAGTGTCTGTCATTTAGATAAATCTCCAAATGGAGAGGCTATGTTTAATTCTTTACAGAAATCAGATAACACAATGTCTGTTGATGATAATTGACTATCTATGTCCTTCAGGTTGTCAGTAATAATACCTAAATTAATAGGCTCTTCGTCTTCAAAAGTATCAACATACCTTGGTATATTAAGGTTATAGTCATTCTCTACTTCTATTTCTTTTATTGATGCGACATAAGAAAATTTATCTGTAACTTCACGATTTTTAAAGGCTTTCAAGATCGTAGTCAAATCTTCATCACGTAAATAGTTTTGATTAGTTGCTTTACCATAATTTTGGCTAGCATCAATAAACAAAATGTTATTGCTATGTTTACGGTTCTTCTTTAAAACCAAAATACAGGTTGGAATAGATGTTCCGTAGAAAATGTTTGCAGGCAAACCTATGACCGCATCTAAGTAGTTTTTGTCTTTTATTAAATGCTTTCGAATATGCCCCTCTGCTGCACCACGGAATAGCACGCCATGCGGTAAAACTACCGCCATAGTGCCATTTTCATCGAGTTGATGAATCATATGCTGAACGAAAGCAAAATCAGCTTTACCTTTTGGCGCTAATTTACCGTAATCTTGAAAGCGCTCATCTGTTAAAAGGCCTGCTGAGGCACTCCAATCTGCCGAGAATGGCGGGTTTGCGACTACCGCTTCAAAGCGCTTTTCAACATGGTGCGGTTGCTCTAAGGTATCGTCTTGCTGAATATCAAAATTACGGTAATGCACACCATGTAAAATCATGTTCATGCGAGCTAAGTTGTACGTACTTGGGTTAGATTCTTGACCAAAGTAACCGCCAACTTCACCGCCTTTGCGTTTGATCTCTTTTGCTACTTTTAAAAGTAGTGAGCCAGAACCACAGGTAGGGTCGTAAACACTTTTAAGTTTGTCTTTACCTTGTGTAACTAGCTTAGCAAGTAGTGTTGAAACCATTGGTGGGGTGTAAAATTCACCGGCCTTTTTACCTGCACCTGAGGCAAACTGCCCTATAAGGTATTCGTAGGCATCGCCTAGAACATCAATGTCAGTTTCATGATGAAGGAAATCAATATCATCAAGATGTGTTAGTACTTTTGAAATAAGCTCGTTTTTAGCATTTTCGGTTTTACCTAGTTTGTTCGAGGTTAGATCTAAGTCATCAAACAAGCCATTGAAGTCATCTTCTGCGGCAGTACCCATAGTGCTTTGTTCAATATGGTTAAGCACCTCAGATAAGTCTTCTAAAATAAACTCGCCGTTTTCACCTTTTTGCGCCAATACATGAAATAGCTCGTTAGGTTTTAAGAAATAACCTAAATGGTCGATAGTCTCTTCTTTAATCGCTTCTAAATATTCTTTGCCTTCGTCTGTGTTTTCATCAATAGCATCAAACTTAATGCCGTCTTCTTTTAGTAATTCATCAGCATATAAATCCATACGCTCAGACAAATACTTGTAGAAGATAAACCCTAAAATATAATCACGAAATTCATCGGCACTCATGTTACCACGTAAGGTATTGGCAATATTCCAGAGTTGTTTTTCTAATGCTTTTTTGTGTTGTTCAACCATGTTGGTTAACTTCCTTTTTAAATTCTTTAATGAGTGTTTAGCTATGTTGATAGCCGGGTGCAATAGCGAGATTTTCTGCACCGTATAATGTTTGACTGTTTTGCAAATAGAGTTGGTATTCTGGGCCTGAAAGTGAACCACTTTCAGAACAATCCACGTTCCAACGTCTTAATAAATATCCTGCCATTGCTGCACGTACGTTAATTTCTAACATGCCTTTTTCCATACCAAAATCGAGCTTAATAGCGGTTGGGTGTTTAACGTTATTTGGGTGCGGAATAATTTGTAATGGCACCATTCGCATCCATTGATGATCTTCTAACTTATCTTCTTCAGGGGATGGTGTCTCTGCCAGAATTGTAACTTTGGTAATGCGAGTTAATACGAAGTCTCTGAATGACTTTGATTTACGATCATACGCTCTTAAATGCCAACGTAAGCCATTATCAACTATTGAATGAGGCACTAACTCCCTTGCACCCGAACCGCTGCTTAAAGACGTGTATATAATGCTAATAGGCTTTTGATTGATAATTGCTTGAGAGAGCTTAGCGATAATATCAATATCAGGCACGTTTAATGGGCTTGGTGATTCAATAGGGAATGAAGTATCACCAATAGAGTCAAAACCATCGCTTATGTTATTCGCTAATTTAATAAGCGTGCGGCGAGCATCATGTTTAAATATGGGCTTGAATTGCGTTGTGATGAAGTATTTTTTTTCTACGTTGTCATACGCCATATTATCAGGCGCATTGTCTTTATAGAACTTCAAATCCCTGGTTGCTGCTGCAAGGCCTAATTCGAAATGACTGACTATTTCACTGCGAGTTACCATCCCAGTAAAATAGAGCTTAAAGTCGATATAAGCTAAGCGCTGCTTCTGTGCAAAACTGAATTCGTCCATTCGATAAATCTGATTCTATTGACATTTTCTAATTGAGTTGAAATAGTATGTCTCATTATGAGTTAGACAGCAAATAGATTTTATGCTTTAGTGTTGATACAGATCATCACTATTTAAAAGCTTAAATTTATGTCTCATCAAAACACTAAACCCTCCCTAGAAAAACATACTACTTTAACTGAACTAGAGCATTTAAAAACTGAGCATTTTGATATTTATCAGGAGCTGATGAAGCTATTTAAATTTGATGATCGGGTGTGCCAAGAGTGGCTCACTAAACCCAAGCGCCCGTTGCAAGGTAAGTCACCGTTTGAACAATTATCTATAGATGCCGATGAAGTGATGAATATACTAGTTCGCATGAGAACTGGTGACTTTTCGTGAAGGGTAAGAGCAAGTGAATATTCTCTTTTTATGCACTAGTAATATACAACGCAGCAAAACAGCTGAAGAGTTGTTTCGTGCTGCCAATAACAACCATCAGTACAAATCCGCAGGCCTCAGTGCCAAATACGTTGAGAAAGCTAATTCTACTCTTTGCACTGAAGAAATGCTGCTATGGGCTGATCAAATTTATGTGTTTGAACAGCAACACATTGATCGCATTAAAAAGCATACCAGCGATATTTATTTGCCTAAAATAACTAATTTAAATATTCCTGATGTTTATCAATATTTTCAGAGAGAGCTTGTTTTGTTGTTACTAGAACAGTGCGATCTTGCTTAATCACTTGGCTATAAGACTGACCAAAAAATAAAGTTTATTTCGAACAGCAGCCGCTCTGCAAACATTACGGTAAACGATATTGTTTACTTGAGATAAATGTAATTGCATACAGAGGAATGCTTTACCATGAGTAAACAAAACTGTTTACTCGATATGAGTGGTTTAAAATTTTTTATTCGAGGCATTGATTTCTATTAATATTTTGCTCTCGAAAAACCAAACAAGATCAAAGTATCACTATTAATTCATTGAATATGTTTTTGTCGGCTGATAACTTACTAAAATAATTAAATAAAGTTAGCGATGAAAGCCGAAGCTAGTTACGGGTGATTGGTTAAGCAAGAATTACCTATACAAACTGTTATTACGCATAATTTGCCATCTTTCTCACAGCTCTATTAAAGGAAAAAAAGAAATGGATGATTTGATTGATAATGAGTTGTTCCTGCAAATTGAAGAGCACCTTAAGTGTAGTGAACAAAGCTGGCTTCTAGGTGCAGGGATTAGTTTCGATGCTAAATTACCTTTAATGTACCCGTTGACTAATAAAGTTAAAAAAGATGTCGAAAGTAGTCACAAGAAATTATTTGACGAAGTAGTCACTCCGTTATTTCAAGAGTTGCCTAACAACTGCCATATAGAACACGTCCTTAGTCACCTTGGTGACTATGCTGCACTTGCTGAAAGAAACAAAGATAAAAAAACGGTAATTAATGGCAGCGAAGTTGAGTTAGTAACCCTAGAAGAAGCACATAATACAATTCTTGAATCTATCTCAAATGTGATCCGGTGTGGGTATGTTGAGGACAAGGATGGAAATACAGTTGAAGAAGGCTCTTTATCTAAGCCAATCGTTGACATCAATGCACATATAGAATTTATTGATACTCTATTTAACCACGCCTCCGCTGGTGTTTTTGAACGAAGAAAAGCAGTAAACATATTCACTACGAACTACGACACTCTTTTGGAAGATTCACTAGCACTGAATAGGGTTCCATATTGGGATGGTTTTGCTGGAGGAGCTGTAGCGCATCGTATACAAAAATATGGAGAACCCACACCAGCAAATGGACAGCGTGCGAACTTAATTAAAATGCATGGTTCGATAGATTGGTTTCTTTGTGACAAAGGGTATGTCTGGCGAGTGAGAGATAACGACCTCTATCCAAAGGCAGAACGGCGAGTTTTAATTTACCCACAAGCTACAAAGTATATTGCGACTCAACAAGATCCCTTTTCTACGCAATTTGATTTATTCAGAAAATCGCTAAATTCCTCCAATAGTAATATTTTAGCTGTGTGCGGCTATAGTTTTGGCGATGATCACATCAACAACGAAATAGAGTTTGCTTTATCAAAAGAAGAGAATAAAACTGTATTGCTTGCTTTCTTGGAGTGTAAGGATGCAATTCCTCCATGTCTAGAAAAGTGGCGTAATGATAGTTTTGGCTCAAGCGTAATTATTGCCACAATACATGGCCTGTATATTGGAAAAGAAGGCCCATTTAAAAGGAAAGACGAAGATGATTATTGGTGGACATTCAACGGTGTAACATCAGTATTAAAGAATGGATGCGAGGTTTAATTATGTTTACACCATCTGAAGAACTAAAAATAGGTCAAGTTGTCGAGGTATCAGGAACCAACATAAAAGTTGAGATTTCCGATAAAATATCAGAATTAACAAGAACTTTTAATGGCCGTGTTTACCCAATTGGGCAAATAGGTAGCATGGTTAAAATTCACTATGGTCGTAAAATAATTTTTGGCTTGGTGACAATGCTAAGAATGCGTTCAGAAGAGTTAATTGAAGCTGGAATGCCTGTAACTCCTGATTCTGATCAACGTGTAATGGAAGTCCAACTACTGGCTGAAGGAAGCTGGAATAATACAAAATCAACTTTGGCTTTTAAACGCGGAATTAAAACTTACCCTTTACCTCAACAAGGCGTATTCCTTCTAACCAACGAAGAAATTTCTTTTGTCTATCGCTCAGCTGAAGGCACAAGAAATGATGAAGTAGATCCATTAGTTCCTTTTGCTGTTTACAGTGCTTCTGAATCTACAGCCTGTCGAACTAACATTAATAAAATGTTTGGTATGCACTGTGCTGTTCTTGGTTCAACTGGATCAGGTAAATCGGGTACAGTTGCTGCGATTATTCATAGTGTACTTTCCCATAAAAATAACGATAAAGAGTTGTCACCTCAGATAGTGGTCATTGATCCTCACGGAGAGTACGGTTCAGCCTTTAAGACTAGAGCGGTACAATATCGTGCATATGACATAGCAACAGGTGATGATGGACAAGATGAAATCAAGCTACCATATTGGTTAATGTCTAGCGATGAGTTTACTAACCTGATTATCGGTAAGACAGAAAGAAGTGCTACTAGCCAGAATAACGCTGTCCAGAAAGCACTTGCACATGCAAGAATGGTTGCAGCTAATATTGTAAAACCTTGTCCAAGAGAGTTCGGGACAAATGAATTAGATCATTTAGAAAGTTTTGATGAACCAAACCTTTGTGAAGACAAAGATACGTCAGATATTCTGAAATTCGACCGTGATAAACCTAGACCATTCTGTTTGGAAGAATTTGAAAGTCATATTAAATATATACAGGGCGGGAGAAAAACTAATGCAGGTCATGTAAGCTTGTCAAATACTGATCTAGCAAAATCGCCCGTACCATCGATACTCGATAAGCTCAAGGTTCTTCGAAGAGATACTCGGCTTTCATTTATGATGAAGTGTTGGGTCGATAATGAAGGTGAAATCAAGCTACATCAAGTCCTGAATCAATTTATAGGGGTTCCTAGTCAGGAGGGTAAAGATATCAGAATTATTGATATTTCAGGTCTACCAAACGAAGTCGCAGGCCCACTGACAGCTCTAATCGCCAGATTGCTCTTTCAGTATAAAATATTCCAGACTCAAGAAGAAAAGGAGAAAGATCCAATTCTCTTAGTTTGTGAAGAAGCCCATAGATATGTTCCAGATCATGGAGAAGCACAATACGCTGCTGCACAGGGTGCAATTAGACGTATTGCAAGGGAAGGTCGTAAATACGGAATAGGTCTGATGCTTGTTAGTCAACGACCAGCAGATGTAGATAGTACTGTCATATCTCAATGTGGTACATGGGTCGTATTAAGACTTACAAACTCTGCTGATCAACAACATGTCGCTCGCTTTTTGCCTGATGGTCTTTCTGGCATGGTTGGGGCCTTACCTATTTTATCTCAACAAGAAGCTATTTTTGTTGGTGAAGGAGCGGCATTACCTTCTCGAATTAGAATAAGAGACTTGAGAAGTGATCAATTGCCTAAATCTAATACAATCCCATTTGCTCAAGGTTGGGCGAGTGAACGTTTAAACTTGGAAAAACTTGAAACTATATCTCAGCGAATGTGTGTCGACTAACTATCACTAATTCACAAGGCTCTTAAATTGCTGACCTAATAAACTCTATGCTTAGGTCATATCCTAAATAAAAGATATGACCTACTAAAATTTAACCTATTTACTATGAGATAATTCAATAATATTATTAGAGCGCAATTTTTCTTGTAGTTCATACACCCTAAACATTAAAGTGCTATTAAGCGTTTCCAATTCTTTTTGTATCATTATTGCTTCATCTCTTTCCTTTCTATACTTTGTCTTGAGCGCGATTTCTTTCTTTAATTTTTTTTGGAGTTTTTCAACATCACTTGACGGTTCATCATCATTTTCACTTGTATTAGGATCATACTCCTTATTGAATTTTTCAATCGCAGGGTTCGCTATATCATCCACAAAATCTTTAAATTTATGAATATAACTATGCCCTAATCCTGCTTCATTGTTAATCCTATTTAATGAGAGTTTTCCTTGCTTTTTAACACGCTCAGGCTGTCCTTTTAACAATCGAGCAAGCGCATTATTTAACCTAGCTTCAGTTATATCTTTTGTTCCCACTTAAACCTCCAATGTGGCTATGACGCCCTTTATCGCTTCATTAAATTCTTCAAAATTTAAATCATGTTTTTTAATTGTTATTTCGTTACGTTTTATCTTATGTTTCATACCGATTAAAATGCTGTTCATCATTGTGTCACCTGTATTAAGTTCTTTAAAGCTTGTTATTAAACGTTTATTCTGACGTAAAACTTTCTTAGCCTCATTGTCTGTAACTACTTGATGGTCACAAGGCTTTATCTCGCCAGGAAATTCACCTATGCCGCATACTCTGCTGCAAGATGCATTCAGGCAGTAACCTCCTGTAGGGAGCTTAACAACCGAGAGAGTGCCATTTCGAACTAAACGTTCTATTTCATCTCGATTCATATATACAAGATGACCATTTTCAAGCTTTTCAAATTTATCCTGTGCTATACGATCACCACCTAGACCACTTAAGTTTTCAGATTCATTATAAATTTCATCAAAAATATCCACCCCCATGCGGATACCTTCTTCTTCCATCAATTCTAATAACTCGGTATCCATTAAAATGTCTTCCATGGCTTGTAATTGAGCATTATTGGCGTAGTAGTTAGACATATTTATATTCTGATGCTTATATTGAAACTTAATGGTTGCAGAAGAACCAAAACCATAGCGTTTGAAGAAAACAGCAAAAGTACGACGAAGATCATGGGGTGTAAGTTTAGGTAATTTCCCACCAACTTTCAGTTCACCTTCGCGGGTAGGGTTCAATCGATTAAATTCCTCAACGTCATTTTGAGAGGCGACAATTCCTGATTCAGCAAACGAGTCGTTAAAACGCCTTTCCATACCAGAGATAATAAAGCGAGTGTCGATCTTATCAGGCAAAGTACTAATAAATGCGCTATTAATCTCCCTAAGTGCATGTTGATAGTCATCATTCGATAATTCTCCGGCAATCAGCATTTGTTCCACTTTGCTAACGTACTCATTTCTTAAATGCTCAGTTATGCCATAAGCTAACTCCAAAGCGTCTTTTACAACTGGATGAGTTTGCCAAGTAGTAACCCTTGGAACCCCGTCATTCCCTTTAGAAGTTTCTCCTTTAATAACAGGTATATCATTATCATTACCTGATATTACTGTTTTATAGCTATTAATTGACATGCTCAGCATCTCACCAAGCCTCATACCAGAGAATGCTATAACCACAAGACTGCAATTAGTTAGTATTCTATTTAATACAGTACCATCCAAGAGAATTTTAAAGTCTGGAATATCATGAAGTATTTGTTTTGTTTTAATTAATGTTCTTTGTGATATTGAACCAGGTTTTTGACTTAACTCTTTTCTATTTTTTTCACCTTCCCGTATTAATCTAGCTTCCTTCATTACTCGATCAATTTCATAAATGAAAGGTTGATATAATTCAACAAGTTGAATAGCACTTGCGAGAATCGGTTGATACATACCAATCGGAATTGCGATATGCTGCTTCGTTGGCTTTAACTCAATAAGTTTCCTTAGGATATTTCGATCTACTAATCTTACACATAACTTATACTCGTGAAGTTTTTTAATTGCAGTTACGACTTCATCAACGGTAGTTTCTGACTTTTTATTAAGATCTTTAGCCACTTTTTTTGTAAATGAAGAAAATACTTTATCATCTGACAAAGATACCCAATTGCAACTCTGTAATGCTGTTGCAACTTTAATAAGGCCGTTCTTCCAGCGCTGTATTTGACTACATGTGGCTTTCTGATGGTGTTTTACTTCATATCTATCAGAAATAAATCCTAAAGCTCTTTGTATTCCTTCTCGGTATGCTAAATCAATATTTTTAAAAGATACTTTAAAAGGTTGCCCCACTGCACGTGCTTCTTGCCCTGAGTAAATCCATGTTTCATCATAAATTCGACTACGTGGCAAACCATCAGAACGAGTTGTTATTACAGTATCAGCGCTAAATTCAGGTATATCTCTGAGTTTAACTTTTGCGTTTATTTTCATGAGAAGACCTCAAATAAGTCGTTTAAACTGTAAACATTATTATAAAGCGGATGTGCAGCTTCTTTTATCTTCTCTTCTGCTAACAAGAAGTTACTGCTGGATTTTTCCTTAAAGCGCTTGAGAATACTCTCAATAATATTGAAGAGCCATGTATATCGCTTTTCAGGCATAGAGTTAACAGCTGGTAACTGTTGAAGCTGCTGTAAAGTTTCTTTAAATGAAAGCATTAACCAAATATCCATAACATCAGCAACTAGAGCATGGTGTTCACATTCAAAACATGATAGAAAATCTGTACAGATACTTTCTTCTACGGCTGTATCAACTCCTTCTTTTTTAAGCAATTTTCTTATTATACTTGCAGAACCTTTTTTATTATCGTTACAACGAACACCAAGTGGTGTTCGTGATTCGTTATTTCTATCCTTCCCTGCTCTAAGATGCTCATACTCATAGTTATCAAGGACATCGGCAAATTTATATTTCGCCGCTTCCGTTGCTGCTTTTATTTCTTTTCCATTAGCGATGCCATATTTAGCATCCATCGCAGCCCCTAGATTATTCTGATGTTCTGTTTTCGTTCCATGAACATAGTTTCTCGCCACAACATTTATACTGTTATTTCCAGACATTGCGACTAAATAGACGCTCTGTGTAACACGAAATAATGTATCCAACTTGGACTTTCTAAAACGTGACGGATTTATTGTAGGAAGCCCTAGTTTTTCAAGCAATTTGTTGATAGAAGCTTGCGGGGTGTTGATCACTGCATCGTATGTAGTTACGCTTCCATCTTGTTTGAAGTAGGGAAATACTGGAGCTGAAATGTCTCCTTCTGCCATAGTTTTAGCAACAGAAAGCCAGCTTTCTATAAACTCCTTTGCATGTTTATTAAAGCCGAGAGAATTATCTTGCTCTTGATTTCTAGCCCTACCTTTTGTTGAATCAAAAATATACTTGCCACCTTGCACTTCCTTAAAATATATATCAGATATTTTAAGCTTTGCTAATGGATTAGTATTTATTCCTGTAAACATGTAAGTAATCATCATTGCTACTCTTACAATATGATTCCGTGCATCTGATTTTTGAAGTACTTTTTTAAACGCTGCTTTTTGTCCTGCAAGTTTGTTTCCTTTTAGACCTCTTTCAATAGCAACCTTATTTAATAACTCTTCATCGTATAAAGGATGTCGCTCCGGTAATGTACTTTCTTTAAAATGCTTTAATAGAGACTTATATGCCTTAAACAAAGATTTAGCTAAAGGTTTTAGTTCAGTTTCAAGATCATGAGCCTGATAAGGATTATTGCCTACTATAGCGCCTTTAACTGATGGAAGGCTTTTAGCGTCTACACTTCTATTTAATTGTTTAAGTACCCACGAGAGTGCCTTTTTATCTGCTGACCAACTAGTTTTTTGTTTCCGATTTAACGCACATTCTTCGCTAAACCATTTCATATATTCATTTATTAAATCCATATGAAACCAGTCACCTTTGATAGCCTTAAGTCCAAAACCATCTAACCAGCGTATATAATTTATAACACCACAAAAATGAGAGTAAGTTGTTTGATTAGCTTCTTTACTCATTAATTGATAAAGGTTACGAATTAAATCATCGCGTTTCATATCAACAAGTAAAGCACCTTTTTTAAAGTCACCAGTTTGATTGTCTAAAACTGGACAGCCTTGATACTTAAAGCGCTTAAAGTACATTTTTCCCCGTCCAGGTACAGCGATGTTCATGTCTATTATATGAATTGGGTTAACTGTAGCTTTTGGTGCAACATTATCACGAATTGGGGCTAGTTCTTTACGTTTACCTTTCAATACTTTAAACCTCACTTGAGATATCATGAGTTAAGGGATCATCGATATCGCCTAGATCATCAAATATCCCCAGGTAGTCTAAAACATCTTCATAGATCTCATCACCTGTAGGCTCATCTTGTGCAATTTTCAGATACAATAATGTGGTTGCCGCATCTTCATGACCGAGGCACTCAGATACTAGTGCAAGAGCTGTATCAGGATCAGTTATACGCAATAAAACTCTGAATAATGAGACCGCAAATGTTGGCCGTAAATTATGTATAACCCCATTTATATTAATGCCATTATCATTTTCAACTGTAGCTCTAATTTCATTCCAACGAGTATTCGCTTCTGTTAATTTAGTAAAAAAAGGTACACCTGTTTGACTGATAAAGAGGTAGTCTTTTTCTTCATCAATCCCATCTTCAACTTCAAAAAGTGCATTATCACCCAAAGCTCTTTTTTCGCTACAAAAGGCTTTATACTTAGCGAGTCTAGTTTGATACCTATCACTACGAGTATACTCATAGAGCATTTGCATCGTACTTGTTGGAATGATTGTACGTCTGGGTTTATTATCGTCACTATTTGATTTAGTGAGTGAGCCGTATGTGCTACCAACACCAAAGCGCATCATTTTCTTTTCAAGATTTGGTTTTACTACTTGCCCTTTATGTAAACTTGCAACTTCTTCTTTTCTTAGCCCAGTGAACCTAGCCACAAGGAAAAATAAACAATACTCAATTGGAAATGACGCTTTCTTTAGTTCCCCTCCAACATTTTTTATAACCTTTCTTGAACCTAGTAGTATCTTCTCTACTGATGTCCATTCAACATTTGCTAATGGCTTTAGGTCGCGTCTTGACGTGGGAAGCCCACCTCCTTCGTTTTTCTTCGATTTTCCAAAGTTTAAACGTAAGTCAGTTGTATGTACTTGCTTAGACATGTATGCCTTCATGCTAGTACCACTTGCTTGAAAACTTATCGTAACAACTTCATGCTCAAAGGGCGGATTATTAAATTGGTAGCCATTCCTAAGGTAATAGGAGTAAAATTTAACAACACCATTCATATACGCTGACGCTGTTGTTCTAGCAATTTTCAATTGAGGGTTTTGTTCTTCAAGAACAGCATGTTTTAACGCTGCTCGGTATTGATAAGTAATTCGTTGATTTTTACGTAAGGGAAAGGTATTCCAGGTAGGTCGAGGTAAATCAATTAACTCATCAAATAAATCTTCATCATATTCTGCATCCCATAGACTTTGTGATTTAAGAAGAAATGAAAAAAAGTGAAGTAAAGCTTTACTATATTGATCCGACTCTTGTTTTGATTCATCGACATGATGAGCTAACAAAAACCGGTTCACCTGCTCTAATGGTTCATAAGAGACTATAGTTCCAGACTCATCTCTACCTACTAAATTCAATAAAGTAAGCTTTTTAATATGAACAGGGGCTTGTTTTGAGTATTTAACTGAGAGCTCACCATTGTCATCTACATCCACTAAAGTGGTGCGATATGTATATGGCTTAATTTCAGTTGTTTTTATTTCATAAAAGATTTCTATGAGAATACCTACCTTGATAATACTTATTAGCTATTATCAACATAGTAGATATTCTCACATCGTCAAGGTGTATAGTTACTCTTTGGGATAAAAAGTGTTTGGGTGTTCATCCCAATCGTCATCATCTAAATCGTCTTCTAAACCAGCCATAGCATCTTCATGGTAAGTATCCCACTTAAACTCAACTTCTTTACCATCAGCCACAACGTCCTCTTCCTCTGGAGGTAGTTGCTCGATAAAGGTCATCACTTTTTGAGTAAGCTCTTGGGTACCCATTTTACTAAACGCTGAAATGCTATGTACTTCACCTTGCCAGTCTAGACCTTCAAGAATACGGTTGGTAATTTCTTCCGCTTCTTCTTCGAGCACTAAGTCCAGCTTATTAAAAACAATCCAGCGCGGTTTTCCAGCAAGCTTTTCGTTATGCTGCTCTAGCTCACTGATAATAGTTTTAGCATTTTCTAATGGGTCAGAACCATCTACCGGCATAATATCAATGACATGCAATAAAATACGACAACGCTCTAAATGCTTTAAGAACTGTGTGCCTAAGCCAGCACCGTCAGCGGCACCTTCAATTATCCCTGGAATATCTGCAATAACAAAGCTGCGTTGTGAGTCTAAACGAACCACACCTAAGTTTGGCACTAAGGTAGTAAACGGATAGTCTGCCACTTTGGGTTTTGCCGCTGATACACTGCGTATAAGCGTTGATTTTCCTGCATTAGGTAAACCTAATAAGCCAACATCAGCAAGCAATAATAACTCTAGTTTTAAATTACGAATTTCACCCGGCGTGCCATCTGTTTTTTGACGAGGTGCTCGGTTAGTACTGCTTTTAAAACGGCTATTACCTAAACCATGCCAGCCACCTTTAGCAACAAGTAATTTTTGCCCTTTATGGGTTAAATCACCGAGTTGTTCACCCGTATCAACATCTACGGCGCGAGTTCCCACAGGAACCTTCAATACTAGATCATCACTCCCTTTACCGGTACAGTCACGGCTTTGACCATTTTGGCCACGCTTAGCACGATGGAAACGCTCAAATCGATAATCAATCAAGGTATTCAAACTTTCATCAGCGATAAGATAAACATCACCACCATCACCGCCGTCACCGCCATCAGGACCGCCATATTCAATATATTTTTCTCTACGAAAACTGACACAGCCATTGCCGCCGTCGCCAGCTTCAACTCTGATCTCAACTTCATCAACAAATTTCATGGTGTTTTACACAACCCTAAAGTCTTGTGGTTTATATGTTGCTATTATAAACCATTTTTTATGAATATTGCGCTAATACTTTTGTTTAAAAATCATACTAAGCGAATTAGATAATTAGCCAACTTATACCGATGATATTAATAAATTAGTGTACTTGGTATTAACTCTACTTCAATATTTACAAAGAAGTAATGATCTAAGCGCCTATTCTTTTAATTACCCAAAAAAAAACCTCGCATGATGCGAGGTTTTTGTAAAATCGAATCTAAGATTAGTCAGCAATGATGCTAACAAACTTACGATTTTTTGGACCTTTAACATCAAACTGAACTTTACCGTCAGCTAATGCGAATAACGTGTGGTCTTTACCGATACCCATGTTGTCACCAGCGTGGAAACGAGTACCACGTTGACGAACAATGATGTTACCTGCTAAAACAGATTCACCACCAAAACGCTTAACACCTAAACGTTTTGATTCAGAATCACGACCATTTCGTGTACTACCTGCAGCTTTCTTATGTGCCATGTCAAAATGCTCCTAATTAGCCGTTAATACCAGTAATTTTCACTTCAGTGAACCATTGACGATGGCCCGCTTGTTTGCGTGAATGCTTACGACGTTTGAATTTTACAATAGTAACTTTATCAGCACGACCTTGGTTTACAACCTCAGCCACTACTTTACCACCTTCAACATAAGGTGCGCCTACGTTAATTTTATCACCATCGGCGATCATTAAAACGTTATCAAATTCTACTGCTGCGCCTACTTCAAGCTCAAGCTTTTCTAGACGAACTGTTTGTCCTTCGGTTACACGATGCTGTTTACCACCGCTTTGGAATACCGCGTACATAGCTACTCCGTACTGCGCCACTTCACTATTTCATTAAAGTTATATGACGCTAAATTTAAAAATATAGGGCGCGAATTCTACGCGAAAGAAAACCCCAGAGCAAGTATAAATGTAATCATTTATTATTTTTTTCATTTAGATTATTAAATTACTAAACAAATTCTTTAGAAACCTTCATTGTCGATGATTTTAGTGTAGAATTTACTCCATAAAAAACCCGTGAATTAGTGGTTATATTTAAACCGCCTAGGTAGGAAAGTGGATATTAAAGCAATACAAAACCTCGCCAACGATGATATGACTAAAGTGAATGATCTTATTTATAGTCAATTACAATCAGATGTGGCCTTAATAAATCAACTCGGTATTTATATTGTTAATGCGGGTGGTAAGCGCATGCGCCCAATGCTCACCGTGCTTACTGCGCAAGCTTTACATCACGGCAGTGCCGAAACGCTTAATGATGATCATTGCACAATTGCCGCTATTATTGAATTTATCCACACAGCGACATTATTACATGATGATGTGGTTGATGAGTCTAATATGCGTCGTGGCCGTGAAACGGCAAATGCACTTTTTGGCAATAGCGCGAGCGTATTAGTAGGTGATTTTCTTTATACACGCTCTTTTCAAATGATGACCAAACTTGGTGATATGCGCATTATGGATATTCTGTCTGATGCCACCAATATTGTTGCAGAAGGTGAAGTATTACAATTAATGAATTGTAATGATCCTGATACCACTGAAGAAAGCTACATGCAGGTTATTTACTGCAAAACAGCAAAATTATTTGAAGCTGCTACTCGCCTTGCTGCCGTTGTTAGTAAAAAAGATAGCAAAACCGAAAAAGCAATGGCTGATTATGGAAAATACTTAGGCACCGCCTTTCAATTAGTAGATGACATTATGGATTACACTGCTGATGCTAAAGAAATGGGCAAAAACGTTGGCGATGACTTGGCTGAAGGAAAGCCGACCTTACCATTACTTTACACCATGGAGCATGGCACGGCCGAACAAAAGCAATTAGTCAGAGATGCTATCGAACACGGCAATGGCATGGAGCATTTAGATGAAATTCTTAGTGCTATGAAGCAAACTGGTGCTTTGGTTTATACTCAGAAAAAAGCCGAGATAGAAGCCGATAAAGCCATAAATGCCCTATCTGATCTTCCTGAGTCAAACTTCAAACAAGCACTAATTGATTTAGCTCATTTAGCAGCTAATCGCAGTGCATAGTGAAGGTTAATAAAAGTTAAGGTATAAGACAAAATGACTGACAAAAGTATTTATGAAAATAATCCGCTACACGGTGTTGGCCTAGAACAAGTGCTCACTGAATTAGTTGATCATTATGGTTTTGAAATATTATACGCATACTTAAACCTTAACTGCTTTAAAACCAAACCAAGCATTGCTTCTAGCATAAAGTTTCTTAAAAAAACAGATTGGGCTAAGGATAAAGTAGAAGGTTTTTATTTGTATCAATTTAAAAGCTTACCTCGCGCTGATGATACTCAATTCCAACTTCCGCCTCGAGATCGTATTATTCCAACTTATCACAAGCCTGCAGCACCAGCTGAACTAAGCTTTGAGGATGCAGAACGTTTACGCCAAAAGCGTGCTAAAAAAGCACGGGAACGCTCTTCAACACCAGCTAACCCTTGGGCGAGATAAAATAACTCGTTTAGATGTTCAACCTACTCCCTAAACTTACTTCCTGCTTATCTACTCTTCCCAAATTTCATGATTACCCTGAACGCGAAGCGGTCGAAAGGCGAGAAGCTCAGGGTTAATTAAAATATATAAAGCAAGCTTGTTAATATTTTATTGATCTAGCTCAGTGAACACTGTGCTTGATATTGTTTATTTCCCTAACAAGAACTAATTTATACTTAGCAATAAATATTTTAAGGAGTAGTTATGCCACTAATTGAATGGTCGGCTGAGTTAAGTGTTGGTATAGATAGCATTGATGAACAGCATAAAAAGCTAGTTAATATGATTAATGCACTTAATGATGCCATGTTATTAGGGCAATCAAATGAGTTACTCGAGAAAATTTTTTCTGGTTTAGCGGCCTACACACACAAGCATTTTGCCTACGAAGAGAACTTATTTGCTGAATATGGTTATGAAGATAGTGAAGAACACAAAAGGCAACACCAAGAGCTTATTAATCAAGTAGTCGAATTAAAAGCTAAGTTTTTAGAAAGTCCACAAGGAACAATAAGTACTGATTTAATGCTATTTCTTAAACGTTGGTTAACTAACCATATAATGAGAAGTGATAAAGAATATAGCGCGTTTTTACGAGAAAAAGGTGTGAATTAAAGCGATAAATAAAGAATAAAATACCGAGTTGCTAAGAAGACACTATTAGTAATTTTTCTTTGCAACTCGATATCAATAAGTAGAAACTTTAAATTGGCAATTAAGCCATAAAGTCAACACCCTCTTGGATGTCTTTGTTTAGTGTTTCAAGCATGTCTTCTTTTGCTTTTTGCTCAAACGCACTTAATTCACCGTAAGAAAGAATTTCTTCAACACCGTTTTTACCTAGGCGTACTGGATGTGCAAAATACGGAGCATCGCCATTTTCAAGAGCAACGTAAGCGTAATCAACAACCTCTTCACCTTGTAAACCTTTAACTAAAGATAAACAAAAACGTGCTGCTGCTGCACCCATAGATAAAGTAGCAGAACCGCCACCCGCTTTTGCTTCAACAACTTCAGTACCAGCATTTTGAATGCGTGGCGTTAACGCTGCAACTTCTTCATCAGTGAAAGTAACACCTTCAACTTGAGAAAGAAGTGGTAAAATTGTTGTACCTGAGTGACCACCAATAACTGGTACTTTAGTTTCAGCAACATCTAAGCCTTTCAATTCAGCTACGAAAGCTTCTGAGCGGATAACATCTAACGTTGTTACACCAAATACACGGCCCGCATCATAAGTACCTGCTTTTTTGAATACTTCAGCAACAATTGGCACAGTACCATTTACTGGGTTAGTGATAATGCCCACTAATGCTTTTGGACAGTTTTCAACAATACCTTCAGCTAACACTTTGATGATACCAGCGTTAACATTGAATAAGTCTGCACGGTCCATACCTGGCTTACGTGGCATACCTGCTGGAATTAACACAATATCAGCACCTGTAAGTGCAGCAGCTAAGTCATCACGACCAAAACCCGCAACTTTTACATCGGTTGGGATGTGAGATAAGTCTACCGCAACACCTGGTACAACAGGGGCAACATCATAAAGTGATAACTCAGAACCTGCCGGTAATTGAGTTTTTAATAGTAAAGATAACGCTTGGCCGATACCGCCAGCGGCGCCTAAAACTGCTACTTTCATGTGATCTCTCCGAGATTTTAATGGGGGATTAAACTACATTTAGTTTTTAACAAAAATATTTGAGTAAATACGTTAAAATTTGCTGAGCAAAAGATATAGCATAGACTACAAAATTACAATGAATATTAACTTATAGCGTACATTTGCATGTATGATAGCGTATAATGCTTAACTGCAAAAATTCAACTTTAGTATTATCTCTCAAGTAGACACGCATTTAGTAAAAAAGGGTTTGATATCAAACAATGAATGGCCAACAAAAACAAGAACTACTTATCCAAGCTTTTAAGGACCTATTAAAACAAGAGCAATTTGGCTCTCAAGGTGAAATAGTTGAAGCATTAAAGTCACAAGGATTTGATAACATAAGCCAATCAAAAATATCCCGTATGTTGAGTAAATACGGCGCGGTAAGAACACGTAATGCTCGACAAGAAATGGTTTATTGCTTACCAGCAGAGCTTGGCGTGCCAACAGCACAAAGCCCATTAAAGCAGCTCGTTTTAGAAATTGAACATAATGAGGTTATGATCATCATTCAAACAAGCCCTGGGGCTGCACAGCTTATCGCTAGACTATTAGACAGCTTAAGTAAGAGTGACGGTGTATTAGGGACTATTGCAGGCGATGACACCATTTTCATTGCGCCAACAGACGTCAAAAATATAGATGAAACTATCAAAAAATTAGAGCGATTATTCTCTCTTAATTTAAGCTAGTTCTTTGCTTATATAGTTATTTCTTTAGTTAGCTATTTAGTCACCTGTAAAATACTATTCCGTAATACATCAGAAGTTACAGGTTTTGCTATATGCAAATTCATACCTGCAATTAAGCTGCGCTGCTTATCTTCTTCTCTGGCATGAGCTGTCATAGCAATAATAGGTAGCGGTTTTTCTTGTTTTTCGCTTTGCTCTTGTTCTCGAATAATAGTTGCGGCTGTTAAGCCATCCATCACTGGCATTTGAATATCCATTAACACAACATCAAAGCTATTATCTGCAAGTAAATCTAAAGCCCGCTGTCCGTTTTCCGCAATAGTTACTTTCGCCTGCATACTCAGCAACAGTTCTTTGGCTACTAACTGATTAACTAAGTTATCTTCAACTAATAAAATATTTATATTGGCTAAAGCCGAGTTAGTTTTCATTTCTCCATTAGCAGGAGCTGGAGTCAATGCCGAACCTTTAGTGTTTGATTTGCCTTGAATACCCTCAGAACTTTGCTCTCTTACGTTTATAAATTCACTTTTTACTGCTGTTTGTATTTGTGTCAATGCGTAGCGATATAAAGGAATATCAAGCAATATATGCTCGATACCCAAATCATCAAGGTTTTGACAGATATTACCGCTCAGTTCCTGCATAGCAGGCTGACATAGACCAACTAAGCTAACAGCTTCTCGCCATTTCACATTGGTAGCATCCGCTTTTGATATTTGTGAAGCTAGCTCAATTTCATCAATTAATAATACGACTCTTGAATCTGCAATTGTCGATTGGAATTGCTGGGTTAAATCAATCAAACTATCACATTGGTGATATTGCCAACCGTAGCTTTTAATTGTTTCAATAAAGCTTGCTGATAAGTTTTGCTCGATTGCACATATGTGTATCACGCTATCAGCCACCCTTGTTTGCTTATCGTCTTCCTCAATTTGTTTAGGTAATGAAAGAGGTAGGATAAAGCTAAATTCACATCCTTTGCCTATATCACTGGTTAAAGTAATTTCACCGCCAAGTAATTTTACAATTTGTTGGCAAATAGATAACCCTAGCCCAGAACCACCGTATTTTCGAGTCATTGAAATATCAGCTTGTGAGAATGCCTCAAACAGATGACTTTGCTTATCTTGAGCAATACCGATACCCGTATCTTTTACTCTAAAGCGTATTAAGGCATTATCTGCGCCTTGACCTATGCTCTCTATAAATAAAGCAACTTCCCCTTGCTCAGTGAATTTAATCGCATTATTCAATAAATTAGAAACAACTTGCACTAAACGCATCTCATCGGTTTTGACTAAGTCAGGTACATTTGCTGCTAACTCTACTTTTAAGCGTAAATTTTTCTGGTGAACATTAGCAACATTAAGTTTGAGTGCCTTATCAACAATAGCCGATAAGCTAACAACTTCATTGATAATAACCATTTTACCTGCTTCAATTTTTGATAAGTCTAATAGCTCATCAATTAAATGCAGCAATGAAAATGAGGCCGTTTTTGCATTTGATAAATAGTGCTGCTGCCTCACATCTAAAGCAGTATGCTTTAACAAGTCAATCATCCCCTGCATAGCATTGATTGGCGTTCTAATTTCATGACTCATATTAGCCAGAAATTGTATTTTAACTTGGTTAGCGTATTCAGCTTGGTTCTTGGCTTTCTCTAATGCTGTTTGTGTTGCTTGCTGCTCAGTGACATCTTGCAACATAGTAATAGTACCTAGTATTTCACCTTGCTTATTTGTAAATTGATTACAATAGCCCAAATAGCTATGTTCACGCGCTTCAATCAAAGCTTGCTGGGGGAAACTTTTGTCACAATCTTCGTTTAACCTATTAATCTCTTGAGCCAAAGCTTCAGGCATAAACTGGCTTGCTTGATCCCCTAACATTTGAGCTTCATCGCATTGAGTTAATACCTCAAAAGCATAATTACAACCCATCAAATTTCCCTGAGGATCATTAAATATAATAAGTTCAGGTATAGCATTCATCACTGAGCGTAACAGCACATAATCTCGCTGATGCTTAGCACTGGTTTCTTGTAGTGCCTTGGTTTTTTCTAACACTCGGCTATCAAGCACTTCATTCTGCTCTGTTAATTGCAATAATAAACTTTGGTTTTGTGTAAAGATATCTTCAACAAGAACAAACCAATGCAACCAATCTGCAGTAGGTTTTATTTTTCCAGGATCTCCCTCTGCACAATGCTCAATATGACGAATAAACTCATGAGTTGGTTTAATAAAACTTCGCCTTGTCATGTAATTAACTAACATTAAAAAAGCTAATAAACCCACTAATAATATGGCAAACATGAAAACGAAGTGGCTCCACAAAGGAGAGATAAATTCTTTATAAGGTTGGTATTTAAGTAATGTCCAACCATTTACGCTTAAGGTTTGCTTTTCAATGAGCCAATCGCCAATTTTAGTTGAATCATCCATATCAGCAAGAATTTGATGGTTCAATTGACTTAACCCTTCGGGCAATAATTTTTGCCATGAAGCACGATAACTTAAGGGGTCTCTCCCTTGTTGTTTAAAGAAAAGAATTTCATTTTGTTGATTGAATAGCACCAAGCCTTGCTCGCTTGTTTCTAACTCAGGTAAATTTTGCTGTAATCTAGCAAGGTTAATATCAAACATAATGATGCCCAATAATTGCTTTTCTCCATACACACCAATACCTAATGATGCGTTCATGCCTTTTCCCGCTGCATCTATATAAGGTGATGACCAAACAACTTGGTTATTATTAACTCTTAATTCTTGAATTTTTTTAAAGTGAGGGTTGAGTTGCATTCGGTTACTATAATGCCAGCTATCTCTATCAATCCACGGAAAAATATTAACGAATTTAGCCAATGAAACGTAATAAAACCATGTTCCCTCTTCAATAACTTTTTGCGCAGCAACAAAAGCGGGAGTTAAGGCGTTTGCCATGGAAAGTTCTTGATTTTTGGCCGTTGAAAACTCACTAATATTGCCAATACCCGTAATATTGCCGCTTAAATGTTTTTCTTGGTCAAGAATATCGATGCGAGGTTTGTCTAAATAATATTGCTCACCGTCTTGTTTTAGTGACACTGAATGATTATTTAACTCATGGGGAGACATCAGTAAATATTCAGCAAATTCTTGAATACCAGTAAGTGCCTGCTTACTTTGCTCTAGCCGAGTGTTAAGTTGGTTGACTTGGGCTTGAAGTTGATTCAAGCCTTGTTGTTTATGAGCGGAGAGTTCGTTGAAATAACGCAGCGTTGCTGCGGTTAAGGCAACAAAGACGATAATAATAAAAGCAACGACAACGGCCGTATTATATCGTCTAAATACGGTATTTTCTGCGTTTCTATTGAGCAATGCTTCGCCTTAGCTAAAATATAACTTTAACGCTATCATAACTAAGACAAAAGCATAAAACGAGTTTTTGCTTTAACTTACAAGTTTTCTTCAGCAAATGATGCTAAACGAGAACGCACTACTCCATTTAAGTTAATTGTTGCGCTCCCTGAAAAATCTTTAAAACGCTCAACAATATAAGTTAAGCCAGAAGTCACCGCGGTTAAATAATTACTGTCTATTTGCGCTAGATTCCCACTACATACTAATTTTGTGCCTTCACCACAACGAGTGATAATAGTTTTAAGTTGTGCCGCGGTTAAGTTTTGACATTCATCTAGCAGAACTAGCGAATTTTGAATACTTCGACCACGCATAAAGTTAACAGATTTAAACTGAATATTAGCTTTATCCATAATATAGTCTAAACTGCCAGACATACTTTCATCTTGTCCATGTAATACTTCTAATGAGTCGGTAATAGCTGCTAACCACGGTGCCATTTTTTCTTCTTCAGTGCCGGGTAAGAAGCCGATAGACTCAGCTATTTCTGGTGTTGAACGGGTCACTATAATTTTATCGTATAAACCTCGTTCAACCACTTGCTCTAACGCTGTTGCTAAAGCGAGTAAGGTTTTACCACAACCTGCTGGTCCAGTTAAAATGACTAAATCAATGTTAGGATCAAGTAAAGCATCCATGGCCATGCCTTGATAAATATTTTTAGGATGAATACCCCAAGCTGATTTTCCCATTAACCGCTCTCGACCTAAGTCCAGTATAGAAACTTGCTCATCATTCCAGCCAATAACTTTACCAGCAAAGGACTCATTGTCATCAATCAAGTATTCATTCATATAGCTTAAGGGCACAATGGCTTTATCTATATAATGAGTGGTAAACCGCCCGTCTGACTCACTGTCACAATCTTTAATTTGCTGCCAAAAATCTCCTTCAAACTGATGATAGCCTTTAGTTAAAAATTTAATATCATCTATTAACTGATCACTTCGGTAATCTTCTACATGGGCTAAACCTGCACCTTTAGCCTTTAAACGCATATTGATATCTTTAGTGACAAGCACTACTTTTTTGTTTGGGTGCTGCTCTTGAATTTGTATGGCGGCGTTAATGATGCGGTTATCATTCTCATTAAACGATAATGTTTTGGCTGTTTGCTTCAAGGCATAGTCATTAATTATTGATAAGCAACCACTTGGGTGTTGTTCATCACTTTCAGGCAATTTAACGCCTGCAAGCACTTGCTCAGGGGTAGCATCAGTTAATGTATCTTCAAGCGCTCTAATTGCCACTCTTGCATCTCGGCTGACATCTTTGCGTCTGTCTTTAATAGAGTCAAGCTCTTCTAGCACCGTCATAGGCACAACAACATCGTGCTCTTCAAAAGATAAAAAAGCAAAAGGCTCGTGCAGCAGGATATTGGTATCGAGGATATAAATGATTTTTTCTGACGAGGTAGCAGTTTTAGCGGTTTTCTCATTACTCATATTTTCTTTAGTCATAAGCAATCTCCGTGATTTACTGACAAAAACAAACACAAAAGAGTAAAATAATTATTACTATATAACCTTAACTCGGGATAAGAACTTAGCTAACCAATTGAAGTAACTGTAGATTACATCCCACTCATTCTAGCTTAATACTTTTTCTTAATTTAACACAGTAGTAAGGAAAAGTAGTTGCTAGAAAGCAAATTGTTATCCCGAGCTAAGGTTAAGTATACCTCTTAACCATGACAGCTAAATAAAGACTTATCAAGACGTTTTGCAACTTTACTGAATTTTATTCTTTACTATAATTCTAATTAATAGCCATACTTAACGGCGCACATCTATGCATTTAAAAATTATTTTGTTTTGCTGCTTTTTTTTCATCCCACCTGCGTTTTCTTTTGAATGTAGTGAACAGCAAGCAAAAGACATAATAATTGATTACCAATGGTATACAGAGGATTACCCTCCGTACAATTATATAAACCAACACGGGGAATTAGTTGGCATTTATCCTGATATATTACAGTTAATCTATAAAGAGCTTAACCTTAATATCAACGCTAAAGAGATAGTAACAGTACCTTGGGCTAGGCTTTTTCATACACTTGAGAATTCAACTAAACATGCTGCATTTAGTATGCTGAAAACGCCTGAGCGAGCTAAAAAATTTCAATTGGTACCTTTACCTATAATGACAAAAGTATCTGTCATGGTATTGAATGAAAATAGGAATATTTTAGCTAAGAGAAACCTTGAAGAGCTTACTTACTCTATTGTTCGAGAAGATATAGGAGAACATTTATTAGATAGTAAGTTAAACATAAAAAATAAAATAAAAACGACCTCCGCTAATAGTATGCTAGGAATGCTGATTCATAATAGGGTTCATGCCATAGCTTACGCCGAGTTAGTTGCGTATTTTCAAATGAATAGGCTTGGCTATGCAAATAAAACCCTAGTACCTATATATACCTTGGAAGATAAGTTAAAAACGTCCTTTGTTTTCCATAAAAATACCCCCTCCTGTGTCACTGAATTATTCGCACTAACAATATCTACACTTGATGAAAAAGGCGAAATTACTCGCATAGTAAAAAAATATCAGTACTAACAGGTTAATTTTTAACACATCTCATTTGTTTTCCTGAATTATTTAATGATCATAGCTATGATTAGGAGTACTATAGCGCCCATTTTTCCCCGGCCCTATTTGGCAAGAAATAGACAAAAGGGGATAGCACTATTATTTTTAGTTCTCGGAGAGTTTAGTTTATGCCATTTCAGCCCGGTCAACGTTGGATCAGTGACAGTGAATCAGATCAAGGATTAGGAACCGTTACCGGTGTGGAACACCGATTTGTGAATATAGTTTTTACCGCAACAGGTGAATCTCGTCAGTATGCAAAAGCAAATGCCCCTTTGACACGCGTGGTGTTCAATGTTGGTGATATCATTCCAAGCCACGAAGGCTGGCTGTTAAAAGTGACTTCAAGTAGCGAAGAACACGGCATACTTACCTACCATGGTGTTAGACAAGACACACAAGCTGAAACTTCATTAAAAGAAGTGATGATTGATCACTTTATTAAATTTAATAAGCCTCACGATCGTTTATTAAACAGCCAAGTAGATAGACTTGATTGGTATCAATTACGTAAAGATTGTTTACAGCATCAATATCAGCAACAGCAATCAGAATTAATGGGCTTAACGGGTGCTCGCGTTAGCCTTATTCCACATCAACTCTATATTGCTGATGAGGTTGGTAATCGCTTTGCTCCTCGTGTTTTATTAGCCGATGAAGTTGGCTTAGGTAAAACCATTGAGGCGGGTTTGATCATTCATCAACAATTAGTGAGTGGCCGAGCAAAACGCATTTTGATTATTGTTCCTGAGTCATTAATGCATCAATGGCTGGTAGAAATGCTACGTCGCTTCAATCTTAAATTCAGCATTTTTGATGAAGATCGCTGCGTCGAAAGTTCTGGCCACCCCAGCGAAGGCGAAGAAGCAACTAATCCATTTAGTACTGAACAACTCGTATTAGTTAATCTCGGCTTTATCACCAAGAACCCTGCATGGTATGAAGAACTGATTAGTGAAGATTGGGACTTAATGGTGGTTGATGAAGCCCACCACTTAGATTGGCAACAAGATAACCCTAGCCTTGAGTATCAGTGTATTGAACAATTAGCACAAGTGATACCAGGTGTATTATTACTTACCGCAACACCAGATCAATTAGGTCATGAAAGTCACTTTGCCCGTTTGCGCTTACTCGACTCAGATAGATTTTTTGACTATGAGAAATTTACCGAAGAAGAAACCCACTATAGTGAAGTTGCAGATGCAGCTAATGCCTTAGTTGAAGGTGAAAGATTATCTTCAATGCAAGAAAACACCTTAACGGAATTGTTAAAAGAGTCTGACATTAGTGAGCAACTAACACTGTTAAATAGTGAAGATGAGAGCCAACAAGCGACAACACGCCAGCAATTACTGTCTCAACTACTTGATAGGCACGGTACAGGCCGTATTTTATTTAGAAACTCACGTAATACCATTAAAGGGTTTCCAGCACGTGAAATTCACCCAGCACCACTTACCATGCCAGAGCAATACCAAGAGTCGTTAAATGAATTTATGCTCAGTGGCTGCCCTGAAACTCTGGCAAGTACGCAGCAAGCAAAGTTGGTGTTCACTCCTGAAGTGCTATTTGGATTAGATCATCAAACTGAAACTTGGACTGACTTTGACCCGCGTGTCGATTATTTAATTGAGCTTTTAAAGTCACTGAAAAAAGAAAAAGTACTGGTTATTTGCGCCCATGCACAAACAGCCATTGATTTAGAAGCAGCATTACGTATTAAAGAGGGCATACGCTCAGCCGTATTCCATGAAGGTTTATCCATTTTTGAGCGTGATAGAGCTGCCGCTTATTTTGCACAAGATGAAGACAGCGCTCAATTATTATTATGCTCGGAAATAGGCAGTGAAGGTCGAAACTTCCAATTTGCCCATCACTTAGTTTTATTTGATTTGCCTTCTAACCCTGACTTACTAGAGCAACGCATTGGCCGCCTTGATCGAATTGGACAAACACAAGTCATTCGTTTGCATGTTCCTTATTTTGAAGACTCAGCGCAGCAGCTACTGTTTAAGTGGTATCAACAAAGTATGCAAGCATTTGAACACACATGCATAACAGGTCGAGTTGTTTATGAGGCCTTTGGCCAGCAATTATTATCATTAGCGTTAAGCGCTCAACAAACATCTAGCGAAGCTGAACAACTAATCGAAAGCAGCCAACAAAAGCATCTTGAGATTAAAGCAGAGTTGGAGTCAGGTCGAGACAAGTTACTTGAGCTTAATTCATCGGGCCAAGGGCGCGCCCATGAGTTGGTAGAAAAAATAGCACAAAGTGACAGACAAATTGATTTACCACAGTTTATGTTTGCTGCCTTAGATGTTTTTGGCGTGCAACAAGACGATAAAGCTGATAATGCTATTGCCTTAAACCAAAGCGAGCATATGCTTAATAGTAACTTCCCTTGTCTACCTGAAGATGGTACTACGGTTACCTTTGATCGCGATACTGCATTAGTGAATGAAAACTACCAATTACTGACTTGGGATCACCCTATGGTACGTGGTGTCATGGATTTAGTACTCAGCGATGAAATTGGTAACGCCAGCATAGGTTTACTGAAAAACGAAGCATTGCCTGTGGGCACCTTCTTTTTAGAATGTTTATTCACCGTTGAAGCTACTGCGCCAGCACATTTACAACTAGGTCGCTATTTACCTACCACACCGATTCGCATTTTAGTGGATAAAAGCGGTAATAATCTAGCTGATAAAGTCAGTGAAGCTGTATTAGATAAACAGCTAAAGCCTGTTAAAAAACAAATGGCTTTGCAGCTTACAAAAGCATTAAAAGCACAAATTAGCCCGTTAGTAACTAAAGCTGAAAGCCATGGTGAACAAGAGATAGCGGCTATTCAAGCAAAAGCTTTGACAAATATGCAGAGCAAATTATCACAAGAGCAGCAAAGATTAACAGCCTTAAAAGCGATAAATCCAAGTGTTCGCCAAGCAGAAATTGACTTTATTACCCACCAACAGGCAGAATTAAGTCATTATATTGATAAAGCACAACTAACGTTTGAAGCAATCAGAATGATAGTGGTAACCCATTAATCAAAAGTTACTAGCAAAATAGGTTTCGAATGACGAAGTAAAGACAATAGTAGTTTTATTTCGACATTCGTCACTTAACATTATGAAAAAGTGAGACACTATGAGCGCGAACCCTGATTTTATTTACCAACCACCGATGTCACCCTACCTTGATATTATTTATCAAGACAATGACATTGTTGTGTTAAATAAAAGCAGTGGCTTACTCAGCGTCCCCGGTCGATTACCTGAGCATCAAGATTGCTTACAAAATAGAGTACAACGGGTTTTACCCACGGCAACTATAGTTCACCGCTTAGATATGGCAACATCTGGCTTGCTTATTATGGCGTTAAACAAAGCTGCCCATGTTGCTATTAGCCGCCAATTTGAGCAAAGACAAACGAAAAAAAGCTATATTGCTCGCGTCTTTGGTCACGTCAAAGAGCAGCAAGGTAGCGTTGATTTACCACTTATCTGTGATTGGCCAAACAGGCCAAAGCAAAAAGTAGATCATGAAAACGGGAAAAAATCACTTACCCACTATAAAGTGCTCAAACTTGAAGGAAGCAAAACAGAAGAACTGAGCAGCTTAGTTGAACTAACACCGATAACCGGTCGCTCCCACCAATTAAGAGTACATATGCTTGCTTTAGGGCACCCTATTTTAGGCGATAGGTTATATGCCCACGAACAAGCACTAACGGTTAGCCCAAGATTACAACTTCACGCTCAAATGTTAACTATTTCCCACCCAACCACAAATGAAGTTATGGAGTTCACAGCAACTTGCCCATTTTTATAATAAAGCTACGTAAATAAGATTCACACTTTACCTGTAATAACCGATATAAAGACAAAGCACTCAATAGTGAGCAATAAACCTTGAGACAATTAGTATCTAAATTCAAATTCAGCTTTTTTATAGTCACTCTCTGTTGCTTACCCAATTTATCTTTCGCTGAACAAGAAGGCGCTGCAGAGCAAAAGACAGTAAAAGAAAAAACTATCAATGAGAGTAACAATAAGAATTTCCAACCTTTTCCCGTTTCTCTTAAAAAACAGCAAAAAGAAGATTTAAAACATTATTTACCCGCCACTAAAGTAAAACCCATACTAGTAGGCACAGATGATTATCTTACCTTAGTGAATGAAAACACCAGAGCCAATCATAAAGGCGTGGCAATGTTAATACCTGATTGGCGACAAGGGGCAGTAAATCCAAAGGCGATAAATTATTTACGCAAAACATTACCACAGCATGGTTGGACAACCATTAGCGTTCAAGTAGCTCCAAAACCGAATAATTTTCCATCTACGGCCTTAAAGGTAAGTGAACAAAAAGAAGAGAACAAAAAGATCATTGATGAATATAAAACGAGCTTTTCTGCACTCATCAATGCAGTTTACGAGAAAGCCAAAGAGTATCCGGGTATTGTGATCATCATTGCCCAAGGCAACCATGGCGCCTTGTTAGTGGATTTACTTGCTGAAAACGAAAACATTACACCAAATGGCATTGTATTATTAAGCAGCTATCGCTTAACAAACCCTAAGCTACTTGAACAAACAAATACTGATTTTGCCAGAGCCTTAGCCAACAGTGAGCCACCTATTTTAGATTTATACCTAAAATATGATAATGATATTGTCATCAATAAAGCCCCTCAAAGGCTGTCGATAGCAAAACAGGAAATGAAAATTTATTACCGTCAGCGCCAACTCAATAATATGGCAACAGGCTTTTATCCTGAAAAAGAGCTGTTAACACAAATCAACAGTTGGTTAAAAGCGATAGGCTGGTAAAAAGAATTTTGAGGGGAGCTTATCTAAAGCATCCCACCAAAACTAGCAAATCATTGCTTTTTATTGCTTAGAAAGCAAATCATAGGCGGCTTGGATCTCTTGAGTTTTTTCCTTCGCACTTTCCATCATTTCAGGTGGCAACCCCTTAGCAATAAGCTTATCGGGGTGATGTTGCGACATCAGTTTTCGATAGGCTTTTTTCACCTCAGCTTTAGAGCTATCTTTACTTACCCCTAAGACCTTATAGGCGCTGTCAATTTGACTTGCTTTACTAACACCAGCAGCACCTTGTTGATATCTTTGACCAGACTGTTGATGAAAGGCTGCACCGGCAATAATCATCTCTAATAAATTATCTAACTGACGCCCAGAATAACCAAGCAGTTTAGCAATGGTATGCAGCACTTCTCGCTCTTGTGCATCTAGCTCACCGTCAGAAAAAGCCACTTGAATTTGAATTTCTAAAAACATCAATAGTAAATCGTGGCGATTACCACAAATACGCTTAAATTTTCTCAACCTATCTTTCAGTGGAAACCCTGCCATCTTACCTTCGCGAAAGGCATCTTGAGCTTGTTGGCGCATTTCACTGTTCAAGCCTAGCTTGTTCATATAGGCGCTAGCAAATGCAATTTCGTGATTAGTCACCTGCCCTTTTGCCTTGGCAACATGCCCCATCACAGAAAAAGTGGTGTAAAAAAAGACCGCCTGACGAGAGATATCATCTTCTTCACCTTGTGTTAATCCGTCAAAGTCGAAGCCTCGACCACGATCAAATAAATGCCCTAACCACAGCCCTAATAATGCTCCGAACAAGTTTTTACTTAGCATAAAGCCAAATAAAAAGCCTAAAACCTTTCCCCAAATACGCATACTTTTGTTTTTACCTTACAATTAATAGCGAGCTTGCCTTATTTGCTATATCATATACGCTTCATCGTGCATATTTAAGATAACATTAAAAAAATAAATGCTTTTTCCCCGACAATTTTTTTTCTTAACCAGTGTTTTAACTTGTTTTAGTGGCGTAATTTCTTATTCCGCTTTCGCTGAGCAAAAAGAGCAATCAGCAGATCAATCAATAATGCAATGCGTTATGCCAACCTATGTACCTATGGTTGATGACTTACCTAAAATAACCGATGACAGCATTCGAATAACATCAAAGTACTCAAGCATTGAAAAAGATCAATATGCTCACTTTAATGGTGGTGTAACACTTGTTGATAAAAACCAAATTATTATGGCTGATGAGTTAGCTTTTGATCGTTTATTGATGACATTTAATGCCCAAGGCAATATCCATTACCAGAATAAAAGCATAGATATACTGGCAGGCGAGCTTAGTGCCAGCAAAAAAGATAAAGTCAGTGTCATGAAAGATGCTTCATACCAACTTTATGGAAACCCTGGCCACGGTAGTGCCGATAAACTAGAGTTAAGTTCATCAGAAGGTTTAAGTCTCTTAAGTTCAACCTTTACCACTTGCCCTGGTGACAAACCCGATTGGCAGATTAAAGCCTCAGAAATAGCAATATCAGCCGATGGCAGTGAAGGTAACGCTTATCACGCTCAAATTAGATTATTTGACGTGCCTGTGTTGTATTTGCCCTATTTTTCTTTTCCTGTTTCTAATCAACGTAAAAGTGGTTTTTTATATCCCAAAATAGGCAGTTCAAGTAATTCAGGTTTAGAAGTTGAAACGCCTTATTATTGGAATATTGCCCCGGAAATGGATGCCACAATAACTCCTCGTTATATGTCAAAACGGGGGACACAATTAAAAACAGAATTTAGGTATCTATCAGGCTTACAAAACGGCAGCATCGACATAGAATACCTGCATAAAGATGATGCTATAACCACAAATAATGATGCTCGTTATCTGGCAAGATTTCAGCATATAGGTACTTTCTCTGATAATTTTAGAGCCTATATTGACTACACAACCCTAAGTGATGACAACTATTTAGTAGATATTGGTTCAAATCAATATAACTCAAACGATGCCTATCTATATCAAATTGGAGAATTAGCCTATTTTGGTGATCAATGGCAGGCAACCATGAAAATACAAGATTTTGAAATATTAGGTAATCATCAGGCAAGTTATAAAACCTTACCTCATATTGAAATATCCAGTCAGCAACCTTTGGCCTCACTTATTCATTCAAACTTTCCTGGCCAATTCGAAATTTATTCTGAACTAACTAGCTTTCAAAATGAAGTTAACAGTGAGCTTAGTGCAAATCGCTATCATGTAGAAGCAGGACTAACCTTCCCTATTTCAACACCAGCTTGGTTTTTAAATTCAGAATTAAAGCTTATGCACACTTATTATCAACAAGATAATATTGGCCTAAACAACCAACTCACTAAAACAGTTAACCGTACGCTACCTAAAGTACGTGTTCACGGCGGCATAAACTTTGACCGTAACATGACATTATTTGGCTCATCTTACACCCATACGCTAGAGCCACAGTTACAATATTTGTATATTCCTGAAAAAGATCAAACCCACATTGGTTTATATGACACCACTGGCTTACAAGACGACTATAATGGTTTATTCAGAGACAGAAGCTATAGTGGATTAGATAGAATAGCAGGCGCTAATCAGTACACTTGGGGTGTAACTAGTCGATTACTCGATAAATCTAATAGCGAAGTGTTTCGTCTTAGCTTAGGTCGAATCCATTACTTAGATGACAATAATACCTATGATGAATTTCTTGATGTAGATGCTGAGGCAGGTAAAACCGCCCAACAATCATCCGTAGCGGTAGATTTATTTTATCGACTCAATCATCAATGGCAAATCAGTTCAGACATTCAATACAACACTATTGATGACTTTACCAATAAGAGCCAAGTAGCCTTAAACTATAAAATTGATAAATATAATTCAGTTCAATTGAACCATAGGTACACTCGTAATGTCTCAGGTAATAGTTTAGAGCAAGCCTCTTTGCTAGCAAACTTTGCTATTAATGAAGACTGGGCGTTTGTTGGACGTATAACCGAAGATATAAAAAATAAGCGTAGCTTGGAGACTTACGCAGGCTTTCAATACGAAAGCTGCTGCTGGGCGTTACGTATTGCCTATCACAGGCATATTAACTCGATCTTAGATGATAATAGTTTCAATGAAAACCGCGATGAATTTAATAGTGGTTTCGTGTTACAGTTTATTATTAAAGGTTTAAATGGCAAACAGGGCTCTATTGGCACACAAGAAATGTTTGACGCAAGTATATTCGGTTATAAACAGCCCTATTACTTACAAAATTGACGGCCACTAAAATAGCAAATTAACAATTAAAATATCACCATTAACGAAGATGTAAATTCATGAAAAATTTAGTTCAAATTTTAATGCTTTTGAGTGTTACTTATATAGCAATAAGTTTTCAAGCACTCGCTAAAGAAGAACAATTAGATAAAGTTGCTGCAATTGTTAATAACTCTGTAGTACTCGAATCTGAAGTAAAAGACCTATTAGCAAACATTAAAAATCAAGCGAAAAAAAATAATCAAGCCTTACCTTCTGATAAAGCTTTACGAACTCAGGTCATGGATAAGTTAATCAATGACAGCTTGGTTTTGCAAATTGGCGAACGCATGGGTGTTCAAGTTAGTGATGCTCAACTTGATCAAACCATCGCCAATATGGCCAGTGAAAACAAACTAACGTTATCGCAGTTTCGTCAAGCCATTGTTGATGACGGCACTGATTATGAAAAATATCGCGAAAATGTCCGCACTGAATTAATTTCAGGGGAAGTACGCCGTAATAGTGTTAGACGTAGAATCTTTATTTCACCACAAGAAATCGAAAACCTGCTTGGGTTAATGAAAGCCCAAACCAATAACAATGTAGAGTACCACCTTGGTCACATACTGATTGAAATTCCATCTGATGCAACGCAAAAAGAAATGACTGCGGCAAAAACTCGCGCTGAAAAAGTTATTGAATTATTGAATAAGGGCTCAAACTTCACCAAGATAGCCATTGCTTCATCGGGTGGTGCTAACGCATTAGAAGGTGGAGACTTAGGTTGGAAAAATATCAATGAAATGCCAACACTTTTCTCTGAACTAATTGATGGTAAAGATAAGGGTACTGTTGTAGGGCCTATCCGTACAGGTCTTGGCTTTAGTATTGTTAAAGTACACGATATTCGCGGTCGACAAGTAGTTGAAGTTGAAGAAGTTAAGGCAAGCCATATCCTTATTAAACCTTCTATTATTTTAAGTGAAGAAAAAGCCGAAGAACAGTTACAAGCGTTATTAGATAAAGTCAAAGCAGGCGAAGCTACCTTTGCAGACTTAGCTAAAGAGCACTCTGAAGGGCCAACCTCGGTTCGCGGCGGTGATTTAGGTTGGGCAGATCCAAAAAGCTATGATCCTGCCTTTAGAGATGCTTTAGCTACCATGAAAAAAGGTGAATACCACAAACCATTTCGTTCTTCCTTTGGCTGGCACATTGTCCACTTAGAAGATAGACGCACGGTTGATGCTACTACTCAAATGAACCAAAATCGTGTTTATCAAATTCTGCATAATCGGAAATTTGGCATAGAAAGCGCCCGCTGGATGAAAGAAACCCGTGACGAAGCTTACATAGAAATATTTGAACAGGATAGTAAGTAATGACCAAACGCATTGCTATAACCCCGGGTGAGCCAGCAGGTATAGGCCCTGATTTAATTATTGCTATTGCACAACAGGATTGGCCTGTACAAGTTGTTGTTGTTGCCTCAAAATCATTAATTAGTGAGAGAGCACAACAATTAAACTTACCAATCACTCTGGTTGATTATGACGCCACTGCTGAGGCTGCACCACAACAAGCAGGTTCAATTACAGTACTTGATACTCCCCTTGCGGAGCCTTGTATTGCTGGCGAATTAAATGCCAATAATGGTGCTTACGTCGTTGATACGTTAAAAATAGCCAGTGATAAAAACATGTCAGGTGAGTTTGATGCCATTGTTACAGGCCCTGTCAATAAAGGTTTAATCAATAAGTCTGGTATACCGTTTAGCGGCCATACAGAATATTTCGCTCATCAAGCGAACTGCTCTGACGTAGTTATGATGTTGGCCACTGAAGGCTTACGGGTAGCCTTAGTAACCACTCATATTCCTCTAGAGTATGTTTCTAAAGCAATTACCTATGAACGCTTACAAAAAGTTACTCGCATCTTGCATGCTGATTTAAAAAATAAATTTGGCATCGAGTCTCCCAAAATATACGCCTGTGGTATCAACCCTCATGCCGGTGAAGACGGGCATTTAGGTCGAGAAGAAATAGACCTGATGATCCCTGCTTTTGAAGAATTAAGGGCTGAAGGTATGGATATTACTGGACCACTGCCTGCTGATACTATATTTCAAGAAAAGTACTTAAAAGAGGCTGATGCCATTTTAAGTATGTACCATGATCAAGGCTTACCTGTATTAAAATATAAAGGTTTTGGTTCATCGGTTAATATCACCCTAGGTTTACCTTTTATACGCACCTCAGTTGATCACGGTACTGCGCTAGAGTTGGCAGGTACTGGGCAAGCCGATTCAGGCAGTATGATGGAAGCCATGCGCAACGCTATTAAATTAACTAATAGCAGTAAAGCAAATAGCAATGCTCAAACAGGCTAACAATAGCCTACATTTATAGCTAGCTAACTTTTAAATGAGAAATTATGAACAGTAAAACCCACCTAGGTCATCAGGCTAAAAAACGCTTTGGTCAAAACTTTTTACATAATGACGCTGTAATAAGTAGCATTGTTGATGCGATAAATCCTGAGCCGGGTGAAAATTTAGTAGAAATTGGTCCTGGCCTTGGCGCTTTGACAGAGCCAGTTGTTGAACGAGCAGAAAAGCTTTCTGTGGTTGAGTTAGATAGAGATTTAGCCCATAGATTACGACATCATCCGTTTTTAGCGCCCCATTTAACCATCTATGAAATTGATGCCTTAAATTTTGATTTTGCCGAACTAGCAAGCGAAAAACCTTTGCGCATCTTCGGCAATTTGCCCTACAACATTTCTACACCATTAATTTTTCATCTATTAACCTTTAAAGACAAGGTTAAAGACATGCACTTCATGCTACAAAAAGAAGTCGTGGAGCGTATGGCTGCGGGCCCAGATTGCAAAGCTTATGGTCGTTTATCTATCATGACTCAATATCAATGTCAGGTGTTTCCTGTTATGGAAATTGGCCCAGAAGCATTTAAACCAGCACCAAAGGTCGACTCAGCGATAGTACGCTTAGTGCCACATAAAACTATTGATAATCCAGTTAAAGATATCAACGCGTTAAATACCGTTTGTTTAACCGCTTTCAATCAAAGACGAAAAACTATCCGTAACAGCTTCAAAAAGCTTATTAATGTTGAGCAACTTGAAAGCCTTAATATAGATGCTAGCCTTCGCCCTGAAAACTTAACGCTTGATGACTATATTAAGTTAGCTAATTTTGTCACTGACAACCCGGTTGAGCAGGTTGAAGAAGCTAATACTAAGCTATCAAGACGAGCCGCCAGAGCTGATAAGCAAAGGTCAAATAGTAAGGAATAGCACCTATGGCTATTTATTTGGTGGGTGATATTCAGGGCTGTTACCAAGAATTTAAAGCACTACTGGCTCAAGTATGTTTTAACAAAGAAAAAGATCAGCTTTATATTGCTGGCGATATGGTAGCTCGAGGCCCTGACTCTTTAGCTACGCTCAGATTTATCAAATCATTAGAAACATCTGCAAAAGTCGTACTTGGCAATCATGACCTCCATTTACTTTCTATATACGCAGGTCTTAAAAAATCCAAGCTTCAAGATAAGCTAAGCGAATTACTTAACGCACCAGATATAGATGAGCTGATGCAATGGCTAGCCCAGCAACCTTTATTGCAACAAATCAATAATGAAGATGCTTTTATGAGTCATGCTGGTATTTCACCTCAATGGACATTACAAGACGTAATCAAGCAAGCTCAGGCTGCCCATGAAAAGCTAAGTTCTAATAATCGAAACTATTGGCTAGAGATTATGTATGGTGAATATCCCAATGATTGGCAACAAGCTCAAAGTGAAGAAGATAAGTTTCGTTATACCATCAACGCACTGACACGCATGCGCTTTTGTGATGAAAACCAGCATTTAAAATTTAAAGAAAAACTTGCCCCTACTTCATTGCCTTATGAAAAAACTATCCCAGGACAAAAGTTACTGCCTTGGTATGAGATGTCCACTATTATTAATGAAACTACATGGGTCTTTGGTCATTGGGCCGCCTTAATGGGAAAATGCCCTAAAGATAAGGTTTATGCCCTTGATACAGGCTGTGTTTGGGGAAATCATCTCACTTTGCTGCGATGGCATGATAAAAAACTATTCAGTGAGCCTGCAAGATAAAATCTCATAATAGTGGTAATTTCAGGATGAAAAAGCTGCACAGCTTGATATACTCGACATCACTCAAAAATATATTAAATATATCTGTTTATACGTCGATATAATAAAGTGATGTTTTTGATAGCTTTTAAAGGATAAAAGCTTACGCAAAATAATAAAAAATAAACTAATATGAAAGTGTTACTAACCTGTTTAAAGTCAGTAACACTCTAAAAATAACGCATAGCTTAAAAAATAATTGGTGGTATTTATGAATTTAACTGTAGCGAAGAGAATTATCGGTGGCTTTGCCACTATCTTAATTCTACTTGTTCTAACTAGTGTGATTTCTTGGGTCAACCTTAATACAATTAGCGAATCCACCGAGCAGCAAAATCAATTAGCTATACCCACGCTAAAAGGTAGTAACCAGTTAACTTTGCAGCTGAACAAAATGGCCAATTTTACATTGGAAGGCTTTTACACTAGCGAATTAACATTACTTGATGAAAGACTTCAAAATTTCAACAACATAAACACCAAGTTCTCCCCAGCATTCAAGCAATTAAAAACCTTAGTCAAGGATGAAAATAATTTAATTTCTAACCTGAATAAAGTAACTCAAGTTTATAATGACTTTGAGCAAAATGCCTTATCGGTATTTCAAAATAGAAAAGTCTCAATCGAACAAAAAAATGCGTTAGCAACAAAGGTCAGCGACTTAGAAGAGAAAGCTGATGATGCGGTTACTTTATTATTAGATTTAGCCGATCACGACTTAGCAGATAGCAAGCTGCAACGTGCTATAGGCTTGAGTGAACAACTTGAAAATCAATTTAATAGCATTGTCTCTTCTTCTTTCGAATACAGAGACACATTAAGTGATTCAACAGCAGAACTCATAAAAAGTGAAATTTCATTTAGCCTAGAAGGGGCGCAAAGCTCAGTCAACGAGATTATTGCTGAACTAACCATGAATGATGTTAGCGATGTCAGCGATGACTTATCAAATGCTTTTACTGCTATAGAAGAGTTGTTATCAGTTGGTTCAGGAATACTGTTTCACAAACGTTCGCAATTAACGGCAAATCAACAAGCAAAAGCAATGTTAGCCGCATTAGAAAATAATACAGAACAAGTAAATAAAATACTAGATAGACAAGTTGAGTTAGCTAACCAAACAACATTACAAGCAAGCGAACGAGTCAAAAGCTCGGTATCAAAAGGTAACACGCTAACTATGATCATCATGCTTGGCTCTATTTTCATTGCCATTGTTATCACCCGCTTTACTCTTATTAGTATTACTGGGCCACTTGGCCGTGTTAACGATATGCTGAATATTGTTGCTTCTGGTGACCTATCTCGCAAGTTAGATGAAAGCGGTAAGGATGAATTCGCTCAGCTAGCTAAAAACTGTAATTTGCTTATCGATAGCTTACGCAACTTAATTGAAGGCATAGTAAACCGCTCTTCTCAATTAGCAGCCGCCGCAGAAGAAACATCGGCAGTTACTGCAGAAAGTACGACAGCTATTGAAGAGCAGCGTAATCAGGTTGAGCAAGCCGCTTCCGCTACTACAGAAATGAGTAGCACCTCGCAAAGTGTGTTATCAAGTGCTAACGATGCGCTAGGTGAAATAAAGCATGCCGATGACGAAGCTGAAAGAGTCAAAACAATTTCTGGTCGCAATAGAGAAACCATTGAACAATTGGCTGGAGAAGTTGAATCAGCTGCACAGGTTATTAATCAATTACAACAAGATAGCGCATCTATCGGCGGTATTTTAGATGTAATACGTGGTATTGCCGATCAAACCAACCTACTTGCACTTAACGCCGCTATAGAGGCTGCACGTGCGGGTGAACAAGGTCGTGGATTTGCCGTGGTTGCAGATGAAGTAAGAACCCTTGCCAGCAGAACGCAAGAGTCTACATCTGAAATTCAAACCATGATTGAAGCTTTACAAACAGGTGCAGGCAAAGCTGTAACAGTAATGGATGCAGGCAAGTCGAAAGCTTTTGATTGTGTGACCCAGTCAGAAGAAGCAGACAAAGCTTTAGAAACGATTACTCACGCTGTTCATGAGGCTTATGATCGCAGTTCTCAAATAGCCACCGCCGCTGAAGAGCAAAGTGTTGTCGCTCACGAAATTAGCGAAAACTTAGAATCTATTGTGACTATAGCTGAGCAAACAACAGCCGGTTCACAACAAACAGCTGCCTCTAGTAATGAAGTGGCAAAACTGTCTGAAGAGCTACAACAATCAGTACAAGAGTTTAAGCTGTAAAAATTAAAGCTTATTGACTCTAATTGACCTGACTAAGGTTCTTTATCTATTGATAATAAAGCCTGTTCAATTTTACAATTGAACAGGCTTTATTTTTATTTATTGTTTAAATACAAAGTAAAGACTGCCTCAGGGCTAAACGTGTCTTAGCATTATCTCCTGAGTAGCTAGCCTCTTTAATCGATGCCTTGCCTTCTTTGCCCTAATCTTGTCGAAAGAAGCCTTTTAATTCTCGCTAAGTGGTCAATTATTTAATGCACTTGGTATTAGATATTTAAGTATCAACCCTAAATACCTCAGAGGGTTGTCAACCTATAGTGTTTATAAGACATAAAAAAACCAGCAAGAATATTGCTGGTTTTTGTCTAAACAACTATAACTTAAAAATTATAAGTAGCTTTTACGTAGTAGTAACCACCATTATAATCAAATGGACCACTTTCGTAATAAACGGCTCCTAACACACCTAAAGTACCATCCTTAAGTTTCTGTGCTTCTTGGTCGAACAAATTATTTGCACCAGCAGACAGTGTAATGGAGTCATTGAAGAAATAACTAACTTCAGCATCAAAGGTAACGGCTGAGTCAGCCATTTCTGAGCCCCAATCCGACGTATCGTCCGCATGAGTTGCATAGTACTCTCCAAAATAGTTAGCACGAACAAACATACTTACATTTTCCCAAGATTGAGAAATAGTAAAGGTTGCACGATGCTCAGGCATACCTTCTTCTAAACGACGCACTTTACCAAGACTTGTTGTTTCAGAATTAAAAGAGTCAACCGTTGTTTCATTCCAGTTATACGCTAAGCTGAATGATGTATCACCATCCATTAATTCCGCAGCGTAGTTTGCTACAACATCAAGGCCTTGAGTGGTTGTATCAAAATCATTAGCGAAATAAGTAACCGCAGATATTAGTTCAGGGTTTTTAACACCTAAATTGCGCAGTTCATCATAGTCTTCAGCTAACACATCAACTTGGCTTGATTGAGCAATACGATCGGTTACTTCAATATTGTAGTAGTCAACGGTAAGGAAAAACTCTCCAGATTGCCATACACCGCCAAAAGCATAACTTACTGACTCTTCAGGATTTAGTTCTTTACCACCGTAGAAAGAAGATAAAGGATCTGTTGGTGGAGCAAGAAACGACTGTATTAAATCCCCGTTTATAATAGATGTTTGTGTATTTACCACATTAGCTTGACCCACAGTTGGCGCTCTAAAACCAGTACTGTGTGAAGCACGAAGTGCTAACTCGTCAGAAACAGCATATTGTGCAGTTAGTTTATAATTTGTTGTAGAACCAAATGAAGTGAAGTCTTCATATCGTACTGCTGCACCTAATAATAAATCTTCGGTAACAGACGCTTCTATATCGACATAAGCGGCAACATTTCGGCGAGTATTGGTTCCTTGTGACTCAGGCCCAAAGCCTTTAAAGCCATGAGAACCTATGTTAAAGCCTTGATCGGCATAGTCACCTGCTTTCCATGAAGCTTCCTCACCAGATACAATTTCAAAGCTTTCTTCACGCCATTCGAGACCTGCTGCAAAGTTTAAATCGTCATATAGGTCAACATCGAAAGCTCTCACCAAATCAAAGTTTAATGTTTTCTCTAATTGAATATACTTACCCGTATCAAAATCAGTTGGTGTTGAAAGGCCAAGAGATGGGTTTAAGCTATTTTTTAGTTTAAACGCTGCTTCATTTCGACCTACTGAGCCACTTGCATCAAAATACCAACCAGCTAAGAAACCTGAATTAATATCACCACGAGTACCTGCAGTAAAAGAGGTATCGGTAATATTACCGCCAAATGCTGGGGTATAACCACCGGGCATAATTTGGTTCATAGAGAAACAATTTGGATCTGCAACCATAGCTTGATAATCAGCGGTATCAAGCACATTATCTACATCAGCAGATACATTTGAAGATGCTAAAGGATCTACCGCTGTTGCATTTGACCAAGAACACGTTGGAACACCTGTTGTAGCTAAGCCAACATCACCGACTAATAAAGTTTCACCATCATCAATAGAGAAAACATTGCCGCGATTATGCGGGTTTCGATAGTAAAAACCGCCCGTTGCATCACGTTCAGAATAGTTACCAAACATATAGAATTCTTTATCATCACCTAAATCTAAGCCAACATTACCAAAAAGAGTAATATCATCTTTAATTTCAGGGTTACCCCAAATTTGTGCTGGATTTTGAATAGAAGTATTTCCAGCAGCGGCTAAACCCGCCGCATCAGGGCGTTGTACGCTTCGGCTAGTTGCATCAGCATTTTTATATTGAAAGCTTAAGTTAACAAAACCATCATCAGTAAGTGGTAAACCAATATTACCGTCAACTATCGTTGCATCACCGTCACCTTCATAGTATTGACCTTTTTTAACAGAGATAGAACCGCCATCAGCAGCATCTTTTAGAACAAAGTTCATTACGCCAGCAATGGCATCTGAGCCATACTGTGCAGCAGCACCATCACGAAGTACTTCAACTTGCTTTAATGCAGCAGAAGGGATCACTGAAATGTCTGGGCCTTGGGCTCCATCATTAACTCCACCACCTTGGAAAGCAATAACCGATGCACGATGTCTACGCTTACCATTAAGTAAAATTAATGTACTGTCTGATGAGAGGCCGCGTAAGTTTACAGGTCGAATTAGCGTTGCAGCATCACTGATTGGCTGAGCTCTGACGTTAAACGAAGGTATAGCGCCTTGAAGCATATCAAGCATATCACTTGATGCATTCTTGCCTAATTCTTCTCCGCCAACAATATCCACTGGAACTGGCGAGTCAGCTATAGAACGAGGTGCTGAACGCGTTCCAACAACAGCTATACGCTCTACTTGCTCTTCTTTTGCTGAATCTGCTGCATCGGCAGCGTACGAGGGTGCAGTGCCTAACGCTACGCCCACAGCAAGGGCTAACGTGGTAGCACGAAATGTAATAGACATGTTACTTCCTTCTTTATTTTAATTTATTAAACCAATAATCTGCTTAAAATTATCTTAAAGTCATTTAAGGCAGCTTTTGATTTTTTATAGTTATTTGTATTTCTTGCATTCTGTGGCAAGTAAACACTGTGGCAAAATCCGTGATAAAAATCACAGAAGTCAACTATATATAGAACACTCTGCTTCAGTTTACAAGTAAATGATTTTTTGATTAGGTATTGGAAATTGAAACTAAAAAGTAAAAAACATTAAAAAAATGTTAACTACGAAAACAACACCTAATTGAGATAAAAATACTTCCCCCTCTCCTTTCCTGTATTTACTAAGGCTTATAAAGACTTCCAATAGAACTACCACTCCGAATATTTTCGTAATGCAACTTCTCAATTAAAAAAATATAACTCCTAACTAAAAGTTTACTCTTCATGAGTATTATCCAATTTAAAATGGCATTTCAAAAGAAGCGGTAAGATAACTGCTGTTTTTATTTCAACCACCAGCATTAGCAAGTAAAGATTGACAACAACTAGCACGGCTTTATAATTCCACCCGCTTAAAGTTAGTTTTTTTATTGTTGTACACCATTTCGCTGATAACTCTTATTTTGGGGTTAGCTCGTCCTGTTTTATAAGTAATAGCAACACTTTTTAGCAAACCCGCTTTTACCATTTTTATTCTATATAAATAGTAATAAGCACCCTTACTCATAAAATTTAGGATATAAATATGTCTACAACTACTGGTACAGTAAAATGGTTTAACGAAGCAAAAGGCTTCGGTTTCATCGAACAAGAAAACGGCCCTGACGTTTTTGCACACTTTAACGCAATTGTTGGTGAAGGTTTTAGAACATTAACTGAAGGCCAAAAAGTTGAATTCACAGTAACTGATGGTCAAAAAGGCCCTCAAGCTGAGAACATTGTTGCACTTTAAGTAGCAATTAAAATAATCGATTCAGATTATTTACCAAATACCGAAAAGCCAGTAGCAATTACTGGCTTTTTTATTTTTTCAGTTCTATTACAAGCCCTTGTGGTTTTTCAAACTCTGATAAAACCTGCAGCCAAAACTGATGTTTTTTACCGATAAAACGTTTTACCGCGTTGGTTATTTCTAACTTTTGCGTCACTTTATCAATAGATAATGGCGAATGTACTTCAATTAACTGTTTTTGCCCAACTTCATAAGACATTTTAACGGGTTGATCAATGATCCTCACTTTGGTTTCAAGGGGAACATGCTCATACACCCACTTAATATCATCATCAAACATACGAATACAGCCTGAACTCGCTCTCATACCAATACCTAAGCGTTTGTTAGTACCATGAATTAAATATTCACTGGTACCTAACCTTAGCGCATACTTGCCAAATGGGTTGTCAGGGCCAGCTGGGATCTCTTTTGCCATTTCTCTACCATGCTCAATAAAGTAACGCTCTTGCATCGCCTGTGTTGGTCGCCAAACAGGATCTTTTCTTTTCTCACTAATATAACTCGTAACTTTTGGCGTGGCTAAACCTTCTTTACCTATACCAACCGGAAAAACATGCACTTTATTTTCTGAAGGTAAAAAGTAATACATTCTCAATTCAGGTAAATTAATGACAATACCTTCATGCTTTATGTAAGGTAAAAGCATGGCTGTTGGAATAACAAGCTCAGTACCCTGCTCTGGTAAAAAGGGATCAACTTGTGGATTAGCAGCCATTAAAGCAAGAAAACCGACATTATATTGCTCGGCAATTTTTTGAAAGTAATCCCCCTTCTCCACATAATGCTTTTGGTTTTTACCAATCAACCGTGATTTGCCTTGGGGTAGTAAATATTCTTTAGCATACGAGTTCTTAGGTAAGGTAAGACAAACTAGTAACATTATTAAAAAAGTGAATGTTATAACTTTACCCAATAGCACTTCTACAGTTTTTGCCATAATACATCTCTTAACAAATCTAAACTAAGCAATTTTTGAATGATACAAACTATACCCACGTGCCGCTTTACTCAAGTTTCCTGCGGTTAAATCTAAAATAGTCTTCAATTGTGTTGCCAAATCAAAAAGGGCTTGTTGCTCACCTTTGACCAACTCTATTTCTATTTCATTAATCTGCAAAGAGTTTTTATGCCCATCAACACAAATATCACCATTATCTAGCGCTAATTCAATGACATTATTACCTTGATGAATCAACCAGGTTCTCCGAGTAAAATGGGTTGTAAAAATAACTACCAATTTATTTTGTAAAGCAGATAAATCAAACGTTTCAGGCCAAATATGTGCTGGAAACAAAGATAAATCAAGACGCTTACTTTGAAGGTTTACATTATATTCAGGCCGTTGATGCAAGCCATCAACAACACTCCCTGAGGTTTTTATAGTTTGCTCATAGTTATTTTCGGTGGTTCGGATCCGCAAACCAATATCCATTTTTCTTAATTCAAGAGTTGGCGTATCAAAATAATCATTACCTAACAGCTTTACGCTAAAGTTAAAGTCTATTTTATTTGTCGATAACAAAGCGGTAATTTTATCTGCAACATGCTCAATTTTGTTGTCATTTTCTGACAACAGGTACTTAAGTTCTATTTCTGCACTCATTTACTTTTTCATCACTCTTTATAATATCTGTTAAACATACACAGGATACACGGTGTTAGGCTTGATACCCAATTTTATATTACAGTCAAACACTTGATATAACGGCGTTAAACACATAATATTTGTTTTTTAATGATTTATTTTACCTAATGGTTGTTGTATGAATATTCTAGCTCTTTCCCTAAGGCAAGCAATAAAGCAGAGTGCCGTAGGTTTTTTTATCATTTTTTCTACCGTATTTTCTCTTCAAGCCCAAGAAACCCCATCACAGAGTCAACAAGGCTATATCTCCGATGACTTGTTTATTTATATGCATGCAGGCCCAGGTACTAATTACCGTATTTTAGGTACTATCAATGCGGGAGCCCAAATAGAAGTCACTGGTAAAGTGGAAAATAATTACAGTGAAATCATTGATGAAAAAAAACGGGTTACTTGGGTCGAGTCAAAATATGTAACCGACAAACCGGGTTTACGTTTTGTTGTCGCTGAATTAAACGGTAAAATAGCGTCAAGTAGCGACTTGACCAGCCAGCTTGATGGCAAAATTAACGAGTTAACCAATACCGTAGAGCAATTAAATCAAGAAAAATCAGCACTCCAAACAGAATTTAATCAGGTACAACAGCAACTAAAACAAACACAAACTAAAGTAAGAGATCAAGACACCAACATAAAAAAACAATGGTTTTTTAATGGCGCTATCGTGTTAGGTGTCGGCTTGTTTTTAGGACTTATTTTACCTAAGTTCTTCGCTCGTCGCCGTAGCTCAATGGATAGCTGGGGATAGCACTCTTTCACTTCAAGTGGAAAATAATCATATGAAAATATTAGTGATCCCGAACCGCGGCCGCTCGTATAACGCTGTTCGCCCTGAAGCTGAATGTTATATTGCTTTAGCCGAGCTTGGACATGAAGTAACTGTCATGTCTAGTCCAACTAATGCTTATATTGATGAATATAAGAAATCTCCAGTAAAATTTATTGAACTAAAGACGTTAAAAAAGCACAGTTGGTCAGTGATAAAACAAATCCGCCAATATATCAAACAACATAATATTGACATTGTTTATGCGACCGAATCAAAGGGCATTCCTAATGCCGCTTTTGCATGTATTGGCACGAACGCTAAAATGATAGCCTATCGTGGTACTTCTGGTGGTATGTACAGAAGGGATCCGAGTAATTATCTATGTATGTTGCACCCAAGGTTGGATGGCGTTATTTGTGTTTCTACCCCTTGTACTGAGAATGTCAAAAATAAAGTACGAAGCGCAATAAAAGGTAACATCGAAACCATTTATAAAGGTCATGATTTAAATTGGTATCAAGAAGCAGCGACTGACTTAACGACGTTGGGAAGTGATAAAAAATACTTCAATGTATTATGTGTTGGCAGCCCACGACCACATAAGGGTACCAGTGTTTTGTTAGAAGCAGCTAAAGAACTTACTGATATTGAAAATTTGAGGATAATTCTCGTTGGGGATAACTTAAACAAAGAGCCATTTATCTCTCAAGTAAAAAACTCAGGTATGAGTGAACGTATCATTCAACCGGGGTTTAGGAATGACGTGCCCGCATTAGCCAAAGCTTGTGACTTATTAGTCTTACCTTCATTAAGTAAAGAAGGCCTAACTCGCACCGTATTAGAGTCACTTAGTAATGACACACCAGTAGTCAGTTCAGCCAACGATGGCGTATTAGAAACCCTTGAAAATGGCGTTAACGGCTTTATTGTACCTATTGGTGACGCCAGTGCTTTGGCACAAAAGATAAGGATGCTTTCTCAAGATAGTGAGACATTAGCAAAACTTAGTGCTAATGCTAGCGAAGTTATCAAAAACAAGATGTCTCATCAAAAAACAGTACAAGATATGGAAGCATATTTTCAAAAGATATTAACATCTGAATAGCCTGCTTGTTTAATTAGCGAGCATTGCTAGCAATTCGCTTCTATGCTCGTTAGAATAGCCCTTTTATTTTTTACAGTGATGTTTTCCCTTGAAGTTTTCTAATTTTTCTTTTTTTATTCTTCTTTGCTCTCTCAGTACTCAAGCATACAGCAAAGGCCCTTCCCCTTATTTACCATTACAGGTTGACCCTTTAATAGAACTAGAGCTAAACCGCCTAGCTAGCTTGGCAAAATTACCGATTTTAACAAAGCCATACCATGCAGCGACGGTAAATCGTTATCTCAAGAAAATATCACATAGCCACCCTGTTTTATACAAGCGTATTTCAAGCTATCTCAAGCGTTATAAGCAAGATGCTGCATTAACTCATGCCTCATTACAGCTAAGTTATGCAAACAAAGAAAATATTCCTTTAGCCAATCATCGCGGACAAATGGCTGATGCTAATTACCAATTTTCTTTTAACGGATTTTGGCAAGCGAATCAGTATGTAATCATCAATGGTGGTGGAATGTACTATGAAGGTGGTGACTATATTCCCACTAACAGTTTTATATCGGTTGGTAGCGATTATTTTCAGGTAGATTTTGGCTATAGGGAGCATTGGTTATCTCCTTTTCAAGAAGGGGCAGTACTATTATCAACCCAAGCCAAAGCGCCACTTAACATCACCTTTAGCAACCCTAAGCTAATCACTGATTATAAAATAAAGTATGAATTATCTATTGGTAAATTAGAGCAACATTCTGATATTAAGTTTGGCCGTGAAAATCCTCCGGTATCAGGTAAGCCAGCTTTATTAGTCATGCATTTAAGTGCCCAGCCGTATGACTGGTGGACTATAGGCCTTAACCGCACTTTAATGTTCGGAGGTGATGGAGATGTGACATTAAAAGATGTTTGGAACGGCATTATCGATCCTGTAAATAGTGATAACTGTGGCGGACATGGCACAGATTTACAAGATTGCTCTGAAGAGCTTGGCAACCAACAAGCTTCTGTAACTAATAAGTTTGATGTCACTTGGTTTGATATGCCTATGAGTATATATTATGAGTATGCTGGTGAAGACACTAACAATTATACCAATTATAAATTAGCTAATCTCGCCAACAGTTTAGGAGTTTTCATCCCATATTTAACTGAAAATACCTCTTTAAACATTGAGCTGACTGATTTTCAAAGTGCATGGTATACACATCATATTTATGGTGAAGGTTACTCCAATGATGGTGTAAAAATGGGTCACTGGTGGGGAACGAGAAAAGATCCTAGGGACTTTGTCGGAGGAGAAGCCGCAAGCGTACGCTTTGACTGGCAAAACAGTACGAGTTCACAGCTATCATTTATTTATCGTAGCGCGAATTTCAACAATTCAAGCTTTGCCGATTACCAAGCATCTCATGAGTTAGAAATTAATTATACTAGAGCAATAAAGTCAGCTTTTTTAGGTGCTAAGCTCTACTTCGGCGTTAATAATTATGGTGAAGAGTTTATCCAAACTAGCCTTTCCTATACTTGGTAAATTCATATTCACTACTGGGAGTTATTATAATGAGAGTTATCACCTTTGGAACCTACGATATTTTCCATGTTGGGCATGTAAATATTATAGAAAGAGCCAAGTTACATGGTGATCATTTAATTGTTGGGGTGTCTTCCGATCAATTAAATATCTCCAAAAAAGGTCGGCCTCCCGTTTATAGTGAAGATGATCGTCAACATATCATTCGCTCTATGCGTTGTGTCGATGAAGTATTTTTAGAAGAGTCTCTTGAGCTAAAAGCTGAGTATATTAAATACTATAATGCCGATATTTTAGTGATGGGTGATGACTGGCAAGGAAAGTTTGATCATTTAAAAGATATCTGCCAAGTTATTTATTTGCCTAGAACACCATCGGTTTCAACCACAGAAATAATCGAAGTGGTTAAAACTAAGCGCACTTAAACCTCATAAAAAATATCAAAATTATGACCAATCGCTATTTATTTTATATCGCTCACAATTATTCTTTTGAAATACTCAGGCCATTACAAAAAGTTATACTGGCACAAGGAGATCAAGTTAAGTGGCTAGCTGTGGGTAAAGAAGTCACAATGAGTTATTTCAACGATGATGAATCTGTACTTAACTCAATAGATGAAGCTAGAGCTTATAAGCCTGCTGCCAGCTTTGCACCAGGCAATGAGATTCCTAATTTTATTCCTGGACTAAAAGTGCAAGTTTTTCATGGTCTTGAATGGAAGAAAAAAGGCCATTTTATTATTCGAGATTTTTTTGATCTCTATTGCACCCATGGCCCTGCGACAACAAGTCGTTTCAATACTTTATCCCAAAAACATGGATTTTTTGATGTCGTCGAGACTGGTTGGCCAAAGCTTGATTACTTATTTACGACGCCTGCCATGCCTTTATCAAAAGAGCTAAAAGCTGAAAACAAAAAAATTATTCTTTATGCGCCAACATTCTCCCCTGCATTAACATCAGCGCCAGAACTCTTCGATGAAATAAAGCGTTTAAGCGAAAAACTGGATCATCATTGGTTAATTAAATTTCATCCTAAGATGGCGAAACAATGGGTAGAAAAATACCAAACGCTAGCAAAAGACAATGTGCAAATAATAGAGACATCAAGTATAAATCAATTATTGCAAACTGCTGATATCATGGTGTCAGATACCTCTTCAGTGATTGGTGAATTTTCACTTCTTAATAAAGCCACCGTTAGCTTAAATAATAAAGAGCCAGGTGATTACCTAGTCAATATCCAGCAGGCTGAACAACTCGAATCAGCAATAGAAAGTGCCCTAAATCCTAGCAAAGCATTAAAAACAGCTATTAAAGCTTATGCCAATGATCTTCATCCTTATAATGATGGCAACGCAGCACAACGTATTTTATCTGCCACAGAAAAGATACTTGTTGAAGGTAAGAAATCAAGCAAGCGTAAGCCATTAAATTTATTTCGTAACCTAAAACAACGAAAAAAATTACGCTATTGGACACTTTAATAAGTGTCTTTTTATTTATATATAACTAAACCATCTAGCGTTTAAATTTTTTTCATTTGACATAATTTGAGTAAATGCGCTATTAATAGCTACATAAAAACATTTAAACCTTTTTATTTATGCTATTTTTGTGCATAATTAATAAAAATTTAGACATATAGTATTTAAAATGATTTCCATAAATAAGCGAATTATTCTCAACCTCCTCCTCGTACTCTCAGTGCGCGGCTAGGTTTTATTGCTTATTCAAAAAAATTTTCAAGTATCACTTAAAAGATTACTTTAGAAAAACAAACAAATAAGAATTCATTAAAACCCGCGCTAATCAACGCGGGTTTTTTACGTTTATGCGTTGGTTAGTTTTAAAAAATATTAGTAACCAATTATAGGCATTTAAAGGATAGAGACATGAACAGCACAACATCAAATTCACAAGCAACAAAAGATAACGTCATTATTTTTGACACAACCTTACGTGATGGCGAACAAGCCCTAAACGCCAGTTTATCGGTTCATGAAAAATTACAGATAGCACAGTCTCTTGAGCGCTTAGGTGTAGACATTATGGAAGTTGGCTTTCCAGTTTCTTCACCAGGTGACTTTGAATCTGTACAGAAAATTGCTCGCACCATCAAAAACTCCCGAGTTTGTGGTTTAGCTCGTGCGGTTGAAGCTGACATTGATGCTTGTGCACAATCACTAAAAGTTGCCGATCAATTTCGTATTCATACCTTTATCTCTACATCTGATGTGCATGTCCAGCAAAAATTACGTAAAGACTTTGCTGACGTACAAGATATGGCGGTTCATGCAGTTAAATATGCCCGTAAATTTACCGATGATGTCGAGTTTTCATGTGAAGATGCTGGTCGTACGCCCATTGATAATTTATGCCGCATGGTAGAAGCAGCCATTGATGCGGGTGCCACTACAGTAAATATTCCAGATACCGTTGGCTATACCATGCCTTTTGAATTCCAAGGCATTATCACTAACTTATTTGACCGTGTGCCTAATATTGATAAAGCCATTATCTCGGTGCATTGTCATAACGATTTAGGCTTGGCCGTTGCCAACTCAATGGCCGCAGTACAAGCGGGTGCGAGACAAATTGAATGTACTATTAATGGTATTGGTGAACGTGCTGGTAACTGTTCATTAGAAGAAGTGGCGATGATAATGAAAACCCGTGAATCACTACTAGGTGTTCATAGTAATATTCATCATCAAGAAATTGCCCGTACTTCAAAGTTAGTTAGCACATTATGTAATATGCCAGTGCAGTTAAATAAAGCCATTGTCGGTGGTAACGCTTTTAGCCACTCTTCAGGTATTCACCAAGATGGCATGTTAAAAGCTAGCAACACTTATGAAATTATGACACCTGAAAGTGTCGGTATTGCCAAAACAAAATTGAACTTAACCTCACGTAGCGGCCGTCATGTCATTAAACACCGTATGGAAAGCTTAGGTTACCAAGAAAGTGATTATGATCTTGAAGAGCTATATGCTGACTTTTTAGCGTTAGCCGATAAAAAAGGCCAAGTCTTTGATGATGATTTAGAGGCGATGTTATTTAATATTCAACAACAAGACGCTCAAGATCATTACCGTTTAGCGACAATTAATGTGCAATGTGGCGATGGGGAGTTTTCTACTGCCAGCATTAAATTATTAGCTGGTGAAGACAGTAGTAAGATTCAAGCAACCACAGGTAACGGCCCTGTTGATGCTCTTTACCAAGCCATCAAACAAGCGGTGGATGTTGACTTTGAAGTGAGTGATTACAAAATATCAAATAAAGGCTCAGGTGAAGATGGCTTAGGCCAAGCTGATTTGGTGATCACTTGGCAAGGCAGAAATTTCCATGGTTATGGTTTAGCAACCGATGTTATTGAAGCATCAGGACAAGCACTAATACATGCCTTAAATAGCATACACAGAGCTAAAACCATTGCTGAATTAAAAGCAGCAAAGTAACTCAACTAACAAATATATTTTAAAATTAAAAGGTTCCTAACAAAATGTCTAACATAGCAATTTTAGCCGGTGATGGTATCGGTCCTGAAGTCATGGTTGAAGCGAAAAAAGTATTAACCACTATTTCTAAAAAGTTCGATATAGAAATTAACACTAAAGATTACGATATTGGTGGTGCTGCCATTGATAACCATGGCACAGCTTTACCTGATTCAACCATGAAAGGCTGTGAAGAAAGTGACGCTATTTTATTTGGTTCAGTGGGTGGTCCTAAATGGGCGAACTTGCCGCCGACAGAGCAGCCTGAACGTTGCGCTTTATTAGGGTTACGCGGTCATTTCGATTTATTTTGTAATATGCGTCCTGCAACATTACAACCTGCGTTATCATCATTATCAACACTGAGAAGTGATATTTCTGAGCAAGGTTTTGATGTTTTAGTCATTCGTGAACTAACGGGTGATATTTACTTTGCCGAGCCTAAAGGTCGTAAAGGCGAAGGCGAGGAAGAAACCGGTTTCGACTCAATGTATTATTCACGCCGTGAAATAAAGCGTATTAGTCACCTTGCCTTTCAAGCAGCACAAAAACGTAATAACAAAGTAACTTCTGTTGATAAAGCCAACGTATTAGCCACCAGTCAGCTATGGCGACAAGTGGTTGAAGAAGTCGCAGTTGAATACCCTGATGTTGAGTTAGAGCATCTATACGTAGATAACGCAGCAATGCAATTAGTGCGCGATCCAAATCAATTTGATGTCATGCTTTGTCCTAACTTGTTCGGTGATATTTTATCCGATATTTGTGCCATGATTACCGGCAGCATGGGCTTATTACCTTCAGCAAGCTTAAATGAGCAAGGCTTTGGTATGTATGAACCAGCTGGTGGCAGTGCTCCTGATATTGCAGGAAAAGGCATTGCTAACCCAGTAGCACAAATATTATCTGCGGCATTAATGCTGCGTTATAGCTTAAATGAAGACATTGCAGCAAAAGCTATTGAAGATGCTGTAGCTAGCGCACTTGATAACGGCATTTTAACTGCCGATTTACTGCCTGCCAGCGAAAGAGCACAAGCCAAAACCACTAGCCAAGTGGGTGATTATATCTGTACACAAATTGAGAGCGCATAATATGAGCACAACAACTCCACAAACTATGTATGAAAAGTTATGGCAAAACCACTTGGTTGAAGAAATCGAAGGTGAAACGCCATTACTTTTTGTCGATCGCCATTTAATTCACGAAGTAACTTCACCACAAGCCTTTGCAAATTTGCGCTTTCATAATCGCCCAGTTCGTCATCCTGAACGTACTATCGCAACCATGGATCACAATATTTCAACTCGCTCAATTAAAATAGATGCCGCTGGCGAAGGGGCAGCAAACCAGCTACGTGCTTTAGAGAAAAACTGTAAAGACTTTGGCATTGAGCTTTTTGGTATGGGTCATAAAAACCAAGGTATCGCCCACGTAATGGGGCCTGAACTTGGCTTGACTTTACCGGGCACTATCATTGTTTGTGGTGATTCACATACCGCAACTCACGGTGCATTTGGAGCTTTAGCCTTTGGTATTGGCACGTCAGAAGTAGAGCATGTTTTTGCTACCCAAACACTTCGTCAAAACAAAGCTAAAACCATGAAGATTGAAGTTAAAGGTCATGTCGGAAAAGGCATCAGCGCAAAAGATATTATTCTTGCCATTATCGGTAAAACGGGTAGTGCAGGTGCAACGGGTTATGTGGTTGAATACTGCGGTGAAGCCATTGAAGCGCTAAGTATGGAAGAGCGCATGACAGTGTGTAACATGAGTATTGAGTTTGGCGCAAAAGCTGGTTTAGTCGCCCCTGATCAAACTACCTTTGATTATGTAGAAGGTAAAGAATACGCACCTAAAGGTGAGCTTTTTGAGCAAACGGTTGCTGATTGGAAGCAATTAAAATCTGATCAAGACGCTGAATTTGATGCGGTATTAACCTTAGAAGCAAAAGACATTAAAGCGCAAGTTACTTGGGGAACAACCCCAGGACAAGTAACCAGCATCGATAGCACAGTACCATCGCCTAGTGACTTTACTGATCCTGTTGAGCAAGAGTCTTGTAAACAAGCACTTGAATACATGGACTTAACCGCTGGCACTAAAATTACTGACATCAATGTCAATAAAGTCTTTATTGGTTCTTGTACTAATTCACGCATTGAAGATTTGCGAGCTGCTGCAGGTGTTGTTAAAGACTACACAGCCAACGGTCAAAAAGTGCAAGACAGTGTTGATGCCATCATAGTACCAGGCTCATACCGAGTAAAAGCACAGGCTGAAAGTGAAGGTTTAGATAAGATATTTACTGAAGCGGGTTTTGAATGGCGCTTACCGGGCTGCTCAATGTGTTTAGGCATGAATGATGACGTGCTTGAAGCGGGTGATCGCTGTGCATCAACCAGTAACCGTAACTTTGAAGGTCGTCAAGGCCGTGGTAGCCGTACTCATTTAGTGAGTCCAGAGATGGCTGCGGCGGCTGCAATTACTGGTCATTTTGTTGATTTAAACGCATAACCAAGAGGAAAACATCATGGAAAAATTTACCACACATACTGGCTTGGTTGTGCCGTTAGATATCGCTAACGTAGATACCGATCAAATCATTCCAAAACAATTCTTACAAAAAACTGAACGGGTAGGTTTTGGCAAACACTTATTTCACGATAGTCGCTACCTTGATCACTCTGGTAAAGAGCCAAACCCAGAGTTTATTTTAAACAAGGAAGAGTACCAAGGCGCAAGTATTTTACTATCCCGAGAAAACTTTGGTTGTGGCTCTAGCCGTGAGCACGCACCATGGGCTTTAGAAGAATACGGTTTTAAAGTGATTATTGCGCCAAGCTTTGCTGATATTTTCTATGGCAATTGCATTAATATCGGTTTACTGCCAATTAAACTAAGTGAAGATGAGGTTGAACAGTTATTTCAGCTTTCACCAAGTGCACAGCTAACACTGACGGTAGATTTACCAAACAATAAAGTGAGTTTTACCGATAATAATGGTGAACAAGTTGAATTTAGCTTTAGCTTAAGCAAATTTCAACAATACAGTTTAGAAAATGGTGTCGACAGTGTTGGTTGGACATTAGGAAAACTGGATAAAATAGAAGCTTTTGAAGCAAAAATGCCAGCTTGGCAATAGCTTAACTATTTATTGCTTTAACTAACGGACTCTATTCTTACCAGTTAGTTAAAGCAGGTAAACTAAAAGTTTCGCCGCGATAAATTAATATCACCTGTTGCGGCAAAATTTTATCAATAGTTAAACCATCTGCAACCAGATCCCCTTCGTAGCGATCACGGCCGTTAACATTTACCCAACCTTCTCCATCGGAGGCATAAATATGCTGCTCAAAGGTTAAAGTTGGAATACCTCTTTGCACCCATGCAGGCATTTGCGTTAATGGCTTAATATCATTTTGAGCTTGCTGCAGTTCATCAAGCTTTTCTTCGTTTATTGATGATTCTTCAGTTTCGTCAATAGCCGCTTGAAAACGTGCAAGTAAATCATCTGAAACACCATCAACCGCTTCCACTTGATAAGCATTTTGTTCAGCTTGAGTTACTTGTTCAGTTTCTTTAACTCTATCAAAGTTAGGTTCTGACCTTGTCTGCACAGAGGCAACTTGTGTAACTTGAACTTGAACATGCTCTTCTTTACTAGCTAAAGGCTTAGCTGACACTATTTTTTGTGCTTTTTCAGTGATTGGCTCAAGAATATTAGCTTGCTGAGCTACCCCTTCTTCCTGCACGTTTTCTTGCACCCTTTCTTGCACTTGCCCTGTTACAGCCTTGTTTTGAACTTTATCACCTTGCATTAACTTTTCTTCAGTTTGTGCTAAAGGGGTTTGTTGATTGTTAATAGGAGCTTTATGCGCCATTTCCTGCGTCTGCGACTCTTGGTTTTGCCCAAGCCAAAAACCTGAAGCTAGCACAAAAAGTATAACACTGGCCGCCGCTACCAATTTAGTATTTTTATGCTGCCACCAAAGAGCAGGTTCAAAATCATCTCCCAACGCTTGGCTAGCCGCTTTATAAACTATTTTTTTATCTATCACGGCATTATTAGAATTATAAGCTTCCATCAAGGCGCTATGGCAAACCAAATTAACAAGCCTTGGAATACCTTGTGATATTTGATGAATGACAGTGAGCGCACCATCATTAAACAAGGCTCGGTGACAATCAGCAACGGACAATCTATGTTTAATGTATGCAGCTAATTCTTGCTTATTTAACGGCAGTAAATGATATCTAGCAGTAATCCGCTGCGCCAATTGTCGCAAATCTCGACGCTTTAGCAATTGCTGTAATTCAGGTTGACCAATAAGAATAACTTGCAGTAGTTTTTTAGTATTAGTTTCTAAATTGGTCAATAAACGAAGCTGCTCTAATACCTCGGGCTCTAGATGTTGCGCTTCATCAATAATCAATAAAGTGTTGATGTTATGAGTGTGATTCTTCAGTAACTTTTCGGCAATTTTATCGGTTAATGTTTTTAAGGTTGCTCCTGTTTTACGGTAACGTATTTTTAATTGGTCACAAATGGTAGCCAATAGCTCTTGGCTTGATAAGGTTGGATTTAAAATGAACGCCAGCTGCGTGTCTTCTGGCAAGTCAGCCATCAAACAACGGCTAACCGTCGTTTTGCCTGTACCGACTTCACCGGTAAGTAAAACAAAACCTCCCGAGCCTGAACTACCCAAGCCGCTAGTTAAATGCGTTAAGGCTTCTCTATGCCTGTCACTCATAAATAAGTACTTAGGGTTAGGCGCTATAGAAAAAGGCTGTTCACTTAATGAAAAGAAGTTGGTGTACATATAAAACAAAACAAAAAAATAAAAATGCTGAAGAGAAACTACCTTGTTGGCATTAAGATGTCTACAATTTACGCACCTACAGAGCTAAAAGTTATGATAAACTTTAGTTAACCGCTAGCTGTTTTTAGGTAACTCTTTTTGTCAACACCAAGCTTTAACTCAACCATAACTTCCTCACTAAATGTATTTCTTGTTGGTGGTGCTGTACGGGATAAACTATTAAACCGTGCGGTTAAAGATCACGACTATTTAGTCGTAGGTGCCAGTGTTGAGCAAATGCTGTCATTAGGCTTTCTTCAAGTAGGGAAAGATTTCCCTGTATTTTTACATCCACAAACAAAGGAAGAATATGCCTTGGCTCGAACAGAGCGAAAACAAGGACAAGGTTATACTGGCTTTAGCTGCTATGCCGAGCCTGATGTTACTATAGAACAAGACTTGTTAAGACGAGATCTCACCATAAATGCCATGGCAATGACCAAAGAAGGTGAGCTCATCGATCCCTATCAAGGCCAACAAGATCTTAACGATCGTGTACTGCGCCATGTTAGTGAAGCATTTATTGAAGATCCGCTTAGGGTATTGCGAGTTGCTCGCTTCGCTGCCCGCTATCACAGCTATGGTTTTACTATTGCCGATGAAACCCTTGAGTTAATGACAACCATCAGTAAAAGTGGCGAATTATCAACCCTTAGTGCTGAGCGGGTTTGGCAAGAAATGCAGCGCAGTTTAGCTGAAGGTGGTAAAAACCAAGGAAATCCTGAAAGATTCTTTCAAGTATTACAACAATGCCAAGCGCTGAAAGTATTATGGCCTGAATTAGATGCTCTATGGGAAGTGCCTAATCCTGTACAGTGGCACCCAGAAATTTGTAGTGGTGTACATACCATGATGGTTTTACAGCAAGCTGTTTTGCTAACAGAAAACAATGACAATAAAACCGCTATTCGCTTTGCAGCCCTATGCCATGATTTAGGGAAAGGGCTAACTGCTCAAGAGCATTGGCCAAGTCATCGTGGTCATGAAAAAGCCGGCTTACCTTTGGTCGAGAAAATAGCTAAACAGTTAAAAATTCCTAATAACTATAAACAACTTGCTTTGAAAGTATGTGAGCATCACTTACATTGCCATAAAGCTTTTCAGCTAAAGGCAAGTACATTATTGAAAATTTTTAATCAACTGGACGTATGGCGTAAACCACAAGAGTTTGATGATTTTATTCTTGCTTGTAAAAGTGACTTTTTAGGCCGACTTGGATTTGAAAACAAGCCTTACCCACAAGAGCAATATCTTAAGGATGCCATGCTAGCCGCAAGCAAAATTAATGCAAAAGTTTTTGTAGAACAAGGACTTCAAGGAATAGCAATCAAAGAAGCTATTGCAAAAGCAAGATTAAATGCCATCAAAATAATTAAAGAGCAATATCAAATACACCCTGCCCATTAATCAGTAACTCGCAAATAAATCAGTAAATCAGTAAATCAGTAAATCAGTAAATCAGTAAACCAGGGCTGCACTTGGGTTTAATATAGATAAAACTCCCAAACGCTCTAAATCACAATACTCTACCGCAGAGACTAGCACTTCTTCTTCCAATGAAAAGCTCGTCAATTGTTCATCATTTAATAACAGTGAGTGACTATCAGCTTTGTCCATTGAGAGCGTTAACATCACTCTTTTTGATAAACACAGTAATTGTGATTCAACATTAATATGTTCAAAATCATCCTCATTTTGATTACGTATTGAGGAGACAATGCTATAAGGCAACTGCCACTGTTTTAATAATTCAGCGCCACAATCAGCGTAAGTAAACCCTAAGACATCCTTTTGCTTCTGCCATGAAGGCAAAACTAATTCATCACTTTGACACTCAGCAACTTTATTTGGTGCGATTTGTTGCACTACCAACTCACCTAAATTATACAGTAATCCTAGAATAAATAACCGCTCTGCGTTAGGTAAGTTCAGGCAACTACCAAAAAATTTAATCAATAAAGCACAATCGACACTTTGTTCCCAAAACTTTTCCAAATAGTCTTTTTCTGCTGAAACACTTTTAAATGCTTGTGTTGAAAAATAGGCAATTATCAGGTTATACACTTCGGTGATACCTAAAACGAGTACCGCTTTTGAAATAGTATCTATCTTTCCTGGATAGCTAAAGAAAGAACTATTAGCTAGTTTTAAAATGCTTCCAGTTAAGGCTGGATCAACCAAAATCACATCGCTAATGTCATCAATAGTAGAGGACTCATCGTCTATTAGTTCTTTAATGCGCAAAAAAGAATCTGACAACACGAAAATTTCACTTGCTTTTTCAGCATATTCAATAGCATTCATAAAAGGCTTCCATGGCAATCTAATTAGTAGCTCTGCTTTAAACTTAGCACAGTTTTATCAAAAATTAGTATTCAATGCTAATTTGATAAGAAGTAAATTTGCGCATATTTATCACACCTCGTTCAAAAATTAAGTATTGCCCTTTAATGCCCAATAAAACATCTGAAACAACAGGTGTTTTATCAAAATTAAAGGAGCTTATTTTAGTGAGGTATTTACTTACCGGGTAATTGATTTCAACAATGTCTTCATCTAATTGCTGTACAGCATCATCACCATAAGTGAGAGCAATATCTGCTAAACGCTCTTGAATTTGCGGTATAAGCTCTGCTGCTTGTGCTTTTAAATCTATGGCATCATTGTCACCTTTCAACATAGCACGCCAATTGGTTTTATCACTGATAAACTCAGCAAGCGCTGTTTCAACTAATCCTGACTGCAAGCGAGTACTCACTTTAAAAATAGGCAATGCTTGAGTTGCTCCTTGGTCAATCCACCGCGTTGGAATTTGCGTATGTCGAGTTATGCCCACTTTTAATGCGGAAGTATTTGATAAATAGACATAGTGGTCAACCATGCAATGTTGCTCTCCCCACTGTGGTTCTCGACAAGTCCCCAAGTGATGATGGCAAGTTTCAGGCTTCATAATGCACATGTCACATTGCGCTAATTTGGTCATGCATGGATAACAAAAACCTTGCGAATAACTTTTTTTAGTGGTTTTACCACAATGCTTGCAGGCAATTTTACCCTGAAAATTAAGGGTGATCTTTTGGCCTATTAGTGCATTTAACGCAATACTTTGCGGCGTACATTCTTCATTGATAGCCGCTAAAGGAAGCTGATACTGAACGGTATTAGTATTATCTAACTGGCCTGTTAATTTCTCTATTGCACCGATATTACTGATGGGCATTTTTGCTCTCTACTATTTAAGTTTATTTAAAATTTTATTTTTTGTCTGCTTTGCTTTATTTCTTTACGATTAGCTTTGCTCGTTAATCGGCGCTGAACTGAGTTTTTAGTCGGTTTAGTTGCGCGCCGCTTTTTCTGTACTACCATCACAGACAAAATAAGCTCTTTCAAACGCTTTAAAGCGTCTTCCTTATTCAAATCTTGTGTACGAAAAGATTGCGATTTAATGATTATTACGCCCTCTTTTGAAATTCGCGCATCATTCGCTGCAAGTAATCTTTCTTTATAAATGGCAGGTAAAGTCGAGCGCTTTATATCAAAACGTAAGTGGATAGCAGTAGCCACTTTATTAACACGTTGGCCACCACTGCCCTGAGAACGGATAGCACTTAACTCGATTTCCCAGTCGGCTAAGCTAACACTATTTGATATCTCTAACACTTTTCTTTACCATCAATTGATCCCAATAACCTTTCAACACCATGACAACAAACACTACCTGGTACGTTTACTTCTTACGCTGCAATGACAATAGTCTTTACGCTGGCATTACCACCGATTTAGTACGTCGTTTACATGAGCACAATCATAGCAAGCTTGGTGCTAAATATACCAGAGCAAAACGACCAGTCACACTAGCCTATGCTGAAACGGCGACCAATAAAAGTGATGCCAGCAAAAGAGAATATCAACTTCGAAAACTCACCAAGTACAAAAAAGAAAAATTAGTGAGTACCTACTTATTAACAAATGACAGTTTCTAGAGGTCTGCTCTGTTACTTTTATCAGTGTTTTTTTCGATTTATGCTTAAATCGCTGTTAGAATGCTTCGTTTTTAAAAATGAAGTGATGTTACACGCTAGGAGAAAAAATGTTTATTGAGCAATATTGCGCTATTGATAGTGAGCAGATAAGCTTTACTCGCCAACAAGGAAGCGACTTTGCAAAACAAGTAGCCGATGACTTTAATCCGCTACATAATGTTGAGACTAAACGTTTTTGTGTTCCTGGTGATCTATTGTTTTCAGTGATTATTGCAAAAGCTGGCTTACACAAAGAAATGAGCTTTAATTTTTCTGGCATGGTCAATGACGGTGTTAACCTAACATTTCCCAATGAAATCAATGATAGCTTTGATGTAAATGATGATAATGGCAAAACCTACTTATCTGTTGAAGCAAGTGGTGAAAAAACTCACTGTCCGAAGCTTATTAATGCCTTAACCAAAGCTTATGTAGACTTTTCTGGTCATACGTTCCCTGATATTTTAGTGAAATTAATGTCGGAAAAAAATGTCATGATCAACCCTGCTCGTCCTATGGTTATGTACCAATGTATGGAAATTAATTTGCAACGACTCGACATTGAAAGCCTTTCATTACAACTTGCCCAAACAAGTTTATCTATTGAAGGAAAACGTGGTGATGCATGGTTAGAGTTTGATTTAATCAGTGAAGGTGAAGTGGTTGGCCACGGCAAAAAGCATATGTTGTTAAGTGGATTACGTGAATACTGCCAAGACAATATTGACGGGTTAATTGAGCAGTATAAAAACAGCAAAGCTAGCTATAACGGTAAATAACCTGCACAAATAATTTAATAAAAAGCCCATTAATTATTATAATTAATGGGCTTTTTTAATTTCGATACACATTAAAATGTTTTGCTTAAAGCATACTTTTAAGCTCAGTTAACGCCTGCTCTCCACCAAACTGGGCAACAAAGTCCAAAACAGATAAGTTATTACAACTGCTGTACTTAACAAAGTGCTTAACATTAGTGTTATTTAATCTAGAAATTCTTTTTAATTTTGCAGCATCTCCTGATGCAGCAATTGCACAAAGTTTCGCATCGTGATTTGAATTCATAACTTTTAACTGTTTTTGATTTCCAGTTAAAACATAACTTGAACTATCAGCTTTATCTGCATACTTCTTAACAAACTTAGTAATACCGACACCATTGCACGAAATTGTTCTATCTAATGCATGAATGTCTACCTTTAATTGCTGAGCAATAGTTTCAAATGATTTTTTCCCCATAGTTGCATCTAAACAGAGCTGAGACTCTAGTGCGTTATTGTTAATTTGCAATTCATGTTGATGGCCATAGGCTACTTGTCCTAATGACATAATCAATAATGCTATACCTGTTACTAATTTCATGGTGTTACCCCTACTTAAGTCACTTTTACTTTACTGTTAAGACACTAAGTTATTTAAGTAATACAAGCGTCTTAAACGAAGAAATTATCGGCATAATAGTGTATTTGAAAGATAAAAAAGTAGATCTAAATCAAGGTATAAATAGAGCTATTTTAAGTAATTGTATATACAAGTATTTTAATTTAAAAAAACTCCCCTATGTTAAGTAAATATGGTGAATATTACTTTGTATAGTGAAAACTATTATTAATAACCTTGCTCAAAAACCATACGCTGTTTTTGTTTATCTTCACTGCAAAAAGCAAAAGTTTGTAAACTCTTTGGACGCTGACATCGCTTAGGTTGTTGATAAAAAGCCAACCAAGCTTGTTTTTTCTTTCCTTGATATTTTGATTTAATAACGATGGCGTTAGTGGTTTTAAAAGGCGTTCCTGCTTTTATTTGACTGTGACTAGCTGATTTCGATTTGCTTTTATGACTACTGTTTTTAGTTGACTTTTTTCCCTTAGCCTTTTTCTTTTTACTGCCGTTTTCACATTGCCACCAGTCAGCCCGCGCTTTGTCTTCTCTAGCCCGCAAACTAGCGCCACGTTTAACAGAGTAGCCGTTTCGTTGCAGCGCTTGAACATTATGAAGTTTAGCCAATAAAGGTTTGCAACGTTTTTTAGCTAAAGTACTTGGTGAAAAAATTAGCAGGGTGGAGATCAAAAAGATCAGCATAAAGTGATACATAGATTCAGTCCTTGAATAAATTAATCCATCTGCAATAAGCATAGCTGATATTTTAGACTATGCTTAAACCTTATTTACTTTACTTGCTTTATTCACTTTATTTGCTTTGTAAAATAAGTAACAGTATTAACAACATGGATGTTATCAATGAATTACAAACTCACTGCGTTTCTGCTTGCATATTTACTTTGCACACCAATTATCGCCCAAGAAAAACAATTACCGTCGAAGCCCGCTATACAACATGGCATAACTTACAAACATGTAAATAATATTACCCAGTACTGGCTTTCTGAAAAGCTTGACGGTATTAGAGGCTATTGGAATGGTAAACACCTTGTAACTAGGCAAGGTAACATTATTCATAGCCCACAATGGTTTACCCTGCATTGGCCTAAAAATACCATGGATGGCGAGCTATGGATTGCTAGAGATCAGTTTCAAGCAACGCTTTCTTGCATAAGAAAAGTAACCATTGATGAGCACTGCTGGCAACAAGTGCGTTTTATGATTTTTGACTTGCCTCAACATGCTGGCACTTTTACTGAAAGAGTTAGAGCAATGAAAAACATAATTGCCAACACAAAATCAATGTCGTTAGCCATGATCCCACAATTTAAACTTGAAAGTATGCAGCAAGTTGAAGAGCTACTTAACAAAGTAATAGCCAACAAGGGAGAAGGCTTAATGCTGCATTATGAAAATGCCCGTTACAAAGTAGGCAGATCGGCAAACATCATGAAACTGAAAAAACATCAAGATGCTGAAGCCACAGTTATTGCTCATATCAGTGGTAAGGGGAAATATCAGAATATGCTAGGCGCTGTCAAAGTAAAAACAGCTGAAGGAATAATTTTTAAAATAGGCTCTGGTTTTAGTGATAATGAACGTGCTAACCCACCGGCTATTGGCACTATTATTACTTATAAATACAATGGCAAAACTAAGGCTGGAATTCCTAGGTTTGCACGTTTCTTCAGAATAAGAGAAAGTAAATCATAGTTTTGCATTTTTCATAAAGGGCTTAAAGGCTAGGTTTATATTGGAAAATTAACACTTTTAACCCTTTACCAACATGGGCTTCTTTAAAAACACTAGGATTTGCAAGACGTTGCTCAAAAACGCACTCTGGGCACTCACGGGCAACTTCACTTCTAAGAAACTCTTCATCTAAATCGGGAGAGTTTAAACATAATACTAACTTAGCATTAGCATTCATCCACTGTGGAATGCGACGAATAATTTTAGCGTAGTCGCGCTCAATGTTAACACTACCCATTTGAAAAGATGGCGGATCACAAATTAATAAATCATACTTGCCGTATTTTTTAATACGGCTATTAGATTTGAAAATATCAACGCCTTCAAAAACAATTTGCTTACCGTCTTTTTTTGCCAAATTGTTTAATTGATGGTTCGCCCTGCCCTTACTTAGTGAAGCTTTACTTAAATCAATATTAACCACTTGTTTAGCTCCTCCAGCCGTAGCGGCTACTGAAAAGGCGCAAGTGTAAGCAAAAAGATTCAGCACATTTTTATCTTGCGCATTAGCTTGCACCCAAGTTCGCCCATTACTCATATCTAGAAATAAACCACTATTTTGCGCTTTACCTAATTCAATATGATATTTCAGGTCATTTTCTGAAACTATTGTTTGCTCAATGGCTTCGCCTAACAAGACTTCCGTGGGCGCAAAATTTTGATAACGACGCTGCACTTGCACACTACGGCACTCACTGGTAAGTGCTTCTAATGCTTTGGCTTGCGCTACTAACCAGTCTTGCTCTACTTCTTTATATAAAGTAATCAATATGACTGGCGCTAGCCAATCAACATTTACATGGGATAAATTTTCAAAGGCATGGCCTCTGCCATGAAAGAGTCGTTGGCAATCATTAAAGTCTGGGGTGTGAATATGTTCAATCATAGCAGGGTTTTAAAGATGAAAAAGCTGGGCAATGATAGCATTGCCCAGCTTTGTGTTCCAAAGTGTTTATGTACTTTATAGCAGTAACCTTTGCTAAAAACCGAATAAGCTAACCGCAAAAAACTTTTGTGCAACTGTGTTTATAAAAATAACCAACACAATAGCTGGGATAAAAGTACCTAAAGAAAAATTAATATATTTTTCTACCCAAGAGCCTATATAGCCATCATTACCAACGGCAAGCTCCTCTGAGAGGTTATTTTTCTTCCAGCGGTAACTAACAAACACACATAGTAAAAAGCCATTAAGTGGCAAAATAGTATCGTAGAAAATATCATAAACCACATCAAAGAAAGACTTAGTCCCCCCTGCGTAACTAGTAAATTCAGTAAAGAAACCCACCATACCAAAAGATACGGTAGCAAAAACTGTTAATAAACCTGCGGTCATCAATAAGATTGATAAGGCTTTTTTACGGCTATGATTTTTCTCAGTCACTAAATAAGAAACAGGTACTTCCATAATAGAAACTAATGAAGTGATTGCAGCAAAGAAAACTAAAATAAAGAAAAATGCGGCAACAGCACTGGCACCGAAATAACCAATAGAGGTTTGTAGTGCTAAAAATATTTTAGGTAAAAAAGTAAAGATTAATGAAACTGAACTATCACTTAATTCACTCGGGTCAACATTAGGATTAAAAGAAAATACCGCGGGTAGAATCATTAAACCGGCAACAAAAGCAACGCCAGTGTCCGTAATTGCGACTAGCTTTGCCGAGTTAGGGATATTGGTTTGACGATTAATATAAGAGCCGTAGGTAATTAAAATACCCATACCAAGCGACAGAGAGAAAAAAGCTTGTGATAAAGCGCCATTAATCACACTAGGAGTAATTTTACTAATATCTGGAATGATGAAAAACTCTACACCCGCAAAGGCGTTATCCAGGCTTAACACGAAAACAACCATCATCACTAGCATGACAAACAAAGAGGGCATTAATATTTTAGCAGCCTTTTCAATACCATCTTTAACGCCAGCAACTAAAATAAAATTAACAATGGCTGCCACAACAGCCATAGCAATGAACAGATAGGGACTATTAATGAACTCACCAAAACCATCACTGGCGAGATAATCTAAATTACCGGTAACGGTTAAAGCAATATAGCCAAAAATCCATACGGTGATCACCATATAAAAAACAGCAATCATAAACGGTGTTAGCACACCAAGAAAACCTGCAGCTCCCCAAAGAGAGCTATTGCCACTCAATGATTTATAGGCTCCTACAGGCTCTTTAGCTGTTTTTCTACCAACAGCCATTTCAGCGATCATGACTGGCAAGCAAATTAAAAATACAAAGAGCGCATACATAATTAAAAATGCGCCACCACCATTTTTTGCTGCATTAACTGGGAAACCAACTAAATTGCCAATCCCTACAGCAGAACCTGCTGCAGCTAAAATAAAACCAATACGGGAACTAAAGTTTTCTCTAGGTTCGCTCATAAACTTCCTTCACTTATACTTATTATAATTTGGAGCCGTTATACAGCCCTCTATCTTTTATTATACAAACCGCTTGATGCTAGCAAGCTTTATCAGTCTTGTCTCCTTAATGGTACGTATAAAAAGCTACGAAGTGTATAGTATTTTGTCCACACAACAGCCTTTTAGCTAATTATTTACCTTGAGAATAACTTAGGGTTCATCACAGTTAAGATACTTACCGCATCTTTTTCAGCAATTTGAACTGCTTGAGCTATATCATCTTCCGTTAATTTTAAGCTTTTACATAAAGACTCATCTATCAGTTCATCATAAGTATACTCATCAAAATGGCTATCCAATAAAGCTAATCTTGAAGCTAAGTTAAGTACTTTCACATCATTGTTGATTTGGTGACTTTGAGCTTGATTAAAGTGACGGATTGGAATGATGATTTTCTCGGGCAATTGCCATATTTTAAGTAATTCTGCAGAAATGTCGGTATAAGTAAAACCAAGCCCCAGTTCTTGCAATGCCCAAGGTAAATTATTTTTGTTGTATTTTTCACAACGCTGCGCTACTTCAGGTGTTATTTTGGCTACCACTAACTCACCAAAGTTTTGTAATAAGCCAGCAACAAAGAGTCTTTCGATATCTTTTATGCCAGCTTTAATGGCTAAATTTTTGGACACTAAAGCACAAAATACACTCATTCGCCAAAAGCGTTTTAGATCGATTGCTTGGTTAGAGAAATGCTTAAATGCAGAGGCAGCAACATCCACCAACATCATGTTATAAATGGCTTGTGTGCCAATGACCGTAATAGCACGTGATATAGTACTTATTTCGCCCGGAAAACGATAAATAGCACTATTGGCAATTTGTAATAACCTAGAGGTCATTGAAGGATCAACACTGATCACATCAGCAAAATCACTGATAATCGAGCTATCATCTTCCATTAGCGCTTTCACTTTGAAACAAGCGTCCGGTAAGGCAAAAGAGCCATTGGCTTGTAGTGCATATTCATGTGCGTTCATAATGATCCTTTTTTTGTTGAATACTTTCAGTTCAAGACAAATACAGGTTTACTCAATGAATTTTTATTACTTTGCTTTATTTAATGGCTAGCCTATGTTGAGTTAATCAAATGGTACGCCGCTGTCTTCTTTTATGTGCTCTGTCACCATATAAGTATGGGTTTGAGAAATAGCAGGTAAGTCACCAACTTTTTCTAAAACGAGCCGATAACTTTCAATATCAGCAAACCTTATTTTTAACAAATAATCATAGCCACCAGCAATTAAATGACATTCAACCACTTCTTTTATTTTAACTACTTCCATTTTAAAGCGCTTAAAAACATCAGCGGTTGTTCTATCTAACGTTACTTGAATATAGGCGGTCATAGCATAATTAAGTTTTTTGGTATCTAAAAAAGCACCGTAACGTTTAATATACCCTTCAGATTCTAGGCGCTTAACTCTATCTAAACAAGGACTTGCACTTAAATTGATTTTTTTAGACAAGTCTACATTTGAAATTCTACCATCTGCTTGAAGCGTTTTAAGAATGGCGATATCAATGCGATCTAGAGGTTTTGTTTTGTTCATACTAACTATTAAAGTATATTATTCTGATTTAATACAATATTGACATAGATTTAGCTGTTTAAAAAGAGAAAGGCGTGCTCACTGTTGCAGTGAACACGCCTTTAATAAAGATAAATTAAATTTAAGTAGGGCAGTTAAACTACTCTTCCTCTTCTACCAAGGTCATCAACGAGGTATTACCACCAGAAGCCGTAGTATCAATACTGATAGTTTTCTCCGTCAATAAACGTTGAATTAAAGTATCGAAATATTCTGAAGTGATGACAGGTAAAATAGCACCTTGCCTTTGCGCAAGTTTTTCACTCATGTAATGCTTGCGATCACAATGACTATCAACCACTACACCCGCTAATGCAGGATGAGCCAGCATAGTTTCTAAATGGCACAGTTTTGCCACTTGTAATACGCCCTCATCAGCCCCTGTAGCAACAAACTTATCCCTAAAGGCTAGAGCTTCCTCATAGAATAAATCTGATACCACAGTAACTACCGTATTACCCGTTGCTAAAGCTGTCACGATAGACATAGCCCAAAAATGGAAACTTACTTTTTCATCGGCAAAACAAATCACAGTACCACGGTTTTCTAAATAAATAATATTAGACTCACCTGTAGGACCCGGCAATTCTTGCGGCTTTTTCATGCGCTTTTCAATGTTGATTAATTGATTACGGGCAGAGGCTAGCGTGCGATTTAAATCGTCGGCTAAATCATCGACAATTTCCACATGTGCTATTTTGGCAAGTAACTGACGAACACATGAAATACGAGTATTAAGCTCAGTTAAGCGCCATGTTTTTTCGGCGATATTGGCTTTACTCATTAACGCGTTTGCTTGGCGATGTGACGTTTCATCGCTGGCAAGTGCTTGCGCCTGTGATGCTGTGACATTAAATTGCTCTTCATCAGGCGTTGCTTTTTCAACCACTAAACGAGATAGGTAATTTGGGCCGCCAGCTTTAGGTCCCGTACCCGAAAGGCCGCGACCACCAAAAGGTTGCACACCAACAATTGCACCTATCATATTGCGGTTGATGTAAACATTACCTGCACGTGAAAGTTTTGCTAAATCAATGGCTCTATGTTCAATACGCGTATGAATACCCATAGTTAAGCCAAAGCCTGTGCTATTTACTTTTTCAATTACTTGCTCAATTTCATTACCTTTAAAACGAACAACATGGACACAAGGACCAAACACTTCTTTGGTTAAGACACTAATGTCATTAACTTCATATAAACGTGGTGCGAAGAAGTAGTGGCCATCGGCATCATCAACCTCACTACCAATAGTGCATTTGTATAAAAGCTTGCCATTATTTTCCATATAATCGCTATGACTATTAAGGGCATCAAGTGCTTTTTGATCGATAACAGGACCAACATCGGTACTTAATTTTGCTGGGTTGCCTATATGCAATTCAGCCAAAGCACCTTTGAGCATGGTAATAACATTATCAGCTATATCTTCTTGTAAGAATAATACTCTTAATGCTGAACAACGCTGACCCGCTGATTGGAAGCCCGATGAAATAACATCATCAACCACCTGCTCAGGTAAAGCGGTAGAATCAACAATCATACAGTTTTGACCACCCGTTTCTGCAATTAAAGGGATTTGGTCGCCACCACGCTCTGCTAATGTTTGCGAGATACGTGTACCTGTTTCGGTTGAGCCGGTGAACATAACCGCCGCAATGCGTGTATCTGGCACTATGATTTTACCTACAGCACTACCACGGGCAATAACCGCTTGTACGACATTTTCTGGCAAACCAACAGATTGCATTAACTCAATGGTTCTTAAAGCAATAAGGCCTGTTTGTTCCGCAGGCTTTGCTAGCACAGTATTACCTGTGGCAATAGCAGCGGCAACTTGACCTAAAAAGATTGCTAATGGGAAGTTCCAAGGACTAATACAAAGTACCACACCACGTGCTTCAAGACGCTGATCTTCACTTTGCTCTAAGGCACGTGCTGCGTAATAGCGACAAAAATCTACCGCTTCACGCACTTCATCAATACCATCTTGTGCTACTTTACCCGCTTCTTTAATACAAAGAGCAATTAATTCATCACTATGGCGCTCTAAAATATCAGCAATTCTACATAACAAAGCACTACGTTCAGCAACAGGTGTTTTAGACCATGAAGCAAATTCTGCTTGTGCCTTATCAATCATCACTTGCATTGCCGCTTCATTGTGATGTTGGTGAAAGCCAATAATTTCACTATGGTTTGCTGGGTTTTTAACTGCTACGGCATTTTCTGGCACATCATTCTTGTTTAATAGATGATCAACAAACCAGTTATCTAATGCTTTTTTAAGTGGTGTGATTTCGTTGATATCGGTTAAATCGATACCCTTTGAGTTATTACGGCCTTCACCACTACCCGTACCATTTTTTTCTTCACGATAAAGATCTATAGGCAAAATAATTTGCTTGTTATACTTCTCTTTTAAGCGTTGTGTTTTCTCAACCGGATCTTCTAATAAAGACTCTACCGGCTGTGACTCATCAACAATGGCATTGACAAATGAAGAGTTAGCGCCGTTTTCTAGTAGTCGTCTGACTAAATAAGCCAATAAATCTTCGTGATGACCAACTGGAGCATAAATGCGACATTGTATGTTTTCTTGAGAAACGATTTGATCATATAAAGAGTCACCCATGCCATGTAAACACTGGAATTCAAAACCTTCTTTATCATTACCTGCTAGCTCAACAATAGTCGCGGCAGTATAGGCATTATGCGTGGCAAATTGTGGGTAAATACTGTCACGATATTCAAGCAGTTTGTTAGCACAAGCATGGTACGAGACATCAGTAGATGATTTACGAGTAAAGACAGGGAAGTGAGTCATGCCATCTTTTTGAGCATTTTTAATTTCAGTATCCCAATAAGCACCTTTAACCAAGCGCACCATCATTTTACGATCGGTACGAACCGTTAACTCTCTTAACCAATCAACAACAAATATTGCGCGCTTTTGATATGCTTGCAGAGCGATACCAAAACCTTGCCAGTCACCTAAATCACTATCGGTAAATACCGCTTCAATAATATCGAGAGAAATATCTAAGCGCTCAGACTCTTCTGCATCTACCGTTAAGCCAATATTATATTCTTTGGCTTGTAAACATAATGCTTTTAATTTAGGTACTATTTCATTCATTACTCGACTTTGATGGCTAAACTCATACCTTGGGTGAATAGCAGAAAGCTTGACTGAAATACCTGGTACTTTACGGGGGTCATTCTTGCCTGAGTTTTTAGCGACTTTACCAATCGCTTCAATAGCATCTTGATACGATTTTAAATAGCGCTCAGCATCGGCCATGGTGCGGGCACCTTCACCCAGCATATCATAGGAATAAACATAGCCTTTTTGTTCTTTTTCAGCGGCACGCTCGGTCGCAGCTTCAATGGTTTCACCCATAACAAATTGCTTGCCCATGACTTTCATCGCAAAATTCATTGATTTACGAATAACAGGCTCACCTAAACGGCCGACCGTTTTCTTTAATAAACCAAATCGATCTTGTTTACGCTTGTCGGCATAATCAACCATAGAGCCAGTAATTAATAATCCCCAAGAAGAGGCGTTAACAAATAATGAATCACTAGAGCCTAAATGAGTGCTCCATTTTCCTTGCGAAATTTTATCGCGAATAAGTTCATCTTGCGTGTGTTTATCTGGCACACGAAGCAGTGCTTCAGCTAAACACATTAATACTACACCTTCTTCAGATGACAACGAATATTCGTTAAGTAAAGCATCAATGGCACCATTACCTTCTTGATCTTGACGAATTTGCAATACCATTTGTCGAGCACGCTCCCATGCTCGACTTCTAGCGCTTACATTAACTTCAGCAGCAGGTAAAATATGGTCAACGGCAACATTTTCATCAATACGATAAAAGTCACGGATTTTCTGACGAATAGTACAGTCAGATGTTAATGAACCAGTAAATAGCATGGCTTTTCCTCAAAATTATCCAAATATGGAGTGATAACTAGTTTATTAAGCCCACAGATGATACTTGCCTATGTTAATTCAGCAACGTGGACTTAATAAAATTGATATTAGTATAGTTAGGGTCTGTTGAGCTTTCATGTTTAAATTTCGTTCGAATTACATTACCAAAATTTAACAACCGCTAACGTTTAAAATTATAATTTGAAAGTGGATTTTAAAGCTAAGACAACAGAATGTGCTGGTTATTTCTGGATTTTTACAAAACAATATCCTGAAATAAAATCGAAATACCATGTATTATATGGAATCATACAAAATGGTTATTTTTTATAATGATGAAAGGAGAAAGTAATTAGCAAAATAAGGTGATAATAATTACTTTTTCTAATGAGAAATAAGCAAAAAAAAAGAGCAACTTTTTTGCTGCTCTTTTTAGGTAATTTGGTTGGAGTAAGTTTTTACTCTGCATCAATACGGGTAATATCTGCACCTAATGCTTGTAGCTTATCTTCAATGCGAAGATAACCACGGTCAATATGATAAATACGGTCAACTTGCGTTGGCGTTTTTGCCACGAGACCAGCAATAACTAAACTTGCTGATGCTCGTAAATCTGTTGCCATTACCTGTGCACCATTTAGTGACTCAACCCCTTTAACAATAGCGGTATTGCCTTCAAGAGCAATATCTGCTCCCATACGTTGCAATTCCGGCACATGCATAAAGCGATTTTCAAATATCGTTTCAATCACCGTTGCTGTACCTTGGGCAAGTACGTTCATGGTCATAAACTGTGCTTGCATGTCGGTAGGAAATGCAGGATGAGGTGCAGTTTTAACATTAACAGCCTTAGGTTGCCCCACCATTTCAAGTTCGATCCACTCTTTGCCTGCGCTATCTGCACCTGTGGTAATGATTGCACCAGCTTCAGTTAGTTTAGCAAGGACAGCTTCTAATGAACTTGGGTCGGTATTTAAGCATTTAACTTTTCCTTGGGTTACAGCCGCTGCAACAAGAAAAGTACCCGTTTCAATTCTGTCAGGCATTACTGAGTATTCACTACCACGTAGCTCTTCAACACCTTCAATGGTTAAGGTATCTGTGCCCGCACCCGATATCTTTGCGCCCATGCTAGTTAAACAATTAGCCAAGTCAACAATTTCAGGCTCACGAGCAGCATTTTCTATCACTGTTGTACCGTTAGCCAATGCCGCTGCCATCATCAAGTTTTCAGTGCCAGTAACACTGACAATATCCATAAAGATGTTAGCACCTTCAAGACGACCTTGTTTTTTGGCAACAATATAACCGTTTTCAACCTCAATATCCGCAGCCATCGCTTTAAGGCCTTGAATATGTAGGTTTACAGGACGAGCACCGATAGCACACCCGCCTGGCAATGAGACTTCTGCATGTCCCATACGGGCAAGCAGTGGACCCAATACTAAAATAGACGCTCGCATTGTTTTGACTAAGTCATAAGGTGCACAACATTGGGTAATATTACTGGCATCAATACTTAACTGGTTATCGCTTAACCACTGTGTTTTAGCGCCTAATTGGCCTAATAATTTTACCGTAGTTAAAATGTCATTAAGTTGAGGTACATTATTAAAAACAACAGGTGTTTTTGATAGTAATGCTGACATTAAAATAGGAAGAGCGGCATTTTTTGCCCCAGAGATAGTGACTTCACCACGTAGTGGCTTACCACCAATAACTTTAAATGCGTCCAAAATAACTTACTTTCTTAAATGATGATTAATGGGTAGGAAGCTGCTCACACTGCTTCCTATACTTAATAGGCAACAGTATTACATTAATTAGTTCAATGAGCAGCTTTTTTTTCGATAAAGACAAATGACAGGCTTCTGCAACGATATTCGTTACATATTAAACAGTTTATCTCGTTGCCATTGCGCTTTAGTAAAAGTTTTTACGGTTACAGCATGAATACGACCATCTTTAATGGCATCCGCTAAAGGAGCCATCACAGCTCTCTGTCTTTTTATGCGAGATAAATCGTCAAACATATCAGAGACTGCGACAACACTACATTGTGAACCATCAAATTTAACCTGTAGCTCATCAAGTGTTAAGGCATCATTAATTAACTTTTCTATATCTTGTACTTCCAAGGGGGTTTCCTCGTTTAATTTATTTTGGCAAAAAGCCATTTACGCCACTTAAGTTGATTAGATTATCTAACTTGCTAGGTAAGTTTGCAAAACGTAATTGACAGTTTGCTGACTGTGCTTGCTCTAGTAAATAAAATAACCAAGCAAGTCCAGCAGTATCTACTTTACTTACCTGTTGTAAGTCAATCAAGATAGTTGACTGAGCAAATAGTGATTTCACTATTTTTTTAGGTATTTTTGTCAAGGTATGGCGGGTTAACTCGCCTTGCAATACCGCAACATCTTGATTTAAGCTAACACTGATATCAGACACAGACTAGCCTTCTTTATTTTCTGTTTTTATGGTTTTAGATATTTTTTCTTTGGTTTCGCTATTTTTAAAGACGATATCTCTTTCACTTTTTTTCTTGAGCATTTCAGTTACATAAGGCAAACCTTTTTGACGTATGATACTACCCAGTTCTGCTTGTTTACTATCAAGTAAACTTACTCCTTCGGCAACCATATCAAAGGCTTTCCACTCATTAGTTTTGCGGTTTTTTCTCACTTTAAAAGAAACGTCAATATCATCTCTTCCCGGCATCAATACCTTAGTACTTACTGCAACAATTTTTTTCTTACTAAAATCTTTTGCTGGGGCAAATTCAACTTTTTGATTGTCATAAAGGGTAAATACTTGTGCGTAAGAGGTAACGAGATACTCTCTAAAAACTGGTACAAACTCGCGTCGCTGGGCATCAGTGGTTTTCTTTAGGTGCCTACCAATAACTTTAAAAGCAGAGTATTTGTAATTGATATAAGGCATTAACTCTTCACGCACTATATCTTTCAATAAGTTTGGATTAGCCTTAATCGCTTGCTCAGAGTCGGCAAAACGTTTGAAAGTTTTACCTGCAACTTTTCTGATCATTACATAAGGATCTTTTTTGTCGACATATACACGCGTAGCACTTACTGATTTTGCATTATTAACAGCTACATCAGCAGCTTGAGCACCATTAAAAGCGAGTGCTTTTACTCCTAAAAAACCAGTAAATAATATTACTACTTTTATAAATGCAATTTTGCTCATTTTCATTGTATACATTACTCGTCATCACTCCCTTGACTAAATAAAAATTGTCCTATTAATTCTTCTAATACTAACGCAGGCTTAGTGTCTTCAATATAGTCACCCGGTTGCAGGGTTTCAAGAGACTCGTCAATAAAGCCTGGCTGTAAGCCAATATACTGCTCTCCAAGTAAACCTGAAGTTAAAATGGATACCGATGTTGCTTCAGAAAAATTACTGTATTCTTGATAGATTTTTAAGGTAACTACCGGTGTATAATCTTCTTCATCTAATGAAATATCACTCACACGACCAACAACAACGCCGCCTACTTTGATGGGAGATCGAACTTTCAAACCACCAATATTATCGAATTTAGCAAATAAATTATAACTTTCACCATTGCCTGTAATGCCTGAATTAGCAACTTTTAGCGAAAGCATAAGTAACGCTGCTATCCCTAGTGCAACAAAGAAACCGACCATTAATTCAACTTTTTTTGACATCATGTCTTTCACCAAACGCCTTAAAATTTATATAAACTTGAAACTATTCACTTACTATAAGCAACTATTGTTCTTTTATTCTCTTATCGAGCAAACATTAATGCTGTTAAAATAAAATCTAACGCTAATACCAATAGCGATGATTGTACCACTGTTGCCGTTGTTGCCCGAGAAATGCCTTCTGATGTTGGTTCACAATCGTAACCTTTATAAACTGCGATCCAAGTAACAACAAAAGCAAACACCACACTTTTTATGATACCGTTAACAATATCTTTATTAAAATCGACTTGATCTTGCATTACCGACCAAAAAGTACCGCCATCAACACCAAGCCAGTCCACACCAACTAAGTGCGCACCTAAAATACCCACCATAGAAAAGATAGCGGCTAACAAGGGTAAACTGATAAAGCCAGCCCAAAAACGTGGGGCAATCACTCGACGCAAAGGATCTACTGCCATCATTTCTAAACTAGAAAGCTGTTCCGTTGCTTTCATTAGACCAATTTCTGCCGTCAGTGCTGAGCCTGCTCGACCAGCAAATAAAAGTGCAGCAACCACTGGTCCTAATTCGCGAAGTAATGACAAAGCCACCATAGGCCCCAAGCTAGCTTCTGCGCCATAGCCGACTAAAATAGTGTAGCCTTGCAGCGCTAACACCATGCCTATAAAGGCACCGGAAACGATAATAATGATCAGTGACATCACGCCAACACTATAGAGTTGCTGCAATAATAACGGCGTGCCTTTGCGGAAACTTGGCATATGCAGCAATGATGACATTAAAACAATAACAGCTCGCCCTAAGCCGCTAATAAGGGCAATAGTATCTCTACCTAATGATTGTATTTGCTTCATGCTCCACCACCTTGTTTTGTGTGAGCACTATTGAAACCAACCGAGCCTTTAATTAATTCTTGCTGATAATCACCCGCAGCAAAATGAAACGGTACAGGCCCATCTGCTTGTCCAAGAACAAACTGCTTCACTAAAGGAGAGTCATCTTGTCTTATTTGTTCAGGTGTTCCCTGACCAATTATTTTTTGCTCCGCAACGATATAAATATAATCGGCAATACTCATCACTTCAGGTACATCATGAGAAACCACAACGGAAGTTAAACCTAGCGCATCACTTAACGAGCGAATTAAACGTACAATGACTCCCATTGAAATAGGATCTTGGCCTGCAAAGGGCTCATCATATAAAATCAGTTCTGGATCTAAGGCAATAGCTCTAGCTAAAGCAACACGCCTCGCCATACCACCAGAAAGCTCGCTTGGTTGAAGAGCACTTGCACCACGTAAACCCACAGCTTCAAGTTTCATCAAAACAATTTTTTCAATAATGGCTTCAGGCAAATTACTGTGTTCACGAATAGGAAAAGCAATATTGTCGTAAACACTCATGTCGGTAAATAAGGCACCACTTTGAAACAGCATACTCATGCGTTTTCGCACATCATAAAGCTCTTTGCGAGATAGCTTTGGAATATCATGGCCATCAAATAATATTTGACCGCTTTCAGGACGTATTTGACCGCCTATTAAGCGTAATAATGTGGTTTTTCCTATACCACTTGGCCCCATGATAGCGGTAACTTTTCCTGTAGGGATAGATAGACTGATATCGTCATAAATAACCCTTTCACCTCGTTTGAAGGTTAAGTTGTTTATTTCGACCAGGTTGTCAGACTTTATTGTTGATACCATAAATTAACGTCAATGTTATTGTGCTAAGGTTTCACCTTTAAAACTAAGAGGGCAATTTTACCTGAGCGAGGTTAATTGTTCACTAAAAATTAACAATATACTTATGAAAATATGTGACCAAATGTAAAAGAACGATATATACCCACTTTTGGCTAGTTTACTTTTACAATATGACTCAAATTCCCCCAAAATATGACTATTTTCCTATTGAGGGCATTATTTACTTTTTTTTTAGTTCACAAAAAGCGACAATTTAGCCTCAAGAATTTGGAGTTATGAATGTTAGAACACGTTGGTATTTTATTAGTTGCCCTTATTGTACTCGTTTGGAGTGCAGATAAATTTGTTTTAGGGGCTTCTTCATTGGCAAGAAACTTAGGTGTTTCTCCGATGATAATAGGCTTAACTATTGTTGCTATGGGCTCTTCCGCACCAGAAATGATGGTAGCCGCTGCCGCATCATTTCAAGGCAACCCAGACACTGCCATTGGTAATGCGATTGGCTCAAATATAACCAACATTGCTTTGGTGCTTGGTATCACCGTACTGTTTAAGCCCTTAACAGTTTCATCCTCAACTATTAAGCAAGAATTGCCATTACTATTAATCTTATCAGCTCTCACTTATTGGATGCTTTTCGATAACTACTTCAGCTTTACTGAAGGATTGGTATTAATGATTGGCTTTTTTGTTTTTATCGGTGTTTTATTAATGAAAGCACTAAGGCAAAGAAAAAATAACAGCATTGATGACCCTATGTTCATTGAAGCGGAACAAGAGATTCCTGAAGCTACGAGTACAATCAACTCCGTTTTCTGGCTAATTACTGGCATTACCTTATTAGTGCTTAGTGCCCACTTTCTTGTCGACTCCGCTATATTTATCGCAAAAGCCTATGGCATTAGCGATCTAGTTATTGGTTTAACCATTATTGCTTTAGGCACAAGTTTACCTGAGCTTGCGGCAAGTATTGCCAGCATTATTAAAAAAGAAGATGATTTAGCCATGGGTAATATTATTGGCTCAAATATTTTTAATATATTAGCCGTGCTGCCTTTTGCAGGCTTGATCGCCCCAGGTATTGTCAACTCAGAAGCTTCACTTCGCGATGCCCCCGTCATGCTAGGCATTATTACCTTGTTATTTTTATTATGTTTTAGTCGAAAGTCTGGTTTCTTTAGACTTACCCGCGCAAAAGGCGCATTATTATTTATCTGCTTTATTGGCTATCAAGTATTACTTTTTAACCAAATAATTATTAACTAAATCATTCACTAAAACCGACAGATTTAAGCGCCATCATGAAAAATTTTAAAGAACTTGCTAAAAACGTTATCACCATTGAACAACAAGCGATAAATGAACTATTTCAATATATTGACGATAGTTTTGAGTATGCTTGCCAATTAATGTTTAATTGCCAAGGGCGTGTGATTGTCATCGGCATGGGAAAATCAGGCCATATAGGTGGAAAAATAGCGGCAACATTAGCTAGCACAGGTACCCCCGCTTTTTTTGTTCATCCGGGTGAGGCTAGTCATGGTGATTTAGGCATGATAACCCAAGACGATGTGGTGTTAACCATTTCTAATTCAGGTGAAACCAGTGAAGTATTAGCCATTATTCCTGTTATCAAGCGTATTGGTGCCAAACTTATTGCTATGACAGGTAATACCGACTCTACCTTAGCTAAATTAGCTGATACACATATTTGCATCAAAGTTACTACTGAAGCTTGTTCGCTAGGGCTAGCGCCAACATCGAGTACTACAGCAACGTTAGTGATGGGGGATGCGCTTGCCGTCGCCTTACTTGACGCTCGAGGCTTTTCCGCAGATGACTTTGCTTTATCGCACCCTGGCGGCAGCTTAGGTAAGCGTTTACTACTACGCTTAGCAGATATTATGCATCAGGGCGAACGCTTACCGTTAGTCAATGAAAAAGCAAAGATCAAAGATGCATTGGTTGAAATGTCCCTTAAAGGGCTAGGTATGACGGCCGTAGTTAATGATAGCAATGAACTGGTCGGTTTATTTACTGATGGCGATTTACGTAGAATATTAGATCTAAAAACAGACATTCACCAAGATAAAATCACCACTGTTATGACAAAATCTCCCACCGTTGCTCAAGCAGATATGCTAGCAGCACAAGCTTTAAATATTATGGAAGATAAAAAAATCAACGGCTTAATTATTACTGATGATAATAACCACCCTATTGGCGCAATGAATATGCATGATTTATTAAAATCAGGAGTACTGTAATGAATACTTTATATGGACAAGTTGCAGAGCAAACACTCGCTAAAGCCAAACAAATAAAACTCTTAGTTTGTGATGTAGATGGCGTTTTTTCAGATGGACGTATCTATTTAGGTAATGATGGCGAAGAATTAAAAGCATTTCACACCAAAGATGGCTTCGGTATAAAAGCATTAGGTAGCAGTGGTGTCGACGTGGCGATCATCACGGGAAGAAACTCAAACATTGTCGCTAAGCGTATGCAAGCACTCAATGTAAAACATATTATTCAAGGTCAAGAAGATAAATTGCCTGCTCTTCTCGCATTGGCAAAACAACTCAATATAGCACTGAGCGATGTTGCTTATGTTGGTGACGACATACCTGATCTGCCTTGTATATTACAGGTGGGTTTGGGCATTGCCGTACAAGATGCGCATCCGCAAGTTCTTGCCAAAGCTGACTACTGCACATTTACCCGTGGCGGCTTTGGCGCCGTACGTGAAATATGCGACCTTATTATGCAGTGTCAAAATACACTTAATGATGCAACAGGCGCCAGTATATGACCCGACTTCATACCCTTGCTCTATTAGTTGTTTTATTAGGTGCTATGGCCTATGGCATTATAGAGTGGCGCAGTGCAAACAAAATATCTGACGACAGTGCCCACAGTGATTTGACACCAGACTTCATTGCTGAAGCGCTTAAAAGTGATATTTTTACTGAGTCTGGGCAACTATCTCATGCGATTATCGCCGATAGAATGGAGCACTATGCAGAACTTGAAGTCACTCATTTTGAGATTCCAAATTACACTTTATATCCAAAAAATAGTGAATCACCATGGCAACTTAGTGCAAAAGAAGCGACACTATACAAAAATAACAGAGTTATCTTGAACCACAGAGTTCATTTAAAAGCCACGGATGAGAACAGTTTAATACAAGAAATTCATTGTAAGTATTTAGAATTAGATTTAAATACCAATATAATTAGTTCAGAACAAACTGTCATGGTACAAGGAAAAGACTTTACAATGTATGGTTCAGGTTTAATCATTGACTTAAATACTAAGCAAATGACATTAACCGAACATGTACGTACGATTTATAAAAAAACTGAAAGCTAAACGTTAGCTAAAAAGAAGTAAACATTGTGAAAAAATATATAAATAAAACAATCAGCTCAACAGCTCACCTTCCCAGCTTAAAAATACTTGCTGGTGGTATTCTACTCATGGGGCTTGCTTTAAGCTTCTCTGCCCCATCTTTTGCTGCAAAGAAAGACTTAACCGAAGAAATTACGATAAAATCAAAACGCCAAAGCGCTGACTTAAAAAATAAGATTGCCAGCTACCTAGATGAAGTAAGCATTTCTCAGGGCTCTATTTCAATTAATGCTGATATTGTTCAGGTATTCAGTAAGCCTAATAAAAAAACCGGTAAATCCTTCGACACTTATCTTGCAAAAGGTAAACCTGCAATTTTCCAACAACAACTTGAAGATGGCAGTTTAATTAGCCTACAAGCCAATGAAATAAAATATCAGCCAGATATGAATATCATTACTATCTCAGGTAATGCCCAAGTAAAACAAGCGGGAAGTAAAGTGACAGGTGAAACGATCACCTATAATACGTTAAGTGAAAAGCTTGAAGCGCAAAGCAACAGTGATGACACCGTTACGACGGTTTTACAACCTGCACAAATAAAAGCACAGCAAGAAAAAACCAAGGCTGACAGCAAAGACAACATAGATAGCGACAATAATGACTAACGAAGTAGCACAGCAAGAAAAAGCAACCTTAGTTGCTCACGGCTTATCTAAATCTTATAAAAAGCGGCAAGTAGTAAAAAGTGTCAGCTTAAAAGTAAACACAGGTCAAATAGTAGGTTTACTAGGCCCTAATGGTGCAGGAAAAACAACTTCGTTCTACATGATAGTTGGCCTTGTGCCTAATGATGACGGCGAAATCATTTTAAACAATGAAGATGTTACCCTCGCCCCTATGCACGAAAGAGCAAGACGTGGCATTGGTTATTTGCCACAAGAAGCTTCTATTTTCAGAAAGCTAACGGTCACTGAAAATATAATGGCAATATTACAAACAAGAAAACAGCTTAACGAAGAGCAAAAGCAAGAGAAATTAGAGCACTTACTAGAAGAGTTCAATATATGCCACATAAAGGATAATTTGGGGATGAGCTTATCTGGTGGAGAAAGAAGGCGGGTAGAAATTGCACGTGCTCTAGCCGCTGAACCACAGTTTATCTTGCTTGATGAACCTTTTGCGGGTGTTGATCCCATCTCTGTTGGTGACATAAAAAAAATCATAATTCACTTAAAAGAGCGCGGGATTGGCGTATTAATTACCGACCATAATGTTAGGGAAACCCTTGATGTTTGTGAGCACGCATATATTGTCAGTCATGGAGAAATCATCGCTGAAGGTGATTCGGATCAAATACTTGCTAATCAAAAGGTCAGAGATGTATACCTTGGTGAACAATTCAAGCTATAGTTACTCATACAAAACGCTTTTTAAGCTATAATCAATAATAAAAATTAGGATAAGAACAAAACTAAATGCGTCCATCACTGCAACTTAGAATAGGGCAACAACTCACCATGACGCCACAACTGCAACAAGCGATAAAGCTGTTGCAGTTATCAACGTTAGAGCTTCAGCAAGAAATTCAAGAAGTACTTGAAAGTAATCCGCTGCTTGAAGTGAATGAAAACTTACCCTCAGAAACAAATGAAGCCAATGAGAGTGGCGAGAAGTTAGAAGAGGCTTTTTCAGCAGACAGTGCTATTGCAGAGCAAAGCACCCCTGAAGGTAGTGAAGATGCCAGTGCAACTATTGATGAAATAAGTACCACAGAAGCACTCGCCCAAAATGATATTCCTGAAGAACTCAATATAGATACCACTTGGGAAGACAGTTATAGTGCCGGCACTTCAAACACGGGAGCAGTTAGCAGCCCATCGGAAGATTTCACTTACCAAGGTGAAACCTCTGATTCAATTCAAGATCATCTCCTTTGGCAAATGGAACTAACACCTTTTACCGATACCGATAGAGCCGTTGCCATCGCAATCATTGAAGGGGTTGATGACGCTGGCTATTTAACCGTTTCTTGTGAAGATATATTAGAAAGTGTTGGCATTGAAGGCCTAGAGTTAGACGAAGTAGAAGCCGTATTAAAACGCATTAATGTTTTCGACCCTATTGGCGTTGCTGCACGCTCAATTGCTGACTGTTTAATTATCCAATTAAATCAGTTTGATAAAGACACACCTTTTTTAAATGAAAGTAAGTTAATTATTACTGAACATATAGATTTACTTGGTAATCGTGATTATCGACAGTTAATGCGCAAAACCAAATTAAAAGAAGATCAACTGCGTGAGGTGATGCGTTTAATCCAAACTCTAAACCCTCGACCGGGTGACGCGGTAATTAAAGGTGATGATCAGTACGTTATTCCCGATGTTTCTGTAGAAAAGAAAAATGGCCGTTGGGTTGTTGAATTAAACCCAGATACTGCACCGAAACTGTCAATTAACCAGCAATATGCTGCTATGACTAAAACCATGAAGTCTTCAACAGATGATGGCCAGTTTATCAGAGCAAACCTGCAAGAAGCTAAGTGGTTTATTAAGAGTTTAGAATCGCGTAATGATACTTTATTGAAAGTATCGAATTGTATTGTTCAACGCCAACAAGGCTTCTTCGAGCATGGCGCTGAAGCAATGCGCCCGATGGTGTTAAATGACATTGCTGAAGCAGTAGACATGCACGAGTCCACCATTTCACGGGTAACAACACAGAAATACATGCATACCCCAAGAGGTATTTTTGAATTAAAGTACTTTTTCTCTAGTCACGTAAGTACTGAAAATGGTGGTGAATGCTCTTCAACGGCAATTCGCTCTCTCATTAAAAAACTTATTCTAGCGGAAAATCCTGCTAAACCGCTAAGTGATAGTAAAATGGCTGATTTACTAGCCGAGCAGGGAATCAATGTTGCTAGACGTACCATAGCCAAATATCGAGAATCTTTGGCTATCCCACCGTCAAATCAACGCAAAAGTTTATTGTAAAACAACCTATTAAGGATCACGCTTATGCAAATTAATCTTACAGGCCACCATGTAGAAATCACAACTTCTTTACGCGATTATGTAGACACAAAATTTGCCAAGCTAGAACGACATTTTGACCATATCAATAATGTGTATGTCGTGCTAACGGTAGAAAAATTAAATCAAAAAGCTGAAGCGACAGCGCACTTAAACGGTACTGAAGTTCATGCCTCATCAGTTAACGCTGACATGTATGCCTCAATTGATACCTTAGTTGATAAACTAGATCGCCAAATACTTAAATATAAAGGCAAAATTGCCAACCACTAAACCTTTCATAACGTATTATGACCCTACAAGAAATCTTAACGCTGGACTGCACTGAATGTGCAGTACCAGCAAATAGTAAAAAACGTATTTTAGAAACTATATGTAAAATTGCTGCCAACCAAATTGGTGAGCATGATTGCGGCGACCTGCTAGAAAGTTTGCTTAATAGAGAAAAAATGGGCAGTACAGGTATAGGCAACGGCATTGCTATTCCCCATGGCAGAGTAGCCAATACTAACAAGGCAATGGCAATATTGCTTACCACAGAGCATGCTATTGATTTTGATGCCATTGATAATAAACCTGTAGATATTTTTGTCTGTTTATTTGTGCCTCAAGAATGTACTCAAGATCATCTAGAAACCTTACAAAGCATAGCTAAACTATTTAGTGAGCGAAAAATAGCAAAACAAATACGTAAGTGCACAAACAAGCAAACATTATTTAACCTTATTCAACAAACTAAGTAACCAATCACCAAAACTATGAGTTATCAATACATCATGTATACACGCTCATCACATGGAATGAAATATGAAACTCATCATTGTTAGTGGCCGCTCTGGCTCAGGAAAATCAGTAGCCTTAAGGGTATTGGAAGATTTAGGTTATTATTGTGTTGATAATATTCCTATTAATTTATTGCCCGCTTTAACACACACTGTGATTAATGATTATGAAAATGTCGCGGTGAGCTTAGATGTACGTAATTTACCTGATGATCCCAAGGATATTCCCGAGATTATCGAGTACTTGCCTAATGCTGTTGAAGTAACAACATTGTTCTTAGATGCTGACGATAACGATTTAATACGTCGCTTTAGTGAAACAAGGCGTTTACACCCACTAATTAAAGAAAACATCGCCCTTGATCAAGCGATTGCTTTAGAAAAAAAATTACTAACACCAATTTCTACTCGTGCTGATTTATACATCAACACGAGTCAGTTGAGCCCACACCAATTAGCTGACTTAGTGAGAGAGCGGATATTAGGTAAAAAAACTGGCTCTATGGTATTAGTATTTGAGTCTTTCGGCTTTAAACATGGTATTCCTGCTGATGCTGATTATGTTTTTGATGCTAGGTTTTTACCTAACCCGTACTGGGAAAAAGAGCTTAAAGCGCATACTGGTTTGGAGCAACCAGTCAAAGACTTTCTTGCTAGCCAACCCATTGTCACTAAATTTATCTGGCAAATTAATAGCTTTATGATGACTTGGTTGCCACACCTTGAGCGAAATAACCGTAGCTACGTCACCATTGCAATAGGCTGTACAGGTGGAAAACATAGATCAGTTTATATTGCCGAATTACTTGCCAGTAACTTTCGTAAAGAGCAAAAAGATGTACAGACACATCACCGTGATATAGAAAAGGTAAAAAATTAAATTAATGCCAACGATTTCAACAGAGTTAACCATAGTCAATAAACTTGGTTTGCACGCCAGGGCTGCAACCAAGCTAGCACAGCTTTGCCAAAACTTTACCGCTAACATCACATTAGAGTTAGCCGACAAAGAGGCCGATGCTAGTAGCATTATGGCGATCATGTTACTGGCTGGTGGCAGAGGCAAAACAGTAAAAGTAACAGCACAAGGTCAAGACGCAGAGCAAGCGCTTGCTGCAATTAGTCAGCTTATTTCTGACAAATTTGATGAAGATGAGTAGAATCACTTCGTATAATTATTAAGAAAAAAGCTGCTAAAACAAGGAAGTTGCGATAAACTTATCTGGTAAACCAATCCCACCATTTTGTTAAAACACTAAATAACAAGTGCTATAGTTATGCCAGAGCTATTAGAACAAGAAGATATCCAACAAACGCTACATCAAGTTAATGAAGCACTTGCTAGCGGTATGTTTGTTTATGTACGTAAACTACTACAACAACTTCCTGCCTATGATTTAGCTCTTATACTCGAATCATCGCCAGCCAAAAATCGACTGGTTTTATGGCAACTTATCGATGCCGACTCCCATGGTGAAATACTTGAAGAGCTGAGCGAAGAAGTTCGTAAAGGCATCCTAAAAGGCATGCGCCCCGAAAAGTTAGCTGCTGCTGCAGAGGGGATGGATGTTGATGATATTGCAGAGGTATTAAGGACATTACCCGATAGAGATTACCAAGAAGTTCTCAACTCTATGGATTCTCAAGATAGGAGCCGTGTAGAAGCCGCACTATCTTATGAGGAAGATACCGCTGGCGGTATCATGAACACTGATACTATTACCATACGCCCAGATGTAACGGTTGATGTGGTATTACGTTATTTACGCTTAAAAGCTGAACTTCCCGAAGCTACCGACTCTTTTTATGTTGTTGATAGAAATAACCGTTTTATCGGTGCTGTTTCATTAGCGACAATTGTTACCGCAAAGCCTGAAGTGATAATTTCAAGCCTAATCGATGCCGACGTTGAAGCGGTAAATGCCGAGATGAGTGAGCAAGATGTGGCACAGCTATTTGAGCGACACGACTGGTTTTCTGCCCCTGTAATTGATCAAGAAGGTCATTTAGTTGGTCGTATTACCATCGATGATGTGATTGACGTTATCCGTGAAGAAGCTGAGCACTCCATGATGAGTATGGCGGGTTTAGACGACGAGGCTGATACTTTTGCTCCGGTTGTTAAAAGTACTAAGCAACGTTCACTCTGGTTAGGCGTAAACCTAATTACGGCATTATTGGCCGTAGCAGTGACTAGTATGTTTGAAGGTATTTTTCAACAACTTGCCATACTAGCCGTATTAAACTCGCTGGTACCAAGTATGGGCGGAATTGCAGGCAATCAAACGTTAACTCTGGTTATTCGTGGTATGGCATTAGGCCATGTTGGTGACAGTAACGCCAGAGCGCTATTAACAAAAGAAATTGCCATAGGTTTTCTAAATGGTATTATTTGGGCGTTAATCATTGCGAGTTTTGTTGCCATTTGGAAGCAAGATCTTGCCTTAGCCGGTGTCATTGCTTTTGCTATGCTGATGAATATGACAGCTGCAGGCTTAGCGGGCGTAGCCATTCCAATCTTATTAAAACGATTGAATATAGACCCTGCCCTAGCTGGCGGAGTTATAATTACCACGGTAACAGATGTGGTAGGCATTTTTGCCTTTTTAGGTACGGCAACCTTACTGCTAACTTAATCATTGCGAGAAAGTGATAGTTGCTCAAAACTATCCTTTTCTCTTAGCCACTAGAAGCGAATCACTCGCACCTTTATCTTTTACTGCCCTGCTATTTGCATTTCATCAATAAGTATTGAACCGGTTCTAATGCTGCCATGCATATCAATATCTGAACCGACAGCAACAATACTCTTAAACATTTGTTGTAAGTTACCCGCAATAGTTATTTCACTGACAGGATAAGCAATTTTGCCATTCTCAACCCAAAAACCCGCGGCACCACGTGAATAGTCGCCATTCACTACGTTAACGCCCTGCCCCATGAGTTCAGTGACTAACAAACCAGTACCTAGTTTTTTCAGCATTCCATTAAGATCAGCTGTGTGCTGCGCATCATTACTATTCACTAACCAGTTATGAATACCACCAGCATGGCCTGTTGTTGTCATACCAAGTTTACGGGCTGAATAACTAGTTAATAAGTAACTTTGCAAAGCGCCTTCTTTGATGATGCTTCTGTCTGTTGTCGCTACACCTTCACTATCAAAGGCACTACTTGCTAGCGCTTTAGCAATATGAGGACGCTCTTCAATAGACAAAAATTCAGGGAAAATAGTATTACCTAAAGCGTCTAATAAAAATGATGATTTACGATATAAATTACCACCACTTATCGCCGCAATAAAATGTCCCCATAATGTATTAGCAATGTCTGCACGAAATAATACCGGCACTTTCATTGTCGACAGCTTTTGAGGATTTAAACGAGAAATCACTTCCGTTGCCGCTTTCTTACCTATGAGTTTGCCGTTATCTAATAATGAAAAATCGCGATTAACATCGTAAGCATAATCACGTTGCATTTCACTGTCATTGCCAGCAATCACAACACAACTTAAGCTGTGTCTTGAACTTGGATAACCCACTAATTGGCCGTGACTATTACCGTATACTTTAAAGCCTGAAAAACAATCTAAGCTAGCACCATCTGAGTTGGTAATTCTGTCATCACTTTCTAATGCGCTTTGCTCACACTCTTTAGCAATATTTATTGCTTGCTCAGTGGTTAGCTCTTTTGGGTGATATAAATCCAAGTCTTGTGGCTGCATGGCAAGTAAATCTTTATCTGCCAAACCTGAGCAATCATCCACTGAAGTGTATTTAGCAATATTAACCGCTGCCTCAACCGCTTGCGTTAAGGCTTTTTCAGATAAATCAGCCGTTGAGGCACTACCTTTTCGGCCTTGTTGGTAAACCGTGATCCCTAAAGCACCGTCACTAGTAAATTCAACATTTTCAACTTCACCTAAGCGCGTACCAACACTCAGTCCTTGTTGTCGACTCATGGCAACTTCTGCGCCATCAGCGCCCAGGGATTTAGCAAGTTTAAGCACTTTACTAACACGGTCTTTTACTTCATCCATTTGATTAATTAATGGGTCAATTGCTTTATTTGTTTTGGTCATATGCTTATCTGTATTGGCTTAACGAGTTTTCAATACCAACTTTCTGGCAATTTGCGTATAATAACGCTCAAACTTATTAAATTAGACTTATATAGTAGCCACTATTATGCCCCACTCTGCTAACGATATCGACGCTTTAACACCAGAAACAGAGCAAGAATTAAAAAGTAAAACCGAAATCAAAAAAGAAATGCACGACTTACAAGATTTCGCTCAGTCATTAGTAGAAATGTCAAAGCACCAGCGTAGCCTTATTCCACTAACCGAAGAGCTTCAAGAAGCTATGGTAGTGGCAGATAAAATTAAAAACAAACATGAAGCACTGCGCCGCCATATTCGCCATATTGCTAAAATTCTTTTAGAAACTGATCTAGAGCCTATTCATCAAGCTATTGATGTCATGGCAAATAAGCACCAACAAGCTACTTCAAAGTTTTTACGTTTAGAAACTCTACGTGATGAATTAATTGATCAAGGTAGTGACGCTATTGAAGCATTATTATCAGAGTCTCCTAACATGGAACGCCAAAAATTAAGACAATTAGTGCGCCATGCCGCTAAAGAGAAAAAAACAGAAAAGCTAGGTAAACATTACCGAAACTTATTCACTTACCTTAAAGAAAATAGCTAGCACTTTAAATACGCTCATCTTTCGGCGACTCCATCACAACATGAGTGGTGATGGTACTTACCTGTGGAATGGCACCCAAAACATCAGCATGAAATGATTTAAAAGACTTTATATCCCGCGTTTCTATACGCAATATATATTCAAATGCACCTGTGACGTTATGACATTCAATGACTTCAACAGCCGATTTTACTGCTTGCTCGAAAGCAAGTTGTGATTGCGTCGAATGCTCGCTTAAGCCGATCCCCACATAGGCAATAAAACTGTTACCCATCAATTCACTGTCTAGTATTGCTCTATAACCCTTAATGACACCGCTATTTTCTAGTTCCTGCACTCTACGTAAACAAGCGGAGGGGGAAAGACCTATTTTTTCTGCCAGTTCAGAATTAGCTATTCGACCATCCAACTTAAGCTCTTGCAATATTCTTTCGTTGTATTTGTCTTTTTTAAACATTAATTGCACCCAAAACCAAATTAACAAAACCATTCGCTTAGAAATATTAACAAAACCAAGTTAAAATTGCATAACAAACACTAAATAGAGATAACCATGAGCTACGAGCTATTTTCTGCCCTAATGATTTTTGCCTTTGTTTCTTCCATTACCCCAGGACCAAACAATTTAATGCTAATGAGTTCAGGTGCTAATTTTGGCTTCAAACCAACAATACCTCATTTATTAGGTGTGGGAATAGGTTTTACCATGATGATAGTTTTGGTTGGCTTAGGGGTAATACAAATATTCGACCACTTTCCTATGAGCTATCAAATATTAAAAGTAGTCAGTATTATTTATTTGCTCTATTTAGCACTAAAAATTGCCTTAGCTAATACTTCTGCCAAAGAAAAAGCATCACGAGCTAAGCCCATGACCTTTATACAAGCAGCATTATTTCAATGGGTTAATCCTAAGGCATGGACAATGGCGTTAACAGCAATAAGTATTTACGCACCATCAAAAAGTATCTTCGCTGTATTACTGGTTGCCTTAATTTTTGGACTAGTTAATATTCCATGCATCATTTCATGGATTGTTCTGGGACAAAAAATGCAGACACTCCTGAATAACCAAAAACACTTAAAAGCCTTTAATATAACTATGGCAGCTTTATTGGTTCTTTCTGTTTATCCTGCTATATAGCATCGACTTTTGAGGTGTGATATACAGTTGCAAGCCCCATATCAAAAATATGCTGATAGTTAAATCATTGATGAAGTTTGATAAATCATTTTTATCTGACACAAAGTAAGATAGAGTATAAGTGTCCACTAATCGCACAGTTAACCAATACAGCATTAAGGAAAGTTTATGAAAATTTATCAAACTCAAACAGCACCTAACCCGAGACGAGTAAGAGTATTTCTTGCCGAAAAAGGCATTGAGATGGAGTATGTTGAGGTTGATATTGTTGCTGGCGAAAACTTAACTGCTGAAATGCGCGCTAAAAACCCAAGTACCAAGGTACCTTTTTTGGCATTAGATGATGGCACTTGTATTAGTGAAACCGTTGCTATTTGCCGTTATTTTGAAGAGCTACACCCTAAAAATCCACTAATGGGTAGAACTGCACTTGAAAAAGCACAGGTTGAAATGTGGCAACGAAGAGTTGAGTTTAATTTTATGAATCAAATAGGTATGTGTTTTCAACATTCCACTGGCTACTTTAAAGACCGCATGACGCCCATTCCGGCATGGGGTGAAGAAGCAGGAAAAAATGCACTTAGCTATTTAACTCAGCTTAATGAGCATTTAGCTAGATCAACATATTTAGTAGGAGATTATTTCAGCATTGCGGACATCACGCTATTATGTGCGCTCGATTTTGGCCGGGTAGTTAAAGTCAGAGCTAATGATGAATTAGTTCATTTGCAGGCATGGTATAAAAATGTTTCAACGCGTGCGAGTGCAGCAGCGTAAGTGGAAAGGATTTAATCGATGATTGATTTGTACACTTCGGCCACACCAAACGGCTGGAAGGTCTCTGTTACATTGGAAGAAATGGCGCTCGACTATCAAGCACATCCTATCGATTTGATGAAAGGTGAGCAAAAATCAACAGAGTTTTTACAGCTATGTCCTAATGGTCGTATCCCTGCAATTGTGGATAGAAGTAATAATGATTTTTCTGTTTTTGAATCTGGCTCAATTATGGTTTACTTAGCGGAAAAGTCAGGAAAGTTTTTGCCTACGGATATAAATAATCGCTCTCAAGTCATGCAATGGTTGATGTTTCAAATGAGCGGCATCGGTCCTATGATGGGGCAAGCCAATGTCTTTTATCGCTACTTCCCTGAAAAAATTCAACCCGTCATCGATCGCTACCAAAATGAAGTAAAAAGACTATTATCGGTGTTGGATACTCAACTAACAGAACGTGAATATTTAACACAAGACTACTCTATCGCCGATATAGCTAATTGGTGTTGGGTGCAGACACATGAGTGGTCAGGCGTAGAAGTGGATGGTTTTCCAAACTTAAAACGCTGGCTAGATACAATTGCTCAACGCCCCGCAGTGCAAAAGGGTATTTTAATCCCTGAGCCCATTAAAGTTGATAAAGAAACTTTTATCAAAGGAGCCAGAACCATTATGACAAAGTAAAGGTTACAAACTTAATGTTGGTTTCCCCTTTAGACCCCCCTTCTCCAACACCCATAAATTCTGCGCTTAGACTGGGTAAACTCAATGCAGTTTCTGCCATTATAGTTATCAGGGTCTTCAATAAAATAAATACTATCGATTGGATTTATGACACAAACTGAGCAATACTGAAGAGGTATAGCAATGACTTTCAAGGAGAAAGGGACATGTCATTTATTTCCAACCTATATGAACCAGATAATACTCCAATGAGAATGCTTGTTTTTAATAAAGCTAGCATATGCATTAAAGCAAGCAATGAGCATCCAAATAATTATGGTTATACACAAGTCGAATTATTGAATAAGACTTGTAGGCAATACTCTCTCTGTTCAAGCTTACTTTTATCTACAAGAAATTGACTGCGCAAAACTCTCTACCTTACTAATAAAAAACTGAAGTCCTGAGCCGTTGCTCAACCTAAAATATCTATAGTTAAAGAGGCATTTAAATAATATTTCAAACCGCTCCGAATCAACGAACTTGAAATATGACATAGAGACTTCAATTCAACAAACAGAAACAATGTAAACGGGTGGTATTAAATTTCAATGAAAAATCTAACCCAAAAAAACAACCCTGACATCATCATGATCTATCAAGATCGTGATAGCGTCGAACCAGCTATTGAACAAATAATGGACTTAAACCTCAGTTTTAAAGCGTTCAAATTTGTTCAAAAAAAATTACATGATATCGCTAACATGAAACCTAAAGTCTTATTGTTATCTTCGAACGATGTAAGAAAGACAATTCAAGTGTACATTGATTACTTAGAAGATTATGAACAAAACATTGCTCCTCACAGCGCAATTTTGTTAATCAACAACCGAGAGTCTTCTTATGCTTACCTCGCCTGTGAAAATGGCTTATTTGATAATTATGTCATTATTAATCCGCTCAACGAGGCACATCGACTAAAACTAGTATTACAGCAAGAATTACACATTATAGAGCGACACCAACAAAATAGCTTAGCGCAACTGATAACCGAAGGTGAAGAGGAGTTAGCATCGTGTATAGAGCATGGAATAAACCTTAAAAGAACATTTTTGCATGAAGTAAGTGAATGTGAAAAAGGACTTTTATCGACAATAAATAGCGATATTGATGATGACAAGTTGAAAGCTGTTTTACAAAACATTATTGGCATTAAGTTAGAAGAAATGAACGATAATGTATCTGGCGACATACAACACATTGTAGATGAATTGATTGCGCTTAAAGTAAATCACCAATCCATAAAAGAGAACATAGAGCAGCACTATACACCTAAGAAAAAAACAGCGGTTGGTCTGAACCCTAAACAGCTTACCGCAAATAATAATCGAAAAGAGCCAAACCCTACGTTAAGTTATAAAATATTAATTGCAGAGCCTTCTGATTTGTTTTCACATGTTATTGAGGAGATTTTTGCAGAGACCGTATTTAAGTACTTGCTAGTAAGCGATGGCAAAGCAGCTTTAACAAAAATACTCGAGTTTAATCCTGACGTAATTCTCATGGCTTACGATTTACCTAAGGTAAACGGCATTGAAATAACAAAAACTATTCGTGAAGCAGGTTATAAAACCCCCATTATTGCTTACACTCATCGTAATGATAAAAATATGATCAGGAACTGGATCCCATTAGGTTTAAGCTCATATTTAATCAAACCTTCAAAAAAAAGTTTAATCCTAAAAAGTATCGCAAAAGCTGTTAAGCAGCCTGTTGAAATTATCTATCATAAGAAAAGTGAAGATATAGATGTCATTGAATGGACTCCTGAATATTCTGTAGGAAACCATGAGTTAGATGAGCAACATAAAGTGCTGCTTTCAACTATTAATGATTTCTTTCATTCTAAAGAGAAGCAAGCAGTAATCGAAATATTCCATAATTTGCTTGCTTATACAGACTTACATTTCAAGACCGAGGAGAACTTACTTAGACAATTGAACTATCCTGAAACAGAGCAACACATTAAAAAACATAATGAGCTATTAGATAAGCTTCTATTAGTGCAAAAAAAATTAGATGATTACAACGAAGAGTTACATTACAAAATATCAATATTTCTCTATCAATGGCTTTCTTCCCATATACTTAAATGTGATATGGACTACAAATCTTACGCATTATCTATACAAGAAAAAAGCTTTAATGATTATGAAATATAAGTTCAACAGTGAACTTTTGAGCTGAGCTATATACACTATCGAATCAGTTACTGAGTACCACCTATAGTCATCTCGTCAACTTTGAGTGTTGGTTGCCCAACACCTACAGGGACACTTTGACCATCTTTACCACACACGCCAACACCCGCATCTAACTTAAGATCATTACCTACCATTGACACCTTTTGCATGGCCTCTGGACCACTTCCGATTAACGTAGCGCCTTTCAACGGCGAAGTAATTTCACCATTCTCAATAAGGTAAGCTTCAGAGCTAGTAAAGACAAACTTACCCGAGGTTATATCGACTTGACCGCCAGCAAAGTTAGGCGCATAAATGCCTTTTTTGACTGATTTGATAATCTCTTCAGGGCTTGATTCACCCGCGAGCATATAAGTATTAGTCATACGCGGCATAGGCAAATGTGCATAAGATTCTCTGCGACCATTACCTGTTGGCTTAACCCCCATTAAGTGAGCGTTATGCTTATCTTGCATGTAACCTTTTAAAATACCTTTTTCGATAAGCACATTATATTGCCCTGGCGTGCCTTCATCATCCATACTTAAAGAGCCACGACGATTAGCTATAGTGCCATCATCCACAATAGTACAAAGCTCAGAGCACACCTTAGAGCCTACTTTACCAGAAAAAGTTGATGAGCCCTTACGGTTAAAGTCACCTTCTAAGCCGTGTCCTACGGCTTCATGCAATAATACTCCCGGCCAACCCGCACCTAAAACTACTGGGAAAGTTCCTGCAGGAGCATCAATGGCAACAAGGTTAACTAATGCTTGTCTTACCGCTTCTTCTGCATAAGTTAAAAAACGTGCTTTACCTTGAGCTGCATCATTTTCTTTCACTAGTTCAAAAAAGTAACTGTAATCTGTTCTAGCACCGCCACCTGAACTTGCCCGTTCACGTTTACCGTTATCTTCAACTAAAACAGAGCAATTAAGACGTACTAATGGGCGAATATCAGTGCCATAAGTACCATCACTGGCTGCAACTAAAACTTTCTCGTATACACCAGATAAACTAACAATAACTTGAGCTACGCGGCTATCGATACTTCTAGCATGCGCTTCAACCTGATGAAGTAAATCTATTTTTTGCTCTTGCGTTAAGCTGCCTAACGGCTCAATAGCCTGATAAATTTTAATCGGTGATTGGCGAGTAAAAGCTTGTACTTGCGCACCTTGACCACTGTCTGCAATACCACGAGCTGCATCAGCTGCTTTTTGTAACGCTAATGGTGAAATATCATCTGAATAAGCAAAACCTGTTTTTTCACCTGAAATAGCACGAACGCCAACACCGCGCTCCATATTGTAAGAGCCTTCTTTAACAATGCCATCTTCTAACATCCAAGACTCATGCTGACTCGACTGAAAATATAAATCAGCAAAGTCAACTTGACGCCCCATCATGCTATTTAGGGTTTTAGATAAAATAGCATCATCAATTTGGCTATCTGTTAATAAGGCTTGTTCAACTTGATTCATTTATTTTCAACTTTATGTTTTATCTTTAAAAAGTGGTGAGTTCAATGGCATACTTGCACGAACTCTCAATATTTCTTCGAGCGAAAAGTTTGCACTAATATGGCCTTCGCCCTGCTCTAAGCAAGCTAACACTTCACCCCAAGGGCTGATTATCATAGAGTGCCCCCATGTTTCTCTACCGTTAGCATGAACTCCCTCTTGCCCTGCGGCAATAATATAGACTTGATTTTCAATCGCTCTGGCTTGCAATAGTGTTTGCCAATGAGCTTTGCCTGTTACGCGGGTAAAAGCACTCGGCACGGTAATTACGTTAGCACCTAGTTTATTCAATGTTTGATAAAGCATAGGAAAGCGAACATCAAAACAAACACTTAAACCAACATTGGCGACAGGTGTGTTAACAACACAAGGTTTGCTACCTGCTTGAGCATAACGAGATTCGCAATAGCTCTTTTCGTTATCCTCAACGTTTACATCAAAAAGATGAATTTTATCATAACGCCCTAATAGTTCACCCTTTGGGCTAAAAATACAACTAGCGTTGTTAAACTTACTCTCTTCACTACTTGCTAAAGGAATAGTGCCTGCGACCAAATATACTTGATATTTTTTTGCTAGCTCACTTAAAGCAAGCTGTAATTTACTCTCAAACTGTTCAGCGTTAGATGTTGTTGTGACTTTATTTTCATTGGCTTGATTAAGCTGCTCTTTATCATTGGCGCCAAAAAACAAGCAACATTCAGGTAAAACCACTAGATGTTCAACACCTTGTTGTTCAGCTGAGGTTATTTGCTCAAGTTGTGCTGAAATTGTTTGAAGATTGTCCGCAACATTAGGCTTAGCATTTAATTGAATTGCGCTGAGTTTAACCATTATTTAATTCATCTTTTTCATTACTTGGATTTTCAATTGTTTTGTTTGGCTGCAAAGGCTCGGGTTGCTTATCATTTTCCTTAACGGGTTCTCCCTCAACGGCATTATCAACAAACTCTGGCGGGGTTGAACGGCCGACTCTGATATCACGACTTTTACGATTCACTTCTTTAAAGTTAGGCTCATCAACACTACCTGTTAACTCAAAATTAAACTCTGATACCACCTTAGACGTAATAACCTGATCAAGTGCAATACCCGCTAAAAACATCACTGGCTCTAATGTCGCTATCCAAGCAAGTACCGGTAAGCTAGAGGTGAGGTTTGGCTTATACGACATTTTATAGTCAAGTATATTGGTGACAAAATTAGTATTGCCTTTAATATATAAATCACCCGCCGAGCCATTCATACGCGTATTATCCGTATACGAAATCCCTTCTTTTATGTGATAGTCTCCCTTAATATCACTATAAAACATGCCATCGCTGAAAATATCACGAAAATCTAGAGTTAACTTTCTCACAATAGAGTCAAGACTTAATACTGATAAGATCTTCGCTTCACCTCTTACTTCGGCTAAGTAGCCATCATCAATATGTGCTTTAATATCACCATTGAGGTGCTCAAAGGCAAAGTCATGTGGACCACCTTGCCAATTTAAGACAAATTCTAGTTTACCACCACTATCACGAATAATAGAGCCATAGCCTAATTGCTCTAATTCATATTCAATATCTTTTATTGCCAAGTCACCTTGAATATTGGTCATTGAACCTTGCTGGTCATATTGCCACTGACCAAAGAGTTTAAACTCTGCTTGTTCACGCTTAGCTGTAAAGTGATCTATGCTGATCACATCATCATTTTTGCGTGACAAAGCAACACTCACTTCCCCTAAATTTAACTCGTCTACTTGGCAGCGATCGCAGTGTAAGGTTAATTTTGGAATATTAGCGAAAATAGCTTGCTGATCGCCCTCTTCCGCAGAAGATGCACTTTGCTGGATCTTATCTTCGTCCATTTCTTTTTTGGCTGAAAAATGAATAAAATCAGCATTTACATCTACTCCCTGTGAAAGCCAGTCAGGGTAAAACTTAATTTGACTACGCGTTTCTTTGGCATTTAGTTGCAACAACCACCAGTTTGTCTGATCCAATAAATTAAAAGAAACATTATTTAATTGTTGTCCCAAAATATCTAATTGAGCCAACGTGCCTCGAATGCGCTCAGGCTTAGAAAATAAGTTGGGAGAGTCTACTAGCTCAACCCCATTAACTCTATCTGCTATGCCACTACTTTCCTGTTGAACCGTATCGATAATATCGCTGATTAATGGCTGCCATTGTTCAAATTCTGCATGTTCAAGCTTGGTGGTGATATGGAAGCCATCCATAGGCAATAGCATTTGCTCATCGCCAAGCACTAAATGTGCTCGCTCAAAATGACTTGCTTGATGCTCAAGCACCCCAAAGAAGCTTAATTGTTCGCCATAACTAACGTTAATTGTTGATTGCTCTATTTGGCCCGTTACATTAGCTATTAACGGAAGTTTTTCATCTTTAGCCTTACGGTACGGAGCTGGCAAATTAAACTCACTTTCTGCTAAGTCACTCTCAATCAATAAGTTATAAGAAAATTCTCCGTTATGATGTTGATGCAAGGATAGGTCACCTTGCCATTGCAACTGGGCGCCAAAATATTTTTTCAGCAAAGGGGATACATGCGCTTGCCATTGCGCTTCCTGCCAGTTAGCAGTTAACGCAATATCGGTATCATAATAATCCGATTTATTGATACCTTGCACCTCAAGTGACAAAGGTAAATCTAACCAAGTTAACGATAAGCTAGTTGTCACTATTTCATCATTACTAAACGTGAGCTGGCCATTAACTTGCTCAAAATCCATGCGTGGTGCTTGCAATGCTACATGGTTGTCAGAAAAATTTATTAAACCACTCGCCACAGCTTTATCCACGGCATTTAAGGGGAGGTTTAAATGGAATTCGCCATCAATATCACCACTGACTTGTAACTGTTGTAAAACCTCACCAACACTTCCTTTTAAAGGACTCTGATCCATTAAGTCAGCAACTAATTTAGCCGATGATGGTTTAATTATGGTGTCAACGGTAAGTATTTGTTCATGCCCTAAGTCATCAATCGCCGCTTGCACGCCATCGACATCAAGGCCAACTAAGTTCCCCGCTCGGCCAGTAATAAGCATACTGTTATTAGTAAAGTTTAAATTAGCTGAAAACTCTTTGATAACAGGCCAATTTTTCTCAAATTGAAACTGTGCCTGCTCAAGCTCAGCATCGACAACAAAAATGCCTGAATTATCATTAAAAGGAAAGTGAGATAAAGGGCCATTAATCAATACTTGGCCTTGTGCCATAGTCCCAGAAATAATTGCCTCATTCAAATAATCAACTAAATTAGCACTCATGGTGGTTAGTGGGAAGTAGTGCCCAGCTTTACTGGCATCGCCTCGAGTAATTGAGGCTAATAATGACATGGTTGGCTCGCTACCTTCAAACGCATCTACTGCCAAGTCAGCTATTAAGCTCAGCTCAGGGGAAATAAAATCAATATCATTAACCTGCAGTTGCCAGCCTTTACGCTCAAACGCTAACTCACCAAAAGATAAATCAGCACTAGCCTTAACCGTTTGATAAGCAATGGGCGCGACAAAATGTTGTTGAAAATCTAACGCTCCTTGCTCTGCTAATAATTCAAGGTGCAAGTTATTTTGGGCTAAACTTAACTCGCCAGATACGTTATCAACGCCGGGAATACCTTGGCTATATTTAGTTGAAGCATAGCTAAAACTTGCTACAGCTTGTAATTCCTCTGGCGTATTTTTGATATAAATATCTTTCGCCTGCCCGCTTATATCCATCTCAATCAATAATTGGCGAGTATTTTTATCACTAATAAAAAGCGGTGATATTTGACTGATCATTGCCAAATTAATCCCTGATAGATATAGCGCATAACTATCATTGATTTTATTCATTTGAATGATATATTCTTGCTCGTCTTCCTGATTAAAGCGCATCAACAATGGCGTACTAAATAATTTAAGACTGTCAGCTTTTTTGCCTTCAACTAATAATAATTGTCCTGAACTTAACGTTAAACTCTGCTGACCGTTCTTTCCTTGCCAGCCGATATAATTATCGTGTAAATCAACCAGTAAACGCTCTATACTGCCATTGCTAACTTTAAGCCATGTAGAAAAACCAACATCAGCTGTTGTTTTGTCATTGTCTATTACCAGCACACTATCAAGCCAAGGCGTTATATCTAAATGATTTGCTTCTAGATACATCTGACCATTTAACTCATCAACAGACTCACCTTCTATATCAATTTTCAAACTAATATTATTGCTACTTAATTCATTAACAATGATACTGCCTTGAGCTTGATGTCGATCGCCATAATTTTTCCAATACAAATTACTGACATGAAAATTACGGTCAAGCTTTTCATTGTGAATGATAATATGACTATCAAGCACTGAAAATTGTTTAAGGCGATTTAAAAAGATAGAGGAAATTTGCTCAAACGCAGAAGACTCTGAAGGCTCCTCTTCAACGCTGTCTTGCTTTTTGGCGCTAGATTCATCTTTAGTCCATATATGCTGAGACAACTCAATCTTAGCGCCATCTAAAATCAAATTACTAGAGACTAATTGCTGTCGGGTCAAACTAGACAAAAAATCTATCTCAATTTCAATTTCGTCTATATAAATATGCGCGTCATCGTTATCAACTAAAGTTACCTGTTTTGCGATTACGGTTGGCCCCCAACGTTGCCAACTCATCCCTAAGCCACCAATGACAATATTGGTTTGATTTTGTTGATTGATATAGTGTTGAAAGTCTTCACGATAGTGCTCGACATAAGGTAGCAATAATCGCAGCGCACTTATTAATACCGCAATCAAGACCAGCAAAATAGCCATGACCTTATAAGTACGGTTTAACCAACGATTTGATATGCTTGTAAAAGACATCAACAATTTGTCCTAAAATAAAAACAATAACGTAAATGACATCACATCATTACCACGTCAAACTGCTCTTGTGAGTACATGGCTTCTGTCTGTACTTTTATCGACTTACCAATAAATACTTCAACCTCTGCAAGGTTATGAAACTCATCATTAAGCAGAAAATCACTTACCGCAGGTGATGCATACACAATAAACTTGTCGGCATCATGAGCACGATTTACTCTAACGATTTCCCTTAGCACTTCAAAGCATACAGTTTCTACTGTTTTAAGGTTACCACGTCCAGCACAAACAGAGCACTCGCCACATAACACATGTTCTAAACTTTCCCGTGTACGTTTACGCGTCATTTCAACAAGACCCAGTGAAGAAAAGCCATGTATGCTGTATTTAACATTGTCTTTTGACATCGCCATTTCTAAGCTATTTAGTACACGGCGTTTATGATCATCATCATGCATGTCAATAAAATCAACAATGATGATGCCGCCTAAGTTTCTTAATCTTAATTGGCGAGCGATAGCTTGAGTAGCCTCAATATTAGTACTAAAAATAGTATCTTCTAAATTACGGTGACCAACAAAAGCACCAGTGTTAATGTCAATAGTGGTCATGGCTTCAGTTTGATCAATAATCAAATAGCCACCTGATTTTAATTCTATTTTACGTTGTAATGCCCGCTGAATTTCAACTTCTGCAGAGAACAAATCAAAAATGGGACGTTCGCCGGGATAATATTCCATCACTTTTGTTAGTTCAGGTACAAACTCTTTACTAAAAGCCACTAATTCTTCATAGGTTAATTTAGAGTCAATACGAATACGCTCAAACTCCATACCGACAAAATCCCGCAGCACACGAAGAGATAATGACAAATCTTGATAAAGTGGCATGTTCACTTGTTTGCGCTGTTTACGCTCTTGAACTTTTGTCCATACACGACGCAAGAAACTGGCATCGTGCCTGAGTTCTTGTTCACCTGCACCTTCACCAGCAGTACGAACAATAAAGCCTTGGTTTTCATCACAAAAAGGGCTAATAATATCTTTTAAGCGCTTACGCTCTTCGACATCTTCAATACGTTGTGAGATACCAGCATGACTCGCATGCGGCATAAGCACTAAATAACGAGAGGCGATGGTAATATCTGTGGTTAAACGTGCCCCTTTTGATCCCAAAGGATCTTTAACCACTTGCACCATAAGGTACTGACCTTCATGAACGAGTGCACGAATATCAGGAACCTGTTCGGTTTCTTCTTTTAAAATCAGTTTTGAATTAATGTCTGATGCATGTAAAAAAGCGGCTTTATCTAAGCCGATATCAACAAAGGCAGCTTGCATGCCAGGCAGTACGCGAATCACTTTACCTAGGTAAACATTACCCACTATACCTCGCTTAGCTTCGCGCTCTATATGCACTTCTTGCAAAGAGCCGTTTTCAACTAACGCAACTCGAGTTTCGCTGGGGGTAACATTAATTAATAACTCACTGCTCATTGTACTGCCAACCTTTATTATGTAATTTGCCTACTGCCTAACTATTGCTAGCGGCCACACTCGAATTATTTGTCTTGAATAGAACTAGTTATACCTAGTGTAGCTAGCATTTGTGCAGTTTCATATAGTGGTAGACCAACTACAGCAGAATAACTGCCATTAATCTTTGTAACAAATTGTCCACCAATACCTTGAATTGCATATGATCCCGCTTTATCGCAAGGCTCACCCGTTTGCCAATAGCGCTTTATTTCACTTAACGTTAACGGTTTAAAATAAACCTTTGTAGTCACTAGCTCACTGACAACTGACTGACTATCAATGGCGGCAATGCTGGTTAACACTTGATGACTGCTTCCACTTAATTGCTCTAGCATAGCAATACATTGAGCTTCGTCATCAGGTTTCCCTAATATTTTGTCGTCTACTACCACACAAGTATCCGATCCTAAAACAATGCTATTCGCTTGCTCAGTTTCAGGTAAAATTTGAAAAATAGCTTGTGCTTTTTGCTTAGCTAAACGAAGCACATAATCTTGAGGAATTTCATTAAGCAATGGCGATTCATCAATGTCCGCAACTTGGGTAGAAAATTGGTAACCTAACTGAGTTAACAGCTCTTTTCGTCTTGGGGATTGGGAGGCTAAAATTAGTTTTTTCATCATTTATTTTTCATTAATATCCATATGTGATGGATAAGTTTTCTGAGATAAGATTAATTTATTGAAAAATGACGACGCACTTTACGCAATAATAAAAACATCCATGGCCATAAAACTATCGAGGCAATTACGGGATATAAATAACTCGTTAGAAACGCGATATCAATAAGAAAGCGTTGTAACCAGAAGACTACTAAATGATACAAAGCAGATAAAACACCTGTTATTAATGCCTGTTGCCAGACCGAAAAATTCCTGATTTTTTGAAAATTCTCTGCAACAATAAAAATAGCTACGGCCATAGCGGCTGCATGCACACCAAGTACAGAGCCAAGCAAAACATCCAGTAAAAAGCCCATCACCCAAGCCGTGATAATATTAACACGGCTTGGCAATGCCATTGTCCAGTAAATTAAAACAATTAATACCCAGTCAGGACGAAAAGCATCAACACTTAACGGCAAGGGCATAATGGTCGCCATCAATGCAATTAAAAGCGTAAAAAGAACAATAATCCCATTATGAGCAAACATTATTGCGCTTCCTCTTTAGTATTTTGAGCATTACTAGCGTCCGAAGGCATTGAGTTTTGTTGCTGATTTGGAGAAGTGTTTTGCAACGCTTTAGGCGCAAAAATACTATGCTCTTTTTGCTCAGACAATAATAACAAATATCTTAGCCTATCAATTTGCGCTATTGGTGTACTGTACACTTGCACAAACTCTCTTGACTCATCTTGGCTAACATAAATAACGGTTGCAACAGGATATCCCTCAGGATATTTCTCTCCAAGTCCCGAACTCACTAATAAGTCACCTACTTTAATATCGGCACTGTGAGGGACAAAATTATGAATTAACCTGTCGATTCTGCCACTGCCTGATGCTTGCAATCTCAAACCATTACGTTTAACTCTTACCGGAACAGCGTGTGAAATATCTGTAATTAAAATAACCCTAGAGCTAGTTTGTCCAACATGTAATATTTGACCAACAACGCCTTGAGCATCTAATACCGCTTGTCCTTCAAATACTCCATCAGCCGCGCCCCGATTAATCACCACTTGATGGGTGTATGGGTCACTATCAACAGAAAGGATTTCAGCCACCATTTTCTTCATATCACTGCGCAGTGGAGAGGCTAATAATGAACGTAAACGGGCGTTTTCTTGTTTGAGGATTTCTAACTGCATCCCTTCCTCATGAAAGGAGAGTTCATTCAAGCGATATTGCTGATTTTCAGCCATCAGCTCTTGGCGAGTAACAATATTTTCTGATGCCCATGTCATCATTTGTTTTGGTGTGTTAGCAATATACTGCAAAGGACTTACAAACGACTGTAAATAGCCTCTTAGCGACTCAAAACTAGCCATTTTATGATCGAAAAAAATCAATAATCCAGAACAAAACAGCACCAAAATAAGTCGGTGCTGTGGAGATGGGCCATGTTTAAAAATTGGATTCATATAATAGAGTTACAAGATTCTAGTTATGAGTTATTGGTTTTTAAGCCATATAAAGTACAGTATGTAATCTGTAGGGGTTTCGCAGATATTTTATTAAAGAACAAGGCAAAAGCACGGAGTTGACGCAAGTCAATGAGTGCTTTTAACGCGGTAGTTTAATTAAATAGCAATGAAAACCCGCAGATTTATTCATAGGAGAAAAGATCGCCCCCATGCATATCAATCATTTCTAAGGCTTTACCGCCGCCTCTAGCCACACAAGTTAATGGGTCTTCAGCAACCACAACAGGAATGCCTGTTTCTTCCATTAATAAACGATCTAAATCTCTTAATAGTGCACCACCACCGGTAAGTACCATGCCACGCTCAGAAATATCAGACGCTAATTCTGGTGGTGATTGCTCTAGAGCAACCATAATTGCACTTACAATACCTGTTAACGGTTCTTGTAGCGCTTCTAAAATTTCATTACTGTTTAAAGTAAAGCTACGCGGGACACCTTCGGCTAGATTACGGCCACGTACTTCAATTTCAACTAATTCTTCACCTGGGTAAGCAGAGCCAATTTCATGTTTAATGCGTTCTGCTGTTGCTTCACCGATTAAGCTACCGAAGTTACGACGCACATAGTTGATTATAGCTTCATCAAACTTATCACCACCAATGCGTACCGATGATGAATAAACCACACCGTTTAATGAGATAATTCCCACTTCAGTCGTACCACCACCAATATCAACCACCATAGAGCCTGTTGCTTCTGAAACCGGCATACCAGCACCAATAGCTGCGGCCATAGGTTCATCAATTAAATAGACTTCTCGTGCGCCAGCGCCCATGGCTGATTCACGAATAGCACGACGTTCAACTTGTGTAGAACCACAAGGAACACACACTAAAACTCGTGGGCTTGGACGTAAAAAGTTATTACTGTGCACTTGCTTAATAAAGTGCTGCAACATTTTTTCAGTAACGAAAAAGTTAGCAATTACGCCATCTTTCATTGGTCGAATAGCTTCAATATTACCCGGTGTACGACCCAACATTTGCTTAGCGGCGGTACCTACAGCAGCAACACTTTTTGAGCCACCCGCACGGTCTTGACGAATAGCCACTACTGAAGGTTCGTTTAATACAATACCTTGGTCTTTAACATAAATAAGGGTGTTGGCTGTACCTAAATCGATTGATAAATCGTTAGAAAACATACCGCGTAATTTTTTAAACATAAGCTCGAAATGTCCTGTGAAATAGCTGCTTAATCAGGGTAAAAATCAATTATTTGTACTGCGTTAGTACTTTGAATAATACAGATCGAACAATCATACCCTAGTATGATTACCAATTCTATTGTGGGAGCTATTTTAATGGCTAATTCAAGTATTTATTTTTAACTTATTAACAAGAAAATGTTAATTGTGTACTTCGCGTTGATAAATAATTCTATCGTTGCCCCTGAATATTCCAAAAGTAGCCACTGCAGTTGGGTTATTGTCGAATTCACCATCGCCATCCCAATCAAATTTTAACCAAGTAGGTGTCGCATCATAAGATATGCGTATTTGTCCTTGAGAGCCATCTGTAGGTTTACCTATTTTTAACTCCCCAAGACCTAGAGCAAAGCTGCCATCTCCAGAAATCGGAGTTAAATTTGTTGCTGGTAAAGGGTTAGTAAGATCAGATATTGTTAGAGAGTAATTAGCATCATCATCGCTATTATAGCTATCATAGCTAGTACAATTATCAGGAGTATTCGTTATAAAGTTACTGCCATCGTAATATTGAGTAGCCATTGGCAAGATTAAATCACTTGTTTCTGGGCCAAAGGTATTTTCAATAATCCAACGGCCAAAGCGAAGGTTTACGCCTGTTGGCGAAATGGTATTTGATGAAGGTAAATCTGATGCCAATGATATGCTGGCATTTGCGCCATCACTGTCCTCAATATTGGTAAGGACAATATCGTAATCCATAGTAAATTCACCTACTAATGAATTAGCATTTTTATCGTAAGTAAAGCTATCACCATCACTAAAAGTGTAAGTCATCACTCCTAAACTTGATGCTGGTGTTGAACTTGATGTCGATAAAGCCCCTGCTGAGGTTGTCGCAGAAACAAGCATTTTAGTTGCATCATCACTTCCATTTTTCGTTGTATCTTCAGCGGGAAAAGAGCGATTTATGTCACTGGCTTCTAATTTTTGATAATCCGCATGGGTATAGTTTTGCGTGGTAGCACCCAACGCATTTTTGGCAGTGATGGTTAACTCTGGTGCATTTAAATAATAGAACGGCTGACCAATATAGGTAAAATCTGACGCGCCAGTTATGCAAGTATCTGCAAATGAATTATTGGTAATAACGACATCAAAATGATCTGGATAAAAACGGCCAATGTTTATGGCATCGGCATTAATAGTATTGCCCGTAAAACCATAATCAACATCTTGTATATCTAAGTTCAATAATCCAACTTCTGAGTAATAAGCATTGCTTGTACTTGAAACACCAGCATCAAAACTCTCAAGCGTAACACTTTGATAAGTTGGTGACAGAGCACTTGATAAACTGCCTGTGCCGTAATTAAAGCTACCATCGACACCATCAGCACTTGGGCCAGTTCTTGTTACTAGTAGCTCAATATCATTAGGAGTATAATTTTCTGTAACATCTCCCTGTGAGTTCAAGGCTGTAACGGTAAAGTCAAATACTTGCCCAGCTTTGTGCCTTATTGTTGCTTCATTAGTATCGCCATTAATGTCACTGCCCCCTGATTTAGCAGACATCACTAGTTCAGCTGGGCTTATCCAAAAGTCATTACTAGTACCCGTTAAGTTAACACCGCCAACATTATACTTAGCGTGTAGTCGTATTTGCCCAGCATCTAAATACACAGGTGCAGGAATTACCGCTTTACTGTCAGCACCGAAATTTAAGGTAATATTGCCTGTATAGGTTGGATATTTTCCAATACTCGTGCCTGCAACTCCGTTTACTTTAAAGCTCAATCCAGCTACGCCATTGGGATCAATATTCTGCTGAGATAATTCAATCTGCTTGTTAGCTGTAAATAAGCCTTCACATACACCATTTACATCCTTAACCGCTTGCAGCTTCACTGCATCAACAAAGTTATTACCACTCACTTGATTGCCTATGCTAGTTGTTTCGGCTGCACCATATAAAAACCTAAAGCCAGCATCTGCAAAGACAATATCACAACTTGTAGAAACTCCATTTTTACACTCATAAGCTTGATCTAAACTTAACGTGGCTGGATTGTCTTTATCAGTGTAAGAGAAACTAGCACTTGTACTACCACCAGAAACAGTAATAGTTTGATTAACTGTGCCATTAATTGATAATTGCACATCATTACTGTCGCTATTCAATGTTGAGCAACTGGCATCTGCGCAAGCTTTTATGGTGATAGTTTCTGCATCACAAGTTAAACCATTGCCATCATGGTTAATTTCAAAGTGATCGACTGACGTAGCACAATTATTGGTAAAGTCTTTAAAGGTACCGCCTAGTGCCAAACCACCGGCTCGCTCATCGATATGATTAGTATCATTATCTCTATCCCTGTCTTCTACTATGCTAAATCCGACACTCGAAGTTGAGATTGCACATCTTTTAAGCCAGCCACCATCACTGCCAGCACGGGTATTTTGACTAGCAACCACTATGGGGGTGTCAGTATAATTACCATTTAAATTAAATACTCGACAACTATTAATGCCTCTAACATTATTGGCAGTTCGAAAAGACTCGTAACTGATTTCATCCGTTAATTTCCCTGTCAAGCCTGAAGTGATAGCAATGTAGCCTATCGTTTCACTCGCAGAAATTGTGCCTGAGTTTGTTTCTCCTCGCTCCAAAGCTATTTTAAACTGCGTGTTAGTCACATCTTTTACAGTGGTAGCCAAAAAGGGGTCAGAGATTGGAAAGGGATTGGTTTCGTTATTCATTGTTTGAATAGAAGCAATGATTGACGGTGACTGAGAAAACCCTAGATCAGCAGTAGAAACGGTTTCCCAAGAGCTACCACCAAAATTTCGACCTTGATATCGTGTAGTATTCAAGGTACTTACCCGCATTGTCGCTCCGCCATCTAGGGAATAATCACCCGCTGCAATCGCTAAAAAATCCACTGTTTGTGGTAGGTTTCCCGCAGGTGAGTTGGGGTTGGCATCTTCTGGGGACTCCACCTGAGCAATATCAAAGCCATCCTTAGTAACATTTCTGATCCTTAATGCTAGGCGATCACCATTATTAGCCGTAGTAGGCAAACTAAAGACGACAGGAACTACAGAAAAAGGTGTATCAAAGCAAACATGAGTAAATGTAGGGTTATCTGCTGTATTGTTTAAGGTGACACGTCCTGCTACTAACTCAATATTTGGATTACAAACTACAGAGTCGCGCATTGTCCCATCATAATTTAAATCTATATTTTGGTTGTCATAAATTTCTTGGATATCATTACTGTCAAGAGCTGAGTCAAAGACCATAAATTCGTCTAATTTCCCCTCAAAACCTTGATCATCAGAAAAGCCTCCACCAAACTCATCTTGCTCTTGACCAATAACAACTGCGGTACTATTTGGTACAGATAAAGTGCCGCTTGCAACACCAGAGCTACATTCTTCTTCATTGCCATCTACAAATAAACAAACATCATTATCTACTCTTGTGAGAGCGATATGGTGCCAATTACCATCCGTAATTTCTTTTGAACTCGTTAGAGTGTCACTATCATCTCTAACTTTAATGTAAACCTCATCATTATCTTTAAGAAATACCTCCAATTCATCATCGCTAGTGCTACTACCTAAAGCATGAAAAATCTCCTGCTGAGACTTATCTTTTGACGTATTAACCCAAAAACTCAAGGTGAAATCATTCAAACCATGAACTACTCCGCTTGGCACATTGAGCCAGTCACTACTCCCTAAAGCGGTTAAGTTTAGTGAATTATTAATAACGGCATCGCTAGCTGAGTCAGATACGCCGTTAGGTGTAGCATGGTAATTACCAGTTTGATCAATTACCTCAAAAGAGTTACCTGTATATTCACATTTATCAAAACGGTAGTTAGCAATAGGCTCTATTTCTTCAGGCGTGTTATCACACATACCGTTAAAATCCGACTCTGTTATCATAGTTTTTTGATATGTCGTTCCAACCCCTTGACTAGTATTTAGTACTCTAGCCGTAACTGCCCCTAAGACAGAGACATTTTTATCGAGTGATAATCTATCGTGAACATACAATACTCCGGTAAAATCAGCATTTTGATTTAATTCGGCATCGTCATAGCCTACAACAATTAAGTTACCTGCAGCTTGGTTAACTCGTGTATTGGAGGCAAATTGCAAAATGCTATCCGCATAAATACGCACTGTACCGGCGCCCACAACGGTTAGCTTTGCATTTTTTTCAAGCCTTAATTGGTCAATCCAATAATCGCCTGCGACAAACTGTATGGTAGCATTCTTTCCTACGGTAAGTTTTTTTAATCGATACTCTGCATTGCTTGTGGTAAAAGTTCCGACTCCGTTTTTACTTACTTCCACATTGACATAATTACCTGCAGGAATGGCTAAATTACTACCATATAAGTTGCCATCAACTCTCGAGCTCACTTTAAAGCTTGGCAGATTTAACTCTGAACCATAGGTTTGATTTGCACCTGGGAATACATCTAAGCACTGGGCAGCAAAAACATTTGTAGTAAAAAAAACAACAACAATAAAAATCAAATAAAGACGATGCACTTACAAACTCCTCGCTTCAATTTGAATGGTTCGGCTACTGACAACAATATCAATACTTTGACTAACTAAAGCACTACTACCACATTGGCCTGTGCTAGTTAAACGGTAAAATTTAGAGCCATCAACAGAGGAAATGGCAAAAGTTTTAGCTTGTTCAGAAAGAATTTTCAGCTCCAACATCTTTTATTCAAGTGATCCAGATAAAAATCATTATAAAACAAAGGTAACGCTATGCACCAATTTATGCAACATAAAGGGAGAGTTAGATATTAAAAAGCCCCGCAATTGCGAGGCTTTAAATGACTTTAACTCAGTGAACAAAAGCAATTTAGCTTATGAGCTTTCTACGTCCTGCTAAAGCAATTAGTGCTATGGCAAAAATGAATATGGATGAAGGCTCAGGAACAGGTAGGCTCTTAATTGTTTTTCTAACATAAAACGTTTCATTGCCACCGGCCAATGTAGTAGTGCCATCAACGCCAGAAGATGCCCACTCACTACTTACTTTTCCAGGCGTGTAATCAAGTAGGTTTCCATCAAAAACCATTTCAACACCACCTATATTCAATCTCAAAACAATATCATCGAAGACAGTATTCCAAAAAGAAACTGCTTGAATATATGTGCCATCACCATTTGAAAAGTCATCTAACTCGAAGTTCGCAAATAATATATTTAAATCTTCATCAGTTGCATAACTCCAACCTTGGTGTAGATCAGGTGCATATAATCTGTTAGTTGTATCTAAATCAGGATCACCCCAATACTCAACATTAACCGAAGAGGCCCAGGCAAAATCAATTATTACATCATCACTTTCATAAGTAACATAATGCTCAGAAGTCAACAAAGATGAATCTGTAATAAGGGTTGCGTTCGAAGTACTGGTCAAAAAGATAAAAAAGATAATAATTACTGCAAACTTCTTCATTTAAAACTCCAAATAATGAAAAGACAACATCACATACGCATCCATGCACAACTCATACCAAAACCATTAAAGATTACTTATCAACAACTTAGAATACAAACAGAAATTCGTAACGAAAAATTGTAAAAAAAATAGACACTTATTAAAGTCTATAATGTTTTAGCTTTAACTTCAATTTTCCTTGAAGTTAACACATCAGCCACATTACATTGCCCTGTACTCACAATGCTATAATAAGAAGTTCCAGCAACGGTAGCATCAAGTGTACAAGTCACATCAATAGCTTTACAATTTTTTAAACCTTGAATTGTTGAAAAATCATACTCCACACTCCCCGAACAAACGCTAGCATTTGGAGCATGAGGAAAAAGTTCAGCCATCTTTTTTTGCATGCCAGCTTGTGCCGCTTGAAGTGCTCTTGTGCCAATAACTTCATAAGCGATTGTTTCTGCATTTGAGCTAAAAACTCTTACCAAAGTCGCACCCAATAAAGCCATAACCGTGACAATGAAAATAGCTTGTACGAGCGCACTACCTTGATGCTTACTGATAGTTTTTGAAGCGGCAATCGACTTAGGGCACATTTAACACCTGTATCTCGTTATTGAAAGTGACTTGTTCATTGTTTTTTTCAAACCTTAAGTGTACTTGTACCATAGCGTTACGCTGTAGGGTTGGTGCAAGAATTTCAAAAGGATTTGTATTATAAATATCTTGAGCCATCAAGATACCATTTCGAAATAACGAATTACTCTGTAAACAATACTCAGTACTGCCTTCAATAAAATATATTCTTTGGGTAGGAGATTCTTCTGCAAAAACAACACTATTTTCTAGAGTTATCTCCCACTCATCACCAGAAGTGTCACCTATGCTCTCAACGGCATGAACTTTACCGCTATTTCCATAAACATCACTAGAGCTTAACGGATAAACAACCGCACTCCACGCACTATTAAAACTTTCATCAAATCTTATCACTTTAATAGTATCTGTTGCTGGCTCGGGTGCAACATTAATTTTCGTATAGGTGGAGCTTTCCTGAATAGGAACAAACTCTATGCATTGTGACGAATTTGTTAACCTCAAGCTATTTGGTAATGAGTCTCTAATTTCACGGTTTAATCGCTCGATAGCAAAGCGGGCAGAAGAAATCAGTTGTGCTTTTTCAGTTGATTCGACATAAATTTGAGTACCGAACCTAATAAAGCTGCTTATCGCCGTGGATAGCACACCTAAAAGTACAATTACTACAATCATCTCTATCAAGGTAAAACCTAAAGATGACTTTCTAGAAAACACTTTCATTAGAAGTTAGCTCTATAGGTTGAAAAATCTATAGTAAAATCCATTGGCGTTGTCACTTGTACATGAATCATTTTGGCTGTTTTAGTATTTGTATCACAACTACCATCATAGTCTGAGTCATTACAAACTGTAACCGTCATGGTGTACCCCTCATATAGACTAAGAAGTTGTCCTTGGGAGTTCTCAATTTCTCCTACGTCATAAGCTAAACCATGATAATCATCGACATCATCAAAAGTTTCTCTTTCCTCATCTGTTTCTGGCCCCATAGTAGTTGAACATATCGGCGCTGAAGGTTCACCACAACGCACTCTGCCTCCGGCCATATCTGAGTTATCATCAAAAGCTTTATTTTGAATTTCATTCATCATGGATTGTGCTAACTCTGCCGCTTTCACTTGATGAATTTGCTCTGCACTTTGCTCTGAAAAAGGGTAAATAAGTGAAGTAAGAATAGAAAAGGAAATAGCTAAAACGACAATACCAATAACGGTTTCCAGTAAGGTAAAACCTTTTTCAGCTGATGTGATGAACCAAGTATTAAAGCGCATAAACATACCCTTCACTGTTTATTTTTACCCTTAAAGTTTTTTCTCCTGTTAGGGTAAAGATAACTTCACAAGGCGTTGTCGATATACACCCTAACGGCCTACCTAATGGCGAAAAACTAAAACTAGTTAAGTTTTCAGTGTTACTAAAGCTTACATTATGAGCACTATCAACAGTCAAAGTGGTTGTATTTCTAGCAAAGTTAGTTTCACAGGTGCTTGCATTAGGGGTAGTGGCTAATAAACCTAAACTAGAGGAGGTAAGTTTTATTGTTTGGCAAGCATTATTAGATGTCTGCTGCATGGCTCTTAACTGAATGGCTCTAAGCTTAACTATCATTTCATCTTGATAAGTATATTCTTCAAAACCGCTAGAAGTAAGTATTTTTGGTACTACTGCTACTGCCAATATTCCTAGCATTATAATAATTAAAGTCAGTTCTATTAAAGTAAAACCAAGATTTTTTTGCATCAATAAAAGTTTAGAAGCATTCACGTTGAATTATCACCTTATGTGCAAGGGTTTGTACCAATTAATGGCTTATCTCCTTCACTATTTGGGGAGCGATAATAGGTCAAACAGGGTTGCTGAAAGCTCAGCGGAGCAGTATTTCCAACAAGATAAACAACAACGGCACTATCAATAGTATTAGTAAAGGCATATACACTTAAATCAATATCAAGCAGTTCTTTCCAGTCATTTACTGAAATAGTCGGGTGCCCATAATTAAGAGCAACATTAACACCGTCAGCAACTTCAACAGTAGGGGAGTCTGAAGATGGCAACTTATGATTACCTTTAACAATAGACTTACCATAAACCAATGCAGACGCCCCCTCCATTGCAGCCTTAACACCGTGCAAGGTTGATGTTTGCGCATCTGCTTTTAAATTTATATATTTAGGCGCAACCGTTGTAGCTAAAATACCTAAAATAACAATAACAACTACTAATTCAATTAAGGTAAAACCTTTACTATTCATTTTTTTCTCTACAGTTACGAAAAGTACAATTTCCAATTAAATATCTAAAAACATTACCTTAACATATTACAATAATTTATCGATAGATGGTAAATTATTACACTATTACCAAAACATGTGTTCAATTAAGTCTATGTTGTCGCTTATTAATTTTTTCAAAGTCTTTCTTGCTGTTTACTTTCTTATCGGCATGCATATTATTCTAGATACCCCTGGTGGCACTGGACTATATTTATCATACAACATTATCGCATGGCTAATTGTAACGTTACTCATTGCTTTAGGGCTTTGGCAAATCACCGTAAATAAGAAAATTTACTACAGCAAAATGCTTATAGGTATAGCATTAGGGTATAGTTGCCTGCTTGTGCCAGCTTTTTACGATTTTGAGTTTACCGAGCATGCCATTCCAAGGTTGCTCGCTTTAACAGCTGGTTTACTATTTCTGTTTACCCTGTATCAATTTAAATTCTCATCCCGAGATAGGTCACAGATACTTTGGCTTATTATTATGGCCGTTGCTATAGAAGCGAGTATTGGCTTGGCACAGTTTTTCTTATTTGAAGAAGATTTTTGGGGAGGTTACCAACTTGGTATTAGCAGGCCACATGGAGTATTTTTACAACCCAATGTAATGGCAAGCTTTATGGCAACAGGTTTGGCTATAGCGTTATTTTTATCTACTAAAAGTGGTAGAAAAAACAGCTTACCGCTTATCTTTAAGCTGCAAAAACCATTAATTTACTTTGTATTGTTTGCCAGTAGTTTTTTACTGGTACTTTTGCAATCTCGCACTGGTTACTTAGGTGCCTTTATAGCCCTAACGTTAATTTTTCCTTATTTGCGTAAAAAAAATTGCAAGCAACTAACGGTTAATTTATTAGTTATCTCTCTTGGCGTAAGCTTTGCCTTAATCAATTTCAACAATAGCAATTTGCCTAAGAGGGATAGCAACATTTACCAATCAGTTGGCGCACGTGACGTTATATACGAAGTCAGTGCCGACATGATCATGACAAAACCTCTCGTTGGCGTTGGGTATGGAAATTTTGAACGTGGTTTTATCGACCATTTCAACCAGTACGCCATTACTAAGCCGGCTGTGGGTAACACCATAGAACGGCTCTCTCATCCCCATAACGAAGTGCTTTTTTGGCTTGTTGAAGGTGGAGGAATAGCCTTACTGGGCTTTATAATTTTTACTTTTGCTTATGTAAAGATGTGGATAAAAATACCAACTACTAGCGCATTAGCGTTATTGGCTTTAATTACGCCAATTTTACTGCACAGTCAACTTGAGTTCCCTTTTTATAGCTCTGTCAGTCATTTCATTATATTTTTATTATTGCTTTGGTTTACCGATAACAAAATGCCACAAAATATAAAAACCATTAATTGTCCAAATACGTTTTTAATACGTTTTTTTGCGCTATTTATTCCGGCTATTTTTATCCCCTTTTTAACCACCAGCCTGCACACTGCACATGTTTTGGTAGAGCATGAGAAGAATCAATACCGAGATCTCAATCGCTTAGCTGATATCATTAACCCTATAGCATGGCAAGACAGATTAGATGCGGCTGTTTATGCCCATATTTTGATTTCAGGATTAAAAGAAAAAAATATCAATAAACTTGAGAATTATATTACTTGGGGCTTAAAACGAATACGGCATAAACCTAGAGTGAGCGTTTACTCAAATGTATTATTAGCACTGAAAATATTAAATAGAAACAACGAATACGCATTATTACTAGCACAAGCAAAACAAACTTATCCGCAACATGGTGATTGGAATGAAAATATTTTAACGATAAAAACCAAACCAACGGATGAATAATGACAAAATCATCAGCAAAACATTGCCGAAGCTACTGATAATCTACTTTACCATTACGGTCAATGAGTACAAATTTATCTTCTTTTAAGCTTGAACCAAATAGTAACTTGAATTCTTGATACTTTGCTTGATATTGCTCTGATTGATAGGCCAAGCATAGTGGATTATCTGATTTACACTTCAAAAACTCTGGCGACTTTTCTATCATATCCTTGGCTAAAAATACAAACTCAGGTTTATAAAAATCAATCACTGAGGTTAATTTCTCTTGATAACTGTCAGGAATTAATAATGCTAAATTTTTTGCCTCTTCATTGCTATTTTGTTGCATTAATTTAAATCTTTTCCAATTTACATGCACGCCGTTGATCGCGGGTCGTCTGCTGGACTCTTTAAGCAATTGAGCTAGTGAAACTTGCTTTCCTTGCATAAAAATACTGGGAACTGCATTAATATTGTAGTTATTAACGACATATTGATTGAGTTTTTTTAACTTTGCATTTATAGGGTGATGACAGTTAGGAGACTTACGCGCTAGCATTGCAGTAAATATTTTTTTACCTACTGGTGATGTACATTGAAATATATCATCGACTCTTTTTACACTACGCTCACCTAATATAGGTGCCCAAAAAACAAAAACATTATAGTTAGTAATCTTTTCAATTTTAGGCACAGCTCTAATGCAGTAGGGACAATAGGGATCTTTAAAAATTAAAACATTTTTACGTTTTGCATCCCAGCCATTGATTAAAAAAGGAAAATATTCAGACTCAGTTGGAATGAACCTGGCTGAAAGTACGGGTCGAGCAATGAACAAACTAGCTAATAACAGTAAAAAAGCATATAGACTATAGCCAGATCTCAAGCTAGCCATTTTCTTTTTCTGCCATCTCTTTTAAAGCGAGTGGTAAAACCAATTCATTATATTCTGCCATTAAGGTTTTAACCTTTGCTTGTAGAGCTTGCCTTTTCTCTTGATCATTAATATTTTCTCCATACTGAGCTATTAATAAATTAATTTCAGCTTGTTTGAGCCGTGACTTTTCTTTGAGAATACTGAGTTCTTGCTCCGACAAAACTATTGGGCTCGCCTTTTTAGGAAGAAAACGCTTTGCTTGGCTTACTTTTTCTGCTTCCGTTACGACTAATAACTGTTCAACTTTCACAGCTTGTGCAGCACTGTCCGTTGCTGTAGACAGAGAGTTTTCATGCTGATGAGTCATCTGTTGAGTGTTATCAACACTGTTGGTTGGCTCAACAAGCGGGGCTAAAGAATGATTATTCGAAAGCAAATAGGCTGCAACTACCACTATGATAGTTATGGCTAAGGTTGAAATAATTTTAATATTGGTCATCATTTTATTCCACTGTGGTAAACGTTTTAGTACCGCCATAAACGGTTCGTCCTGTAAAGTCTGGTACGTTGTAATAGAGCTCAACCGTATAGCTAGTTCCGTTAGTTAAATTTTCACTTGGGGTAAAGGTTATGGTATCCCCCACTACACTATAGCTACCTGCAATAACTGTAGCACCAGCTTTTATTGGTGGCGCTGAACGTAAATCAACTGGTTCTTGATACTGTATAACCACGGTACTGGTTATTGCGACATCGGTAGCATTATGTGCAGGAGTAATACTAACGAGTGAAGGCCCTGTGGTATCTTCTGTACTTGATGCTAGTGTAGTAAAACTTAATACATCACCACTTATTTCATTGCCGGCATAATCACATAGGGTCAAAATAGATAGGTCGTATTGAGTGCTGACAGCAAAATTTTCTTGGCCTTTGATGGTTATCGTTTTCCTATCAGAAGCAAGGGTAACATTAATATCGACATTAGTTCCGCCAGTTTTCAAGACTACATTTTCAGAGTATAAGCAAGCATCACTAATAGGGTTGTCCATCACCATAACCACTTGGCCATTGACTGGCATAGTAGTATTACCATCGGCAATACTCGTTGCTGCAATACTTGGCGTGGTCGAATCCTCTTCGGTGCCAGTAGTGAAGTAGCGATAATTGTTTTGAGCAACAAAATTACCCGCTAGATCGGTGAAGTAAGGCGAGTAACCGACATAGAGGTAATGACGAGTACTTTCATTTAGCGCCGCATCCGGAACAAACTCTAGGGTTAAACCATCAACAGAAAGCAGCCAACTACCGGCAATATTAAGCCCTGTGGTATTATCCCATAAACGGAAGCTATTATTATCTATGGTAGTTTTGTCAACACGCTCATTAAAGGTAACTTCTAATAGCGGGTTAAGTGGTACATTCTGGGTATTATTTACAGGAATACTCCAAGTGCGAATACCACCTTTTGTTAAATCTACGGTATCACCCGTAGTAAAGGTTAAGGACAAATCACTAGCTTGTGCGTTACCACTTATATCTTCCACTGCCGAAACCACAAGAGTGTAGCTAGTATTTGCTGAGAGTAACTGTTTAGGAGTTATGTTAAGTAATGTACGGCCACGTGTTAATGAAATATTAACTGGAATAACTTGGTCAGCACCATCTTTTAAACTGACATAAGAAGTCATAATAGGATTTAATATTTCATCGTAACGAACTTTTAATTTCACGTTCGTTGGAACATCTATTTGACCATCAAATACGCTAGTACTTTGTACTATTGGACCTAAAACATCTTCATCAAAGCCAACGGTAAAGTAGCGATAATGGTTACCTAACGTGTTACCACTTAAGTCGCGCATAGAGTAAGCATAAGCATAATGACGAGAGCCTGACTCTAGTGCCGCATCTGGCACTACGGTTAAGCGTTTACCATCTGGCGATAACTCCCAAGAACTTCCAACGGTTGCACTGGTGTTGTTATTCCAAAGGTAAATGCCCGAATCGGTCGCGCTAACATAATCGATTGGCTCACTAAATATCCATTCAATCACTGGATTGGTTGGTACATCTTGTTGATTGTTAAATATTGCCGTATCTATCAAGGTTGGGCGTATGAAATCAGGGCCACTGGCAGTATTAAAGGTTGAAGAAGATGATACAACTAAGTTACCTGCTAAATCAGCCATAGTGCTAATGGTTTCTGTTATTTCAGCACTAGGGATAAGCGGATTCATGTGATTGTATTTAACCACTTTATTATCTTCACTAAACTGCACGTTGACCTTATTGTTAGTCTCAACATCTAAGCTTAGACTGTTAACAGGCTCATCAAATCTCACAGAGAATTGTGCATTAATACCAACATTTTCTTCACCTTCTGGCGGGCTGATTGCTAGGACCGAAGGCTGGGTATTATCAACAACAGAGTCAGCATAGGTGTAGAAGTAAGTCGCATAATTTGAAGCAATATTATCACCATCAGTATCTAAGATATCAACGCTAAACCAGAGGTAATATTGATTATCAACCACGAGCTCTTCATCCGGAGTCACTTTAATCACTTTACCCGTTGCATCTAAACTCGTCGTGACATTTAATTCAGTCCACCCTGCAGTTACATCAGATAAAGTCACTGTGGTGGCTGATAATGATGTGACATCTATTTCTTCGGTAAAGCTAGTCAGTAATACAGGATTAAGTGGCGTACCTTTACTGCCTGCATTTGGATAATAAGCGGTAGGATAAGGACGATCACCTGCCCCATCAGTATTAGCAGCCATTACTATAGAGCCGCTGTAGTTATAGAGTAAGTTCCCAGATAAATCTGTAATATTACTACTTAGGTAAAAAGTCGTTCTTTTACCCGGAGTAAAACCACCATCTTTTGTTATCGTAATTGTTCTGTTATCACCAGAGAGTGCAATAGATGCATCAGTTAAGACACCGTCTTCTTCAATAGTTAACGAATTGGCAAGGCTTGCGCTATCTAGGGACTCAGAAGAATACATAATAATAGAGTCTAAATTTGTCCAGCCGCTTGAGCCGTTGCTAGGAATTTGCCTAATAATACTTGGTCTGCTGGTATCATTATCGCTAAAGCTTGTGGTAAAAGAGCTTACATAAGGTGCCAATACGTTTCCAGAAAGATCAGTAACCGCATCGTTCATTACCACACTAATTAAAGCGGCCTGTGGAAGAGTGGCGGTTAAGGTTAGCTGTTGACCATCAGCAGAGCGGTAAATACTAGGGTTTATTACCGAACCATTATGGAATAAGGCGATATTCTCTCTAACTAAGCTCCCCGCAGCCATAGGCTCACTAAAACTAATAACAACTGACTGCGAAGGATTCACATCAGTGGCATCTAATGCAGGAGATATAGCGGTAACTGTGGGCGCTACACTATCGGCTTCCACCACGGTATCGAAATATTTAGTGCCGCCGTAAGACGTATTCCCGACCAAATCAGGGACATTGTAGTAAAGCTCAATAGTATAGCGAGTACTTCCTAACAAGTTGATACTCGGAGTGAAAGTAATAGTGTCATTGGTCACCACGTAATCGCCTGGGACAGTAATACCTCCACCTTTAATTGGTGGAGCAGATCTAACATCAACAGGTTCATTATATACCATGACAATTTGAGCTAAATTAGTGACGACATCAATTGCCGCATGTGTCGGAGATATACTAACCAGTGTCGGCCCTACCGTATCATTATCAACCGATGCTGAAGTAGTAAAGCTTATGGTGTAATTACTAATGCTATTACCTGCATAATCACAAAGGCCATCAAGTGTTACCGTATAAGCTGTCGATGCATCAAAACCACTCACAGAAGTAATAATGATGGTTTTACGATCGCTTTCTAAACTTACCGTTACGTCATGTTCAGTGACGCCCGCTGCTACTGAGACACCTGAATTTAAGCTGCATGAGTCACTTAACTGCTCGTCCATTGTCAGCAATATTCTGCCGTTAACCGGCATCACAGTATTACCATCTAAGAAGTTAGTGCTTGAGACCACTGGCGCCGTACTATCTTCAGCTGATCCAGTAGTGAAATAACGGTAATTATTTTGAGCAACTAAATTACCTGACAGATCAGTGAAATAAGGTGAATAACCAACATAGAGGTAATAGCGAGTATTTTCATCAAGTGGTTGTTCAGGTGTAAATTGCAACGTTAGTCCATCACTGGACAGTGTCCTTGTACCCGCAACATTAAGGCCGGTACTATTATTCCATAAATAGAAGCTACTGCTATCAACTGTGGCAGAATCAATGCGCTCGTTAAAGTTAACTTCCAACAATGGGTTTAGTGGCACATTTTGGGTATTGTTAACTGGTATACTCCAGCGAGCAACAGTACCTTTAGTTAAATCAACCGTTGCGCCAGTGCTAAAGTTAATGAGTAAGTCACTCTCTTGTGCATTACCACTATTATCCGTCATGCCACTAACACTGAGTTGATAATCACTAAATGGACTTAGTAATTGTTTCGGCACTATGCTAATCATAGTCCGACCACGGTTTAAGGATACATTGATAGCGACTTCTTCACCAAGAGCATCTTGTAAACTGATGCCGCTAATATTCAATGGATTAAGTGCTTCGTCAAATCGAATATTTAAGCGGATATTGGTTGGTAAGTCAGTTTCACCATCGTTAACGGTAGTATTGATAATAGTTGGCGCGATATTATCTTCTTCAGTACCTGTAGTGAAGTAACGATAATGATTACCCAAGTTATTACCACTTAAATCGCGCATATAATAAGCATATTGATAATAGCGACGCAGTACTAATAATGTTTCTGTTGGTACTACGGTTAAATGCTTGCCGTCGGCAGATAACTCAAAGGTGGACGGTACATTTTGGCCGGTGACACTGTCCCATATATAAATACCGGAAGAGGTAGCACTGTTTGGATCTATCGGCTCACTGAAGTCCCATTCAAAAACAGGGTTTAAAGAAACATTTTGCTGATTATTAACATAAGCAGTATCTAATACCGTTGGGGCAATAAAATCTGGACCATTAATTGTGGTAAAGGTAGTTGACTGAGCAACCACTTCATTGCCAGCTAAATCTATCATGGCTGGTGCCAGTTCAGTATGCTCAGCCAGTGGTGCTAATGGAGCAGGCAATTCATATTTCACTACCTTATTAGTTTCACTAAATTGCGCATTTACCGCTAAGTCATAATCGAAGGAAATGGAGTTCATTTGCTCATCATAACGCACAGAGAACAGGGTATTTATACCAACATTCTCTTCTCCCATTGGTGGACTCATGGCTTCAACTATTGGCTGTCTGTCATCCACAACAGAATCAGCATCAGTGTAGAAATAGGTCGCGTAATTACTTGCTAGGTTATCGCCATCGGTATCTAAAATATCAACCCCAAACCAGAGGTAATACTGATTATCAGCAACCAAAGGTTCGTCAGGTGTGACTTTAATAATTTTTCCAGAGCTATCTAGGCTATATGAAACCGGCAATTCAACCCAGCCAGCAGTGACATCTGACAAGGTAACATTAACATCGGTTAAGCTTGTTTCATCTATTTCTTCTGTAAAGCTAGTTAACAGCACTGGATTTAACGGCGTGCCTCTACTGCCACTATTTGGATAATAGGCTGTTGGGTAAGGCCTATTGCCAATATCATCAATGCTGGTACCCATATTGAAATAACCGTTGTAAGCATAAGCAGGATTACCGGAATCATCGGTTAGGTTACTATCCCAATACACTTGTACCAAAGCACCTTCAGTAAAGTTAGTCGCTTTAGTCACTTTAATAGTTCTACCGTCGCCAATAAGTGATATATCAACATCGACTAATACGCCATCTTCAGCAAGATGGAAGCTATCGGCTAAGGTTGAACTATCCATGGTTTCATTGGTATAAAAATAGATATCACTAAGATTTAACCAGCCGCCAGAGCCGTTAGCAGGTATTTGTTTAATAATGCTTGGGCGGCCAACATCGGTATCTACCACACCTGTGGTAAATGAACTGACAAATGGACTAATAGCATTACCTGAAAGATCGGTAACCGCATCAGTCATCACCACACTAATTAATGATGAATGCGGCAATGACGCAGACAAGGTCACTTGACGACCATCCGCAGAGCGGAATATATTGCTATTGATAACGCCACCATTATAGTAAATGGCAATATTATTACTGATTAAAGTACCAATATTCATTGGCTCATCAAAGGTTAATACGACTGCTTGAGTTGGATTAGTATCCATTGCACCATTGCTTGGTGAAATCGCGAGTACAGATGGCGCAGTGGTATCTATGGTTGCTTGAGTATCAAAATATTTTGTGCCGCCATAACGGGTATTGCCTGCTAAATCTGGAACATTGTAATACAAACCAACGGTATAACGCGTATTACCAAGTAGGTTTATGCTTGGTGTAAAGGTGATGGTATTGCCATCAACAACATAATCACCTGGTAGTGTAATACCAGCGCCAGTAATTGGCGGCATTGAGCGAATATCAATGGCTTCGTCATATTCCATCACTACCGTGGTAACTACAGAGACATCTGTCGAAGCATGGGCTGGTGTAATGCTCACTAAAGACGGACCCGTAGTATCGTTTGTTTCATTACTATTGGTGGTAAAGGTAAATACTTGCTCACTAAGGGTATTGCCAGCGTAATCACAAAGTCCTGAGATAGTTAGTTGATAAGCGGTATCAACATTAAGAGCCGATTCTCCCATGATGGTAATGGTACGACGATCGCTGGCCAATGAGACCGTTACCGGAACCACTGTTTCACCAGCCGTTAGCTCGACAGCATCGCTTAATGAGCAAGCATCGCTTATGGCTTGATCTAATGACACTATGACTTTGCCATTAATGGGCATTACGGTATTACCATCAACCATATTCAGGCTAGCAATTTCCGGTGCGCTGGTATCAGCAGAGTAACCAGTAGTAAAATAACGATATCGATTCTGAGCAACTAAATTACCAGAAAAATCAGTGAAATAGGGAGAGTAACCTACATAAAAATAATAACGTCGGTTTTCACGCAGCAAGTCATCCGGTATCAGTGTCAGGGTTTTACCATCGGCTGAAATCGTCCGGGTCGCCTTTATGTTGAGCCCTGTAGAATTATCCCATAAATACAATGAACTAGTATTAACGGTGGTAGGATCTACCGGTTCAGACAAGGTCACAGAAAGCACCGGATTTAGCGGTACATTTTGAGTATTATTAACCGGAATACTCCAGATTAAATCCGTGCCTAAAGTAGTATCACTCTCTTCACCTGTGGTAAATGAAACTTGATGTGAATTGGCCAGTAAATTACCACTGGAGTCTTGTACGCCATCAATGATGAAAACGTAATCACTATTAACATCTAAATTTTGAACAGGACTTAATACCACACGTCGACGATCAGTACTTATCTCTCGAGTAACCGCGACTTCGACACCTAGCGTAGTTTGCAATTGAATCTGCTGTAGATATAGAGCATTTATTGGTTCATCAAATAAAACCGCTAATTTGGCGTTGAGAGGTAAACCATTATAACCATCATCAATCGTTGTGCTCACTATTTCAGGGCCAGCACCATCAGGCTCAAATGAGGTATTAAAATACCGAGTTGTCCCCACTAAGGCATTACCAAATAAATCCAATATGCCTGTGGTGATATAAACATAATGTCGACGACCAACTAAAAATGGCACATTTGGCGTAAACGTAATGGCCGATTTATTATCTGCTACTTGTAAAGTACCACCAATACGTTGACCACTTGACTGGTCATAAACATACATGGTCTCTTCAGTTACCGTTGTTGGGTCAATGGGCTCATTCAAAATAACTGTCACTAATGAGTTCACCGGGATATTGGTTGCACCGTTAATAGGGCTAATATCAATAACGGTTGGCCTGTCTAAATCGACACAATTTCCGGTTGTGAAGGTCGAGACAAAATCTTCTGCCAACACATTCCCAGCTTCATCTTTAACACCACTAACTTTAATGGTGTAGTCGCTATTGTCTTGTAATAACCCTGTAGGACTAAACAATAATTCGGTATTACTGGAAATTAAACTTAGTACACCACTTGCTTGGGTAACGCCATCTTTTAACAGCATTAAGCTACTGCTAACTATTGATTTACGTGATAAGGCTTCATTAAACGTTACTGTTATGGCTTGATTTTCACAAATATCAATCGCTTCATTTAATGGCTCTACTGAGCTAACTAAAGGTGCAGTAACATCAGGATTTAAAGGATCGGTACCGGCTGAGACCTCATCACCATCGGTAAGTTCATCGCCATCGGAATCACTGTCATTGGGGTCAGTACCAATATCAATTTCATCACCATCTAATAAACCATCATCGTCACTATCAGGATTTTCAGGATCGGTAAACCAGGTAAAGACTTCTTCATTATCACCAAGTCCATCGTTATCTTCATCGGGCTCAATGGTTAAGATAGTGACGTTATCACCGATGTTATTACCAAAATCAACGGCTTCCACTACAATATTCAAGGTTGTTTCATCATTAGGCACGGTAATAGGTACTTCGTAGGGCCGTGTAGTATCACTTGAAACTAAGGTACCGTTGACCCTGAAATTAACGGTGGCCACGGCAACATCATCACTGGCTTCAACGCGCACTAGTACACGACTATTTTCAACCACGACACCGCCATCAACAGGAGCAATAATATCTACGGTAGGGGGGATACCTTGATTATCATCTAACACCCTATACTGAGAAATATATAACTTGTTATAGCCCGTAGAGTAAACAAAGCCAGCATCAAGTGATAACCCAGTTGCATCTCTATCGCCAAACTGCCTTATATCAATCGTTCCTTGAAAGAGGGAGTTTTCAGGATCAAAAATATTAACAAAAGGAACGGCATTGACAAATAAGATGTCACTAAAAAATGCTAGACCATTAGTCAATTCTACGTCTGAAGGGTAAAAACGACTATCACCACCGACTATGGTTGGCTGCATGGGATCAGATAATTTTATTACTTTATAACCACAGGTATAACAAGCCACATAAGCATAATCACCATCCATAACAACAGCACGAACATTACCAATATTAATACTGCCCAAACGCATTGGTGAACTTGGATCACTAACATCAATTACAATAATCGAAGAAGTCGTGGCAACAACGGCTCGATCACTTTGCGCATCAATACCTATCACATTGCCAAGCCCTTCTAATTTAGCCAAGCTAACGGGAGCACTGTTGTCATTAACATCAATAATTTCCATACCACCGCTGCTATTTGCCACATACAGCAAACCGTTTTGCACCGCCAAATCAACGGCATTACCAGCGGTTTTCAAATTTGCGCTTAACGATGGTTCTAACGGGTTAGTAACATTGATAATATCAATACCGCTATTCCCTACTGCAACATAAGCAGCCAAGCCGACCACTTTCACATCAACTGCACTGCTACTGGTGGCTTGAGTAGCAACTATTTCAGGGGTTTCTTTAACGCTAGTATCAACAATGTGCAATCCGCCTGAACCGGCAGCAATATATACATTATCCCCTTGCACATCGGTATCATACCCTGTACCAGTAAATGACAAAGAAGAAATGCCCACAGGCTGGAAACTTTCGACCGTAACAGGCACCTCAAGGGTTAAGTCATATATACCAACCGTAACGTTAGCTTGGCCTTCAGCGCCACCAAAAATTTCACCATCATTTAAGCCAAAGCTAACAATACTCAAGTCAGAGGAACTGTATGAGGTACCATTACTTTTATCGGTGATATCTAATTGCGAGCCATCAACTATGGTTGCCGTTATCGCTAATTGTGTACTAACTTCACTATCAATACCGTTAAACGTCATCACCACACTGGCAGGAGTAGCCGAAATAGCGACTATGGCGTCTTGATAGTTACTGCTTGAATTATCATCAGGGGCTGAACCAACGGTTATTTCAACAGAGTCTGATAAACCATCGCCATCTGTATCTGACAATAACGGATTGGTAATGTAGCCATCTTCTCCTTCAACTAACTCTTCGCCATCCTCAATGCCATCATCATCACTATCGGCTTTAGTTAAGTCAGTGCCCGCGTTATATTCATCTAACGCACTTAAGCCATCACCATCAATGTCTTCCAAAGCATCAATGGGATCATCAGGATTTAAACCATTAGCTGTTTCAAAGTCATCTGGTAAACCATCACCATCTGTATCTCCAGTAAAACTTATTTTAACTAACCGAGTCGCAATAAGGCCGTCTTTGGTGGCACTGATCAGTGACCTACCACTACCATTTGCCGTTAATAAGCCGTTGGCATTAACCGAAACAACATCTACATTAGAGCTAATATAATTAATACCTGATTCACTATTGCTCACATCATCTTCAACGCCATCTGGGTATGTGGCTGTAACTTGTAATTGAAAGTTTTGGCCTAAAGCGGTCAAAATAAGTTGATTAGGAGAGAAGAAGTTTATATCAGCAGGAACAGGCTCTTGCTCCGCAAAGAGAATATCTCCAACCGGAGTGATGCCATTGGTGATTAAATTGAAATAGTTTGATTGACCAGAAGAAGTACTTCCATCTTCATTTATACAGGTTGCACGTGCCTTTACTGCTCCCTGATTAGAAGGCACATTAGGTAATGACCAACCACCGTTAGTTGCAACTTGAATAGTACGATTGAGAATGTTTATTACACACTTATCATTAAGTTCCACTGCCAATGATTGATTAGATAAAGCAATACTGAACGAACTCAACATCGCAAATGCTATTCTGATCTTATTTAGATTTTTCATAACTAAGTTACCGTTTTATAACGTAAACATAGAATAAAAACCCAGTAAACTATGACTTAACAAAAGATAAGCTATTTAAACTGTCACCTATCAACCACTAATTGTTCTGTACACTCCATAAATCAATAGTTACAACCACTGCGATATCTCTTCTTTTATCCGAATATTACGCTCTACATTACCAAAACAAATATCTGAATCAACAATCGCCTGTCTTTGATCATTGATTATGAGATAAACGGCGCCTCCTCGGGCGTATTGACCTCTACCGTACACCATTTCAACTGACTTAATATCTGCTAAAGAGAATTTATCCTCTTTGGTACCTAAAATACTTTTTACCATTAACGACGCTCGATTAGTTTGTTTATCAAGCGTCAAAACTTTATATTTTTGAATAGCCATTACCACTAAGCAAATTGAAGTAAAAATTAAATAGTCGACAACTTTCAAATCCTGTTCTGAAAAAAGTGCGGCCGACCAAAAAATTAACAAAAATAAAACACCTAGACCGAAAACACATTTTGGGAACGATGTTACAACTAAAGTATTTGAATCTTTTCTTAATTTAACCGCCATATATTAATTTTTAACCAATTTTTTAACTTTCGTATAAAGTAGCGAATCCATAAAAGGCTGATCAATTCGCCAACGGTTGTTTTCAAAAACAAAAGTAATTAAATAATAGTCTGTAGTACTATTCTTTAGCTCTACCCCTATTAACACTCTTGGGCCTAACACTACAAAGTCGATCAACTTCGCTACTGTTTTTTTATTAAAACGAGCCTTCCAATTGTTAAAGGTTCGTTGAGCTTTATTAATCGATATTTTAGCCATCCAGTCCTGCTGAGTTTCAGCACTCCAATGGCTCAACCACCATTCAAAATCATCAGCCAAAATAGCCGATAAAAAACGTACTAACTGCCTATCTGGGCCATTATTAATATCAAGCGGCTCAGTTAAAAAATCAGTTAAAATAACTTCTTGATATTTTTGATGATGAAAAACAAACTTCTGAATATATGTAAATGTTTTTTCACCGTCATCATTATATTTTCGAGCGTTACTTTCTGCTATTGACGCCCAAAAGAGCAAAAATAGTACAGCTAGCGTCATGTATAAACATTGACGATTTCCCTTTAAAAACCTGACACTATTATTCATAGAACTATTCATAAACTACCTTCTTTGATTCTATGCCTTCAACCCACGGGCTATAACGTAATAAGGGACTCTTTCTAATATCTAAACTAACCATCCATTGTTCATTATCACGTTCAAAAACAATGGGGAGATCGAAAAAACTTTCCTTACCATTCGGCTCTGATACGTTATAAATTAAAATGGCATAATCTTGATAAATAACTTTGTGTTTTAATTTTATTTTTCGCCCAACAAACTGTTTCTTCCAAGTGCTTTCCCAGTAACTCTGATCAAAGCCCTTTTGCTTAAAAAAAGGTAACGCTATTTGTTTAGAGTCCTCCTGCCAAGTATCTAACCACCATTGATAATCAACTGAGCTTACCGCTGACATCCTAGCTACTAAGGCATCTTCTGCAGAAGCCATAGACGAGTACTTCCGTCTTACTAAACGAACATCATCATGGCCTTTTAGCGGTGTATATAGGTGATAATTAAATATTGACTCAACCGTAATTTCTTTTTTTATCGGTGCCGTGGTCGCAAACGTTGGTGTTACCCATAAAAGTGCTTGGCCATCACTTTGTGCATTAATAACGCAAGTAAAAAGCAGGCTCATTAGAGATAATGCTAATGTTGCCCATTTTTGTAGCGATTTAATAAAACATCTCGACACAATTAACTCCTTTCATTCACTATTAATTAGGTAAAGCAATATCAATAATTGCTATATTTGCTGAATTAACAATAACCCACGATTCTGAAGCGCCAACTTCAACCCATGACCCTTCTGCAACAATAACTTCAGCATTTAAGCTAACGCCATTATGACCAACGGTACCAGTAACTTTTTCACAATTAACACCCGCTTGAACATTTACCCCGGTTTTTACAGTACCTTCGATACGTATAAGATCGCACGGACGTTTTTCGTTATCAGAGCCACAGGCAATAGGTGAAGACGCAGGATTAGGCACGCTACCAAATGGGCCGCCCCCTACACCAATATCGCCAGTAACACTTCCACCCCAGCAATTATCTCCTTGACACTCTCGCACAGTGCGACTGATAGTGAATTTACCATTAAAACCGACCGTAAATCGGATACCATAAGTAACACCTATACTTTTACCAAAAACCGTAAAGGTATAATCGCCTGACCATGGTGGAATAAGCGGTGTCCATGAATAACTCCAACGAGGGAAGGTAACAGAGCCAGCATCAGTTTCTTCTAAAGTCGTAGCCCCGTCTTGTTGGGTACAGCACACTTCTTTTTTCGTATTACTATATTCAAGACCTACTTCAGGAATTTTTTTATCAGAACCTAAAAAGGTCAGTACTTTATTAATATCTGCAATAAAGTTTTTCACGCCATTAAAGGTAATAGTTGTACCGCCCAACTCATTATCTGGCTTTTTAGTTTCTTTACCATCTTGGCATATAATGCACTTATCATCGTCTGGCACATGACCATCTGGTTTAGGTTCGGGGCCATCTGGTCCACAAGAAGTACATTTAGTTTCATCGGTATTGTCAGTTACTTTTTTAGGGCTACCATCCTCACAAGTGAATTTTTTACAATCACCCACTTCATCATCTTCTGGCGCATCGGAAGGGTCGTTGACCATATTAACTCCGCCATCAGCACATTCAGCCTTTTTACAATCCCCCTCTGTATTAAGACTAGCTAATCGAGGATCGCCACTTGCAGGAACACAATTACAATCGCCATCGCAATCTTGACAAATAGGGCAATTATGGGCACAACTTTGCCCCCCTGGTTGAGAGCCACAGTGCCAACCTGCTTTAATAACACCAACACCAGGGTTAGACGAAACTAAAGTACCGTCTTCACTAACCGTACCTAAACCGATAGCGACAAACTCTTCTAAATCATGATCAAAGGAATACATTTCAACTTGAGCGCCCGGTGCATGGGCATCCACATTAGGCAAGGTCAGCTTAGCCGGAGGGAAAAACTTAGTGCCTGTTGGTTGTATGGTAACAATAAATTGCGGCTGCATACCATTAGGTGGCGCCATGGGGACAGTACCAGCATTCACCGGCGTCACTGAAATGTAACCTTCTTTAGCACCATCAGGAAAAGTTACCGAATCTTTAGCTATTTCTAATTTAAAACCGGGGTATTCTTTTAATTCCAATACGGCATCAGCCAAACCAGCATAAACCGCATTTTCTGTATCAAGTTTCACCATGTAAATTGGGGACGATAACGGGTTATCAACACCGGATATAGTGACTAAATTAAAGCTTAATGAAGGAAATTCTCCTTCAATCGCTGCCGTTGAACCATCGGCAATAATATGAACAGGACCTATGGGAGCCTGCTCAATAGTAAACTGACCTTCAGCATCAGTTATCGCTTCACGAGTAGTTCCTTCAATTCTTAGGGTTACACCTGGAATAGGTTGTTCCTGGTTATCTAATACGACACCACTGACTTTGGTTAAGCCTGCTTCAGCTGGCACAAAGGCTGTGGCACTAAAGCCTGCGGTGATTATTTGCCCTTCAGGCGCATCAATCAAAGTTGCTACAACTCGTTGAGCATCAACCCCTGTTAAAGACCCTAATTGAAATAATGTCGAGGCACGACCATCAGAATCTGTTTCAACCTCATAAATTTGCTGATCATTACTAAGTAAACCTTCACCAACGGTCACTTGAAATTTAACCCTTGAATTAGCTACCACATTAGCACCAGCATCGGTCACCACAACCACTAAGGGCTCTGGCAAATTATTGCCCACAGAGCCTCGCTGATTATTTCCAGAATTAACACTTAATTTATTACCGAGCTCACCACTAGCAGAAGCAGTAAAATCTACTTGGCTGGCATAACCTACTACGGCGGCTGTTACCTTATGGTTAGCAACACCTGTTCTAGCCCCCACTTTAAACCGAGTGGCAGCAAGACCATTTGCATCGGTATCAACGGCAATAGCACGGCCTTCACTCTCTGTGCCGGGAGCTACAGCACCTGAACCTTGACTCACTCTGAAAACAACAACAGCGCCAGCGACAACTTCATTATTATCGTCAATAACTCTTACTTCTAACGGCTCAGCTAACTCATTATTAATAATCGCACTTTGTTCTTGCCCGCCAGAAACTTCAATTCGCTTACCAACTAGAATTTCATAATTAATGTTGATATCAATGCTACTGACATTACCTACTTGATCAGCACCATTAACAGTAATGGTATTTTCTCCTTCCACTAGTGGCACATCAATAACAGCATAACTTCTGTTATTTATTGTGGCGTCAAGCCCATTAACTGTAACATTGGCTTGGTCTTCTTCAATGGTTCCTCTAACGATATCATTCACTAGACCGGTAATTGTTATCGTATTGGTATAGACGGTTTCACCGTCGTTATGAGAATCAATGGTTAAATAAGGAGGTGTTTGATCTAAAGAAACGGTCACGATATCCGATTGGATTAGCTCTCCTAAAATTGCTCTAATTTCGATTGTATTTGAACCTTCTTTTAAGGTAACCTCGCCAGAAAACGAACCATTGTTATTGGCAACCACTGCGCCATTCAAGGTGAGTATGGCATCATTGGGAGATGCGGTGCCAGACACTGTTATAGTTGAGGTGCCTACAGTGGTTAACGACTGAGGAGATTCAATAGCAACACTAATACTAGGTTGCTCTTCATCAACATCTAAAATTCCATCACCATCATCATCATCATCGGCATGCATACCTAAATCAACACATGCCTGATCACAATCATCAGGTAAGCCATCGAGATCTGTATCAACTAAACCAGCAACAGAAATTAAGGGATAAGCATCATCTGCATCAGCAACACTATCTCCGTCATCATCGGTATCGGCATTATTACCAATACCATCACCGTCAGTATCCACCGACTCTGTGCTGTCTAATGGGAAAGCATCATTAGCATCAGCAACACCATCACCGTCATCATCGGTATCGGCATTATTACCGGTACCATCGCCGTCAGTATCCACCGACTCTGCACTGTCTAATGGGAAGGCATCATTAGCATCAGCAACACCATCACCGTCATCATCAGTATCGGCGTTATTACCGGTACCATCGCCGTCAGTATCCACCGACTCTGTGCTGTCTAACGGGAAGGCATCATTAGCATCAGCAACACCATCACCGTCATCATCAGTATCGGCGTTATTACCAGTACCATCGCCGTCAGTATCCACCGACTCAGCGCTGTCTAATGGGAAAGCATCATTAGCATCAGCAACACCATCACCGTCATCATCAGTATCGGCGTTATTACCAATACCATCGCCGTCAGTATCCACCGACTCTGTGTTGTCTAACGGGAAGGCATCATTAGCATCAGCAACACCATCACCGTCATCATCGGTATCGGCATTATTACCGATACCATCACCGTCAGTATCCACCGACTCTGTATTATCTAGTGGGAATGCATCATTAGCATCAGCAACACCATCACCGTCATCATCGGTATCGGCGTTATTACCGATTCCATCGCCGTCAGTATCCACCGACTCTGTGCTGTCTAACGGGAAGGCATCATCAACATCAGCAACACCATCACCGTCATCATCAGTATCGGCGTTATTACCAATACCATCACCATCAGTATCGACACTTTCAGTAGAATCAAACGGGAAGGCATCAAGAGTATCTAGTACTCCGTCATTGTCAAAGTCTTGATTTTCACCACCAACAGAGACCAAGTTTTCATCTTCTGTAATTACTATTATCGTTTCAGTAATTAAGGTGTCATCTTGAGCATTAATAAAATTTGTAAAATTTTGTGCTAATGTTTCATCTAAAACTAAAGCAAAAGTATTCTCAACGCCATCAGGTAAATCAATGAGAGGCTCATCGATAACAATTTTGATCAAAGCAGCCAAGGTTAGTTTTTGTTGCGCATCAATATTGCCTAAGAGTTGATTGAGCTGTTCTTCATTTTCAAGATCTGCGCCATTTAAAGCCCGCCGAATTAAAGCAACGTCAGCAGTGGTAACATTATTAATAATAACGCCAAAAAACTTACTGCGATCTAAAATTAAACTCTCTCCGGCTTTAGCTACAAGTGTACTAAAAGCTGGGAGCTGAGATACTAATACCACTCCAGGATGAGTTTCGGCTGAACCGGTTGCTGTTAATAAAACTAATTTTTCAGTGTTATCTTCATCAACATTAACCAAAATACTATAATTACCAGCATTATCTGATGAGGTAGAAAAAGAATCTGTGCCTATTGTGATTACAATAGATGCATTACCGATAGGACTATCAGTGACCATTCCAGAAAGTGTTAATTCGCTGGTAATGCGCAGAATAGTTATCGTATGATTTGCAGAAGCAGTTGCACCATCAGAATCGGTTACAACCACATTGAGTTCAACCTCAGTATCAACATTTACATCACTAGCTATAAATGAAACCTCGGCTGACGTATCTCCTGATAGGGTTATATTTTCTCCAGAAATAATCGTCCATTGATAAGAGGCTATTGAGCCATCAACATCAGCTGCCTGTGCTGTGAGGGATATATTTTCTCGTTCTATGACGGTGTTTTCGCCAACTATTTCTACTGTAGGTGCCTTATTAATTGGTGGTTCAGGACTTTCATTATCGCTATCACTACATGCAGCCAAAAAAAGTACGACCAAAAAAATACTTTTCAGCCAGTAGCGTGATATTCTTTTCTCTAGCATCTCGCTCTCCCATAATTTAGTTACCACTAATTATTGAGATCCGATAACAGCCACATCAAAATTAATACCGGAAAAGTAGACGATAAAAGCGCTTATTTTGAACACTTCAAACAAGCACAATTACTGCTACTTTTTTAACTAATCAATTAAGTCTAGTAGAGATAAATTCTATTACCAACCGAAACGAAAATAAATCGACCAATTTTTATACTATTTCAATCTATTAAAAACAGCACTTATAAAAACAAATCACATAGCATAACTAGCTCTAAATAGGCTTTAATTGATGAGTTTTCTGAATACAAAAGCTTATTTTAAATCTAAAATTCACTTTAAAAGACTAAACAAACAATGGAAATGACAGGTAATATCTACCCTGAATAATTTCCAAAAGAGCCTAGTTAATTATTTAACCAAGTCTTTAAGCAGGATAATAAACAGGCCTAAAAGTTTAGTTATTTCAGACATATTTGTTCATTAGAGCATACTGTTGTCATCCCCCAAAACCTCAGATTAATTGCGCGTTATTTTTTAATTCGTTTTTTAAATATTTCCGTTCTACACTTATTTTGTGTTGTCGCCTTTAATTAGTCACAAAATAGCAATTAATTAAAGACGCTATCAATAAATAAAAATACCTACAGCTACAACCAATACTAAATAAACAATAAAGAAATCATAATGATATCACGCTTTTCTTTTATTATAGTTATATTGTGCTCCATTGCGCTATTGCTAATACTCTCTTTTCAACCTGCTCCTAAACGGGTACAAGCAATAGCCGTTGAACAAAATTATTCTTTGAAAAAAGTGACTCAGGCCATTGAATTTAAAGAAACAAGCCTGCATTGGAAGGTTGTTCCTGCCCATCAACAAACATCACAATACTTAACCTCGTTGACAGAAACGCTAGGCAGTGGCGTTTGTGCATTAGACTTTAATAATGATGGCTGGATTGATCTATTCTTTATTGGAGGCAGTGGACACACTCGATATTATGGCCGTAAAGCTTGGTGGCACAAAGAAGGCGGTAATAGGTTATTAGTCAATATCAAAGGGCAGCACTTTAAAGATGTCACTCAACAAGCAGGTTTACAAAAACGAATGTGGGGAATGGGGTGCGCTAGTGCCGACTTAGATAATAATGGCTTAACCGATATTATTATTACAGGGGTTAATGGTAACTATATTTACGCTAATCAAGGTGATGGGTCTTTTGTTGATGTTACCAAAAATTCTGGCATTTTTGATGACCATTGGAGTACAGGAGCCAGCCTTGCTGATTTTAATAATGACGGCTTGCTCGACATCTATATAAGTAACTACATTTTATATAAAAAAGACGCGAGAACGTTTGAGCGCAATCGTGGTTTTCGTTTAACAGGTAACGTTGCCTTTGATGCTACTCTTTATGATCCTGAACCCAACCGCCTTTATTTAAATAAGGGTAACTTTAAATTCAAAGACATAACTCAAACAGCCGGCGTTTCAAACTCACTGGGAAGAAGCTTGGGAGCAAAATGGTTTGATCTAAATAATGATAACTGGCTAGATTTGATCGTAATAAATGATAAAAACTCACCAAACCAAGTCTTTATTAATCAGCACAACAATAGCTTTTCTCGTGGCGAAACAAGTTTTGCTCCCCTTGAAATATCAGGTGTTCATGATTTGATCATTAATGATTTTGATAACAATAATCAACATGAATTTTTTATGAGTCGGAGTATGAGCCACCCTCCTGCTCATATTAGCAAAATAACCAACAGTGCAGAGGCAACCAAAAACAATTTAACTAACACTTACCTTGATATTGCTTGGTCACGTAATTTGGCTCAGGCAAAATTATTACCCTATACCGCATGGGCTGCTATTTCGAATGACTTTAATAATGATGGTTTTTTAGATATCTACGTTGCAAATGGTATGGCGACGCCAGATATTGACTCCCATTACGTTAGCCAAGCACAACAAAATAGTTTATTTATTAATAAAGGTAATGGTGATTTTCACTATCAAGCTGCAACGGCTAATCAACAATCTTCCTATTCGTCGAGAGGAGCCATTGCAGTCGATTTAAATAATGACGGTAGTTTAGAGGTTATTGTCAGTAACAATAACGATGTTTGGCAAATTTTTGAAAACCATTCAAAAAACAACAATCGTTGGCTTGGTATTGATTTACTCACAAAAAATAATGCCGCCGATATCTACGGAGCTAAAATAAAATTAACCACCGATAAACTTACTATTAATAGAACGATACAAGCGAAACAAAGCTTTCTCTCGCAAGGTGATCCAAGGTTACACATAGGTTTAGGAGATAGTGAAAAGGTTAAAGAGCTTATAATCTATTGGCGAGATGGAAAGCAGTCTTCATTTAAAAACCTAATGGCTAACCAGTATATAACTATCAGTAAAGCTGATAACACCGTTCAGCCTAAAAAATACAATATCGATAAAATTGATCCCGTAGCATTATCAATATCACAACTTGATGAACAAGCATTAATGAATCTTACCAAGGTATTAATACAAGTTGATCCTGCAAAAATAGCAAAGCAACTTTATTTAGTTTGGCAATATGGTTCAAACAGCACTAAACAATTCATCTTATTACATATAAAAAATCATTGGCATAACGATTACCTTGTCATGGTCAAGGAGGCATTAAACCTTAAAGAGCTAGATTTACGATTACTGGCCATTGAAATACTCAAAAACGCCGAGCTTGAGTCGAGTGTAGTGTGGTTAATTGATCAGCTTAATGATAGCAACCCACAAGTTCAATGCGCGATAGCTGATACTTTTCGTCTATTCTTTGACGAAGAAGAAGCTGTCACACATCGTAAAAAATTAGCACTATCACCACTCATTAATATGTTGATGTCCGATTCAGTGCAAGTAAAAATTTGTATAGCACAAGCACTAGCTGCTGCGGAAAATAAACGAGCCATACTCCCTTTATTAGGGTTAACATCAAAAAATGAACCCGAGCAAGTTAGAAATGCTGCCATTAGAGCCTTAGGGTTAATAAGAGATGCATCAGCTAAGGAAACACTGATAAAGTTAGTTAAAGATAAAGAATCACTACCCTCTGTAGTTGCATCAGCTTTAATAGCGCTTAGTCGATTAAATGAACCTTCATTACTGACCCTCTTTGAACAAGCAATAAGCCCAACTGAGGGAAAGCCACTAGCTCAAGTAAAAAATTACAATATTTTATTTTATTTATTAACTCCCCCTGATGGCATTGTTTTTCCGAGAAAACAAATTGAGCAGCAACTGGTAAAGTTAAATAAAGGCGCTCTTGATGGCAATCCAAGCCATCTACAGCAAGACGTTCCCACCTATGCTTTAAAAGCTATTGAAGCTTTAAAGGTTATTGAAGCTGGAAAATTAACTAACCAAATTCAAATAGTAAAAACTTATTTAAACGATAAAAATCCCCAGATAAAAATTCAAGCAATAAAAACAATGTCGGTATTCAAAATCCCTAAAACAAGGCAGGCTTTTGAAAGCTCTTTACTTACCTTGCCCCTTGATACGACATTAGCCATTATTTATGAACTAGAAAAATCAGATTTATGGTTTTCAGAACATTTTATTTCTTCGTTAATACAACAAATAAACAAACAAGATAATGCCTTTGAAAAGCTGATTAAGTTATTTTCATTTTTACCTGATTCTTCAACAAAGCTACTGTTTAATAACCTCATAAGTCAAGAATTAACAGACAAGCAATACCTCAAGCTATTGGATGGTTGTTCGAATAAAAACCTCACATACATCATTGAAAGTAAAGAGATTTTTAAGAGCGCCTCTATTTCGATACAAAAAGCCTATGTCAACTGTTTGTTCCCTGAAACCTCTTCTTTACCAATACACTCTAAGAGTAATAACAATCAATTAAACAAACGCTTGGTGCTCAAATCTATGTTATTAGCATTAGCCAACAACCAAGATGCAAAAAACACCTTCATAATGAAAGCCGCAAAATCAGATGCTGTTATTGCAAAAACTATGCTTTCAAAAGCTATAGACTCCTTAACATCATCACAACTAGAAGAGGCATTTAATATTCTCGGCACACATAAACTAACCTCAGATAAAAGAAACTTGTTATGGGAGTTGTTGAGAAATAGTCAGCAAAACAATGGATTAAGACTTTTAGCCGCCAGTCACCTTGTCGCATTAGACGAAACACAAGTACTTAACTATCTTAACAAGCATATTTTACATAATGAAACATACTAATTTATTAGATAAAGAACGTACCTATATACCTGCAACCCTTGCAGTCACCATTTCTTGCGCTATTACTGGTGTGCTCCCTTATTTGTTAAACAATCATTCTGTCTGGGTACAATGGAATGTATTCTTCCACTTGTTGACTGGCGTTGCTTGTAGCTTCGCCCTACTGCCTTATCTACTCATTCACTTTCGCCGCACCGTTGGTTTTCGGAGAATGAGAGTACTAGTAAGTGGTTTATTTACGATTATTCTTTTTATCTGTTTTGCTTATAGTGGCTGGCACATACTAATCTTTGGTCAGCAAGAAAGCGAAAAATGGCTTTACCTAATTCATATTATTGCGGCAGGTTTATTTATTGCCTTGGGCATTTTTCATCTGATATTACATATAAAACTGTTACCCAAAAAACGCAAACACCAGGATGAAAACAATTACCCCAGCGTCCCCAAGAAAACCGTGCAATATACGATAAAAACAGCGGTTGTTCTGCAGGTCATCATTGTTTTTATTGGTTGGATTTACCAATTTTCTATTGAGGCATATTCCACCACCCCTAGCGTTAGCCAATATCAATACGACTACGGCGAGCACCCTTTTCGTCCGAGTCAAACCGAAACCACCAATAATGCCTTTATTGATAAACGGCAAATAGCTAATTCCCAGCGTTGCATTTCTTGCCATGAAGATATTGGTAAACAGTGGTTTTCTTCTGTCCATCAACAGGCAGCCTCCGATCCAACTTATGTTACTAATGTAAGCTTATTGGCTAAAAATAACGGCATCAGTGCGACTCGGTATTGTGAGGGTTGTCATGCACCCGTTGCTTTATTAACCGGAGAGCTCTCTCCGGGGGGACAGCATGGCGGAATAGCAGGAACTTTAGCGAATAAGGAAGGTATATCATGCATGAGTTGTCACGGTATTAAAAAATTAACTCATTTAAAAGGCGTCGCTAGTTTTGAATTTGGTCCTAAAGAAGATTATCTCTTTGAGCAAAGTCAAAACTCGCTGTTAACCAACATCAATAAGTTAATGATTAGAGTAAAACCAGATCAACACAAGAAAGACCTAGCCAGACCGCTATTTAAAGAGTCTAAATATTGCTCTACATGCCATAGCCAATTTATGGACAAAGACATGAACAACTGGGGTTGGGTAAAAATGCAGGATGAATATGCTAGCTGGCTAGCAAGCCCGTACTCTAAACAACACGAAGAAAGTTTTTCTAATATCAATGCAAGTAGCTGTCAAGATTGTCACATGCCATTAAGCAATTCAACCGATCCTTCAGCCAATAGTGAAGGCAAAGTTAGATCGCACCATTTCCCTGGTGCCAATACCTTTTTGCCGATATTACGCAATGATAACCAGCAACTTCAACAAACTATAACCTTTTTACAATCGAATAAACTCCGTGTCAGCATAGACAAACCCAATAGAAAAGATGCCTTACAAACCCTACATGCGTTAGATGAAAGTTTGCGTAATTTTGAAGAAACTCCTTATTATTATTACCTTGGTGAAAAAACGAAAATTAATGTAGTAATAAGTAACCGCGGGGTGGGACATAACTTTCCCGGCGGAACTATCGACATTAATCAAGCTTGGGTTGAGTTTTTAGCTTTAGATGCCCATGGCAGAGAAGTCTATAGCAGCGGCTTAATTGATGAGAATAATTATGTTGACCCTAAAGCTTATTTCTACCGCTCTTTACCTGTAGATAAACAGGGGAATTTAGTTTGGAAACATGATTTATTTAACAGAGTAGGAGAGTCATTTAAACGCGTCATAAAAGCAGGTGAGTCAGATATTGTCCACTATACTTTTGATATACCCGCTTGGGTCAAATCACCACTGACCATTACTGCCACCTTAAAATATAGAAAACTAAATCAACGCTACGCAAAATGGGCATTAAAAGATCAATATATTGACATACCTGTTGTTAACCTTTCATGGGATAGCTTAGATATTCCAATAAAAATTCGAAAAGAAGTTGAGTAAATCATGGCTAAGTCATCCTCTTCAATTTTACAAAAAGAAAAAAGACATATTAGCTCATTTCTTATTTATCTGTTTATCGTTAGCTTAAGCGGTTTTGTTACGTGGATTTTTGATGGTCACGGCACTTGGCAACAATGGACTTATTTACTGCATACTTTGCTGGGTTTTATCCTATTTATCAGCTTCTTATTATTTTTAATCAGCCATCTTCGTATTACTTTAGGCTTTAAACGCCCTGGGCAGGCAATAATTGGCTGGACCTCCGTTTTGGCCTTTTTACTAGTTGCCATTTCAGGAATAGTAATAGGGGTAAAAGGCCAATATGAGTCTCAACGCTGGCTTTATAACTTGCACCTCATTAGCAGTGTTATCATCGTTTTATTAGTTTTATTTCACCTATTTGTATTCCGTTGGCTGACTAATCACTTAATGAAAAGCACGGTTGAAAATACCAGAAAAATTTCTAGCTTTAGTTATGCGCTTAATAAAGAGTTAGCAATACGAATGACATACAACACATTAATAAGTACTGCCCTAGTAGTTATTTTATCAGTTGCCTATCAAGCGCGAACCGTTACTTATAAAGATGAGGCAGCAGTGCCATTTGTTGCCGATTATGGAGATGAATTATTCCTTCCCAGTCTCGCGACAACCTCTACAGGAACATTTTTAGATGCTAGACGAGTTGGTGGTTCAGAAAGGTGTGGCAACTGTCATCAACAAATAACCAATGAATGGCGCTCATCGATGCATGCTCGTTCCGCTTCTGATCCTTTTTTTCAAAAAAATGTTCATTCTCTAATAAGCAAAAAAGGCATGAGCGCAGTTCGCTATTGTGGCGGCTGTCATATCCCCATAGCGTTACTAAGCGGTGAAATATCAACCGGTGGACAGATGAAAACAGGTATGCATATCAAAGAAGGTGTCAGCTGTATGGGCTGCCACGGCATCAGGCAAACTACGAGTCTAAAAGGGGTTGGCAGCTACCTTTTCGAACCAGAAGAGCATTATCTTTTTGGAGATAGTGAAGGGAATATCCAAACGGAAATTCATGATTATTTGATCAAAATTAATCCCAGACAACACCGTAAAGATATGGCTAGAGAGGTGCTTAGCAATCCAACAAGCTGCGCAACCTGCCATGAGCAATATATTGATAAAGATTTAAATAATTGGGGCTGGGTACAGCTTCAAAGCCAATATCAAACCTGGCTTAATGGCCCTTTCTCAACGCACAGTGATAAAAATTATGCTAGTGAAAAAGCTTACCGTTGCCAAGATTGTCATTTTCCTTTAGTGGACAGCACAGACCCCTCTGCAGACAATATGGGCAAGCATGCTTCACATCGCTCTCCGGCAGCAAATACAGCGGTTCCCTTTCTTTTAGGCGATCAAGAACAATTAGATACCGTGATTCGATTTTTACAAGACAATCGTATTACTATGACACTTCACCATAAGAATAAAATCGAGGTTAATGATAGTACCAAGCAAGCAAAGGTGACCATTCAAGTCGTGATAGCAAGCAATAAAATTGGCCACTTCTTTCCCGCCGGCACGGTTGACATCAACGAACCTTGGATAGAGTTAATTGTAACCGATGCCAATAACAAGCAGGTTTATGCCAGCGGACTTATTGATGAGCATAATCGAGTTGACAAAGACGCGCACTTTTATCTATCCCAATTAGTTAATCGCGATGGTAAGCATGTATGGAAGCATGATCTATTTAATGCCATTGGCGAGAGTTATGTCAATTTGTTGCTACCGGGTAAAGCAGACATTCAAACTTATCAGTTTCCTCTAGCTAAGGGAGTAAAAAGCCCATTAACAGTAAAAACACGATTAAGGTATCGAAAATTTAATCATGACTACTCCAGTTGGGCATTAGAGGATAGTAGTTTAAAGTTTCCCATTGTTGATATGGCAAAAGATGAGCTTTCTATTTCACTGAGCAACTCATCGAAATAGTATTAGCCGCTAACAATTAAAATCTAAATGGTGTTAGAAAAGTACGTAAAGAAGTTAAGGAAAGTATTGCAACAAAGGCGAATCAAGCTGATTACCTTATGAATTTTAACAAAAAATGATGGGAATTACTGTTTGTAACAACTTATAGAGATCAAGATATTAACAGTTATCATACTCTTCAGCGTTAACAGTGAGTGTTTCGCTAATCATTGCTAAAACTTCCAAAATGATCAGCACTGCTAGCAATTCGATTACAGTAAAATCACTTACTTGATTAATACTCACCAAGGCAAGTTTCAAGGGAAGTAAAACTCTAGATATAAGCCAAAAAAAGGAGAGCTACGCTCTCCTTCTAAAAGCAAACCTAGCTCGTTAACTAAAGGCAATCAACAGTATCAATTTCAGGTTGAGCTCCAGAGACAGTGACTTCTGAATAATAACTAAAACAATTGGCAGCTGCAGTTGCAGCTCCTCCCACAGCCCATGCTGTCAGCGTTGGAGCCCCTTTATCTGTAGGATAGACAATAACAATATCGACAGAGCCACTATCAGAAGCTGCAGCTACAGTAAAATCACTTACATCAAGCATTCTATTCCAAGATGCAGCTGCTACTGCATCATTTGAGCGAGGGTAACCTAAAGCAATTGGTTCTGCCGTTCCATTTACCATAACTGTTGCTGTAGCAGTTGTTTCATTACCAGCAATTAAAGATTTACTGTTAACTATTGTAGATACACTTTGCATAGATGCCTTAACAGCATTTAATGTTCCTGTTCTGGCATCATCTTGCAAATTAATAAACTTAGGGGCAGCCGTTACGGCTAAAATACCTAATATCACAATCACCACAACAAGTTCAATTAAGGTAAAACCTTGTTGCTTATTCGTTAAATTATTTAAGCGCTTCATATTTATTCCTTTTGCATTTTTATTTTTAAATCTACATTTTGTTTAACAATTTCAAAACATAGAGAGGTAAAATTTATGAATGAACTATGTTCAGTCAATTTAATTATTAATATTTACTACTACAGAGCTATCAGCATTATTGTAGGTAAAGTTATTTCCTATAGCAGTACTTGCTGGTGTTTCATAATCACCATCTGCATCCTGGTTTAATGTTTCTTTTAAAAAGTATTGGCATTGATTACTTGCTACATTAACAAAATAATTAATCCCTAAACTATCATCATCAAGGTCTGTTATAGTTGCACTAATCGTTGGTGGTTGAGCAAGGATACCATTCCAAACTTCAATACATTGCGCTGCTGTCATACCAGTACCGTCAGCAGTAGGGTCATTAGCCGCTAAACCAATAGGGTACCCAGGTCTGATAGCAGAGTTTGCAGGAGGTGTTGTTAACATTAACTGTGTACCATCATAATTAACAACGTTATTGCCGTCGCTGTCTTCTGGTCTGGCTTCTGCTTCCCACTGAGCTCTCGCTAATGAAACACCTGTCGCAAAGCCACCCGCCATGCCTTCTATATTGGCTTGCTGCGCCTGCTCAGTTAAATCTATAAATTTAGGAATTGCAGTTACCGCTAAAAAGCCTAAAATCACCACAACAATGACTAGTTCAATTAAAGTGAAACCTGCTTGTTTCTTCATCTTACTTCCACTATTTATATTTTGTTTCATAATACTCTCACTCTTTACCTGTACTAACGATTGTATCAGTGATTTATTTATTAAGTCACTTATTTAACACTAAAATAACAAAAAACATCAATTTATTTTGTACTATTTGCCGTTACCACAGTACTCACCTTACCATTAACACGATTATAGTCAAAATATGTGCCACTAGGTAACACATATCGGCACACTGAAGTCGTTTCGTTTTTTGATTCAGTAGCAAAATTTCGCACTTCAATTGCCACAATTGTTTGCTTCATTAAACTCAACGGAGACTCCATCACTTGCTGCCAAATTTGTTCACATACCAAAGCAGTGCTTTTAACGTCGACCCAACCCTTACTATTTACACTAATCATTTGCTTTTTTGGATCATTCATCGCTGCAAGTTGCACAACATTTGGCTGTTTATCCATCAACCACTGCGCATGAACGGCTGCCACCTTAGTGGTAAAACTTTGCGCTAACGCTTTAAATCCTGCATCGCTAAATTGTGCTTCATGCTTGATAAAGTAATTAATAAACACACTCATCATCACACCAACAAGTGCAACTATAACCATAAATTCGGCTAATGATTTTTCATTTTTTTCACTGTTGGTTGTCACTTAGTATTACCCTTGTCTATCGAGCTTTAACACCCAGCAATGTGATTTTATAAACTTACCCCTTCGACAATCTCAGGGCAAGCGGTTGCATTCTTAACCTTAAAACTAACGGCTCTAGTCTCAAACACTAAATCAGAACATTTATTTATATATTTATTTACCTTGCATAGCAGATGCCATATCCCACATCGGTGTAAATATACCTAATGCAAGTACTAATACCATGGCAGCAACAACAATAAGCAATAGCGGCTCTATGCGCGCGGTTAATGTTGATAAGTCATAATCGACTTCACGCTCATAGTAATCTCCCACTTCTTTTAATAACTCATCTACCCGACCAGTTTCTTCACCAACAGAAATCATTTGCACAACAAGCGGCGTAAATAAACTACTTGCTAGCGCAGAGCGCAATAAACTTTCACCGCCTTCAATCGCTTGTCGCATGGCTATTATTTTTTCTTTCATAAAAGCATTGTCAACGGCATCAGCAACCAATGTTAGACCTGTTGTCATTGGTATACCCGCTTTTAAGATAATACCAAAGCTATGAGAAAACCGGGCTAAAATTGAGCGTTCAATAATACTACCAATAATAGGCAGTTTTATTTTTCGCCTATCCCATTGATAACGTCCTTTTTCCGTTTTAAGCGTTTGACGTACAGCAAAGTAAGCAAACACAGCAGCCAATAACATGTAAGGCCAGAAATTAACAAAGAAACTAGAACTGGCAATTAAGAACTTGGTCATAAAGGGTAAATCAGCACCAAGCTTAGAAAACATATTTGCAAAGGTTGGAATCACCCAGATATTTAAAATAACTAAGGCAGAAAAGATAGCGATCAACACCATAGAAGGATAACGCAATGCTGTTTTTATACGTTTTTTGGTCGCTTGCTCACGTTCTAAATACGTCGTTAACTTCAAAAATGACTCTTCAAGCTGACCAGTATTCTCTCCCACATGTATTAATGAGACAAATAATGTACTGAAAATTTTAGGATGCTGATTCAGTGCCGACGACAAGGTATAACCACCTTCAAGTTGGCTTGCAATATCAATCAAGGCTTTTTTCAATGATGTTGAAGTGCTAGATTCTGCCATGCCATTAATAGCACGAAGTATTGGTACACCTGAACGCATCAAAGCATACATTTGTCGAGAAAAAACAATTAACTCATCAAGTGAAACACGGGTTAAACCCAATAGTTCACCCACATCTTTACTGGCTAGACTAGAATCAGCTTTTTGTTCTGTCGCTTTGATAGATATCGGCGTTATATTTTTTCTTAACAACTGCTCAGCTACGGCAGAACTACTCACTGCTTCAATCGCCCCTTTTACTTGGCTACCGCTTTGATTTCGACCTGTATACTTAAATGACGCCATAAATATTACCTTAACTTACATCAACCGTTTCGACTAAGCGCAATACTTCTTCAACGGTAGTGACACCTTGTGCTGCATAATCAAAAGCAGCAATTGCCAGAGGGGTAAAACTAGGGTTTTCTTTGGATAGCTGGGTAAATGCTTCGCTATCATCTCGTTTTAGTGCGGCCATCATAGGCTCATTCATTTCTAATAGTTCAAAGACACCAATACGTCCTTTATACCCCGTATATTGGCAAGACTGACAACCTCGCCCCTGTACAAAATGAGCTGCTTTCATTTTATCGCCAACAAGGTTAGTTAACCATAGTAACTCTTGTGCATCTGGCGTGTATTCCTCTGCACAATGCTCACATGCTTTACGAACCAGCCGCTGAGCAATAATTGCTCTTAAGGAGCTACCCACTAGAAAACCAGCCGCCCCCATGTCTAGTAATCTTAAAGCACTGGTAATAGCGTCATTAGTATGTAGCGTTGATAATACTAAGTGACCAGTTAATGCACCACGTAGACCAATTTCAACGGTCTCTTGATCACGCATCTCCCCCACCATCATGATATCTGGATCTTGACGAAGTGCGGTACGTAATACACTTGAAAAGGTTAAATCTATTTTAGGGTTAACTTGAACTTGGTTTATTCGTTCAATACGATATTCCACCGGATCTTCAGCGGTGATAATTTTCTTACTCGCTTGGTTTAATTCGCTTAGTGCCGCATATAGTGTGGTTGTTTTACCACTACCTGTAGGACCTGTGACCAAAACCATGCCGTGAGGACGAGAAATTTGATGACGGACGCGTTTGATAATATCGTCAGGCATACCTGTTTGATCAAAGGATAATAAACCTGCCGATTGATCCAGCAAACGCATTACCACTGACTCACCGTGCTGTACGGGCATAGTTGAAATACGTACATCAATACTGTGACCAGATATTTGTAAATTAAAACGACCATCTTGAGGAATACGCTTTTCTGAAATATCTAATCCGGCCATTAATTTCAGTCTTAATACCATGGCTGAAGCAATTTTATTTTCTTTAAGTATATTCTCTTGTAATACACCATCAATACGTTGGCGTATACGTAACTGGTTCTCATCGGGTTCAATATGTATATCTGAAGCCCGCATTTGTACAGCATCTTCAAAAACAGATTGCAGCAACTTACCAACGGTTGCATCACCGGTTTCATCAATAAATGTGCTATCAAAATCAAAGCCAGAAGATTGTTCATACTCTTCTTCTAACTGACTGGCAAAAGACTCGATATCTGCAGTTCTACGATAAAGACCATCAAATGCTTCAAAGAGTTGTGAGTCCATGACAACAGCAAGCTCTATTCTTTTCGAAGAAAGCATTTGCTCTAATTGGTCTATGGCGTTTAAATCAGCAGGATCACTCATCCCGACTAAAACAGAATCCCCTCTGTCTTCGATGATAATTGCCCGCAAACGTCGTGCATGAACTTCCGGTAGTAAGTTAGCAACTTCAGTAGCAATACGTCGCTGACTAATATCTAAAAAGGGTAAGCCTAATTGTTGTGCTAAAAATTCTAATAACTGGCGCTCAGATAAGTAGCTTAACTCGATTAATGTATCACCAAGTTTTCTACCCGTTGATTTTTGACTATTAAGCGCTTGCATCAGCTGTTCATTAGTAATGATATGTTCATGTACTAAAAGATCGCCTAAGCGCATTTTTAATTTAGGTGCTACCATGTCAATTATTCTCCTAGCGCTTGCATACGTTGCTGAGCAAACTCTGCAGATGCTTTTGATAAATCATGTTTACTCAGTGCTTTCGCATAAGCTTGCTCAGCTAAAATAAACTGACTATTTTTGTCATAAATGATTGCAATGCCTAAATGCCATTTACCGCTATAAGGCTGCATTTTAATCAATAGCTTATAAGCATTAATAGCACTTTCATAAGCTTGAATTTGTTGGGCAACATTCGCTAGCATCACTTGATAATCTTGTTGTTCAAGATGTGCTAATGGACGTAATGTTTGATACGCAGCTTCATGTTGCCCTTGCTGTAATTGTATTTTTGCTTTTAATAAACGTAGTTCACTATCTTGCTTATCAAGCGATATTCCTTGTGATAGTAAGTTTACCGCCTGTTGATATGACTTTCGCCCAAACCATAAAGCCGCTAATTTCTTTCGCGCCTCTTTATTATTCGCTTCAATAATTAATACTTCTTCAAACAGTTTTTCTGCTTTTGCTATTTGATTAGCATTAATAGCTTTTTCAGCCTTAGATAACTTTTGGTCAACTAATTCACTCGGAGTGAGTTGACGACGGGAAACTGTCATTTTGCTTGGCTTTGCATCAACATTGCTTGCGGGCTTAACAATTTTTGGTTGTTTACTCTGTATGGGAGCATCCTGAACAGCTTTGCTCTGGACAGAGTTTTTCGTTAAAACTGAAGAAGTACTCTCTGTAATAGAAGAGTTAGTTTTCGTCTCAGCATTAATTTGAGCAACTTGTTGGTTTTTTGTTGCTACTAGTGTTTCTGATTGCTCGCTGCTTTTTGCTTGCTCAGCGCTTTGTACTATCTCAAGTGATTTTTTTTCTACATTTGCAGACGCTTTAGCTGGCTCTTCATCACTTCTCTTTTGTTCAACCGCTATTATTTTACTTTCAGCTTTTTTCTGTAATTGTGATGCTTTTAACTCGCTTGAAGTGACACGATTATTAAGATCCCAAATATAAAATCCAAGCACATTGATAGCGAGTAAAGCTATTACACTCATAGCAATAATTTTAGTGATTGATGTTCGTTGGTTTTGTATTACAGGCACTGGAGCTTGCCCTTGCTCAGGCGCTCGTTGCTCTAGATCTTTGAGCATTTGATTAATCACACTCATATAGTTGCACCCAATAGATTAACGCCAAAAAAATACGAAACAGCAAAATACCCCGACAGCATCACCAATAGTGCGATAACAACATATAGATAAATACTATTAACAGAGCCGGAGTTATTATTAACAACACCTTCGGTATCTTTTACAGCGGCACTCAACTCTTTGGTAGTCAATTGATAATGTCCTTGTCCATAGCTTAGCATTAACATTTTATGGCAAAGCACATTAACCAAACGCGGAATACCTTGACTTACTTTAGTGATTTTTTTGCATATACTTGCTGAAAATAAAGCCGCTCCTTTATAGCCAGCTACCTGCAATCTGTGCTGAATATACTGTTGAACCTCTTGAGCATTCATTGCTCTTAGCTGGTAAGAGAAAGTAATGCGCTGTCGTAATTGCCTAAACTCAGTTTGTGATAAACGCTGATCTAACTCTGGCTGTGCAAACAGTACTACTTGCAACAGCTTTCTTGTTTCTGTTTCTAAGTTAGTAAACAAGCGTAATGCCTCTAAACTCTCCGCTGGCAAGGCTTGTGCTTCATCTAAAATTAATACCACGGAATGGCCTTTTGCATGCAGTTCTAAAAGCCTATTTTGTATACGTTGTGTTAATAGCTGCACCGACATGCGCTGTGCTTGCTTTACACCTAACTCTATAGCAACAGCACGTCGTAATTCATCAGGATTTAAATAAGGATTAGGAATATAAGCGGTAACAAAATGCTCAGGTATTTCATTAAGCAACTTGCGGCACAACAATGTTTTTCCTGTACCAACTTCACCAATAACCTTTATAAAGCCTTCACCGGTTTTAAGGGCTGTCATTAATACTGCTAGTGCCTCATTATGAGGCTCTAACGGTAAAAAGAAGTTTGTATTTGGCGTTAAGGTAAAAGGTAATTCCGTTAAGCCAAAATGGTAAAGGTACATAATCTATTGGCAATCTTATTTGCTTTGCTCAATTTGTTGCTCTTGAGAAGAGTCATCTTCCTCAGGAAACCACTTCTTAAGTAAAGCACGGGCATCTTGTAATTGAGACTTCCAAGTATCTTGGCCAATAACAACGGGTTTAAGCAAAATAACTAACTCACGCTTTTGTGTACTTTCACTTTTACTTTTGAATAATTCGCCAACTAGAGGAATATCGCCTAGTAATGGTGTTTTTGAGTCTTTATCCACTTTATAGGTTTCAATTAAACCACCAATCACCACTATTTCACCTGACTTAGCGCGAATAATAGTATCTGATTCTCTTACTCGGCTTTGCGCTAATGGTAGCACTAGTTCTTCTGAGCCAAGAGAAATGGTTTTATTTTGCTCTTCAGTCGTAATAACTGAGGGATGAACATGCAAGATAACATCACCATCTTTATCTATCTGCGGGGTTACATCTAAAGAGATACCTGAGAAAAATGGCGTTAATTCAACCTCTGGCGTTGTCGTTGTTGAAGTACCTGTTGTGGTAGTACTAGAAACTTCAGTGACAAAATATTCATCTTCACCAACTTTAATAACAGCCTTTTGGTTGTTTGTGGCAGTAATTCTCGGGCTTGATAGTACCTGAACATTACCTTGCGTTTGTAATAAATCAATGACACCACTAAAGTCAGGACCTGAATAACTCAGCGCTGTGGCACCACCAATTTCAGCCGAAATTGCACTGCCAGCGATACTGCTTGAAGTGCTAAATGTCAGGTCAACGTCACCTAAACTACCCAAGACTTCATTCCAATGAACACCTTGTTGATAATCATCACTCAAAGTGACTTCCATTATTTTTGCTTCAATAATAACTTGACGATGTAAGTGCGTTTCTGTGTCTTGAATAAAGTTTTTAACCGCATTAATTTCTGATGGTAAGCCACGTACAGTCACCAAACCAGCTTGAGGAGAGACAATGACACTACGACCATTTTCAGTACCAACAAATGCCGTTAAGGTTTCTTTTAGCTCAGTCCAAAAGTCTGATTCATTTTCGGTATATAAATTAATACCACTATTATTCTGGTTGTTTTGGTTATTACTGTTTCTGCTATTATTGCTGTTATTATTACTTCTATTATTATTGTTATTGCTGTTGTTACCGCTATTAGGGTCGTTTTCAGAAACACCGCCTGAATTTATACTGGTGCTTGAACTGCCAAAACGTTTTAAAAATAAATAATTTAATGCAATAGTTTCTGTGCGAATACCCGCTGGAAATATTTGAATGATATTGCCATTACGATGAATTTCATAACCATAAATATCACCAATAACCTCAAAGACCTCACTTAAAGTAACATCTTTCAGGTTTAATGAAATCTCTCCTGTAACGTCAGGATGAATGGCCACACTGTATGCTGAACCTTTAACAACGGCAGTGAAGAAATCTTTTGCATCAACTGATGTTGCAGACACCTCTAAACGTTTTTCGTTTAGCATACCTTGCTTAGCGCCTGCCATGCTTTGCTGCATAAGTTCTTGCTGCACTGAGTTAGGAACCTGTGTTAACGGTTTAGGCGCATTTAATTGACGGGTATCTTTAATCGCACTATCTAAGCCCTCTTGCATGTCGACAGGTGCATCTGGCGTTGTTTGGCAGCCTACTAGAGTTAATAACAAGCTTGATAAAACTATTTTTAATTTTGAATATTTCATAGGGGGGTTGGTTATTCTCATTATTTTGTTACCACGTTATTTAACGACACTAACGTTAACAGCACTTTCTTTAAAAATGTGCAATTTAAGACGCTGTGTTTTACTGCGCAATACGACACTCTTGTCATTGACCGCAGTTAATTTGTATTCACCAATAGTATCTTGAGGCTTCAGTACCTTACCGTTTATAACTACTGTATGTATGCCATCGCCATGAATAATGGACTCTAAAACAAGCTTTTTTTCAGCTGCTTTTTGCGAAAAAGTAGGACTATAGCCAAACGGACTTGTAGGATCTACATTGCCAGCAAACAAAGAAGCTGAAAAGAAAAGAAAACTAAAAACTAGTGAGACTGTTAATTTAAACACCGACAAACTCCTTTTTTGTGCTCAAGTTATATATGGTGATTTCTAATTCACTTTGAGGATATTCTTTAAGCTCAAAATTAAAGTCTTGCCAGAAAAATTTCCATTTTAATTGTTCAAGTTGTTTTAAATAACTTTGTAATTGAAAATAACCGCCTGACAATTTAATTTTAATGCCATGACGATATAAGTTTAGCTGAGGGGTTTTATCGGTAATGTTAGCTTGCGTACTGCCTGCTTCTTGCTTTGGTTTTTTCTCTGATTTTTTCTCAGGTATCGGCTTACTACCGACTAATAAAGGCTTGGCGCCCAACAGTTCAAAAGAAAGCAGTGACACACCTTTTTCTAATTTTAACAAATCAACCAAGGCATAACGCATTTGCACAGGGTTGATTAAATCAGAAGTAAGGGTAAGCAGTTTTTCATCTATCTTGGCAAGCTTTGCTTCAAACTGCGCTATTTTATCTTCAGTGGCTTTATTAGGATCGCTTTGCAAGGCCATACTAATTTCAGCAATAGAGATTTGTGTTGTTTGGTTTTTCTTCGCAATATTTTCTATTGACTTGGTTACCTGTTGATTTTCCATCATTACAGGGTCAACAAAGAAATGAAATAAAATAAAAAACACCGCCACTAATCCGGTGAACAAAATTAAATACTGCTCTCTAATGGTTAACTGCAAGTATTTATTGCAGTACTCTTGCCATTGATTATTCATAGCTGCTCTCTCCTAAAGTCCGTGAGCTCACCATAAATTCAGTAATATTTTCTTCATTTTCAGATAACTTAAAATGACTAAAAGATTTACCAGACAATAATAACGAATTTTCAAACCCCGATAACCAAGCTGGTACAGCTTCAGGCTTAATTGCCAAGCCTTTGAAAGTCATATGGTCATTATTAATGTGGATATTTTGTAAACGAATGTCATTACGGTGCAATTGAGACAATTCTTTCATTGCATCGGCAAAGCCTACCACATGGGTTTGCTCAGAATCAGTCAATTTTGCATGCAAGGTTTGTTTGTTTTTAACTAGCAATTTAACGACTTCTAACTTTTCTGTTAACTGACTATTAACCTTACGCGAACTTAATTGCTTAGTTAACTGATTAAGCTGATTACTCTGTCTTGACTCTTCTTGCTTTAACACCTGTAATTTTGCTGACAATTTTTCTTGTGTAAAATCATTATAACTACCCCAAGCGATCATCACTAATAACACCACTCCCCACAAAGCGACAACGCGCGGTAGTGTCAATAGTACTTTATCCGGCAATAATTCTGGCTGTAATAAATTGATATGATATTTTTTAGGGCTAACTTGCATGACTTAACTCCTGAGACTGAGCTAACTCTTGCTCATTAAGCCTACTCTCAAACAAGGTTGCACCAATTGCAGCAGCATAGCTTCTATGTTGCTGACAACCTTCAGGTAAGGCCAACAAAGACACAGGAAGATGGGTATTTTCAGCTAACTTTCGTGCAAAGAAACCTTCTGTTTCCATCGGTAACAAGACCTTTATTTCTTTAATTGCCGCTTGTTTTAGTTGACGCTCAAAGTAATCTGAAGAACGCTGAATCTCAAGCGCTAGGCTATCAACCATCATCATAGTTAATTCATCTTCACTTTTACTGGCAAGTTGGCTAAAGCCACGTAGTCGTCTATAAAAATAAAGCTGACCTTGTTTGATGATAAGTATTATCACTTCTTCATTAGGCTGTTGACACACTAATAAGCAGGCATCATCTTGAATGGGCAATAAATTAGCGAAAGCAAATTCTTCAGTGATAATACTGGCAACACTTGCATCACTATCTTCAACAGCAGCCACAAGTTTTTGTAACTCATTAAGCGGAGCACAAACAACATGAATTTTTTCTTTGCCACCAACTAATGCAGGACCATCAAAATAATCTAACACCATATTATCAGGTGAAACACTGACTAAGTCTTTTATCTGCCACTTTAACGCCCCTACCATTTCATCACTTGGAATATTAGGCTTATCTACTTGTACAATTTGAGACTGCTGAGCGTTAAGCACCAAATGGCATTGCCCAGAAAGAGCTGTTGTGGTTTGCAGTTCAAGAATTGCCTTATCAAAGTTTGATAAATCTACGGCAATAGACTGGAAAATAGGCTGAGTACTTTCACCCGCGGTGGCATTGTTCACTGCAGGCACTGAGCAAGCATTAATAGCTCGTTGCTGTAGGGCAAGACCAAAACTTTGTCCTGATTGTTGTTTAGCAAACAACTTACTTATTCTTTTTAATAAAGACATTGAATAGTGTTATATTATTTTTATAAAAAAATGTTCAAAAAACATTTATATGGGGTACTGTTAACATTATCCCTTAATGGCATTGCGCTGCAAGTGTTTTTGCTGAATTTTTAACATTTTACTCACATTTATATTTCAACTTCTTTGTACTTAATTTATCAAGCATTATGAACTGCCTTTCTGCCATTCAAGAGATTTTTCACCCGTTATTTCATCGCCATCAAATACAAGTTTTTGTAAAGCGAGATGATGATATCCACCCAATCATTTCTGGCAATAAGTGGCGAAAGCTCAAATTCAACCTAAAGCACATAGAGAAAACACCAAGCATTAAAGGCGCTTTAAGCTTTGGCGGTAGTTACTCCAATCACATTCACGCTTTTGCATTTGCCTGTTATCGACATAAAACCCCTTGCGTTGGTGTTATTCGTGGAGAAGAAAATTACGCTAACAACTACACCTTAGCTTGGGCTAAACACTGGGGAATGAAATTACACTTTGTCGATAGAAAAACATATCGACGTCGCCATGATGAAGATTATATTGCAGAACTGCAAAGTCAGTACCCAGATTACTATATTGTTCCTGAAGGCGGCAGTAACAAGCTGGCAATCCCTGGGGTTGCTGAGGTTATAGCCGAGCTAAATCAGCAAGTTGAATTTGACACTCTTCTCACGCCCATTGGCAGTGGTGGAACTTTAGCGGGCTTAATAACAGGTGATAGTGAAGCAGAAAGGAAGCACAAAATACTCGGCATAGCTGTATTAAAAGGCGCAGAATATTTAAAAGATGAAGTTAATAACTTATTACCTGCTGATGCTAAATCACACTCCAACTGGCAACTGTTAACTGATTATCACCGAGGTGGTTATGCAAGATTTAGCCTTGAAGATAGCCAGAAAATTATCGCTTTTAACAGAGCGACAGGCATTGACTTTGAGCCAGTCTATTCTGGCAAAATGGTATTAGCTTTACTTGAGCTACTTGAAAAGGGTTACTTTAAAGCTGGTGAGCGCATTGTGCTACTTCATACCGGAGGATTACAAGGCTTAGGCGGGATGATTGAACGGGGCATTTTAGATAAATCAGACTGGCCAACGCTTGAGTCTGTGATAGATCTATCTACATGAAACGGTTAACTTAAGAGCAGGTTAATTATATTTCAGATAAAAAAACACCGTAGCCTCAATGAGGTTACGGTGTTTCATTTTTTAATGTAAATTAATCAGGCTAATGCCTAATCTACATTACGCTTCAGCGATTACGTTCACTTTGATGCTAGTATCAACATCAGTGTGTAAGTGAATAGCGATTTCAAATTCGCCAGTTTCACGAATAGCGCCTAATGGTAAACGTACTTCAGCTTTAGTCACTTCAACACCAGCTTCAGTGATCGCATCAGCGATATCACGAGTACCAATTGAACCGAATAATTTACCTTCGTCACCCGCTTTTGATGCGATAGTAACTTCAGCTAATTCAACGATTTTAGCAGCACGAGCTTCTGCAGTAGCTAAAACTTCAGCTAATTTAGCTTCTAATTCAGCACGACGAGCTTCAAAATGTTCAACGTTAGCTTTTGATGCAAATACTGCTTTACCTTGTGGTAATAAGTAGTTACGTGCATAACCTGATTTAACAGATACCTTGTCACCAAGGCCGCCTAATTTGGCGATTTTATCTAGAAGAATTACTTCCATTATAAACCCCTTATTAGCTTACTTGTGTAAGTCGGTGTATGGTAACAATGACAAGTAACGAGCGCGTTTGATAGCACGAGTTAATTGGCGTTGATATTTAGCAGCTGTACCAGTGATACGGCTAGGAACAATTTTACCACTTTCAGTGATATAGTTTTTTAAAGTAGCAATATCTTTATAATCGATAGATGTTGCGCCTTCCGCAGTGAAGCGGCAAAACTTACGACGTCTAAAAAAACGAGACATAATATTCTCCGAATTTGGTTTTATTTATAACTTAAATAAAACTCTAATTAATCATTTGTATTTGTTGGGCATGTAACACCAAGATTGGATTACCATTTCTTGATTCATGGCGGTTAATAAAACCACTCACTCTAACATTTTGTCCAACAACTAATTCACGAGTTAAGTGTGATAAATCACCAGTTGCAACAACCTGTATTCTGACAAATGCTTGTCGGTTCAAACCTGCTTCATTTTGAATAGACTTATGATCTATTGAAAACTGGCTATGAACAATACCTGCTGGGCTAGTTGACTGTTTTGGTAGTTTCACCACCGAGCCTGTCAACACAAGGCAATTCTCTTGTAAAGAATCCTGTAAGGAGCTTTGCGAGAGCATCACAGATTACTTATTCTTCGCTAGCAGCTTCTTCAGATACTTCTTCAGTAGCTTGTGCTGGCGCAGCAGCAACCTCTTTCTTCACTTCGCGACGGTCTTCTTTAGCAGCAGCCATTGGTGATGCTTCAGTTACCGCGTCTTTAGTACGCATGATCATGTTACGAATAACTACATCGTTATAACGGAAAGAAGTTTCAAGTTCATCAATAACTGACTGTGGCGCTTCAATGTTCATAAGAACATAGTGTGCTTTGTGTAATTTATTGATTGGGTATGCTAATTGACGACGACCCCAGTCTTCTAGACGGTGGATTTTGCCTTCAGCAGCATTGATCAAGTCAGTATAGCGCTGGATCATACCAGACACTTGTTCACTCTGATCAGGGTGAACCATAAATACGATTTCGTAATGACGCATTACGAGCTCCTTATGGGTTGTAGCCTCATTATCTGGCTCAGCCAACACCAGTTGAAGCAAGGAACAAAAAGTTCGGGCTGAATTAAGGACGCGTATTGTAGGGAAATTGTTCGTAGAAAGCAAGCAGCAAAAAAGGGGTTATAAGGTAGCCTGTGTAATAAAGCTAATTACACCCAACTAGTAAGGTAATAATTTTCCATGTTATACTGGACTAATAGGTAATATTTTTAAAAGGATGAGATTATGTTGGTAAAGGATATTGAACAAACCACGGCTATGCAGTACGTGAAAGACAGTGATAGTTTAATAAAAGTGAAAAATGAATTAGTGCATGATAATGTTTCTGCACAAATAGTGGTAAACGATAACAATGAAATTTGTGGCATTATCACCAACAAAGATATCTTAAAGCTCTCATCTTCTGATTTTAAATTACTTTCAGCCAAAGATATCTGCAGCACTGAATTATTTTACATATCTGAACTTGATTCAATCAAAAAAGCATCAAAAATGATGGTAACGAATAAATGTCATCACCTATTGATTATTGGTGGTAATAAAGAAAATATCCGTGGCATATTATCTAGCCTTGACCTTGTTAACTGTTATGCCTCCCAAGAGACCGCCTATGAGTAAGTTTGAATACACAACTAACACTAGGTGTATTCAATACCTATAAAACCAAGGGAATGCTATAACTGGATAAGATTACCATTAACTTGCAATTGACCTTGCGTAAAGTTAGCTTTAAAACTTAACTCTTGCTCATTTTTTAGTAATAAACCTTGCTCAACATACATATCAACCATAGGCGCTAATCCTAATCGGGTAAAAAATGCCATAGGTGCTTTACCATTAGCATCAGCGATTACAGCGGCCATAATTGACATCATATTATTTGCGTCGAATACATTATTATCGATTGTCATATTCATTGCTGAGGTGATCTTACCCTCTGGTGTTTCAACACTTAAGTCTTTAATGGCGAGCACAGGGTCATTCGCCAACAATTTTGTGACTAAAGGTGATAGTTTTTCCATACTTTGTGCATTAAACATATTGTCACCATCAACAGGTAAAGTTGCTAATAACGCGTTTACTTCCTGTATTGTTTTAACGTCCAGTTTGTCAAATTCAATGATTAATTTAGCATTATTAAATTGCTGCCCTGCCGATTTAACCTCATCTGCGCCATAGTTAACAGCTATTTTCATTAGATCATCATGCACAGATGCAATAGCGCCAACAACTAAGTTACTCATTTCTAAAACAGAGTTACCTGCAGCATCGTTTACATTGACAGAAGAAATAACAAAGTTAAAATCGCCAGTTGAAATAGCATTACCTTGATAATAATTACCAGCAATCAAAGTTTGATCAAAAGAGAAGTTTGTAGCACCCACTGTAATATTATCTTCATTACCATTGACTGTTAAACCGCCCCAGTTGAACTCACCATAAGCACGTTTTTCATCTTCTAACACAAACTCACCAACCGCTTGCGAAGAACGCACTTTGTTACCATCAACTTCTTCAGAAATTTCATCGATAACTAAAGTGGTCACAATATCTTTAGAAAAAGTCATTAGCCCAGTTAATTTAATCTTATCTTGAATAAAGTTGGCAATCTCTTCATCAAGCAATAACTCTTTGAAGTTAATATTGGCTTGAGAGTAACTTAAGGCAAATTTAACGCCGTTATCGGTAAATATAACTGGTCCAAAAGAGATGTTATCTTCAACAATAAGTTTAATGTCATCTACTTCTGCGTCATGAAGTAGTATTGATATGTCGGTAACTACTTTACCACTAAACCAATCTAGGGAGTATGTAGAAGAGTTAATCACAATAGCTGGGTTCTCAGCCATTTTGTTTAGTGCGCTTTTATATTCGGTTTCAACAACACCGCCAATAAATTTAGGCGCTACTAAAGCTGCTACGACGATTAAAGTAATAACAATAAATAATTTTTTCACGGGTTTCTTTCCTTAGTCTCTATCCATTTTGAATAATATACTTTTCAGTAACGCACTATAAGTAAAGATATTTTTTACTGCAAGCGTTGCCTAACAATTTCAAATAAACAAATACCTGTAGCAACCGAAACATTTAAACTAGAGACACTGCCTGCCATAGGCAGCTTCACTAGTTGATCACAGTTCTCTCGAGTTAATCTGCGCATCCCCTTACCTTCTGCTCCCATTACCAATGCCATTGGGCCAGATAATTTAACATCATAGAGACAGGTATCCGTTTCACCTGCTGTGCCAATAATCCACACGCCCATTTTTTGCAAATGCTTCATGGTGCGCGCTAAGTTGGTTACTTGCACTAAAGGTACCGACTCTGCGGCACCAACAGCAACTTTTCTTACTGTTGCGGTAATACGAGCAGCATTGTCTTTTGGTACCACAATAGCTTGCACGCCAGCAGCATCAGCATTACGCAAACATGCCCCTAAATTGTGGGGATCTGTTACGCCATCTAAAATTAGTAAAAAGGGTGCTGTTTCATTTTTTTCAGCTTGAATAAGGATGTCATCTAAGTCATTTTCAGTAAAAACTTTACCCGGTTTGACTCTAGCTACCACACCTTGGTGTTGCTCACCCCGGCTTTTATCGTCTAGCACTTTTCGCTGCACAAACTGCGCTGGTAAAGCATACTTTCTCGCTAAATTTACGATTGGCATTAAGCGTTCATCTTCTCGGCCTTTTAGTAGCCAAATTTCAATAAAACGCTCTGGTGCACTGTTTATTAATGCCGCCACTGCGTGGATACCAAATACTAATTCTTCATTCTTTGCCATTATGTTTCCTTTATCGAATGATCTTTCGATAGTTTAGTATACCATTCCGCATAAAAAAGTGACCACTTAGAATGATATGGGCGCCATTAGAGCAAATAAGATTTGTGCAGATATAGTTACTCTACATCAAACAAATATTATGCAGCTATCATGGTGCCCATACGTTTCCAAAGGGCGAGTTTTAAAGGCTTATAGCGGCGTTATTGATTTTAGCAAGGACGCTACATGGGTGTAGCTAATTAGAGAATGCAGGAGCATATTCTCCTGAGCAACTATTCTCTTTAATCAATGTCTTGCCTCTAAGCCTTTAAATTCTCGCTAAGAGATCACTTACTTATACGGATTGGTATTATCCCGCTATTAATTACTTTTTGCCTGTTTACGGGCGTTTTTTCCCGGACGTTTTTTACGAGCACTACGCTTTTTGGCTTTCGATTTTTCTATTTTATTTTCTTTTTTATTGTGCTTTTTACTATTTTTTTTATCGTTAACTTTTGTTCTAGCACTCTTTCCTTTTTTACTTTTACTTTTACTTGGTGCTTGCTTGAATGCTTGATTTGGTTGTGAGCTGGTATGCCCTTGCATTGATAAGTCTATTTTCTTCTCATCTAAATTTACCGCCGCAACTTGCACACTGACTACATCACCAACGTGGTATTTTATACCTGAGTTTTCCCCAGTTAAGCACATGCGAACATCATCATAATGATAATAATCTCGGCCAAGAGAGGTTATGTGTACCAAACCTTCAATATGTAAGTCTTGCAGACGAATAAAAAGTCCAAAATTGGTGACTGTGCTGATAACACCGGTGAAGATATCTCCGACATGGTCTTGCATAAATTCACATTTTAACCAGTCACTGACATCTCTAGTTGCTTCATCGGCGCGACGCTCGGTCATAGAGCAGTGCTCACCCAATTCAATCACTTCTTCAAGTTTATAGGGGTAAGCACCTTGGTTGGCATTCTCTACTTGGCTTTGCTCTACTTGCCCTTTCACTTGTTCAACAAGAATACTTTTAATCACTCGATGAACAACTAGATCGGGATAGCGTCGAATTGGCGAAGTGAAATGTGCATAAGAGCTTAATGCTAAACCAAAGTGTCCTAAGTTATCACTTTGATATACCGCTTGGCGCATTGAGCGCAACAACATGGTTTGAATAAGCTCTTGATCTGGGCGATTAGCCACTTTTGCTAAAATATCACAATAATCTCTTGGCTCAGGTTCTTCCCTTGCTGGTAAAGTAATTCCCAACTCGGATAGATAACTGACAAAATTATTGTATTTATCTTCACTCGGTTTATCGTGCACCCTAAACAGACCAGGTTTAGCATGTTTTTCTATAAATTTTGCCGTAGCCACGTTGGCTAAAATCATACACTCTTCTATGATTTTATGGGCATCGTTACGAATAAGGGGCTCAACACTTTCTATTTTTTTATCACCGTTGAAGATAAAAATTGACTCTTGGGTTTCAAAGGCGATAGCGCCACGCTTATTTCTCGCATCACTTAAGGCGAGATACATCCCATTTAAGTTTTCTAAATCGGGAACTAAACTTGAATATTGCTCGCGAAGTGCCGCTTTTTCGCTGCTGTCATTGCTATCTAAAATAGCGGCAACTTTGGTGTAAGTAAAACGTGCGTGCGAACGCATAACCGCAGGGTAAAATTTACTTCCTGATAATTTACCCGCTGCACTTACAGTCATTTCACAAACCATACAAAGCCTGTCAACATCAGGATTTAGTGAACATAGACCATTGGATAGCTTTTCCGGCAGCATAGGAATAACTTGGCTTGGAAAATAAACGGAATTACCACGGGAAATCGCTTCGTCATCCAACGCAGTGCCATGACGAACATAATAGCTGACATCGGCAATAGCCACCCATAAACGCCAACCTCCCGATTTTTTCTTTTGACAATAAACAGCATCATCAAAATCACGAGCATCTTCACCATCAATAGTAACTAAAGGTAAATCCCGTAAATCTTTTCTAGGCAACTTAGCCGACTCTTCAACTTGATCGGCTATTGAGGCAATTTCAGCCTGAACTTGGTGAGAAAATTGATGAGGCAAGTCATGGGCGCGTAAGGCGATTTCTATTTCCATGCCAGGCGCCATATGATCGCCCAAAACTTCAATAACCTTGCCTATGGCATGGGAACGTTTAGTAGGTCGTTGAATCAGTTCGACCACCACCATTTGCCCATGACGTGCAGCTAACTTTGCTTTAGGATCAATTAAAATCTCTTGTTTAATTTTAGTGTCTTCGGGAACAACTGAGCAAACATGATGGTCAACATAAAAACGACCAACAATGGGCGTTTTTCTTGGTTCGATAACCTCTAAAATTTTAACTTCTTTACGCCCTTTTCTGTCGGTGCGATCAACTAGAACCGCTTGTACCACATCACCGTGAAAAACCCGTTGCATCTCATGGGAAGAAACATAAAAATCTTTCCCACGCTTCGCTGATGACGTATCTTTGATTTTACTATCGTCAGGTGTAAAAAAGCCAAAGCCATCTCTGTGACCAATAATGGTGCCGGTAAGTAAGCTATTTTTAGCAGGAATTGCATACTGCTTAAACTTATTAAAAACCAGTTGACCACTATTTTCCATTGCTCGCAAGCGGCGCTTTAAACCAATCAACAGGTGTTCTTCTTGGTATTTTAATGTTTTAGCTAGGCTATTAAAGCTGGGAGGTGGTGAGCTTTTTTCTATTAGTGAAAGCAATAACTCACGCGATGCAACTGGTTTGTCATACTTTTTAGCTTCACGCTTAGCGTGAGGGTCTTTGATGGACACAATAATATTGACGTTTGTTTAAGAATAAGTGCCTGTAAGTATACCATAAAGTTATGATGTAAATATGACTAGTTGTGACTGCATAACTCAATAAAACTTAATTGGTGTAATCCATTTTTTTAGCAGTATTTACAACATGTGCAGGCATTTTTGCTGCCAGCTGTTCTTTTAACTGGCTAATTTTTTTATGGGTTGCTTTATCATCAGTCAAAGCATGATGTAGTTGAGAGTATAATGCGGGGTAATCTAGCGGGCTACCAAAGCCTTGTTGATAAATATCAGCTAAACGCATTTGAGCGGCAAGATTATTCATAGCAGCGGCAGCTTTTAGATAAACAATTGCCTGCTCCATATCAACCTGAACAAACTTTCCAACATGATAATAGCGTCCTATTTGTTCAAGTCCTTCAGGCAAGCCTTGATCGGCTGCTAAATGCATATAGTGTAGACCAAGCTGTATATCTTTTTTAACACACACACCATAAGCAAGCATATCTCCCCATAGGAATTGATACGAAGGCATATTCGCCTTAATGGCTCTGGCTTCAATATCTTGCACTAACTGGCATTCATCAAGTACAACTTGGCTTAAATGTTTATTTTCTTTAATTAGCCCTAGCAGTTGATCATCAGTATAAATCTGAACTGCCTGCAAGTTTTGCCCTTGTACCGGAGCGACTATCACGGTTAATAAAAGAAGAATAAAAATACGCATAATTACCTTAAAAAATCATCAAATGAACATGCTGATGGAATCTGCATAAAGAATGGTATACTCTTTTATCGGCAGACACGGAAAATCATTAAATATTAAATACAATAAAACAAAGCAAAATCAGCGCCATTTTTTTAATTATTAATGATTGTCAAATTCAAAAATATCACTACACTAGATCATAAAGGTTAGATACAACTAATATAACAGTTAATACAATAGATATGGAAAACGATGTGGAAATTGAGATAAACATCAAGGAATTGAAAGTAGGAGACTATGTTGTTTGCATAGTTAAACAGCAAGGTAGCTTCCACTTAACATCGTCGGGACATATTAAAAATATCCAAGTTATCAATAACCTTAAGAACAAAAAAGTACAAACTTTACTTATTGATACGAGTAAAACTCTCCAAGATACCCCCCTAAAAGCTACAAAATCTAGACTAACCAAAGAATTGAAACAAGCCAAGCAGATTTTCAATGAGTCAAAAAACGTTCAGAAAAAGGTTTTTTCACAAGCATTGAGTGGTGCCACTTTAGAATTAGCACCTGTTGTTGATGTATGTAACAAAAGTATTGATGCTATTTTTAACAATCCAGACTCACTGGCCTGCATTGTGAATATTCGTGAAAAAGATGAGTACCTTTTAGAGCATTCAGTAGCAGTGTCTGTATATATGACATTATTTGCTCGATATTTTGGATTTGAAAGAGATATCATAGAAAAATTATCTGTTGGTGCTTTTTTACATGATATTGGCAAGATAAAAATTCCTGATGAAATATTACACAAACCAGGCAAGCTTACCGATGATGAATTTACCATCATGAAAACTCACGCTAACCACTCAATTGACATCATAAAAAATACACCTGATATCAGTGAATTAAGTTTAGAAATCGCTGCATTACATCATGAAAAATTAGATGGGACAGGTTATCCTTTTCAAGTAAAAGCCGAAAACATCAATCAATATGGCCGTATGATAGCCATTTGTGACATCTTTGATGCTCTCACCGCAACAAGAGTATATAAAAAAGGTTTTTCGCACCCTAAAGCCTTTGCTATCTTGCGTGAGTTAGCGCAGCAGGAACATTTAGACGTAGACTTAGTTGATCATTTCATTAAGTGTATTGGTGTGTTTCCCGTTGGCTCTTTGGTACAACTGAACTCTAAAAAGCTTGCCATGATAGAGGAGCGTAATGATAGTAACCCTGTTAAGCCCAAAGTGCGCAGTTTTTATTGCGTAACAGCCGATGGCTTTATTGATGCTGAAGAAATTGATTTAACTCAAGCTGAAGACGCGATAGAAAAGGGAGTTTGCGCTGAAGAGTTTAACTTAGATATGAACAAAATTGTCGAAATGCTTATGATGGATGGTTAGTATGTCTGATATCGATAAGGAACTTAGTAATGCTAAACTTACCAATACTGAACTTAAGCAAAAATTGCTAAGTGTTCTTGAAAACTCTCGAGCCAATGAAGCAGTCGCACAAAAACTTTTCGATATTGAAACGAAAATTCTCAGTTGCAAATCTAGCCAAGAGTTATTAAAACAATTGTTAAGCACTATTCAAGAAAAGTTTAATTTATCAGGTATTTATTTATTATTGGTTGAACCTACCCCGATAAAATATTTACTTAGCGGTAATATGCAAACGACTTGGCACCAAGCTAATACTCGTAATATATCTTCAACAATATTGCAAAAATATCATCCCCAAAGAAAACCTTTTCTTACTAATAAAATTTCTGAAATTTCCTCACTTTTACCACAATCCCTTATCAATAAAACACAATCTGCTGCCCTTACCCCTTTAACATTAGAAGGTGAATTATTTGGTAGCTTACTTTTTACTGACCTAGATAAAAACCGATTTCATCCTGAGTTAGGCACGCAACTTCTTGAGCAATTAGCGGTAAAAATAAGTTTGTGTTTATCTAATGCTATGGTTCGCGAACAACTAGAATATATGGCGCATTACGATAGATTAACGGGTGTTGCCAATCGTCGATTGATGGAAGTTACGATTAACGAAGAGTTAATTCGTCAAAAACGCTACCAAGTTCCCTTTTCTTTATTATTTATTGATTGCAATAAATTTAAACAAATTAATGACACCCATGGTCATGACTGCGGTGATAAAGTACTTACTTATGTGGCAACACAACTACAGGAATTGATTAGAGAGAATGATAAGTGCTTTCGTTATGCCGGCGATGAATTTGTCATCACTTTAGCTAGCCAAACGTATCAAGAAGCGCAGCTCGCCTGCAATCGATTAACTAAATTCTTTCAGCAAAATCCCATGCCCTATGATGGCACTTACTTGCCAATCACCATTAGTTGCGGTGCTGCCGCCAGTGATGGCAAGAAAACAATGGATGAACTACTAAAAGAAGCAGATGGACAATTATATAAACATAAAAAAGCGTTAGCAGCAGAGTAAAACCTGTCAGCTTCTTTAAAAACAAAAAACCTGCAAAAAGCAGGTTTAAAGCATAGTAAAATTAAAAACGTTACTGATATTTAAATCGAAAATGAAGAACCACAACCACAGGTTGTTGTTGCATTTGGGTTATTAACGACAAAGCGACTTCCTTCTAGGCTTTCAAGGTAATCTACTTCACCATCAACTAAATACTGCAAGCTCATCGGGTCAATCACCATAGTTACCCCTTGCTTCTCAATGGTCATATCGCCTTCATTAACTTTTTCATCAAAAGTGAAGCCGTATTGAAAACCAGAGCAACCACCACCGGTAACATAAACTCTTAGTTTTAATTCTGGATTTTCTTCTTCTGTGATCAAAGACAATACTTTTGTCGCCGCAGCGTCAGTGAACTTAATCGGCAATTCTGGATTGGAAGTGACTTCAGACATGAGATTCTACTTAATAAATATGGATAACAAAAAACGCGCTAATTATCTTAAACCTGACTAATTTAATCAAGTATTATTGCTGATTAATCTAAAACCCAATCAATAGTTTTATTAAGTTTCTGATATTTCTGCCATTTACTCTTAGTTAATATTGCTGAAATTTGTACTTTCTCTGGAACAAAGCCCTCAGGTAAGGTGAAGCCGCCGTCAAATACTTGAAAATACTGAAAACTAAAAGACAGATCTTTTTTAGTTAAGCTAGATATATCTTTAAGTGCCAATTGAGTAGGTTTGTTATCTAAGCTGCCGCTCACCTTCACTGTTATATAACCTTTAGCGTAGCGTTTCTTTAACAGTTGCTGCACTAAGGTTACCTGAAAGTTATAATGATTTGGGCTTTGAGTAGCGCTTAACTTAACCTTATCAATGACTAAACCATCAGCTTCTTTTTCTGGCGCCATCACTTTCTCATAGAAGGCTAATTGTTTTTTTACTTGATAATGCTCATCAGCCATTTGTTTTAATGTTGTTTGGGCGTTCTGATTAGCTAACTGTTCAACCGCTAATTCAACTTCTAAACTATGAATACGTTCAACTTGTTTTGCTTGCTGTTGGTATAAATCATCTAGTCGTTGCTTTTGTTGCTCTAAAGTTGACATTTGAAAGGTGTGATAATAATTACCTAGCCTGTAACCCGTAAATAAACAAACCACAACCAAGGCGATTAAAAACATTGCCGACTTAAAAGGCCCGAGACGCTCAAGCACAATACTAAGATTTATTTTTGCTAACCAATTCATTTGTAACGTACAATAACCTTATAAATTTAAAAAACATTCATACAATTAATCACTAAGCATGATATCAGTTGCGGCATTTAGAAAGCATTTATCTTTACCAAAAACCTCGTGGCAAATTTGTTTACTTGCCATATTAGGTGGCTGTGCTTCGGCGTTATTAGTGATTTTATTTACTCTAGCCATTGAAGAAATTCAACAGCTCTACTTAATTGAGCGCGACAACTATAACACCTTAGACGGGGTAAGTCGTTTTGATTTACCTATTATCGGTTCACTTATCATCTTATTGTTTGCTTGGCTCACTGGCTATAAATACCTTAGAACAGGCATTCCCTTTGTACTGCATCGATTAAAAGTAGCTCATGGCGTCATTCCATTAAAAAACACTTTAAACCAGTTTTTTGGCAGCGCCGTTGCACTAGCTTCCGGCTTTTCTGTTGGTAGAGAAGGTCCTGCAGTTCACCTTGGCGCAGCTGCCAGCAGCTATATTGGCAGCTTACTAAAATTACCCTTTAGCAGCATCCGTACTTTATGTGCCTGTGGTATTGCTGCAGGAATTGCTGCCACGTTTAACACACCTATTGCTGCGGTAATTTTTGTCATGGAAGTCATCATGCGCGAATATAAAATCCATATTTTTATTCCCGTCATGCTCGCCTCACTGGTTGGTTCATTAATAACACGTAGTGTTTTTGATGTTTCTCATAACTTTGAATACTTTCACAAAATAGAGCTTATTCCTCAGCATTACATTCCCTTAGTTATTCTTGCTGTTTTACTGGGTACATTGGCGGCAGCTTTTAATAAAACATTAGTAACAGTAATCAAGCACAGTACAAAAATTCATATCATCCCAAGACTTATGCTGGCGGCTATGATCACAGGGACCTTAGGCTATCTTGTTCCCGGTGCTATGGGAGTTGGCAGTGGCGCCATCGATGTCTCATTATCAAATAATTGGCATGTAGGCTTACTGTTATCACTATTATTAGCTAAATTTGTTATGACAACCTTCGCCTTAGGTTTAGGCATACCCGGTGGTATTGTTGGGCCAATCATTGGTATTGGTGCCATCGCAGGTGCTTTTGCTGGTGCAATAGTATTGCAAGTTATGCCTAGTGAAAATATCAGCAATGATTTTATTTTATTAGGCATGGCAGGCTTTATGGCTGCCAGTTTAAATGCCCCTCTTGCCGCGTTGCTTGCAGTCGTAGAGTTATCAGGACAGCTAGAGATAATCCTTCCCGCGATGATTGTCATAACAATTGCCAGCATTATTTCTGGACAGATATTTAATAATCGTTCTGTGTTCACCATGCAATTAGACGTGCAAAATTTGGCGTATCGTAAACCTCCAATAGAAAAAACATTACAAAAAATTGGCGTTTTAGGGGTAATGAAAGATAACTTGGACATAGTAGAACAAGCATCGGAGAAGTCCATTGCAGGGCGCGTTGTAAGTACTGATGCTAAAATCCCCATCATTAATAAAACCATTAAAAAAATAATGGTCAATAAACAAGTCACCGAACAAATCAATTATTATTGGGCTGAATTTGATGCCAAAGTGCCCTTAGCTACTATGCCTAAGGATGATAATACTGGATTTGAAAATTCACAGGCAGAGTATCAAGTATCTAGCAAAATGCATCTGCATAAACTGCAACCTTTATCACATCAGGCAACGCTTGCCGAGGCATACCTTGCTTTGGTTGAAAGCCGCTGTGGTGCTGTTTATATTTATCAAAAAAATGTTGTCGACATTATTGGTATTATTACCTTTGAACAAATTCGACATTACTTAGTCACAGGAAAATTACATTAATGACCTCTTTTATTCTTAATAACCTTCTCTGGTTTAAAGCTTTTCACGTTATTTTTATGGTAGCTTGGTTTGCTGGCATTTTTTACTTACCCCGCCTTTTTGTTAATCATGCAGAAACAAACTCTCAAGAAGTGATCGAACAGCTTAAAGGCATGGAAAAACGCCTACTGTATTTTATCACCCCGTTTGCTTTGTTAACCTTAGTGTTTGGTGTGCTAATTATTTATGGTTATGGTAGCGAATGGTTTGCTGCAGCTAAATGGTTACACATTAAACTAACCTTAGTTATTATATTATTTGCTTATCATTTGTATTGTTTCAAATTACTGAAAACATTTGCTCAAGACAAAAACACTCTTTCTGGTAAATTTTATCGAATTTTCAATGAAATACCTGTATTAGCTCTTTTTGCCATTATTATTTTAGCTTACGTAAAGCCAACATTTGGTTAACGAAAAATTTTGTGCTTAAAAACGTCCGAGTGCATATAGTTTATCTTAGCTAAAAGTACTCAGACGTAAGCCTAGAGCGCACCAATGAATCCAAATAAGAAAAAATAATTTCCCAAAATAATTATTTTTCAAAAAGGCTGAATTCCAGCCTTTTTTTTATGCCTTCAATACAATAGCTATGCGATAAGTCATTTTTAAAAATGTAACTTTTGTGCTATATTCCTGCCAATTTTTTCACTCTTTGTGTAATTTCAATATGATGACATTTCAAGGCAGTCATATCCTGTCAGTATCCCAGTTTGATCGTGAAGCAATTGCCAGAATTTTAGATATTTCTGCACAAATGGCACCTTATGCCGCTAGAAAAAAACGCTGCCATGTGCTTGATGGAGCTATTCTAAGTAACCTGTTTTTTGAACCTAGTACTCGGACTCGCGTAAGCTTTGGCACAGCTTTTAACTTATTGGGTGGCTTTGTTCGAGAAACCGTGGGGCAAGAAAACTCCTCGTTAAGTAAAGGTGAATCATTATTTGATACTGCACAAGTGATTAGTGGCTATAGTGATGTAATCGCCATGCGACACCCTCAAATGCACTCGGTTGAGCAGTTTGCCCAAGGAAGCACTGTGCCAGTGATTAATGGCGGTGATGGAGCTAATGAACACCCTACTCAAGCATTGTTAGATTTATTTACAATTCAGTCTGAGATGATGCACTACCAAAAAGGATTGGATAATCTTGATATTGTACTAATGGGTGATTTAAAACATGGCCGTACTGTACACTCGTTATCAAAATTACTTAGCCTTTATAAGAACGTCAAAGTCACCATGGTTTCACCGTCTGCCCTGCAAATGCCTGACAGTGTTATCTCAACATTAGAAAATGCAGGCCATAAAGTGATTGTTACCGACACTATGGCAGGTAATTTATCCTGTGATGTTATTTACCAAACCCGTATTCAACAAGAGCGTTTTGCCAGTAAAGACGAAGCTGATTTATATCGCGGTCACTTTAGCTTAAATAGAGAAGTTTACCGTCAGTATTGTCGAGAAAATACGGTGATTATGCATCCGTTACCCCGTGACTCTCGCCCAGAGGCCAACGAGCTAGATATAGACTTAAACGACTTAGACAGCTTAGCCATCTTTAGGCAAGCACAAAATGGTGTTTTGGTGAGAATGGCGCTATTTGCATTAACTTTAGGTGTTGAAGATCAATTAACTCAATACGAAAAAGAAGTAAACTGGCACACAAATAAACGCTAATTCTATTTAATACATATTTATTTTCTTTACAGACTGGGCAGATACACTTGTTCTCTAGCATCAGTGTAAACAATAAACCAAAAAGAGTTTTACTATGAATGGATCAACCAATTTTTCAATAAGCAATTCAGAGCAATTATTTTCTCAAGCTAAAAGCGTTATTCCAGGTGGTGTAAACTCACCTGTGCGTGCTTTTAACAGTGTCGGTGGCACGCCATCATTTATTAAACGAGCAGAAGGTGCATACATTTTTGATGCTGACGACAATGCTTATATTGATTATGTCGGCTCATGGGGGCCTATGATTTTAGGTCATAACCACCCTGCTATATTAGAAGCTGTAATTACTACTGCTCAAAATGGCTTAAGTTTTGGCGCACCTACTGAAGTAGAAATTACCATGGCAGAGAAAGTACGTGAATTAGTTCCGTCAATGGAATCGTTACGTATGGTTAGTTCAGGTACTGAAGCAACCATGAGTGCTATCCGCCTAGCTCGTGGCTTTACAGGTCGAGATAAAATTTTAAAATTTGAAGGCTGTTATCACGGCCATGCTGATTCACTACTAGTAAAAGCTGGCTCTGGTGCATTAACACTAGGTGTACCAAATTCTCCTGGTATTCCAGCTGATTTTGCACAACATACCTTAACGGTAAGTTATAATAACCTTGAGCAAGTAAAAGAAATTTTTACCAAGTACCCTGATCAGATTGCTTGTATTATTGTTGAGCCTGTTGCCGGTAATATGAATTGTGTTCCCCCAGTTGAAGGCTTCTTAGAAGGTTTACGTGCCGTATGTGATGAGTACAACTCTGTACTTATTTTTGATGAAGTGATGACAGGTTTTCGTGTTGCTTTAGGTGGCGCTCAAGCACATTACAATATTAAACCAGATTTAACCACCTTAGGTAAGGTTATTGGTGGCGGTATGCCTGTTGGCGCTTTTGGTGGCAAGCAAGAAATAATGGATTATATCGCACCTGTTGGCCCTGTTTATCAAGCTGGTACACTTTCAGGTAACCCAATTGCCATGGCTGCTGGACTTGCCTCATTAACTGAACTTGCTAGTGGTAACAAGCATGAGCAACTTAGTGCGGCGACAGAAAAGTTAGCCATGGGCTTAAAAGCAGCGGCTGAGCGTCATGGTGTTGATTTAAGTATTAACTATGTTGGCGCTATGTTTGGTTTCTTCTTTACTAGTGAAGAAGCACCAATTACAACCTTTGAACAAGTCATGGCTTGCGACAGTGAAAAATTCAAACGTTTTTTCCACTTAATGCTTGAAGAAGGTGTTTATTTAGCGCCATCTGCCTTTGAAACAGGCTTTTTGTCTACCGCACACAGCGATGAAATTATTGAGCGTACATTAGAAGCTGCAGCAAAGTGTTTTGCGCAACTATAATACAATTATCTTCAAAAGAATAAGTTAAGATAAAAGAGTTATCCGCCAAAAGCCGATAACTCTTTTTTTAACCAGTCATGGGCTTGTTGCCAACCTAAGTCTAAACCAGAAAAAGACTGTAAATTCCAACCATCCATCTTTCTAACCTGTGCGATATCTTCAGTAACCTTTTTACTTTTCTCACTGTAGTTGACCACAGCAATAGCTTTTAAATGTTCATGTGAACCAATAGATAATTTAGCTTCAAAAGCATAATGGTAGTGGTTAATTTTATTAATTAACACACCGAAAGGTTTAGTGAAATGCTCTGTATAAAATGCTTCTAACTCTTCAACCATTTCAAGTGATATTTCAAATTCACCATTTACGATCACTTCAGCGATAGCATCACCAAGCATATTGATAGTGCAAAAGCTTAATTTATGTTTCATCATTAATCCCTTCGATAATTTATTTGGGCACTTTTGATAAAGTTTAATTTATCTAAACAAGCTTAGTTCACCATGAATGAAAACACATAATTTAAACTCAATCGCTGTTTTACTCTAAGCTTGGCTTATTTAGCCAATAAACTGATCAAATAACTGCACAGTCACAGTTTCACCCGCTTTCACCTTACCTTGCTCTGAAGGTAGTACAATAAAGCAATTAGCTCTAGCAAGGCTTGATAGTATGCCTGAACCTTGTGAACCAGTAGAAGTAACCACATTTTCACCTTGTTCATTAACGCTTAACACACCACGTTGAAAGTCCATACGGCCGGGAGATTTTTTCAAATCACTAACACATTTGACCTGTAAATTAGTACGCTTCAACGCTTGCGTATTTTGCATTTTAGTTAAGGCAACTATGGCAAGTTGGTGGAAAGTAACTAGTGCTGAAACAGGGTTGCCTGGCAAACCAAAAAAGAAGCTATTAGGCAGTTTGCCAAAAGCAAATGGTTTTCCCGGCTTCATGGCAATTTTCCAAAAACCAATTTCACCTAAATCATCCAATACTGTTTTGGTATAATCAGCATCGCCTACTGATACACCACCCGATGAAATCACCGCATCAGCTTGAAGATCAGCATTGACAAAAGCGGCTTTTATTGCTTCATAGTCGTCTTCAATCACGCCAAAATCAATGACATCAATATGAAGTTTTTCTAACATGCCACGTAAAACAAAGCTGTTACTTTCATAAATATCACCCGACGTTAGCGCTTGTCCTGGAAGCTTTAATTCATCGCCAGTAGCAATTAAGGCGACTTTAAGTTTGCGATACACTTTTACTTCACTTACACCTAGCGAAGCTAAAATGCCAATATCTACAGCTGATAATTGATGGCCTTGGTTAAGCACTTGTTGGCCTAATTGAATATCTTCGCCAGCTTTACGAACATGAGAACCAAGCTGCTTTTCTTTAAGAAAGGTAATATTGTCAGCATCTACTTGCACATTCTCTTGCATTTCAACACTGTCACAATCACTCGGCATTTTCGCTCCTGTCATAATGCGAATACACTCACCTAACTTACACTCACCTTCAAAAGGCGCACCAGCCATAGAGCGACCTACTAAAGTTAAGGTGTTTCCTTGAGCTAGACTTTCAATGGCAAATGCATAGCCATCCATTGCTGAGTTATCATGATTAGGTACATTTAATGGACTAGCAATATCTTGAGCTAAAACGTAGTTAAGTGCTTTTGCTAGAGGTAAGGTTAAGGTTTCAGTCACAGGGGTGATTTGTGACAACATATTTTCTAACGCACATTCAAATGGCAATAACCCTGGAGCAGAACAACAATCAGACATAGTAAACTCGCTTAACGTAACTAATAATTTTTAAATATTCTCAATGACGCTATTATCACTTAATTGCTAGCAAAAGTAATAGCGCTTTATCTCATATTCATCGCTAAACTTGGCATTTCTTGATACCAATCAAAAAGTCTTAGCTCAAAAAATATTATTATACCCGCCATTAAATGATATATACTTAAACAAGTATTTTACACCGAGCTGTTTTAGCTAACACTTCAATTAACAATGAAGTTATGCCATTACCAGCCGTAGCAACTGCTTTGAAAGCAGTATGCTGCCAGGGTTAACAAGGAAACGCGTTAGCCTCCCGACATTTGGAAAGGTGAGATGTTAACAGACAATTTCGGCCGCAGATTTTACTATTTGCGCCTATCAATTACAGACGTATGCAATTTTAAGTGCAATTACTGCCTGCCCGATGGTTATCAATGTGATCAACCTCGTGACTTTATGTCGCTTACTGAAATCGATCGTTTAACCTCTGCTTTCGCCAGTTTAGGTACCGAAAAAATTCGTATTACAGGTGGCGAGCCAGCGCTTAGAAAAGATCTTCCAGATGTCATAGCCACATGTAAGCAAACCCAAGGCATTAAAAAAGTTGCCATCACTAGCAATGGTTTCAAGCTGCCAGAGCACTTACCTCAGTGGTTAGATGCGGGTATTGATGCCATCAATATCAGCGTAGATAGCCTTGACCCTCGACAGTTTCTTGCTATTACTGGCCATAATAAATTAGATACCATTTTAAAGGGTATTGATATGGCTTTGGCAGATGGTCGACCAAAAGTAAAAGTGAATACCGTATTGATGCGCGAATATAGTGGCAGAGATATTCAAAGCTATTTAGACTGGTTAAAAGATACTCCGGTAACGCTACGTTTTATTGAGTTAATGCAGACGGGTGATAATCAAGCTTTTTTTGATGCTCAACATGTACAAGGCTCCCGCATTAAGCAAAATTTAATTTTAGATGGCTGGTTACCGGTGATTCAAGACAAGTCAGCTGGACCTGCACAAGAGTTTTATCACCCCGACTATCAAGGCCGCATCGGCTTAATCATGCCCTATTCTAAAGACTTTTGTGATAGTTGTAATCGTCTTCGTGTTAGTTCATCGGGTAAATTGCATTTATGCTTATTTGGTGAAAATGGCCTGTCTTTGCGTGAACAATTACAAAGTGATGATATTGAACCGCTTCAGGCACAAATACTCTCCTTATTAGGGGATAAAAAAGCTGCCCATTTTTTACATGACAAACTTACTGGCGGTACTAAGCATTTAGCCATGTTAGGTGGCTAGTATGATGTTTACTCACAACAATGAATGCATAGGTGTTGTACTTGCTGGCGGCTTATCTTCTCGTATGGGGCAAGATAAAGCACAGCTATTAAGAAACAATAATTCTATGCTGGCTTTTTCCAAACAAGTTTTAACCGATGCAGGCGTCACTAATATTGTTGTCAGCGGCGACAATTATGATGTGCCCGATACCGTTAAAGAAAGCGGTCCCGTTGGTGGCATTGCCAGCGTATTGGCTCGTTTTCCTCAGGCTAAATCGTTATTAATATTACCTGTCGACTTACCTTTAATGACAGCACCAGAACTTGCTCAGTTACGTATTAAAGGCGAGTTAAGCCAAAAAGCGACACATTTTGCAGGCCACAATATCCCACTTTATTTACCCAATAATGCCTATGTCGAGCTTTTTTTAAAACAAGCATTTTCTCTATCCGCCACTAACAGAGCTGCTACAGAAAATACTAGATTCAAAAACAAAGGCCCTTCAATTAAGGCTTTATTAACACAAATACCGCATCAAGCTATACCATGTAGCGATGCCAATATGTTGTTTAATACCAATACGCCCGATGAGTGGCAACAGGCAAAACAACAATTAAATTTTTAAACTTATTTTAAAAGGAACAATTATGTCAGCACACGGCGGCAAAGCTTTTATTCCCTTAAATATTGCGGTATTAACCGTTTCAGATACACGCACAGAAGAAAACGACACCTCGGGCCAAGCCTTGGTTGAACGCTTAACCACGGCAGGCCATAACCTAGCCGACAAAGCGATTGTCATTGATGATGTTTACCAATTACGCGCACAAGTCTCCAAATGGATTGCTGATGACAGCATCAACGCGATTATTTCAACGGGCGGAACAGGCTTTACTGCACGTGACAATACCCCCGAAGCATTAATGGCATTATTTGATAAAAATGTTGAAGGCTTTGGTGAAGTGTTCCGTCATGTATCGTTAAGTGAAATCGGCACATCAACTATTCAATCACGCGCCTTTGGTGGTATCGCCAATAAAACTGTTATCTTATGTGTTCCTGGTTCAACTAACGCCTGTAAAACCGCTTGGGATAAAGTCATAAAAGAGCAATTAGATGCCAGCCATAGACCATGTAACTTTGTACCACATTTAAATATTAGTGCTGAGCAATGTGAGACGCGCGGCTAATGACTGACTCAAACACTCCTGAACTAAGCCACCTAAATCAGCAGGGTGAAGCTAACATGGTGGATGTTACTGAAAAAGCCATGACTTCACGTACGGCCACAGCGCAAGGTTTTATCAAGATGAATCGCGCTACCTATGAATTGATCACTACGGGCAAACACAAAAAAGGTGATGTATTTGCCGTAGCCCGTATTGCTGGCATTCAAGCGGCAAAGAAATGTAGCGATTTAATTCCGTTATGCCACCCGTTAATGCTGAGCAAAGTGCAAGTTGATTTCACCCTTGATGAAGAAAACACGCAAGTTAAAGTGACTAGCTTATGTCGCTTAACAGGGCAAACAGGTGTTGAAATGGAAGCATTAACGGCTGTCTCCGTTGCTTGTTTAACTTTATTTGATATGTGTAAAGCCGCGGATCCTGCCATGGAAATACACAATATCAAGGTATTAACCAAAGAAGGCGGTAAGTCAGGCAACTGGCAAGCGAGCTAAGTTTAATTCAGTTAAGTTTCGAATTCTGAGTAATGTTAAAGAGAGAATTATCATGATTAAAGTTGTTTTTTTCGCCGCCTTACGCGAGCAACTTAGTTGTAGTGAATTAACCATCAATGATGAAAGCTTAACCAGCGTTGCTGACTTAAAAGCTCACCTTGCCAATAAAGATGAGCAGTGGCAACAAGTGTTTGCGAATAGCAGCTTGTTATCAGCCGTCAATCACGACATGGTTAATGGTGAACACCCGATAAAGTCAGGTGATGAAGTCGCTTTTTTCCCACCTGTTACTGGTGGTTAATAAGCATTTGAATTGATGATGCCTCTAAACGTCTCAATTCGCCCGGAGTCACTCTGTTTGTCCTGAGCTCTGAGCCTGTCGAAGGAGGACAGGCTCAGAGCTCAGGACAAGCGACAGCAAGTTAGTAAATTATTTAATATAAAAGCAAACAAGATAGCACCATGAATCAAGAAATATCCATACAAACTGCAGATTTTAGCTTGGCTGATGAAGTTGCCCTGCTTGAGCAAGATAATGCTGTTGACGGCGCCGTTGTTACCTTTACTGGCAGAGTGCGCAATAAAAACGAAGGCAAAGATGTAACAAGCTTAACCTTAGAGCATTACCCTGGCATGACAGAAAAGTCACTGGCAAAAATAATTGCTACTGCTAAAGAGCGCTGGCGTATTGGCCGAGTTAAAGTTATACATCGTGTTGGCGAGCTTTTTATTGGCGATCAAATTGTGTTTGTTGGTGTTACGAGTAAGCACCGTCAAGATGCCTTTGCTGCCAATGAGTTTATTATGGATTATTTAAAAGTACAGGCACCCTTTTGGAAAAAAGAAGCCAGTGAAGATGGTTCAAACTGGCTTGATGCTAAAACTAGTGACGAAAATAAAGCGGCTACGTGGTAACTGATGCGTTTGTGCTCATGGCTTAAACTATTTATTTTATTAATAACGCTAAGCTGGGCTAGTGCGCTTTTTGCTGCAAACGAGCAACCATTACGAATTGCGGTTGCCTCAAACTTTACACCGGTGCTAAAAAAGTTATTAGTTGAATTTCATCAACAAAGCCAAATCAATACTCAAATAATTAGTGGCGCTACTGGTGCCCTATTTTTACAGATTAAACACGGTGCACCATTTGATGTATTTATTGCTGCCGACAGCACAAGACCAATACAACTAGAGCAGCAAAACTTAATACTTGCTAACAGCCGTAAAACCTATGCCCTTGGTCAGCTGGCACTATTGTCAATGCACTCACCAGCAACACTAAGTGAGCTTAAAAAGTTGCCAAAACGCTTTGCTATTGCCAACCCAGATACTGCTCCCTACGGCAAGGCTGCCAAACAAACATTGGAGTATTTAGAGCTCTGGCAGCAATATAAGCCCCGACTTATTCAGGGCATCAATGTTAACCAAACCTTTGCCCAAGTACGAAGCCAAGCGGTTAGTAGTGGCTTAGTTGCTAATAGCCAATTAGTGCTAAATAACTTAGCAGGAATGATTATTCCATCCCACTACCATGAGCCCATTGCTCAACAACTGGTGATAACAAAAAATAGCACTAATATCGATAAAGCTAAGTGTTTGAGTGATTACCTACTATCAGCTGAGGTGCAAGAGAAGATCATCCGTTTTGGTTATGCTGCTTTTTCTAGTGATAAGCTAAAGGCAAAGCATGATTAATCCTGACTTACTTGCCTTAGTGACCACATTAAAAATGGCCGCGCTCACCACGATTATTTTATTGATCATTGGCACCCCTTTAGCGTGGTATTTAGCCAAAATGCAAAGTCGCTTTAAGGTATTGATTGAAGCCGTTGTTGCGCTTCCTTTAGTGCTGCCACCAACAGTTTTAGGCTTTTACTTACTGATTGCCTTTTCTCCTCAATACTTACCGGGACAAATATGGCAAGAAATAACAGGTCAGCAGTTAGCCTTTAGTTTTTCAGCTATTGTTATTGGCTCGGTACTCTACTCTATGCCTTTTGTTGTACAGCCTTTGCAAAAAGCTTTTGAACAATTAGGTGAACCATTACTAGAAGCAGGTGCCATGTTAGGTGCAGGCCCTTTTGATAGATTTTTCAACATTGTCTTGCCTATCACCAAAGCGAGTTTTATCACCGCAGCCAGTTTAGGTTTTGCTCATACGGTAGGTGAGTTTGGCGTTATCTTAATGATAGGTGGTAATATTCCCGGTGAAACTCGCGTACTTTCTATCGCCCTTTTTGATCATGTCGAAGCCTTTGATTATGCCAAAGCGCATATTTTGGCTATCAGCTTATTAGCTGGCTCTATGGTGCTTTTATCTGCCATATATTTACTTAACAGACCCAAAACTAACAAGGTGAAAAGTAAATGAGCTTAATACCCGTTAGTCAAGATAAAGCCCTGCCTTTATCCATTAATATTCAACTGGATTATCAGCAGTTTTCTTTAGACATTTCGCAAGAATTATCTTTGCAAGGTATAACGGGGATCTTTGGTCACTCTGGCTCAGGTAAATCAACACTACTGCGTATTATTGCAGGTCTAGAAAAACAAGTATCAGGCACTGTTATCTTAAATAACATCGCACTAAATGACAGCGCAAAGAGTCAATATATTAAAACTGAGCAACGCGATATTGGTTTAGTGTTTCAAGACGCTCGCTTATTTCCTCATTTAACGGTATTTGGTAACTTAAAATTTGCCGTTAAACGTTGTCAAAATCCTCGTTTAAATTTCGAAGAAGTTATCAAACTCACCGAGTTAGAAGCATTATTACACAAACATGTGGATGAGCTTTCAGGCGGACAAAAACAGCGAGTGGCACTAGCAAGAGCCATATTAGCTGAGCCCAAATTACTTTTATTAGATGAGCCTTTAAGCGCTTTAGATAGAAAAGCAAAAACTAGTTTACTCAAGCTTATGCTTCATATTCAGCAAACGCTGCAACTGCCTATGCTTTATGTCAGTCATTCTTTAGATGAATTACAACAAGTGTGCGATAATTTATTGGCTTTATCACAAGGCAAAGTAATTGGTTATGGTGGCGTCCACCAAATGATACACCAGCTAAACTATACTCAGCAAAATAATACTCAACAAAACAGTCAAACAGAAAAACAAGCGGATGATTTTATTCACCGACAAACCAGTTTATCATTACCCATTAAAACACTTGATAATGGCCATGGTTTAGCCGTACTGTCTTTAAACAGCCATGATGAAATTTACTTACCTGCGCTGGAAGACAAGAATGTTGAACAGAAGCTCCGCTGTTTTATTTTAGCGAGCGACATCAGCATTTCATTGATAGAGCCATTTAGCTCTTCTATTGTTAACCACCTTTTAGCCAAGATCACAGCGATCACCACTGAGGGGAATAAAGTGCTGGTTACTGCAGTTTGTGATGATACAAAAGGCGGTGATAGGAAAGGTGTTGAACAAGATTTTTTTGTCAATATTAGTGCCTTTTCACAACAAAAATTAGCGCTCAGTGTCGGGCAAAATGTCTATTTACAATTTAAAGCAGGTGCTGTGCGCACTTACCTTTACTAACTAGCAATCTCCTGTAGATTAATTAATAAAAATAGGAACGAACGTGTTAACACCCCAAGAACAGCTAAAGTATTCACGCCAAATAATGATGGATAAAATTGGCGAACAAGGCCAGTTAGCATTACGCAACGCCAAAGTGCTTATTGTTGGTGTTGGCGGTTTAGGTAATCCTGTAAGCTTATATTTAGCTGCCGCAGGCGTGGGTAGTATCTATTTGGCAGACGGCGATACCATTGAAATCAGCAATTTACCAAGACAAATACAATTTGATGAACAGGATATTGGCAACAATAAAGCAGATACCGCCGCTGAAAAACTCAGTACTCAATTTCCAGATTGCCAGATAGAAGCCATTGATGAAATGCTAGATCAAGAGCTTTGTGATTATTACTTGCCACAAGTTGATTTAGTATTAGATTGTTCAGACAACATCACCACACGTTACTTAATCAATCAAAGCTGTGTCACCCATAAAGTGCCTTTAGTAGTTGGCGCGGCAACCGCTTTTGACGGTCAACAAATGGTGGTTGATCCAAGAAATGATGACAGTGCCTGCTATCATTGCCTATTTCCCGCTTCAGAAAAAGCGCCAGCGAATAATTGTCAAACACTTGGCATATTAGGACCAGTATTAGCCATTATTGGCGGCATGCAAGCATTACAAGCGATTAAGTTACTTGTTGCTACAAATGAAAAAGATGGTGTAGCTGGTGATAGCCAAATTAATGCTCAAATAAACCAATTAAATTTATATGATGGTTTAACCAATCAATGGCAACAGTTTAAAATGAAAAAGCAAGAAAGTTGTCGTGTTTGTGGTGGGAAAAATTAGCGTATAACAAAATGACTATGCGGTGTTTGAGTCAGGATCTTACGTAGAAAAGAGTCAAAGCATAAGATCCCTGTACAACCGTGAAATTACTTAAACAACCCCATATTTCTATCGGAAACGGCTTCACGCCAACCACCTAACCATTGTGATCTAGCATCAATACTCTGATACGGGCAATTCTCCTTTGACTTGCCACTCAGTCCCGCTTGATAGCCGTTAGAATGCGCTCTTCCTAATTTATCTCTTTTTTGTCTTCTCATTATTAAAACACCTCGCAACCAAATAAAAACTAAAAATCATCTATTAACACTATAAAAGTGTGATCAATTTAAACTACGTAGCGGCCAGTATTCCTAAGACATACATAAACACTGACGATTTATTAAAAAAGATTTTAAGATAAGGTGCAAGTAGAAAAATGCTGAAAAATTAGCCGAAAACTGATTTACTTCTTAGCTGTGTAAGATAGATATTTACGGCAAAAAACTTCTGGCAATGAAAACAATTCTTTAGCAAATAGCAATGCTTTTTTAATAGAATAAGCGGCTATAAAAACAAGTGTATTTAGAGAAATTTATTTTAATAAACTAGGGGGAAATTTTATCAATCTGCCTTTAGCAAGGGTTTAAGCATCCCCTCTAAACCATTTAGTTTTATTTCATACATAAGTGCTAGTTGCTCGCCTAGTTTACCTTCTGGAAAGCCTTTGCTATGAAACCAAACTAAATAGGGCTCAGGCAGTTGCAGTAACTTCCTGCCAGCATATTTACCAAATGGCATGGTTTGATTTACCGCGGCAATGAGTGCCTGTTGATCTGCTAACAAAATTCTATCCTTTTATTCTGATTTACTATTTTATTCTTTTACTGCTTTTATTATACAGATGACACCTTGCGTCACGAAGAAATAGAATAATTTTATGCCGAGTTAATACACGTTTGACATAAAAATGTCATGAACTGCCTCTACAATTGCTCCAACTTCTACATTTTATAAGCGTTAATTTAGCAAGGATAAACTATGTCCATTATCAGAAAACGTAGTGCTGCTCATAAAAGTTACATTCCAAACAATGCCCGTGATAACCAGTACATTCTCGCCGAATTTGCTATCACCGATGAATTACTTGCTCAGTTTTCATCGCCACCTAATACTCAAACAGAGAAAAGCTATTATCACTTTTACCATACCTTGGCAGAGATATTTTTTAAATATTGTGAAAACAATGAAATAAACAGTTGCCAATTTATTGCCAATGACAAATTAGCACGAGTACGTTTTAATCAAGAAATGCATCAATGGCAAACTAGCCAACAAATAATATTCTACTATAACCCTGAAAGTCATCAATTAAAGAAGTCCTTTTTTGATGTTAATAAACGTGCAAAAAAGATATGCCTATTATTTCTTACCTCAGGCAAAAATATCAGAGGCAATGCAGCAAGTTTCCATGCAAAAGTGGCACAACTTGTACAAAGCTACAGCAAAGAAATATCCATTGATGTGGAAGATATTCGTTTACGGGATCATCAACATATTACCTATGATTTGTTCGCAAAACACAAAGCTTATAATGCCGATAACAGCCTAACTAGCCAAGCTCATAAATTACGCCCTATCAAACGTCGCTATGCGAGCCAAAATGTAGCATTACCTGAATATCATTCCGCCATGACTTATGCGATTATTAATTTACCCGTATCGAATAGGTTGCTTAATATGGTAGATGTTGACCCTCACTCGGATGATCCTTATAACCCTCTCTATACCTTTGTGACCGATGCATTTACTCAAGCCGCTAAACACTTTAATTTAAATAACGGAGCACTAATTGCCAACGATTTAGTACCCGTAGTTAGATATAGCTTGCATGACATTGTCTCTCGCATTGGTGAATTACAAATGCTTGGCTATAACCCGGCACAAAACCCATGTGGTATTGTTAGTAAGTGGGATGCAAATGAACTTGTGGATAACATTAAACTTGTTTTTGTCGCCACAGATCAAAACCAAACCGAGCATGGTTATGGCCGGTTTTTAAATCAAATTGAACAAGCATTACAATTAATGGTAACAGAATTAGAGATGGAACCAGACAAAGAAGAGGTTATTGTCAGGTTCCACCAACATGTTGCTTATAACTTTTAATCTCTGCTAATTAGCAAAAGCTAACAATCCTAGCTAACTGCTCGCTTTATCTGCTTGAGGCTTCTTCTGAAGTTTTCTTTGTAGGGTACGTCTGTGCATAGACAACTGGCGAGCTGTTGCTGAAATATTGCCATTATTGGCTTTTAATACTTGTTGAATGTGCTGCCATTGAGCCTCTTCTGCAGAAAGAGTTTCGCCATCTACTTCCGTATCAGTATCAATCACGGCAGCGTTACTTTCATTAAGCGAAGCTAATAAAGTTTGTGTATCAAGAGGCTTGGTTAAGTAATCATCGGCGCCTAACTTTATGGCATCAACCGCAGTGGCAATACTGGCAAAACCTGTCAGCAAAATAATACGACTATTGGGCATAGACTGACGAATAGGTTTGATAATCCCCAAGGTTGTTTCTTCTGCCAATTTCATATCCAATAAAATATAACCAGGCTGATAGCGATGACAAGCTAATAGCGCTTCTGAGTTGGTATCAACATGCACACAATCAAAGCCATGTTTAGTTAATCGCCTTATTAAGGTGTTAGCAAAAATAGCATCATCTTCAACAAGTAATATTTTTTTCATTATATTAACGCTCTTTTATATCGGTAAGCTCAGTGTGACTAAAGCGCCACCTTGATTGTGGTTAGTTAATGTTAACTTACCGCCAAGTCTTTCCAAGCTAGCATGACTGAGAAAAACAGCCATACCTAAGCCCTGTTCACTACTGACAGGTTTTATACCAAGCTGCTTCAATTTTTCTAAAGTAAAACCTAAACCATAATCTCTAATGATAAACTGCCAATTACCTAAGTTAACCTCGCTAGTTAACGTTATTTTATTAGAATAATTAGCTTTGGTTGCCCTAATCGCATTGTTAATTAAGTTAAGTATCGCAGGTAGCAACGAGGCATCCGCCATAATGGTAACATCATCATGTGCTTTTATTAACTCAACATTAATGTCGGGGTAATTTACCCGTAAATTTTCCATTATTTCATCGAGAATATTACTAACACTACTTTGTGCACTCGTTTGTTCTTTTATCGCAAACACCATGCTGCGGAAAGTATCTAAGCTGTCAGTACAGCGCTTTAACTGACTTTGCATATCTTCAACAACAAGGTTGTCGGGGTAATCTTCTTTTAATTCATCCGCCAATAATTGCACAGTAGCAATAGGTGTTGCCAATTGATGTGTCACTTGCGCAGAAGCAACCCCCAAAGAAGTTACCTGATCTTGTTTCAATAAATTTTCCCGGTAAGCTGCAATAGCTAATTCTTGTTGATTGATACTTCGCGCCATTTTACCAACAACGAGAGCAACCACTAGAGCCGAAAATAAAAAGTTAATGCCCATACCAATAAAGTGACCTTCCATATTGCCATGCATGACACTCATAGGTAAAAACCACAGCAAAATGCTATAGGAAGTGATGGCTAGCATTGCAACTAATGACAATAAAGCAGGAGATAAAGTCACCGCAGCAATCGCAATAGGAATAAGCAATAGAGAAACAAAAGCGTTGGTCGCGCCACCACTAAAAAATAGCAGTAATGAAAGAAACAAAATATCAGCGCAAATTTGTACTAACAATGATAAGGAACTGATTTGTTGTTTATTACGATAAAAAATGAAACTCACAAAAGTAAAAATAAGTTCCAGACCAATGACACTGAATAATGGTGTCCATGGCAATTCATAGGACAAACCTAAATTCACAAATAAAATTAAGAATAATTGTATGGTTATGGCCACACTACGCAAAGCCAGCACTAAGTTAATTTGGTTCGTTGCCTTTAAATTAGTGGTTAAAGTATTTATTTTAAAAAAAGGTGACATAAATTGTTTATTCAGCGGGTCTATTTAGATTAGAAAAAAACATACTCAGATCGCCTCCTGATACAGTATCTTGAGGTGATTTGAGTATATACTACCCCTTTTATATTCATGAGTTAATGAGCAACATCATAAAAATGACAGAAACTTCAACAACAAACAATATTCAAAAAGATAACCAACAAATTGCGACACTCGCTGGCGGATGCTTTTGGTGTATAGAATCAGCTTTCACGCAGGTACAAGGGGTTATTTCTGCGACTTCAGGCTATATGGGCGGCTCAACCGATAATCCAACTTACAAAGCTGTGTGTAAAGGCGATACTGGTCATGCGGAAGTGGTGCAACTTGTTTTTGACAAAACACAGATTAGTTATCAAGAAATATTAGAAATATTTTTTACCTTGCATGATCCAACACAGCTTAACCGCCAAGGTAATGATTTGGGTACTCAATATCGATCAGCCATTTTTTGTCATAGTGATTCACAACTCTCTATTGCAGGGCAGCTCATTAAAGAGATGAGTGATGCTCAAATGTTTGAGCAAGAAATTGTCACTCAAGTTTGTCCTGTTGACACTTTTTATCCGGGTGAAGACTACCATCAAGATTATTTTAACAACAACCCTGAAAACCAATATTGCCAAGCAGTGGTATCACCTAAATTAGCTAAATTTAGAAAAACCTTTGTCAATAAGTTAAAATAGAAAAAATGTATAAGCTTTATAGAAATTTACACATGCCTTTACCTAAAGAAGTATTCGGCCGCTCTATATAGTTATATCGTTGATAAAATGCTTCTTTACCTTTTGCGGCTAGCAAGCCTATCGTTGAGCCTTGCTTAGCTGTGACTGCTAAATAAATTTCTATTTGCTCCATTAAAGCAGCGCCTATGCCAAGGTTTTGGTATTGAGGGTCAACCACCACATCTTGGACATAAAAATACATGGCGCCATCACCAATCACTCTACCCATACCAATGAGTTGCGCTTTGTCATACACAGTCACATGAAACAAACTATTATTAAGGCTTGTTTCAACCATAGGCAAAGAGCCCGTTTGCCAACCAACCTTAGCCCTTAACGATACAAACTCGTCAATACTAGGGCTACTAAATTTGAGATTAAAATGCTCAGCTAGACTCATTTTACTAAGTGATAGGCTAAAGACGATTTATTTAAAACGCATTGATAAATCAACCGCTTGCACATGCTTAGTTAAAGCACCGCTAGAAATAAAATCTACTCCTGCTTTAGCATACTCTTGCAGTATTTCTATGGTCATATTGCCTGAAACTTCGAGTTTAGCTTTACCGCGAGTTGCAGTAACTGCTTCTTCAATCATTGCAGGGGTAAAGTTATCTAACATGATAATGTCTGCGCCAGCCTCAAGAGCTTGTTGCAATTCATCCATAGACTCAACCTCCACTTCGACCGTTTTATCACTATGGTTTTTCTTCGCGGTAGCAACCGCTTGTGCGATACCGCCGCAAGCAGCAATGTGATTTTCTTTAATAAGAAAGGCATCAAATAGACCAATTCTATGGTTGACACCGCCACCACAAAGAACCGCATATTTTTGTGCGCTACGTAAGCCAGGTAAAGTTTTACGGGTATCTAATAATTTGGTATTTGAGCCTGATAATTCTTTTACATAGTGACTAGTTAACGTTGCAGTGCCCGATAAAGTTTGCAAAAAATTCAGTGCTGTACGCTCACCCGTTAATAAGGTGCGCGCATTGCCATCTAATTCAAATAATGTCGTGTTCGCTTTAACCATTTCACCATCATTAACAAACCAAGTAATTTTCGTATTGGCTAGTTCATCTTGCGCTGCATCTAATTGAGCAAAAACTTCATTAACCCAAGCGACACCACTAATGATGCAGTCTTCACGAGTAATAACAGTAGCAATAGCTTGCTCCTGCTGTGGAATTAACATAGCAGTAATATCATTTTCTGTACTTGGGGTTTGTTCGCCCAAAGTACCTAAATCTTCTTTTAATGCCCAAGAAACGGTGGCTGCGATATCGTCTTTTAACTTTGACATCTCATTGGTAAGTAGTTCAGAGGTAAGCATTTGTTATTCCTGTTAGGGGTATTCTCGTAAGGTAAGTTGTTTGCCTTTTTGGCTAAACTCGACTTTTTTTAATGCACTCATACCCAGTAAGATTTCATCACTTTTCATCGCTGGGTTAATATGCGCGGCGACATTATATAGGAAAATATTGCCAATGCTAAGCTGATCTATTTTTGTTCTATAAACCGTCACTGTGCCATTAGCCGTCTGCACGGGATAACTACCATAACTATCAAGCTGTAAGCTATCGGCAACCGAAGCAGGAATAGAGACTTGTGTAGCGCCAGTATCAAGTAAAAAAGTCACAGGCAACTCATTTATAGTACCTTGTGTAACATAGTGCCCTTGCCTATTTTGCTTCAATATCACTTCAGCCTGCCCCGCGTTATTTAGACTCACTTGAGGTTGGCTATTAGGGTTATATTGTTCATCAAGCACGCCTTGAAAAGCAAACATCAATAAAGCGATAGCAATAATCCATGCAAGCCAAACAAATGTTTTTCCTATTTTGTTTGTTGAGTCATCTTCGGTCATAATAGGTTAATATAAGCAAAATAGTTGAAAAGAATAGTTATTGTATGCCGTTAAGCAAGCATAAAACAGCTGAAAATAGTAATAATTTGCTACCAAACACCACCATAAGACATGGTTGGCTATTAGGTGTGGAACAACAAAAGTCAGACTTTTTAAGTCCTCGTTGCCAAAAAGATGAAATAAGCTTACTGGTGATTCATAATATTTCATTACCTGCAGGCATATTTGGCACTAATCATATCTCTGAATTATTTTTAGGGACGATAGACCCTCAAGCTCATCCAAGCTTTGCTGATTTAGCGCAATTGCAAGTGTCTGCCCATTGCTTAATTAGGCGTGATGGCAGTATCATTCAATATGTCTCTTTTAATAATAAAGCATGGCATGCGGGAATATCTACCTTTAATAATAGAGAAAAATGTAATGATTTTTCTATTGGCATAGAACTAGAAGGTACCGATGATATTCCTTATGAAGAAGCACAATACCAACAGTTAGCTAAATTAACGCTATGCTTGCAGCAAAAATATCCATTGATCACTAATGACAACATTGTTGGCCACTGCGATATAGCACCGGGTAGAAAGACAGATCCTGGTTTAGCATTTGATTGGCAATATTTTCATCAAGTTTTGCAAAAGATAAAAACAAAGAATTAATAAAATAAAAAACCTAAGAACATAAGGTAACAATATGAGTTTAATAAGCCTACTAATTGCACTCGCAGCTGAAAAATCACTTTCTTCATCATCTTGGTGTTTTGATCATTACTATCAGCAATATGTAAACTTTTTTAAAAGTAATAATTTCTTATCGCAATTTAAAGATAGCACCCTAGGTTATACCTTATTTCTTCTATTGCCTGTCATTGTGGTTTATGGCGTTTTAACATTAGTTGATGATGGTTTATTACATTTGATAATTTCAACGCTAGTCCTTATCACCACTTTTGGTTGTATCAACGTCAGAGAAAGTTATAAGCAATATTTACATGCCGCTTTTCGCGGAGAAAACACCACCAGTGAGTTATGCTACCGACAGTTACTGCAAGATAAAAACTTACCTGACGTTGGTTTTGGGCAAGCACTTATTTGGCTAAACTATCGTTATTTCATCGCGATTATGCTCTTTTTTGTTGTCTTTGGCGCACCAGGTGCTGTTTTTTACCGACTGCTCACCACAGCAATAGAGCAACAAAACAAGGATGAAACTACCAATAAAACTGCCGATGAAGCTAGTGATGAATCTATCGGTGAAAAAGATAGCGAAGCGCAAGAAGCAATAGAAGACTTTGCTGAAGCAGTAACAGACAGTGAACAAAACCATATCCCAAACATTGCCTCTGGCTGTAAAAGCTATCAACATATTCTTTTCTATTTAGACTGGCTGCCTGTTCGTATCACATCTTTTGGCTATATGTTCGTTGGTCATTTTTCTAACGCTTTACCGATATGGCTAGAAAGCCTGTTTGATTTTACTAAGCCTACTCACAAAATCTTAATTGATGTTGCCCAAAAATCTGAAGATATATTAGTTGATAGCAATGATTGCACAGCCGAACCCTGTTTACTGGTTCGTTTGGCTAAACGAAACGTATTATTGATGCTTGCCGTTATTGCCGTAATGACACTATTTGGTGTACTAAATTAAGCTTTAATTACAAATAATACATAAATCTTATTTAAGCTTTCGAGATCAAAATCAGTCTCGAAAGCCAATCGCCAATAACTTAAACACCTAAAGCTCCAAGAGTCTACAGGTCAAGGTTCTAAAATTTAAATAATAGAAATCAAAAACCTATCAACTTTGTTTCCCTCCCTACTCCCTAATAACGTTTAGTGTAAGCGTTTCATTAATAGATTTTCTTCACTAAAACTCCCCTTAACAATTAGAGAATTATGTTAACAGGATTGGTCTTACCATTACTTTCAAACACCCAAATTAAACAATCGTTTTAAGTTTAAGCTCTATCAACAAATCTTTTTTTATTCTGTTTTTTTCTTGCTTTCGCGGTAATCTTCAACTAAATTACCTTGCAACTATGGCATTTGTTTGGTATTTTTTTGTCAAAAATACAAATGGTAATACCAATTTACCAAAGACAAATAAGCATAATTATTTATTTCATCAGTAAATTGATACAAATAAAAAGGTTTAACTGTAAATGCCACAGCCATTGAAACAACAAAAGCTATCTGACGTTATTTTAGCGCAGCTAGAGAATATGATTATTGAGGGCAGCTTACAGCCCGGTGAAAAATTATTACCCGAGCGCGAACTAGCAACTCAATTTCAAGTATCACGACCTTCATTACGAGAGGCGATACAAAAACTTGAAGCAAAAGGTTTAGTCACGAGAAAACAAGGTGGCGGCACCTTTGTCAGTAAAGAAATAATGAAATCTTTTGCTGATCCGCTATTTGATTTAATGGCGAATAACAATGAATCACAATTTGATTTATTAGAGTTTCGTCATGGTATTGAAGGTATGGCCTCTTATTATGCAGCAATGCGAGGTACAAGTGCTGATTTTGAACTTATTCAAGCTAAGCATGACCTGATTGGTAGTTGTCAATTAGAAGATGACTACCGCGCAGAAGCGCAAGCTGTTTATGACTTTTATTTAGCAATATGTGCGGCTTCACATAATGCTGTCATTTTACATATAGGGCGCAGTATGTCAGCACTGCTTATTGATAACATTGAACAGAATTTAACAATGTTGTCTAAGAAGCCTGATATTTTTAGCAAAATAACGGACTACCGAAGAAATTTACTTGAAGCAATTATTAGCGGACAGCCACAAAAAGCATGGGGTGCAAGTCATAAACACCTCGCTTTTATCGAGGAAGTTTTGCTGAAATTGACACAAGAACATAGTCGCATGGAACGTTCTATGCGCAGAATGTAGCAACAATCAGTTTTGAGTTACGAGTGTCAAATACCAACACTGCAAGTGAGGTACTTTGAAACTATTTAACTCGCGACTCGTAACTAACTAATATAAATACAATTGGAGACAACGCAATATGTCAGATCTACCAAACATGGATATTGATTCATTAGAAACCCAAGAGTGGTTAGAATCAATGGAAGCGGTATTAGAAAATGAAGGCCCAGAGCGCGCCCATTATCTACTTGAAACATTAATTGACCGTGCACGTCGTGGTGGTACTCACTTACCATTCGATGCAACAACGGCTTATGTAAACACTATATCGCCAGGCCAAGAGCCTCATATGCCAGCGGATCAAACTATCGAATCACGTATTCGTGCAGCTATTCGTTGGAATGCATTAGCCCTTGTACTTCGCGCTTCTAAGAAAAACTTAGAGCTAGGTGGTCACATTGGTAGTTTTGCTTCAAGCTCTACTTTATACGATGTAGGTTTTAACCACTTCTTTAAAGCGGCGACAGAAAAAGACGGCGGCGATTTCATCTTCGCTCAAGGTCATATTTCTCCAGGTATTTACGCCCGTGCATTTTTAGAAGGCCGTTTGACCGAAGAGCAAATGGCTAACTTCCGTCAAGAATGTGATGGTAAAGGTTTATCATCATACCCACATCCACATTTGATGGATGACTTCTGGCAGTTCCCAACTGTTTCTATGGGTTTAGGTCCACTTCAAGCCATTTACACTGCACGCTTCTTAAAATATTTAACTAACCGTGGTATTAAAGACTGTTCAGGCCAACGTGTTTACTGTTTCTTAGGTGACGGTGAAACCGATGAGCCCGAATCATTAGGTGCTATCGGCTTAGCTTCTCGTGAAGGTTTAGATAACTTAACCTTTATCATTAACTGTAACCTACAGCGTTTAGATGGCCCTGTACGTGGTAATGGTAAAATAATCCAAGAACTTGAAGGGACATTCCGCGGCGCAGGCTGGGAAGTTGTAAAAGTTATTTGGGGTAGTTACTGGGATCAGTTACTAGCACGTGACACTTCAGGCAAATTATTACAGTTAATGAATGAAACCGTTGATGGTGAATACCAAAACTGTAAAGCTAAAGGTGGTAAGTACACTCGCGAAAACTTCTTCAACAAATACCCTGAAACTGAAGCTATGGTTGCTAACATGTCTGATAAAGACATCTGGCGTTTAAACCGTGGTGGCCATGATCCGGTAAAAGTGTACGCTGCTTATGAAAAAGCGATGAACACTAAAGGTCGTCCTACTGTAATTTTAGCTAAAACGGTTAAAGGTTTCGGTTTAGGTGCCTCTGGTGAAGCCTTAAACATCGCTCACAACGTTAAGAAAATGGATGTTGAGTCTATTAAACATTACCGTGACCGTTTCAATATGCCAATCAGCGATGACGATATTGAAGACTTACCTTTCTTCCAATTTCCAGAAGATAGTGAAGAATACAAGTATATGAAAGCGCGCCGTGAAGCGTTAGGCGGTTCATTACCAGCACGTCGCCAGCAACCAGAAGAGTCTATGGAAATTCCTCCAATGAAATCTTTTGAAGCTATCACTAAAGGTTCAGGTGACCGTGAAGTATCATCAACCATGACCTTTGTACGTGTACTTAACAGTTTATTAAAAGATAAGAAAATCGGTAAGCGCATCGTACCAATTATTCCTGATGAAGCACGTACTTTTGGTATGGAAGGCTTATTCCGTCAAGTGGGTATTTATGCTAACGAAGGGCAAAAATACGTACCACAAGATGCTGACCAAGTTGCTTACTATCGTGAAGATAAAAAAGGCCAAGTATTACAAGAAGGTATTAACGAGCTAGGAGCAATGGCATCATGGGTTGCATCAGGTACTTCTTACTCAACTTGTAACGCAACAACCATTCCTTTCTATGTTTATTACTCAATGTTTGGTTTCCAACGTGTCGGTGATTTAGCATGGGCGGCAGGTGATAGCCAAGCACGTGGTTTCTTATTAGGCGCAACGGCGGGTAGAACAACCCTTAATGGTGAAGGTTTACAACATCAAGATGGTCACTCTCATGTTCAAGCAGGTTTAATTCCTAACTGTGTGACTTACGATCCAACTTATGGTTATGAAATTGCTGTTATCGTTCGTGACGGTTTACGTCGTATGTATGAAGAAAATGAAAATGTTTTCTACTACCTAACCTTAATGAACGAAAACTACCAACACCCTGCAATGCCTGACACTAAAGATATTAGTGATCAAATCATTAAAGGTATCTATCAATTAGAGCAAGTTGCAGCAAAGAAAAAAGCAATTGCCAACGTACAACTAATGGGCTCAGGTACTATTTTACAAAAAGTACGTTTAGCAGCACAAATCTTGGCTGATGACTATAATATCTCAAGTGATGTTTATTCAGTAACTTCATTTAATGAGCTAGCTCGTGACGGTCAAGATGTTACTCGTTGGAATATGCTTCACCCAGAAAGCAAGCAACGTGTTCCTTACATCTCAACAGTGATCTCAAAAGAAGCAGGCCCAGCTATTGCCGCAACTGATTACGTTAAAAACTACTCAGATCAAGTGCGTGCATACATTGACACAGAATACCGTGTACTAGGTACGGATGGCTTTGGTCGTAGTGATAGCCGCGATAATTTACGTCAACACTTTGAAGTTGATCAAAACTACATTGTTGTTGCTGCATTATTTGAATTAGCAAACCGTGGCGAAGTTGAGCGTACCGTTGTCAGTGAAGCGATCAAACGCTTTAACATTAACAGCGACAAGCTTAATCCGCTTTACGCTTAATTTGATACTAGAATAAGGAAAAAGAACATGTCTAATGAAAAAATTCTAGTCCCAGATGTTGGCGGCGAAGAAGTTGAGATCATCGAGATTTGTGTTGCCGTTGGTGACACGCTTGAAGCTGATGAAGGTATTGTGACCGTTGAAACTGACAAAGCATCAATGGATATTCCAGCACCACTTGCCGGTAAGCTAATAAGCTTATCTGTTAATGTTGGCGACAAAATCAAAGAAGGTGATGTTATTGGTGAAATCAGCAGCGCAAGTGAAGCGCCAGCTGAAGAAGCACCTGTAGCAGAAGCGGCACCCGTTGCAGCTCCTGTAGCTGAGCCAGTAGCAGAAGTTACTGCACCTTCACCAACAGCGGCTTCTGAAGTAATTGAAATTTCCGTGCCTGATATCGGTGAAGACGGCGAAGTGGATGTTATCGATGTATTGGTTAATGTTGGTGATGTGATAGCTGAAGAAGACGGTTTAATCACTTTGGAAACTGATAAAGCGACCATGGACGTACCTTCTACACATGCAGGAACAGTTCAAGAAGTACTAATTAGTACGGGTGACAAAGTAAAAGAAGGCAGTGTGGTAATTAAGCTTGCGACATCAAGCGGCGCGCCAGTTGATGCTTCTGCACCGGCAAAAGCTGAGCCAGCAGCACCGGTAGCTGCTCCAGCTAAAGTTGCCCCAACAACAGCACCAGCAAGCTCACCAGTACCTCACCACCCACAATCTGGAACAAGCGGTAAAGGCTCTATTTATAGCTCACCATCAATTCGTCGTATCGCACGTGAATTTGGTGTTGATCTAACGTTAGTGAAAGGCACTGGTAATAAAGGGCGTATTTTAAAAGAAGATGTTCAATCTTATGTTAAGTATGAACTTTCTCGTCCAAAAGCGAATGCCGGTAGCTCTGTTGCCGCAGGTGAAGGCGGTTTACAAGTAGTTAGTGCTAAGGCGATTGATTTTGCGAAATTTGGTGAAATTGAAACTAAGCCACTAACACGCATACAAAAAATATCTGGTCCATTCCTTCACCGTAACTGGGTAACAATCCCTCATGTTACACAGTTTGATGAAGCAGATATCACCGATGTAGAAGCGTTTCGTAAAGAGCAAAATGTTGTTTGTGAAAAGCAAAAACTTGGCTTTAAAATTACACCACTAGTATTTATCTTAAAAGCAGCGGCTGATGCCCTGCGCGCCTTCCCTGTTTTCAACTCAAGTTTGAGTGAAGACGGTGAAAGCTTAATTATGAAAAAATACATTCACATTGGTGTTGCGGTAGATACACCTAACGGTTTAGTTGTACCAGTAGTACGTGATGTAGACCAAAAAGGTATTCATCAACTATCACGTGAATTGCTAGAAATCAGCATTAAAGCACGCGAAGGCAAATTAAAAGCGGCTGACATGCAAGGTGGTTGTTTCACTATATCTAGCCTTGGCGGCATTGGTGGTACAGCATTCACCCCTATTGTTAACGCACCAGAAGTAGCAATTTTAGGTGTTTCAAAGTCTGAAATGAAACCTAAGTGGAATGGTAGTGAGTTTGTACCTAAACTAATGCTTCCATTATCAATGTCTTACGACCATCGCGTTATTGATGGCGCCATTGCTGCACGCTTTACTGTGCACTTAGCAAGCGTAATGTCAGACATTCGTAAACTAGTACTTTAGTAAGCTGAGCCAACAAATGTGAGACTTTAGTCTGCACTTGTTAATTAATATTGGCGAAATTCAACAGATAAGCGTAGAATTTCGCCCATAAAAAATACTTGCATAAAAATAAAAAACTAATTGGTTTTTAATGAGGAAATTATGAGTAACGAGATTAAAACTCAAGTCGTTGTATTGGGCGCAGGCCCTGGTGGTTATTCAGCTGCATTTCGCGCAGCAGATTTAGGTTTAGATGTAGTACTAGTAGAAAGTCGTGCTACTTTAGGTGGTGTTTGTTTAAACGTTGGTTGTATCCCATCTAAAGCATTACTTCATGTAGCTAAAGTCATTGACGATGCTGCTGCAATGGCTTCTCACGGTGTTACTTTTGGCAAACCAGAAATTGATTTAGATAAAATTCGTGGCTGGAAAGAAGATGTTATTGGTCAGTTAACAGGTGGTTTAGGCGGTATGTCTAAAGCACGTAAAGTTAAAACTGTAACTGGTTTTGGTAAATTCACTTCTGATAAAACTATCGAAGTTGAAGGTAGCGATGGCAGCACAACCATTACCTTTGATAACGCTATTATCGCCTGTGGTTCTTCGGTAATTGATTTACCATTTATTCCAAACGATGATCCTCGTGTTATCGATTCTACTGGTGCATTAGAGCTTAAAGACGTTCCAGAAGAAATGCTAGTACTTGGTGGCGGCATCATTGGTTTAGAAATGGGTACTGTATACTCTGCTTTAGGCTCTAATGTTAGCGTTGTTGAATTTGCTGACCAATTAGTACCTGCGGCTGATAAAGACATTGTTCGTATTTATAACAACTACAACAAGAAAAAATTCAACATTATGTTGTCTACTAAAGTTGTGGCAGTTGAAGCTAAAGATGACGGTTTATACGTAACATTTGAAGGTAAGAAAGCACCTAAAGAGCAAGTTCGTTACGACAAAATTTTAGTGGCTGTTGGTCGTAAACCAAATGGTCACTTAGTTGCTGCAGATAAAGCTGGTGTCAATGTTGATGAGCGTGGTTTCATTAACGTTTCTAAAGAAATGCGTACTAATGTTCCGCATATCTTCGCTATTGGTGATGTTGTTGGTCAGCCTATGCTTGCTCATAAAGCTGTACATGAAGCGCATTGTGCGGCAGAAGTTATCTCTGGCAAAAAGCATGAGTTTGACCCACGCTGTATTCCGTCAATTGCTTATACTGATCCAGAAATGGCTTGGGTTGGTGTTACCGAGCGTGAAGCGAAAGAGCAAGGCTTAAACATTGAAGTAGCAAACTTCCCATGGGCCGCTTCTGGCCGTGCAATTGCCTCAGCACGTACCGAAGGCAAAACTAAGATGATCTTTGAAAAAGATACAGGTCGTGTTTTAGGTGGTGCTATCGTCGGTATCAATGCTGGTGAAATGCTTGGCGAAATCTGTTTAGCCGTTGAAATGGGCGCAGATGCTGAAGATGTTGGTTTAACAATTCACGCTCACCCTACGTTGAATGAATCAATTGGTTTAGCCGCTGAAATCTTCGAAGGTTCAATTACTGATTTACCTAATCCTAAGGCAGTAAAGAAGAAAAAGTAAGCGGAAAATAAAGAGCCAATTGCTCTACATTACGCTTTAAATAAAGCCAACTATAAGAGATTATGGTTGGCTTTTTTATTGTCTTTTTTATTGTCTTTTTTATTGTCTTTTTTTACTCATAAAATAGGCTAAATTAGGAGAGGCATATAATAGCATATATGGTATAAGCTTAAATATGTAACCAAGTGTGCACTAAGCTTTTTCGTTATAGAGATCTGCTTTATACTTGCAACACAATAAGTGCATTTTGAGATTACCTTTGAAATTTTTTAGCAAAAAAATAATTACTATTTCTACCTCACTGTTGATGCTTAATGCTTGCATGTCAACCGAAAACAAGCCCAAAACCATTAACAGCTCAGCAGTAAAACAAACTATAAAAGCAAATCAACCAAGTCGTGCTCAAAATCAGTTTTTATCACAACAACAAGCATTCAAGCGCTCTGAACGTGTATCAAATGTGGCATACCAACTTGGTTTTAAACTAACAGGCGAGGAGTATTTTTCTGCTAGCTCAACCATTAATTTTGATCTTAAAGATACCAAAACGCCACTTACCCTTGACTTAAACCAAGCTCAGCTCACAAGCCTTATCATTAACGGGATCCCCCTAAATACCGAGCAACTAACGCAAAGCTACAATAACTGGTTTATCACCCTTGATAACAGTAAGCTTATTCAAGGAAAAAATACGATTACCGTTAACTTTATCCGTAAACACAGCACCAATGGTGAAGGTTTACATAGGTTTGAAGATCCCGTTGACGGAAAAGTATATCTATACTCTCATTTTGAGCCTGCCGCAGCACAACAGATGTTCGCCCTATTTGATCAACCCGATCTAAAAGCGACCTTTGAAATGACTGTTTCAGCGCCGAATAGCTGGACGGTATTTTCTGCCACTAAAGAAGCAACAAAAACACCGCAAGGCGAAAATACCCTCTGGAACTTTCCTAAAAGCATAAAACTAAGTCCTTATAACTTTTCACTTCACGCTGGGCCATATAAGATGTGGCAAGATAACACTGGCAAGTACCCTTTACGCTTGTTCGCACGCCAATCTGTTGCCAACCAAATCACGCCAAGTCATTGGTTTACCTACACCAAACAAGGTTTCGAGTTTTTTGATGATTACTTTGGCATTGACTATCCCTTTAAAAAATATGATCAAGTACTAGTACCCGATTTTCTTTATGGTGCAATGGAAAACGCAGCGGCGGTAACCTTCTCTGAAGGTAGATTTCTTACCAATGGTGAAATGAGTCAAAGCCATAGACAAAGTTTAGCCAGCGTTATCATGCACGAAATGGCGCACCAATGGTTTGGAAATCTAGCAACTATGAAGTGGTGGAATGGTTTATGGCTCAATGAAAGCTTTGCTGCTTTTATGGCAACACTTGCCACCGCAGAAGCAACTGAATTTAAGGGAGCATGGCGAAGTTTCTATGCTCATGGCAAGCAAAGCGCTTATCGAGCTGATCAAAGTGTTACCACCCACCCTATTGAAGTGCCTGTACCTTCAACAGCCAATGCTTTTGACAACATAGATGCTATTACTTATTCAAAGGGCGCATCGGTATTAAATCAATTACGTTATTTGTTGGGTAAAGAGGTTTTCCAACAAGGTATTCATAATTACCTCAGTAGCAATGCTTATCAAAATGCTACCCTAGATGATTTTATTGATAGTCTTGCTAAAGCAAGCAACCGTGATTTATCCATTTGGCAACAACAGTGGTTATATCAAGCAGGCGTAAATACCATCACCGCTAATTTTCAATGCCAGCAAGGTAAAATAACCGCATTTGAGTTGTTGCAACAAGCTGATAAAAGCCAACCAACATTGCGTGAGCAAAAAATACAAATAGCCTTATTTAAATCACTCAACCCTGGCTTTAAATTACTTAATAAAGTAGCCGTATCATACCAGGGAGCAAATACTCAAGTTGCCGAGCTTATCGGGACGACCTGCCCTGATTTAGTCTATCCAAATTATCAGGATTGGGCTTTTGTTAAAGTTAATCTAGATAACAAATCATTTGCTACTGCGCAAAAAAGCTTAGCACAAATTCAAGATCCACTACTGCGCTCTATGCTATGGCAAAGCCTGTGGGATAGCGTTAGAAATGGTCAACTACCATTAAATGAATATCTTTCTGTAGCATTAAATAATGCGCCTTTGGAGCAAGATTACACTACGTTAGGGCAAGTATTAGGACACCTTTCTTCTGCGACTGCTTATCTTAATAAAGGGATAGGTAGCCAGAATGACTACACAAGAGATGTTGCCGGTCAATTAGAGGAAATATCGTGGCAGAGTACGCTTGCCCATAGTGACTCTAAAAAAATGCAACGTCGCTGGTTCACATATTACCTGCACTTAGCACATTCAAAGGCGGCGTTAGATAACTTGTATAAGCTACTTACAGGCCAGCATTCACTTGAAAATTTAGAGATCAGTCAAGACATTCGCTGGAATATAATTGCTCAACTTAGCCGATATCAGCACAAGCAAGCGAGTAAATTAATTGCACAAGAACTTAAACGAGATAACTCTGATACAGGCGAAAAATCAGCAATCTATGCGCAGGTAATCGCCCCAAGTGCAAAAGTAAAATCGGCATGGCTAGCTAAAATTCAACAACAAGATAGCCCATTGCCTTTTTCAAAGTTACGAACGGCCATGTCTGCACTTTACCCTAGCGAACAAAATAGTTTGAACGAGCAAAGTGCCATTGAGCGCATGAATAGTTTAGTGACTATCGATAATAATAATGGCCCTGTATTTATGCGCAGTTACGCCAACTTAATTCCTGCAACCTGTAGCGATGAAAGTGTTGTAAGGTTAGCTAAAGCGGTAAATGAACTTACTACATTATCTGCTGGTACTAAGCGTACTTTACTCATTAAACAACAAGAAGATAATCGCTGCTTGATGATTAAAAACAATATGAGCCATTAATACTTTATATAAGCAAGGAATGCAGGCAAGGTAGAACTCACCATTCCTTGCCTGTAAAGCGTTAACCACTAAACTTAAGGAAGCAGTTGCTTAAAAGGAAAGCTCATGTCTTACTCTTCACGCTATTTGTCCTATTTAATTGTATTTTTCTTTATTAGCCTAAGCGCATGCACTACCAAGGATAATAAATCTGAAACGGCCACTCAGTGGGATTTTGATCACCAAGTGCAATTTAAACAAACACAGCTCAGCGCAAACAGTTATTTATTAGAAATAATTCCCAACCAAAAGGTTAGTTTTGAACGATTATCCGTATTTTTAATCAGAAAATCTTTTAACCTCTGTCAGCATTACAATTATAAGCTTGAGATAATGCAAGGCATTGAAGGTTTTGATGATAAAAGAGCTATGCCTAACTATATTCATCCTTCTCTTATTGCCAAAGTTACATGTAAATAAAGTAATACCAATTTTTCTCAATTAAACTCGGTGTAAAACAGTCCAAAAAAAAGAGCTACTATTCTCATAGTAACTCTTTTCACTAATCTAAATTGACTAGGTAAACTGCACTAGCTTAGCTAGGGTCAGCAATCTTCACAGCTTCTACTTTAGAGGTCATAGCTTCTGTTGGTGGCGTAAAGCGAGTTAAGTCGATGCCTTCTACCGCAGCAGTATACTCAGCCATAGTAGGGAAACGACCTAGTACTGTTGAAAGTACAACAAGTGGCGTTGAGCCTAGTAGAGACTCACCTTTTTTCTCAGCAGTATCAGCTACAACACGGCCTTGGAATAAACGAGTAGAAGTAGCAATTACTGTATCACCAGGCTCTGCTTTTTCTTGGTTACCCATACATAAGTTACAACCAGGGCGTTCTAGGTATAAAATGTTTTCATATTTAGTACGTGCTTCGCCTTTAGGGTTAGCATCATCAAATACGAAACCAGAGTACTTCTCTAAAATATCCCAATCGCCTTCAGCTTTAAGCTCATCAACAATGTTATATGTTGGTGGCGCAACAACTAATGGCGCTTTAAATTCAATTGTGCCATTTAATTTTTCAAGGTTACGTAACATTTGAGCAACGATTTGCATATCACCTTTATGTACCATACAAGAGCCGATAAAGCCTAAATCAACTGGCTTGCCATCGTAATATGAAACAGGGCGAATAACGTCATGGGTATAACGCTTAGATACGTCTTCATTGTTTACATCTGGATCAGCAATCATTGGCTCAGAAATCGCGTCTAAATCAATTAATACTTCAGCGTAGTATTTCGCGTTTTCATCTGGGGCTAATGCTGGTTGCTCACCAGATTTGATACCTGCGATACGTTCGTCAGCTAACTTGATTAAGCCAGACAACATACCTGCTTCGTTTTCCATACCCTTGTCGATCATGATTTGGATACGGCTCTTAGCAAGTTCAATTGACTTAACCAATGTTTCATCATTTGAAATACAGATTGAAGCCTTAGCTTTCATTTCTGCAGACCAGTCAGTGAAGGTAAACGCTTGGTCTGCTAATAAAGTACCAATATGCACTTCAATAATGCGACCTTGGAATACGTTCTCACCGTCAAATTGCTTAAGCATTTGTGCTTGAGTCGCGTGTACTATGTCACGAAAATCCATATGGTCAGCCATTTTCCCTTTAAAGGTAACTTTTACTGACTCAGGAATTGGCATTGCTGATTCACCTGTTGCAAGTGCGATTGCAACTGTACCTGAATCGGCACCGAACGCTACACCTTTAGACATACGAGTATGTGAATCACCACCAATGATAATAGCGCGGTCATCAATAGTAATATCGTTTAAAACTTTGTGAATAACGTCAGTCATTGAGTGGTAAACGCCTTTCGGGTCACGTGCAGTGATAACACCAAATGCGTTCATGAATGCCATTAATTTAGGCGTGTTTGCTTTCGCTTTGCTGTCCCATACAGACGCTGTATGACAACCAGATTGGAATGCACCGTCAACAATTGGAGAAATTGTTGACGCCGCCATTGCCTCTAATTCTTGGCAGGTCATAGGGCCAGTTGTATCTTGAGAACCTACGATGTTAACTTTAACACGTACGTTTGAACCTGCGTGTAGTGGCGCTTCTGATGAAACACCTACAGCGTTACGGTTAAAGATTTTCTCAACCGCTGTTAAACCTTGGTTTTCAACAGAAATTTCTTTTGATGGCGCATAAACTTGCGCAGCTTCAACACCTAACGCTTCTGCTGCGAAAGTTTGTAGTTTCTTACCAAATGTAACCGCGTAAGAACCACCCGCCTTCATGAACTCTAGTTTTTGTGGTGTAAATGCAGAAGAGATATCAGCTAGCTCTTTATCAGCGTTGAATAACTTCTTCGCTATAGTGTCGATAGTTAATACTGTACCTGTTGCAACAGAGTATGCTTCTTCTAATACTGGGTCGCCATTTGCGTCAGTTACTGTGTTACCGTCAGCATCTACTTTCTTCACCCAGTTTTTAAGGTCAAGACCGATACCACCAGTTACATCAACTGTCGTTAAGAAAATTGGTGCGATACCGTTAGTACCAGCAACAACTGGTGCAATATTGATAAATGGAACATATGGAGAAGCTTGCTCACCTGCCCAAAGTGCTACGTTGTTTACGCCTGACATACGTGATGAACCAACACCCATAGTACCTTTTTCAGCTACAAGCATGACTTTCGCATCTGGATGTTGCTTTTGAAGTTCAACGATTTCTTGCTGTGCTTCAGGAGAAATCATGCACTGGCCATGTAATTCACGGTCAGCACGAGAGTGAGATTGGTGACCTGGAGAAAGTAAATCAGTTGAGATATCACCCACACCAGCAACGTAAGTTACAACTTCAACTTTTTCTGCAACGTCTGGTAATTTTGTGAAGAATTCAGCTTTTGCGTAGCTTGCTAAAATGTCTTTTGCAACGGCGTTGCCTGCTTGGAAAGCGTCCGCTAAACGGCTAGTATCAGCATCGTATAAGAATACTTGTGTTTTTAATACGTCAGCTGCTGGTGCAGAAACAGCTGTGTCATCGCTTAATGCAAGGTCAAGTAGCACTTCAATTGAAGGCCCACCTTTCATATGTGATAGTAATTCAAAAGCAAAATCAGGCGTAATTTCTGCAACAGTTTCCTGACCCAAAATGATCTCTTTTAAGAATTTTGCTTTTACGCCAGCAGCACTAGTTGTACCTGGAAGCGTGTTATAAATGAAGAAGTTTAAAGAATCTTCACGATATGCGTTGTCATTATCTTTAATTTGTTCGATGATTTCCGCTAATAAATCAGCGCTATCAATAGGCTTTGGTGCTAAACCAAGCTCTTCTTTACGGTTTTTAATCTCCGCTAAATATTCTGAATACAGGCTCATTTAATACTCTCTCTAACTTGTAAATACGGTAGGAAAAATTCTTGCACATTTTACCTGATTTTCAAGCTATAACGAATCATTTGTTCAAATAAGCACTATTCATAAAAACTATAGCAGATAGAAAGTGCAGTTATATTGGTTATATTACATTGCGAATTACAATGAAATCACACAGTTCACCATACAAAAACATCTTTCACTACAAGGTGTTAAATAGTAAGAGCATCTAAATCTATGCAAACTTGGAACTAAAATAGAGTGACTTTAGCAAATGTGAAATACGCCCCGCTTCTGAAAATAACTTTATCCCAACTTATTTTGAAAACTGGCAATTTTAACATCTTAAGCTACCATTTTAAGCAACCTAAAGTGTTAACTTTTAATCAAGCAAAATCTTAAGCTAAAGCGAAGAGTTTTCGACAATATTAAGAAACCACAAATAGCACACTAGTAAATTAGTCGTATAGATGAAAAAACAAAAACGCACAAATCATTGATAACAAAAAACTATAAACAAAATAAATACCAACAATAAATTTAACAACTAATTATAAATAACAAAAAATGTCGACAATACTGTATAATCAAGATGAATTTTTAATCCTAGATACTTAAAAGCTTTGTCTTAAATTGACTCTAATTTAACCGAGTCTTCCTTAAAAGTGACTAGTGTCTCCAATAAAAAGGTGAATGTCGTGCTTCAAGAATATCGTAACCATGTCGCAGAGCGTGCTGCAGAAGGTATTGTGCCTAAGCCGCTTGATGCTGAGCAAGTCGCTCAACTCGTTGAATTAATTAAAAACCCACCAGCAGGTGAAGAAGCGTTTTTGTTAGAACTACTTGCAGATCGCATTCCACCGGGTGTTGATGACGCTGCTTATGTTAAAGCAGGCTTTTTAGCTGCAATTGCTAAAGGTGAAGCAACGTCTCCAATCATTGATGCACCTCGCGCCGTTGAATTACTAGGTACTATGCTGGGTGGTTACAACATCGAACCAATGATTAACGAATTAGATGGCGAACATGCAGAAATCGCCGTTGAAGGTTTATCAAAAACCTTATTAATGTTCGATGCATTTCACGACGTAAAAGATAAAGCCGATGCCGGTAATGCTGCTGCTAAGAAAGTATTAGAATCATGGGCAGCTGGAGAATGGTTTACTAACAAACCAAAAGTTGCGACAAAAATTACAGTGAAAGTATTTAAAGTTCCCGGCGAAACTAACACTGATGACTTATCACCAGCACCTGATGCTTGGTCTCGTCCTGACATTCCACTACATGCTAAAGCAATGCTTAAAATTAGCCGTGATGGTATCAACCCAGATGATGACGGCAGTGTTGGTCCAATCGCTCAAATTGAAGAATTACAAAAAGACGGTATCCCACTAGCTTATGTTGGTGACGTTGTGGGTACTGGATCTTCACGAAAATCTGCAACTAACTCTGTTTTATGGTTTATGGGTGATGATATTCCCCATGTGCCAAACAAACGTGGTGGTGGTGTCTGTTTAGGCGGTAAAATTGCGCCTATCTTCTACAACACGATGGAAGACTCAGGTGCATTACCGATTGAATTAGACGTTCAAAAAATGCATATGGGCGATGTAATTGACATTTATCCTTATGAAGGTGTTGTTAAAAATGCTGCTGGTGAAGTGGTTTCTGAATTTGAACTTAGCCCAGTATTATTAGATGAAGTACGTGCCGGTGGCCGTATTCCATTAATCATAGGCCGTGGCTTAACAGGTCGCGCTCGTGAAGCATTAGGTCTTGGCGAAACTGATTTATTCAGCAAACCTGTTGATGTTGCTGATACTGGCAAAGGTTTTACCTTAGCTCAGAAAATGGTTGGTAAGGCATGTGGGGTTGAAGGGATTCGCGCTGGTCAATACTGTGAACCTAAAATGACTACTGTTGGCTCTCAAGATACTACAGGCCCAATGACCCGTGACGAGCTTAAAGATTTAGCTTGTTTAGGATTCTCTGCTGATTTAACGATGCAGTCTTTCTGTCATACATCAGCCTACCCTAAGCCAGTAGATGTTGTTACCCATCATACTTTACCTGACTTTATGATGAACCGTGGCGGTGTTTCACTTCGCCCAGGTGACGGTGTAATTCATTCATGGCTAAACCGTATGTTATTACCTGATACCGTAGGTACTGGTGGTGATTCTCATACTCGCTTCCCATTAGGTATTTCATTCCCTGCAGGTTCTGGTTTAGTTGCTTTTGCTGCTGCAACGGGTGTTATGCCACTTGATATGCCGGAATCAGTGTTAGTACGCTTTAAAGGTGAAATGCAACCGGGTATTACCTTACGTGATTTAGTTCATGCCATTCCTTATACAGCCATTAAAGAAGGTTTATTAACGGTAGAAAAAGCAGGTAAAGTTAATGAGTTTTCTGGTCGAGTACTGGAGATCGAAGGCCTTAAAGGTTTAACGGTTGAGCAAGCATTCGAATTATCTGATGCCTCTGCTGAGCGCTCCGCTGCAGGTTGTTCAATCAAACTTGAAGAAGACGCCGTTGCTGAGTACTTAAACTCTAATATTGTTATGCTTAAGTGGATGATCAGCGAAGGTTATGGCGATGTCCGTACCATTACTCGTCGTATTAAAGGCATGGAAGCGTGGTTAGCAAATCCATCACTTATGTCAGCTGATAGCGATGCTGAATACGCTCACATTATTGAAATTGATTTAAACGAAATCAAAGAGCCGATCGTATGTTGTCCAAATGATCCTGATGATGCCAAGTTATTATCAGAAGTTTCTGGCGTTGATGTTGATGAAGTATTTATTGGTTCATGTATGACAAATATTGGTCATTTCCGTGCAGCGGGCAAACTTATCGAAAACTTTGGTGGCGCATTACCAACTCGCATGTGGGTTACGCCGCCAACGAAAATGGATAGCGCTCAGTTAAGTGATGAAGGTTACTTTAACATTTACGGTAAAGCGGGTGCTCGTGTTGAAACGCCAGGTTGTTCATTATGTATGGGTAACCAAGCACGTGTAGGCGATAATACAACCGTATTATCAACATCAACACGTAACTTCCCAAATCGTTTAGGTACTGGTGCTAATGTTTACCTTACTTCAGCTGAGCTAGCGGGGGTTGGTGCCATCTTAGGTAAACTACCTAGCCCTGCTGAGTACATGGAGTATGCTTCTCAAATTGATGCTACTGCTGCAGATACTTATCGTTATTTGAACTTTGATAAAATGGAACAGTACTCAAAGAAAGCTGATGAAGTAATCTTGCAGGTTGAAGCTTAATTCGCTGATGGTTCACTGCTAGTTACTTACTGCTTAATGCAGTAATAACGTCAATTTTAAAACGCCACTTTTTAGTGGCGTTTTTGTTTTATCGATCCTAATACCAATCGGCATAATGATTTGGTCACTTAGCGAGAATTCAATGGCTTATAGGTAAGGCATTGATTGAAGGTAATGGTTATTCCCTTATCAAAATCAATAACGCTGCATATAAGCCATTGGAACTCGCCCTTTGGGGACTCAGATGCGACATGATAACGGCATAATGTTTGTTTGATGTAGAATAACTATACCTTCTCAAACATTATTTGTTCTAATATCGCACCTGTAGTCCTAAGTGACTATATCTTTATGTCGAATGGTATAACAGGTGAAATTGGTGTTATTAGTTTACAAACCGATACTTTCACCGACGGGCTGAACATTGCTTAACCCCATGAGATTATATATTCTTGCAGCACTCAAAAACTTAGCTGCTTTTTTCTTGTCGCATAGCGAATATAGTAGCTATATCATTAAGAGAACTTTATGAAAAAGACACTTATCCTCGCCGCAGTATCGCTAGCGGCCACGGTAAATGCCGCCACAGGCGAAATATTTACCGTTGAAAAACTAAACCAGTTAAATCAATTGCATGATGTCAGTGTTTCACCAAAAGGTGAAAGTTTAATTTATGGTCTAAAAAAAGGCTCTTCATCAAAAGACAACCACTTATACCGTCAAGATATTAAAACAGGTAAGGTTACTCAATTAACTAACCATGCCAAATCTGAACACAATGTTGTTTGGGCCGATGATGGTCAGTCAATTTACTTTTTATCATCGCGCAGTGGTAGTTCACAAATTTGGCAATTGCCATTAAGTGGCGGTGAGGCAGTACAAATATCTGATTTATCCTTAGACATCAATGGCTTTCAGTTATCTAAAAACGGCCAAGTATTTGCTCTCTCTTTAACCGTTAAGCCGGGTTGCGAAACATTAACTTGTACTAATAAAGCTCGCAAAGCTGACAAAGAAAAGAAATACAATATTCGCGCTTACGACGAACTGATGGTGCGTCACTGGGATGTATGGTCAACGGAATATAAAGAGCACTTATTTGTTGCCAGAAAAAATAAGCAAGGTCAGATCACAAAAGCCAATGATATTATGGTCAACTGGAGCAGCGATATTGCCGGCATTAGCCAGGTAGCACTTCACCCTGAAGGCAAGTCATTGGTTTTCTCAGCAAAAGATTCATCTACAAAAGCAGCAGCCCGTGAACATGCGTGGAATACTAATTTTGATTTATTTGAAGTTGATTTAATCAAAGCCGCTAAACAAGGTTCCTACGATTTAGTTAACATTACCGCTAAAAATAAGGCTTGGGATGCCCAACCCGTTTATTCATCTAATGGTAGATACCTTGCCTATAAAGCGATGAAAACTCCTGGCTATGAAGCTGATAAATTTACCATACAACTTCGCGACAATAGAACAGGTAAAACACGCAGTGTTGCGGAGCAATGGGATCGCTCAGTAAGCACCATGCGTTTTGCTCAAGATAACAACACACTGATTGTTACCGCCCAAGATGTTGGACAAAAAAGTATTTTTGCTATTAAGCCTGAATTTAGTGAAGTACAAAAAGTATATAGCACAGGTTCAAATGGCGACATAAGCACATATGGTGACAAGGTTTACTTCACCCGCCACACCTTAGGTGCTCCGAAAGATATTTTCTCTATAAGTAAGAGTGGCAATGGTATTAAGCAGTTAACAGATATTAATAAAAATAAGTTAGCTGATATCAACTTTGCTGACTTTGAGCAATTTAGCTTTAAAGGTTGGAATAATGAAAAGGTACACGGTTACTGGTTAAAACCTGCTAACTTTGAGCAAGGTAAAAAGTACCCTATCGCCTTTTTAGTACATGGTGGCCCGCAAGGTAGCTTTGGCAATATGTTCCATTACCGCTGGAATGCTCAATTATGGGCGGCACAGGGTTACGGTGTTGTTATGGTAGATTTCCATGGTTCAACGGGCTATGGGCAAGAATTTACTCACTCTATTAGCCGTGATTGGGGTGGTAAGCCACTAGAAGATTTACAAAAAGGCCTAGACTTTATTGTTAAAGATCAGCCTTGGTTAGATCGAGATAATGCCTGTGCTTTAGGCGCATCTTACGGCGGTTACATGATGAACTGGATTGCAGGTAACTGGTCTGACGGCTTTAACTGTTTAATCAACCATGCAGGCCTATATGATATGCCAAGTTTTTATCAATCAACTGAAGAGTTATGGTTCCCAGAATATGATATGGGGGGCTCTTCATGGGGTAAAGAAGCAGGTAAAGATAAAGGTAAAATCAGCATCGACTATACTAAATTCAACCCTGCAGCCTATGTAAATAACTGGAAAACACCTATGTTGGTTATACAGGGCGAGCTAGATTATCGCGTACCTTACGCGCAAAGCTTAGGTGCATTCACTACTTTACAGCGCAAAGGTATTGATAGCCGTTTAGTGATGTTCCCTGATGAAGATCACCATATTCGCAAACCTGACAATCTAGTTGTTTGGTATGATGAAGTATTCAAATGGTTAGAGAAATATACTAACAAGCAATAGATTAACTCTTGTTAATAAGTTAATCGTTAAATAAAGCGCCACCAATGATTAAATTGAGTGGCGTTTTTTAATAGTACCTGAGCACTGTGCAACTAAATCAGGACACTTTGCTTAAAGAATTTTGTTCATATTCTACTGGCGACAGATCACCATTCGCAGTATAAAGCCTTTCTAAACTCTAATAACGCACATACACTCGAATATCATAATTAGCCAATAATGCGGCAAGAGTATAAGTCCATCAACACGCTATAACCAACAATGCCGGTAAACATAATAGCGGCGAGTTGACGGTCTTGATTCATAAAAAACGACTTGAGCTGTTTTATCCGTAATCAAAATTTACCTTTAATAATCTATTGTTCAGATTAAGTGCTGAGTTCATTATCTGAAATCATAGATGTCATTGATCTAACAGGAATAAAAGTAAGTATAGCAGTGAAAAAAATTTATGATGTTGTATTGAGAAGCAGGGAGAGAAAGAGTGATGGTTCTGCTTAATGTTTACTTTTTTTCTTTGGCAATTCATAACTACCACGCCTAGCAATAATTTTAGCGATTACGCCTTCATCAATTGCTTTTGCTAACGTTGCAGAAAAACTACCTGCATATTGCTTTATCGAACTGTTCTTAGAAATGGCGATGTAGCTTTTTACTGTTTTATTATAAGCATAATTGGCGATAGAAAATTGTTGATAGTCTTGTTTTGAAACCAAGGGGAGAACAGACTCCTCTCTTTCTAAAAAAGTATCAATACGGCCTTTCAATAACATGTTCACCATTTGCTCTCTCGAGGTTAATTCGATTTTATTTATGTTTGTATCGGTATCAAATGGCTCAAAATAAGCAGACCCCCTGAGAGTGCCAATAGTGAGATCTTTTAAATCACTATACTCATTTATGGAAAAATTATGTTTGCTTAAAGTATAAAATTTTAATGGCGATGTTTGCTCAAGGTAAGGAGGCTCGATAAATAACAAATCTTGTTCTCGTTCAGGTAATTTTAGTAAACCGAAAATCATATCGGCACTGCCTAATTTCACCAAAGCCAAACAACGGGCAAAGGGACATCTAATAAAAGTAATATTTAAATTTGCAGATTTAGCCAGTAACTTAGCGACATCAATGAACTCACCCACGAATTCGCCTTGCACTAAAGTGGCAAATGGTGGCTCAAGAAATACAGCGACTTTTAAGTCGTCCTTCGCAGTAGATGCAGGAGAATAGCATGTAAAAAAAATAACCAACAATAATACTAACGGTTTTTTCATAGCAATTGCATACACGATAAATTGAGCGTTATACCTCTCATTATAACTAACTTTTTACTATGTTTTCCGTAAACAAACATTACTATAAGTTCAGGAGATAGAATTAAAAAAGCTCTTTAATCACTTCTATAGAGTTAATACGAACTTTTAGGCTACCGCACCAGTTGGCTTTTTAGTGCGTTTTTTAAATGCTCTTCTACCTCGCTTAGGTTTAAAGGCCACTTTGGGTAAACCAGTAAACTGCTGTTCGCTAGACCCATTTACCATTTCAACAACCGTACTAACCAAGGGGTTCATAAAGCTTAAATAGCTTGCACTTTTATGGCTAATCGCTGTTAAACTCGCCTCCCACTGTGCGGTCATATCCGGTAAAGTGGCTTGTAACGGTAAAGCATTAACAAGTGCCACCCCCGTTTCAGTGGCAATGATTTTTTTACCTTGCCTTGATAAAAAGCCACGTTTAAAGAGTAAATCAATAATACCTGCTCGTGTGGCGTCTGTGCCTAAGCCATCGGTATCTCTTAATATTTTTTTTATCTCTTTATCTTGCACAAAACGAGCTATGCCTGTCATTGCACTGAGTAAACTGGCATCAGTGAAAGAGTCCGGCGGTGTGGTGTGTTTTTCAACCACTTCTCCGCTTTGACAATAGAGCTCTTGGCCTTGATACAGCTCAGGTAAAGACTCCTTCGCGGCATTTTCTGAGCTTGTTTTAGTGGAAAAAAGTACTTTCCAGCCCTGCTCTTGTACATGCTTAGCACTTGCATTAAACACTCCGCCTTCAATAGTTATCAACACCTTAGTGTGGGTGTATTTATGCACAGGATAAAATTGTGCTAAATATTGGCGAACAATCAAGCTATAAACATTTTTTTCGAAAGGGTTTAACGTGATGTTATTGGCAGACTTTTCCGTCGGGATAATGGCATGGTGAGCGGTAACTTTTTTGCTATTCCACGCTTTTGTCTTTATTGTACTATCAGCCGATTTGGCCTGTAGTGCGCAGGGTAAGTTTGATTCCTTTAGCATAGCAATAATACTAGGTGCTTGATTAAACTGCTCTGCTGGTAAATAGCGACAATCAGAGCGAGGATAAGTAATAAGCTTATGTTTTTCATATAAAGCTTGGCAAACATCAAGCACCAGTTTCGCATTCATCGAAAATTGTTTCGCGGCGGCAATTTGTAAATTAGATAAATTAAAAGGCAGGGGCTGACTTTGCTGCTTTTGCTCATTATCGACCTTGGTCACTTTCGCTTTTTTAGCCGATATTCTTGCTGCAACATTTTCAGCAAGTCCTTTAACTAATACTCGTCCTTCATCATCACAATACTGCTGACAAGCTTCACTGGGTTGCCAATTAGCTGTAAAAACGCCCTTACCTTCATCATGTGATTGCTCATTTAAATGTGCAAGCACTTGATAAAAAGGTTTACTGACAAATTTAGCTATTTCTTGCTCTCGCCTTACCACTAATCCTAATACCGGTGTTTGTACTCGACCCACTGACAATACATTATGGTAACCACTCTTCTGCCCTTGAAGGGTATAAGCCCGTGTTAGGTTGATGCCATAAAGCCAATCGGCACGAGAGCGCGCAAGAGCCGAAATAGAAAGCGGCATAAACTCTTGATTACTTTTAAGGTTTTTAAGGGCTCGTTTCACTGCCGAAATATTTAAATCATTAATGAGTAAGCGCTTTATATTTGCTTTTTTGCTAGCCGTTACTTTGAAGTAATCAATAAGCTCATCCACTAATAATTGCCCTTCACGGTCAGGGTCTCCAGCATGGATAATAGTATCGGCTTGTTTAACGAGTTTTCTTAAAGCACCAAGTTGCTCTCTTGTTCTAGCAATAGGCTTTAACTGCCACTGCTCAGGCACTATGGGCAAGGTTTCCATAGACCACTTTTTAAGGTTAGCATCATAATCTTGCGGATCCGCTTGCGCTAAAACATGCCCTACACACCAACTGACAATATCGCCATTAGCAACTTCTATATGGGTTTTATGCTTTTTATGTGGCTTAGGTAGTGCCGCAGCAATGGCTCGACCTAAACTGGGCTTTTCTGCAATGTATAATTTCAACTGTATTCAACGTACTTATCATTTATAGTTAAAGCATAGCTAAACACTGTTTTTATGTACAGTTAATTTTGGCGATTTTAGTTTTTTACTGGCTTTAACTTTTCTTGCACCTTTTTCATATGTTCACGAAAGCTTTTATCGAACTTACTCTCACCACAGTTAAATGTAGAGCTAGAGCCTTCAACAGGGCTACCTAAAAACTGTTCCCGTTCAATAGTACAAACGCCGTTATCATATTTGGTGATTGATATACTGTCAGACATTTTAGTGGTGTTTTTTTCTCGTTCTTGAGCAGGCGTTAATTGTTTTTCAGAATGAGGAACAGGAATTTGCTCACCATGCATCACCGAGGGTGATCGAAATTGCTGCAATTGTGATAATTCTTCGCTTACAATTCTATCATTTATTGAGTTTCGCAATTTATCAAGTTGCTTATAGGCCGAAAAGCTCACCGGTGCTTTTGTATTTTTCTCTGATGTTTGCCTAGCCTTTTGAACAGACAGTGAGGCAGAATTTAGACGTTTTTTTACCTTTACTTCTTTTACCTCTGCTAACGTCTTTACCGCTTGCTCATTCTCTTTGCTCACCTGTGCTTGTTTAGGTTGTTGAATGACTTTTTTTTCAATAACTTTCGCAATTAAAGGCTTAGGCTTCTCTATTGTTACAGGTTTTTTATAAAGATAACTTCTAATGGCCTTTTGTCTGTCTGTAACTGACTTTTGTAATGGTTTTGTTGCAATAGAGCTTAAGAAGAAAAACAGTATTAAATGTATAAGTACAGAAATAAGTATTGTTAGGCCATACTTTTTCACTACATGCTTTTTTTCCTTATCCGCCTTTAATGATTGTCTTTCAACGACGACGTTATCTAGAACACAGTCATCTATATCACAGTCATTAATAGCGCTGTCATCTATAGCAAATCCATTCGACACGAAAAACATAACACTTTTTTAACATTAGGTGCTTAATAGACCGTGAAATTAAAATTAGGTTCATCACAATCAGTAAAATATCGCACCATAATAGAGCGTTAACACTAATAAGAAGCAACAACAGAACGAAGCCTCAAATTAAACCATTGAAAAATAACAACTATTTATTTTGGTTTATTTTTTGCTAAATGATAGTTAAAAGGAAATTATTATCATTTCCTATTGTTTATTAACTGTTATAGGGCTCCTCTATGCTGTTTGGCCGTAAAAATAGAAAACCAATTACCATTCCAGATAAAAAAGTAGATAAGTGGCATTACACCACTTGTAACTACTGCTCTACAGGCTGCTCAATTGAAATAGGGCTTAATGAAAAGAAAGAGATTGTTACTACCAGAGGCCATGCTGGTGCCAATGTTAATCGCGGTAAGTTATGTATTAAGGGCTTATTAGAGCATGAATTATTCGACAGTGCTGGTCGCGGTACGCAACCATTAATTCGAGCACAACATTTTGAAGCGTTTAAAGAAACGAGTTGGCAACAAGCACTAGATTGTAGCGCTGATAAAATTAAATCCATTCAAGAACAATATGGACGTGATGCTTTTGCTATTGTATCAACAGGGCAATTGCTTACTGAAGAATTCTACACTTTAGGAAAACTTGCTAGAGGTTGTATTGGCACCAATAACTATGATGGTAACACTACCTTGTGTATGGCCTCTGCTGTGAGTGGCTATAAGCGCTCATTTGGCGCCGATGGTCCTCCGGGTTGCTATGATGATTTTGAGCATACCCATTGCTTAATGGCATTTGGCTCAAATTTGCCAGAGCAGCATCCTATTATATATTGGCGATTAAAAGAGGCCTTAGAAAAACGCAAGTTTCCGCTCATTGTCGTTGACCCTAGAGTCACTATGCTTGCACAGTTTGCAGACATTCATTTACCCATAACCCCGGGAACCGATTGTGTACTGATTAACTCAATGATGCATGTCATTATTAACGAAGAGCTACAAGATCAAGCCTACATTGACGCACACACCCAGGGCTTTGATGAGATAAAAAAGCTAGTACAAGATTACAACCCCAAATCAGCTCAACACGTATGTGGCATTGATGAAGACACAATTCGAAGTGTTGCCCGCTTATACGCTAAAGCACCTGCTGCCATGAGTATTTGGACTATGGGTATCAACCAATCTACCCATGGCTCTGACGGTGTGGCTAATATTAATAACTTAAACTTAATTACCGGTAATATTGGCAAAAAAGGCGGTACAAGCTTATCAATTACAGGCCAATGTAATGCTATGGGTACTCGGGAGTGGTCTTCTTGTTCAGGACTTCCCGGCTATCGTTACTTAGAAAACGATAGTGATCGCCAAGAAATTGCGGACTTTTGGGGAATAGACCCAGAATTTTTCCCAAAAAAACGTGGTTTAGCACAAACCGATATTTTCTCCGCCATTGAAACCGGTGAAATAAAAGGTCTATGGCTGGTAGCAACTAACCCAATGACTTCTATGCCTAATACTGGCCGTATTCGAAAAATATTAGAAAAGTTAGATTTTCTCATTGTACAAGACGTTTATCGAGATGTTGAAACGAACCAGTATGCCCATGTATATTTGCCTGCGTCAGTTTGGTCAGAAAAAGAAGGCTGCCATACCAACACTGAGCGCCGCGTTAATTTAATCTCAAATATTATGCCGAGTTACGCTAACTCTAAGCCTGATTTTTGGATTTTTAACCAAATGGCAAAACGGTTTGATAATGGCAATGTTATCCATTTTCCAGATCATGCAGAAGGTGCTTTTGAAGAAATGAAGCAGCTCTCTCAAGGCAATAATGTTTACGGTAAGCAAAGAACTCTCGATATCTCAGGCATAAGTTATGAAAAGCTTATCAAGGCTCGAGGTATTCAGTGGCCTTATCGTCAGGAAGATGATGAAAAAATTGGTAGTTTAAAAGGCGATCCTCGCTTATATACAGATGGGCAATTTCAAACAAAATCAGGGAAAGCTAATTTAATCCCTGTTTATTTTTACAATAACAATGAACAACCATGTCAAGAATACCCATTTTGGCTCAATTCAGGCCGAGTTGTTGAACATTTCCATACCCGCACCCGCACCGGAAAAATAGGCAACTGTAATAAGTTTAGTCCTACACCTTATATGGAAATGAACCCCGATGCTGCTAATGAGTTAGGTGTAAAACATCAAAGCTATGTCCGCCTTACCAGCCGACGTGGTGACAGTATTGTTATGGTGCAATTAACCCAAAGAGTACCTCGCAACATGGTGTTTGTGCCCTTTCATTTTCATGACTGTGTTAACAGGTTAACGCTTGGTCTGCTAGACCCTCATTCAAGACAGCCTGCATTTAAACAAGGCTCTGTTCGCATTGAAGTATTAGATGATGCTCAACAAATTGAAGCGGCACAACTTAACGTTGAACGCCGTGAGTTCTAGCTTCTTAATACTTTTAGGTAAATATAATGAATCAAACTATCAAAAAATTTAACAAGGTTACTACCAGCACAGTAGAAACTTTTGATCCAAAAGCAGTAAATATAGCCATTGATAATATTGAGCAACAAGGGCGCTCAAGTCATTGGCAGGTACGTACCCAAGAGCAAGATTATGCTTTTTTGCCTGAGCGTGAATTAACCGCTGAAGAAGTTGCTATAGAAAATCGTTACGGCAAACGCATTGACTTAGTAGAGCTCACCGATAAGCCTAAAAATCGTTCACTTTTTATCAATGAAAACCCAGAGGTTGGCAGTAATCCCAATCGTAATAAACAACATGGTTTTTTCTTTACTGCTGATAACTGTATAGGCTGTCATGCTTGTGAAGCAGCCTGCTCTGAAAAAAATGAAAACCCTGCGCATTTAGCTTTTAGATCTGTCGGTTATGTTGAAGGTGGCTCATACCCTGACTATAAACGGATGAATATTTCTATGGCTTGTAATCACTGTGATGATCCTGTTTGTTTAAAGGGCTGCCCTACTCGCGCTTACACTAAACACGCTGAATACGGCGCAGTATTACAAGATCCTGAAACCTGTTTTGGCTGTGGTTACTGTACTTGGGTATGCCCTTACAATGCTCCGCAACTTGATCCGGTAAAAGGTCGGGTTTCAAAATGTAACATGTGTGTTGACCGATTAGAGGTAGGCTTAAAGCCAGCTTGTGTTTCTGCTTGTGTAGGTAATGCTCTTGATTTTGGTGTGATAGAAAATACACCTGAAAAAAGAGAGCAGTGTAAAACCAGTATTCCGGGTTTTCCAGATCCTGAAATTACCCATCCAAACATCCGTTTTCAACAAGTAAAAAGTTTGCCAAATGAAATGACACGTACAGATGCAACACCAGTAAAATACCACAAAGATAAACAAGGTAATTACCAGCCTGTTGTTGATCAAAAAGAAGGCGTAGCTAAGCATTGGAACTTTAATCGCTTAAATTCTCGTGAAAACCCATTGGTATTGTTTACCCTGTTTGCACAAGCAGCTTTAGGTACATTTGCTATTCCGTTTATTGGCGCTTTATTGGGTATTGACGGATTAACCAATTTTGCCAACTCAGATATGTTTTTACCTTTAACCATTACTGCATTAGCGATGACTAGCTTCGCTTTATTAATGAGTGTTACTCATCTAGGTAAGCCCATGCGTTTTTACCGCGGCTTTAACAATTTACGCTATTCACCCATGGCACGAGAAGGCTTTGGCTTAGCCATGTTCAGTGCCGGTTGTGGTTTAACCGCGCTATTTGCTTTGCCTACTAATACTTGGGTGGTTGATGTAGCTCAGCAAATGTTAGGTATAAATTTAGCGACTACTAACGACAGTTTGCCATTAAAAAGCTTAGTAACAGGCTCAGGTATCATCACACTGATAGCAGGGAGTGCAGGTTTGTTTTATATGAATAAATGTTACCAAATTAAGGCAAGACCTTTTTGGAATCACCTACAAACGGCGACCGCTTTTATCGGCAATAGTCTATCACTTGGTGCTTTAGTTTCTGGCGTTATCGTTATCACAACCTTATTAGTGATGAACGAGGCTATTGAGCAAGCAAGTTTAGTTTTTACCTGTGTATTTATCCTAGGTTTAATCATTGAAGCTGTTGGTTTAGTTATACATAATCATGACTTAAATCGCAGTGAAAATGAAGGTGGAGCAGCTCATTATGTACAATGCACTACCTTTGGTAAAACTTACTTATTACGTAATTATCTACTAGGCCTAAACATAGTGGCAGCCTGTATCTTACTAGGGTTGCAATTTGCCCAATTAGTCGGTGATAGCTTGCTGTTTGCTTGGTTAGGCTTAGCATTACTAAACTGCATTACAGCACTGATCGGTAGAGCACTTTTTTATATTTTAGTGATTCCAACTACCATGCCGGGCGCGTTCTTCTGGAAAAATAAGCGTTTTGAAGAGCATGCTCGTGATACAGGTTTAGCCGATAACCCAGCTACTGGTGTTGCACCCCTAGCTCACTAGATGAAGTAGAAGACAAAATCATGCTGAACACTATTCAAGATACGCTACACAAAAACTGCTTAATCGGCCTAAGTTACTTTGATGTGAAAGGTAATAAATTAAAGCAAAATATTCTTGCTGGTCACGTGATTAAAGTGGATAGCTCGATAGGGATCACTGTTGAGTTATCTACGAGTCAATCAGAGAGTAAAGGTATCAATGACAAAGCACATTTTATTTTACCTACCGAGCTTTCTTGTTGGTTTACTGCCCCTAAAGGTGAATATCATACTTCCCAAGTGGGTGTAAAAATCATTAACCCTGATTACTTAGTGACTTGGGATATATATCAAACCAAAAACCAAAAAGAATCTAGTTCTCAAGATGGCGAACAACAATGGTGGCAATGGCAACCAAGAGTACAAAAACCGAATGTAGGTTAAAGCTAATACAGGCTTATTCAAGGATCTTCCCTTGCTTGAATCAAGGCAAAAGTTTAACGAATAGGAGAATTGTTGCAAGTAACATCTAGATCAATATATCCTACGATAGTTCCTACCTTATTTCGTAACCCTGATATAGAATGAATTCAAGCTTGATTTAAATTCACATCAAATATGTCAAAACGCACCTTACAAACTATTTTATTACAAAAAATAACCCGTTCAAGCTTGCTCGCCTTTGTTCTATTAGCAACGTTATTATTTGCCTTTATTTTACATCAAGGCAAAGTAGCAATAGAAAAAGAAGGTGAATTTTTAACTGATATGGTGTTTGCTTCTTTATATAACTCCATGAAAAAAGGTTGGCATGAAGATGATATATCTAAAGAGATTAATAGGATAAATCAGTCATTTACCCAAGGTAATTTTCAACTGCACCGTTCAAACATAGTAAAAGAACTCTTTGGAGAACGAGCGAGTGGCTCATTAACTGCTGCTCAAGCTGAGCTATTTAACAGTGAGGGAAAGTTATTTCATAGTGAAATACTAAATGACGGTGAAATTGCTTACTCAACAACCATACTTTTTGATAAAGACTGCCTCTCCTGCCATGTAAATGCAAAAGCAGGCCAACGCGCTGGGCTATTAACGGTTATTTATCCTGTGTCTTCGGTAAAGGTCAGTATTTATAACGTTATTTTTTCCAATATTGTTATTTTTATTTTTGTGCTTGTCCTTTGCCATTATATTTATAGACACACTATTTTTAAAGAAATCCTAACGCCTCTTAATAACCTTTCAAGAAAGATTTCTGACATGGCTAAGTCTAGAGAGGTTATTGATATTTTAAGCTCTGACTCACAAGCAAAAGAAATTTCAGATATAGAACATCATTTACAAATAGAGCAGCAAAGCCTTATTCGTGCCCATGAAGAAATTAAAAAAATATCCATTACCGATTCATTAACCAAAGTAAAAAATAGAAATGTTTTAATGGATACATATGACTTTGAAGTAAGCCTACAAAAACGTCATAAAGTACCTTTTAGCATAGTATCTATTGACTTAAATTTATTCAAAGAAATTAATGATAGCTATGGCCATGACTGTGGAGATGCCGCTTTAATTCATTTTGCTAATATATTAACTAGTAAAAGCAGGTCTAGCGATACTGTGATAAGAATGGGAGGAGATGAGTTTCTCGTCTTTTTAACGGGTACTAGTCAGGAAGAAGCGCAAACATTTATCGATAAAGTTAAGCTTTCTTTATTAAGTACTCCGCTCGTTTGGTCATTCACTAAACTTACATTAAAAGCAAGCTTTGGTATAGCGGTATACGCTACAGGTACATCCGTAGATGACATGCTAAAGGAAGCAGATATGCAAATGTATCAAGACAAACAACGCCAAAAACAGCCATAGATATTCACTTTCATGTTTACATAGCTAGCTTATTTTAACTAGCTATGTCAGTTTTTTTTACATTTCCCACAATCAAAATTGTTCAAAATACAAACAGACTAGCTAATTGTTTGTTTTTCGCCTTATTTTTAAAATTTGCATAGTTTATGCATTCATAGAGCTGTTCAGTTAAGCAGTCGATCAAACCTTAACCCTGTATAAACCAATAGAGGTAAACCTTATGATCACCAAAAAACTGATACCTTTAATTCTAGCCCTTCCCTTATTCATTGCTATACAACCAGTAAAATCCGCGTTGTCTGCCTCAGACCCATTTCTTGGAGAAATAAATTATTTTGCCGGAAATTTTGCCCCAAGAGGCTGGGCATTTTGCGATGGACAATTATTACCTATTGCGTCACATACCGCATTATTTTCTTTACTAGGTACAACCTATGGAGGAGACGGTAGAACGACATTTGCCTTACCTGAAGTCAGAGGCCGAGTAGTCATTCATCAAGGTACCGGTCCCGGAATTCAACCTAAAAGCTTGGGGCAAAAATCAGGCTCAGAAAGAGTAGTATTAACAACTGGGAATTTACCAGCACACAACCATAGCTTTAACGTTTCTGTTGATAACCCAACCAGTACAACACCAACCAATAGAGCCATTGCATCAGGTGAACTTTACAGTTCAGAAGCAACAGATCGCACTCTACATACAAACACAATAGAAGCAACGGGTGGAAATGAAAGTATCAATAACTTACAGCCTAGTGTCACAGCTCGGTGCATTATTGCAATAGAAGGTATTTACCCATCTCGTCCATAGTCGCGAGTGTGAAAAACAGAGGAATAGTCATGAAAAAGATCAAAACACTACTACTAGGCAGCATTCTTACCGTATCTACTTTGGCTACCACAAATGCAGCCTTAGCTAATGAACCCTACTTGGGTGAAATAGCCTATTTTGCTGGAAACTTTGCCCCAAGGGGTTGGGCTCTTTGTGATGGTCAAATATTACCTATCAATCAATTCCAATCTTTATATTCATTATTAGGCACTACTTATGGTGGAGATGGACGAACAACCTTTGCCCTCCCTGATATGCGCGGGCGCACACTTGTTCATGCAGGTACAGGTCCTGGATTAACTCCGAGGCCTCAAGGTCAAAGGTTTGGTAGTGAAACTGTGACTATGTCAGCTGCACAAATGCCTAGTCATAATCATCCAGTGCGTACTACTTCAGATACAACCGTTGATGATACTGCCAATGGTAAAGCATTAGCTGCCGTAAAAATGTATAAATCACGCACCACGCCAAATAGGACCTTAAACAATGCCACGGTTGGCAATACAGGGGCTAGCCAGCCAATAAATACGGTACAGCCTACCTTGGCAATCAATTGCATTATCGCCATACAAGGCTTATTTCCACCAAGAAATTAGGAGTGATTAATATGAATATCAAAATATATTTGTTAATAATAATAGCAATCATCATAGGTTCATTCCCTAGTGTTGCTAGTGCAGGTCAAACCCCTTTCATTGGTGAAATAAGGTTTGTGGGATTTAATTTTGCTCCCAGAGGGTGGGCAAAGTGCGATGGTCAACTTTTAAGTGTTAGCAGTAACGAGGCATTATTTTCCATAGTAGGCACGACTTACGGTGGTGACGGCAGAACAACGTTCGGCCTGCCTGATATGCGCGGTAGAACTCCTGTTCACCAGGGTTCTGGGCCAGGCTTAAGTACTTATAGACTTGGACAAAAATCAGGAACAGAGAAAATAACATTAACCACAAATCAACTCCCTAGCCATTCACACACAGCTAAAGGAGTAAGTACCTCGGCAAGATCAACAAACTCAACCAATAGTGCTATAGCAAGAACGCGAAGTAACTTAAAAGCCTATGATAATTCTACTCCTAATATTGCTCTTAATAGCACCACTGTTGGACAAACAGGTTCATCAAGTCAAGTTAATAATATGCAACCATATAATACCATGTACTGCATTATCGCCTTAGTAGGTGTATATCCATCAAGATCATAAATAAGGACAACAATATGTTTAAAAATACAGTAATAAGCTTAGCTCTGTTTTTAGCAATAGCTGTCAGCCCTCTGGCGACGGCAACACTCATCTCAAGTTTTGGCGCAAGTGCAGAATTAACTGTCTCAGCAGATTTAGATATTTTCGATTTTGAGACCTTTCTAGACGATAGTGACTTAATAGAAGATGGCGCTGGCTCAGGTGCTGTTTCAGGCTCTGGTGATGATCTTTTTGATTTACTAATAGGAGATAGTACCTTTTTAAGCGCCTTTGCAAATGGTGATGTTACAGGATCACCGGGTAGTGTTGATGGACTTTACTTATCTTCTGGTGAGTTTACTATTGAAAACTTAGGAACCTCAGCTATAAGTGGAGAAATCATGTTTGACTTAGCGCTAATAGCGACCATCTTCACTGATAGTATTGAAGAAGCGGCTTTAGCCTTTAGCTCTATCGTTATTGGCTTTGAAAAATATGATGCTAATGGTGGATTATTAGACGATAATATTTTTGTTGATGAACTGCTTGAATTTGATAGTAGCTTTGAAGGTATAGGCTTTGCTGGAGGTGAAGCAGATAAAATTGCTTATGTAACATCCTCATTATTTTCTTTAGAAGCCAATGAAAGTATTTGGTTTTTTATGGAGTTAGATGCTTCTGGCTTTGCTGATACCACTAGAACTCCCACAATACCAGTGCCTGAGCCTTCTACTTTAATACTGTTTACTATGGCTATACTGTGCTTAAGTATGCGCAGCCATATCAAAAAAACATTGTAATCTAGGCTTATATTAAAGAGACGGATATTTAATCAATAGATAGTATTGTTTAAATATCCGTTTTATCGTCTTAACGATAGAGGCGGTATTTAATGAAGTAATTAAGGAGCTTAGATCATATCTTTGAAAGGATTTTCAGTTGGCAGCTTAACAGCATGTGAAAACTCTGCAAAAGATAAATTCTCATCATTAATCTCAATGGCATCTTCATCAAGTAAGCCTTCACCGAATTTATAAATAATATCAAACTCACCTTGATTGGCACGTTGACGATAAAGGTCTTGTGCCTGCTCAACGACCTTTAATTTTTGTTGATACTCTTTCATTGCCTCTTCACCATAACGCTTTTCCATCATAGTTAGCGTCACTTTTGGCGAGAAAACAGCAGCGGTAGCGTTATTGCCGCCAAAGCCTTTTGAATTAATAAATGCAATATCCATTTCGCCACATTGCCAGTGATCAGTGGCAATATTTAAACGGTCACTATGAACATCTTCTGCAACCTTATCAATGGTAGTCACACCCGGCATGATTTTGTCATTAAAAACACCTAATGCCATCGCCATTTGATCACCACTAGCAGGCCCAATAGTATGGCCAACAAAGGCTTTAGGTGCGGCAACAGGCCAGTTTTCGATATTAAAACTACTGGCAATTCGATCATAAATTAATGATTCAGTGACACGGTTTTGCGGAGTACTAGAGCCATGAGCTAGAATAAAGCTGCGTTTTTGTAATGACTCTTCACCCAAAACGCTTTGTGCTAAAGCGACTGACTTAGCCATGGTAATATAATTGCCAGGGCCAGGAGCAGTAATTGATTTCTTATACCCATCGGCATTAACAAAAACATCAGCAACCGAACCCATCACTTTTGCACCCATTTCAAGGGCTAAAGCATCATCCATCAGTACAACAAATTGCGCTCCTTCACCAATAGTAAAGCCACAATTTTCACCAAATGGACGACTAGTGCGGCGGTGATTTGCTTTGTCGCTAGCATCTAGTTTCTTCAAGCCTTCTTCATTGGCTAATGCGCTCATATTGCCAAAACCTTCGATAACTTCGGGTGTAATTGGCGCTTCTGCGCTGCCGACTACGGCAACACGAATACGTCCGGCTTGCATGTCTTGTACGGCTGCACGTAAGTTATATAAAAAAGTGGCACAAGCACCAGAAGAGGTAAAAGTAGTACCGACATTACCTGTGACATAGGCATTAATAAAGTCAGTCGACATGGTATTTAATCCCAGCGCTAACTGCTTAGTGCTAACACGAGAGCCAGATAAACGACTTTTTAATAAACCACCTAAGCCTTCTTGCTGCATTTGCCCCACCACAGAGGCAGAGTATGTACCAACTTGGTCTGGACTTATTTTTTCTAAAATTGAATCCCATTCAATTCCCGTAGAACGAATTGCATCGGTTGCTGCAAAAATAGTTGCCTGTAAACCACGTGGTTGATAACGGCTATTATAAAGAGCACCTGGTTCAAAACCAGTCGGCATTTGTCCCGCCGCTTTAATTGGATTATCGCGATAAGCATCATGAGAAATGGTTAAATGCTCGGGAATTTCGACACACACTTTACCGTTTTCTAATTCAGTGACTTGCCATGCATGAGGTAATGGATGTGGTAATTCTTTTGCGCGTAATTCAAAACAAATGTTTTTATCAACAGGACGTACATGCATTTTTTGATGCCAATGAGTAGCATCTGGATCAAAGTGGTTTTTCTCTATTTTACGGATCAAAGTCCCATCGAGTATTTGTTGACCAAATTTAGCTTCAACCTCACTGGCACTAATTTCATTACCTTGCTGATCACATAACTTCCCCGCTTGTAAAGAAACTAATTTCATTAAGCTTGCTAAACCAACAAAGGTTTCTTCCCGTGCTTGAGCATTAATTTTATCAATAACAATACGGCGAAACCCTTGATGAAATGATGTACGACCAGCAGCATTAATACCACCCATGCCAACAACTACAGGTAATGATGTCATGCAAATAACCTTTTAATCTTGAACTAAATAATAATAATTCCTAGTTTACTGGTTGACCTTAAAAAATAATAAGCAAAAATAGCCACAAATTATGCCATAATAGCCAAAATAATTAAAAATCTTTAAAATTCTCAAATTAAAGGCTAATTGACATTTACCATGACAGCAAACAATGACAATACTTTAGCGGTAAGTTTAGTTATCTATCAGCATGTACTGGCAACAAGCTTAACTCTGCCATTAGAGATGTTATCAGCTGGCGAAGCTTTTGCACGTCGTTATGACAAATCTACCATCAAATTAAAGACACAATTGCTCGGACAAGATAATCGGGCGATAACCTCCCGAGCAGGCATACAGTTTTTACCCGATGTAGCCTTAGATAACTCAACTGATGAGGTAAATGCCCCAAATATTATTTTACTGCCCAGTTTATGGCGTAACCCCAGACCTGTTTTAAAAAAACACCCGGTATTAATTGATTGGTTAAAGCACTGTTGGCAACAAGGTTCAACTATTATTGCGGTCGGTACGGGTGTTTGTTTTTTAGCTGAGTCTGGCTTGTTAGATGGACACAGTGCTACCACCCATTGGCATTATGTTGAGCAATTTAAGCGTGACTATCCACAAGTTGAGCTCAAGCCTGATTTTTTCATCACTCAATCTGATCGCATATACTGTGCCGCCAGTTTAAATGCACTAGCAGATATCATTGTTCATATTATTAGCCAAACATATGGACGCGCCGCGGCGCAAAATGTTGAACGCAACTTTTCTCACGAAATTAGAAAACCTTATGAGGAGCAGCGCTACTTAGAAGGTGCTGTGGACAGACATGCTGATGAACTCGTTGCACAGATTCAATTTTGGCTACGTACTAACTTAAATAGCGAGCTCAGTTTAGCGCAATTGGCAGAGCAATTTGGCTTGAGCCAACGCTCATTTAGTCGACGATTTAAATTGGCTACGGGTATTAGAGCAACAGAATACTGGCAACAGCTTCGCATAGAAACCACAAAAGACTTATTGGCATCAAGCAACTTGTCTATTCAAGAGATTGCTTACCATGTCGGTTATCAAGATCAGGGGCATCTAACCCGTTTATTCAAACAAAAACTAGCCATGACTCCAAAAGACTACCGCGCTATGGTGCGTAAAAAACTATTTAGCCAAGGCGAGTAGCGCTAAATAACAGCTAATACTTGTCAGACTAGATAAGCTACGGCAAAATAAGCCTGTCCCTATTAAATTATCAGAGAACAAAATGAGCGAACAACTATCTACCGCCCTATCTATTGCACAAAAACAAATTAAACAAATGTTAACCATGCAAGATGCCATGAACAGTCGAGTAAGTGAAACCTGGCGAGACAATGGCTATGAATGGTACCGTGCTATTTGGGTGGAATGTGCCGAAATGTTAGATCACCATGGTTGGAAATGGTGGAAACATCAAGAAATTGACGTTGCTCAAGTTCAACTTGAATTGGTTGATATTTTTCATTTTGGTTTAAGCTTACGGTTAATGGCAGGTGATAGTGTTGAATATATCTCAAGTCAACTTGCAAAAGAGCTACATCAGGGTACAGCTGAAGACGACTTTAAAATTGCCTTAGAGAACCTTGCAGCAAGTGCGGTCTCCCATAAAGCTTTTAACGCTAAAGCACTGGCAGACTGTATGTCGTTAATGAACATGGACTTAGACGAACTATTCCGTCAGTATGTGGGTAAAAACACCTTAAACTTTTTCCGTCAAGATCACGGCTATAAAGATGGTAGTTATATCAAAATTTGGCACGGCGAAGAAGATAATGAGGTTTTAGCTAATTTAGTAAACACGCTTGATGCTAGCGCTGATGACTTCCAACAACAACTTTATGCTGCCCTAGAAGCGAAATATCCTAGCTAACCCACATAAAAGTTGAGAGTTACGAGCGTTGAAAAACCTGACGTTCGTAATTTTTTACGCCTCACACACTTTTTAAAGATCGTCACTATATTCCTAACTCCTTTTCTTTGGCACAAATTCTGCTTGTTTACTTAAAAATGATCGTTTTGCTCTAATAACTAAGCAAAGCGTCAAGAATTTGAATTGCTGGAGATGTTTATGGAACTTATTTTATTTGCGTTAATCACCCTTATTGTTATCGTTGGTGTTCTTGCAAGCCGTTTGAATGATAATAGCTTTCCTTTTCCCTTTGATAGCAGACCTACGGTGTTTACTCCGGCAGAAAAAAACTTTCAAAATTTATTAGAGCAAGCAATGGGGCACAAGTACCGCATTATTAATCGTGTCAAGCTGGCTGATATTGTTACCATTCGTAATGGTGTCTCTAATCGAGCTAGCCACAGCGCGGCAGCTAATGCTGAAGGGAAATACTTAGACTTTGTTATTTGTGAACGCAACTCAATGAAACTGCTAGGGGCTATAGATTTAGTTGATACCCAAGGCAAGGGCTACAAAATCAAAAAAGATTGGTTTGTTAGTGGCGCACTAGAAGCAGCAAGCATTCCTCATTTAAGAATTAAAGTAAAAGCTAATTACACTTTAGATGAAATTCGCGCTTGTATTAACTCTAGATTATTAGGCAATCGCTCACCATTACCTAAAGTAAAAGGTAAAGTGATCCCAGCCCCATTGGTAAAAGCTAGACCAAAAACTACTGGCGCATTAAGCCCTGCGGCTGCACAAGCACAACTAGCACCTCAGTTAGCTGATCAATTATCGAATAGGCCAGTGGCAGCACTTCCTCACTAACGCAGTTTATCTACTTGAATAGGATATTGATCTTGATTTGGTCAATGTCCTTTCTTGCTTTATTCCCCTCAGGCTTTCGCGCTATAATCCTCATAATTCCACTATTGTAAGAGAACAAAATGAAAGCAGGTATTATTGGCGCAATGGAGCCAGAAGTCGCTATTTTAAAAGCCAAACTAAACAATGCACAAACCAGTACCTATGCAGGTTATACATTTTATCAAGGCCAGCTAGACGGTAATGACGTTGTCATTGTGCAATCGGGTATTGGTAAGGTTGCGGCGGCTTTAGCAACAGCAATATTAATTGATAAGTTTCAGCCTGATTATGTGGTAAATACCGGCTCTGCAGGTGGCTTTGATGCCAAGCTGAAAGTAGGCGATATAGTTGTTAGCTCAGAAGTGCGCTATCACGATGTTGATGTCACTGCTTTTGGTTATGAAATTGGACAATTACCTGCAAATCCAGCCGCTTATGTGCCTCATAAAACCTTAGTTGAAGCGGCACAAGAAGGTATAAACTCACTTGAGAATATACAAGCCATGATAGGTTTGATCACCACAGGTGATACTTTTATGACCAAAGACGAAGATATTGCTAAAGCACGTGCCAATTTTCCAACTATGGCTGCTGTAGAAATGGAAGGTGCAGCAATTGCCCATACTTGCCATCAGTTTGATGTCCCTTTTGTTATTATTCGCTCTCTATCGGATATTGCAGGCAAAGAATCACCAACATCGTTTGACGAGTATTTAGAAACGGCTTCGGTAAACTCCTCACAGCTGGTAGTTAATATGCTCAACGCCCTAAAAAGCAAAACGCTAAATTAACCATAGTTAATAAAAATAAATGACTGATCTTTCATCACTTTCTCTATTTAGTTATCAACTACTGATATTACTCTGCGTGATGCTCAGTAAAGGCGTGATCAGTCATTTTGTTGCCCATGAACCGCTACGTTTTTTTCAGTTTTATTGTCAAACCCTCAGTAATAAAGTAAACAAAACCACCAATAGCTCGCGCCAACAAACCATTGCTGGCTTTATTGCTATTGTCATCACCTTAGCGCCTATTGTGGTAATTTTATGGTTATTTGAAGCCTTTATTGAAGTCGAGTTTTTATGGCAGTGTTTTTTACTCTACCTTGCCATGGGATCTTTTGGCTTATCTAGCATTAACAAAGCCATTGCACAGGCAATTGTTGCCAAGCAAAACTATCTTGCCAAGCAGACCCTAAATCCCAAAGTGTTAAGAGAAACAGAAGCATTATCAAGCTTGGGGTTAAGTAAAGCAGCCATTGAAATGAAGCTTTTACGCACCTTACAACAAGGCTATGCAGTAGGGGTAATATTTTTAATTGCAGGCCCTTTATTGGCTTTAACTTTTAGATTGCTATTAGAAATGCATTATTGCTGGAATACCAAGTTAGAAAAATTTAATCACTTCGGACAATACAGCAAAATATTTGTCAGCCTCTTACAATGGTTACCAGTGAGAATATTTTCTTTACTAGTACTCTTCACCAGTATTGGTCAGAACTTTTGGCTATTTTGGCGATTGAGTAAAAAACATTTCTTTCAATTAGATAATAATATCGCACTATTACTGCTTGCGCTTAGCTTAGAAGTAAGACTTGGCGGTGTAGCTATATACTCTGCTACGGACGGCTCCCATCAAAAACTTCGCAAGACAAGTTTTAATGATTTGGCCAGACAGCCACAAGTAACTGATATTATTCACGCCAATAGTAAAATCAATTATCTTGTATTTTTTAGTGTGCTACTCCTTATTTTATCCGCCATCGGCATTGAATTAGTTTTTGCTAATATATAGTAAAACGCCAATTTTCGTTGTAAACTATTCTCGTTTTATTCAATTATTTATTAGTCGACTATTTAGAGAATTAACTATGATAAAAATGAAAAGTATTTTTACCCTACTATTAAGTTTATTTGCCTTTACGGCATTTGCAGGTGAAACTCCTAGCATTTCACAACAAGACTTACTTACTGCGCTAGATAAAGAGACAGCGAATATCGTTGTGCTTGATGTGCGCTCTGCTAAAGAATATAGCGATGGTCATATTGCAGGTGCTATTAATATTAGCCATAACACCATTGAAGATAATTTAAGCCAATTAGCTCAATATAAAGACAAAACAGTGGTTGTTTATTGTCGCTCAGGTCGTCGAGCAGGAATTGCTGAAGGCATTTTAGCAAGCAATGGTTTTAAAGACTTACGCCATTTAGCAGGTGATATGAACGGCTGGGTTGCGGCAAAGTTACCTGTTGTGAAATAGCCGATAAAATATCAGCTATTTGATCACTTTGATTGATGTTGTGAAAAAACACTACTCATGTCTTGATAAGCCTTATCATACCAACCTTCTTCGATGGTTATCGCTGGTAAGGCTTCAATCTCTATCACACCGCTTTTCGCTCTTTTAGCAGACTCATCATAAACTGAAAGAATATTTTTAATAACAACAGGTTGTGCTTTTAAGTTAAGCTTTTCAACCACCAATTTAGTGCCGCCTTCAAAGGGCTCAATTTTTCCTGATTGTGAACGTGTTCCTTCAGGGAAAATTACAACTTTTTTACCTTTACAGGCTTTAATATCTTTGAGTAATTGAATAATGGCGCGACGGTCTTTTTGATCAACGGTAATATGGCCTATTCTGTTGACTATTTGAGAAACTGGCCATTTATCCATGATTCCTGTTCTACCCACAAAGCGAACATCATTACCAATCACTTCTTCTAAAGAAAAAATATCCGCCATACTTTGATGGTTAGCAATCAAGATATCTGTATCAGCATCTATAGAGCCAATAAAGTTAACCCTAGCGCCTGTACTTCTAACAATACGAAGACTAAAAAAGCGTCTCCAACGATTAAAAGCTTTACTGTGTGGGGCACACAGAGCCAAGGCGATAGATTCAAAAAAGATAGTTAGATAAGTAATATTTTTTTTAATATAGAAAGAGATCATTGGTTCTTAATAAAATAGAGAAACAGTTATGCTTCTATTCCCCAGCCGTCATTGTAACCTGAGAATTTATTGGCAAGTTGTTCAAAGTCAGCTTCTTGCTTAACAATAGCGTCATAGCTAGGTTTCATTTTGATACTACAATCCAGATCCCACACATTCGGTGTTTCATCTGGGTGCACACTAACGGTTGCTTCCGGCATATTTTTTTCAATAAACTCTGCCATTGCTTGTGCTTGACTTTGCTGTTCAAATAAATGGAAGAAAACCACATCGTGAGACACAGTCAAATCAATACCTGCTTGTTGCATTTCAGCTAAAACTTGGCCTGTTTCGTCGTTAGGGAAACTCATATTTTTCTCTGTTAAACCGCTTAAATGTGAAGATATCTATTTAAATGGATAGATATTTATTGCCAGCATTATAAACAGTGAATAAGCAATTGAATAGTTTTTTGAGGTATTACCATTAGAATATTTAACTCAATTTCGTCTAGCTAAAAACTACATGTATTGTTAATACACTGTGCTGAGAGTTGCCTTGCTTGTCGATAACTTTGTCGGCACTTCTCTTTTGAGGCTTGGTTAACATCGTTTTGCGAAGCAACTTTTAACAAAATAGCAGCGCCTTTAGTGTTTACGGCAACGATACAGCCTATGCGTTGGTTATCTGTGTGTATTAAAAAGCACTGTTTATCCGTATCACAGCTCTGGTTATCAAAAATAATCTTTTGCTGAGATTTTTCTGAAGAGGATAATGCTTTCTCTTTTTTAAGGGCGAATTTTTCCTGCTTTTTATTACTCGCTTGCTGTGCCTCTTGCTCAAGTTGTGCTTTTAATCTTGTCGTGACCTTTTCGTTTTCTTTTAATAAATATCCTAAAAACAATAACACGGCTAAAAATCCCGTTAAGACAATCAGGGTGATAGTAAGCCACTTAAATGCTGGATGAGTTCGCATCAATTAAATTACTTTTGATTATTTAGCTGACTGGGATATTGCGCTAGCATGACTGTTATCGCCTGTTGAATTTTTTCATTACTGGTCGCACTATTATCTTTATCTTTAATTTCTAATGGGTAGACACTTCGCCAAACCGAGCGTTGCTTTTTTGGGTCAACAATATCCAAAATTAAACTCCCCAAACGGGGTTCTTTATAACGATTCTCAGTTTGCCATGCACTTGCCCTTAAACAGTGATTACAAAAGTGGATTGCCTTGTTATATTTTGAGTACTCCTGTCTATTGCCATTGAGTACATGATAGGTAACAACAATATCTGCCTGCTCCAAGGGAGCATAATTAAAGTGACTTTTAGCCATTGTACGTTCGATGGCTATTTCTATAGCATTACGATACGCATCTAATAAATTTTGGCTTTCAGTAAAGGAGGAACCTCTTTCATAGAAGCTATAGTTTTTCACCCCTGAGAAATTAAAACTGTGATGATAAACAACCCCAGCATTTTGATTGCTTGAACAAGCACTAAGCGTAAGCAAAAAGAGAAAGCTAACAATGGATTTAGTCATAATAAAATTGAAACGTTTTGCCACCTAATGAAAGACATAGTAGCTAGATTAGCAAGCCATTAATGGCAAGTCTATTCTAATCAAACCAATGATGTCTGCTAACGCTATGTTTAAAATACCTGAGTATGAAAACGAAATAATTCAATATATTCACTCCAATAATCACTTGGCCAACCACCTTTTTGTTTTAATGTTTGCACGAACATTTCTGCTGTAGGTAAAGAGCGCCAAACTGATGGCAAAAAAAGCGCACTACGCTTTGCTCCGTATGCTGTCTGCTCCTTAATCAATAAGCCATCAACTTCAGGTACTAGGCTTGCAAGTAAAGCTTGCTGGCCATTATTTTCTAGTTCCATGAGCTCAGATAAAATCGATATTTCAATACGCAATACGGCTAACTCTTTTGCTTGCAACGGCGTAAAACGATAATCCTCGAAAGCGCTGCTGTAGGCGTGATGACAGACACTTTTCCATAGAGGCTGCTCACCAATATAACAACCAAGGCAGCCACGTAATTCATCATCAACATATACGGTGACAAAATTTGCCGTTGCTTGTTGCAGTGCCTTGGATTTAGGCTGGCTAGGTAAAATCAACTTATGCTGCTGTGCTCCATTAGAGATAACCTGAAAAGCAAGCGCTCTAAGCTCTGTTTGCTCAGCTTCGGTCAACAAAGTAGATGAATTAATAGAGGATGAAACTGGCATAACCGACCACCTGTGCTTTATTCACATTACTGATGTTTTTGCTATCAGCCGAATTTGCTTTGCTAACTAATTTTATCTGCCAGTCTTTCAACTTACTAAATCGAAGTAAACCATTGACGGCATAACAGCCACAAGCATTTTCTGATGCTATGTCTGACGATAACGCCAAAATACGTGTAATTGTGTTGTTATCTAACAGTTGCGCTTCTTCATAGGCATGATAGTGACTAAGGTCAGTGCTAACGACAATCAAGGTGCTTTGTACTTGTTCGCTGAGTAACTCTTTCAGTAATGCAGAAACATCTTCAGGTTGACAAGCACCAACAACAATAGGGATCAGCTCAAACTTATTTAAGGCGGTTTGTAAAAAAGGCAGCTGAACTTCTAATGCATGCTCCCACTGGTGAGCTTGGTCAGAGCAGACTGCTAGGCCAAGAGTTTGTAGTTTTTCACAAGCACTTTGTTCGACACTGACATCACCAAGAGGTGTAGTAAAGACATCACTGCTAGGCACAGCACAACCTTGCAATGCTACACGATGGCTAGGACCAAGCAAAACGACTCTCTTGATGGTCTTTTTACCGTTTTTCAAATAATTATAAGCATGCCCAGCAATAGCACCTGAATAACAGTAACCTGCATGGGGAACAATCAAGGCCTTAGGGACAATATCAACAGCAGTATATTCATCAAGATAATTATCAATCTCTTGCTGTAATTGCTCAACATGACTAGGGTAAAAACTGCCTGCAACCGCAGGCATACGTACACGCATTTTTCAGCACCTCATTACTTTTTTTACTACACTTAGAGCATAGACTTTTTATCACTATTTAGTAAAAAAATGGGCAATAAAAAAGCAGAAATAGAGACTGAAAATTTTCCGACACAGTATTGGCACCAATTAGCTGATGGTCGCGTTTGCTGTGATCTTTGTCCGCAACACTGCACATTACGTGAAGGGAAACGTGGTAATTGCTTTATACGAAAAAATCATCAAGGTGCAATTGTCCTCACCAGTTATGGCCGCTCATCTGGTTTTTGCATCGATCCCATAGAGAAAAAACCTCTCAATCACTTTTACCCTGGATCCAGTGTTTTATCTTTTGGTACTGCAGGTTGTAACTTAAGCTGCCAGTTTTGCCAAAATTGGGACATGAGTAAATCTCGTCAAATTGATACCTTGTGTAATAGCGGTACACCGGAGCAATTAGTACAAGCCGCGCTCAACCATGGCTGTAAAAGTTTAGCCTTTACCTATAACGATCCTGTGATTTTTATGGAGTATGCTATCGATGTGGCCATCGCAGCTAAAGCGCATGATTTAAAAAGTATTGCTGTAAGTGCTGGTTATATATGTGATGAACCACGCAAAGAATTTTTTCAACATATCGATGCCGCTAATATCGATTTAAAAGCTTTTAGCGAAAACTTTTATCACAAGATTTGCCATGGTCACCTACAACCAGTATTAGATACACTAAGGTATATCAAGCATGAAACAAATGTCTGGCTTGAAGTGACTACTTTGCTTATTCCTGACGAAAATGACAGTGAGCAAGAGTTGCATCAATTGTGTCAGTGGTTCGTTGAGAATTTAGGCGTGAATGTGCCTTTGCATTTTTCAGCCTTTCATCCTGACTTTAAAATGCTAGATAAAGGCAATACGCCACTCTCTACATTATTAAAAGCACGAGAAATAGCCTTAAGTTATGGTATGAATTATGTCTACTGTGGCAATGTTCATCATCATGATTCAGACACCACCTATTGCCCTAACTGTAAAAAGCCAGTGATTGCTCGAGACTGGTACGAGTTATCTGATTATCAATTAGGTGAAAATGGTCACTGCCAACATTGTGACCATTTAATTGCAGGTTATTTTGATGCCACTAAAGGTGATTTTGGTCGACAACGAATTCCAATAAGAATCAACGAGTAATTAAGAAAGTAGCCGACTTTGTTACCTGACTTTTACATCAAGTTCTCAAGTTTAATTTCTTTAAAACTTAATACCTTGCCACCAAATTCTTTTGCGAAAGCTTGCGCATCACTTTCTTGGCTAAATGACGCTAATGTTTGTCCCATAGCACCTGTTTTTTCAGAGCCAGCAACATACCATGCTGTTTTAGCATCAATAAAATGCTTGTCATTAATACTGTCACTACCCCAAGGCATTTTACTCATGTCGTGTACTAACATTTGAGCAACATTACGGGTATTTTCAGGGTCTAAATAATAACTAAACATGTCGCGAGTCGAACAAAACTTAAAAACTTTATCTTGCTGCTCTTTACGGAAAGCTTCACCTTTAGGGCCATCAAAACGGGTAATTAACATACCGCATAAATGACATTCATCGCCTGACTCCATCGCCACGGCTTTGTGTATTTTTTGTGCTTGCTTATTACTGTCCGAGCAAGAAACTACGCTAGTTAAAATTAATGCTGAAGCAACAATTATGGCTAAAATTTTATAAGGTTTCATGGGAATAATTCTTCTTAAAAGTTATCAAAAATCAAAAAAGTTAAAAGTTAAAAGTTAAAAGTTAAAAGTCATTAAGTAAAAAGCCTCACTAAAGCTTTTTACTTCTAAAAATCACAATCGCTAACATTAACGGCAAAAAAACCCAAGCAAGCAGCGCTGAAATAAGTTGTCCTTGAGACAAGCTAGCATTAATCGCTGCCGCTAACGCGCCATTTACTTGGCTGGAATCAAGCCCTGCCAAATTCACTAAACGAAAAATATCGGTTGGGTTTAACATCATTAACTGTGTTAGCCCTTGCTGGCTCACGCCCTCTTCAACACCAACTAATAAGGCTAGCAATGCTAAATCGAAAGCCAATGCGAATAAAAACCAAGTGATCAAAGCAAAGCCAGCAGCTTTTGATTTTTCACTCACCGATAAGCTAATCAAGTAAGCTATAGCGGTAAAACTAAGCCCTAACAAGATAGCGCTAAGGATAAATAAGCTAAATGCACCAATAATCTCTGTATTTTCTTGTTGGAAGTACAACAACACTGCAGAAGAGCCAAATCCCAGTAGGGTTGCTAAAGCGATAATTCCTCCTTGACCAAGAAACTTACCTAGCAATAACTGACTTTTGCTTAATGGGTAGGTTAGCAACAACAACAATGTGCCACTTTCCTGCTCACCTACAAAACTGTCATAGCTGAGTAGTAAAGCAATTAAGGGGATAAGAAACACGGCAAGACTGGCTAAGCTGGCCACAGTTGTTGAAAGTGATGTCACACCTACTTCACCGGAAGCCGCAGCACCAAAATAAGTTAAGCCAATAGAAAGTAATGCAAAAATAAGCGTAATTGAAACCAACCAACGGTTTCTTAAGCCATCATGAAATTCTTTATTGGCAACTGTAAATATTTGCTTCATTAACTTTGCTCTCTTGTTGAAACTGGTGCTGATTTTGGTTCATGAATTGACAGCTCATGTTTTGAAAGGAAATGCTGATAAACTTGTTCTAAATTAGCTGCTTCCACATTAATGTCATTTAAACCGTCTAAGCTAAGCAATTCTTTTAATACTGAAATTTTTTCTTGCTCTGGTACCATTAGGGTTTGCTGGCACGTTGGCGAGATAAAACCATTAAGCTTGCTGTTACTTGCTACAGCACCATTTAAGCCCGAAGGTTTAATGGTAACAGGCAGGGCTGCTTGTTGACGCAATTCATTTAAGGTGCCCATAGCCAGTAATTGCCCCGTCGATAGGATCATTGCTCTATCAATATGTTGCTCAACACCCGGTAATACATGCGAACACAAAATTACACTAGAGCCATTTGACTTTAATTGGTCAACGGTTTTATAAAAATCTCGAGTAGCGATTGGATCTAAGCCTACAGTTGGTTCGTCCAATAATAATAATTTTGGCTCACCAATAAACGCTTGTGCTAAACCTAAACGTTGACGCATACCTTTTGAGTAGGTTTTTACTTGGCGTTTCATCGCATGGGTGATGCCTACTTGTTCGAGTAAGTCTGTGGCATGCTTTTTAGAAAAGCCTTTTAACTTGGCAAAATAAGTTAATACTTCTAAACCAGTTAGTTGCTCATAAAAGCTCACATTTTCAGGTAAGTAACCCACTTTTTCACGACAATGCCAAGCTTCTTTTGAGTCAGGTGCCATACCCATGACTTCAACTTTGCCACGGCTAGGAGAGATGACACCTAAAATAAGCTTCATCATAGTTGTTTTGCCGGCACCATTATGGCCGAATAAACCAAGCACTTCGCCTTCAGATAATGTCATGGTCATACTTTGCAGTGCGTCTAGCTTTGCGTAGCTTTTGCCTGCATCATCAAGAGAGACTATCGGATTACTCATTTTATTGTTCCTTCACCAATAAAGCAGGATTGACATTTGACTCTGCTATTTGGGCAGTTGTAGAAATTTCAGGCATTGTCATCAACGGATAACTATCCTTTACACCGGGAGGCTTTAACACTGGAAATTGTTTTTGCACCCAACGCAAAATCAAAATGGCTGGGCTGTCCATAATCATTTTCATTTCAGGGTACTGCCAGATAAGCTTATCGATACCATCATTAGGCTCAAAAATAGCATCACCAATGCCATTATTATCCATATCCCAACCTAAATAATTACTCCAATAATTACCTTGTCCATCCATACTCCACTCTTGTTTAGTATTTGAGACATACTTCACTTGTGTAGGGTTATTGATAAAGCTATTACCATAAACTTTAACTTCTTTAGAACCCGCCGTTAAGTGAATACCTATTTCAGCAGTGTCGACACTATTGTGAGCAATGGTATTAAAGCCAGAATTATAAACAAATAAGCCCTTTCCATCTCGACCTAATACTTTATTTTCTGCTTTCGTCCAGACGTTCTTGACTTGATTGTGGGTAAAAGTTGACCAAGTAATAAAGTTAAGTAAGAAACCATAATCTTCACTATCACGAGTTTTATTACCCTTGATAATTAAACGTCGAGAACTCATTAACGCATAACCAGCACGAGTGTTATAGGCAGAGTTATACTGCACGGTATTATCATAAGAGTACATATAATGGATACCATAACGAAGATCATGCATCGTATTGTTTTCTATTAAGTTATTTTGGCTTGAAATAACATAAATACCATCTCGCACATTAAAGGTTTCATTATTATAAACGTGACTTTCTTTAACGTTGGCAACCTGAATACCATTTCCTCGGTCAGCAGATCTTAAGTTAAGGTTACCTTTCACTGTATTATTGAAAATTTTTGCATTAACAACATGATTAAGCCAGATACCAAAACCACTACCTTCAAGGTAAGTATTTTTTATAACGATGCCGTCAGCTCTGTTACCTGCTATTTTTTCATTAGAGTAAATACCTGAATTTTGATCAGTTAGATCATCACCCCAATTAACGATATTGAGATTATCAATAGTGATATGCGAATTTTTTAGCACTAATGCATGCCCAACGCCTTGCGCATCAATAATGGCTTTATTATCTTCTTGGGCTTCACCGCGTAAGGTAATTTGTTTGTTGACAATAAAGTTACCGTTATAGCGACCCGAACTTAAGACAAGCGTATCACCATCTTGGCTAGCATCAAGTATTTGTTGGAGATCATCTGAATCTGTTACTGAGTACTGTTTAGCAGATAAACACTGGCTAAAGACACTCATAAAAACTATGTATATCAACAATAAAGGTTGGATTTTTTTTAGCGAAAACAAGGAAAATTCATCATTGAGTTTTTAAGTGTGAACAGCATAACACTTTTACCTATTTGACTGTTGATCTTAATTAAAAAAAGTACTGTAAGTTTTTAAATATCTTTCTGTAAGCATGTAAAGGTATGCAAAATTCCCTTTATATAAAGTTGTTCGATAAGCTTATTTAGTGGTGATTTAAAACAGAGCAACTATACTTAGCCGATGTTCGCTGTACCCCTTCTTTCAATATAAGGGATGACAAGAGTAGTATTTATTCTAACGACAGGAGCAAAAAATGACAATATGCAACCCCCCCGATACCCATCAACCTTTTGTAAAAATATTATTTAAACATATATGCTTAATTTTTCTGCTAATTTTATCAGGCTGTGGTAGCAGCAGCTCTGATGATGATAGTAACCTAGATACCACCCCTCCTGTAATCACTATTACAGGAGACAGCACTATCAATATATTCCAAGGAAGCGAATATATCGATGCAGGCGCTTCAGCTACCGATAATATTGATGGTGCCATCACAGTAACAACCACCAATGATGTAGATACAGCAACTGTTGGCTCATATAGCGTGATCTACAGCGCCACCGATAGTGCCGGCAATAACAGCAGCATCAGTAGAACCGTCAATGTTATCGACAAGACATTAAGTGGCACGGCGGCTGCGGGAGCAGCCATTATTGGAACAGTAACGGTTAAAGGCTCGTTAGGCATGACAACCTCAGCCTTAATTGAAGCCAATGGTAACTATAATGTAAGCGTGGCAGGTTTAACCGCACCATATCGCATTCGCGCCCAAGGTACGGTAGGTGGAAAAACCTATAAATTACATTCTTATGCTCAGGAGGCCGTGATGGGAGATACGGTAAACATCACCCCTTTTACTGACCTTATTATTGCCAACACAGCTCAACAAATAGCTGAAAACTTTTTTGATTCAGACACAGAAACAGAACTTGACGCTACAGAATTAGCAAACCAAGAAGATGCATTACAAGCCAAGCTTCAAGACGTTTTTGATGCGCTTGGCTTAGATGCTGCAATAAACCTACTAAATACCTCCTTTAGTGCCGATCACTCAGGCCTTGATGCCGCACTTGATATTATTCAAATAGAAAGCACGGCTGAAAATATTGTCACCATCACTAATGTTTTAGACGGTTCAAGTATTATCGATGATATCTCTGATACAGATGACAATGACACTAGCTTGCCTGTAAATGAAGATGATGTTACCGCCGCAATAAGTGACCTGGAGGCCATCAGTAATTTATTTGCAGATTTTGCCGCTGAATTTGCTGACGGCCTACCGACTCAATCAGCAATAAGTGACTTTTTCTCTGAAGACTTTTTAGAAGAAGATGCAGGTAAGGGTGAATTTTTAACAAATATCACTACTGACCCAACAGTTATTGGCCTGTCTTTCATTAGCATTAATATCAGCGATTTAGACTCTGAAGCAGGTACCGCATCAGTTAGCTTTAATGTCAGCTTTGCCGACGAAATTGATACCGAAACAATATACTGGTTGGCAGGAAGAGATGAAACACTAGGTTGGCAATTACGTGGTGACCAACGAATTGTTGATTTAGAAACTGTGTCTTTCCATTGTAATGATTATGATGGCACAGATGAATTACCTGGAACTTGTGGCATTAATGTCGCCTTTTGGGATGAAAATTTTGATAATAATGGCACTGAAGGTGCGCCTATTTCATCTGGAACAGCAATGCTAATTGACGGTACAACAGGTGAAGTTAAAGCTACTGTCTACTTGGGCAACCCAGAATGGGCTGGCGCAGGTGAAAACCAAGTTTATAATGAAGGCACCGGAAACTTTCAAGGTGACTGGCGTGCTTTTGGTTCAACTGTAGGGGAAATTGATCCAACACTATTTGTAGTAAACGATATTGTTGAATATAACCTTTATATAGATGAACTTGATATATCTTCTCCAGAAGCTCCTGTAGTCAACGAAGGGGCTGAGGTAGCTACTTACAGCAATACCCTTGCATTTGCTCCCTCAACAGTCGGCCTTTATCCTAGTGCTAATGTTGAAACATTGTCAGCAATTGAAAATTACAGCCTTGGGGATGACTTAACGATAAGCTGGACTTTAGAGCCTGGTACAGTCAGTGATGAAGTGCTTGTTGAAGTTAGTGATGCCATGGGGAATCGTATTGAAATTTGGGATGAATCCTTTAGTGGTAGTGCCACCAGTACCAGTTTTTCTGGGGAAGCATTCGCCGCAGCGATACTGGATAATGAAAATTTTGATAGTCAGTCAAGTGAATTAATCTTGCTAGTGAGAATTTATGCCGCTGATGCGATTACAGGTCAATTTCACTCTACGGATTATCGCGCTGACATCACTTTACCTCCTACGAATGAAGAACCTCCAAACGAAAATTTAGCGTGTGATTATGAGTCAGGTTGGGATGATGAGGCTGACGATGGACTCGGTAGACCAATAACCCCTAACAGTTTTGCAGATTTTACAGGTGTTATAGCCAGTTGTGGCGGTAGTTTGCAAATGACTGCGGCGGATATTATGGGCAAAACATTTATTGATTTTGATGAAGTATCAACCTTTAATGATACAGGCTCTGGCACTGAAGCCAATCCCGGTACAGGAGAAATAACTGTAGACAATGAAGATACTTTTTTCTTTGAATGGTATATAGAAACTGTTGGTGATAATACTTTTTTAGTTCAATATTTCGATTCCACTATGAACCCAAGCTTACCCGAAGATTTTACAGGTAGAGAAACTATAGCCTTAATAAGTCTAACAGGAGAGATTGGGGTTAGTGGTACCCAATATGAACTCCTCCATTATTATGAACAGTCTAACTATAGTGATATGGTTCGAAGCACAGGTTCAGATGGTGAAATATGGAAAGGTATTTCAACCTTGCAACCTTAATTAAAAAGACATTTTTGTTTAAAACTAAAAGAGCACAACATGTTACCATGTTGTGCTCTTAATTTTCACTGCACTTACAGTGTTATCAAAAACTAGGCTTCTACAAACATACGGCCGCGCATTTCCATGTGTAATGCGTGACAGAACCAGTTACAGTAGAACCACTGAACGCCTGGTTTGTCGGCTGTAAAGGTAATAGAGGCCGTCTGTTGTGGACCAATTTCCATTTGCACACCGTGGTTAGTCATACAGAAACCGTGTGTAACATCTTCTACTTGGTCAAGGTTAGTTACGATAACAGTAACTTCATCACCTAACTTAACATTGAATGATTCCATACCGTAAGTTGGCGCAACAGAAGTCATGTAAACACGCACTTTTTTGCCGTCACGAATAACTTTGTTATCAGACATAGTATCAACACCGTCACGTTTTGCTTGTGCTAAAGTTTCAGCAAAGATTGAGTCATCACGTGACCAAACTTTATTAGGCTTAACTTTAGAGCGGTGAATGATAGTACCATCATGCGGTTCAGCATATGTTGGACCATCATGAACTAGTTTCATTTCATCACCAGAAATGTCAACTAATTGATCATTTTCTGGTTTTAATGGACCAACAGGTAAGAATCTATCTTTAGAGAACTTACATAATACCACTAACCATTTACCATCAGCATCACGGGTTTCACCATTAGATGTACCATTATGACCTGGTTGGTAATGAACATCTAACTTCTGACGTAAGTAGTTAACTTTTTTACCTTGGTACGCTTGAATTGCTTCTTCAATATTCCACTTAGCTACTTGGCTATCTAAGAATAAAGTAGTGTAGGCAAAACCTTTCTGATCAAATGCTGTGTGAAGTGGACCTAAGCCTAGTTCTGGCTCACCTACAACTGCTTCACGTTCTTTGATTTTGCCAGCAAATACGTCATCTAATTTCTTAATTGAAATAATTGATACCGTAGGAGATAGTTTACCATTAGCCATGAAGTACTTACCATCTGGTGAAGTGTTCATACCATGTGGTGATTTAGGTACAGGAATATAGCGAGTTAACTCAGAACCTTTACGACCATCTAATACTGGTACATTGTTACCATTATAAGTTTTGAATTTACCCGCTTTAAGTGCTGCTTCACAACGCTCTAAGCTGAATACAACAACATGGTCACGCTCAGACGCAATCATTTCGCCTAAGTTCATACCCATTTCTGAGTTATATGAAGTAGAAGCAAAGTACTTACCATCATAATCAGCATCAGTGTTATCTAAGTTACCATCAACCATAACTTGGAAAGCAATTTCCATTGTTTCAGCATCAATAACATTAAATAATGAACGGTAAGTGCTAACATCTTTCATGCTGCTCTTACCATCATTATTCATTGGAATTTCAAATTCACCATTACAAATAACATACTTAGTGTATGGTGCTTTTTGAACACGTAAGCCGTGAATCGCTTGCACGTTAGGGATGGTGATCATTTTATCAACTTTCATCACATCACAACGAATACGTGCTACACGAGAGTTTGCTTTATCGTTAATAAAAACGTACTTACCATTGTAACGACCGTCAGTCATAGACATGTGAGGGTGATGTGAATCACCTGCATGAAGGTGTGCACTGTCACCTTTAATACGTTTACTTTCGTCAGTTAAACCCCAGCCTGTTGCAGAGTCTGTATTAAATACTGGAATACGCATTAATTCACGCATTGATGGGATACCCATAATACGTACTTCACCAGAGTGACCGCCTGACCAGAAACCATAGTACTCATCTAGTTCACCTGGATGAACAACGGCACTATTACCTGATTCAGCAGCTTTTGCTTTTGCCGTTGAGGCAAACATAGCAGCTGTCATAGGTGCAGCTACTGCTCCAGCACCAATGAGTGCCGTTTTACCGAAAAATTTTCGGCGGTCTTCATTTTCTAATGAAACCTCGTTATTTTTTTGTTCTTCATTACTCATTGTTTTTCTCCACGTTTAAAAATAAGTTATGTTAGGTTTTACACCTAGGCTACATTTACTGCAGGTATTTCTGTTTCTTTATATTTTGCTTTTTTACGTGCCAGCTTTTTCAACGGCGGGCATTTTTCTTCATTAAAATAAGTAACTTGGCAATCTAAACAGTAGTGACACTCACGCATGTTAATTTCACCGTCAGGGTTAATTGCCTGAATTTCACATTCTTTAGCACAGGTTTTACACGGTTGACCACACTCCGGACGACGACGTAACCAGCTAAATAAACGAATACTATTACTGGTTGATAACGCTGCACCTAATGGACATAAATAGCGACAGAAGAATTTGCGATTGAAAATATTAATCGTTAATAGCGCAACCGTATAAAGTACAAAAGGTAATTCACGGTCAAACTTCAATAAGAAAGTCGTTTTAAACGGCTCTACTTCTGCAAACTGCTCCGCCAAGGCTAATGATTCCATTGATAAGCCAAACAAGCCTAATAAAATTAAATATTTAATAGCCCATAAACGCTCATGCACTGCCCAAGGCAACTCAAATTGTGGGATTTTGATATGACGTGCAAAAATATTCATCAACTCTTGCAAGGCGCCAAATGGGCATAACCAGCCACAATAAACGGCACGTCCCCACAAGATCATGGTGACGGCTGCTGCCCCCCATAAAATGAAGATTACCGGGTCAAGCAAGAATAAGTCCCAAGAAAAATCAGACATAAAGGCTTGCAAGAAAGTGAATACATTAACCACTGATAATTGACCGCCCCATGACCAACCAATAAATACCACGGTGATAATCAAAAACAAGTGACGGAAGTTGTGCATAAAGGTAGGGTGACGTACTAAAATATCTTGGAAGAATAAACTTAAAACCACAATGGTTAACAAAATAACCAAAATAATGACTTCACTATTCTTTTCTTTCCATACCTGCTGAGCAAGTGATAACTCTGGTTCAGGCATGATCAATGGTGGACGATCAACATACTCATCAAGGGTGTGATAATCCGCTTTAAAGCTAGTAAATAGGCTGTCTAACGGCCCTGTTTGACGGCGAACCAATAATTCTAATTGCCAATCAGAGGCTGGGTTAAATTCATGATGGTCACGAATAATAAAGATAGAACGCTCATTAAACTTAGGTGCCCCATCAATATAAATATCAGGTAAACGGTTGTGATCTAAATCTCTAAAAGCGATAGCATTGCCATTTTGTAGCACTTGAATACGGTCAAAAATAGCACCACGTACATAACCAGAGCCTTTAAATGAATAGCCCGTTCCCATTAAAGCAAGTGCATGTTCACCCGGCTTTAATGTTGACATTAAATAATCATATTCACTGTCACCCAATAAGTTACGACCAATAGTAGGAATATTTACTTGGGCAAAGTAAACCTCCGCAAACATATCTTGTTTTTGCTCAAGTGTTGCTTCATCAATATGCTCAGCTTCAGTACCAACAAAAGCTTCATCAACTGTTTTTCTATTTAAGTAAAGTTTTCTAATCGCGCCATTACCTGTAAGGGTTGTCCAATCTGCTTTTTCAAAAACATCTGGATGTATTGTACCCATAGGCTGAATAGCTTCTTGGCTAGCACTGATAATACCCAGTGAACGAGCAACTTGTGTTGCCGATTTAACAATAGCAACATTCATCACCATCACGGTCACTGTTGCACCCGATAGGCCATCAATATGAACAATACCTTCCGTTTGGTTACCGCCAACTTTCAAGCGGTCAGAGACACTTAAACCATTATATTGCTCAGCAAATTGATGAAGTTTGCTTTCAGGAATACCTGCTAAAATAATTGGCTCGTGGTGTTCGAGCACTTTTGCTCCCAAATAAATACCTTTTGGGTCGATAGCCACTAGCATATTGACAGGTTCACCTGAATAAGCTGGTATTTTGGCTAAATCATTGGTTTCAAAAGCATAGCCCAAGACTTCTTCATTTTTATAGATGGTCCAAACCAAAGGAGCTCCCTCCTTGGCTGAAACTTTTTCAGAAATCTTTGTTTGTTCAGGAAAGATTTCCTTAATAAGTGGCATAGGATCTTTTGGAGGGCTGACAAATAAAGCCTGCGCAGGAGTAATAACCACAAAAGAGAGTAAGAAAAGAAGTGTTGATAAAACAACATTTTTTCTTGAGTGATTTTTAGGAGAAAAGAAAAACATTAAGCATCCGCTTCTTAATCAGAAATAACAGTGTAGGTCAAAATGACACACTGCGACAATATGTCACAGTCTACGCGGTTAATTTTTCGCTGTTATGATATAGATCAAAAAAAGCTATCGATAAAACTTGATGTAATCCAAAGAGATACCCTTAATATTTCTAGGGAATTATAGAAGTTGCGTAATGCTATATCGTACACTGCTTGAGCACAAATAGTACGTTCAAAAAATTTGAGCAAAAGAAAACCCCACCGAAAAACGATGAGGTTTCAGGCTCCTGAAATTATTCAAGAATTTTTAATACTGATTCAAACGATAAATAAAGCCCAATTGAGCTTAAAAAAACGTTAAATTAGCTTACTGTTACTCGGGCAAACTTGCGCTTACCCACTTGATAAACCGCGCTGCTACCACTGCTAACGGTTAAACTTTTATCGGTGATTTTTTCACCTTCTATCTTGGCAGCACCTTGCTTAATCATACGATAAGCATCAGAAGTACTGCCAACAAGTCCCGCTTCTTTTAATAAATTAGCAATGGCTATTTCACCGCCTTCCGGCGTTAATTCAAACTCTGGCATTTCATCAGGCATAGCGCCCTTTTGGAAACGATTAATAAATTCATCATGTGCTGCTTGTGCTGCCGCTTCATCATGAAAACGGGCAATTAACTCTTTGGCTAAGTCAATTTTCACATCGCGAGGGTTTTTACCATTTTCTATATCTGCTTTATAAGCTTCAATTTCAGCTAATGGTTTAAAGCTTAATAATTCATAATAACGCCACATCAAGACATCAGAAATCGACATAATTTTGCCGAACATATCTGATGGGCTATCGGTAATACCGATATAATTACCTAAAGATTTAGACATTTTTTGTACGCCATCTAAGCCTTCCAATAATGGCATCATTAATACCGTTTGTGGACGTTGGCCTTCACTTTTTTGCAGCTCACGCCCCATAAGTAGATTAAATTTCTGATCCGTACCACCTAACTCAACATCAGACTCAAGGGCAACAGAGTCCCAACCTTGCACTAGCGGGTACATAAATTCATGAATAGCAATCGACTGACCACTGGCATAACGCTTTTTAAAGTCATCGCGCTCCATCATACGAGCAACGGTTTGGCGAGAGGCAAGTTTCAACATACCGGCGGCACCTAACTTATCCATCCAAGTTGAATTAAACGCCACTGTGGTTTTAGCAGGGTCTAAAATTTTAAACACTTGCTCTTTATAAGTTTGCGCGTTGGCTAGTACATCTTCTTTGGTTAATGGCTTACGGGTAACATTTTTTCCCGTAGGATCACCAATTAAACCGGTAAAATCACCAATCAAGAAGATAACTTCATGGCCAAGCTGTTGGAACTGACGTAATTTATTAATTAAAACCGTATGACCAAGGTGCAAGTCTGGTGCTGTTGGATCAAAACCCGCTTTAATTTTAAGGGGTTTGCCCGTTTTTAATTTTTCTAACAGTTCATCTTCTACTAAGATTTCTTCCGCACCACGTTTTAACTCTGCAAACGCTTGACTAACATCGGTCATTACTCGGCTCCGAGATTGGTAAATTTAATTTCAATGGCCGAATTCTACTGCACTTTCACACAAGGATAAAAGCATAAAAACAATTCTAGGAGTATTTTTTATAAAAGTTTTGTTATAGTGACCTTTAAATTAACGACAAGTCTCGTATTTTAATTATCATTTAGTTAAAAAGTCTCAGTGAATATAAAACAAATAATCCAACGTCAGTTAAAAAATTTACAACAAATTTTTCAACGTTTACGCGACATATTTCTTCAATTACCTAAGCTACATCGCATTGTTATCCTATCGGTGACAAGCCTGTTACTGCTTTTACTTTTGTTGCCCAGCACAGAGCCACCAATAACAGATTCCGAGCAAGAAATTGCAAGTTTAGAAGTAGGCAAACGTTACCAAGTAGCACTACCAGAGCAAAAAGATGAGAAAAAGAAAGTAAAACCAGTTGAGTTGCCTTCGCTTGAGGTAAAACAACCTACAAGCACAGATGATGCTAGCAATACTGTTAATTCACAACAACAAGTGGACGTAACATGGCAAACGGTAAAAGTACGTAGTGGCGACTCTTTAGCCCGCATTTTTAAACGCTTAGGTTTTTCTGCACAAGATACTTATGCGGTAAGTACCGCTAAAGGTAAAGATTCTAAGCTGCTCACTAAAATGAATGTTGGCGATACGTTGCGGATTGCTAATAATGGGGCAGGCCAAATAACCGCTTTAGAATACCCACTGTCAAAAGTTGAAACCCTGTACATCAACCTTATAGGTGATGGTTACCAATCTCATAAAGAAAGTAAAACCGTTGAAATACGCGAAGCCTTTGCTTTTGGAATCATTACCTCAAATTTTTGGAATGCTGGAACGGCTGCCGGTTTAACCGATGGACAAATCATTAACTTTGCTAATATTTTTGGTTGGGATATCGACTTTGCATTAGATATTCGTGAGGGCGATAACTTTCAGGTTATTTTCGAGAAAAAATATGTTGAGGGCGAATATATCGGCACAGGTAATATTCTTGCCGCCGAGTTTGTTAATCAAAATGATGTTTTTCAAACCATACGTTTTACCGATGACGAATACTATTCGCCCGACGGCAAAAGCATGCGTAAAGCCTTTTTAAGGGCTCCGGTTAATTTTAAATACATTAGCTCTAATTTTAAGCCTAAACGTTTTCACCCTATTCAAAAGCGTTGGAAAGCACATCGCGGTACAGACTATAGAGCAAATACCGGTACCCCAGTTGTTGCTGCAGGTAACGGTAAAGTAACCCATGCTACCTACAACAAATACAATGGTAATTATGTATTCATACAACATGGTAATGGCATAGTAACTAAGTACCTGCACTTTTCTAAACGCGCAGTAAAAAAGGGCCAACGAGTTAAGCAAGGACAAGTCATTGGTTATGTGGGTTCAACGGGCATGTCCCAAGCACCACATCTACACTATGAGTTTTTACTTAATGGCGTACACCGTAATCCTAGAACGGTAAAACTGCCTGATGCTAAGCCTATCGCTAAAAAATATAAAGACGAATTTAGCTTACTTGCCGATAAGCGTTTACAAGAATTGGCTAGCGCGAAAAGTGCCTTATCTTCCATGAGCGAGGGAGCTGTGATACATCAGGCTGATGACTGATATTATGACTATTATAAAAACTCCCCAGTATTATATCGGCTTAATGTCTGGCACGAGTGCCGATGGCATTGATTTAGCTTTAGTCACTTTTGATGATCTCAATCAGCCTAAAATGCTGGCAAGCTACTATCAGCCCTATTCCGCAGCGATGACAAAAAAGATAACCTCACTATATTCTTCTTTAGGTAGTAACCCTGACAATAATGAAATTGAACGCGCCTTTGAACTCGACATTGAACTAGCACAGCTTTTTGCTCAGGCAGTCGAAAACCTATTAAAGCAAGAAAAACTGTCTGGCAAAGATATCATTGCCATTGGCAACCATGGTCAAACTATTCGCCATAGGCCACAAGCAAAGTTTCCTTTCACTTTGCAAATTGGTTGTAGCCAAACTTTAGCCACCTTAACGAATACTCGTGTTATTGGGCAGTTTAGACGAAAAGATATTGCTCTAGGCGGTCAAGGAGCCCCATTAACGCCAGCCTTTCATCAAAAAATATTTACTGAGCGCAATAGAGATGTATTTGTTGTCAACATAGGCGGTATTGCTAATGTCACTTACTTACCCTTTCAGAAAACAAATTGCTTATTAGGGTTTGATACCGGCCCAGGCAATGCTTTGATGGATGATTGGTTTCAGTTACACCATCCCAATAGTACAGATAAATGCGATAAAGATGGCGCTTGGGCATCTAGCGGCCAAGTAAGCTCGGCATTATTAGAGCTATTATTAAATGATGATTACTGTCAGCTTGCTCCACCTAAAAGTACTGGTCGAGAATATTTCAATCTAGCATGGCTAACAAACCAGCTAAATACATATAAGCAAAGCATCAATGATGAGCTAAGCCCTGAAGATACTCAAGCGACACTTACCGCCTATACAGCCTTCACAATTAGTAAAGCGATAACTTCATTAAGCTCGAAAGCGATAGTGTACCTTTGTGGTGGTGGAGCCCATAATAATGCTTTGATAAAACAACTAAATGACTACTTAAATTTAGCCCAAGAAACTGACAACACAGATAATAATTACCAAGTTTTACCTACTATTCAAAAAGGTATTGATGGTGACCAACTTGAAGCGATCGCTTTTGCTTGGCTTGCATTTGCCTTTGATAAAAAACTAATAAGCAATATTCCAGCTGTGACAGGGGCTAGTAAAAGATGCACCCTTGGCACTGAATTTCTTCCTTAATTTTTCCTGAAAAAAAAACTAGCAAAGTTTTTTTTTACTTCTATACTGAATCATTCGAAGCGCAAAAAATCAGCAACACTTCGTGCCTTTTTCAAACTAAACAAATCAAATAAATGAACTAAATCTCAGTTTGAACATCTAAGTAGTTGCGTCTTGATATATACATATAGGAGGGGCTATGGAGTTTAGTGATATTCATATTGGCATGAAATGTGGCAGCAAAAAAGGTAGTGGTACAGTTACTTGGATAGATGGTTCAACCAGAAAAATTTATATGGCAGACACCTGTAACAATAATAATTTTGAAGTAGAATTTGAAGAAATCATCGAAGATCCGCAGGCTCATAATAGAGACGATACATTTTATTAATTGATTAGCAATGCTGAAATTTATCATAATAAGCCCGATAATTGATATTATCGGGCTTTCTTTTTTATAGCTTTACCTAGTTTTTGCCTAGCCCAGCCAAATAAAAAATAGACTGCCGCTTACGCCATTAACAGCACACTTTTCACTAACTTATTAATACCACTAGCAGCTTCAACCATGGATGTTGCCAGCATATAAGCAGGTGTTGAGACTAACTTATTCTTGGTGTCAATAACAATACCATCAACATTACAATCATTATGTACTAAGCCTTTAGCTTCAATTAACGCAGCCGTTCCTTTATCTGTACCAATAGTGCCTTGCACCCCTTGAGGGTAAATTAGCGGCAACATTGCTGGAGCGATACACATATATCCTGCTGGTTTTTCTGCTTGTGCAAATGCTTGGCAAGCCGCTAACACTTGTTCATTTACTTGATAGTTTTCACCATCTAGCGCAAAAGAACATAAATTTTTTGCTGCACCAAAGCCACCCGGCACAAGCAAAGCATCAAAGTCTTGAACGCGTAACTCAGCTAAATCTTCTACATCGCCACGGGCAATGCGAGCAGACTCAACTAAAACATTGCGTGTTTCATCTTCACTTACTTCACCACTTAAATGATTAATAACATGATGTTGGTTGATATTAGGCGCAAAACAACGGTAACTCGCATCATTTTGTTCAATCGCTAACAAGGTTAATACTGTTTCATGAATTTCACTACCATCATAAACACCGCAACCACTTAAAATTACTGCAACTTTTTTCATGAATTTTTCCTTTTATTATCGAGTACATAAATCATTATTTGACATAATAGCACCACTATCACAGAAGCAAACATTAAACCGGCAAAAGGTATAGCACTACCATCATAAAAGTAGGCAAGTATCGGACCCGCTAAAGCCCCAATACCAAAACGCAAAGTGCCTATAACCGCGGTAGCCGTACCTGATTGTTGTGGAAACTTAGTGAGCACCAAGGCATCAGAGTTTACCGCCACCATAGAAATACTCCCCATCAGAGGTAATATTGAAACAACGGTAAAAATTAGTGGCAATGCGAATACGTTTGCAAGTAATAGTGTTATCGCCGCTAAAATAGAAAGCGTTAAGCCATACCACAACATTGCTCTAGAGCCTTTTCTTGTTACAAGGCGAGTATTTATGAAGTGAGCGCTCATTAACGCCAAAACATTGATGCCAAATAATAAACTAAAGTTAAATTCAGAAACTTTAAATACCGTTAAGTAAACAAAAGGAATGGCGGTGATATAGGCAAAAAAAGCCAGTGATATCATCATAGAACTCATAATATCTAACCGTGCCTCACCATTAGAAAAAACTATTTGATATCGTTTGATAAAGCTAACTTGCATGCTTGGTTTGCTAGTATCTCGGACTACTTCAGGTAAATAATTCATCACTAACAGTAAAACAACCAAGCTATAAAGTGCTACAGCATAAAAAATCATTTGCCAGCTATGAGCAAGGAGTATGATGCTACCTATACTCGGAGCTATCATAGGCGCTAACATCATGATCATGGAAACATAAGACAGACCTTTAGCGGTGTTTTGTTGATAATATTCACGAATAGTGCCGGGGACGACTACCGTCGCAGCACTACTAATAAATGCTTGAATAAAGCGCAGCAACAAAAATTGTTCAATATTAACCACTAAAGGTAACAACAAGCTCGTCAATAAAAAGCCGCTGATACCCAATATAACCATTTTTCTACGTGAAGCTTTATCGGCCATAGGACCAAAAAGAATCAAGCCTAAAGCATAGCCAAACAAGTAAATACTTAAACTGTTTTGCACCATAGGCATATTAGTACCTAAATGCTCAGCCAAGATTGGCATGGCAGGTAAATACATATCAATGGCTAAAGGTGATAAAGCCATGATTGAGGCCAGTAAGGGTAATAACAATTCCAGTGAGATTGATGTGGCGCTTTCTGGTTTTTCTACCTTAACCATTAAATAGCACCCTGTTGAGCGTTCTTTTTCACTGAGTATTCAAAAACTAATTTACCCAATGCTCTTACCGCTTCTTCCACTTGCTCATTCCACTGCACGCCATAACTAATTCTCATATAATTAGCATACTTTCCAGAGGGTGAGAAAATAATCCCCGGCGCAAAACTCACCCCTCTTTCAAGGGCAGCTTGAAAAAACTCACTGGTATTAACATGCGATTGACACCTAACCCAAAGCACACTACCCCCTTGAGGTTTGCTTATACACACCTCGCTAGGAAAACTTTCAGCAATTAACGCCCGCATACGCTCACAGTTATAGGCTAGCTTTTTACGCAACACGCACAAGTGTCGATCATATTCTCCACTTTGAAGATATTCGTTTAATGTCCACTGTTGTAACATGGGAGTAGAACACGATTGTGCTCGCTTAATTCGTTTCACCTGCTCTTCATACTTACCCGGTAATAACCAACCCGTTCGATAACCCGGTGCTGCAGTTTTTGAAAATGATGAGCACGTCATCACCAAGCCTTTTTCTGAATAAAGCTGTGCCGGTTTAGGCTTGTCTTTACAAAAATATAATTCGCTATAAACGTCATCTTCAATTAAAGGCACGTCATATTGCTCAAGCAAATTCACTATTTCTTCTCGTTGCTTATCTGTTTTCATTGAGCCTAATGGGTTATTAATTGCAGTTGAAAATAAGCAGGCTTTAATGGGATGCTGTTTTAATGCTTTGGAGAGTTCATCTAACCCCACCCCGTCTTCTGTGCAGGTATAAACCTCAAGCGCTTTCATACCAAGGGTTTCAATCAGTTCGATAATACCAAAAAAACAAGGTGACTCGATGGCAATAACATCCCCTCGTTTTGCCACACATTGTAATGCAATAGATATCGCCTCTTGAGCGCCATTAGTGATGACAATGTCATTAGGATTAATCGCGACACCCTGATCTTGATAACGAAATGCCAACTGCATACGTAATTTAGCATCCCCTGTCACAGGCCCATAACTTACTGCTTTTTCAGCTACTTTTGATAATACTGAACGCATTAATCTCGCTAAGGTCTTATCTGGTGGATTGACTTGAATAGGGTTTGAAATACCTAAAGCAACGGTATTAGGTATATGCACAGCTTCATACACTTGCTCAATCATACTGCGGCACTGCACTGTGGTAGGTTCACAATGTGACCACTTTGCTGGTCTAGGTTTTAAAGTTCGAGCTTGTTGAGCCGTTAGGTAATAACCAGATTGCGGCCTAGCAGATACCCTGCCTTGACGCTCTAATTCAATATAGGCTTGTTTTACCGTAGGTACGCTGATTTCAAACTGCTTACTGAGTTTTCGCAAACTCGGCAATTTATCGCCTGGGGATAGAACCCCTTCTTTTTCTTGTTGGTTAATAAAGTCGATCACTTGCTGGTATAAAAAAGCAGTGGAATTTTTATCTAATAAACGCATATTTTTTACTATCAAGTTTGCTATAGAGCAAGAAACTGTATAGGTTTCATTTTCAATATTCTGTATATGTTATTAAAACAAATAGACGTTACACTGTCACTAACTAATTACATCATCTAAATACACACTAAGTAGGGAGAGAGCAATGAGCAATAGCCTTTTATATCTAATCACTGTCATTATCTGGGGCTCAACTTGGATTGCCATTAATTACCAGCTTGGTGATGTAGCACCAGAGGCTTCTGTCTCTTATCGTTTTGCACTTGCTGCTCTTACTTTATTTCTTTTTGCTAAAGTGAAGCGTTTGCCGCTTTCATTTTCTATTAAACAACATGGCTTATTTGCCGCTTTTGGTACTTGCCTTTTCGGTATGAACTATTTGTTTCTTTATAATGCCCAGCAACATATTAACTCGGCTTTGGCTTGTATTGCCTTTTCCACTCTAATGTTGATGAATATTGTTAATACCAAAATATTTTATAAAACCCATATAACCAGACAAGTTTATGTAGGTGGGGCTTTTGGCTTACTCGGGATAGTGACACTCTTTTGGCCACAATTAATCGACATAAAATTAGGCGCTGCAACTCTCTACGGATTAGGCCTTTGCTTGTTAGGTACTTTGTCTGCTTCTGTCGGCAATATGTTATCAATAAAAAATCAGAAAAATCATATCCCCGTGGTACAAGCAAATGCCTGGGGTATGCTATATGGCGCAATATTTACGGCGTTAGCAGTAATAATACAAGGTAAACAATTTAATTTTTCATTTGACCCCGCTTATATTAGCTCATTAATATATTTATCACTATTTGGTTCGGTAATTGCGTTTGGCTGTTATTTAAGTTTAATGACTCGTATCGGTGCACATAAGACTTCGTACGCTAATATTATTTTCCCAGCCATTGCAGTGCTTATTTCAACCATTGTTGAAGGCTTTTCATGGAGTGAGTATACAATTATTGGTTTAGCTTTGGTCTTGATAGGAAACTTAGTCGTATTAACCAAAACCAGTACACTCAGGCGCTTGTTGAGCTTCAAGCTACCAATAAAGGCTTAAGACTCTAGGCATAATAACTCTTGCTTACTATGCCTAATTTTTGTTATTTCACAGCAATTTTTTGATTATTAACAAAGAAGCTAAATCATTAATGACGTGATTAATTAATAAACTACCAATAAAAGCAAGTTAAGACTTTAGAAAGCAAATATAAACTTGTTATAATCAAGCTGAAAATTGAAAGTACATTTTCATTAATAACTATTATATTTTATGTTACAACCCAAACAGCTTTAACATTATTAGGTACCCCAATGCAACGACTCGCACCAGCGCTACGTGAAGACAATGTCCCTCTAGATCTTATTTCGTTAATCAAAACAATCTTAGCGGCCACGAAAGAGATTTCATTTCGTGTTAGCCAAGCGCACTTAGGTGGCTTATTAGGCTCGACCTTAGATGAAAATATTCAAGGTGAAGTACAGAAAAAACTTGATGTAGTGGCAAACGAGCTTTTTAAAGATATTTTACTTGAATCAGGCTTTGTTAAAGCTATTTCTTCTGAAGAAGAAGATAGCTCTGTTGCTGGTGATGAATATGGTAAATACATTGTTTCATTTGACCCATTAGACGGTAGTTCAAACATTGATATTAACTCGTTAATTGGTACTATTTTTTCAATTCATAAAGCGCCTGAAGGCATGTCAGCTGATGATCCTGATATGTTCAAACAAGCAGGTGATAAGCAAGTCTGCGCTGGTTATGTACTTTACGGTCCCTCAACCATGTTAGTAATGACAACGGGTAGCGGTACGCACTTTTACGTATTAGACCGTACACACGGTGGTTACTTATTAGTTAAACGTAATGTGCAAGTTCCTCAAGACACGCAAGAATTTGCAATCAATATGTCAAACCAACGTTTTTGGCAAGAGCCTATGCAAAATTATATTAATGACTTGATTGCAGGTGACACGGGCCCTCGCGGTAAAAACTTCAATATGCGTTGGATTGCCGCCATGGTGGGTGATATTCATCGTGTGTTATGTCGTGGTGGTATTTTTACTTACCCTGCAGATAGCAAAAAAGCTGAGCAACCTTATAAATTGCGCTTAATGTATGAAGCTAACCCTATGTCATTCTTAATTGAACAAGCAGGTGGAGCGGCAATGACAAGTACTGGCCGTATTATGGAAATAGACCCAAGCAGTATTCATCAACGTGTTGAAGTAATTATGGGTTCTAAAAACGAAGTTGAAACTTGCTTAAGTTACTACAAGTAAGTTGCTAAATTCATTCTTTTCTAAAAAAGCCATAGCAACTTCTGCTTGGCTTTTTTATTATCAATAGCTTGCCTACAGCTCTACCAACATACTCTCAGCTCGGTTAACAGATCTTTAGTAAATTTCAAGATAACTTTATTCCTTAATCCCTACAACCGCAGCTTGTTCAGCCGCGTCTCGCCATAAGACAGTTCTCTCTGCTTTTCCATCGCTAAATTTAACAAAATTTATAAGTTATCTGGCCGACCTAAATCCCTTTGGCTATAATCACAAACCCCCTGAGGAAATATTTTTTCTAACTGTTGTTGATAATCACTCATATCAATTACTCCATAGAATTTATTATCAACAGCTTGTTTTACAGGCATTAATTGGCATTTAAACATATCACCAGACCAGCCACTACCCGATTGAATACGGCTAGTGCTGTACATTGGATATATTTTTTGACATTGCCCTTCTTGTTGCTTATTCCACTGACCATTCCAGATAGTATCTCCTTTATAGAGTACTTCTCCTGTGGCTGAAAAACAGCTATCCGAAAGCGAATCAGGCTTAGCCTGAACTACTGAGTTTTTCGGGTTGTCTTTTAATGCTAACAACCAATTGTCCATTTGCTTAAAAGCTAACACTGCAGGGTTATAATCTTTATGGGAAATCCAAATAACATGGTTATCATGATGACCATTGTGTTCTGTTATTCTTAGCCGTGAGTAAAAAGAGGCTGATACATGGTGCATATCTAAGTCTTCTTCTAAATAATGACGAACATCTATTACTGGCAATGTGATATTACCAATGAAGACTTGCCCAGCTCTGTATGCAGCCTGCATTGCTTTTGTTGAACCTTGATGCCTAGGAGCAACCCCTTGTATAACAGGGGTAATATTCTGGTTTCCCCACAAAGATAACCAAAAAGGTATTTTCCGACCAAAGGGGAGCCAAATATTCTCTTCTGTCATTTGAGCTTGTGGCTTCCAGCTGCCAATTTTACTGTTAAGATCAAGGAACTCATCAACAGTGATCATCTGCTGTTGTAAGGCTAATAGCCCATATTGCACTCCAACATTATCCCAAGTGGATAAACCATAACCTTGCTTGTCTTCTCCCAAGACACTCACTAAATCTTGCCAATAACTCCACTTAACCTTTTTCACCACATCGGGGTGAAAAAAATCTCTAAGAAAGCCTTGTCTAGGGTTATTAATAAAACTGGATAAGCCAAAGTAACCATTAATACATTCACTATTACCGTTGGGTAACGAAGGTACAAACCCTGCCATAATTTGATTAACTGGTTGTAAGTATGCTGTGCGTTGCGGAAAATCATTTAAGGCATTCATGCCTTCAATTGATTGCCTTTTGTGCCAATCGAGCCAATGTGACCTCTTATCAGCTCGAAAAGTAAAATAGTTATTAAGTAAATCACAATCTAGCGCATAGGTAGTTTGGGTGATCATATCTGGATAGGAATAAAGCGGAATAAGGCCATCTAAGATCCCTTGGCTATTTTGGGCAATTAAATATTGCGCTAGCCCGCCGCCGGAACCACCTATCCCCACGGTGTATAAAGGTTCTCCATATAAGCTTATAAAGTGTGTTTTAACCCGTCTTGCCGTATCTTCTGCTAACAACATATTGTAGGTATAGCTAGTTTTATTACCACTTGAGCTGATCACCGCATAACCATCAAGCAACTGTTGATATTGCCTTGCTATCACTCGTTTGGCTTTTTGCTTTCCTTGACGGTAGCCAATACCCGAACCTCCATTAAATTGATAAATTAAACGCTTATTCCATTGAGATTGAGCCAAACGCGAACCAACTTCATCATTATTGATGGGCATCACTACGGTATAAATAAAACGATTGATTGTGCCTTGCTCCACCCGAAGCAACATGGACTGAGAATTTTCACGCACGTTCGCCACTTCTTTTAACGTTAACTTGGTGATTTCGCCCTGCTGGGTTAATGAGTAGTAATCAATTCTAGTTGCTATATTACAGTCTTTAGCAAAACCCAGTAGCTTTGTGGGCTTTAAAATATCATCATAAACAGGTACACCATAGCCCTGCTGGTTATCAACCAATGGCTGGCCTAAACCTGAGTCCACCGTCATACAGTAGAATGGATATTGGATGTCTCCAGAATATAAACTTTTTACAGGGCCATGATGACCAATTTTAATGGGAAAATTAAAACTCTCTGATGGCCGCTTGCTATGGCTAATATGATCATTAATTACCAACAAATTATTGGTGACTTGAGGAGCAATTTTCTTTACTTGTCGAACAGCATAGGACTGGGTTGGCGAGATAAAATACAGAGCTATTTTGGTGGTTATCAAAGCGATGACAACATAAAGTGAATAAAGCAGTAGTTTCTTGTACATTATTTTCTCCTACTTACAATTCAAGGTTAACTAAAAGGGGAAATCACATACCTACTCCTAAGCCTAGTGCAAAAACATAATTTTCTCTTAGCAAAAACAAGCCAAAAGACTATTCGAAAATAAAAAAATTCATTTTTTTCCTGTCATTATAATGAGTTGGTTTAATTTAGAACTATTCCCAATAAACGGTACCACTAACTGGACTTTTTGCTATATACACAAGCAATAAAGAGTTTGATAGAATAATAAGAAATTTAAGGAGAGCTCAATTTATGCCAAATTATGTTGTGGGTCACAAAATACCTGACTCTGATTCTATCTGTTCTGCCATTGCCCTATCGTACTTAAAAACCACGTTAGGTGAAGAAACCGTTCCTGCACGTTTGGGTGAACTTAGCCCTGAAACTTTATTTATTTTAGATAAATTTGGTTTCGAGCAACCTGAGTTAAAAACAAGCTATGCCGGTGAAAACCTTTATATTGTTGATCACTCTGAGCGTACTCAAGGGCCTGATGATATTGACGATGCAACTATTTTAGGTATTATTGATCACCATAAACTTGGTGATATTACTACTTCAACGCCACTAGAGATTTGGGTACGCCCTGTTGGCTGTACAAACACCATCATTAAAATGATGTATGACTTTCATAATGTTGAGATCCCAAAAAATATTGCCGCAGCCATGATGTGTGCAATTTTAAGCGACACAGTCATTTTCAAATCACCAACTTGCACCACGGCAGATATCAAATGCGTTGAAGCCTTAGCTGAGATTGCTGGCATTGAAAACCCTACCGAATTAGGTATGGAAATGTTTAAAGTGAAATCGGCCGTTGAAGGTACGCCAGTTCGTGACCTTGTTTTACGTGACTTTAAAGACTTTGATATGAATGGTAACCTTGTTGGTATTGGCCAATTAGAAGTTATTGATTTAGCCATTTTTGATGAGATGAAAGCTGACTTAGAAGCTGATATTGCTAAACTTAAAGCTGAAGGTAACCGCCATAGTGTTTTATTACTATTAACAGATATTATGAAAGAAGGCTCTGAACTTCTAGTCGTTAGTGATAATGACAACTTAGCTCAAGCGGCTTATGGTAAAGCAACAGAAAATGGCAAGGTATGGCTTGATGGTGTACTTAGCCGCAAGAAGCAAGTAGTACCGCCACTACAAGAAGTGTTTTCTTAATTGTTAGCAAACAAAGTATTCATAAAAAAACCAGTCACATGACTGGTTTTTTTATTGCTTAGAAAGCTTATCGAAGAGTTTTCATATTAAAGATGAAAACTTTAGTAGCAAGGCGAAAGCACGTAGTTGACGCTAGTCAATGAGTACTTTCAACGATGCTAATAAAGAATTTCAGCAAAAAGATTAAACTCTTTCAAATACAGTTGCGATACCCTGACCTAGACCAATACACATAGTCGCTAAACCAAGATTTACATCTTGACCTTCCATCAAGTTAATCAAAGTACCTGAAATACGAGTACCTGAACAACCTAGTGGATGGCCTAATGCGATAGCACCACCATTTAAGTTAATTTTGTCATCTAACTTATCTTCAACATTTAATGCGCGGATACAAGATAATGCTTGTGCGCCAAATGCTTCATTAAATTCAAATAACTCAATATCGTCAATAGATAAGCCAGCACGTTTTAATGCTTTTTGTGATGCTGGAACAGGGCCGTAACCCATAGTTGCAGGATCGCAACCCGCAATGCCCATACCACGAATTTTAACGCGAGGAGTTAAACCTAATTCCTTCGCTTTGTCCGCTGACATCACTAACATGGCAGAAGCACCATCAGACAAGGCTGATGACGTACCTGCTGTTACTGTACCGTTTACTGGGTCAAATACAGGGCGAAGCGCTGATAAACTTTCTGCCGTTGTTTCAGGGCGGATAACTTCATCGTGCTCAACAAGCGTTAATGCACCATTTGCATCGTGACCTAAAGTAGGCACAATTTCATTATCCCAACGACCTTCAAGGGTTGCTTGATGTGCTTTTTGATGCGAACGTGCACCAAAGGCATCTTGCATTTCACGGGTAATGCCGTGTTGCTTACCAAGTAACTCAGCAGTTAAGCCCATGTTGCCTGACGCACGAGCAATATGCTTGCTTAGTGCCGGATCAAAGTCAATATCGTACATCATAGGCACGTGACCCATATGCTCAACACCACCAACAAGAAAAACATCGCCTTGGTCAGCAATAATGCTAGTTGCAGCATCATGTAATGCTTGCATTGATGAACCACATAAACGGTTAACCGTTAAGCCACCAATTGATTTTGGTAAACCTGCAAGTAATGAAGCATTACGCGCAATGTTAAAACCTTGTTCTTTAGTTTGCTTTACACAACCCCAAATAACATCTTCAATGTCATTTGGATCTAATGCTGGGTTACGCTTTAAGATTTGCTCCATAAGGTGTGCTGATAAAGTTTCGGCACGTACATTTCTAAAAACACCGGCTTTTGAACGTCCCATAGGAGTTCGAATGCAATCAATAATAACGACTTCTTTCATAATAATTCTCCTTAGGCTTGTTTAACGTCAGTTGTGAAGTAAGATTTTCCTGATTTAGCCATTTCACGTAGGCCATCAGTCACATGATAAATTTCACCTAAGTGAGCATATTTATCAGCCATTGCAATAAAGTTATCTAAACCTAACGTCTCTAAGTAACGAATTGCACCACCTCTAAATGGAGGGAAACCAATACCATAAATTAAGCCCATATCAGCTTCAGCTGCAGTATCAACCACACCTTCTTCTAAACAACGTACTACTTCGTTCACCATAGGAATCATTAAACGAGCGATAATTTCATCGCTTGAGAAATCTTTCTTATCAGCACAGTGAGATGCAAATAATTCATAAGCAGTTTGAGCAGCAACTTTCTTAGGACGACCACGCTTATCTTTAACATGATCATAGAAGCCTTTGCCATTTTTCTGACCGTAACGCTCGTTGTTATATAAAGTGCTTACGGGGTCATTCTCAAGCTTTTGCATACGCGTTGGGAAGCCAGCAGACATAACACCTGTACAGTGATCAGCAGTATCGACACCAACAACGTCAAGTAAGTATGCAGGACCCATTGGCCAACCAAATTGTTTCTCCATTACTTTATCTATCGCAGCAAAATCAGCACCTTCAAGTACTAAATGGCTGAAACCAGCAAAATAAGGGAACAATACACGGTTTACAAAGAAACCTGGGCAGTCGTTAACTACGATAGGCGATTTGCCCATTTTAGCGGCATACGCCACTACAGCAGCAACAGTTTCATCTGAAGTATCTTTACCACGAATAACTTCTACTAATGGCATTTTGTGCACAGGGTTAAAGAAGTGCATACCACAGAAGTTTTGTGGACGCTTAACGCTCTCTGCTAATAAATCAATTGAGATAGTTGATGTGTTAGAGGTTAAGATAGCATCTTCGGCAATCACACCTTCAACTTCAGCTAACACCATACCTTTAACTTTAGGGTTTTCAACAACCGCTTCAACTACAACATCAACGTCTTTAACGCTATCGTAGCTTAGGCTTGGAGTAATATTGTTTAATACACCAGCCATTTTCTTAGGATTCATACGGCCACGTTCAACTTGCTTAGTTAAAATACCTGCAGCTGTAGTTAAACCTAAATCAAGTGCTTGGTCGTTAATGTCTTTCATCACGATTGGCGTACCTTTATAGGCTGACTGATACGCAATACCGCCACCCATAATACCAGCACCTAACACAGCCGCTTTATTTACCGCTTTAGAAGCTTGCTTAGCCGCTTTTTTGGCTTTGCCTTTGATCACTTGATCAGACATGAACAAACCAATTTGTGCTGTTGCTGCATCAGTTTTAGCAAGTTTTGCAAAACCTGCATTTTCTAATGCCATTGCACCTGCTCTATCAAGTGTAGCAGCAGCTTCAATAGTGCTTACCATTACCATAGGCGCTGGGTAGTGCTTACCAGCTTTTGCAGCTATCATGCCTTTACAGGTATTGAAGGTCATTACCGATTCAATTTTACTTAATTCTAACGGTGCTAATTTAGGCTGACGCTTCGCTTGCCAGTCAAGCTTACCGTCAATAGCAAGCTTTAACATACCAATAGCTGATTCACGTAATTTTTCAGGCTCTACTACCGCATCAAGTAGACCAGAAGCTAGGGCTTGTTGTGGCTTATAAGCTTTACCTGTACTCATCCACTCTACAGCATTATCCGCACCAATTAGGCGAGGTAAACGAACGGTACCACCAAAACCAGGCATTAAGCCAAGTTTTACTTCTGGTAAACCAATGCTAGCATTTGTGTCTGCGATTCGATAATCACAAACTAAAGTCATTTCACAACCACCACCTAATGCAATACCATTAATTGCTGCGATAGTTGGCAATTGAATATCTTCAAATGAATCAAAAACGTCAGATGCACTTTTTGCCCAAGATACTAACTGATCTTCTGGCTGTTTAAATGATCCTAAAAATTCAGTGATGTCGGCACCAACAATAAATGTTGATTTGCCTGAAGTAACTAATACCCCTTTGGCTTCACTACAGTTGTTAATAGCGTCAACAACGGCTTTGTATTCTACAAATGTTGCTTGATCAAATTTATTTACAGAGCCTTGGGCGTCGAATTTCAGCTCGACAATGCCGTCGTCAAGTAATTGGGCGCTAAGGCTTTTGCCTTGATATATCATACTTTGTCTCCTTCACCTTAATGTGGTGTTGATGTATTGATGATTGCTTTTTATAAAACCAAACCGACATAGAAATCCATTTGGCTATTTGAATATTTCATTGCTATTTTTTACGTTTTTTAGCTTTGCCATATAATAATAGACGACTGAGTGTGCCTTGAAAAAAAATGAAATGCAACAGTTTTTAAACAGGCGTTTAAATCAGGTGTATTAAAACACCATTAAGGCGAAGCTTTATATATTTTAGTTATACTTTTTATTGATGTTATCAATAATTGAAATAAAAAAAGAAAAGCGTAAAATAAAGAGCTAACTCCTCAGTCAGAGCTAATACCTTAGTGAAAACACTTCTTCAGCGCTTCAATCAGCCCGAGCATTTGCTATTAGCAATGGCTTTTATCATGCCTTTGGTGTTTTCCGTTTGGATGGTTTTATTGAACAACTTTGTTATTGAGAAGGCTAACTTTACTGGCGTTGAAATAGGTATATTACAAAGTCTAAGGGAGGTACCAGGCTTTTTAGCATTTACGGTGATTTACGCACTAATATTTATAAAAGAGCAGCGACTGGCGTTACTTTCTCTTGCTATTACCAGTTTAGGTGTTTTTCTCACGGGTTTTTTCCCTTCCGTTTTGGGCTTATATTTAACCACTATATTAATGTCTATAGGCTTTCATTATTTTGAAACCTTGAGTCAGTCTTTAACTTTACAGTGGGTAGATAAAGATAAAACGGCTCACTTTATGGGGCGTATGTTATCGGTAAAATCCATAGCTTCTTTATTGGCATTTTCTAGTATTTGGTTATTAATGAAAGAGTTTTCATGGGAGTACCAAACTACTTATGCCTTGTTTGGTGGCATAGGTCTGCTATTCACTTTGTTATTAACGTTATCCTTTAAACATTTCCCTGAAAAAACACCACAAACTAAAAAGCTAGCACTTAGAAAGCGTTACTGGCTATTTTATGCCTTAACTTTTTTTAGTGGTGCTCGTCGACAAATTTTTGTGGTTTTTGCTGGCTTTTTAATGGTGGAAAAATTTAACTATAGCGTTGCAGATATCAGTGCTTTATTTCTAATTAACTATGTCTTTAATTGGTTATTTGCCGCAAAAATTGGCAAATTAATCGGAAAGATAGGTGAGCGTGCAACTTTACGTTTTGAATATATTGGGCTAATCATTATTTTTATCTGCTATGGCCTAGTTGATAATGCCACCATTGCAGCAGCTTTATACGTTATTGACCACTTATTCTTCGCCCTTGCTATTGCCATAAAAACCTATTTTCAAAAAGTAGCTCAGCCAGAAGATATTGCCGCCAGTGCTGCGGTTAGTTTTTCAATTAATCATATTGCCGCGGTAGTGATTCCTGCTTTACTTGGTTTGTTATGGATTATTCATCCATCATGGGTATTTTATATCGGTGCAGGCTTTGCTAGTTGTTCACTGATATTAGCCCTATTAATTCCTGATAACCCTAAGCAAGGCATGGAAACAAGATTAAAATACAGTCATTAACTTTGAAAGTGAAATAAACAAGTGCTACTTCAAGTTAATGCACTAATTCAGAGTAAACGAGGTTAGCATACAGCCAATTTTCTGTTCACTCTGAGTGCGAGTTGTGAGTAGTGGAAAAACAGAAAAGAGCAGTTAACTTAAATTAACCGTTCTCTTTTAAGAATTGTAAAAATTCATTTTGTGGCATAGGTTTGGCGTAATAAAAGCCTTGAACTTCATCACAGCCAAGCTCAAGTAAACGCTCTTGCTGTTCAACTTTCTCAATACCTTCTGCAATCACTTTAAGATCCATTTTCTTACCAAGTTCAATAATAGTTTCTGCAATCACTGACTGCCCGTCTTTAGCGACATCGGTAACAAAAGTACGATCAACTTTTAACCTATCTAATGGTAATTGCTGCAAATAACTTAATGAAGAGAAGCCCGTACCAAAATCATCAAGAGCAATACTTATTCCATTAGCCTTCAATTTAACTAACGCTTCAATCACTACTTGCGGATCATCCATCAATATATTTTCAGTGATTTCTAATTCAAGCTTGCTAGCATTAATTTGATGAGCATTAATTGCTTTCATCACCGAGTCGACAAAATTACCGCGTCTAAATTGCGGGATGGAAACATTAACAGAAATAGTAATATCGTTAAAATTTTGCGATCTCAAACTATTAATTTGCTGACAGGCTTGGTTTACCACCCAGTCACCAATTTCAACAATCAACCCCGAATATTCTGCTAAAGGAATAAATACAGCTGGCGATATAAACTCACCATTTTCTTTTCTCCAACGTAATAAAGCCTCTGCGCCAATTACCTTACCTGAATCAAGTGCTAATTGAGGTTGATACCAAAGCTCTAACCTATTTTCAGCGAAATCAGTTCGCAGCTCTCTGATCATGTTTAAGCGCCACAAGGTGGCATCTTCCATCTCAGGATTATAATAGGCAAAGTGTTCAATACGGTGCTTTTTGGCAAGGTTTAGTGCGATATTGATTTGATTTAATACCTTAACACCACTGCTATTAGCATGCTCTTTTGTGCAAAAACCAAAGCAGGCATTAATGGGTAACTTTTGCTCCCCAGCTGCAAATGGTTGTTCAAATAACTGAATAAGTGTGTCAGGACTGACACAGTCGGACGTACCGATAATACCAAAAACATCAGCACCAACACGAGCTACTTTGCAATTGCAGGCAAGACTCTGCAGACGCTGTGCAACAGCAGATAACAACAAATTACCAATATCTTGGCCTAATCCGTCATTAACATCGCTGAAGTGGTTTAAGTCAATGAGTGCCGCCACTTCATTTTCACAATCGCTTTTAGCAAATAAGTCCAGCAAACGTACGAATTCCAATCTATTTGGCAGATTAGTCAACCAGTCTTTATAAGCAGCGTTACTTAACTTTTGAAATAAATGCACATTTTCATAACCAACGGCAGCATTAGTTAAAAATACTTCTAATAATTGTTTTTGAGTTTCCGTCAAGGCTTCTTGCAAGTTAATATAAATAACCGCTCTATAACCACCTCGAACCAAATAAAAGCTTTGGGATAACTCGTGAGATTGATGTTGCTTTTGCATAAAGCAAGATTTTACTTGCTGGCTAATTTGCTCATTTTTTAGAGTATCTAATTTTTGTTTGGTTAATACTGAGGAAAAACCTTGCTGAGCGATAACATAGAAACTCAAATCATCCGCGTTATCAATAATGCCCTGCCCTCGAGCACAAAATAATGCCTCAACATCTTGATCAATGATTGTGATTAACTGCCTTAAAACGCCTTGGCAGTATTCTGTCATCGAATGCAATTCTAATAGATTTGCTGAGCCAGAGACTATTTTTTCTAAACCTTGTCGGTTTTCATTAACAGTAGCAATTTGCTGATAAGAACGAATGGCAGCATAAACTGTGGTGACCAGTTTTCGTCGAGTTAGCTCAGTCTTAGTCTTATAGTCATTTATGTCATACTCTTTAATAACACTTTCTTCAGGTGCATAGCCTGGCTGCCCTGTCCGTAAGACAATACGAATATCTTGACGAGATAAGTCTTCTCGAATGTATTTAACAACATTCAAGCCTGCATCATCCGTTTCCATGACAACATCAAGTAAAGCTAAAACAATATTTGGATTTTGTTCAATGAGTTTGCAAGCATCTTGACCAGAATAAGCATGTAAATATTCTAATCGGCGGCCAAGTACAATTAAATCAGACAGAGCTAACTGGGTCACAGAGTGAATTTCTGGATCATCATCTACAATTAGAACCTGCCATGCCTCTTTACCATCGCAATCTAATATTTCATCTTCATCACTATCGTCGATAAATAGAAAGTCATCATTTGAGTTTTCTGATGCTTGCATACTGCCCTCAAGTAATCAGCCTTAGGTTAAATATCATATCTTACGCATAGACAGGCTGATTAAGTTTGAATTTATGATTTAATACACAACACTAACTATAACTTAACTATGCTTTAAAGCTACTTTTTTACCTTATTTTCTCATATATTAAATCCCACTTTGACAATATTCAATAAATCAATACAATAAATTTAGGGATATGCATATTTTCTCACATATATTAGGGCATTGCGGTGAAAACAGATAAAACATCGGTTATTGTTAGCGAAGGTGAGACAGAGCAAAATAACACTGAAAAAACTCAAATCGTTGCTGAGCATTCTTCGCAAAGCAAAGCTACAGATACGCCTACTCACAAACAATTTTTCAACCTCACTCAGCAATTTGGACTTGAAGCACCGCTACTGCCCACTGAAAAACAAATGCCCATTGAAGATCGAAGTATTAAACGGGCTCGCCTAGAAAATCATAGAAAACAACAAAATATAGAAGCCATTATGGAAAAAACCTATGGCTTTTGTGCTAGCAAAACGATTGACAAAAGAACAGATCTTGACTGGTTCAATCGCTTTATTCATTTAGCAGAGGACATAAGCAATAACACTATGCAAGATTTGTGGGCGAAGATCCTTGCAGGTGAGTTATCAAGGCCGGGAACTTTTTCTTTAAAAGCGCTAAAAGTATTTCGCGATATGAGTATTGTCGATGCCAAGCTCCTTGCTAAAGCATGCTCTTTAGCCGTAAAAGATAGCACCAGAAAAAATATCCGTTTATTGTCAGGCAGTTACCAGCAAGCAGGTTTACTTAACTTTTTCAATAAAGAGCGGCAGCAATTCGTTAACTTAAGTAACTTTGGCTTAAACTATGCGGATTTATTATCACTAGCCGATAATCATTTAATTTTTATTCAAGAGAGTGAGTCTAACTTTGCTAGCGAAGGGCAAAAAGCTAATTTTACCTATAACGGCCAACCATTAAAATTAGAGAATATGAAGCAGAATACAAGTCTTCAGTTTTACAAATTTACCCCGATTGGAGCAGAATTAGCGCAACTCATTGGTGATAAAAGTAATGATGATTTTTTTACCCATTTAAAAGAAGTATTAAGTCATCACTTCCAGGTAGTGAGTAGCAAGGGCACTTAGCGAAAAACAAGAGACCAACCAGAAATGTTTCGAGTTACGAAGCGACGCGCTTGCAACAATCTATCTTCGTAACTATACACCCGAAACTTAGCTATATTCCATCACCATCTGTATGCAAGCCACATTCACGCTGACCTGGGCCAAAGCGAGTTTCGCTTTCATCCATGCCTAAGGTTAATGGTCGTGTGCTATGTACATCACCCACTGATACATAACCTTGCTCCCATAATGGGTGATAAGGCAAATCATGCTTGGTTAAATATTCGTGCACATCTTTATTATGCCAATCAATAATAGGGTGTACTTTAAAACGACCTCGTAAAATGCTTACCACTGATAAGCCTTGTCTATGGTCTGACTGCTGTCTGCGTACCCCAGAAAACCAAGTGCCACAATTTAATTCAGATAAACCACGCTCAAGCGGCTCTACTTTATTTTTGCGGTTATATTGCTTTAAAGCCTCTTCATCCTGATCCCACTGTTCGCCATATTTGGCTAACTGCCAAGCAGCACTTTCTACGGCGCTATAAACATGCAAATTCAGTTTTAAGCGCTCTGCCATTTGCTCGATAAAGCGATAGGTTTCAGGAAACAAATGACCAGTATCGGTAAGCAACACTGGAATATTTGGATCAACTTGCGTCATCATATGCAGCATTACCGCCGACTGAATACCAAAACTTGATGATAAAACAAATTGACTAGGCAAATTCTCCATAGTCCACTCTATTCGAGCCAAAGGTGACTTTTGCTCTAAATCTTCATTCCATTGCTCCAACCAAGGCTTAGGCAAAGATGAAGGAAAGCTATTTTGACTTTTGCTGACTCTAAGGTCTTTGCTATCAGAAAACTGAGTTACCACGTCTGGTTTTGTCGAGGTTAATGCATTAGTCATCATGAAAATCCCTAACACTTATTTTTACTTCATCTACAATACCCGCACGAATAACATAATCACCAAAACATTCATCTTGATTACGCTCAGCAGCCCAGCGGGCACTTAAACTATCTATCTCTTCAAGAATATTTTGCTCATTTAAGTTTTCTTTATACAGCTTAGGAATGCGTGTACCACCTAGGTTACTTCCCAAGTACATATTGTATTTTCCTGGCCCTTTACCTACTAAACCGATTTCAGCAAGCATAGCTCGGCCGCAACCATTAGGACAGCCCGTAACACGTAAAATGATACTGTCATCAGCCAAACCATTTTTAGCTAAAATAGTTTCAACATCGTCTACCAGTTTAGGTAAGTAACGTTCGGCTTCAGCCATGGCTAATGGACAAGTTGGAAAAGCCACACACGCCATTGAGTTCTTGCGCTGATTTGAAACGCCATCATCAATTAAACCATGTGCACGGGCTATTTTTTCAATTTGAGCTTTATCGGCCTCAGCAACGCCAGCAATAATTAAATTTTGATTAGCGGTTATACGGAAGTCACCCTGGTGAATTTCAGCAATTTCGCGCATACCTGTTTTTAAAGTTTTGCTTACGCCATTCTCATCACTTGGAAAGTCTAAAATGCGTCCGTTTTCGATAAATACGGTTAAGTGATGTTTATTATCAATGCCTTCAACCCAACCGATACGATCGCCACGGTCAGTAAATGTATAAGGACGGCTTTCTGCGAAACTTACACCTGCACGTTTTTCAACTTCAGCTTTGAATACATCAACACCTACTCTATCAAGGGTATATTTTGTTTTAGCATTTTTACGATTAACGCGATTTCCCCAATCTCGTTGAGTCGTCACTACCGCTTCTGCAACCGCTAACGTTTGCTCTGCTGAAATAAAACCAAAGTCATCTGCTTTACGAGGGTAAGTTGCTTTGTCACCATGAGTCATGGCTAAACCACCACCGACAAGTACGTTGAACCCAATTAACTTTCCGTTTTCACTAATAGCAACAAAGCTTAAGTCATTGGCGTGTACATCAATGTCATTTTGCGGTGGCACTACTACGGTTGTTTTGAACTTACGTGGCAAATACGTTTTGCCTAAAATTGGTTCGTCATGCTCTGTTGTTTCAACTTTTTCTTCATCAAGCCAAATTTCAGCATATGCACGTGTTTTAGGTAACAAATGTTCACTAATTTTTTTAGCCCATTCGTAGGCTTCTTGATGTACTTCTGATTCGATAGGGTTTGGTGTACATAATACGTTTCTGTTTACATCGCCAGCTGTAGCAATAGCGTCAATACCAATACTATTTAATGTTTGGTGCATTGGTTTGATGTTTGGCTTTAAAACCCCATGAAACTGAAATGTTTGACGGGTTGTTAAACGAATACTGCCGTAAGAAGTTTTTTCTTCAGCAAATTTATCAATAGTCAGCCATTGTTTAGGAGTGATGATACCACCGGGTAAACGCGCTCTCAGCATAACGTTATGCAAAGGTTCTAGTTTTTGCTTTTGACGTTCGCCACGAATATCACGATCATCTTGTTGATACATGCCATGTAAGCGTATTAAGTGAAAGTTATCAGCAGTAAAGCCACCAGTAATTCTATCTTTTAAATCGTCACTGATAGTGCCACGTAAGAAGTTACTTTCTGCCTTTAGGCGTTCGTTATCAGATAACTTGCCTTTTACAATTAATTCAGTTGTCATTAGTAAACATCCTTCTGGTAGCGTTTATTACTACGTAAATCTTTTAAATACTGCTCAGCTTGCTCGCTACTTAACTCACCTTGCTCACTGATTATTTCTAATAATGTGGCTTCAACGTCTTTTGCCATGCGACTCATATCACCACAAATATACAAATGAGCACCACGTTCAAGCCATGCAAATACTTCTGAAGCTTGTTCTTTTAATCTGTCTTGTACATATATTTTTTCAGCCTGATCACGCGAGAACGCAACATCCATACGTGTTAACAAACCTGATTTTAAGTAGTTTTGCCACTCAACTTGGTAAAGGAAGTCTTGGGTGAAAGTTTGATCACCAAAAAACATCCAGTTATCGCCACTTGCTTCATCGGCTTCACGTTGTTGCATAAACGCTCTAAATGGCGCAACACCTGTGCCTGGACCAATCATAATTACCGGAGCATTATTATCTTGTGGTAAGCGGAAGTTATCATTGTGCTCAACAAAAACACGTACCGTTTGGCCTTCTTCAATGCCTTCAGCTAAGAAGTGAGAAGCGCCGCCAAAACGCTGCTTGCCATCTTGTTCGTAAGCCACTAAACCAACGGTTAAGTGTACTTCTTCCTCAACTTCAGCCTGTGCTGAAGCAATAGAATATAAACGCGGTGTAATTTTACGTAATGCTTCAACAAAAACTTGTGGAGTTAAATCACTTACTGGCGCAATGCTTACCACATCAACAATTTGATGATTACCAGCATATTCTCTGGCAGTATTCTTATCTGCTGCGATAGCTAATAATGATTCATCACCACATCCATATGCCCAAAATTCAATAAACGCAGGTGCTGTTTGAGTTATTTCTAACTGTGAAGTTAAGGCATCTTTAAGTGAAAATGTTTGCTGTTCACCGTTTACTTTTAAACTAACTTCTTCTTGACCGGTAAAGTTAAGTGCCGCTAGTAATTCCGCGACTAAGGCAGCGTTATTTTCAAAATAAACACCTAGTGCATCACCTGTTTGATAAGTTAGCCCTGATTCGCCTAAATCAATTTCAATGTGACGAACATCTTTAGCTGAATCTCTACCCGTAATTTTTTGGCTTAAAAGAAATTCTGCTTCAAGCGGATTTTGTTTACTGTACTGGCTAGCTGTAGCGATAGGTAAATCAATCACAGGCGCTAATGCAGCATCAGCTTGTGTTAATTCTTCTTTTAACGTTTCAACCACTTTAACTGTCCAGCTTTCACTGTCGCTGTCATAATCAACATCACAATCAACCCGAGGCAAAACTTGCTTGGCACCTAATGCTTGTAATCGTTCATCAAAGTCTTTACCCGTTTGACAGAAAAATTCATAACTACTGTCACCCAAGGCAAGTACGCTATAGCTAAGGTTAGGTAATTTAGGCGCTTTTTTACCAAGCAAAAACTCATGAAATTCAATGGCATCATCAGGCGGCTCGCCCTCACCATTAGTACTGGCAACTATAAGAATGTGTGTTTCATTCTTTAACGACTTGGCTTTAAAGTCACTAATATTCACTAGCTTTGTACTAATGCCGGCAGCACTAGCACTTTTTTCAACTTGGCTAGCAACACCTTTTGCATTACCGGTTTGCGAGGCATATAAAATAGTAAGTGTTTTTGCTGGTGCCGCAGCAGTAGCGACATTTACTTGAGAAACCTGCCCTTGCTCGCTTTTGGCGGCTAAGTAACCACTCGCCCAAGCAAGTTGCAATGATGAGTAACTAGACGTTGCTTGTTGCAACAAAGCTAGTTGGTTGGCATCAAGCGAACTTGATACTGTATTTGAATTTTGCTGTAAAGATAGCTGCTCTTGTGACATAAAATATTCACCCATGACAATATATGGGGAAAGAATAGATAATTTTAATAAAAACTAAAAAGAATAGATAACGATTTTTTATTCCAAAAACGAATAGAAGTTTTTTTGAGGTCTCAAAAACACTTAGACAATAAAAAATTATCGAGCTATGTTGTAGTTAAGTTATGAGTTTTTCGTAAGGTGCTATTATTTCTTTTGTAAAGACAATATCGCTTGTCTGCAGTATATCACTGATATTAATTACTAGTGTGTATAGCCAAGAAACACGAGTTTATAAATATAAATCGGCTAACGGTGTTATTTCTTTTTCTGACATTGAACCGATAAATACTGACTATGAGCGAATTCGCATAGGTTGTTATGCTTGTAAATTAAATTCACATATTGATTGGCATAAAGCAAAGTTATATATAGATGAATACCGATATGCCATTGAGAAAGCAGCCTATCGTTTTAATGTTGAACCTGCATTTATTCGTGCCATTATCCATGCAGAATCACATTTTAATGTAAATGCCAGATCCAAAAAAGGCGCTCAGGGTTTAATGCAGCTAATGCCTGACACAGCCAAGTCATTAGGTGTAAACAATGCTTTTATTGCCCAGCAAAATATTAATGGCGGCGTAAAACATTTATCCACTTTATTGAAAAAATACCAAGGTAATAAGCGATTAGTGACGGCTGCTTATAATGCTGGTGAAGGTGCGGTAAAAAAATATGCAGGTATCCCGCCTTTTGCTGAGACACAAGTTTATGTCGAAAGAGTAGAAATCTTACATCAGCGTTATAAAAAAGCGACGCGTTTATAATAATGACAAAAATTAACTGAAAGAAAAAAGGCACTAAAACCAAGTTTAGTGCCTATGCTTATTTTATTGTTCAGTACACAATAATGCGCTTAGAAGTGAATTGTTGTTCCTAAGAAAAGGCCTTCAAAGGTTAAGTCACTATATAAATCATCAATATCTTCTAACTCTAGTCCAACTGCTCGGTAGCCCAAGCTTACATCAAGATCAACAGCTAGATTATCAAGCAATTCGTAACTTACACCTACTTGGTAATCATAGATAGTATTATCGTCGTATGATAAGAAGTTTGCTTCAGCAAATACATTAAAGCCAGTAAATGGCAAACCTATGATCGTATTTACATAAATTAGCGGTACAATACCTGACACACCTAAGTCAGCTGATTTAGATGTGGCTTGCTCAATTACGTTTATATCCGCATCAAGATCACGGGCAGTAATACCAAAATCAAACGTTAATAAGTCATTATCAAACAACTCATAATACAAGGTGTAATCAACATAACTTGCATCAAATGTAGTGTCTACTTGAGCAGTATCAGTATAAGTTACACCTTCAAAAGTGAAGCTGCCAGAAATAGTAGCACCACCTACGGTATCTAAAGTTGTTGAAGCAATTTTGATATTAGGCACTAAAGGAATTGGGTGCTCAAGTGCAACAAAGAAGTTACCTTGGTTTTCATCATCAAAATTAAAAACAGCTTGATCAATTTCACCTTCACCAAAGCTACCCTCGGCTTCATTGGCCCACATTTGACCACCAATATAAAGACCCAAGACAGTATCGGCTTGAGCGCTTGTACACAGTAATGTTGTTAAGCTTGCTGCTAATAGTGCTTTTTTCATTATGTTACCCTTTTTTTAGTAATTCATTTAAATCAATTAATGCTGCATTGGCACGTGAAACATAATTAGCCATCACTAAAGAGTGATTTGCTAACATGCCAAAACCATCACCATTTAAAACCATTGGGCTCCACAGCGTTTGTTGACTTGCTTCGAGCTCTCTTATTATTTGTTGTAAACTAATTTTAGCATTTTTATTGGCTAATACACTGTCGAAATCAATTTCGATGGCTTTCAATAAGTTAAGTAAAGCCCAAGCTGCACCACGCGATTCATAAAACACATCATCAAGCTGCCACCAACTGGTTTTCATTTGGGTATTTGTGCCTTCAAAACTTGATTGTTGCGCAACATTATCGCCGGCTAAATCGGTATTTACTTGAACTCGGCCAACACTCGCGCTTAAACGTTGAGAATAGCTACCTAAACGTTTTTGTACTTCTTCGAAATAACTAACCAAATTATCTGCTCGGGCATAAAACTGCGCATGGTCATCTTTTTTCTTACTAATACCCACTAGCGCACTTCTATAATCATACAAACTATTAATAGCAGCTCGGTATTCTGACTCAGCACTTGGCATTGCCCAGCTTTTATTATCAATATTAAATTTAGGTTGAGCTATTTTAATATGCTTGTTTTCAAGTGACTGTGATTGTGAACGGCTTAGGTCTTTACGCATCACTAATGACATATCACGCACCATTTCTAAAACACCAAACTCCCATGCTGGCATGTTATCTAAAAAGACACTTGGTGGTAGCGCATCATTTGACAAATAGCCGCCAGGCTTATCTAAAATACTTTCGGCAACCTTAATTAACGCGGTAGTGGTGGTGTAACCAACTACTGGAGCAACATTCTCGCTGGTTGCCGCTTCGGTTACTTCTTTTTTAATGTCGATATCATCGGGAATGAAACTCCAGTAGACACCAACAAAATACATAAAAACAAAAATACTTAGTACGCTAAAAGTGATTGTTTTTGCTGAGAAATTCATTTTCATAATTTACTCCTAATGATGATGCTGCATCATGCTTGGCTGAGCATCATTGTTTTGTGCGGCCTTTTCCTGTTGGGGATTATATACAGGCAGCGGTAATGAAACTGGTTTTATAGCGGAAAAATGCAAAGTTAAGTTAACTTCTTGCTGTGATTGTAAGGGCTTTTTAACATCAAATAACATTAAATGTAAACCTGATGGTTGTAGAATAATGCGTTCATTAGCTCTGATCACTATGGAGTCTAATTTACGCATGCGCATCATACCATTTTCCATGCTGTGGGCATGGATTTCAATTCGTGGCGAGATATTACTGCTTGCGCCCAGTAAAGTCACTGTTTTTCCAGTACTATTTACTATGGTCATATAAGCTGATGAAATACTCGTGCCGGGAATTGTTGCTCTTGCATAAGCGTTTTCAACGCTGATTTTGGCTGGGGTGATAACTTTGTTGGTTTGGGCAAAGTTATTGAAGCTAATGACACTGAATAGTAGAAATAATAAAAATAAATGAGAACCCTTCATCTTGAGCTATTCCTAATAGACGTTTTAGAGCCTTACAATATCATTCAACTTCAAAGAACAAAACCACTGTTTTAGTATTTTCAAAAAGAAAATTTTCACTTAGTACTTTGTTAGCTAAGCAAATAATCATTGCCTAGCTTTTTATATTTTTTGTAAAAGTTAGCCGTATTGTTGGTGCCCTTGGGTATTACTCTTGTTGCGAGTAACAAGCCAAATAACAGCAGCAATAAGTAACACAGGCCAAAATACACCGATAGCAACCATAGCTATTGAGCCAACTATAAGTAGCCCTACAAAAATAAGCGAACCAAAAACACTTAATACTATAGCCAAGGCTATTAACACTAAAATGACCGTCGCCACTGCTGATACTCCTATTGCTTTCAATGGCTCAATTAACTCACCATCCATGTATACGTTTATATCAAGCAACTCTAAAAAACTAGTTCCTAATACGTAGGTAAGAAATAATGTAGCAAATATTGCTAATATTAATGATTTAAAAAAACTCATTGCTAACTCCTTTAATAATCCAAATAACTCTTGATAAAACCATCTTTATAAAATGTTAGTAATAACGACTTTGCGGCAATAAAACACTCGCGACTACGTAAGCAACTCCAGTGGCTACAGGTAATAAAATAAGTGCACCTATAGCCGCTACACGTACTGCAATTCGAGGTAACTGATAATGCTTGGCAATACCAGCACAAACACCTGTTAATTTTTTATGTACGCTGTCTTTTGCTAATCTATTATTTACTGTTTGGTTCACTGAATACTCTCTGTCATATTTCATAATTATGTCCTTACCTTTACTTAAATACTTGCTTAGGTACTTATTTGGCTAATTGCCAAGGTAAGTGCAATTAAGCACTTACCGCTTTCTTCATTTTCTCAAGCTCTTGTTCAACGGTTTCATCTTTTTCTAACTCGGCAAACTGAGCATGTAAGCTTTGTCCTGACTCAGTTGTTTTCGTTAGGTCATAAGCTTCAACTTGCGCTTCAACTCTATCTATTTTTTGCTGATATCGTTCGAACTTGCTCATTGCTTCTTCAATGTTATAAACCGAAGCTTTCTCGCGCATTTTTAAACGAACATGAGCTGACTCTTGACGTAGCAATAAAGCTTCTTGACGACGTTTTGCCTCGGTTAACTTTCCTTGTAACTGCATAGCATCGTCTTGCACTTTCGTTAAAAACTCAGCTATTTTCTCACCTTCTTGCTCAAGTAACGTCAACTCACTCTGGCTTTTATGCTTTTGCGTTAATGCTGACTTAGCTAAATCTTCACGATCTTTGGCTAACGCTAGCTCTGCTTTGCTGTGCCAGTGGTCAACACTGGCTTTCGCGGCTTTTACTCGTCTAGCATGCGTTTTTTGCTCAGCAATATTTTTAGCTGCTGTTGCTCTAACTTCCACCAAGGTTTCTTCCATTTCCTGAATGATCAAACGAATCATCTTTTCTGGCTGTTCAGCTTTATCAAGCATGCTATTAATGTTGGCGTTAACAATATCGGTAAAACGTGTAAATAATCCCATTTCTTTTCTCCTAGTTACTACAATGATTTGCTTTCAAGCTATTCTTTATTATTCGCTTTCAGGTTGTTCTTTACTTTTGCCTTGCTCAGTTTGCTTTACTTCTGCAACAGGGGCAGTTTGTTCATCTGTTAACCAAGCGATTGACTCAGTAATTGTTTCTTCAAAAGAGAAGTCGATAGTGAAACTACTAATCTCTTCACTGATTGACTGTTGTAATTGAGCCGTTAAATTACTCATTACTTGCTCACCTTGAGCAACTACCATTTCACTTATTGAGTTTTCAATAGTGTTCGTTTCTGCTGCGTTTGCATTTACACTAAAAATAGTGCCCATAGTGATTAATAAAGCAACACTGATATTTTTACGATTTAATGTTTTCATTTTAAAATTCCTTCTTGCACTTAAATAAAATTTGTTTAATTCACTAACAACACATTCGTTGTTATCATTTGTGACTTAACTATTACAAGTGCCATGCCAACATCGAATTATTTTTTATACAATTGATTTTAAAGAACTTTATGATATCGCCCAAAATAACCAACCAAGAAAGACATAATATGTCACGCGATTATTTAGTTAATTTAACCACATCGATTGTGAAATTAACCAACCAAAAACTTTAAGAGCTAACTGAATTATTTTTGAACAATAAAGAGAAATTATCTGCATCAACTTTGAAGTGATAACAAAGCTGCTGAATAACATTAATTTTGGGTTGAAGTTAGGATTTATTGATCACTGCTAGTGATCGTTACTGATGCTTTTATCTTATGACTTTTGCTGCTTCGTTTTGCAAAAACTTGCTAGCCTTTTATACAGGGGTGATATTTTGGTATGTAATTGTGCGGATCAAAATCCTCGTGTATTACCAAATAGGCCAATGTCATGCAGGAGTCAGATAAAATCGGCAACACAGAGGATAAGACGATTGAGCATTGCCCTTCGGGTTCATTTTAAAATTTAAATAATTCTAAGTAATGGATAACAATGAAAAGATAATAAAGAAAAGAGTCGAGGAAGCTAAATAATTATGAGCGCGCTCTTAAACAGTAAAAGAGCTGGTACGCTTGAACAAGAGTTATGAAGGTTCTTGTTCAAGCAAAGCCACCAATAATGACACAGTAAGTACTGCCGCCGCAGGTAATAACATCAAAACAAAAAGTGAAGTGGATGTAATCATAATAATTCCTTGTATATTCTTGTATAAATAAAGCTAATTCACGTAATTATTAACAGTGGCTAAAATCGTTAGCCTATTAGTTAAGACGCAACAAATGTTACAAAGGTTGTGCCATTGTTTAATAAAAATGATAACCCATTAATATTTAAGCTTTTATTCATTTAAAAATTTGATAATTATGCAGACTACTGTGAATAGAAAAATCAAGAATTGGTTGAAAAAACCAATTTTTAGTTAAATTTGTAACAAAATAGTTTTAACCTAATCGCAACAGTAAACACAGCTTAAGCATCTCCTATGCCTAAGCAGCCTGCTCCCAAACTGGCTAAATTGATAGTACAGTTATACAGGCTGATTAATGTAATCGTTCGTCGCTGTAGCTTAGATGTCGAAGCAAGTAGAACAACGGCTAAAATACTAAAGGTTTAATTGATATTTTATTTGTTCAGCCATTCTATTTACACAAGCTCGACCGATTTCAATAGCCTCTTCTGCTCGGTAGAATTCCATAATACCTATGTGACTCAGCTTAGGACTAAGCAAAATATCAGGCGGATCGCCCGCTAAACGTGAACGGGTAACTCTGTCTTGCATTATATCTATCGCATTCGACATACAGCTAACAATACTTGGTGCTGGCTGATTTGGCTTAGGCTCATTTGCTTTAGACTCGCTTGCTTTAGCTTCTTTTTTATCTGATGGAAACTTTGAATCCCACCACTGACCAAAGCTTTCCATGCTTTGCTCCATAAACTTATTAAATCTATCTTCATTCTTCTTTTGTTGCTGATTATGTTTTTCGGTTTCTGAAGGGTTAAAATCTGAGCCAAGATTTACCGCAATAACAATATCGACACCTAACTGCCTACATAATGACACTGGTACAGGGTTAACGACAGCACCGTCTAATAGCCATCTGTTTTGATATCTATGCGGTGAAAAAATACCAGGAATAGAGCATGAAGCACGAATAGCATCAGCTGTGCTACCTTGCATAAAAGAGATTTCTTGCCCTCGACGCATATCAGTGGCAACAGCAGAAAATGGAATAGGTAGTTCTTCAATATTTTCAGTGACAAACTCTTCTCTTAATTTAGTGAAAACTTTTTCCCCTGAAACCAGCCCACCTTTTTGCATACTAACGCCCATCAACTTAGCGACTTGCCATTCATTAAGGCCAAGCACCCAAGACTTCAGTTCTGGTAAATTCCCAGCACAATAAGTAGCTCCCACATACGAGCCAATACTACAGCCAGAAATAGCACTGATGTTAACGCCTAACTCTTCAAGGGCTTCAATAATGCCAATATGAGCCCAACCTCTCGCCGCGCCGCTACCTAGGGCAAGTCCAATTTTAAATGCCATTTTCAATTTCCTTATAAACTTCGCTGAATTAACAACAAATCAATAAAAAGTTCTGCTTATAGGCTTACTTTCAAGAAGGCTTCTTTTAATGTATCGCCACCAGCATTTTTCTGCCCTGCACACTCACTTAAATAACGACGATACTGGCGGGCGCCAGCTAAGCCATTACAGAGTCCTAACATATGACGAAGTACATGCCAGGCTCTATTATTACCATGTTCAGGAGTAGTGCTAACATAGTCATCCACATAATCAGCCATAAGACTTACCACTTGTTCACGAGAGATAACTTCTTTTTCAACACCATAAATTTCTTGATCTACCGTAGCGAGCATATAGGGACTATTATAGATTTCACGCCCAATCATCACGCCATCAATATGTTGTAAGTGCGCTTTTGTTTCTTCTAAGGTTTTAATGCCACCGTTAATAGATATTTCTAACTGCGGAAAGTCCTGTTTTATTTGATAAACCCGAGAGTAATCAAGGGGAGGAATATCACGGTTTTGCTTGGGACTTAAACCACTTAACCATGCTTTTCTCGCATGAATAATAAAATGTTCGCATCCTGCTTGGGCTACTTGCTCAATAAAGGTGTGTAAAAATTCATAAGAGTCTAAATCATCAATACCAATACGAGATTTTACCGTAACAGGCACTTTCGTTGCGGCTTGCATTTCACTAACACATTCAGCAACTAATTGCGGCTCTGCCATTAAACACGCACCAAAACGACCATTTTGTACACGGTCTGACGGGCAACCAACATTAATGTTAATTTCATCATAACCATATTGCTCCGCTATTTTAGCGCACTCAGTCATGTCTTTTACATCGCTGCCACCTAACTGCAATACCAACGGATGCTCAGCATCGTTATAAGAAAGGTAATCACCTTTGCCATGTAAAATAGCACCTGTGGTAACCATTTCAGTATACAAAACGGTATGCTGTGACATTAAACGGTAGAAGTATCTAGCGTGCTTGTCAGTCCAATCGAGCATGGGTGCAACGGATAGTTTATGGGAAATCATATAGTTAAAAAGAAAACCTAACAAATTAATAGCGGATTCAGGCATTAAGAACCACGCCTGAAATATTAGTGAATTATACGGATTTCAAGCGTGCTTAACAAAAGAAATAGTAAACATATCTTGAGGAGATAAACTCAATAAATAGCCAACAAAACTCTATTTCTTTTATTTTTGCTGAGAATATAATGCTCTTGCCACATAACAAGAACATTATATTAACTAAATTGAAGGCCCTTAAAAATCTACTTGAACAGGCGTATTGCCAGCAGGTACTGTGACATTTTGTGACGTAATAAAGCTTATATCTTCATCCACTTCAGGATCGTCGTCAGTATCACAACTAACAGCAATGGTGTAATCTCCTGCTTGAATAAAGCCAATTTCAAAGTTATAACTTGTTTGTTCACTGTCAAAAGTAACGGCTGTACTTGTATAAGGTAGGTTTGCGTCTTCATCACCACCATTATCTTCTAACGTGTCAATAGCGAGATCTGCACCTTCATACATATAAACACTGGCAACACTTGTTGATGAATCAGAAAGTGGTGTGCATTGGTTATCAATTAAGAGTGTCTCTGAAACAGTTCCATTAATATGGCCGGCCTCATTATTATTAACCAACCTAACGCCTCGTGGCTTAAGAATATACCCTTCTTGCCCCACAGGGTTTGTCATTGCTTTATTTAAGTCAAATTCTAGCGTGAAATCTACCGTACCACCTAGGGTAGCGGTGAAACCATCTAACTTAAGTTCATTTGAAGGGACACGGATACTAATTTTCTCACTTGTTTGGGCGTCAATGCCGTAAGAGCCATCAGCCATGATTAAACGTAATTGAGTATAATCACCCGCCTCAATAGTTATAGAGTCAACTAAAGCTATAGAATCACTGCCCGTATATAGTTTTAAATCAATACCAACGGTATTAGGAATAATACCACCACTATTATCTAAGCATAATTCGTTGGCTGCAATCATCCCTTCTTCATTACCAACGGTAAAAATAGCATCTTCGCTACTTCCTTTAAGCTCAATTTGATTGAAACAAACTACAACTTCAGAAAGATCATCAACGGGCGCATCACTGATTGCTAACGAAAAACTAGGCAATGGCATTTCGTCAGGCGTATTGACAACATCGTCTGAGCTACCACCACAAGCTGTAACTAAAAACATAGAAAAAGTACAAGCGACAAGATATCTTTTATTTAACATAACACTTCCTAAGAAACACAAAGTTACTGTGGCTGATTAAATTCAACAGCGATCCATTAATAACTCTAGCTCTTTTCACATAATATGCCAATATAGAGATATAAAATCACCCATAAATCACTTAGATAAACTCCTATATTTTTTGCTAGCTCTAGGTTATCAAACTCTTCAATAAAGTAATTGTCATTATCGCATTGGTCGTAACCTATAGCCCTATATTTTCCAACTGTAGGGCTTGCTCGTGATAAATATTGGCGAGTTAGAAATATAACTTATGATCAATTTACACAAATTGCACAGTTAGTAGAGGTAAATGAAGGTTTTATTATCGATTAAGTCTGAGTTTGTAGAAAATATACTCAACGGAGCTAAAAAGGTTGAATTTAAAATTAATGAGATAATTAAAGAAAAACCAGATACGATTTGGAACAACACTAAATAATTAAAAATTTATTCAATCAGTTACATATAAATCAAAGGACATTAATATTAATGATATATGGACACAAAACAACATATTCACTTCTTTGCACTCTCATAATTTTTTTATCAGCAAGCATTTTCGCATCTGACAAAGATTATCAACTACACATTCACGTTCATTATCAGCAGGAATCAGACTCATGGAAAGCTAGGTATGAGTTACCTATTGCAGTAGATCATATTGCGTTTAGCAGACGAAGTAATTTTGACCGAAGCAATTTGTACAAAATAGATGAATCAAAATTTAAGTGGGATCAAGAAGGTGATGTGCTATTAATTCGAAGTTTGGATGGTAAAAAATTTACTTCTCTGGGTATTCATTTTTCTTCTTACTACGATTTTATTCAAAAAGACTATACACATAACATTAAATACACTGATGGCAGCGTACTCTTGTATACCAATCATTTAGCTTTAGGGGCTAACATAATTGAAGATAAATCTATTAGTCCAATTGGCGCATCATTTAATGGTACAAAATTTCATTTCTATGGCCCGAATCAAAATATAGTATTTCTTGGACAGAGCTATAAAAATAAAGCTCACTGGAACCTTGAAGGCGAAGGCACTTATATATACTTCGGCAATATACAGCCTATTGAAAATGACAACATGATCGCTATTGTTGATCCTGCATTACCGAAATGGGCATGGGACAAGACTCAGAAATATTTCCCTAAACTTTTCGACTATTACAAATCAAAAACAGGACAAACCTTAAGTTTTAAGCCAGTTGTATTTTTCAATTACGATCAAGTTGATGGTGATTACTCAAACTATAGTGGCGGCACTTTGGATGGGCTTGTTCAACTTACTATTAATGGTCAGCACTGGCAGTCTGAGAATGAAGAAAAATTTAATATGCTATTTCACTTCTTAGCTCACGAAGCAGCTCATTTTTGGAATGGACAAATGTTCTCTTTTGAAGACCAAAGCCACTCTTGGATGCATGAGGGCGGTGCGGATACATTTGCTAACTTTGCAATGATGGATTTTGGGCTAATAAACTATAAGCAGATGGTTCAAAAGTTTGAAGATGCTGCCAATAGTTGCTTTTTAAACAAGAGCAATGAGTCGTTGGAGCAATCAGCTAAGCTCTGGCGTTATCGTAGTTATTATGATTGTGGTGCAGCTATGGGGTTAGCAAGTCATGTTGCAGTTAAAGCAAAAAGTTCTAAAAATTCCGTATTTGATGTTTGGAAACATATTTTTAAGGCAAATATTAAAGATAGAACTTATAACCAACAGGATTATTTTGACGCATTAAATCATCTAACTGAATCAAAAGAATTGTCCTTAGCATTTGAAAAATTTAGCAGTAGTAGTGATCTAGATAATCAAATGGAAATTGCTTCCTGGTTTAAGCGGTCAGAAATATCAACTCAATATTCTGAAGATTACCCTAAATCTGTTATGAGACATTGGGGAAAACAAGTTATTTTTAACCTAATGAAATCACACTGTAAAAGTATCAGCTTCAGTAGCTATGATGATTATGTAAAGACTTACCCTATTGATGGCTGTAATTCATTTGAACAAAGCATGGAAATCCAATTTGTAGGAGGACAGGAGATTTTCAATGACGGACTTAATGCATACGATTCGTTCAAGGAGAAGTGTGATAAGGCTGAAACGGTCCTGCTTCAGGATAGGAAAAAGGTTAATATTGCCGAGCTAAAATGTTTAGAGAAGGTTCAGGAGTCTAAGCCGTATATGAAGCTTCAAGCTCATCTGTAAATATGTACTCAAATTGGTAAATCATTATTAAATGCCTACTAATGGCTCAAAGAACAGTCAGATTTGATTGAGTTCTCTATATTAAATTTGACTGTTCAAGTTAAGACTTCTTCATATTATGATTGTTAACACCAAGCGATTCTGTCGTAATCGCTAATTACCAAGGGAAACTGTCGCCCTCTTTTATACATATCTATTAGTGTTCTGGTTTAGTTGCACAGAACACCTGTTAAAAGTCTATCAAGCCACACAAATTCCATATCTTGGCAAAATATCATCAATAATTGCCAATCTATGCTTCTTGGCTGCATCGTGAAAGTACTTCCAGTTTGAGGAGATAAAATCAGCCTTGAACTCATATTCATCATCTCCTTGAACTCTATTTGTGGCTAACGCTTGATATTTCCATGAGCCTGGCCCTTTCGCTGTGTAAGTAACCCTTTCAGCTCCTAACCTAAAGAAGTCATTTTCAATGGCTTGCAACCAACGTATGTGCCTTTCATCACCGTTTGAGTTATCGAATTGCCTAAAACAAGCAGAGATACGCCCTTTAATAAACTCACTTAATCCATCAACCTCGGCTGTTGAATCATCAGCAATATAACGTTGGAAAACTTTGCAAAGTTCATCTGCTGCAGTTAAAAAGTCAACAGGATTATCTCTCACGACCCTGTCGCCTAAACCATTTTTATAGCTCCACGACTCATAAGGTAAATCAGGATTTGACAAGGCTTGACCATGACCTAGCGATGGAATGTTCTCTTGCGCTAACGCACTAAAGTAATAATGTATTTTCTCAGCCAACCCTTTAACTGATTTTTCATCGGCACCTTTTAATTCACTAACTTGATTTATGCGATGTTGCACACCTGCAAAGCCTTGATGTCCCCACGTATCTACAAAAACATGAGAGGTAATACCTAATCTGTGCAGTGCATAAGGTCGGTGTTTATCACGTATGCACTCGTGCACCATGTCTTGCGCAATATAGGAGCCAGGTTTACAAACTAACTTTCTAATAAAACTTCCCTCAGGGTTTTCACCTGCGGGCAACCCACCATTGCCAGGTAAAAAGTGAAACGGTGCCCACACTTTCAAGTTTTTTAATTCTTCAAGATTTCTGTAATCGAGCATGCCATGGGCACTTGGTACTCGTTCATAGGCTGCGCCATTGGTAAAGTGGATATGTCCATAGTTAGTAGCGTCATCCACGTATTGGCTTGAATAGGCAATGATATTGGCTTCTTCAACGGAAAAGCCTGCTGCCCTAGCGACTACCCATGTGGTCGCATGATGAAAGTCTATTTGCACAATAAATTTCCTAGTTCTTTTTCACTCTTTGGAAACAACTTATTTGTTTTTTGTCAACCGTACAAAATCACCTTTTAAAGCGTGGATTTAAGGATCAACAACTCTTAGTACAAATGTTTCACAATTGAAAGCAAAAAGACATTACACGGCATTACAGTGATATTTACATTGATAATATTGGTATTTTTATCCGCCAATTTTTTTGGAAAATCAAATGACATTTCATTACGCAAAATGCTAGCTGCAGTACAACTAAAATATAGAAGACGAAAACCAACAGCAAACATAACATCTTGTTAAACGTTGCTTTTTTAGACTCAAATAAAAAATTAAGAAACTAAAAATAAGCACAGAGTTTTTTGACATTGGCTGTCATGGTTTGAGGTACACCTAGCCCGTAGTTTTCTGTTCGATTTGCAAGTGAACTCACCCCGAGTATCACAAGAATTGAACAGGAAAAACCATGAACAAGTACATAAAAACTTTATCTTTTTCATTAGCTTTAACAAGCACAGCTTATTTACCAAACGTTAATGCCGCCAGTTCAACTGATATGTTAATTACCATTGCTGAAAGTAACCCCGTGTTACTTGAACGGGTAAATGTCATTGCATTAGATAATTCCGTTTTACTTAATCAATTATTAAAACTGGCAGATTCAAAGCCAGCTCAGCTTGAAAGGTTATTGAACTTAGCTGAGAGTAATCTTGAAGCTTTTAAACAGCTAGTAACAGTTTTTGATGCTGAGGAAGGAGGAATCGTTACTAATGGCACTATTAGGGATGGTGGCGATGGTGGAATTATTCGAAATTAATTTGAAGCAGAGCAACGAGAGTTTTTTTTATATTTTCTCATCAACTGCTGGAATTGATACTCTGAACATAGGCTGTCAAACCAAGGAAGGTTAAACCAAACAACACCAACATTATTTTTTATTGCCTTTTTTACATAGTGGATAGCTGAAATTTTTTCGTTCAATAGACTATAAACTAGCGCAGAAGCATAGGAAACTTCGCTATTATTAGGCGCTAATGCTTGCGCTTTATTCAATGCATCAATAGCAAATTCTGGTTGATTAAGTTGAACATAGGCTTGTGCTAAATTTGCTAAGTACTTTACTTCATCTTTTCCTACAGAAATATCAACAACTTGCTGATAATGAAATACCGCAGACTGCTTATTGCCTAGTATCATTTGAATATCAGCTACATTGAGTAAATTAAAAGGGTGTTCTGGGTCTGTTTCTAAAGCCCTTTGCGCAAATTCGAGTGATTTAACATATTGCTTATTTAGAGAGTAAGCTAACCCTAAATTAGTTAAATCGATACTTTTACTATTTTGAGATACAATTTTTTCATAAGCTTCGATAGATAACTTAAGTCTTCCTTGAAGCAACCAAATATTTGCCTGTAACCGTTTTGCTTTATGGTTATTAGGAACAATTTTTAGCATTCTATTTAATGTATTTTCTGAGTTTTCTAGGTCTCCCGAGCGCCAATAACTAAATGCAATATTATTTAATAATGTCGTACTAGCTCTCAATTTGTATGCTTGGGAGTACAAGTTGGATGCTTGTGCATACTGACCGGTATTAAAGCTCAGATAAGCTTTGAATTCTAATAGGGTAAAATCATCAGCTCCTCTTTTTTTAGCTTCATTAATTTGACGTTTTGCTGCTTTAATTTCCCCCATATCTGAAAATAGCCAAAATCTATCTATAGCTTCAAAAACACTATAACGATACTCTGGTGGTGAATTTTTCAATAAAACATCCAGTTGCTTCAAGTATTTTTTATCTTGTGAGTCCCAGTATAGATCTAATGCTGCATCTCGATATAAGCCATAAGCTGCATATAAGTAGGGAGAGCGCGTTAGAATAGCTTCTAGTTCAGTTAAGCTTTCTGGACTATATTTTCCATGCCCTCTAATTTGGCTATATAGTGCTATGTAGCTGCGATAGTCTTCTTCATTAACAGGTCTTTGCACTAAGCCTGATTGATTTACTTCCGGGTGCTGCGGAAAAAGTGTCGCAAATTGAGTTTGGCTGGTGCTGAAAACGGCATTAAATTTATCTATTGGTACTAACCAGTTTTTCTCAGATTTTACCGTTAAGCTTTCATGATTATTAGGGTTAGCAATCAAACGAGAAAAATTCACCTTACAGCGACTATTATCACATTCAAGCTCAGTTGAAATAATATCTGAAGCACCCACTGCTTGTTTTAGCTTTTTTAAATCATTCGGGTATTCTTTTGTAATAGCCTTAACTTCTCGCTGCGATACTAAATACATGTTTTTGGTATTTATTACCGATTGTCGAAGAGCATCGTCAATTGCTGAAATAACTAAGTCTTGCTGCATAGGTACCATGAGTGGGCTGTTAGCTAACCTTGGTTTTAAAATAACCACCTGTTTTGTTTCAACTTCTGGCGAGTTATAGAGCCAAAGGCATAAAGTGGCCACAATAAAAAGTAAGCCTAAACTTGTAAAAAACTTAACGGGGCTTTTTTTCCATTTCTTTATTGGTGCTTTATGCGTATTAACTCCAGATGCATCTGCTAATGGCAAAGTTGCTTGCTCATCCATTTGACTTTGTTGCAGTGCATTTTTTATATGTTTTAAGCGGTTCTCTATTTCAGCCGCCGTTAACGTGCGCTGCTTAACTGGCTTAATTAACATTGCCATTACTAAGTCGGTTAGGGCGATTGGCGCATCAAGCATTAAGTTTTTTGCATGCTCAGGTGTGTGTTCACAAATATTGTTTGCCGTGTCTTCAGCTGAGCTATTGTGCTTATGGTTTGTAAATGGGTGACTTCCAACCAAAAGCTGATAGGCAATAATACCTAATGAAAAGATATCTGTGTGGTAGTCAACTGCTTGATTTTTTATTTGCTCTGGTGACATATAAAACAAGCAACCATATGCTAATGGCTTAACCTGTTGCTCAAGAACCGCTTTATTCGCTGAAAGACAGGCAATACCAAAGTCTGTAATTTTTAATTGCCCTTGCCTATTAACCAATATATTACTTGGCTTTAAATCGCAATGGATAACACCGTTTTTATGCGCCGCCGATAATCCTGCTGAAAGTTGACATAATAAATCTAATTTTTGTATTAGTGTTGGGCAAGTTTCATTTTGATATTGAGTGAGTGATTTACTATTAAAATACTCCATAACTAAAGCAAGGTGTTCATTTTCTTCATGGATATTATAAATTTGTATTATATTGATATGGTTAACGCGCGCTAATAGACGTGCTTCGTTCAAAGCATGGTTAACATTTTCATCTTCTGCTTGGCCTTTTTCTAGGTAAGTTAACTCTTTAATGGCAACCTGACGTTGTAATTGGTTGTCTTGAGCTAGGTAAACCTTACCCATGCCTCCTTCACCTAATAACTTAATGTGGGAATAGTGAGGTGATTTTTTATCCATGTAAAACCGTGAGCGTTACTTTATTTTGACCACTATTAACAATGAGTTTGTTGCCTTTATATATACGATAATTACTACCAGCGAAGCGTATTTTTTTACCTTCTCTTTCTATTAATTCATCACCATCACATGCGCCTTTAAATACTTCTCTAAGCTGCTGCTTAGCCCGAAAAACATGGGTATTGAACAACGTGATATCACAACCTAATTCTTTAATTAACGTTTCTGGTAAACGCCAACCTTGGTTGCATGCCTCAATGCCTCTTTTAGCATCTTCATCACGGTGTCTAGCTAAACTTAAGGTTAAATAATGATGGGTGCGGTTAGATAAGGAAATTTTTTCATCGGCTGTTGAAATATTCAACTCTGTATTTTCTTCATCTTGGCTTAAATTAAAACGATAATTTATTTGGTGGGCCAATAACTTAGGTTTTTCTAAATGAACGGTATTTTCACTAAGCGGGTTTAATTTTAATTGCCAGTTTTGATTATTAAAGGTAAGAAAGTCAAAATTCGCTACTGCATAAGCACGACCACTAGCATCATCCATAAACTCTTTATACCACTGGTCTTTACTTGGTACATAAAACAAGGCTATTTCAGGCTTATCTTCTGAGGGAAATATATTGTAATCGTCAAGAACAATAGGCTCTTCGTCATTACAAAACAACATATTTGCAGGCGGTGCAATATTGTTCACTACAAATTGGTGACTTTCAGCTTTTGCCAAGAAAATGTTATCACCCTCTTTTATTTTATATGAATGATCTTTAATTAATTTTTGATTATTTAACCAAGTGCCATTTTGACTAATATCACGAATAAACCAGTCGCCATTTTTCCATTCTATTATTGCATGGGTTCGAGATATTTCAGGGAAATTGATTATAGTATCAGCGTTAGTACTTGATCGACCAAGACAATGATATGCATTCAAATAGCTTAAAGTTTGCTTGTTGTTTTCAAGGTTTGAAATTACAGCCATATAATAATTCTTGATATTGTTAAGCTATGATTGAATATAATAGTACGTTTGAAAATTTATTGTATATAAATACAAGTGACTATTCTAATGAATATGGTAGATATTATTAAACTTTATTAACACATACCTCACCGCCATACCTTTGTATAACTGGCAACAGACATAGCTATTTTATCAATGTAAAGCCACCTAGCTTGGTGATTAAACTTAATCAGCGTATATAGACGTCAGATGAAATAAAAATGGAAGAAGCGCGATCCTATGCCCGTGCTTATGCGTTTTTTAGCATTTGAACAACAGAGATTTAAATCATGCTGCATCTTGTCAAAGCTAATATTACTCGGCGACAGGCATAGCCTCAATATTAACAATTTCACTGCGATTTAGAGTGATTTTAAAACGCTGTAAATGCTCGCCCTGTTTATTCACTTTGCGCAATATAAGATTAATTTGATAACGACGTTCAACCGCTTGGCTTGATATTTTTTGCCCATCTAAGCTGTATAAACGCCCCGCGCCTTTTTTTAGAAAGCGTACAAAAGGCGTTAAGTTAAAAAATATTTGCTGCTGAATTTCATCATAGCCGGGCAAAAATTCCTTCACCAACACTTTATCATCACATCGAAAATGTAATAAGCGAGCTGCTTGCTTATTTTGCTGCCTGCGTTGTTGAAATAGCTCATTTACCGTTTTAGGTAAATCTTTACTATTTATATATTCCAACCAAAGTGTTTGGCTAAGAATGCGCTTTTGATTGACACTATGACGGAATAAATTCTGCCACTTGGGGCGTCCTTTTTGTATTTTACGCCAAATTAAACTGGTGAGATCTTCCTTAAAAGTTTCCCGTAGGCCATAAATAAAACCCAAAAAGGCAATTAAAGCTAATGTTACTTCGGTGAAACTTGAGCGCGCATTCAGTACTAGTAACATCACAAATGCCATGATTACCGCGGTAACCCCGCCTTTAACCAAGCGTTTTAAGTTCAAATCTAAATAACGAGTCTCTTTTTGAAAAACCACTCCATACTCAATTAATCTCTGCAGTAAACGCATTTTATTGGTGATACGATTTGGATCGGCCAAGGTAACATTTGAGTTATATTCACATTGAATACGATAATTACTTTCTTCTCGACAAAAGTCGAACAAAAACTCCCGTTCAGTAGCAAAGTCACTACTTTTAGGGCCTTTAGACAATAACTTTAAAAATGATTGTTCAACATGCCAGCTCAAGTAGTTATCTGCATTTTCAAAGAAAGAACTTAGTTTTAGATCTGAAGGCGTATAACGACGTAGTTTACGTATCAAACTGGCTATTTGTTCAGCCAGTTCAACTGCAACAGGATAAAACTCCTCAGCATTTTTTAATTTCAACGTTTGTTTAATATCAGCATCAAGCGCTATTTTCAGCTGGTAAGAATATAAGTTTAAATTTAAGCGATAATCGCTTTGCCCATCTTTATTTTCCCCTTCAAAGCGTTGGCTAATAAAACGACTTCTCACTAAGGGTAGATGCAATTTTGCAGAATAATAGGCGCTATGGTTTTTAATATTACTGTAAAAATAATCTTCTGCATTTAAGGTGCTGGGGCTTATACCCATTTCAACAGGTAGGGAAAAATAAAGATCAATTCGTTGCTGAGATTGAGGTAGCAATTGATGACTAATTTTTAATGACAAATTCTCATCTTGAGTTAATTTAACTTTATTCACGCCCTATAACGTTTCCTTTTGTAAAAACATGCCCACCCCTTAAGCATAGCAATAAAGAGGCAGATTAATAAGCTAAATTATACCAATTGAAATAATTTATTGACCAACTTAGGGCTTCATTAGCGAACTTAGAACAAGCAAAATTATTTAAATATAGTTATTCTATATTTCATTAATTTTGCGATGTTATCAGGTTGATAATGAGCTCCCAAAGGGCGAGTTTAAAAGGCTTATATGCGGCGTTATTGATTTTGACAAGGACGCTACATGGATGTAGCTTATTAGAGAATGGTTATTCAGGAGCATATTCTCCTGAATAACCATTCTCTTCAATCAATGCCTTGCCTTCGTTGGTCCTGAGCTTGTCGAAGGAAGCCTTTTAATTCTCGCTAAGTGATCAATTAATTACTTCATTTGGTATTACAAGGCTAAAACTAAATTTTAATAAATATTTTGTGTTGGTATAACTTCAAGGAAATATACCAAAATAGAATGACATGAGAAAAAGCAAACAAAAACGACGCTAATGTCGGATTTGCAATAAGAGTAAATTGTTGATAAATCCAACGATATAAACTGCTATCACCAAGAGGGATATTCAAATAAAAAGTCACAGTTAAAAATGATAAAACATAAACAAATAAGGGGTTTGTGCCATAAACTAGCAATGGTGATACTAACTTTTCTTGCCCCTTAACATCAATTAACCACACAAACAGTGCCAGTAACACACACGCGCAGCCAGTGGTAAAAATCACATAGGAGCTTGTCCATAGCGATTTATTTATTGGCAATAAAAAACTCCACAACACACCGACGCCTATCGCAATACTTCCGATAACAACTAGCTTAACAACACTGGATTTTTTATCTTTAATGCTAGTTAAATAACGTGTCAACTCGAAGCCCAACAACATATTCACCACCGCTGGGATTGTGCTCAATATCCCTTCAGGTTCAAAAGCAACGCCATTTAGTGTGTACATATGACTTGCTCCTAGCAAGATTAAATCTAATTGACGAATAACATTGCCTTCGATGGTTAATCCAGCTTCACCAACACTGAGCAAGATCAGCCAATAAACAAGTAGAATCACTGCTGAAATAGTGAATACTCCTCGACGGCTTAGCAGTAAAACCAAACTTGCCGCAAGCACATAAGCAAATCCAATCCGTTGCAATACTCCCATAATACGCCACTGTTCAGCAGGATTATTAAACGGAATAATATTAAGCATAAAACCAATGAAAAACATGATAGCCCCTCTTTTTAGTATTTTGCTAAAGTGCTCTGGTGTTAAAGAGAACCCATCCTTTTTAAAAGAAAAGAACATAGCTGAGCCGATAATAAACAAGAAGAAAGGAAAAACTAAATCGGTTGGTGTGCAACCGTGCCAGTTTGCATGTAGCAAAGGTGGATAAACATGTGACCAAGTTCCGGGTGTATTCACCAAAATCATCAAGGCGATTGTTATACCTCTAAAAGCATCAAGAGCTAAATATCGATTCATATATTCTTCCTAGGAATAGCCATCTCACCGCACTAAGACAGCGCTGTCATTTTATTTAGTTTAGCAAACAAAAGTTTATATTAATAATAATTTCGTTCTATAAAAATCATTGTCGTGGCAATAGATAACAATAATGCTACACTGAGCAAAAATATCTACAAATCAATACAAAAATTAAGATGACTGCAGCTACCTCATCACATGATGCCTTCCATGATTCAGCTCTTGAGAGCTTATTGGCTCAAGCTCAACAAGTTTGCCAAAAAAAGGGCGCACGATTAACAAAAACCCGTGAGCAGGTTTTTTTACTGCTAGCTAAGCAAAAAGGTGCGGTAGGTGCTTATGACTTACTTGATGACTTAAAACAGTTAGATCCTGCCGCAAAGCCTGCAACCATATACAGAGCTTTAGATTTTTTATCTAAACAAGGTTTTGTTCACAAAATTGAATCCATTAACGCTTTCATTATGTGTCACCACTTTGGTGAATGTAATCACCCAGTGCAATTGCTTATTTGTGATGACTGCGGCCATGTTGAAGAAATTCAATCAAATAATTTTGACTTAGCATTACGCACTATGGCTGATGCCAATGGTTTTACTATTACTCATCAAATTGTAGAAGCACACGGAAGCTGCAGAGCCTGTAAATAGGTATTAGCCATAAACAACTATTATCTAAAAAGTAAAACGTTGCTTTTTGAATTCATTAAATTGTGTAGCAACTTTCTCATTCGCTAAGTTTAGCTTTTTCCGCACTTTACGGTTAACTAAATACCAGCCTAACCCACATCAACTTCATCTCCTTTTTGCTGCGCAAAATTGTAATCTACATTCTTTTTTCATTCGCTGCATCACCACATAAACGATTGAAAATATTACAATAAAAAAACAACAAGAACAGTATGATTACAAGTTAATGAAAAAGCATGTAAAAAATATAAAACATTTAATCTTATATTTCTTTATATTAATCGCAAAAAAGCCGCCACTGTTACCTAAAAAACATGTTATGTGGTATAAAGCCCCGCTCAATCTCAAGCTGTATACAAAATAATTTTATTAACTCTGGAAGATCATGAAATATTCAATCTCATCAGCAATTGTATGTTTAACGATTGCTTTTGCTAGCAACATCATTAGTGCAGACGTTCAAGCGAAAAAAACTATTGAAGACGATAAGTTTCGCCAACTAGAAGAAGTTTTACCTACACCTAACATCTATCGTACAGCTTCAGGTGCGCCAGGGCATAAGTACTGGCAACAGCAAGTAGATTACAATATTGAAATCACTATCAATGATAAAACCCAGCAATTAACAGGGGCTGAAACGTTAAACTATCAAAATAATTCACCCGATACACTACGTTATATCTGGCTACAACTTGATCAAAATAAATTACAGCGTGGCTCAGACGCAAAGCTTTCTCAATCAAGCAGGCAGTTGAAAAAAGAAACATTTTCAAGTGTACGTAAATTAATTGAAACGCCTAAGTTCGATGGCGGTTATAACATTACTAAAGTAACAAGCAGTGATGGCAAACCGTTAAGTTTTACTATTAACGGCACCATGTTACGCATTGACTTACCTAAGCCATTAAGGTCAGGTAATAATACTGAATTTAATGTTGAGTGGAATTACCAACTACATGAGCAAAAGGTGCTAGGCGGTCGCTCTGGTTATGAATATTTTAAAGAAGATGATAATTACTTATACGAAGTTGCCAGTTGGTTTCCTCGTGCTGTAGCTTATTACGATGCAGTCGGTTGGCAAAATAAACAGTTTTTAGGCCGCGGAGAGTTCACCCTTGAATTTGGTGATTATGACGTAAAAATCACTGTACCAAGTGATCATATTGTTGCTGCTACTGGTGTTTTACAAAACCCTAAAAAAGTATTAACTAAAACACAACGTAAACGCTTAGAGCAAGCCAAAACAGCTAAAAAACCAGTGCTTATCATCACGCCTGACGAAGCCTTAGCTAATGAAAAATCTCGCTCAAACAAAACTAAGACGTGGCACTTTAAAGCTAAAAATGTTCGCGACTTCGCCTTTGCTTCAAGCAGAAAATTCATTTGGGATGCTCAAGGTTACAAAGAAGGTGGCACTGACACCATGGCGATGTCTTTCTATCCTAATGAGGGTAACCCACTATGGGAAAAGTACTCTACCGAAGCGATAATTCACACTATGGAGCAATACAACAAGTACACTTTTGCATACCCATATCCAGTTTCTATTTCTGTTAATGGCCCTGTCGGTGGTATGGAATATCCGATGATCACCTTTAATGGCCCTCGTCCTACCCTTGATAAAAAAACTGGCGAAAAAACCTATTCTCGCCGTACTAAATATGGACTAGTTGGCGTAATCATCCATGAAGTGGGTCACAACTATTTCCCTATGATTGTCAATTCTGATGAGCGTCAGTGGACTTGGATGGATGAAGGATTGAACACCTTTTTACAGTTTGTTGCTGAGCAAGCATGGGAAGAAAATTATCCTTCGCGCCGTGGTGATGCCGCCAACATAACAACCTATATGAAAAGTGACAACCAAGTGCCAATTATGACCAACTCAGAGTCAATACTTCAATTTGGTAACAATGCCTATGGTAAACCTGCCACAGCACTTAATATTTTGCGTGAAACCATTATGGGTCGAGAGCTGTTTGATTTTGCCTTTAGAGAGTATGCACAACGTTGGAAGTTTAAACGCCCAACACCTGCCGACTTTTTCCGTACTATGGAAGATGCCTCTGCCGTTGATTTGGATTGGTTCTTCCGAGGCTGGTTCTACACTACAGATCACGTTGATATTGCTTTAGGTAATATTCATTTATACACAGCTGACAGCCAAAATCCTGATACTGAAGAAGCTTGGTTGCGCGCCTTAGATAATGAAAAACCAGAGTTTATCTCTAGCCTAATGAATAAAGATCAGTGGGTTCGCACACAAGACAAACCTGAATTATTAGACTTTTATAACGAACACGATAAGTTTACCGCCACTAATGCTGCGCGAAATAAATACAACAAAAGCATGAAAAAGCTAGAACAGTGGCAAAAAGATTTGCTGCTTACTCAAAGTAATTTCTATGTAATTGATTTTGAAAATAAAGGCGGCTTGGTTATGCCGATCATTTTAGACATAACCTATGCAGACGGCAGCACTGAACACATGAAAATACCTGCTCAAATCTGGCGACTAAACTCACAAAAAACATCTAAACTGTTAATACGTGACAAAGAAATCACCGCCTTAGCTATTGATGCAAAATGGGAAACAGCCGATGTTGATGTTAATAACAACTACTGGCCAGCTCGCCCTATCAAATCTCGTTTTGAGTTATACAAACGCAAGAAAAAAGATATGATGCGCGACTTCAATAAAAAACTAAAACCTATTACTGCAGAAAACGCTGAAAACTAATGCCAGCCATTTATATAAAAAGACTGTTTCATAGTCTTATGTTAGTCGGGGTAACAACATCTGTTGTTGCCCATACTTACTTTTTTGGCGTGACTGAATTAAACGTTAATAATAAAACTAATCACCTTGAAATAATTCATCAATTTACCGCTCACGACATTGAGAATACTATTGCCCAACAGCGGCACATTCACTTTTCACCTGAGCATCCTCAATATGATGAGCTCGTTCAAGCTTATTTTGAAAAACACTTTCTTTTAAGCCGAAATAATCGACCAATTAAGCTGCACTGGCTTGGTTTTGAAATTAAACGCGGACAGTTATTTGCCTATCAAGAAAGCCATAATGCAAACTTTTTAGATAATTTAGTGGTAAAAAACACGATACTCACCGATACTTATACCCAACAGGTAAATACTGTGAATTATCAAGAGCTAACTACTGGGAGTACTTTACAAGGCAGCTTAACTTTTAGCCAAGTACAGCAAAGTGCAGCCATTTACATTCCCAAAAACTGATCATAAACAGCTTTATATAAAAAACCGTAAAAAAACTGTCTCCATTGATTTACATTTGATACAGAAGTATGCAAAATCAAGGTAATATAAAATTGCTAAGGCTCGGAAAGCTTCATGAAAGTAGAGTTTATTAACCCATTTTTATCTTCAATGCTCAATGTCATGTCTACTATGGCACAGATGGAATTGACTCCCGAAAAACCGAAACTGAAAAAATCAGAAACGGCTATGGGTGATGTTTCAGGTTTAATTGGCATGGTAAGCCCTGAGGCTAGAGGTTCTTTATCAATTACTTTTGATGAACCACTTGCGTTAGCTACTATGTTAGGCATGGTTGGTGAAGCTCCAGATGCAGTGAATGAAGAAATCACCGATTTAGTAGGCGAAATAACCAATATGGTTACAGGTGGAGCAAAGCGCATGCTGAGTGAAAAAGGCTTTGAATTTGACATGGCAACACCTGTTGTTGTTTCAGGCCACAATCATACAATTCATCATAAAGCCAAGGGCCCTGTAGTAATCATCCCTCTTAATTCAGACGTAGGCAAAGCTTATATTGAATTTTCTTTTGATGAGTAACCGTTGAATTACATAATTTAAGTTTACTACCTGTCAAAACTTTAAAAGCACTATTATTGGACAAAATCCTTAATAATAGTGCTTTTTATTTTCTCCTATAATTCCTTTTCCCTCAGCTGCTTAGCAGCCTGTACCATATTCTCAAGCGCTTGCTTAGTTTCCCCCCAGGCACGCGTCTTCAATCCACAGTCAGGATTTACCCATAACCTATCTAAAGGGATATGAGCTTTAGCTTTTTCCAATAAATTAACCATCCAGTCGACACTTGGTACATTTGGTGAGTGGATGTCATATACACCGGGTCCTAAATCATTAGGATAAGTTTGTTTATCAAATGCTTTTAACAGCGCCATATTTGAGCGTGATGTTTCGATTGTAAGTACATCAGCATCTAGTTCTACAATGCTTGGTAAAATATCATTAAACTCGGAATAACACATATGTGTATGGATTTGTATGTCCGCAGGTGATTTAGCGGCTGACAGGCAAAATGTGGCTACTGCCCACGATAAATAATGTGACCACTGACTTTTCTTCACTGGCATACCTTCGCGAATAGCAGGTTCATCTATTTGAATGATTTTAATACCATTTTCAACTAATTCTTCGACTTCATCACTTATTGCTAACGCTATTTGAGTGCTTATTTGTTCTCTTGATAAATCATCTCTAACAAAAGACCAAGTCAAAATGGTTACAGGCCCTGTTAGCATAGCTTTTACTGGCTTTTCTGTTAAAGACTGAGCATACCTTATCCAATCTACCGTCATTGCTTTTTTTCGGCGGATATCACCAAAAATTATTGGAGGCTTCACACAGCGAGAACCGTAACTTTGCACCCATGCAAACTGGGTGAAAGCAATTCCTTCAAGCAATTCACCAAAATATTCCACCATATCATTGCGCTCGGCTTCACCATGAACCAATACGTCTAAACCAATTTCTTCTTGGCATGCTATTGCTTGTTTAATATGTGACTTAATCAACGCTTGGTATTCATCTTCATTTACTTCTTGTCTACGCCACTTTGATCTTGCTTCGCGAATATCTGCTGTTTGAGGGAACGAGCCAATAGTGGTTGTTGGCAACAATGGTAAATTAAGTGTTTCCTGTTGTTTAAGTTTACGTTGTTCAAAACTATAAGACCGTTGATAATCATCTTCTGTTAATTCAGCAACACGTTGCTGAGTGGCTAAATTATGAATACGTTTTGAGGTACTTCGTGCTAAAGCCGGACTTGAATATATGGTAATTAAGTCACTGTTTTCATTAATCAGTGCACTTTTCAAAAGATGTAACTCTTCACATTTTTGCTTTGCAAATGCCAACCAAGATTTAAACTCGTTATCAAGCTTTTGCTCTCGCTCTAAATCTACGGGCGAATGTAATAAAGAGCAGGAAGGAGCAAGCCATAACCTTTCTCCTATCTGGCGGTATATAGGCAATATTTTTTGATATTGATTAACCAGATCAGTTTTCCATACGTTACGGCCATTAATAACGCCTAAAGAAATGATCCAATCATTAGGCAAACAGGCAACTATTTCTGCTAAATCTGTTTGCTCCGCAACGGTATCAATATGAACACCATCAAAAGGTAAAGTTTTAATTATATCAAGGTGATGGTCGATTGATGCAAAGTAACTAGTTAGTAATAGTTTTAATGTACCTTTATTTAAAGTCTTATATGCTTCAATAAAAGCTTGTCGCCAATTTGAGTCTAATTCTAGTCCTAAGATAGGTTCATCAATTTGAAGCCATTCCACCTTTGCAGATGCTAATTGGTCAAATACTTGCTGATATCTAACCAATAAGGCAGGCAATAAGTTTAGTTTTTCAGGCTGCTCAGTAACACTTAAATGCAAATAGGTTAAAGGACCAATCAGTACAAGTTTACATTTATCAGAAACCCTTCTTGCTTCATTATATTCACCAAGCAAGGACTCAACATTAACTTCATTAGAGCTGTTGATCAGCTCTGCACTAAGCTCAGGAACGATATAATGATAGTTTGTGTTAAACCATTTAGTCATATCACTTGCTGGACACTGACAGCCTGTAGGAGCTTGACCTCGGGCAATTGTGAACTCTAAATCAAGATCATTTCTATTTTCTTCACTCTGGTGACAAGTGAATCGCTCTGGCGCTAACCCAAGTAATAAAGTTGTATTGAGTACATGGTCATAATGTGCAAAGTCCCCCACTGGTAAAATATCAATGCCAGCTTCTTTCTGAATTTTCCAGTTGGATGATCTACGAATACGACTTTGCGCTAAAAACTCTTCTTTATCGATTTCTCTTCGCCAATATTTTTCTAAAGAAAACTTCAACTCTCGCTTAGCGCCAATACGGGGAAAACCTAAATTATGAATATACATTACTTACTCCAAAAAAATTTTATTTAAAGATTGATACAAAAAAACAAATAGACTTCTAGATGTTTGAATGGCTATACTTTAAAAAGAGCACTCAGTGAACACAAGTGCAAAAATTTCATTAAGGAGATGAGAGAATTTCATAATGTTTGAAATAAAGCACCTAAAAACCATATTAGCTTTGGCTGATGCAGGCAATATTAAAAAAGCAGCCGATTCTCTGTTTATCAGCCAATCAGCTCTTTCTCATCAAATAAAAGACTTAGAGCATCGTTTAAATACAATATTATTTATTCGAAATACTTTACCTATACAATTCACAGCACAAGGCGAAATTTTGCTTCAATTAGCGCAAAGAATATTACCTAAAATAAACGATGCACAAAGTAAATTGAGAGCTGAAGTTAATCCCCCGCCAGAACTTAAAATAGCTATAGCATGTCATGCTTGCTTTCAGTGGCTTGTTCCTACAATCCAGCAATTTTCAACGCAATCCCCTACAGTAAATATTTCATTTCAAGAGCAGATATTTTCAACTGGAGCAAACGAGAATAAACATCAACAAGCTGATATTTTATTCACTGATGAAATAGATGAAGACGATAGTTTTATTTATAAAACTGTCGGGCGTTTTGAAGTGGTAGCAATACTCGCCCCACAGCATGAATTTAGGGAAAAGCCCTATATAAGTAAAGCTGACTTCAATCAACAAACTTTATTAACTTACCCCGTAAAGGCAGAAGAACTAGATATTTTTAAGTTATTTCTCAATAATAAAAGCAGTCAACCTAAAGCGATAAAGCAAGTTGCTAATAGTCATGTTATTTTACAAATGGTTGCTGCAAATATGGGTCTTGCTACCTTCCCTGATTGGCTGGTGAAAAGCTTATCTGATAGTTCATTAATTCACACTAAACGTTTAGGCAAAAAAGGTGTTTTCAAAAATCTTTATGCTCGATATAAAATAGCAAATAAGCAAACTGATATTATTGAGCAATTATTACCTCATACGATTGCTGCTTTTCACAACTTATATAAACGAAAATAAACATCAAAAAAGGGAGCACTCAACATGTGGCAACAGACTGAAATTACTTTAAAAGCAAGATCTAGAGGTTTCCATTTAATTACTGAAGAAATCTGTCAGCAACTTACTGATTTATCACAAGTCAACTGCGGTATATTACACCTTTTTATTAAACACTCTTCCGCCTCATTAACTATCAATGAAAATGCAGACCCAACCGTTCGCACTGATATGGAAAAGCATTTTAATGTCATTGCTCCAGAGCGCGCGCCCTATTATCAACATACCTATGAAGGTGATGATGATATGCCAGCCCATATCAAGGCGAGTTTATTAGGGGCAAGCCTTACTATCCCAATAACTTCAGGGCAGCTTAATTTGGGAATTTGGCAGGGAATATATTTAGGTGAGCATAGAGACCATGGAAGTAGCAGAAAAGTGATCGCTACCATCCACGGAGAATAAACAAAGACTTAATCTTCTTCTAAGACGTGCGGTCCAGCGTAATTATCAAAACGAGAGAATTGCCCTTGGAAAGTTAAAGGCACTCTACCTATTGGGCCGTTACGTTGCTTACCGATGATAATTTCAGCCATACCTTTAAATTCACTGTCATCGTGATAAACCTCATCACGGTAGATAAACATAATTAAATCGGCATCCTGCTCGATTGAACCCGATTCACGTAAATCCGAGTTAATTGGGCGTTTATCAGCTCTTTGCTCCAAACCACGGTTAAGCTGCGAAAGCGCCACTACTGGTACTTGCAATTCTTTTGCTAATGCTTTTAATGAACGTGAAATTTCTGCTATTTCTAAAGTACGATTATCAGAAAACTGTGGTGCGCGCATCAATTGCAGGTAATCGATCATGATCATTGAGATACCACCATGGTCACGATGAATGCGCCTTGCTCTAGATCGAACTTCCGTTGGCGTTAAACCTGCCGCATCGTCAATAAACATTTTACCGTTTTCAATGAGTAAACCCATGGTTGATGACATTCTCGCCCAATCTTCATCGTCTAACTGACCAGTACGAATTTTTGTTTGGTCAATACGACCGAGCGATGCCAACATACGCATCATGATTTGCTCTGAAGGCATCTCTAAACTGAAAATTAATGCCGGTTTGTCTTGCGTCATTGCTGCATGTTCAGCCAAGTTCATCGCAAAGGTTGTTTTACCCATTGAAGGTCGAGCAGCAACAATGATTAAATCGGATTTTTGCAAACCTGCGGTCATTTTATCAAGGTCGGTAAAGCCACTCGGTACGCCAGTAACGCCACCTGAAGGCGTTGAACAAAGCTTCTCTATTCTATCCACTGTTTTTTCTAACACTGAGTGAATACTTTCAGGACCTTCAGATTTATTAGCTCGTTTTTCAGCAATAGCAAATACTTTGGTTTCTGCAAAGTCTAACAACTCTGCACTAGTGCGCCCTTGAGTATCATAGCCAGCTTCTGCCACTTCATTGGCGACAGCAATCATTTCACGTGTTACCGCACGTTCACGAACAATATCGGCATAAGCAGTGATATTGGCTGCACTTGGCGTGTTCTTCATCATTTCCGCTAGATAAACAAAACCACCTGCATCATCTAGCTTTTGATCATTCTCTAATCCTTCAGAAAGGGTAATTAAATCGACAGGTTCACCCTGCTCTATCAATGCACCTATTGTTTCATAAATTAATCGATGAGAGCGGCTATAAAAATCTTCGGCAACCGTTCTTTCACTCACTCTATCCCAAGTCTCATTATCCAATAACAAGCCACCCAGCACCGATTGCTCAGCTTCTAAAGAATGAGGTGGTGTTTTGAGTTCATCAATTTGTTTGTCTTTGATAAATTGCTTCTCTTTGGCAAACTTACCTGGTTTTCTATCTGCCATTTACTTGGCCCTTTACTTATTAAGAATGTAATGAAAGAAGTGTTGAGCTTAACACAATTCAAGGAGGGGTAATGTAGCAGAAATTTAGTCAAAAATAGACCTTTAAAAACAGAAAAAGGCAGGGTAATGCTACCCTGCCCGATTAGTGAAAATTAAAAACTGATTTAATAGTGAACGCTTACTTTTACTTTTAAGGTTTTATAATGCCTTACATGGTATTAGTCTTGAACAATAACATCTCCACTTACTGTGCTCACCCGCACTGAGCCACTACCATTACCCGTTTGAAAATATAGCTTACTACTTGGGCCGTACTTTGCATTAATTGCTTTTTGCTCGGTAAGTTTATTAATTAAATCACCGCCAGCATTGGCTTTTAAACGAAAGTCCGCTTCAACACCTTGCTGAAAGGTTAATTCAACAGAGCCACTAACACTTGACGCTTTAACGACACCACTATGCTGCAACGCTAAAGTAGCTTGGCTATCACCACTTACCGTCGACATTTTCAGCTCATCTACTTCAGCAAGTTTTATCTGTGTGTTTCCTGAAACATTATTAACAAAGACTTCTCTAGCTTGCGTATTTGATTCAATTTTTCCGCTCACCGCTTGCAATTGTAGACGTCCAGTTGAGTCATGATCATCAATATCGCCACTGATCACAGATAAATTAACTTTGCCTGCCAAAGATTTACTGTCAATATTGCCGCTGACGCTGCTTAACTCAATTCGATCTTTTAGGTTTTCAGCTTTGATATCGCCACTCACTGTTTTGGCGGTAACATTGTTGGTTAAGTTTTCAATGGCCACATCACTGGAAATACTTTCAAAGTTCATACGTAAATTTTCAGGCATATGAATAGTTAATTCCGAACCTTTTGAATTCCATGAACCACGGTTTGGCAGCTCAACTTTAATGTTAACCGTATTGCCTGATTGCTCAAATACTAACTTTTCAGCTTTATCATCGAGCTCACCTTCAACGTGAACACTTTCTTTGCCCCAGCCAATAACTTTTACCTTGCCACTTAAATTTTCAATAGTGACTGTAGTTGCGTTATTGATTGTTAATGTTTCATCTATTTTCTCACCCGCAATACCTGTATTTGAAAAACACAGTGCAGTACACACCATTATTGGCATCAGTATTAACTGTTTAACATTGCTCATAAAAACCTCTTTGATAATCTTCTTAATTCTTTAATTACTATTTCATTGTTCTGTCATTAAATGGTTTGCAACTTCACCGTGTTGTCTGTGCTATAGGGTAAAAGTTGCTGTAATAAGTTCAGTTCTTGCTGTTGAGTGAAACGCAACAAATTGAGTAAATCTACATTGTTTTCATCATTTTCTAGTGCTTTTTTAATAGTTAATCGCGCTTGTGATAACTGTAATAACTGCTCTTGCATTTTTACTGGTAACTGTTTTAAGTCAGGTTGCCCATAACTCACTAGCATGGTTTGTTTTTGCTCGGCAAAGTTATCCGACAATACGGTTACTAACTTTTTATTCATCAAAGACTCAGTGCTGTTATTTGACTGCTCTTTCATTTGATTATTTGCCGTTAATGGTACATCTGACTGCATTGGCGATTTAAATGACAACCAAGTAACCAATACCGCGACAACGATTGACGCCGCCCAAGCAACAGGAGCAAAGTGAACTACTTTTTTATTCGCTAAATTATCATTCAACCCATCTTGCGGTTTGTTTTGAATAGCACGCTCTATACCAAGCCATAAATCTCTTTGAGGCTCCATTTCACCAGGTAAGCTAGCTATTTTATCCGCTAAAATTTGGTCGCTAATTTCATTATCTTTAATCAATTTACTCATTAGCTTCTCCTACCACATCTTCTTCTTGCAGCCATTTTTTTAATAAGGTTTTTGCTCGATGGTATTGCGATTTACTTGAACCCACCGCCATGTTAAGCATACTGGCGATTTCTTCATGGCGATAACCTTCAACAGCAAAAAGCACAAAAACAATACGGGCACGCTCTGGTAACTTGGCTATATGTTTATCTAACGCTTCAAGCCCTGAAGTGTCCTCTAAAGGCACTGAGTCTTCATGAATATGACCACCATTACCTTGATCTTCGATACTAAAAACCCGTTGCAGCCAGTTTTTTTGCTTTCGTAAATGTCCTAATACCACATTGCTCGCAACACTGTGCAGCCAAGTGCTGAACTTACTGTCGCCTCTGAAGTTATTTATTTTTTGCCACAACACGACAAATACTTCTTGGCAAACATCTTCAGCACTGTCTTTATCTGCCAGCATACGCCAGCATAATGCATATATTTTTTTATAATGCAGTTGATAAAGCTTATGAAAAGCTGGTTGCGAGCCTTGCTTCGCTTGAGCTATCCACTGCTCTTCTTGAGCATTAGCAAATAAACTCTGCGCTTCAATAACCTGTGAACTATTCAAAAAAATATCTCATTGGTAGTTAATCATTAATGTTTAATAGTAAGTTAGATGCAGTATGGCAAAAAAGGGTTTAAACAGTATTTAATTTTTATAAAAAATAGGCACAAAAAAAGCGCCAATAGGCGCTTTTTTTCGTTTTGTGCATAAAAAGTAAAATTACTTCTTAGAAAGAGCACCAAAACGTTTGTTGAATTTATCAACGCGACCACCAGTCTCAGCAGCTTTTTGCTTACCAGTGTAGAACGGGTGACAAGCAGAACATACGTCTAAGTGGATGTCTCTGCCAGCAGTTGAACGTGTTGTGATAACGTTACCACAAGAACAAGTTGCTTTAAATTCTACATATTTAGGGTGAATACCGTCTTTCATGGGAACCTCTATCTCTTTCGAGAACTTGGGCGTATCGCCACCTAGCCGCTCTGGTTTATTTACATTTAAAAACCAATAAAACGCTAAGCACCATACGAGTTAAAAATTAATGGGGGCGAATAATAATGCATCATTGATTTTACTGCAAGTGATAAGCGCTTAAATTGTCTAAAAATTGATACAAAAATGTCGATAGCAAACTCCTATTGCCGCTTTATAAATTATTTAACAGCAAAAGTGTTTTGCTACTTGGCAGCAATCCTCTGTCAGGTCACAATAGCGCATCAGTATTATTTAAAAAGCTAACTATTTTTCGTGTCTGTTCAATATGTACAAGTTGCTGTGCCAGTACCCATGCGACAGCTGTTTACTTACCAAGTACCCAAGGATATGCAATCGCCCGCAATATGCATTGGTGAACGCATTGCAGTGCCTTTTGGTAACAGACAAGTCATCGCCATTGTTATTGAAACTAGTCATAAAAGTGAATTTGATAGCGATAAAATAAAACCGATAAGTAAACGACTTAACGATAACTTTCATTTAAGTAACGAGTTAGTTAGTTTTTTAAATCTATGTGCAAACTATTATCACCACCCTATTGGTGATGTATTTCAACAGGCTCTGCCCAAATTACTAAGACAAGTTAAAAAGTTAGATATTCAGCCTCCTATGGTTTGGCATAGCCATGAGCAAGCAACAAATGATGTGCTTGATAAACTTGCTAGCAAGGCACCAAAGCAACATGCACTTTTTGATCTTATTAACAGTCATCAAGGCATAAGCTGGCCTGAACTGCGTACCTTGGGCTATAGCAAGGTACAGTTAAATGCCTTGGTAGATAAAAAACTTATCATTGAAAAAGAGCAAATAGCTAAGCCCTTTACTTGGCAAACACAAGCATTAACAGAAAACAACAAACAGCGATTATCTACAGAGCAAGCAGTTATTGTTGCCGCAATAAACCAAAGCCATGGAAAGTTTGCCTGTCACTTAATTGATGGCGTTACCGGCAGCGGAAAAACAGAAGTTTACTTACAGGCCATGGAGCAAACGCTAGCGAATAGCCAACAAGTGTTGGTGATAGTGCCAGAAATAGGGTTAACACCTCAAACCCTGTTACGCTTTGAACAACGCTTTAATGTGCCAATATGTCTGCATCATTCCAACCTTAATGATAGTGAGCGCTTAACTACATGGTTAAATGCCCAACAAGGCAGCGCCGCCATTGTTATTGGTACGCGATCCGCAATTTTTTCTCCGTTGCATCATTTAGGGTTAATTATTGTTGATGAAGAGCACGATAGCTCTTTAAAACAGCAAGATAGTTTTCGTTATCACGGGCGTGATTTAGCCATTTTACGGGCAAAACAGCTCGCTATACCGGTTATTTTAGGTAGTGCGACACCAAGTTTTGAATCATTACAAAATGGACTATCTGGCAAGTATCACTACCATCAACTACAAAAACGTGCTGGCAATAGCAGTAAGGCGAAAATATCTTTAGTTGATATTGCTACTCAGCAAATGGAATACGGCCTTTCAGGCACGTTAAAGCATGAAATAAAACAAACCCTAAGTCGCGGTGAACAAGTACTTATCTTTTTAAATCGCCGTGGTTATGCGCCAGCAATCAACTGCCAAGAGTGCCATTGGATAGCCGATTGTCAGCGCTGCGATAAACCTTATACCTTTCATCACAAACAACAATTACTGATTTGTCATCACTGTGGTAGTCAAAAGCGTGTACCCAAACAATGCCCTAGCTGTGGCAGTGTAAGAATAGCACCTATTGGTCAAGGCACAGAGCAATTAGAGCAGCGAATTGGTGAGCTTTTTCCCGATGTACCTTTAGTGAGAATTGATAGAGATAGCACGCGAAAAAAAGGTGAGCTGAGTAAGTTATTACAGGAGATCAGCGATAAAAAACACCAGTTACTCATTGGCACTCAAATGCTCGCTAAAGGGCATCATTTTCCCGACGTTACCTTAGTCGCAGTGCTTGATGGCGATGGCGCCTTATTTAGTTTCGACTTTAGAGCTAGTGAACAAATGGCACAACTGCTTATTCAAGTGGCTGGTCGTGCTGGCCGCGCAAGCAAACCGGGTAAAGTTTTGGTACAAACAAATTATCCTGATCACCCTCTTTTGCAAGACTTAGTTCACAACGGTTATCAACATTTTGCCAAGCTGGCGTTAAGAGAGCGTCAACAAGCATTATTGCCCCCTTTTAGTTTTCAAGCCTTACTTCGGGCAGAAGCAAACTACCCAAGTTACCCTGAAAAGTTTTTACGGGCATTAACCGAGCAGCCTTTAACACACTGTGAGTTTGCTGGCCCAGTACCCGCAGCAATGGAAAAGAAAGCAGGGAAGTTTCGTTATCACTTAATTATTCAAGCTAAATCGAGAAAACATTTGCACTTAGCTATTTTGCACCTGTTATCGCAAATTCCCGAAAATGAGTGGCATAAAAAAGTTCGATGGAGCTTAGATATAGATCCTATTGATTTAAACTGGTAAGACGTTAGAATAAGCCAAGTTTTCCGCTATTCTTCTCCGTACATGTCAAATCAAGATTATATTGGTCGCGCTCCTGCCAAAAAAAAGAAAAATAATCCCTATAAAAAAAAATCTGTTGCTCAGCAGCCAGAAAGTAACATCAAAAATAAAGTTATCGTGCTTATTATCATCCTATTAATAAGCACATTCGCTTATGGTTTATGGTTTTTAAAAAACAGTCCTAGCACCAAAAACCCCAATCAAGATGTTCCTGCACAAACCACAGAAAAAAAGGCCAAAACGTTACCAACGCCACCAAAAGAAAAATGGGTATATGTTGACGCTTTAAAAAATAAAGAAGTTGAAGTAGGTCAATATGAAGTGAAACAAGGTGGCCCTTACAAAATGCAATGTGGCTCTTTTAAAAAACAATCTCAAGCAGAAGCGCTTAAAGCCAAAATGGCCTTTGTTGGTATTGAAAGTCAAATTCAAACAGCTCAAGGCAAAAGTAATATGTGGTACAAGGTAGTGCTTGGCCCGTATGAGCGTAAACGTTCCGCAGAAGAAGATAAGCATAAATTAAGAAATAATAAGATTAATGGCTGCCAAATTTGGCTGTGGAATTAATTTTCATTATTCTTCGAGCAATTAAGTCAATTTTATCCTTGAAAAGTCAGTAATAACCCCAACTTTATTTACAACAAAAAAGTAATTATTAAGATTGGAGTTAATGTGACTACTATCGTTTCAGTAAGACGCAATGGCAAAGTAGCCATAGGTGGTGATGGTCAGGTATCACTTGGCAATACCGTAATGAAGGGAAATGCCAAAAAAGTTCGTCGTTTATACAATGACAAAGTATTAGCCGGTTTTGCTGGTGGTACAGCAGATGCTTTTACTTTATTCGAGCGCTTTGAAAGCAAACTTGAACAACACCAAGGTCATTTAACCAAAGCCGCTGTAGAGCTTGCCAAAGATTGGCGTAGTGATCGTGCCTTAAGAAAGTTAGAAGCTTTACTGGCTGTCGCCGATGAAACTGCCTCATTAATTATCACAGGTAATGGTGATGTTGTTCAGCCAGAGCATGATTTAATCGCCATAGGTAGTGGCGGCAACTTTGCCCAATCAGCGGCTACCGCATTATTAGAAAACACAGAGTTAAGCGCCAAAGAAATTGTTGAAAAGTCATTAACAATTGCCGGTGATATTTGTGTTTTCACTAACCAATCTCAAACCATAGACGAATTATAAATTTAGCTTGGGGGGTTGCCCCAACAAGTGTTGCAGTACTAAACAATCTAAAGTGATGTTTCATTATCAGCGCTGCAACAATTACGAGGATATAACTATGTCAGATATGACACCTAGAGAAATTGTTCATGAGTTAGACAGCCATATAGTTGGTCAGAGTGACGCTAAGCGCGCTGTTGCTATTGCATTAAGAAATCGCTGGCGCCGTATGCAACTTAATGAAGCATTACGTAATGAAGTTACGCCGAAAAACATTTTAATGATTGGCCCAACGGGTGTGGGTAAAACAGAAATTGCCCGTCGTTTAGCAAAATTAGCTCGTGCTCCTTTTATTAAAGTGGAAGCGACTAAATTTACTGAAGTAGGTTATGTTGGTAAGGAAGTTGAAACCATTATTCGTGACTTAACCGATGTTGCTATCAAACTGGTTAAAGAAGATGAAATGGAGCGCGTTAAGCATTTAGCTGAAGAGGCCGCAGAAGAGCGTATTTTAGATGTGCTTCTACCACCTGCTCGTGATGGTTTTGGAAACGCAGAAAAGGCTGAAGACACTGAAGGTTCAAGCACTCGTCAAATATTCCGTAAAAAACTACGTGAAGGTAAGTTAGACGATAAAGAAATTGAATTAGACTTGGCCGCTCCACAAGTAGGCGTTGAAATCATGGCACCTCCTGGCATGGAAGACATGACGTCACAGCTACAAAGCATGTTCCAAAACATGTCGGCTGACAAAACTAAAAAGCGTAAGTTAAAAATTAAAGATGCTTTTAAAGCCCTTCAAGAAGAAGAAGCCGCAAAAATCGTTAATCAAGATGATATCAAGCAAAAAGCACTCGAAGCTGTAGAGCAAAACGGTATTGTCTTTATCGATGAAATTGACAAAATCTGTAAACGTGCTGACAGCCAAGGTGGCGGTGATGTATCACGTGAAGGGGTGCAACGAGATTTACTGCCCTTAGTCGAGGGGTCAACCGTTAACACCAAACATGGCATGGTAAAAACAGATCACATCTTATTTGTAGCCTCTGGCGCATTTCAGATGGCAAAACCTTCTGACTTAATTCCAGAGTTACAAGGTCGTTTACCTATTCGTGTTGAGCTAAAGGCATTAACTACTGACGACTTTGTTAGAATTCTAACCGAACCTTTTGCTTCACTTACCGAGCAATATATTGCTTTACTTGCCACTGAAGGTGTTGATATTGAGTTCACCGAAGATGGCATTCAAGCTATAGCAAATGCGGCTTGGCAAGTTAATGAGTCAACGGAAAATATTGGCGCTAGACGTTTACATACTATGATGGAGCGTTTAACTGAAGAGTTATCATTTCACGCCGATCAACGCGCTGGTGAAACTATTTCAATCGATAAAGCCTATGTTGATAAAACATTGAATGAAGTGATTAAAGATGAAGACTTAAGCCGTTTCATCTTATAATTAAAACTTAGTACAGTATAAAGTTATAGGTATTTTGTGGTGAAAATTAAACGTTTTATCTTAAAGCAAGCAGAACAAAAGCTGATTATTTATTTAGTTAAAGATCAGTTATTAGAGCTTACTTTTGAGTATTTACGTGTTTTTTCACCACAAAGCATTAACAAGAAAAATCCGACCATTGAGGCCCATAAAAAAAATGTTCATTTAACCGCTATTGAAGCGGTTGGTAAGCATGGCTATCGTCTTATCTTTGATGATGACCACAGCGCCATTTATTCGGCTGAATACCTTAAACTGCTAGCCTCAGAGTACGCCGAGCGATGGCAACACTATTTAGCACAACTAAAAGCTTCGGGTCACTCCCGTGAGACAATGATTAATATTACACAGTTGTAATTAAATAAACGGCTTCACCTCAAGTTAATCAGACAGTAAACCGACTCACTTCTTTATGTAAAACCTGGGCTTGTTGAGAAAGCTCTTCACTCATGTGACCATTTTGTTTTGCAGACTCTTTGGTTAATTCTGTCACATCTCGTATCATCACAACATGCTCATTAACCTCAGCCGCAACTGTACTCTGCTCTTGAATAGCTGAAGCAATAGCACTATTCATATCCATAATAGAACCTACATCTTGGGAAATTTCTTCCAACATAGCGCCTGCTGAGCTGGCTTGAGTAACACTATCTTCCCCTTGCTCTCGACAAACAGCCATGAGTTTCACTATTTCTTGAGTTCTTGATTGCAATAAACTAATAATCGCTTCAATCTCTTGGGTCGACTCCTGTGTTCGGCTAGCTAATGTTCTTACTTCATCTGCAACCACGGCAAAACCTCTACCCTGCTCACCTGCCCGTGCTGCTTCTATTGCGGCATTTAAAGCAAGCAAGTTAGTTTGTTCTGCTATTCCACGTATTACATCCAACACAGAAGCGATAGTAATGCTTTCTTTTTCCAGCTCTGTAACAACATTTCCTGAATCAAGTAATTTATCTGATAAGTTAGCTATTTGGTTAACGGTTTGTTCAACTCCTTGTTTTCCGTGAGCAGCGTTATTATTTGTCACCTCTGCTTTTTGAGCTGCTTCGCGAGTGTTTTCCACTATTTGGTTTACCGTTGCAACCATCTCTGTAACTGCGGTAGCAACTAGATCTGTTTGCTGCATTTGCGAATCAACGCCATCATTAGCTTTACAGATATTCTCTGCCAAAGTTTGAGTGGCACTATTAAGGGTCTCAACAGAATGATTAACTTCTACAATGAGACCTCGAAAGTTTTGCAGCATGATATCAAAAGCCCCTGCCATATCAGAAATTTCATCGTTACCTTCAATAGCTACCTTCATAGTTAAATCATTCGTCGTAGCAATGCATTCCATCATGCTTTTTAGTTTAGTAATCGGAGCTAAAATACTTCGGCCAACTAGCCACGAAATTAATAGTACTATGAGCAAAGTAATAACAAATAAGCTAATAGCAAGGCTATTAATAAAGCTAGTATCCTCTTCAACCGCTTGTTGGCTTTTTTCAAGTAACTGCTTCAGGGTGCTATCTACTTGATGTACGGTTTCTCGCATTTTCCCTAAGACTCCCATCTTAGCGTGATAACCTAACTTCTTTTGTTCTGCGACTAAATTTAAAAAAACAGCTTCATAACGTCTTATTAAATTAATAATTTGAGATTTTCTGTCTGAAAATAAATCACTACTTTCCATATCGATAATAAGCTTTGCAGCATTATTCGTTAAGCGCTGCACATACTTATCATCTAGTCTCAGCATGAAATCTTTTTCATTGCGTCTAAGTTGCAACATACCACTTAATAACTTGTAATCATCTTCTCCAATTAATGATTCAACATCATGTACTGCACTTCTAAGTTCCCCGTACAAACCATCTTTTGGGTGTAAGCCTATACGCTGTTGCATAACAACTAAATTGTTAAAGTGCTTCTCGTATTGGGTTAAAATCGATTTAATACTATTAACTTCGCCATCAACTAAACCGGAATTGGAAAAGTCTTTTTGCAAAATATCAACTTGATTGCGAAGTATTTCCATATTTTGAGAGAATTTTTCAAAATATTTTAAATCTTTACGGGCTAGAAAATCTTTTTCATTACGCCTTAACTGCAAAATACCATTTTCAACATTTCCTATATCAGCCGCAATATCAATATCTTGCTCTAAAGCATTACTAGAGTATTTCAATAGGGCAAGCATCAATAGCATTGCAAAAACTAAGATGCCAGTATTGGCCATTAATTTATGTTTGACTATCATAAGTACACATCCAACGGTAGAACAGTTCAAAAAACACACAGTAAATTATAGGCTTAATTATTATCAATAGGTAATTTTTTATAACTAACTAAATTAATCACGTTTTCGAGTTAAGTATCGTGCAAGCATTTCTTCGGGCAGTGGTTTGTTTATAAAGTACCCTTGCACAGCATCGCAACCCAAGTTTCGTAAAACATTTAGTTGCTCAACCGTTTCAACACCTTCAGCGAGTACCCTTTTTCCTAAACCGTGTGATAATTCAATCATAGATTTCACTATCGTCATATCAGAATCATTCGCGGCAACTTCACTAATAAAACTACGGTCTATTTTAATTTTATCTATGGGAAGTTTTCTTAAATAAGCTAATGACGAATAGCCGGTACCAAAATCATCAATAGACACTTTAATACCCATATTTTGTAGGCTAACAATAGTACTCATTGCAGTACTAATGTCAGTCATTACTACATTCTCGGTAATTTCTAACTCTAAATATTTTGGCTGAATATTATACTCAAACATTAAGGCTTGTATGTTAGTCACTAATTTTGGATCTTGGAATTCTATCGCAGTAATATTAATAGCAATAGCAACGCGGCGCTTATATTTCTTATACCAACGGGCGTTGGCTTGGCATGCTTTCTTCAAAATATAATTATCAAACTCGCTATTCATATTTAACGCATCAATATCATCAAGAAAGCTTGCAGGAGATAACAAACCTTTCTCTGGGTGTTGCCACCTAACAAGTGCCTCCACGCCTTCCAAGCGGTTTGTGAATAAGTTTAATTGCGGTTGATAATACAAAATGAACTCATCATTAACTAGTGCCGCCTTAAGCTCTTTTTCAATTAACAGCATTCTGCGCCCGTGCACCTGTAGACTAGACTCGAAGACGGTAGTTGGAATATTATTAGCCTCCGCATGATGTAACGCTAGATTAGCATTTTGCAATAACTCCTCAGCCTCACTGCCATCAGTAGGATAGATACAATAACCAATGCTTGCTTGAATATGTATCTCTTGTTTATTAAATCGAAAGCTTCGGTTAATTAACTGATGAAGGTGCTCAGGTGCTCGCTCAACGGAAGATGCTCTGCTAGATTCAAGCACAAACATAAACGAGTCACCACTGAGCCTACCTACAGCTTTTGGTAACAAAATGCTATTATTGAGCCGCTTAGCAACTTCTCCTAAAATATAGTCACCTGTTTTTAAGCCATAGGTGTCATTAATAAATTTAAACTGTTTAATATCAATTAAAAAGATTGCCAAAAGAGAATTGCGCTCACTAGCAAGTAATAGCACTTCAGATAACTTTTCCATGACTTGTTTGCGGTTGAGTGCGCCAGTTAGTGAGTCATGTTTTCCTAAGTATTGTGCTTTACTAATAGCATGTACCGCAGCATTACGTTCAGCCCCTTGAATCCAAATAAGTAACACAAAGCCTAAGGCACTAAAAGCTGTCACATCAAAATACACTAGAGTGATTTGCAATAAACTAAACCAATGCTCTGTAAGAGCTACTATTGACACAAACGAATGCAACAAATACCTAACACCCAGTAATAAACATAAAGCCATAACTATCCGACTAGAAAAGTGGGGCGTCTTATCCACATATAGGTAAAAGCTAATGGCTAGATAGGTGCAAGCAAAAATAAAGCTAGGTAAGCTAACGTTCAAATAAAAGCGATTAAAAGCATTACCTTCATCAAACGCATAAAAGCTAGCCGCAGTCACGCCAATAACAATGGCGGCGGCAATAGAGATAAAGTAAGCGGTACATTTGGGTTCTTTTTGTTTTTTTGCATTATATAAACCGAATAAAAAAAATACTAAAAATAAATATAATGTAGACTGTTGAACTTGAGTATAAAACAACTGCAAATAGTTGCTAACAAACAAATAACTATTGTCATTGTGTAATAAGGCGCTACTAAAATAATAACCACTTAAGGCAGTGAAACTAAATAACCAACATTTGACGTATCTTCTACTGTAAACTCGAAAATAAATAAAGAATATAAAAGATAAAATAGCAAAAACAATCGCTTGGCTAGCAAATAAAAATGCGATGGAATTTATATTTTCAAGCATTGCGCAGTCTTTGCATTTATTAAAAGATGTTTATTACTATTAAAGAGACTTTTATCATAAAATACAAGTAGCTATTTAAATTTCAAAAGAAGTAGATATACTGGTATTTCCTTTTACTTAACAATAAAAGAGCAATGTTATGGAATATAACACATCCCAACTGTGTGATACTTATGCTGGCTTAATTGATGTCATCGATCCAATTTTTAGTAATTATGGTGGTCGAAACTCTTTTGGCGGTAAGGTTGTTACAATAAAGTGCTTTGAGAATATTGGGCTTATCGAAAAAGTCGTTGCAACTGACGGCTACAGTAAAGTATTAGTCATTGATGGTGGCGGTTCTGTTAGACGAGCACTAATAGATATTAATATCGCCGAAACCGCAGCAAAAAATGGTTGGGAAGGTATTATTTGTTATGGCAGTGTTCGTGATGTTGACGCCCTAGAGGAAGTTGATATTGGTATTCAAGGCTTAGTGTCTATTCCGGTCTCAGCAGACGACAGTGAAGTAGGTGACAGCGATGTTGCGATCAATTTTGGCGGCGTGACCATTTTACCCGACGATCACATTTACTCAGACAATACGGGGATTATCCTTTCTCCAGATCCTTTAGATATTGAATAATTAAATGTTGTAGCGCTGGCTTTATTTACGCTTTTATTTTTAATAGCTAACAATCAAAAAGCTTACATAAACTTAGTGCTTTTTCTCAAATTAATGGTTCTCAATTGCTGGTTTAGTTTCAGGATATTGTTCAAACCACTTTTTCAGCCATATTTCTAATTCATCAAGTACCACACCTTGGCTGATAATGTTTCCCTGAACCAATGAACCTCCCATCGTAATGAAGTCCTCTACCGATTCATGTCGGTCTATATTTGTGCCAATTAAAGGAAGCTTCATGCTACGTGTTAAGGTGATTAACGCATTTATAATGGCTTTATCTGCACGGTTCTGATCAATACTATCAAGCTGCTGACAGTCAATCTTCACCTGATGAATTGCCATTTTTCTCAAATAGCGTAAAGATTCATAACTGCCTGAAAAGTTGGCAATAGAAATAGCAACATCTAAAGACTTTAACTGATCAATTGTTACTTTTGCACGCTGGCAGGCCGATAACATTACGTTTTCATCTAGCTCTATCATCAAGTATTTACCAGCAATATTAAAGTTTTCCATCTGCCTTGCGACATAATCAACTAAGTCTGGCTCAAGTAGGTTTTTACTGGAAAGGCTGACGGAAACTCGTTGATAAACCCCCAATTTATGGAGAGTGAATAGCGCTTTAAATGCCTGTTTAAACATTTGAGTTGTGAGCCGATAAACTTCACCACTATGTTCAGCTAGATTAATGAAATCAACAAGTTCTAATGCTTGTTGATCATCATGGTACCAATGCACCTTCAATTCAAAACCATTAAGAGTATTATCTTCAACATTAACTTGTGGTTGCAAATACCACCGAAGATTTTGATCAAGTATATCTTTACGCAAAGATTCCATTAAGGCTAATTGCTGTTCTGTGTATATCACAGCACTGTGATCAAAATACACTAAAGTTTGCTCTTTTGACTCAGCTGTCAGTAGTGCATCTGTTGCGTGTGCAACTATTTCATTAACATTATTACCATGCCCATCACTTATTGCCACGCCAAAGGCAAGCTCAAAATTCAATGAAAAACTCTTGAAACTCATGGCTTCTGGAACCGCTTTGGCTAATTGAGAGCACAAATTATCAAGAACAGCTTTTGCATCATGGCTTGTAGTAGATAAATCAAAAACCACCAAAAAGTCTAACCCCTGTAATCTTGCTAAGCGAATGGGCTCAGGATTATTATCAAAGCTCAATAAACTTTGATTTTCCGTTATTTTCTTTTGCAAACAATACGCTAACTGCAGTAATAAAATATCTGAATTATGGTGGCCTAAAACAGTATTAACTTGTCTGAAATTAATAGGCTTAAAAACTACAGCCGCCATTCGGGAGTCTTTGCTTGATTTCAACGCTTGCTCAAATTGCTTCAGTGCATGTTGAGCGGTAGGTAACTGAGTAGATCTATCATGGGTATAGTTATAAAACTCTTCTTTTGATAATTTTGGTGCTTGTTTAGAGCTAGTTTTCCTGATAACCAAATGCCAAAACAAGTAAAGAAGTATAGGCAGTGCCGCACCCAGAAGAAAAGCTTGAGTTGTATTAATAGAAAAATTTGAGTTTTGCTGTGCATAGGCGAGTTGAGGCAACATCAAGCTACAAAAGCTTAAAGAAATAAAGCGACCAATTTGCCTACTTTTTCGCTCAACACTTTTCAAAAACAAAAGTGGTAACTTTTTATAACAATCCATATTAACCAACATTAAGAGATATACAAAAAATAGCTAAGCCACACTTAGTAAAACAATGGCTAAAAGCAAATAAAAACCCTAACCCGTAAAAGTATAGCTTAGTAATATGTTTTATTCTGTAATGCTGCCAACCTAGCTAAAAAAGCGCTCTCTTAGCAGAGTTTATAATTTAAACTTAGCAAGCTGTTCATTTAGTTCTGCTGCAAGCGTAAGTAAATGCTCACTAATTTCTTTGCCTCGAATAGCATCTTCACTAGATTTTTCTGCTACATCACTGATATTTACTACATTAACATTTATTTCGTCGGCAGCAATATTTTGCTGCTTAGCCGCATCTGAAATTTGACAATTAAGTTCATCTAATTCTTTTATTTCTGTAGTGATATCAAGCAACAAACTAGCAACATTTGCCACATCTTCGGCTTTTTCATTTGCTTGTTGACTAGCATCGTGCATTGAATCTACAGCACCTTTAGCATCATCTTGTAAAGCGCCAATAGTTGATTGAATCTGATTTATTGATTCTCGAGTTCGAGTTGCCAGTGAACGTACTTCATCAGCAACAACGGCAAAGCCTCTTCCTTGCTCGCCTGCCCTAGCCGCTTCAATAGCAGCATTTAAAGCGAGTAAGTTGGTTTGCTCAGCAATAGCGGTGATCACTTCAAGAACGGTGCTCACTTCATTGGTTTTGTTACTAAGTTCAGTGATCATATCGGTATTGCTGATCACTTTATTGCGTAACTCATCTATGCCCACTTTAGCTTGCTCTACTAGCATTAAGCCTTGAGAAGCCCTTTCATTAGCGGAAACAGACTTATCTGCAGCACTTTGAGTATTATGTTGAACTTCATTGGCTGAAGCATCTAGTTCATTAATAGCTGCTGCAACGGAGTCGGTACCATTTTTTTGTTCCAATACTGCGGCTCGAGTTAATGATGAAATTTCGTCAACACTCTGTGCAGAGGTAGACAATTTGCTGCTTGCATCAGCAATCGATAAGAAACTCGCTTTAAAAGTGTGCATCATAGTGTTCAAAGCCGTTGAAACTGCACCCAGCTCATCGTGAAAATTGACTTTTATTTCGTTGTTTAAGTCGAGATTTTCTTCGACATTTTTAATAGTATCGCGCAACCTTTTTAAACGGAAAAAGACTAGTTTTTTCAAAGTATAACTAAGTAAACCAAAGCTAATAATTGTAATAACTAGCTGTAGTAAGGTTGCTTGAGTAATCGAGTTAGCAATATCTTTATCTACTGTCGATAAATCATAAGTAATTTTTACAGCCCCCAAAATGTCATTATTATTAACAGGATGACAGGTTAAACAATTAGTACCGCGATAATCATCACTTGCTCGGATAGGCATAATAAAGCTCATCATGCGCTTGCCGTCTTCATTAAATAGCTTAAAAGCTTTGGTGCCTGCTAACCCTTCTTGTTCAAAAGTTGATTTAGCTTTTTGATCGGGGAAGCCTTCACCAAAGATTTTGTTTAAAGCAGGTGCACGAATTATGCGAGCCTCAACAATATCGTCTTGGCTAACAATTTTATTTTGAATGAGCTGACGGTTTGCAATGGTTCCCGTCAACATCATGGTATTAACAGAGTCAAAGTAATTAAGCGCTAAGCTTTCTAAGTTTCGTTCAACAAAATGCTCAGCCAATTCTTTTTCATCATTATAAAAAAAGAAAATTGTCGTGCTTAAAAAAATGATCCCAATTAATACCAAGGCGGCATTAATTTTTTTAGCTAAAGACATCTGTTTGAACATAAAAACCTCTAAAAAGCACTTTAATTAATTTTACTTCCAGTACAAAACACATTGCTTAGCTGAGCTGGAAGTAACAAAATCATTTGGTATAAATTCACAGTAGAAAATATAATATAGTTATCTATCGGCAAAAAAATAAAAAGCTGAATTTTTATTGATTTAACTCATGGTTTTATTTGCTTCTCTATATTTACTTTTCAAAATAGAACTTCGCTCGTTCTTGCTGATAATTACCTACTTCATTCATGGTTTCAGCATTATATAAACGGCCATTAACCATGGTATAAGTGACTTTATCACTTAAGCGAATATCTTGACTAACATCACCATCAATAACAATCAAATCAGCTAATTTACCCACTTTAATAGAGCCAAGCTGCTCATCCAAACCGAGAGTTTTCGCAGGAGACATTGTTGCTGTGCGAAGTGCTTGTAGTGGGGTCATGCCACCCTGTGCCATCATCCACATTTCCCAGTGCATTGCTAGACCTTCACGCTGACCATGACCACCCGCATTCACTTTTATCCCTAAGTCTTGAAGCTCTTTCGCTACTTTAGCGACACTAATGTGGTTGTAATGATGCAGCGGCGCTTTAGGACGACGCATGGCACGAGGCTGTAAAAACTCACTTGGCACATACTTACTAAGTCGAGGATGTAACCACACATCTGTGGTGTCATACCAATAGTTTTCTCCCCAAATACCACCGTAAGCAACAACTAACGTTGGTGTATAAGCCATTTGAGATTGCGCCCATAACTGTTTAACATCACCATATACTTGAGCAACAGGAATAGAGTGCTCAAGTGTGGTGTGCCCGTCTACAACCATAGTTAAATTATGTTGTAATAATGAGCCACCTTCAGGCACCACGAGCATGTCTAATTCACGGGCTGCTTGAATGAATTGCTGACGTTGATTTCGACGTGGTTGGTTATAACTTTTTACACTAAATGCGCCAGCCTTTTTAAGTCGTTCAACATGAAATTTGGCATCATCTAAGTTATCAACATGTGCTGTGTAACCCGCATAATTGGCACCATAAAGTATTTTTCCGGTAGAAAATAAACGTGCTGCGACAATAGCGCCTGCTTTTTGCATTTCACTGGCCGCAAAAAACTCATTGGTGTCATTAGACGGATCATGAATACTGGTTACCCCTAGCGCTAAGCCTGCGTAATTTTTCCAGTTTTGCTGAGGAATAATTTGATTATTGCCTTGTGGGCCATGAGCATGCGCATCAATTAAGCCCGGCATAATACTCTTGCCAGTGATATCAATTACTTTTGCTGATTCAGGAATAACAACTTGTGATCTTGTGCCTATGGCTTTGATAATATTTTCTTCGACTAATACCACGCCATTATCGATAACTTTATCGCCCTCCATGGTAATCACTTTACCACCGACAAAAGCAATAAGACCTGAGGGTTTATCAAGTTTTTTGCCATAACCTAAGTAGGTTTTAGTTACTTTAGATTCAGTTTTATTAGCTGACTCTTTGCTTTCCTGCTCAGTTGAAGCGTTAATTGCAAATAAGTCATCAATGCTTGCTTGGAATAAATCTGGACCTAAACTCCAGTACAGCTCATTTGAATTACCGTGCCAATTTAACCCTTGACCAGCTCGCACTGATAATTGCTCAACAGGTAAGTTACCACCTTTAGGGCCAATATTTATAACATCACCGCGTTCAACAAATGGTGTTACAAACACCTTAAAGCGCTCAGCAAATGCTAAATACTCGCCATTAGGCGAAACACGATATTCCGTAGCAAATTTACCTTGATATAAAGTGCGATCATTTTTGCCATCTAAACTAACATAGGCTAATTTCGGCTTATCTCCTGTACGCACCACATAGATATTGTCATTACTTCTACCAAAGTGTGCTTGTTGCCCTTGCTTGGTAATCAACTTAGGTTTGTTCCCTTTGCGCTCTCCTTTAGCTGGGATAGCATAAATACCGGTATTAAGATCCCAACTTGGCTCGGTAATAAAACCACCTGAAATTTTACGGTAAACAACGGTTTCACCATCAGGAGAGAATGTCGGTTCTATATACTTGCCTTTTTCTTTTAATAGCGATTTTCCTTTGCCACCGCGGCTTGACACTATGCGTATTTGGCCTTGGTTTTGATCGTGCCAAGTAGCATAAACAATTTTTTTGCCATCGCGAGAAAAACTTGGATTTAATTCAAAGTGCGAGCTTTGTTTGGTTAAACGTTTTGGTTTACCTTTTGCCTTGCCCTGACTTATGTTGCGGGTATAGATATGCCCCATTGATTCAAAAACAACTTTTTTACCATCGGGTGATATTTCCACATCACGTAACATTTTAACGTCAAAATTGTCTTGCGGTAGATCTTGCTTAAACTGCAATGCATGTTGAATTTTTTTAGTGGTTTTAACATGAAAATCAATGACGTTAGTTTTATTACTAGCAATATCTAAACGATTAATTTTACCGTTATCCCAAAAAACTAAACTGTCACTTTCAGGTGTCCAAGCTATATTTGGGTATACGCCATGTATTGCCCAGGTTTCTTGCAAGTCTCGCTCTAGATTCTCATAAATTTTTATTTCTTCGCCGCTTTGTAAGTTATATAAGTAAAGATTTGAAGAAAAGTCATCACGGCTGATAAAAGCAATATATTTACCATCTGGCGATGGTGTCGGGCGAATAGCGCCCCCCTTACCTGTGATTATGGTATCAATTTCCCCCGTTGCTAATTCAAGGCGCTTTATTTTATAAATGCCTTTAACGGAATCTTTTGAGTAATGGAATGTTTTACCCGGCGTTGCGTCTTGAGAAAAATATACATATTTACCATCGGCTGAATAAGCAGGCTCGCCTAAATCTTTTTGATCATTAGGCCTTTTGGTTAACATAACCCCACTACCGCCAGTTTTATGATAAAGCCAGACTTCACCCGCACCGAGTGAACGAGCACTAGTATAGTGTTTTCTGCCTATTAAAAAATTGCCATCTGGCGACCAAGCGGGACTATTTAATAAACGAAACTGCTCTTTAGAAACTGCTTTACCATTAGTGCCATCACGATTCATTATCCATAGGTTATCGCCACCATCTTCATCTGAGGTAAACGCAATATACTTTCCATCTGGACTAAAGCGTGGCTGCATTTGCCATGCAATATCTGTCATTAATGGCGTCGCTTCCCCGCCCGTAATAGGCATGGTGTAAATATCGCCTAATAAATCAAAAGCCAGAGTTTTACCATCGGGACTAACATCCACATTCATCCAAGTGCCAGAGCTAACATCAATAGTTACGTCTTTGAATTCACCTTGCGGCGCATTAACTGACCATGCTTTTTTCTCGGCTTGTTCAGAGGTTGCTGCTTTATCGTTTGCTTTACTAGTTTCTACTGCACTGACCTGCAATGCAGGTAGTGCAATACTGGCAAGAAATAATGATTTTGTTGTTATTTTTTTTAGTTTTTGTAACATTTTTCAATACCTTAAATAAAAAGATAAGTTATGATTTTTGCCATTAGTGTGACAGTCTGACATTTACTTCATTGATTTCTTCTGTATACGCTTTTTATTACGCAGACTTTTTATTGCATACAATATAATGCAATTTGCTTTGTGCTGATACTGCTTTATCGATAGTTGATTAAATTTGATAGCCCCAACGAGGCATAATTTTTTGATCAATACCAAGATGATCTAATACACGCCCAACCATAAAGTCCACTAAGTCATTAATCGACTCTGGTTGATGATAAAAACCTGGCGCTGCAGGCATTATTGTTACACCTTGTTGTGACAGGCTAAGCATATTAGTTAAATGAATGGTCGAAAAAGGGGTTTCTCGCACCATTAAAATAAGCTGTCCGCGCTCTTTAATGACCACATCAGCGGCACGCTCAATTAAATTATCGCTCATTCCCTGACTAATAGCGGCAAGAGTGCCAGTGGAGCAAGGGCACACTACCATTTGCTTAGGCGCAGCAGAGCCTGAAGCGACAGGTGAAAACCATTGCTCTTTGCCGAACACTTTAATTTGTTCATCTTGTGCATTGAATTTTTTAATTAATACTTCACTGGCCGCATCAGGCGATGCTGGCAGTTTAAAGTTTATTTCAGTATCAAGTACTACTCGACCCGCACTAGAGCACAGTAGATATATTTGAAAATCGGCTGCAACTAAGCATTCAATTAATCGCAACGCATAAGCCGAGCCAGAGGCGCCAGTAATTGCGATAGTAATTTTTTGGTTAAAGTCAGCCACGTTATTTTTTATCCTCAGGAAACTTTTCAGCTAATGCCGCTAATATTTTATGATGGATATTGCCAAAGCCACCATTACTCATCACTACTATAGTATCACCCGCTCGACTTTGCTCGGTAATACGAGTCACTAAGGTATCAATACTTTTTTCGACAAAGCACTGTGGTTGGCACTGTTCGATGAGTGCCTCCACAGACCATTTAATATCATCATCTTGGAAAATAAATACTTGGTCGGCTTGAGCCAATGACTTAGGTAAGGCGTCTTTATGCACACCTGATTTCATCGTATTTGATCTTGGCTCTAACACTGCTAGTACACGACCTTGTTTTGAATCACTAACACCATGAGCATCAACCTTTGCCCGGACACCCGCTAACGTTTTAGCAATGGCCGTTGGGTGATGAGCAAAATCATCATAAACACTGATATCACTTACCATACCTTTCAGTTCTAAGCGGCGCTTGGTATTTACAAAATCAGTCAAGGCTTCAATAGCGATATGGCTTGGCACTCCTGCATGACGAGCAGCGGCAATGGCCATCAAACCGTTATCAATATTAAAATCACCAATGAGTGACCACTTCACCACACCTTGCTTAAAGCCATTAAATGAAACAGCAAACTCACTACCGTCAGCAACTACTTTCTCTGCTTGCCAACCTTGTTGACACGCACTATGCTCTGTTGGTGTCCAACACCCCATCGCTAAGGTTTCATTAATAGCATTTTCATTGTTAGGCGATAGTATCAAACCATTACTTGGCACCATACGTACCAAATGGTGGAACTGACGTTGAATTTGCGCTAAATCATCGAAAATATCACCATGATCAAACTCTAAATTATTGATCACTAAGGTTCTTGGACGGTAGTGAACAAACTTAGAGCGTTTATCAAAAAACGCTGTGTCATATTCGTCCGCTTCAATAACAAAAAAAGGTGCGTTGCCTAAACGTGCAGAACTATCAAAGTTTTGCGGTACGCCACCGATTAAAAAGCCGGGAGCAAGTTGAGCATATTCTAAAATCCACGCCAGCATACTGCTAGTAGTCGTTTTGCCGTGAGTACCTGAAACAGCCAGTACCCAACGGTCTTTTAAAACATTTTCTAATAACCATTGAGGGCCAGAAATATAGGGAATATTACGTTCGAGCATATGCTCCACCATTACATTGCCTCTGGACATGGCATTACCGACAATAACTAAATCAGGCTCATCATCAAAATGTTCAACATGATAGCCTTGCTTTAATTCGATGCCCAATTCAGCAAGTTGAGTGCTCATGGGTGGATAAACATGGGCATCACAACCGGTCACTTTAAAGCCAAGCTCTTTCGCTAAAGCAGCAATGCCTCCCATAAAGGTGCCGCAAATACCAAGAATATGTAAATGTTGAGTTTTATTTGACATGACCAGCCATAAGAAAAGTTAAAAAAACGTGAAAGATGAAAGCGGTTAATATACCTTAGTCTATAAGAACAAGTAAAAAAATATTGGACAAAACATGTCACTACCCAAAGTTAGCGCTCTTAGCATCTACCCGATCAAATCCACCGCTGGTATTAACCTACAACAAGCGTGGGTTGATGAACTGGGTTTTACCTCTGATCGCCGCTTTGTTGTTTGTGATAACAAAGGGCAATTTATAACAGCTAGAAGTAAACCAAAACTCTGTTTAGTGCAAACCAGCTTAACTGAAACAGGCATTAGACTGATTGCGCCTAACATGATGCCGCTAACATTAACTTATCAAACATTTAGCCAACAATATAAAGACGTAGCCGTTTGGGGAGATAGTATTGCAGGTCAAATCTGCTCAACAAAAGCAAATAGCTGGTTTAGTGAGTATTTACAACAAGAGTGTACCTTACTCTTTTTTGGCGAGAATTCATTTCGAGAAAGAAAGCCTAATACAGCAAAAGCGAGAAAATTAGCCTTTGCCGATGGCTATCCTTTATTACTAATCTCTCAAGCTTCATTAAATGATCTAAATAGCAAACTAACCCATCAAAACCTACCGACTGTCAGTATGGCACAATTTAGACCCAATATTGTCGTTGAAGATACTTTGCCATTTGATGAAGATGGCTGGCAACACATTCGCATTGGCGACATTGACTTTAAAGTGAGTAAGCCTTGTGAGCGCTGTATATTCACCACAGTAAATCCCGACAATGGCCAAAAAAACTCTCAACTGCAACCACTGAAAACGTTGCAGTCATATCGTCAAAGTAGTCAGGGCGAAGTATTATTTGGGCAAAACTTAATTCCATTGAGTCAAGGTGAAATCAAACTGGGCGATAAAGTTACTATTTTATCAACACAGTCGCCTCCAAAATTAAAAGCAGCACAGCCTCTACCTGCAACAGAAAAAATATCAGCAGCAAAATCAGCAAAGACAAAAACATTAACGCTTAGTTGCTTACAAATAATCAATGAAACCCCCGATGTAAAAACATTCGTATTTGCAGTGCCAGAAAACTATAGAATCCGTTATTTACCCGGCCAGCATATTAATTTCACCATTGATATGTTCGGGACAAAGCAGCCATGTTGCTACACTATTGCCTCAGCACCAATAACACCCAGTGAAACAAAAATTTCAATCACCATCAAACGTGTCACGAATGGCAGAGTATCTAACTTCTTTCATGATCATTTCAAAGTTGGTGACAACATTATTGCTCAAAAACCCAGTGGGAATTTCCACTTAGCTGATGAGATTCCTGAAAAAATATTATTACTCTCTGCTGGCAGCGGCATAACGCCTATGCTGTCTATGCTGCGTTATATGGCTGCTAAAAAAAACAGCAATCGCATTGTCTTTTTTCATAGTGCCCACAGTGAACAAGATTTAATCGCAAAAAATGAGATAGCTCGCTTAGCCGAAAAGCATGGCAACTGCCAAGTAATTTACACCTTAACCCAACAAGTAAAACCAGAGTGGCAAGACTATCAAGGCCGATTAAGTGAGCAAATGTTGGCGAATATTCCTGAGCTTACTCAGCATCAAGTCTATGTTTGTGGCCCTGAAGGATTTAGGCAGTCTGCGCAACAGCATTTACGTCACCTGGGTTTGCCAAGACAACAATATCACTGGGAAAGTTTTGGTGCTAAAACCACAAATAAGTCGACACTTCAACCAAACACAGCACCCGCAGCTGTAAAAAAACAAAAGCTTTCTATACGTTTTGATAAATGGAACAAGGATTATCAAGGGGACAATCAAAGCACGCTATTAGAACATGGTGAAGAGGCGGGTCTAATTTTGCCTTACTCATGCCGTGCTGGCATGTGTGGCAGCTGCAAAGCAAAATTAATCAGCGGTCAAGTAAGCCAAGGTAGTAATGTCGCCCTAAGTGAACAAGAAAAACAACAGGGCTATATTCTTTGCTGCACTAGCAAAGCAAAGACTGATGTTGTGATTAAGCATAATTAAACATGAACAAGTAACCATTTATCTATTTTTCATAATAACAATCCCACTCCCTTCTATAGGCGTTCCTATTTTGCACTTTTGTTGTGCAAAGTAGAGATGCGAGTGCAACAATATCTTGAATACCACCCACAAAAACACCCAACAAACTGATTAATAAGGAAAAACATTAATGGCATCACCTTTGCTCTATTCATATTAACTTTTAAATAAAATATTATTTTCTTACTTTGGGTATTAGATATGAGTAGTCAAGCAGGTATTAAGTTACTTTCTTTCACCGGTAAAATGAAAGTTTTACACTTGGGTTGGATGGCCTTTTTCATCACCTTTGCCGTATGGTTTAACCACGCGCCACTGCTAGGGGTTATTGCTAAAAGTCTAGGCTTGAGCAGTAGTGAGATTAAAACCTTACTTATTCTCAATGTCGCTTTAACCATACCTGCCCGTATTATCATAGGCATGCTAACGGATAAATACGGTCCAAGAATCACCTACTCGCTATTATTAGCACTTTGCAGCATTCCTTGCTTTATGTTTGCTGCTGCAGATGATTTTCAACAAGCAGCACTCGCTAGGTTCTTACTTGGTTTTATTGGTGCAGGTTTTGTTATTGGTATTCGTTTAGTGAGCGAATGGTTTCCAGCAAATGAGCTAGGAACTGCTGAGGGTATTTACGGTGGTTGGGGCAACTTCGGTTCAGCCGCTGCTGCTATGTCATTACCTTTAATTGCACTTTTTGTTACTGACACTTTTGGTGTTGAAGAAGGTTGGCGTTATGCTGTCGGTTTAACAGGGGTTATGAGCTTGCTGTTTAGTGTTATTTTTTACTTTAATGTTACCGATACGCCTAAAGGCTCTACCTACTTTAAGCCTAAACAAACTGGCGCGATGGAAGTAACCAGTAAAGGAGACTTCTTTTTACTTCTTGTTATGAAGCTACCAATGTATGGTGCCTTATCACTGCTAACTTGGAAGTTATCACCTTCTGGGGTTGCCTTATTTTCTGAGCAAGCAGCCATTATTGCTTATATTGTCTTAGCTATATTATTGCTTATTGAAATAAAACAAACACACAAAGTTAACGGACACTTATTTAAAAAAGAAGTACCCGAAATTCATCAATATAAATTTAAGCAAGTTGCGGTACTTAATATTCTTTACTTTGCAACGTTTGGCTCAGAATTAGCAGTTATCTCTATGCTGCCACTATTTTTTGCTGAGGTGTTTAGCTTAGATATGGTATATGCTGGCATGCTCGCCTCTTTATATGCCTTTATGAATTTAATGTCCCGCCCGGGCGGTGGTTGGATTAGTGATAAATTTGGCCGGAAAAAAACCTTACTTATTTTAACCGCTGGCTTAGCTGTAGGGTATTTTACCATGTCATCAATTGATAGCAGTTGGCCGCTAGCTTTAGCTGTTATTGCTGCCATGGCTTGTTCGTTTTTCGTGCAAGCTGGTGAAGGAGCGGTATTTGCGGCTGTCCCACTTATCAAGCGTCGGCTAACAGGGCAAATCGCGGGTATGACAGGCGCTTATGGCAATGTCGGTGCCGTAGTCTATTTAACCGTTTTATCTATGGTAAGTTACCAAGAGTTCTTTTTAGTGATTGCGGCAACCGCTGTTGTTGGCTTTATTACCCTACTATTTATGGAAGAGCCAAGAGGCACCATGACTGAAGTAAGGGAAGATGGCAGTGTTGAGTTAATTCAAGTTGGTTAGGCAAGTGTATGGAAAAAAATAATCACCATAATGAGACAAGAATTACGCCAATAAAAGCGAGTAAATTACAGCTTTACTTTGGCGGCTATTCTTGTGCGGGAATTAAAGAAGAAAACCAAGATGCTTTTGCTGCACTAGTGCCTAAAACCAGTGAGTTAAACACCAAAGGTGCCATTGCATGCATAGCTGATGGTGTTTCAAGCGCCAACAAAGCAGCAGAAGCATCTCAACTTGCCGTCACACAGTTTATTAGTGATTATTATGCTACGCCAGAAACGTGGTCTACTCGAAAGTCTGCGGCTAAAGTCATTACCAGTTTGAACCAATGGCTATTCTCTCAAAATAGCGCCCTTGATAGTCAGCACTACCTTTGTGAACAGCAACAACAGTGGCTAACCACCTTTTCTGCAATCATTTTAAAATCGGCTACGGGTTATATTTTTCACGTCGGTGATACCCGCATCAGCAAGTATCGCCAACAACAGTTGGAGGCTATTAGCCAAGACCATAATTGCAAACAAGGTGCTAACTCTGTTGTATTAACACGTGCCCTAGGTGCTGACTCTAGGTTGCAGGTTGATGTTCACCAGGTTGATTTAAAAGCAAATGATATATTTTTGCTCACTTGCGATGGTATTCATGAGTTTCTTACGGCTAAACAGTTAAAAGCAGCACTGAACACCTTATCTTCAACCCCCGATAGCAAAGAGCTTGAGCAACTAAGCAAAGCTATTGTTGAACAAGCCTTAGCTGCAGGTAGTGATGATAATGTTAGCTGTTTACTTGTGTTTGTTGGTGAGGTGCCTAACAAACAGTTAGCTGAAATAGAAAGAGAGCTTAGAGAAAAATCTATTCCGCCGGCCTTATCTATTGGTCAATCAATAGATAACTTGCAAGTTAAAAAAATATTACACGCTAGCAGCCGCTCTCACCTTTACTTAGTTGAAGATAAAAGCTCTGGCAAGCTATTAACTTTAAAAGTGCCATCTGAAAACTTTATTGAAGATGCTCATTATTTGCAGGCCTTTATGCGTGAATCTTGGCTTGGAGAAAGAGTAAAGCACGACAATATCATGGCCGTTTATGGTTTAAATAATCATAGCCACTTTCTTTATCACACCAGTGAATATATTGATGGACAAACCTTAAGCCAGTGGATGTACGACAACCCTAAACCAAGCATTGCGCAAGTTAGAGATATTATTAAACAGATTATTTCAGCGCTGCGGGCACTTCAGCGCTTGGATGTTGTTCATAGAGATCTAAAACCTGACAATATCATGATAGATAAATATGGGCAGGTAAAATTAATTGATTACGGCGCTGTTTTTGTTGCTTCATTAGATGAGAATCAAGAAACAATAGCAGATACAACTCCACAGGGCTCCATGGACTATATTGCGCCTGAAACGCTACTGAGTATGCAAGCAAATCATTTAAGTGATTTATTTTCTTTGGGGGTTATTTGTTATGAAATGATTACCGGACAATTGCCCTATAAACCTCACACACCAACAACAAGCTATACGGGTTATCAACAATGGCATTACCGTAGCATTAGACAATTTAGACCTGACCTACCATTGTGGTTAGATGTAACGCTGCAACAAGTAACACAGGCAAATCCTGCGCTAAGGTCACAAGCTTTTTCAGAGTTTTTCTCTAATTTAGAAAAGCCAAATATAGATGCTGTTAACGATTATAAAAGCCAACCTTTGTTAGAGAGAAACCCTGTACAGTTTTGGCAAGGTACTTCATTAATCTTATTGCTCTGTTTAATCGCATCACTTATTTATTAGCGTCGTATTTTTATTTGAGCATTGTGATCAATATCACCGTCTTCATCGATAGTAATAGCTTTATCTTCCATTTGTATCACCGCTAATTTTCCTTCTTGTGTTTGGCGAACAAAAGATAAGGTATAGCCATATCGACTTATTTCGCTCAATGAACACTGTTGGGCAACATTTAACTCCTTCAATAGCTGCTTTATTTTTGCCTCAACTTTACGTCTTTCTTCTACCATGGTACTGCTCTCCACTTTAGCGAAACTATATGAGAATATAACTATCCATCTATCTTTACAATAGCAGTTAATTGTAAATCCACAATACCCTTAATTATTAAAGGGGTTTGCCAACTTTAGACTAAAGTGCTAGAAAACTTGACCCAAATCAACTTCCTGTCTCAATTTACTAAGTTGATTTCAGAAATTGATTTAAATCAACTTTTAATATCATGCTGAGTGTAAGAATCAACCCACTAAGTACCAATAATGAAAAAAACAAACGTACTGAAAAAATTTTTAACGATTTAAAACATATAACATAAACTGGGAAAATATTATGAAAACAAAAAATTTCGCACTATCTTTAGTTGCTACTGCTATTTTAGCAGCTCCTTCAGCATTCGCAGCTGACTCATTAGGCTCAGCAATCACAGATGGCAAGTTATCAGCAGACCTTAACCTACGTTTTGAAACTGTTGAGCAAGATAACGCTGCTAGAGATGCCGATGCATTAACTTTACGTACCCGTTTAAACTACACAACAGGTAATTTCAATGGTTTCTCTGCTGCAGTTGAAGTTGAGAACTCATTGTCGCTTATCGATGACTATAAAGATTTATTAGGTGAAGGACCTGAATATTCAGTAATCGCCGATCCAGACCACACAGAATTAGATCAAGCCTACATTGCATATAAAAACGATAAGTTTTCTGGCAAAATCGGTCGTCAAGTAATCACTATGGATAACCATCGTTTCGTTGGTCATGTTGGCTGGCGTCAAGATAGACAGACCTTTGATGCCTTAACTTTAGGTTACCAATTAAGTGATGCAACCAAAGTATCTTATGCTTATTTAACAAAGCGTAATCGTATTTTGTCTGATGAAAGAGACGTTGATGCGAAAGATCACTTATTAAATATCTCTCATAAATTAGGCGCAGGTAAATTAACTGGTTACGCTTACCTTTTAGAAGAAGATAAAGCAGGCGGCGCGGAAATTAATACCTACGGCCTTCGTTATGCGGGCAAAGCGGATTTAGGCGGAAATAAAGTAACTTACTCTGCTGAGTTTGCTACCCAAGATAATGATACTGCCGATAAATCTGCAAACTATTTTGCAGTAGATGCTGGTACTAAAGTTGCTGGCTTAAGCGTTAAAGTTGGTTACGAATTATTAGGCTCTGATGATGGTACATACGGTTTTGCAACACCATTAGCAACTTTACATAAGTTTAACGGTTGGGCAGATCAATTCTTAGGTACGCCAGCTGAAGGTTTACAAGATATCTACGCATCTGTAGGTGGTAAACTAGCAGGCGGCTCTTGGAAAATTGTTTATCACGATTTTTCTGCTGATGACTCTTCAGACACTGTTGATGATTTAGGTTCAGAAATTGATGCTGTATATGCCAAAGCTTTAAGCAAAAGATTTAAAGTTGGTGTTAAGTATGCGGCATACAATGCAGGCGACATTAAAGTTGATGCTGACAAATTATGGCTTTGGGTACAAGCTAAATTCTAAGATTAGCAACCCCGTATAAAGCTTATGTATAAGTAATAGAAAGTAAGGATTCTCCGCCTCATAACAAGGCAAGCTCCTTACTTTTTTTTATCTTACTCTTTTGGTTCTAAGGTCTAAACAATGCAAGTTTTCTTCAGCAAGCTCAATACTATACTTGGCATAAACCACCTCAAAGTAGGTAAAAAACTTTTAGTGCTAACATTGCTATTTCTCAGTGTGATCAGCGCCATGGTTATTTATACAAGCTTAACTTTAGCAAACCAAAAAAATGACAGTACCGTAATCAATATTGCTGGTCGTCAACGCATGTTAACCCAAAAATATACCAAAGAGCTCTTCTTTAGTGTATTACAAGCCAACGCTAAACAAGCTCAAACACCAAGCCAGCAACATAAAACAAAAGAATTATTCGAACTTTCTTTATCGGCATTAAAGAATGGTGGTACAACCTATTTGGATGTACAGATGACTCAAACTATTGAGTTGCCCACGACAGAAAACAAAGCAATACGACAAAAACTCAGTGAAGTCTTCACTTTATGGCAACAATTGCAAAATGAAGTAGCAAAAATTAATTCATCGACAATTGAAAAATCACAGTTAGCAACAATCAATCAACTTAGTGTAAAAGTGCTGGGTAATATGAACCAAGCAGTTGTTATGTTTGCCAAAGAATCTGACAGCAAAGTACAAGCCATGGTCAATCATCAACTATGGATTGGGGCTATAGCTATTTTAATAGCAAGTATTTTCGCACTAATCATTTCACAAAATATTACCTTACCGCTAACTCATATTGTTAGCGCGACAAAACGAGTGAGTGATGGCGACCTTAAAGCTGCTTCTACTCCTGACATTCATCGTGATGAATTAGGTGAGCTTATTTTACAAGTGGATGATATGCGCTCAGTGCTAAGCAGCATTATTCATACCGTACAACAAAACTCAAAGCAAATGACTCACTCATCGCTACGTATTGCTAGCATTTCCGAAGAAATATCGACAATTAGCGCACAAGAGCAGGAAGGCTCGGCCAAAGTATTGTCTGCGACAGATTCTTTGCAAGAAATAACTTCCACTATTAGTGATCATATAAGCCAAACGGCAACAATCACAGAAGTGAACCAAAAAACAGCAAGTCAAGGAGCAACTATTGTTCAGCAAAGCATTGATGAACTCTACAATGCAGTTAAAAGTGTCGCTAATACCGCCGAACAAATGGCATCTGTAAAGTCTGCAACGGATCAAATAAACACCATTATTGAATCTATTGATGACATTGCCTCACAAACAAATTTACTGGCATTAAATGCCGCCATTGAGGCCGCCCGAGCAGGCGAACATGGTAGAGGCTTTGCTGTAGTTGCCGATGAAGTGCGTAATTTAGCTTCTCGAACCGCCAGCTCCACAACAGAAATTACAAACTTAATTTCAACTCTGACCACGTCGGTTGATAGCTCCGTTGAGTCAATGAACTTGGTAACTGAACAGGTCAATCATTCACAGCAGCAATCTCAGAAAACCCTAAGTGCCTTTGAGAAAATGACCGACGGTATTAATAGCAATAACCAAAGCTTTGCTCAGATATCTGACTTGAATAGCCATCAATTACAACAATTAAGTTCGTTACAAGAAGAGCTTAATCAGTTATTTGATGTACTTGCTATTAGTGCTGAAAAAGCAGACTCTACGTCATTAGTTGCAAGCGATTTACACGTGATTTCAGACAAGCTAGAGCAGCTTCTTGATGGTTTTGAAACAGACTCAATCGGCTTTGCAGAACGAGGAAATTCAGAGAAACGAGATTACCCTAGAATAAACAACCAAATTAAGGCTATTTTAAGTTGTGGCGATAAGCAAATAGAAGGCTTGAGCCAAGATATCAGTATGAGTGGTCTACAAATAAGGTGTCTTAATTCCTTATATGATCCTACTAAATTAGATAAAAACACTCCGATAAAAGTGCGTTTATATATTCCTCAAAAAGACATTGAAGATAAAATTGAAACCATTGAGATAGCAAGTAGCATTATCCGCATTATTGAAAAGCCTGATGGTTATTATTACGGAGTTTCTTTTAGCGAGCTCAATCAAACCCAACAAAATAGAATGAAAAATATTTTTGAGTACTTCGCCAAGGCTTCACAATATAACTAACTCAATTGCCCAATTAAGTTAAAAGCATTAGAATAGCCGCGATTTTTTTTCTGTTAGGCTGCTTCATTTGTTATTAATGATCGACAATTACGATTCTTTTACTTTTAATTTAGTGCATTATTTTCAAGCATTAGGGCAAAAAGTAAAAGTTTTTCGTCATGATGAAATAACTATCGAGCATATCAAGCAACTAAAGCCTGATTATATTGTTATTTCACCGGGTCCTTGTGATCCCGACAAAGCAGGTATATCACTGGCTGTTGTAAAACACTTTGCTGGCAATATTCCTTTACTTGGCGTTTGTTTAGGGCACCAATGCATTGCTCAATACTTTGGTGCAACAGTAAAAAAAGCCCTTAAAATTAGGCATGGCAAAACCAGTTCAATAAAGCACAGTGGTACGGGTTTATTTAAACAGCTAAAACAGCCGCTACAAGTTACCCGTTATCATTCACTAATTGTCGACGCACAAACGTTACCAGAATTTTTTGAAGTCACGGCATGGAGTGTTGATGCTCAAGGGAACGAAGAAGAAATCATGGCAATGCAGCATAAAAGCCTGCCAATATATAGTGTTCAATTTCATCCTGAATCAATTTTAACCGAGCAAGGCCATGAGTTACTAAAAAACTTCCTAAATAACTCAAAATAAATTATAAAATTAATGCTTTATTGCCGTAAGACGATAAACTTAACATATTAGCTATAAATAAGCTCAGTGGCGATAACTACAACGATTATGCAAATTTTTGATACCAACGAAACATTATCTACTATATATCGGCGAGCACTTAGCCTATGCATCAGCAAAGACTTTGCTGAGCAACAACATGGCAAAGTCAGTGAGGTTCATTTTCAAGGAAGTGAGCAAGAAAACCGCCGTAGAGAACTACTGTCGGTGGAAATCAAAGCACAGCAAGAAAAAATTGTTGCAGCTCATGGCGAAGAGCATTTTAAAAAACAAGTAACGGAAAAGTTTTACTCACAAGTTCGTGATCAGGTTAATAATGAATTTGATAACAAAACCAACCTTTATACTAATGTGTTACGTATTGAAGATGCTGCCCCTACTATTTTAGAGCTTCTATCACTAAGAGCAACATCAATAAACCGAATAAAACCACTGGCGACCTCGTTATCTTGGCTATCTACCGACCTAATTAGTTTAGTCAACAAGCCCCAATATCGAAAAAGAGCCGATGTACAAGTTAATGATGCTAATTTAGCGCTAAGCTATATTGGCCTAGATAATTTAAAACTTGTCATGCCGACTTTTATCCTTAAGCATTGGCTGCCTAATAGTACTGCGCCATATGGGTTAATGAAGCGAAAGCTCTGGAATGACAGTTTATCCGTTGCACTAGCTTCCAGTGCTTTAGCGGTAAAAAATGACCTAGATCCTTACACGGCATTTACTACAGGCATGCTATCTAATATTGGTCAACTGGCTGTTACTCGCTGTATTTTAACTACTCACCATGAAATGCATAGAAAAGAGTTACGTCAGGCTTTTGAAACTAAAGATAAGCGTTTACACAATATTTTGACCAAAGTAGAAAACTCCCCAGAATTATTGCTAGAGCAACTTGTACTACGCAGTAGCAAATTATCTGCCGACTTAATCGAGCTAATGCAGTTTGATCGATTACAGATTACCGAAGCCATGTTCGATTTAGCTTATAGCGAAGACATTAGCAAAATGTGCTCGATCGCACAGGTAGTAGCTAAAGCCAAGGCTTATATAAATCATCGCAGCTTATCAAAAGCAGCGTTAATTAATGATAAAGAAGCAGAACATTTATTTGATGCGGTAAAACTTAGTCAAGCTGAAATTTTACTGCTAAATAAAAGCGATATTGACCATATTAAGCTCAAATTCAATTAAAATGCCTTCAAAGTAGGCATTTTTAGTAATTTTTTTTTGACTAATTATTAAAAGTGCCTTAAATCATGTTTGCACCTTCAAACACCATAGCATTAACAAGTCATCACAAAAACGTTAATAATCTCGATAGCAATAAATATTCAGCTTTGCTGAATAAAACTAGGTAAGCCTTTGTTTTATCTAGCCTACAGCGCGATTAACCAAGACAAAGCCCTATAAATCTGCCATACTAACCTTCTATTTTTTAATCACTGAATAATATTTTACCTAATATCTTTCACCATAAATTATTAGCTATTTAAACTAAGATAAAATGTGCTAATTGGTGAATTTATTAGCTCATAGGATATTATACTGAATTCAGTGCCGCCAATTATAATTGGCACAAATATAACCACCTAATGTAGAGGAGTTTACAATGTCAGAACAGTTTTCTGTAAATCGCGAATTATTTGATGAAGTTATGGTACCAAACTATGCACCTTCAGCGGTTATCCCAGTGCGCGGTCAAGGCTCTCGAGTGTGGGATCAAGAAAATAAAGAATATATCGACTTCGCAGGTGGTATTGCAGTTAACTGTTTAGGTCACTGTCATCCAGCTGCTGTTGCAGCACTTAAAGAGCAAGGTGAGAAAATTTGGCATTTGTCTAACGTAATGACCAATGAACCAGCACTTCGTTTAGCAAAAAAATTAACTGATAGCACATTTGCGGATAAAGTTTATTTTGCTAACTCTGGCGCAGAATCTAACGAAGCGGCATTAAAACTAGCACGTCGTTGGGCGCTAAATGAATACGGTGCAGAAAAGTCGCAAATTATCGCTTTTAAACAAGGTTTCCACGGTAGAACTTTCTTCACAGTTACCGTTGGTGGTCAAGAAGCTTACTCAGATGGTTTCGGCCCTAAGCCTGCTGATATTGTTCATGCTGAATATAACAATTTAGACAGCGTTAAAGCACTTATTTCAGATAAAACTTGTGCGATCGTGATGGAACCATTACAAGGTGAAGGCGGTATTGTTTCACCAACGGATGAGTTTGTTAAAGGTGTTCGCGAATTATGTGATGAGCATAATGCCCTATTAATTTTTGATGAAGTGCAAACAGGTGCTGGCCGTTTAGGTCCACTTTTCGCTTATATGGATTTAGGTGTAACACCTGACATCTTAACTTCAGCAAAGGGCTTAGGTGGCGGTATTCCAATTGGTGCTATGTTAACAACTGCGGAGATTGCCAAACACTTAGTTATTGGCACCCACGGTAGTACTTATGGTGGTAATCCACTTGCATGTGCTGTTAGTGAAGCAGTTATTGATGTCATTAATACACCAGAAGTACAAGAAGGTGTAAAAGCAAAAGCCCAGCTTTATGTTAATGGCTTAAATGCTATTAATGCTAAATACAATGTATTTAAAGAGATTCGTGGTAAAGGTTTGTTAATAGGCGCGGTATTAAATGATAACTATCAAGGCAAAGCTAAAGACTTTTTGGTTGCCGCTATGGCTGAGGGTGTTATGACTTTAGTTGCGGGTGCAAGTATTGTTCGCTTTGCGCCATCTTTAGTTATCCCTGATGAAGATATTACCGAAGGCCTAGCTCGCTTTGAAAAAGCTGTAGCCAAGTTAACAGCCTAGATACTAAGCTACCTCAATGTTTGCTACTTAACGCTTTAGGTAGCAAACCAATCTCCTAATCATCGAGAGCTATTTATGATTATTATTCGTCCCATTTGTATGGCTGATTATGACGACTTATACCGCATTGCTGTTGAGTCAGGCCATGGTTTTACTTCATTACCTGTTAATGAAGAAATGCTAAGACAGCGTATTAGTCGTTCTGAAGACTCCTTTAGTGCCCAAGTAAATAAGCCGGGCGACCAAGGGTATTTATTCGTAATGGAAGATACCGAAACGGGTCAAGTGGTTGGTACAACCGGTATTGAAGCAGCAGTTGGCTTAGATAATGCTTTCTACCATTACCATTTAGGAAAAGTAGTACATAGTTCACGAGAGTTAGGTATTCATAATACAGTAGAAACACTTGCCCTTTGTAACGATTACACGGGCGCTAGTGAAATTTGTACTTTATTTTTACGAGAAAGTCATCGCAAAGACGGTAACGGCCGATTTTTATCTCGTTGTCGCTTCTTATTTATTGCTGAGCATGACGAACGTTTCTCGGACTGCATTATCGCAGAGATGCGCGGTGTCAGTGATAAAGACGGTAGATCGCCTTTCTACGACTGGTTAGAAAAGCACTTTCTGTCTATTGAGTTTACCAAAGCAGATTATTTAACCGGCATAGGTAATAAAGACTTTATTGCCGATTTAATGCCTAAATATCCTGTTTATGTCAACTTACTTAGTGAAGAAGCACAGCAGGTTATTAATAAGGTGCACACTAACACAGTACCAGCATTACGCTTACTCGAAGCGGAAGGTTTTTCTCGTCGTGGCTATGTAGATATCTTCGATGCAGGTCCAACGGTAGAAGCCGAGCGAAGCCAAATCAGAGCGGTGCGCAATAGTAATAAATACCAAGTATTGATTGATGATAGCTGTGGTGAAGAAAGTAATCAAAAGTACATTATTTGTAATACCAAGGTTGAAAGTTTTAGAGCAACACAAGTGAATTTAACCGTTCGTGAAACAGCCAATCAAGTAGTATTAACCAATGATGTTGCAGAAGCACTACAAGTACAACAAGGTGATTGGGTTCGCCTTTTAAGTAATTAATAGTATAGGAAAAGTTTATGTCAAATGTTCAATTTATTAATGGCCAATGGCAAGCTGGTCAAGGTCATGACGTTAGCTCTTTAAACCCTGCTCGTAACGAAGTCATCTGGCAAGGCAAAACGGCAACTCCTGAGCAAGTAGAACAAGCCATTATCAGTGCCCGCAGTGCATTTGAAACTTGGTCACTTGTCAGTTTTGATGAGCGTGTAAATATTGTTAAAAAATTTGCTGAATTATTGGGTGAAAATAAGGAAGCATTAGCGAACACTATTTCGCTTGAAACAGGTAAGCCTCGCTGGGAAACGTTAGGTGAAGTTGGCGCTATGATTGGAAAAATCAACATTTCATTAAATGCCTATAATGAACGAACGGGCACCGTTGAAAACCCAATGCCGGGCGCCAAAGCTTTTATTCGTCATAAGCCTCATGGTGTTGTTGCGGTATTTGGTCCTTATAATTTCCCTGGTCACTTACCTAATGGTCATATTGTTCCAGCACTTATCGCAGGTAACACCATTGTCTTTAAACCCAGTGAATTAACGCCTAAAGTTGCTGAAGAAACGTTAAAAATTTGGCAAGCTGCTGGCTTACCAGAAGGCGTTATCAACATGGTGCAAGGTGAAGTTGAAACAGGCAAAGCTCTCGCTAGTCACAAATTAATTGACGGCTTATTCTTTACTGGCAGCTCAACCACTGGCCATTTGTTACATGAACAATTTGGTGGACAACCTGGAAAAATATTAGCCCTTGAAATGGGTGGCAACAATCCTCTTATTGTTAAAGACGTTAGCGATATTAATGCCGTTGTTCACGATATAATTCAATCAGCCTTTGTTACTACGGGTCAACGCTGTACCTGTGCGCGCAGATTATTCATTGAATCTGGTGACCAAGGCGATGCCATCATTGCTAAGTTAATTGAAGCCACTAAAGCATTAACCATTGGTTATTATGATGATGAAGAGCAACCTTTTATTGGCTCAATGATTTCAGATAAAGCTGCGAAAGGCTTAGTGGCCGCACAGCAAAAATTAATTGATTTAGGTGCTACCTCATTACTTGAATTAAAACACCTTGAAGAAAACACAGGTTTTGTTTCTCCAGGTATTATTGATGTAACAAATATTGTTGCCGATGTGCCCGATGAAGAGTATTTTGGGCCACTTGTAAAAGTATACCGTTATACCGACTTTGATGAAGCGATCAACGAAGGTAATAACACAGGCTTTGGCCTATCTGCAGGTTTACTTTGCGATAATGAAGAGCTATATAACCACTTCTTCACCCGAATTCGTGCTGGTATTGTAAACTGGAACAAACCGATCACTGGTGCAAGTAGTGCTGCTCCATTTGGTGGTATAGGCGCAAGTGGTAATCACAGAGCTAGCGCTTTTTATGCTGCTGATTATTGTGCCTACCCTGTAGCGTCTGTTGAAGCTGAAAAAGTCAGTTTACCTGCAACGCTAAGTCCAGGTATCAAACTTTAGTTAACTACCTAATTAACTTAAGTGATCAACTTAATTATGCCGTTTAAAGATACTTATATTTTTGCAAATAAAAGAGAAGAGGGGTTCCGCCCCTGCTTCTTTAAAAGTATCGACCAAATCTAACTACTGGTGGTAGCATTTGCTGTCACCAACATTTCATGTTGCTTGTTAAATAGTCCTTTGCTACCGCTATTATAAACTTATTTTTAATTCCCCTTCGTTATGAAGAATTAAGATAAACTTGTAAAACAGAGGAAAGACATGACTGCTCAAGTAACACAACTTTTTAACAATATTTGGCAACAATATATTAAAGTAACACCATCAGCCGATAAAATTCACCAGCTATTAGGCAATGGTGCAGACATTATCAACGATCACGTTGCTTACCGTACATTCAATCTTGAAAAAGTTAACTTAGCTAAACTAGCTAATCATTTACTCGCTCTTGGCTACACAGAGTGTGGGTCATATGATTTTAGCGCCAAAAAGCTAACCGCTAAGCACTTTGAGCATAATGATACTTCTATGCCAAAAGTATTTATTAGTGAAATTCGTGTAGAAGAGTTGTCTGATACTGCACAAAAAATAATTCACAACTTAATTGATCAACTTCCCGAAGATATCAGCCATAGCACTGATTTCTTATATTCGGGTCGTCCTTGGCAGGTAAGCTCAAGCGATTATCAGTCCTTATTAGCAGAAAGTGAATATGCAGCTTGGCTTGCAGCTTGGGGCTATCGTGCCAATCATTTCACTGTCAGTATTAACCACCTTAGCAGTTATGACTGTATAAATGACGTAAATAACAGCCTTAAACAAGCAGGCTATCAACTGAATAGCACTGGAGGTGAAGTTAAAGGTGATAGAACAGTTAAACTAGAACAATCATCAACATTAGCGGATCATGCCACCGTTGAATTTAGTGACATAGAAGTTGAAATTCCAAGCTGTTTCTACGAGTTTGCTAAACGTTATCCACAAAAAAATGGAAAACTCTATTCTGGTTTCGTTGCTGCTTCGGCTGACAAAATTTTTGAAAGCACAAACGCAGCATAAAAAGTATTACTTATATGCCAGTGTAAGTTATACACTGGCATATATTTTTAATTCACAAAAGAGCTTATAGTAAATCAAATTAATATGTTGCAGCTTTATCTTTTGCGCCACTATACTCTATTTCTAACTCTACTAGATCAATAGACTTATTTCTTAATAACTGTTTATAAATAGTCATTAGATCATCTGTGTTCTCAGGTGTAAGTCTAAAAGTATCTTTAGCAATTTTTACCTTACTTTTAAATTGTTGTTCCAGTGCTGAAACCGCTTTGGTAACGATAACAAATGTCCCTTTAACTCGCCCTTTCTCCGACATATGGATATTTCGTACCAAAGTCCCTTTTATAAACTTTTCTCCTTCAACGATATACTTTTCACCATTAATAGAGATTGTTCGCTTGGCAAGTAAGTGAGGTTTCTCTAAGCTTTTTACTAGCTTCTCTTTTGTTGTTAACTGTTTTTCATCAATATTATCTTTTTTGCTTATTGCTAAGGTTTCTTTATCCGCACTTTTATTCTCAATAACTTCTTCCTGCTTTGATTGTGAACAAGAAGCTAATAGCACACTAAAGCAAAACGCAATAATCGATATTTTTTTAGTTTCCAAAATAAAAAATCTCCTGAATAAAAAAGCCAGCTAAGTAGCTGGCTTTTAAACAAATAACTACCTTTATTTTATTACTTACGACGACGTAGTAATGTTAATGGTAGTAACAACAATGCTAACCAAGAAGTAGAACCACCGCTTGATTTTTTAGGCGTTGGAGCTGGTGCTGGTGGTATATCTGCTACATTAACTGTTACAGATTGCTCAACAGTACCAGTACCATCACTAACACTTAATAAGAACTCTAAGCTATCTCCGCCAGCAGCTACATCAGGTGCAGTGAAACTAAGCACTGGAGTAGTAACATCAGCTAGAGTTGCCGCAGGACCAGATACCTGTGCCCAAGTGTAGGTCAACTCATCTTCATTAGCATCAATACCTGTTGCTGTTAAAGTAGAGCTACTACCTTCAGTTACTGATGTTTCACCACTGATAGTAACGCTCGGTAAGCGGTTATCACAGTCAAATGAATCGCCAGCAACAACATCAGAAAGAGTACTTGTAGTGATATTAGTAATAGTCATATCATCAATGTACCAACCTGAAGCGAAGCCAAATACAGGCTCAGGAACATATGCTGAGTCAGTTGCAATACGGAAACGGAATTCTACTTCGTTACCATTTAATGCTTCACCAAAGCTAATAGTTTCCCAACCGTAGTTGAAGCCAGAGAACATATCACGATCTGCAATTGCCGCTTCGGTATATTCTAATCCAGTGTCAGTATAACCATCACCTAGGAATGAACCACCCATTTCAGTGATATCAGCCCAGTCGCCGCCATTAACACGTACTTCAACTACAGCACCATCATAGCCTTCTTCAATATTATATAAGTGCCAGAAGCTAATAGTATATTCGCCATCAAAACCAACAGACATTGGACGGGTTTGATATGCTACATCAGAGGTAAAGCTATTAGCGGTAGCAGCAATCATTCCATCAGCAGCATCCCACTGATCTAAGCCCCAAGTACCTGCTGCCATGTCATCGCCAACCATAACAGTTTCTGTATAGTCATTTAAACGAGCAAGCGTATTGAAGTCTTCATATTGTTCAGTACCTGATAATTCACGTTCAACAAAATCAACATTGGTAGTAGTAGCTAGCATGTATTCTTCTGCTTCCATACCTTCTGCAAGATCAGGCACAAATTTAAGCACTAACTCATCACCAGTAGCAGCTTCATTAAGTGTGAACTCAATTGGAGCACTAGTTGCAGAGCCAAACATTGCAACATCACCAAGAGTTACTGCTCCTTCGTTAGCAAAAGTAACATCATGGCCGCTTTCTGCCACAACAGTACCTGTTAGGCCTGTTAAATCAGAACTACCACCATTTTGAATAGTAAAGCTAACCGTACCAGTTTCACCTTTATCTAAAATATTATCATTTGAACAATAACCTGACGTTAAACCTTCGTAGTTAACGTTTAAGGCATGATCAGTAACAGTGAAAGTATCTAGTTCAGTTTTATCTGACTCAACAGCACCCGCGTGATCTGTTGCCCAGCGACTTGGAGATTTAGCGCCAAGACCCATACCACGTTTTGCGAAAGCAGTTAACATTACTTTGTAATCTTCAACATCATTCGCGTATGCTGCCGCTAAGAATGCATCACGACCTTCTGTAAAGGTTGGTGCCATTGGCATCATTTTATAACCAGCAACTAAGTAATCTTTCATTAAGCTCTTAGCTTCATCATAGGTATGACGCTCGTCATTAACTAAACCGATGAATGATTCCCACAACATGTTACCAAATACAGAACCTGGTGCATGCACTTGATCAGGATATAAGCCAATATCTTCGAACGAAGACGGGTTAATTTCCATATCAGTTGAATATGGATACGGACGGATACCTGTTACAAAACTAGCAACGTATGTTGTATCACCATAACCACCTGCGTAATCTGCATTACCGGCAACTAAATTATCCGCTTCATCAGATGCTAATAATAAGGCATGGAAGTCACCAAAACCTTCACCCATTGAACGAGCTTGAACACTGCTTAAACCAGAACCATTACCAACTAAACGGTTACTGATATAGTGACCCCATTCGTGTGCAACGATTGCGTTATCAAATGAGCTATCTTTAAATACACGAGAAAGGTCATTCTTAAACATATCAACTGATACAGTTTCGTCTGCATCTAGTAGAGCATAAATTGCAGCGCCATCGCTGAAGTTTATCCCCATGCTTGGAATTGTCACTGTATCATCAGCGCCACCCATTGGGGCAGGAGTTCCATCATCATTATTATTCGCTATTAGTACAGCTATAGCACCGGCATCTTGAGCATATTTTACTTTAACGGTAAAGTTACAAGCACCACGGTCGATAACAGCGATTTTCCCTGCTAAATCAGCGCCATTGGTAGGTGCTTCACAACCATCATTTACTGGATCCGTAGCATCTACAAGGCGAACTAAATCACCAGAAACGTCATAAACCTCTGCACCAAAGCTTGCAAATTGAACAACTTCTAATAAGCCAATATCAGCATGAGAACTAACAGTTAAACCGAAATCAACACCATTTACCGCTTGGGTAGTTTCCCAAAGGTACATTTGCATGCGTGGAGAATAACCATCTGCAGGTGTAGACATGTTGGCATTATTGAAGCCTGAGTTATCTTGAACTTCTACATTAAGTGCATCACCTTCAACACCACCACGGTCATAGTTTAATGCCTGTGCATTACCAGATGCTTCATCAAAACCATGATCATAATAATCATCATGTAAATAGTTGTTCATGTAGAATAAGTTAACAATAGCCGCATTACGGTTATTTACCGAGTACTCTGCTTGAGAATCATCATATTTATAATCAAAAGTATTTGCACTGGTAACATCAGCCATGTAATCGCCGTTGCTAAAACCCTGAGGAGCGATTGCATCAACATAGGCAGTTACATTGTTACCTGATGTTGTTGTTGCATCATCAGCTAACCAAGGGTCCATAGTGCTAATAGGACCATGAGATAATGTCACTAAAGGCGCATCCAAGTATTCTGCATCTAAATATGCATCAACATCACTGCCTTCTGGAGCTGGCATAACATTACCGTGTGGGCTATCCCAAGGCTTGTTATCTTCACCAGCGTAGGTACGGTAGTTGAAATCAGCAGCATGACTTGTTAGGTTCTTCTTAAATAGTACCTCACCTGTTTTAGCAGCAACAACGTAACCGTAGTATTCTGAATCACGACTATCGATATTACCTGTTTCAACTTCAACATAATGAGCAGCAACTAGCTTATTCTTGTGCTCAAAAAATACTTTCTTAGCGCGAGGCTCACCTATTACTATTTTATCTGTAGATAAATTGGCAACAGTAAATTTTTCATATTTATCATTGGAAGCTTTAGCTGTTAATGCAATTGAATCGCTATCGCCACCCATCGCTGAAAATACAGCATTTACAGAGTTTGCTGAGCTACCAAAGGCACTATCGATGTTTTTAATAGTTGCAGAAACTGATTTAGCAACATTTTTGTCAACCAAATAACCTGATGAAGCAACTAAATTAAATTCACGGTCCATCATGATGTTATATTCGCGATTGAATACTTCAACACCTACAACTTCTTGCTTGTATTTCGCAATTTTTGCGCCGCGACCTAAATCATGAACATTGGCTAATACAGGTTTTGCTAAATTTTGGTCAGCTCTTTTATTACCTGTTAATTGCTTTAAGTAGAAATCGGCAGCAAAAGCATTCTGATGTTCAGCTGAAATGGCCCCAACATCAGGCTTCGCCACGTTTTTACCTGCCCATGCAAAAGTTGTTTTTCCTAACTGAGCATCGTATTGATTTGACATACCACTAGCAGAAGCAACGTTTGTTTGCTTTTGAGCAAGGGTATTAACTGGCTGTTTAACTTTGGCTGGTGGATTTAAATATTGAGTATTATTTATATCGGCAGCAACACTTCCTAGTGCAGTAACAGAAAGCGCAGCACCAACAAAAGTTGCAACAAGTGTTTTCTTCGTATTCATGGAAACTCCTTTAAATTTATGACTTCATTTTTGCGAATGATTTAGTCACCCGTCTTATTGTTATTTTTTACACGCTACTAGACTAAACTAAAACGACATAAAATTACAACTAATTAACATAATCCCAAACTAAGTTTTACAAATGCAATAAAAAAATACAGAGATATAGTAAATTTAACTTTACTGTTACTTAATTTACCAGATTAACGCTGAGTTATTACTTACTAGAGTTCCCATGAATATTCATATATTGAAATTCTTGTAGGCTTGATACTAAAGTACATTATCTTGATTTATATAAAGCAAAGATTGTACAGTAGGTGCTATAATTCTAATATCTCATTTAAAATCATATTTACTAATTAATTATGGTCACAGATACTGAAGGTTACATTCATATTATTGAGTATTTAACTGAACATTTAAGCTTCTTCGAAAATACCTCTGTGGCCGGTGATTCGACTGATACGATTATCGCAGTTATCGAAAGAGAGCTTAGTGAGCAAATCATTAATGTTTGCAGTCAAAATAGTAGCCTTAGCTTCAATCAACGTAGTGCAATTATTCGTGAAGTTGATGCAATCGTTTATGATTTAGAAGAAATATTATCAGGCGTAATCAATAACCCAGTAACAGAGCAGCAAAGTCGCTTTATTAAAGAGTTTGCCACTTTAATCAAAAATTTATTTGATACTGAAATAAACTCTCAACTCAATAGTTAATTATACTAACTTTATCTTTTCTAAAAATTTCCAATCACTACATAGCAATGATTTAACGGCTAGTTTGTATGCTATATTTCGGCTAAAATACCCTAAACAAGTAATTAGAGTAATTAGAGTAATTAGAGTAATTAAATGAAAGCACAAGTTAAATGGATAGGTGAAGAGCTATTTTTAGGGACTTCAGAAAGCGGTCATACGCAAGTTTTAGATGCCAATGGTGGCAATTTGGCACCAAGTCCTCTAGAAAATGTATTGATTTCCTTAGGAGGCTGCTCTTCTGTTGATGTCGTAAGTATACTGCAAAAGAGTAAACAGAATATTATTGATTGTCTTGTTGAGATATCCGGAACACGTGTAGATACCGTACCAAAATTGTTTTCAGATATTCATTTACATTTTATTATTAAGGGTAAAAATATTAATGAGAAACATGTTAGCCGTGCGGTATCACTATCAGCTGATAAATACTGCTCTGTAGCCTTAATGTTAAGTGGCAATGTTAACATTAGTCATAATTTTACTATTGTTGAACAATAAGTCTTTTCAGTGAACAAAATATCATTACATGGCTTCAATAATTTGACGAAGAGTTTAAGCTTTTCGTTATATAAACTTGATTACGTTCATGAAAATACTAGCTATCAAGCCTTTATCAATAATAAGTTCAATGCCGATAACCTTAATCACTTATTAGCCAATATTTGTGACGAAATAGGAGGGAATATCCTCAATATTGCTCAACAGGATTACCACCCCCACGGAGCTAGTGTTACTTTGATGATCTCTGAGGAAGCAGAGCCAAGTTCTTCATCAATAGCTCCCCCTCAGTCTTACATCACCCACTTGGATAAAAGTCACCTCTGTATTCATACCTATCCTGATGACTCACCACAAGCTAATATCGCTATTTTCAGAGCCGATATAGAACTATCTACTTGCGGAGTAATATCACCTTTAACAGTAATCAACTATGTCATTGAAGCGTTTAATGCCGACGTGATTGACATTGATTACCGTGTACGCGGTATGACGAGAAATAAACAAGGTCAAAAGTTGTATAATATCGACAGCATTAATCAATTAAGTGAATGCTTATCAGCTGATATAGTTAAAAAATTCAGCTTTACTGAACATGCTTCCATCCAAAGGAATTTATTCCATACAAGATTAGCACGTAAAAAAGTAGTTCTAGATCACCACTTATTTGGTATGACTCAAAATGATTTAGCAGAACAACAACAAGTTAATATCCAAAACTTAATTGCCACTGAAATAGAGCAGCTATTCACTAATAACAACTAACTATACTTTTCGGAATTAAGTCCTATCGCTATAGGTCACTCATCCAATCAAGTTGCTTATTAGCATGGTTTTTCCGCTCGATAAGGTCACGAATGAGTGGTGTTAAAATCAGCTCCATAGCCAAGCCCATTTTACCGCCAGGCACCACTAAAGTGCTAACTCGAGACATAAATGAACCATCAATCATTCGTAGATAATATTGAAAATCGACATTTTTCACTTCCCTAAATCGAATAACAACAAAGCTTTCATCTAGCGAAGGAATTGCTTTTGCACTAAAAGGGTTAGATGTATCTACCGTTGGAACACGCTGGAAATTAATATGCGTTCGGGAAAATTGTGGTGTAATAAAGGAGATATAATCTTCCATGCTACGCACTATACTGGCAGTAACGGCCTCGCGACTATGGCCCCTATCCTTTGTATCTCTGACTATTTTTTGTATCCACTCAAGGTTTACTATCGGGACCATACCAATGAGTAGATCAACATGTTTAGCTACATTGTTTTCCTCTGTAACCACACCGCCATGTAGACCTTCATAAAACAATAAATCTGTCCCCTCACCTAGCTCTTCCCACGGTGTAAATGTACCTGGCATTTGATTATAAGGAACCGCCTCGTCAAAGGTGTGTAGGTATCGACGCATCATGCCTTTGCCAGTTTCGCCATAATCGCGAAACAGCTTCTCCAACGCTCCAAAATCATTGGCTAAATCACCAAAATAGCTAATATTTGTGTGCGACTCTTTGGCTTTGCGTTTTTCAAGATCCATTTCTTGGCGAGAGAAACGATGAAAGCTATCCCCTTCAACCTTAGCTGAAGAAATACCTAAGGTTCGAAACATATGTTCAAAGGCAGAGGTTGTTGTGGAAGTACCCGCACCAGATGAACCTGTGATTGCAATAATAGGGTTTTGTGAAGACATAGCAGGACTTACAGCAAAGAAAAATGTAGCTATTTTATACGGGGAATCATTAGGAAGATCAAGTACCAGTTGCACTGAGCAATATTTTGATCAGCAATAGTCAATATTTTCAAAGAGGTCTTTGACTCTACCGGATAATTAAAAACAAAAAACCGAGCCTAAGCTCGGTTTTTAATATGAAACAAAAGCAACTGCTTAAGCTTCTGTTGACTCTTCAACTTCTTCAGCAGCTTCTTCAACTACTGGACGGTCTACTAATTCAACGTAAGCCATAGGCGCTTTATCACCAGTACGGTAACCGCATTTTAAAATACGAGTATAACCACCTGGGCGTTCTTGGTAACGTTCACCAAGTTCGCTGAATAAAATACCTACTACTTCTTTATCTTGTGTACGAGCAAATGCTAAACGACGATTTGCAACACTGTCGGTTTTGGCCAATGTAATTAGTGGCTCTACAACGCGACGTAGTTCTTTAGCTTTAGCTACAGTCGTTTTGATAACGCCGTGCTTAACTAAAGAGCTTGCCATATTGCGGAACATCGCTTGGCGATGACTGCTATTACGGTTTAACTGGCGACCGCTATGACGATGACGCATAAGTTAATCCTTCTTAAAAAACTGTTAAAAAAACGATGATCGAACTAGTCGTTATCAACGATGCTTTCTGGTGGCCAGTTTTCTAGGCGCATACCTAGAGACAAACCACGTGACGCTAATACGTCTTTGATTTCAGTTAATGACTTCTTACCTAAATTAGGCGTTTTAAGAAGCTCAACTTCAGCACGTTGTACTAAATCACCAATATATTGAATTGCTTCTGCTTTTAAGCAGTTAGCTGAACGAACTGTTAGTTCTAGATCATCAACTGGGCGAAGCAAGATTGGGTCAAACAATGGCTTTTCTTCCACTTGCTCAACTTCTTTAATATCACGTAACTCAACAAACGCATCTAGCTGTTCAGCTAAAATAGTTGAAGCGCGACGGATAGCTTCTTCAGGATCTAACGTACCGTTAGTTTCCATATCCAAGATTAATTTATCTAAATCTGTACGTTGTTCAACACGTGCAGAGTCAACATCATAAGCAATTCTTACCACTGGGCTGAATGAAGCATCAACTAACAAACGACCAATAGCACGATCTTCTTCCTCGGCATCACGGCGCGCTGAAGCAGGTACGTAACCACGACCCATTTCAATTTTAATGCGCATGCTAACAGAGCCTTCACCTGTTAAAGTACAGATAACATGTTCTGGGTTTGCAATAGTTACATCACCATCATGTTGGATATCAGCTGCCGTTACAGGGCCTTCACCTGACTTAGTTAAGGTAAGAACGGCTTCATTTTTGCCTTCTAAGTTAACTGCAAGCCCTTTAAGGTTTAACAATATTTCGATGATGTCCTCTTGAACACCTTCTTTACTACTGTACTCGTGTAATACACCGTCAATTTCAACTTCAGTTACGGCACAACCCGGCATTGAAGATAAAAGAATGCGGCGTAACGCATTACCTAAAGTGTGACCAAAACCACGCTCTAATGGCTCTAAAGTTACCTTAGCGCGACGAGGGCTAACGTTTTCGATACCAACCATTCGTGGTCTAAGGAATTCGGTTACAGAACCCTGCATATATGTCCTCTCTTAAAGTGCAACTTTACTACTTAGAGTAAAGTTCAACAATCAACTGTTCATTAATTTCGGCAGATAGGTCAGCTCTATCAGGAACACGTTTGAATGTACCTTCAAGTTTCTTGTTATCTACTTCAACCCAAAGTGGCTTTTCACGTTGGTCGGCTAATTCTAAAGCAGCGATAATACGCGCTTGAGTTTTAGACTTTTCACGAACAGAAACCACATCTTCAGCTTTAACAGTGAAAGATGGAATATTAACTACACCGCCATTTACCACGATAGCCTTGTGGCTAACTAATTGACGGGCTTCAGCACGAGTGCTTGCATAACCCATACGGTAAACTACGTTATCTAAACGAGTCTCTAAAAGTTGTAACAAGTTTTCACCTGTATTACCTTTTAAGCGAGCCGCTTCTTTGTAGTAATTACTGAATTGTTTTTCAAGTACGCCATACATACGACGAACTTTTTGTTTTTCACGAAGTTGAACACCGTAGTCAGACAAACGACCGCGACGAGCGCCGTGTTGACCTGGTATTGTTTCGATTTTACATTTAGTGTCAATTGCTCTAACACCGCTTTTAAGGAATAAATCTGTTCCTTCACGGCGACTAAGCTTTAACTTAGGACCTAAATATCTAGCCATTTTCTTTCTCCAACTATCCTAAAAAATGCGATTAAACGCGACGTTTCTTAGGAGGACGACAACCATTATGAGGAATCGGTGTAACGTCAGTAATGTTGGTGATTTTGAAACCAGCAGCATTTAAGGCACGGATAGCAGATTCACGACCTGGACCTGGACCTTTAACGAACACTTCAATATTCTTCAAGCCAAACTCTTTTGCAGTAGCGCCTGCGCGGTCTGCAGCTACTTGCGCAGCAAAAGGGGTAGATTTACGTGAACCACGGAAACCTGAACCACCTGCAGTCGCCCAAGATAATGCATTACCTTGACGGTCTGTAAGAGTCACGATTGTGTTGTTGAAAGAAGCATGGATATGAGCCATGCCATCAGCAACTTGTTTTTTTACGCGTTTACGCGCACGAACTGGTGTTTTTGCCATTGTCTAATCCCTCGTTACTTTTTAATTGGCTTACGAGGACCTTTACGAGTGCGCGCATTAGTTTTAGTGCGTTGCCCACGTAGAGGAAGACTGCGACGGTGGCGGATGCCACGAAAACAGCCAAGGTCCATAAGACGCTTGATATTCATTGAAACTTCACGGCGCAAATCACCTTCTACGGTAAATTTGTCCACTTCAGCGCGTAGCAAATCAATTTTTGCTTCGTCTAATTCACTGATCTTCGTTGATTCTTCAATACCAGCCGCTGCACAGATTGCTTTTGCGCGCGTTGGGCCGATACCGTAAATCGCAGTAATGGCGATTACTGCATGCTTACGATCAGGGATGTTAATGCCAGCGATACGGGCCACTAACACATCTCCTATAGTTATTTAAAATTACATTGATTGGAAAGCCCGTTAGGATACCCAACCATTCTCTTTTTCGCAAATCGAAGCGGCATTATACAGAAAAATCTGCATAATGCCAGTTCAAAAAGATTTAAGCTTTGATGAATTACAAATTTACATTTTCACGTTGAATCTGTAATTCATAACTCAGGCTATTAGCCTTGTCTTTGTTTGTGCTTTGGTTCTGAGCAAAGAACGCGAATTACGCCTTTACGCTTTACCACTTTACAGTTACGACAAATCTTTTTTACGGATGCACGTACTTTCATTTTATACTCCGTTAACTTTATGGACTCGGTCTATCGACCGTAGCCTTTTAAGTTTGCTTTTTTAAGTACATTGTCATATTGATGCGACATCATATGCGTTTGTACTTGTGCCATAAAATCCATGATTACAACAACAATAATTAGTAGTGAAGTACCACCAAAATAGAACTGTACGTCCCAAGCTATCATCATGAATTCAGGAACCAAACAAATAAAGGTAATGTATAACGCACCAGCTAAGGTTAAACGTGTCATTACTTTATCAATGTATTTGGATGTTTGTTCACCCGGACGAATCCCTGGAATGAACGCACCTGACTTTTTCAAGTTATCTGCCGTTTCACGCGGATTGAAAACCAATGCCGTGTAGAAGAAACAGAAAAATATAATTGCTGCTGCAAGCATCAATACATAAAAAGGTTGTCCCGGCGACATCGCCTGAGAAACACCTTGTAAGAAATCAGCTACAGGGCCTTCACCTTGTCCGAACCAGCTCGCAAGCGTGCCAGGGAACAAGATAAGACTTGAGGCAAAGATTGGTGGGATAACACCCGCCATATTCACTTTCAATGGTAAATGTGTACTTTGCGCAGCGAAAACCTTACGACCTTGCTGACGCTTAGCATAGTTAACAACAATACGTCGTTGACCACGTTCCACAAATACTACTAAGAAAGTTACTGCAAATACCACAACGCCAATAAGCAATAATACTAATGGGTGCAATTCACCTTGACGCGCCATCTCAGCTGTTTGACCAACTGCTGATGGCATGCCAGCAACAATACCTGCGAAGATAATTATCGAAATACCATTACCGATACCACGTTCAGTAATTTGTTCACCTAACCACATTAAAAACATGGTACCGGTAACTAAACTAACTACTGCCGTGAAATAGAAACCAAAGCCAGCATTTATAACTAAGCCTTGCATCATTTCCGGTAAGCTTCGAGCAATCGCTATCGATTGTACTGTTGCTAGAACTAATGTGCCGTAGCGTGTGTATTGACTGATTTTACGACGTCCAGCTTCACCTTCTTTTTTCATCTCTGCAAACTTAGGACTAACCACAGTTAACAGTTGCATGATAATCGAAGCTGAGATGTACGGCATAATACCTAGTGCCAATACTGAGGCTCGCTCAAGTGCACCACCAGAGAACATGTTAAACATTTCTACAATGGTGCCCTTTTGTTGTTCAAAGAACTGAGCTAATACAGCGGCGTCAATACCAGGGATTGGTACAAATGATCCTAAACGAAGCACAACTAAGGCAACGAATACGAACCATAATCTTTGTTTAAGCTCAGACAAACCGCCTGCGCCTTTATTATCCACTCCTGGTTTAGCCATAATCTGTATTATTCCTCGATGTTACCACCGGCAGCTTCAATAGCTGCACGAGCACCTTTAGTTACGCCTAAGCCGCGAACAGTGATCTTGCGAGTAATTTCGCCAGACAGCATGATTTTTGCTGTTTCAATGTTACGACCGATCAGGCCAGCATCCTTTAACGCGTGAATATCAACAACATCACCTTTGATAAGGTTTAATTCATGTAAACGTACTTCAGCGCGAACTAAAGATTTACGTGAAGTAAAGCCAAACTTAGGTAAACGTTGTTTCAATGGCATTTGACCACCTTCAAAACCAGGACGTACACTACCGCCAGAACGAGACTTCTGACCTTTGTGACCACGACCACCAGTTTTACCGATGCCAGAACCAATACCACGACCACAGCGTTTCTTAGCTTTGTGAGATCCCGGTGCAGGGGATAAAGTATTTAAATGCATTATTAATCCTCCACCTTAACCATGTAATAAACCTTGTTGATCATACCACGTACAGATGGAGTATCTTCTAACTCAACTGTATGATTGATACGACGTAAGCCAAGGCCTTTCAATGTAGCTCTATGCTTCGGTAAACGACCGATAGAACTTTTTATTTGAGTTACTTTAACTGTTTTAGCCATGAGCAATTACCCCAAAATGTCTTCAACGCTTTTGCCACGTTTCGCTGCCATGCCTTCTGGAGAATGCATATTGGCAAGAGCCGAAACAGTAGCACGTACTACGTTGATTGGGTTAGTAGAACCGTATGCTTTTGACAATACGTTCTGAACGCCTGCAACTTCAAGTACTGCACGCATCGCGCCACCGGCGATGATACCTGTACCTTCAGAAGCTGGTTGCATGTAAACTTTAGAACCTGAGTGACGACCCTTGATAGGGTGCTGAAGAGTGGTACCCTTCAAGTCAACAGTTACTATGTTACGACGTGCTTTTTCCATTGCTTTTTGGATTGCAGCAGGCACTTCACGTGCTTTACCGTAACCAAAACCTACACGACCATTACCGTCACCAACTACTGTTAATGCGGTGAAACTGAAAATACGACCACCTTTAACCACTTTAGATACGCGGTTAACGGCGATTAGCTTTTCAGCCATATCACTTTGTTGTGAGTTTTCTTGATTATGATTAGCCATTATCAACCCCTAGAATTGAAGACCAGCTTCACGAGCTGCTTCTGCTAACGCTTTTACGCGACCGTGGTAAAGGAAACCAGAGCGATCAAAAGCAACTTTAGAGATGCCTTTGGCTACAGCACGTTCAGCGATTGCTTTACCTACTGCAGTTGCTGCTGCAACATTACCTGTTTTTTCAACTTGTGCAGCCACTTCTTTGTCTAATGTAGACGCTGAAGCAATTACTTCGCTACCAGTTGGCGCGATAAGTTGAGCGTAAATGTGACGAGGAGTACGGAATACAACTAAACGATTCGCACCCAACTCGCTGATTTTTGCACGAGCGCGTTTAGCGCGGCGCAAACGAGATGTTTTCTTATCCATAGTATTACCCTACTTCTTCTTAGCTTCTTTACGACGAACGTATTCATCAGCGTAACGTACACCTTTACCTTTATAAGGTTCTGGCTTACGGTATGCGCGAATGTTCGCTGCGGTTTGACCAACTAACTGCTTGTCAGCGCCTTTAAGCACAACTTCAGTTTGGCTAGGAGTTTCTACAGTTACGCCATCTGGGATAGCGTGCTTGATTGGATGTGAAAAACCTAAAGATAAATCTAACGATTTACCAGCGGCTTTAGCACGGTAACCAACACCTTGTAGAAGTAATTTCTTTTCAAAACCTTTACTAACACCTTCAATCATATTATTGATTAAAGCACGTGCAGTACCGGCTTGTGCCCAAGCATTTTTGTCATCACAAGCAACCGTAGTTTTGATTTGGTTTTCTTCTTGAGAAACCGCAACAAAACTATGAATTGTACGTGATAATTCACCTACTGGACCTTTAACTTTGATGTCTTGACCTGATAACGTAACGGTAACGCCAGCAGGAACAACGACAGGTGCTTTTGCAACACGAGACATAGTATTCTCCTTACTCTACGAAACCGATGATTTCACCGCCAATACCCGCAGAGCGAGCGGCACGATCAGTCATCAAACCTTTAGAAGTAGATACGATTGCGATACCCATACCTGCAAGAACTTGTGGAAGTTCATCACAGCTTTTGTATACGCGAAGACCTGGACGTGAAACACGTTTGATCTTTTCAATTACTTCTTTACCATTAAAATATTTCAATTCAACAGATAACTCTGGTTTTACGCCAGCAGCTACTGAATAATCTGAAATGTAACCTTCTTCTTTAAGCAAGTTAGCAATTGCAACTTTAACTTTTGAAGATGGCATTTGTACTGCAACCTTTGCTGCAGATTGACCGTTGCGGATGCGTGTAAACATGTCCGCGATAGGATCAGTCATCATAACCATTTACTCCCGTGAATTACCAACTAGCTTTCTTAAGACCTGGAACTTCACCACGCATAGTTGCTTCACGCAACTTAATACGGCTTAAGCCGAATTTACGTAAGTAACCATGTGGACGACCAGTAACGTTACAACGATTACGTTGACGGCTACTTGATGAATCACGAGGTAAACTTTGAAGTTTCAATACCGCATCCCAACGATCTTCTTCTGAAGAATCTACACTTGAGATGATCTCTTTTAACGCACGACGCTTTTCAGCGTACTGAGCTACTAGTTTAGTACGTTTTGCTTCACGAGCTTTCATTGACGCTTTAGCCATAACTCTACACCTTCTTCTTAAACGGGAAATTGAAGGCAGACAATAATGCGTGTCCTTCTTCGTTATCTTTCGCGCTAGTAGTAATAGTGATATCTAATCCGCGAATTTTATCGATTTTATCGTAATCGATTTCAGGGAAGATGATTTGCTCACGTACGCCCATGCTGTAGTTACCACGACCATCAAATGACTTAGGATTTAAGCCACGGAAGTCACGGATACGAGGAATTGAAATAGAGATTAAACGCTCTAAGAATTCCCACATACGTTCGCCACGTAGAGTTACTTTTGTACCAATAGGATAGCCTTCACGAATTTTGAAGCCCGCAACTGATTTGCGTGCTACTGTCGTGACCGGCTTTTGACCTGAGATTGCAGTAAGATCATTTGTGGCGTGTTCTAATACTTTCTTATCAGAAATTGCTTCGCCAACACCCATGTTAAGGGTGATCTTTTCAATCCGAGGGACTTGCATGACACTTTTATAACCGAACTTTTTAGAAAGTTCCGCTACAACTGTATCTTTGTAAAAATCATGCAGTTTCGCCATCGTTTACTCCAATTAAATTAATTCGTTATCAGATTTGAAGAAACGAACTTTTTTGCCGTCTTCAATTCTAAAACCAACGCGGTCAGCCTTACCCGTTTTAGGGTTAAGGATAGCTACGTTAGAAACATGCAAAGGTGCTTCTTTTTCAACAATGCCACCAGGCTGCTGTAACTGAGGTACAGGCTTAGTGTGCTTTTTGATTAAGTTAACGCCTTCTACGTATACTTTGCTGCTTTCAACAAGAACTTTGGTAACTTTACCAGTTTTGCCTTTGTCTTTGCCTGCAAGTACGATTACTTCATCATCACGACGAATCTTAGATGCCATTATCGTGACTCCTTATAGTACTTCTGGTGCTAATGAAACGATCTTCATGAACTTTTCAGTTCTTAATTCACGTGTCACAGGCCCGAAAATACGAGTACCAATTGGTTGTAAGCTTGCATTAAGCATTACAGCCGCGTTTTCATCAAAACGGATGGCAGAACCATCTGTACGACGAACACCTTTCTTAGTGCGCACCACTACCGCAGTGTGAACATCACCTTTTTTAACTTTACCGCGAGGACTTGCTTCCTTTACGGCAACTTTGATGATATCACCAATGCGTGCATAGCGACGGTGCGAGCCACCAAGAACCTTTATACATTGAACACGCTTCGCGCCACTGTTATCAGCAACATTCAGCTGTGATTGCATTTGGATCATTGATTTTTGCTCCGCTAATTACCTTTTATTCAATAAATATGAACAATTTCAAAAGGTAAATGTAAATTCAAGGCCAGAAATTTGACCCGTCACTGCCTTTAAAAGACTACCCATTCACTGAGGATATGGCAAAAAAACCAACCACTCAAAGTTAACGGGCGCGAGATTATAACACCACTAACTATAAAGTGGTAGTTTAATGTACTAAAAATAAGTATGCGCGCTTAAACTTGAATAAAAGAGTTTATTAGATGATAGAAATAAACCCTTTCAATGTTACTTTTATTTAAAAACTAAACTAGGGGCTGTTGATCTTTGGCGGTTAAATTTTGTTCGATATAAAAGCATTTTAATCTAGGCTAGTAGTGTGTAGCCTAGTCACTCTAAGCAAATACTGCTCAACAAAGAGTAAAACGCTTTTAGCCGAATCCTTCAGACAGCGTTTGTTGGTTATTTTTACGTCGTTATCACCTTTTTATGTGACGCTACATGGATGTAGCTTATTAGACAATGCAGGAGCCTATTGTCCTGAACAACTACATGACAAAGGCTCTGCCTTGTATAAATCCCCAACAAACTGCTGCAAGAACAATCTCGAAAGAGCAACAGCCCCTAAGATGTTTTACATATATCAGCAGTAGTAGAATCACATTAATCTTTTCTAAATGCTTCAGCATTTAAGTAATGCCTTTTCAATAGTTTGTAAAATTCAGTTCTATTTTTTTGTGCAATTTTAGCTGCTAAAGAAACATTACCTGAAGTTACCTCTAATAAGTTGGCTAAATACTCTCGCTCAAATTTATCTCTTGCTTGTACAAATGAAGGGAGTTGACTATCGTTTTCTCGTAATGCGTTTCTTATTAACGTAGCATTTATAATAGGTTGTGTAGACAGTGCTACTCCCTGCTCAACTACATTTTGTAGTTGGCGTATATTTCCAGGCCAAGGAGCACTAATAAGTATTTCCATTGCCTCAGTAGAAAACCCTTTAATTTTGGAAGGTGACAACATTTTCGCATGATGTAAAAAGTGTTGCGCTAATAAAGGAATATCTTCTCTTCGCTGCGAAAGTGGTGGTAGTTCAAGTTCAACAACATTAAGTCGGTAATATAAATCTTCTCTAAACGTTTTATCAATTATTGCCTGTTGTAAATTCTTATGAGTAGCGGATATAACCCGAACATCAATTGGTATTGTTTGAGTGCTTCCTACAGGACGAATTTCTTTTTCTTGAAGAGCTCTTAATAGTTTAACTTGAAAATTCATTGGCATATCACCAATTTCATCTAGGAATAAAGTCCCCTTATCAGCAGCTTGAAATAACCCAGAATGAGTTTTTTCGGCTCCAGTAAATGCCCCTTTAACATGCCCAAATAATTCAGATTCTAGTAGTGCCTCAGGAATTGCTGCGCAATTTATTGCTACAAAGGATTTTTCCTGACGCTTGCTTGCTTGATGTATTGCATTTGCTAAAAGCTCCTTCCCTGTGCCACTTTCACTATGAATGAGTAAACTAAAATCACTTTGTGCAACTTGCTTAGTTTGCTGCAATAAAGACTCCATAATTGCACTACGACTAATGATTTTAGTACGCCATGATGAATTATCTTGGGTATTTTGAGATATTGCTGGCTGAAGTTCAATCGCCTTACTGACCGTGGCAAGCAACTCCTGACTCTCAAAAGGCTTAGTCAGAAAACTAAAAACACCTTGTTTAGTGGCGCTTATAGCATCGGGAATGGTACCGTGAGCTGTCATAATAACCACTGGTAAATGTGGATCCTGCTGTCTGATTTGTTCAAACAACGCCATACCATCCATGCCTTCCATTCGCAAATCACTAAGTACCATATGAGGATGAAAAGTTTTTAATATGCCTAGTGCTATTTTGGCATTTTCTGCTGTTTCAACATTATAACCAACAGCCGAAAGTCTTATGGCGAGCAAACGTAGTAGGCTAGGATCGTCATCTACAATTAATACTTTCTTATTGAGCTGTTTTTCTGCATTTTTCTCTAGCATTTATTGTTCTCGCTCACTTATATTTCTCTCAATTTGTTTTAACTTAGTAAGCTGTAGAATTAATTCTGATATTTTTAATTGGCTTTCTGCTATCACTTTCTTCGACTGCCTGTAGGCACCTTGATAATTAGCTACTTTTTCTAACTGTAATAATTGTTGATTTAGCTGATCTTTCAGCATGACAATAAATGCTATATCAGCCGTGCTTAAATCTATATCCATTTGCGATGACAACTGTAAGTTGTTTAATTGTGTTTTAGCTGTATATGGATTGTGGACGGGAGAGCTAGGTAGGCTATGAAGCATTATTAATTTCAGTGAATTAGGCTTTTGACCTGACTGCTTAAACTGCAGTTGTTTCTCTATCTCATGTTTTAATTCCGTTGCTTCTAAGTTTTTTATCCATAAATAATATTCACTGATGTTAACTTGAGCTTTTGGTGGCTCTGGTGATAGCTGGCAACCAGTAAGCACAATAAATGCAAAAATGGTTAACCACTTAGTTTGTTGCATTACTTTCCTCCCCTTTTTTAGCTTTAGGAAGTGTTATTTGAACTAACGCGCCATGAGTGTTTGCTTCTTCTAAAACAGATATTGAACCATTTAGTCTCATCAATAGTTCTTTTACAATAGTTAGCCCTAAACCACTACCCTTGACTTGACTGTCTTTTGGGGGTGGTCCTTGATAGAAAGCATCAAAAATCTTCTCTTTGACTTCCTTGCTAATACCAATACCGTTATCTTTTATGGATAACATTAATTGTTCGTTATTAACCGTACTAGTGATCAAAATAGTACCTTTATTTTCTGAGTATTTAATAGCATTTGACAAAATGTTATCTAATATCACCTTCATCTGTTTAGCGTTACTATAAATAAATAGATTATCTATAGTGCTTTTTATTTTAAGCTGTTTACGCTTTATATCTAATTTATGATCGCTAAGCACCTCTTCCAATAAAGGTTGTAATGCAATCTTTTCATTATCCTGTAAGCTGGTAGAGTCTAATACAATATTGAAATCAAGTAAGTCTTCTATCAAGTGTTGTAAACGATTTACACTTATTTTTATAATAGAAGAAATTTCTTGTTGGTCATCGTTAAGCTCCCCTACGCTATTATCATAAAGTAGCTCTGCACCTTCTCTAATTGCTGCCAGTGGCGTTTTAAGCTCATGTGATATATGACGAATAAAACTCGATTTTTGTAATTCTAATGCATGCAAGCGAAGACGCATAGTTTCAAGCGCTTCGGCAATCGCACTTATCTCAGGCGAGCTTTTTACCGTAATCTCTTTCTTGAAATCACCTTGCTCTAAAAGTTTAATTTTTTCTATCAAAAGCTTTAATGGCGATACAATCAAATAAATAAAAATAACAGCAATCAACAGCGTAATAGGTATGATGACTAAACTGACTATCATTGTTTTATTAACTTGATTGGCGGTTGATTTAATTGCACTTGCCTGTTCTTTTATCAAAATATTACTTTTTTGACTTAAATCCCTACTAATTTTTCCGAAAGTGATGAAATATAATTCAAGTTTTTTTAAATCATCCTCTATAACGCCTTGGCTAATGTAGGCATTAATTTTTGAAATAATGTTTACAAGTTGCTGGCATAATTTAGTTACCTCTTCATCGTTATAAACCATGAGTTTATTAGTAATCAGTGATATAACTTCTCGCTCTTTAACTAAATAGTTTTCTTTAATTGATAAGTCTTTTAAAACAAGGTATTGGCTTGCTAAACGTTCAAGTTTTAATTGGTTTTCATTAAGCTCATTATTTGCCGTAGTTAACATTGCTACAGAGAAAATGGCTTGATTTGCTTGGATTGATATTTTATTAACTTGTGTAGCGCTATAAATTAACGCCCCCACTAGAGGAAAAGCCACCAAAGCAAATCCCAACAGGGTGAGTTTTTTAATTGAAAATGCCTTAATTGTCACAATGCTATTTACCATTTACCATTTGCCATTTGCAGAACTGAAGTGGTATCTATACCACTAGTTATTGCCTTTTTAAGTGATATTTTCCTTAACTACAATACTGTCTCAAATAGGAGACACTAGGTAAACTTTCTTGAGCAACATCTTATCTATTGATTTTTCTACATTTAAATACATATTCATTTGATTTTTCTACCAACAAATAAATTAAAATAATTTTCTTGTCTCCTATTAGCAACACACATAGCTTACACAGCCACTCACTAACAAAACAAACACCCGTAAGATCAAGCACTTAACAAGTTGGCTTGATTGGTGCTCTATACTTCATGCTATTTAATTTACATACGCATAAAATAAAGGAAATAAAATGAAAAATACCAGCTTAATAAATTTAACCTTCGTTGTAATAGTATCAGCAGCCGCATCTTCTATTGTGAGTGCTGAAGATACGCTCGCAAATACAGCTAAGCAACTACCCCCTATTTCAGCAGTTAACCAGGAAATCAACTTTTCTCAATTTGATACCGACAAGAATGGGTTGCTTAATTTTGAAGAAATCCAAAAAAGTGAACTTTTGACTGAAGCTTTTACTAAAATAGATTCCAATGGTGATGCAACCATCAGCCCAGATGAGTTTTCTGAATTTTTCAAAAAGAGCAGCTAATTATAAAATTGCCTTATTTTCAAAGGCTGTAGTTTATTTCTTGTAAACCTCTATAAGCTACAGCTTACTTTTAGACATAGTATTTTAAGACCGCACCATAATAAACAGGTGCTCTATTAGGCAGAAATTATGACAGATATATCATCTCGTTTTATACAATTGGATAATTGGATTTTTGAAATAAAAGCAGTGAGAGCTATCAAAGTAGCTAATTATGGCGAACCATATAGTGCCATTTCTAATTTTAGTCTAAATGGTGATATTGCCTATATAGATAGCTTAATTACAAAAGATAATGAAAGCTTTACTCGAAAAGACTATCAGGTTTTCCATCAATTGCTTCAAAAACTAGATATCAAAGAAGTACAATATAATCGCTACAAAAGTAATAAGCCCCAACAAAACAGCTTCATCATAGCGCCACAAAACAATCAAATTAAGCAAGAAAAAGTAGCCTAAACTTAGGTTATTCATATACTCTCCCCTAAGAACTACTCTTCATGTTATTTTTTTTAAACAATAAAAAAGGCTCTAATATACATTAGAGCCTTTTAAGTAGTTTTTTCTGATTTGTATCAGCAATTAAGCCTTTACAACAACGTCAACTAATTTCCAGTTCTTAGACTTAGAAATTGGTGCGCATTCAGTGATAGTTACTACATCACCTTCGTTACATACGTTAGCTTCATCATGTGCTTTCAACTTAGTTGAACGCGTGATGAATTTACCGTACATAGGGTGCTTAACGCGACGTTCGATCATTACAACAATAGACTTATCCATTTTGTTACTGACAACAACGCCTTGTAGTGTGCGGATTTTTGCTTCGCTCATTACTTACCTGCCTTTTCAGTGATGATAGTCTTAACACGTGCAATGTTGCGACGTACGTTTCTTAGCAAATGAGTTTGTGCTAATTGACCAGTGCTTGCTTGCATGCGGTAGTTAAACTGCTCGCGTAGAAGCTCTAGTAACTCAGCATTTAACTCTTCAATGCTTTTTTCTTTAAGTTCACTAGCTTTCATTACATTACCGTCCTAGTTACGAAAGTTGTTTTGAACGGAAGTTTAGCAGCGGCTAAAGCAAATGCTTCGCGCGCTAATTCTTCAGAAACACCTTCCATTTCATAAAGAACACGACCAGGTAGAATTTGGCAAACCCAATATTCTACTGAACCCTTACCTTTACCCATACGAACCTCAAGAGGCTTCTTAGTAATAGGCTTATCAGGGAATACACGTATCCAGATTTTACCTTGACGTTTAACATGACGAGTCATGGCACGACGAGCGGCTTCAATTTGACGCGCAGTCATACGACCACGTTCAACCGATTTTAAGCCGTAAGTACCGAAACTAACTGAACTACCAGTGTGCGATAAGCCACGGTTGCGCAGTTTCATTTGCTTACGGAATTTAGTACGTTTTGGTTGTAACATTACTTAATCCTCTTACTTAGCAGCTTTACGGTTGTTTTTTCTTTTAGGCTTAGCAGCTGGTTGCTCTGCTTGCAATGGCATTTTGCCAATGATTTCGCCTTTAAAGATCCAAACTTTAATGCCAATAACACCATAAGTTGTGTCGCCACGCGCAGTTGCGTAGTCAATATCAGCACGTAATGTATGTAGAGGTACACGACCTTCACGATACCATTCTGCACGTGCGATATCAGCGCCGCCTAAACGACCGCTAACTTGAACTTTGATACCTTTAGCACCTAAACGCATTGCGTTTTGTACTGCACGCTTCATAGCGCGACGGAACATAACGCGACGCTCTAATTGGCTTGCAATGCTGTCAGCAACAAGCTGCGCATCCATTTCTGGCTTACGTACTTCAGCAATGTTGATTTGAGCAGGTACGCCAGCAATTTTAGATACAGCTAAACGTAATTTTTCTACGTCTTCGCCTTTCTTACCGATAACAACACCAGGACGAGCTGTGTGAATAGTTACACGGATAGATTTAGCTGGACGCTCGATAACTACTTTAGACAAAGAAGCTTTTTTAAGTTTCTCAGTTAAGTATTGACGAACTTTGTGGTCGCCATCTAAGTTATTAGCGTAATCAGCGCTGCTTGCAAACCATGTAGACGCATAAGGTTTAGTGATACCTAAGCGAATACCGGTAGGATGTACTTTTTGACCCATACTAATATCTCCTAGCTATCAGACACAATCACAGTAATGTGACTTGTGCGCTTTATGATGCGATCGGCACGGCCTTTCGCACGAGGTCTAATACGTTTCATTGTTGGACCATCGTCAACCATAATGGTTTTAACGAATAATTCATCAATGTCTGCACCTTCATTGTGCTCTGCATTAGCAATCGCTGAGTTAAGTACTTTCTTAACTAAAACAGCAGCTGATTTGTTGCTGTAAGTTAACATTTCAAGTGCTTTCTCAACGTGTACGCCACGGATTTGATCCGCAACTAAACGTGCTTTTTGTGCAGAACCACGGGCAAATTTATGTATAGCAATTGCTTCCATCTAACTTCCCCTTACTTCTTAGCTTTCTTATCAGCGACATGGCCGCGATAAGTACGAGTTGGTGCAAATTCTCCTAATTTGTGACCGATCATTTCTTCGGTTACAAATACAGGAACGTGTTGACGGCCATTATGGACAGCAATGGTCAATCCGATCATCGTTGGGATGATCATTGAACGACGGGACCAAGTTTTAATTGGCTTTTTATTCCCGCTTTCCACCGCTTTCTCTACCTTCGTCAACAAGTGTAGGTCAATAAAAGGACCTTTCTTGAGGGAACGTGGCATGGTGATTCCTTAATTATCAGTACTCTCATTACCGACTCAGTGTCGATAATGTAGAGTATTTAGTTTAATGCACTAATTACTTAGTACGACGACGTACGATAAACTTATCAGTACGCTTGTTCTTACGAGTCTTGTAACCCTTAGTTGGTACACCCCAAGGTGATACCGGGTGACGACCGCCAGATGTTTTACCTTCACCACCACCGTGTGGATGGTCAACTGGGTTCATAGCAACACCACGAACAGTTGGGCGAACACCGCGCCAGCGTGAAGCACCTGCTTTACCTAAAGAGCGAAGCATGTGTTCAGCATTACCGGTTTCACCTAAAGTAGCACGACAATCTGCTTCGATTTTACGCATTTCGCCAGAGCGAAGACGTAAAGTAACGTAAGCACCATCTTTCGCAACTAATTGTGCGTAAGTACCAGCAGCACGAGCAATTTGCGCGCCCTTACCTGGCTTAAGTTCGATTGCGTGAATAACGCTACCTAAAGGAGCGTTACGAAGTGGCATTGCATTACCCGCTTTGATAGGAGCATCTACACCAGACTGGATAGTATCACCAGCTTTTAAGCCTTTAGGGGCTAAGATGTAACGACGTTCACCGTCTGCGTATAATACTAAAGCAATGTTAGCACTGCGGTTTGGATCGTATTCTAAACGTTCTACTTTAGCTGGAATGCCATCTTTAGTACGTTTAAAGTCGATTACACGATAATGGTGCTTATGACCGCCACCAATGTGACGAACAGTGATACGACCATTATTGTTACGACCACCAGACTTAGACTTAGTGTCTAATAGTGGTGCATAAGGCTTACCTTTATGAAGCTCTTTGTTTACCACTTTAACTAGGTGACGACGACCCGGAGAAGTAGGTTTACATTTTACTATAGCCATTTTCTATCTCCTATTGCTCTGCGCCAACGAAGTCGATGTCACTACCTTCAGCAAGAGTTACGTAAGCTTTCTTCCAGTCGTTACGACGACCAAAACGAGCACCTGTACGCTTTGTTTTACCCTTAACATTAAGTGTGTTAACACCTACAACAGAAACTTCAAAAAGTTTCTCAACTGCCGCTTTAATTTCAGCTTTAGTTGCGTCAGTAGTTACTTTAAAAACAACTGTGTTACTTGCTTCAGCAGATAACGTTGCTTTTTCAGAAATATTTGGTGCTAAAAGCACTTTTAACAAACGTTCTTCGTTTATCATGCTAGTATCCCCTCAATTTCTTTAACTGCATCAGCAGTAATTAAAACTTTTTCGAAACCAACTAAGCTTACTGGGTCGATTGCTTGTACATCTACAGCGTCAACTTTGTATAAGTTGCGTGCTGATAAGAATAAGTTCTCATCAACTTCTTTAGTTACAATCAATACGTCTTTAAGCTCTAAACCTTTCAACTTAGCAACTAAGTCTTTAGTTTTAGGGGTTTCTACCGCAAAATTTTCAACTACAACTAAACGTTCTTGACGAACTAGTTCAGAAAGGATGCTAGCAATAGCACCACGGTACATTTTACGGTTAACTTTTTGGCTGTGATCTTGAGGTTTAGCAGCGAATGTTACGCCACCAGAACGCCAGATTGGACCACGAGTAGTACCAGCACGTGCACGGCCAGTACCTTTTTGACGCCATGGCTTTTTGCCACCGCCGCTAACTTCTGAGCGAGTCTTTTGAGCACGAGTACCTTGACGAGCACCAGCTGCGTAAGCAACTACTACTTGGTGTACTAAAGCTTCATTAAACTCACGTCCAAAAGTTGCTTCAGAAACTTCAAGAGCACCTGATGCGTCTTTTAATGATAATTCCATCACAAAATCTCCTGGACTAAGCTTTAACAGCTGGTTTGATGATTACGTTGCCATTGATTGCACCCGGAACTGCACCTTTAACAAGTAGCAAGTTACGTTCTGCATCAACGCGAACCAATTCAAGGTTTTGTGTAGTAACACGCACAGCACCCATGTGACCAGACATCTTTTTGCCTTTGAAAACGCGACCTGGTGTTTGACACTGACCTAACGAACCGTTAGAGCGGTGAGAAATCGAGTTACCGTGAGTTGCATCTTGCATGCTGAAATTCCAGCGCTTGATACCACCTTGGAAACCTTTACCTTTAGAGGTACCAGTTACGTCTACTAATTTAGTGTCGTTGAAAAGCTCAACAGTGATTTCACTGCCAGCTTCAAGACCTTCGCCTTCAGTTTCGTTTAGGCGGAATTCCCACAAGCCGCGGCCTGCTTCGATACCTGCTTTCGCGAAATGTCCAGCGGCTGGTTTGTTAACACGGTTAGCTTTTTTGCTGCCCGTAGTAACTTGAAGCGCTGAGTAACCATCGTTGTCTACAGTTTTAACCTGAGCAACACGGTTCGCTTCAACTTCTAGAACGGTAACAGGAGTAGAAACACCATCTTCAGTGAAGATGCGAGTCATACCCACTTTACGTCCAACTAGACCTATAGTCATTGTTAAAACTCCTCTTAGCCCAAGCTGATTTGAACATCAACACCAGCTGCAAGATCTAAACGCATTAATGCGTCAACAGTCTTTTCAGTTGGTTCAACGATATCAATCATGCGTTTGTGAGTACGAATTTCGTACTGATCACGTGCATCTTTGTTAACGTGTGGAGAAATCAACACGGTAAAACGTTCTTTGCGAGTAGGAAGTGGAATAGGACCACGAACCTGTGCGCCAGTACGTTTAGCAGTGTCAACGATTTCTGCTGTAGATTGATCAATCAAACGATGATCGAACGCTTTCAAACGAATGCGAATTCTTTGATTTGTCATGAAACAAATCCCCTTTTAAAAGAACAAAAAAATACATCCCTCTGCTTCCTTATGTACCGGAAGGGGGTGTATTACTAATCAAACATTCAACGCAAAATTAGCGTTGCTGTAATATAAGGTATAACTTAAACGTTATCACCTTAACGGCCTTATTTGTTGAACTATAAAACCATTCGCACTCAAGGATGCTTGAATGCGGACGCGTATTATACATAAACAAGCACAATGAGCAAGCATTTATTTGGTTTATCCCACTAATCACTTACACCTAGTTAAAATCATGTCTGCAGCTTTTTCACCAATCATTATAGTTGGTGCGTTAGTGTTACCACTCACTATTTTGGGCATGATAGAGGCATCAGCCACTCTTAATCCTTGCATTCCATATACTTTTAATTGTGCATCAACAACCGCCAAATCATCTTCTATGATTCCCATTTTACAGGTACCACAAGGATGATACTGAGTATCTGCACGGTTGCGAATATCTGCCACTAACTCTTCATCATTACTGACAGGGTAAAGCATGGCCTTTCGAATATGATCAAACGGCTTCCCTTCAAGAATAGCTTGCATTTTTTTAGCGCCATTTATGATTACTTCCATATCCTTTTTATGACTAAAGAACTTAGGGTCAATATGAAGCGAATCCTTTGGGTTACTGCTTTTCAGTTTAACTTCACCAATACTTTCGGGACGCAAAACTGTAATATGGCAACTATAACCATGACCCCAATTTACTTTTCTTGCATGGTCGTCAACGATGCCAGGAACAAAAACAAATTGTGCATCAGGTGCTACGGTCTGCTCTTCGGTGCTAAAAAAAGCGCCCGATTCAGCAAGCGTACTAGTGATTTTGCCTGTTCGATTGTTTTTCCACTCAAACATAGACTTCAACATACTCGCACCTCCTTTTACAGATAAGCCAAAAGTATCCTGACTACTGTTTACTTTGAAGGTTTGCACATAATCAATATGATCTTGAAGGTTTTGCCCTACCCCTGGTAAATCATGCACACAAGTGATGCCTTTTTCATTAAGGTGTTTACTAGCACCAATTCCTGATAACATTAGAATTTGTGGTGAGCCAAAAGCACCGCTACTCAAAATGACTTCTTCATTACAGCTTATATCAATAACCGCATTATTTTTTTGATATCGCACACCTACAGCTTTTTTGCCTTCAAGTAAGACTTTTTCGGTTAATGCATGAGTAATCACGGTTAAGTTGTCTCGGCCCATATTAGGCGTTATAAAGGCTTTAGCGGCACTGCAACGCTCACCATTTTTAACGGTTCGTTGATACATAAATGCACCGCTTTGATCTTCGCCATTATAATCAGGATTGTAGTTAATCCCCTGTTGCTGACAAGAGTTGATGAACATTTCATTTAATGGACTTGCATGGCTAGCATTACTAACACCTAGAGGGCCATTTGTACCGTGATAACCATCTTGAAATACCTCATTACCTTCTGATTTTTTAAAATAGGGTAAGATATCTTTATAAGCCCAGCCTTCATTACCAAGTGCAGCCCAGTTGTCATAATCCCATTGATTACCTCTAACATAAAGCATGGCATTTGTTGATGAGCTTCCACCTAAGGTTTTTCCCCTTGGTTGATAGCCTTTTCGGCCATTCAAACCTTGTTGAGGAATGGTTTCAAAGGCCCAGTTATTCAGCTTTGTCGGTAACATTGCCGCTACACCAACCGGTGCATGAATAAAAAGGCTTTTATCGGGGCCACCTGCTTCTAAAAGACAAACGCTAATATTAGGGTTTTCAGATAATCTTGCAGCTAGAGCACAACCCGCAGAGCCTGCACCTACGATAATATAATCGAATATGTTTTCTTGTGTGTTTTTCATACTTTAACCTACAGCTTCTTACACTCTTCCTTTAAGGGGTGACAATATTGAACCAGAAAGGGAAGTCATCCATCATCATCAATAGTTGACCAAATACTTTATTATTACCGTCGAGTTTCATTGCGCCTGACTTAAGCAGCTGCTCAAATGATTGTTGTTTTAGCAACAAGAGCTCTAAATCTTTTCGATTGATAGTAACCGTTAGGTCCGCTTGTTTGTCTTGAACATTTTCAATATTATTCAAATGTGCATTACTCAACTCTAATAAGAATTTTTCATTGCGATCGGGGAAGATAAAGTTAATCTTAAAGTGGTGCGCCAATGCTTTTTCAGTATTTAAACGCACACCAAGGAAATCAAAAATCAGCTCACTACTCATGGCTTTAATCATATCTGGACCAGCTTTTGTTGCCTTGGCATTTTTAGGTATACCGTGACGTAATTCAAAAGCAGCCGCTAAATAACTATTACGCCAGCCAGCATTTTCAGCTTGATAGCCCAATTGCTCTAATGTATCCGCTTGTAAATGTTTTGCTTGTTGGTTCTCTGGTTGTGCAAAAATCAAATGGTTAAGTAATTCGGCAACCCAACGATACTCACCTTTATTAAAGGCCTTGTTCGCTTGAGTTAACACCTTGTCAGCTCCGCCCATTAACTCAACATATTTGGCTGATGACTCAACTGGACTTAATTTATTAAGATTGGCAGGATTAGCATCATAAAAACCCAAGTATTTGTTAATAATACCTCTAACATTATGAGAATAAGAGCCATGGTAACCACGGTTATACCATTGATGAGCCAAGACATCAGGCACAGCTAATTGGTTGTGTATCTCATTAATGGTGACCCCTTTGTTAGCAAGGTTTAAAGTTTTATTATGTAGATAGCCGTACATATCACGTTGTTTTTCTAACACTTCAATAATATATTTTTTGCCCCACCTTGGCCAAGAATGTGAAGCAAACATCACCTCACTATCCTTAGCAAAGCGGTATATAACTTTATTTATAAACTTACTCCATGATTGTGAATCACGAACTTCAGCACCACGTAATGTATAGATATTATGCAAAGTACCTGTGACATTCTCAGCCAACCACAGTGTTTTAAACTGTGGGAAATAAGTATTCATTTCAGCAGGTGATTCTGTACCTGGCGTGTTCTGCATCACCATTTCAATGCCATCTACAGTAATAGTTTCTTCATCGGCCAAAATTTCTTTAGTCGGTGCAATTAAGCTGATCACTCCTGTAGACAAACCTTTACCAATAGCAGCATCAACTTGTCCTTTACCCCCTTTAGAGAGCGCATTACCATATTGATAAGTCGCTCGACGTGTCATGGCATTGCCCGCGAGTACGTTCTCTTTAATGGCGTGTTCCATAAAGCCACGAGGGGCAATAATTTGCACTTCACCTGAGTCAACTTGTGCTTGACTAACAATACCTTTGACACCACCAAAGTGATCGGCATGGGCATGGCTATAGACAACAGCTTTTATTGGGAACTGACCTAATTCTTGTGTCACTAATGCTAATGCCGCTTTAGAGGTAGCTGCAGTTAATAGTGGATCAAAAATAATCCAGCCACTATCCCCTTTAATAAAAGTGATGTTGGCAAGATCATAGCCCCTGACCTGATATATACGTTCTGTCACTTGATACAAACCGTAAGCCATATTTAACTTGGCTTGACGTAGTAAGCTTGGATTGACACTATCTATTTTATTGTTTTCAAGTAAGAATTGATAATTGCCTAGCTCCCAAACAATATTCCCCTGTTCATCTTTGATAGAAACTTTCTCTGGTCGCTTGATAAGACCTTTTTCTACTAAAGAAAAATCAAGCTTATCACTAAAGGGTAAACTTGCTAGCAATTGCTCTTGATGAGCAATAGTATATTTACTTGCTGGTTTTAAAGTCGTGTCAGCATTAGCTGAGCCAGTAGTTATTAACAACGAACAATATAAAAAACCAAAAAGTGGAAAGCTACGCTTTAACATACTGCTTCTCCTAAATACGTGAATAAAAAACTGATTAATAATTAAAGTTTGTTAAACATATTAATCAGCTAGGCTCTATCGTTAATTAACGCCCTAAACGTCTAAGTGCTGAAGTTGAAAAGTCTTTACGCTTCACTTTTTCACCCCAAACCATAAAAGTTGGCTCTTCATTACTTAACCCTGTGACTAAGTATCGACCAGAGTTTAGATCATGCAAGGTTTCCGCTACCATCCACGGCGTGTCAACATCATAAAATTGCACGTTATGAGCTTCAGATAGCTTCCATAATTCACCTCGGCCATCATATTGATCAATCACAGATGCCCCCCAAGTATCTTCGTCAATAAAGAAGGTTCGTTTAGCATAAATATGCCTAGCGCCTTCTTTTAGCGTCGCTTCTACCTGCCATACACGATGTAATTCATAACGTAAGTAATCTGCATTTAGATGACCTTTTTGCACTAAGTCATCATATTTAGCCGATGTATCCAGTAAACTATATGAGTTGTACGGAATATAAAGTTCTTTTTTTCCCACTAGTTTCCAGTTATAACGATCGGGGGCGCCGTTGTACATGTCGTAGTTATCAGAGGCTCTTAAACCATCTGTACCAGCTCCTGGCCCGTCATAAGCCACATTGGGCGCACGACGTACGCGACGTTGACCTGCGTTATAAACCCATGCTTTACGTGCTTCCTTAACCTGATCCATGGTTTCATGAACCAAAAGTGCAGTACCAGTTAACCGCGCAGGAGCAGTGATAAGTTGCAAATAATAAAACAGGATGTTGTCATCTTTTTTGGCATCTCGACCACCCTTTAAAAACTCTGGCCATACTAGTTGGTCATTCATTTTCACAGGAACAAATGAACCATTTGATTGCACAGGAATTGTGGTTAAAAAACGCTTAGCTGTGCCGCCACGATAGCGAGTGATATGATTCCAAATAACTTCAGAGCCACTTTTTGCCACAGGAAAAGGTATGGTAGTTTCAAAGTTAGCCACACCGTTACCATCCTGAACTAATTCAGCAGTTGTAGCATTTTCTTTAATGACTTTATATAAGTCATTAGAATATGCGGCAGTACGTCTTGTTTTATAAATAGGCATTTTGTAGTCAGCATATTTTTCAAACATTGCGACTTGGCCAGCACTTAGCTTATCTTTGTACTCATTATAGTTAGTGCTTGTAATTTCAAATAACGGCTTATCTTGTGGGAATGGATTTGCAGGTCGGCCAGAGTCTTTACTCTTAGTTGAATTTTGACTATTTAACCCTCCATTCCATGCTGGAATAGTACCTTCAGCATTTGCTGCTTTTTCAGCCCCTAATGGGGTCAATGTATTTCCTAACTTTGCCGCCTCTTCTGGGCTAACTTTTGCAAATACTGTGCTTGTTGCAAGTGTTAACATCAATAAACTTACTGTACTAATATGTTTTTTCATCATGATTCTCTTCTATTAACTTGTTCAGATCTTAATAAATGCAGAGCGCTATTTAGTACGAAATACCAAATGTCAACGCCACTAAGTCTTTATCTTCTAAGGTATTATGGCTACCGCCAGAGTAGTTGTTATAACCAAGCGTTAAGGTATATTTTTGTTGATATGAGGCTTCTAAAGAAAAACCTAAGTTTTTTCGACCTTCGTGAAACTGCTGGCCAGGATCTGGCGAATAGCCACTGACATCATGTGCCCAAGACAGAGTTGGTTTTAATGAAATACCAGCAAAAACATCCGAGTACTGCCAAACACCACGCATGCGATACCCCCAAGCACTATCAGTGACAAAGCCATCGGTTCGACAATCACCCGATAATGCTCCTGCTGTGACTAAATTTGTACAGTTTATGCCCCCACCAACATCAAAATCACCTAAACCAAATACTGAATTTCGACCATAGTTCTGCTCTGAATCTTCAATGCCATCAGTTAAAATAACACCCACCTCAGCAATTAATGTTACTCGTGAGGCCCCCATGGTATTTTCAAAAAATTGAATCGCCGTCATTTGCATTTGGGTTACATCAAAAGCATCCCAACCTTTTGCTTCTTCACCATAGCCAACAGCAGTAACCCTTGAGCTATAGCGCAAAAATGCTGCTTCTGATAGCACACCATTTAATAATTCTGGTCCATTAATTTGAATAGGCGTATCTGGTTTGTAAGAAATTTCACCTGATAGAGCCACGCCAGCCACGTTTGTAGCAAAGCTTGCTCCGTAAAACTTTAAGTCTTCTGGAAATTCAATATTATAAGCTGGATTTAATGCCGCGAGTGCACCGCCTGTTGGATCAAGTGCTGTTGGTACAAAAACTGGCGTAGAGTTCCCTGTCGCTAAAGGAATACTCGTACGAATACCGTTAATAAGAGGTACCCGAGAATGAATATTCATATAATACAAACCAAATTCGGTATCATTTAATTCTTCTGAAAAATAGCGTGCTGCTAAACCATATTGACCACCGTCATCAGGTTCAACATCAGCCTGTCGTTCTGCTGCAAAGCCAGCCGCTAAACCAGCTTGATCACCAAACGGACCAACTGAGACATAATTACAGCCCGTTGCGGCAAAATCAGCACCTGAAAAGTAGGTACCACAGCCATCGATTTGAGTTTTCTCCCATTCATATTGATAAAAGCCTTCAACGCTTAAATTTTCAGAAACCCCTACATTGGCATACACCATACCCACAGGCAAAATACCTTCTTTTAAATCAGCACCGGGGCGTCTTAAGGCGGCAACATCAAACGGGTTTGAAGAGTTCATACCTCCTTGAATAAAGGTACTTTCTCCCCAACTAACCACTTGCCTGCCCAAGCGAATATCAAAGGGAGTTTCCCCCAACTCAAACCAAGCATAAACATAAGCATCAAGTAATGAAATTCCAGAAAACTTAGTGTTTTTTTCAAAGCCGTCATCACTTAATGGCGTATTAGGTATGTAGCCATTATTGGAATTACCATGAAGTACATCTCCTTCTTCAAGTGCATAGTCATACCAATATTTAAAGCGAACAAAAGCACCAAAGTCACCTTTGCTTAACTGAATGTCATGTACGCCTTTAACTATTTGTGAATAAGCATCGTGTTTTGAATAGTTTAAGTTACCATCATCTGTGGTTGATGTAGCACCAGTGCCCCCGTTTGATTTTCCAATAAAGCGTGAGTTAGCATCTCCTAATCGCCAGCTTGCGCCAATATCCAATTGTGAATTTATTTGTAAAAGAATGTCATTGTCTTCACCAAAACTAAAGTCGACTGCCTGCGCTGACGTGCTTCCCAAAGCCAAGGCAACAATCAAAGATAGAGGCTTAATTTTTAGTTTGTTATTTAGCATATTATTCGCCTTTATTATCGTTGTAATACGTTTTGTAATAATTTTTTCACCTTTACATTACGCCAATGCTCAGAAGAATATTTCGCTATATGTGCCAACCTCTTGTCATTTCGTGCAAATTTCGTAGAATGGAAAAACATCAAAAAGACAGGTAGCTCAGTGCAAAATTACTACTCAACATTAACCGGCTGGATGATCGCTGTATCAAGAGCTATGGAAGCGCATAGCATTAATATCGCAACAGCATTGAAGGAATGTGATATTTCTGAAGATGTGATGGAGGATCAAGAATCACGTATTGCCGCAGAAAAAATTTCTCACTTAATTGAGTACTGCAACAAGAAACTAGCACGACATGATTTTTCTATTTTAATAGCAGAGCAATTTCATCCTGGCATGTTTCATGCGCTTGGCTATGCCATGATGTCTTCAAACACATTACATGATGCACTAGAACGTATTGCTCATTACAAGCGCGTGGTTTCAAACACCTGTAAACTGGTTAACAGTGAAGATAATGGTCAGTTAATTTTTGAGATGAATATTTTCACTTATGAAGCGACAAATCGACCTGTATTATCACTAGTAACCGTAGAGACTTTTTTAGCAACAATTATTCGTTTTGCTCGCGAACTTGTAAGCTTAGATTTCGCACCTGAAAAGGTATGCTTTGCTTACCCAAAACCCAGCCATGATGCAACTTACCTAAAAGGTTTTTTTGCCTGTGAAGTAGAATTTGATAGCGATAAAACGGCTATTGTTTTCAACCTTGAACAAACAAAAGAAAAATTAATGGGTGGCAATCCATTAATTACCCACAGCCATGAAAAGATGCTTGATGAATTTATGGCAAGGCTTGATAAAAACGACTTAAGTCATGTGATAAAAAACAAAATTTTTGAGTTGTTGCCCTTAGGCGCTCCATCTCAAACGGACATTGCTGAATACCTTGGTATGAGTCTACGTAATTTACAACGAAAATTGCATGACCAAGGGACAAGTTATAAAGAAATTCTTGAAAGTACGCGTAAAAAGTTAGCCATGGATTACATTTTACAGCAACATTTAAGTTTAAGTGAAATAGGATATTTAGTGGGTTTTTCTAGTGTTGGAAACTTTAACCGCGCCTTTAAGCGCTGGACAAATCAAACCCCAGGTGATTATCGACAAAACAATAAAGCATAATCGCACCTCTTATAACTCTAAGCACAAATGAACGGTTCGCAAAGATAATCATTTGGCACGTTTAACACATCTCAATTCATTTCTGATCATCAATACTAGTAAGTAGATTTTTACAACTTATTAGGTTTTTTTATGCGCACACCTTACATTATCTTTGGCGTGATAAGCTTATTTTTCTTTGCTTCGCACAATTTAGCTAAAGCGGAAAACCGCTTAAATCTACTTGAATTGCCATCAAAGAACAGTCGTTTAGCAAGCAAAAGTGTCGTGATGGCGATGACACAAGTTAATAATTCTATATTAGCGGTAGGCGAACGTGGACATATTATAAACTGGCAAAACGACAGTGATTGGCAGCAGCAGCAATCTCCTGTCAGCGTTGCTATTACTGACGTAGCGCTATTGCCTGACGGCAGTAAAATAGCCGTTGGCCATAATGGTGTCATTCTCAAAGCTGAAAACAATAGTCAAACTTGGCGTAAAGTATTTACAGGCGAAAAGCTAATCTCACTAAAAATATCCTTGCTAAAAAAGCAACAGCAAGACTTACAGCAAGTGATTGAACAAACTCAAGATGAAGATGAACTTGAAGACCTTAGATACCAAAATGATGACTTGATCTTTGCCATTGAGGATAGTCAAAACGAATTGCTATCTGGTCCAAACAAACCACTACTTTCTGTTGCAATAGCCGCCAACGGCAGCCTGTTTGTAAGCGGTGCCTATGGCACTTTGCTGACCAGTAGGGATCAAGGGGAAACATGGCAATTAATCACGGAAAGACTTGATAACCCTGATGGTTTTCACCTTAACGCTGTTATTGCAACCTCTGGTAATCACCTTTATATCGTCGGTGAAAATGGCCTAGGTTTTCAATCAGAAAACTTAGGCAAAACATGGACAACAATGCCTTTGCCCTATGCAGGCAGCCTTTTTGGCATTATCGCTAACCCAGAAAATTCTGCACAGGTTATTGCGTTTGGTTTGCAGGGTAACTTTATGGTATCGCTAGATGGCGGCGCGCAATGGCAACATAAAAAACTTCCCACTAGTGCCAGTTTACTTGGCGGTCATTTTTCTAAACAAGGCATAGCCTACTTAGTTGGCCACGGCGGCTTAATAATCAATTTAAAACCTGAAGATCTCGATTCAATGAATATTGAAAAACACCCCTCAGGCGCTGCACTTGCCAGTGTTGTTGTAAAAGAAAAAACATTAATTCTCGCCGGACAATTCGGCATGTTAACTTGGCCACTTGAGCAGTAAGGGTAAAATCATGTCAAAGAAAAATACCGCGCACTCACCGAGTAAATTAGAAAAAGTAATTGAAAACTTCGTCTTTGGTCATCGTACTTTCATCATGTTCACCATTGCCCTTGGTATTACTTTGCTAGCACTACAAGCCGTAAAGGTAAAACCTGAAGCTAGTTTTACTAAAATGATCCCTGGGTCGCATTCATTTGTCAGTAATTTTTTAACATACCGAAAAGAGCTTTCTGACTTAGGTAATGTGGTTCGTATTGTTGTTGAAAATACTCAAGTCGATAATAAAGACAGTGATATTTTCAATGCTGATTTTCAACAAACGTTAAAACAAGTCACCGATGAGGTTTTTTATATTCCAGGAGTAAGTCGCGACGGACTTAAATCATTATGGACACCCAATGTTCGCTGGCAGGAGGTCACTGAGGAAGGCTTCGTTGGTGGCGCTGTAATCCCTGATGGCTATGACGGCTCAGCAGCAATGATAGAGCGGGTTAAGGCCAATGTTTTTAAGTCTGGACAAATTGGCGTATTAGTCGCAAATAACTTTCAATCAGCTATTATTCTAGCGCCACTGCAAGATATTAACCCTGAAACGGGTTTACCGCTTGACTACAGAGAGCTATCAAAAATTTTAGAAGAAAAAATTCGCGATAAATACACTAGCGATACCATTAATATTCGCATCGTTGGTTTTGCAAAAGTGGTTGGTGACTTAATTGATGGCGCCTTACAGGTTGTTGCTTTTTTTGGCTTAGCCGTGGTGATAACCTTTATATTATTATGGTTTTATTCGCGCTGCATACGTAGCACTGTTTCAGTATTAATCTTTTCAATATTTGCGGTATTTTGCCAATTAGGTATTTTGAATTTGCTTGGCTTTGGCATTAATCCTTACTCAATGTTGGTGCCTTTTTTAGTCTTTGCCATTGGTGTTAGTCATGGCGTACAAATTATCAATTCAATCATTCACCATAGTGTAACGGGGGCGAGCAAAATAGAAGCAGCTAGGCTTGCTTTTCGTTCACTTTATATAGCTGGAATCACAGCTTTAGTAAGTGATGCTATCGGTTTTACCACCTTAATGGTTATTGATATTGAAGTTATTCGCGAGTTAGCTATAGCAGCCAGTATTGGCGTCGCTATTATTATAATTACTAATTTGATCGCTTTACCGATTTTAATGAGTTACATAGGAGTATCACCTGCAGGCCTGAAATATGCTCAGCAAACCGCTCATAAAACAGGTATTGTGGAAAGTTTATTTAAAGACTTTGCCAAGCCACCATTAGCCAAAGTAGCCATTTTTGTTGGCATACTCTGTTTAGGAGCAGGACTTTATTTCTCACAGGCCATGAAAATTGGCGATTTAGATGCTGGCGCCCCCGAGCTAAGACCCGACTCTCGCTATAACCTTGATAACACCTATATTGTTGACAACTACAGCACTAGCACAGACTTGTTTGTCGTTATGGTAAAAACAGAAGTAGAACAGTGTGCTCAGTATCAAAACTTGGTATGGGTTGATCAATTTCAGTGGCATTTACGCAATGTTACTGGTGTGCAAGAAGTAAAATCAGTTGCAGATGTTTCAAAGTTTGGGTTATTTGGCATGAACGAAGGCTCATTAAAATGGTATGGCTTAAACCGCAACCAATTAATGACTAATGCGTCATTATCAAAAACACCACAAGGACTGATGAACAAAGACTGTTCTATGGTACCTGTGCTGGTATTTCTCAATGATCATAAAGCGCAAACCTTAGAAAATGTTGTCAATGCTGTTAGTGAGTTTAAAGTTGCAAACCAAGTTGAAGGTCTTGAGTTTCTTATGGCTGCTGGTAATGCCGGCATAGAGTCTGCCACCAACATGGTTATTGAAGAAGCACAAACTGAGATGCTCATTTGGGTTTATGCCATCGTTATTATTATTTGCTTAATCACCTTTAGAAATGGGCGTATTGTTGTTTGCATTATCACGCCATTGATCTTAACCAGTATTATGAGCCAAGGCTTAATGGGCGTGTTAGGTATTGGCGTGAAAGTCGCCACCCTGCCGGTAATAGCTTTGGGTGTAGGTATTGGTGTTGATTACGGCATATATATTTTTAGTAAAGTTAAGGAAGCACTCGGTCAAGGCAAGTCGTTATACATGACTTATCGCTATGCCTTAAATCAAACAGGTAAAGCCGTGGCTTTTACTGGCATTACCTTAGCAATTGGTGTTGCTACTTGGGTATTTTCACCAATAAAGTTTCAAGCTGACATGGGAGTATTACTCACTTTCATGTTTATTTTTAACATGTTAGGCGCACTAACACTTATTCCGGCCATTGCTTGGTTATTGAATATAGGCGCTCAAGGGAGCAAAGAGTAATGACCGAAATCACCACAGACAATAGACTTGATGATACTTTTTTAAAGCAAAAACAATATTTTGCTAAAAACATTTATCCAAGCTACCAAGAACGCATTCGTGATTTAAAAAAGTTAAAAACATTATTGATTGATAACCAACAAGCCTTTCTTGATGCCATGAGCCAAGATTTTGGTCACCGCAGTGCCGATGACAGTAGGATTGGCGATATCCTCACCACAGTAATGGGCATTAATTATACGATAAAAAAATTGAAGGCTTGGATGAAGCCTGACAAGAAGCATATTGGTATATTGTTTCAACCAGCAAAAGGTGAAGTTATTTATCAGCCTAAAGGTGTTATTGGCATCATTGCACCGTGGAATTATCCAGTATTTCTTGCTTTTGGCCCGCTAACCGCAGCTTTGGCTGCAGGTAATACCGCCATGATCAAGATGAGTGAATATACCCCTAAAACAAATAGTTTGTTAGCCAAGTTAACTGCCAGCATTTTTCCTGTTAATAAAGTTGCGATTGTTTGTGGTGAAGCTGACATGGCTGCGAAGTTTTCAAATTTAGCTTTTGATCACCTATTTTTCACTGGCTCCACAGGCGTTGGTAAATTAGTCATGAAATCTGCCGCCGATAATTTAGTCCCCGTAACCTTGGAATTAGGCGGGAAATCACCAACGATTATTGACGACGATATTGATATTAAAACGGCTGTCAGCCGACTAATTTTAGGAAAAACCCTTAATTCCGGCCAAACCTGTGTAGCCCCTGATTACATATTCTGCCCTGAAAATAAGGTAGAAGAGCTGACGCAAGCCTTTAAAGACTATTATCAAAACATGTATCCGAATACTCAGGAAAATGTTGACTGCACTTGTATCATTAATGATGCCCAACAAGCGCGAATTGATAGATTATTAGCTGATGCAAATGACAAAGGCGCAAAAATAACACCGCTCGTTGAAAACAATACCTGCCATTCATCTCGAAAAATGCCATTGACCTTACTCAGCAATGTTAATGATGATATGACCGTGATGCAGCAAGAGATTTTTGGTCCACTCTTACCCATTATTGCCTATAAAAATATCAACGAGGCAATTGCCTATATCAACAGTAAACCTCGACCATTGGCTCTGTATATTTGCAGTTTTAATAAAGCGTTCCAGCAGCAAATTTTATTCAAAACTCATGCTGGTGGAGTTTGTATCAATGACGCTGCTTTTCATGTTGCCAATGACGATTTACCTTTTGGCGGTATTGGTGCATCGGGTATGGGGCAATATCATGGTAGTGAAGGCTTTAAGACTTTCTCCCATGGAAAAACTGTGCTTTCTCGGGGAAGAATCAGTTTAGGTTCGCTTTTATTTCCCCCGTTTGGCAATAAAATTCACCAATTAATTTATAAGCTATATATTCGTTAATTTACACCTAGCCTATTCGCTTAACTTTTACTGACAGGAAAAAAAGCGACTCGACTTAACCTTAATACCTTTTAAAATTACAACGTTAAACTGTTTTGTTTCTTTGCTTATTCTAATATATTGACTATAAAGCTAGAACAAATCTAGTTACTTAAGGAATACACATGACTAAACCTTGGTTTACTAATTACCCAGAAAACGTACCACATGAAGTGGATGTTAATCGTTGCACCTCTTTATTAGATTTATTCAAGCAAACACAAAATAAATATAAGGAACAAACCGCTTATAGTAATTTTGGTGCTGAATTAAGCTTTGAGCAAGTGGATGAATTATCACGTAATTTCGCAGCATTTCTCCAATGCAAATTCAAGGTTAATAAGGGTGAACGTATAGCACTAATGTGCCCAAATACTTTATGTTTCCCTGTGGCAATGTGGGGCATTATTCGTGTCGGAGCTGCACAAGTCAACGTTAATCCCATGTATACGCCTAGAGAGCTAGAGCATCAACTTAATGATGCGCAAGTTGATACCATCATCATCTTTTCACCATCGACCAGAATGTTAGCTGACATTATCGAGAAAACCTCTGTTAGAAACATTATCACCGTTCAGTTAGATGATTTAGTTAACAAAGGTTTGCCTAATACACCTGTAGATGAGCGTTTAACTAACACCATAAATTTTACTGATGCACTAGCACAAGGTGAAAACCTCGAGTTTACTGCGCCTCAGCTTTGCCAAGATGATTTACTGTTTTTACAATATACAGGTGGCACCACAGGGTTATCTAAGGGTGCTATGCTTAGTCATGGCAATTTAATTGCTAATATATTGCAATATGAAGAGTTTGCTAAAGCACATATTCAATACGGTAAAGATGTTGTAATTACCGCTATTCCTATGTATCACATCTTTGCATTAATGACGAACACACTGGCTTACTTCTATTTTGGCGCAAAAAACGTCTTAGTCACTAATCCTCGAGATATGCCGAGTTTTGTTGAAATATGGAAAAATACACCCGCCACTATGTTTACTGGTGTGAATACTTTATTTAATGGTTTGTTGCACACGCCAGGGTTTGAGCAAGTAGACTTCTCATCATTAAAGTTATGTATTGGTGGCGGTGCGGCTGTTCAACAAGCCGTCGCTGATAAATGGCAACAAGTAACAGGTGTTCGTTTACAAGAGGGTTATGGTTTATCGGAAACCTCACCTATTTTAACGTTAAACTTTGGCAATGCCGCTCAAAATGAATATGTCTCTGGCATTGGGGTTCCGATGCCAAACACCGACATTTCTATTCGAGATGATGATGGTAATCCTGTAGCACAAGGTAAATCTGGTGAACTATGCGCTAAAGGTCCACAAGTTATGTCGGGTTACTGGAATAATATCGAGGCAACGAAAGAGTGTATGACGGAAGATGGTTATTTTAAAACGGGTGATGTCGCTATGCTCGACGATAAAGGCTTCTTCCATATTGTTGATCGAAAAAAGGATATGATTATTGTCTCGGGTTTTAATGTTTATCCCAATGAAATAGAGGCAGAAATTGCCAATATGCCTGAAGTATTAGAGTCCGCCTGTATTGGAGTAGACGATGCTAAAACAGGTGAAGCAGTAAAAGTGTTTATCGTTAAAAAAAATTCCACTTTAACAGAGCAAGGCGTTATTGATTATTGTCGTCAAAACTTAACTGCCTATAAAGTCCCCAAGATTATTGAGTTTATCGATGAGGTACCTAAATCAAGTGTTGGTAAATTATTACGCAGAGAGTTAAGATAATTAAACTCATTTACTCAATAGAATTAATGCAGCAAAGTTATCACTCCTTTATATAAGCAGCACCGTGCTGCTTTTTTGTGCTATTTACAATTTATTTATCATTCTTCTACCGATCTTTGTCGAGTAATGGTATACTCGCGCGCAAATTTTCAACAGTTCTGCTTTCTTATACTTATTATATGGTTCTCTATATAAGTATAAGAAAGCAGAATAGACATTAACTAAGTAGAGTAATCTAATGGCAGATTTATCAAAATACAGAAATATTGGTATTTTCGCTCACGTTGATGCGGGTAAAACCACAACAACTGAACGTATCCTTAAACTAACCGGTAAAATTCATAAAACTGGTGAAGTACATGACGGCGAGTCAACAACTGACTTCATGGAACAAGAAGCTGAGCGTGGTATTACTATCCAGTCAGCAGCAACAACTTGTTTCTGGAATGATCACCGCATGAACATCATCGATACTCCGGGTCACGTTGATTTCACTGTTGAAGTTTATCGTTCTCTTAAAGTTCTTGATGGTGGTGTTGGTGTATTCTGTGGTTCTGGTGGTGTTGAGCCTCAGTCAGAAACTAACTGGCGTTACGCGAACGACTCAGAAGTTGCTCGTTTAATCATGGTTAACAAATTAGACCGTTTAGGTGCTAACTTCTACCGCGTTGTAGATCAAGTACGTAACGTACTTGGTGCTAACCCGTTAGTAATGACTTTACCAATTGGTGAAGAAGACGGTTTCGTTGGTGTTGTAGATTTATTATCTGAAAAAGCTTACGTATGGGATGACACTGGTCTTCCAGAAAACTATGAAATCACTGATATCCCAGCTGACTTAGTAGACAAAGCTGCTGAATTCCGTGAAGAATTAATCGAAACTGCTTTAGAGCAAGACGATGACTTATTAGAAGCGTACATGGAAGGCGAAATGCCAACTATGGAGCAAATCAAAGCATGTATCCGTAAAGGTACACGTGATATGTCTTTCTTCCCAACTTACTGTGCTTCAGCATTTAAAAACAAAGGTATTCAATTAATTCTTGATGCTGTTGTTGATTACTTACCAAGCCCAACTGAAGTTGATCCACAGCCGATCACTGATGAAGAAGGTGAACCTACTGGTGAAGTAGCGACAGTTTCTACTGATGGTCCTTTACGTGCATTAGCATTTAAAATTATGGATGACCGTTTCGGTGCCCTTACCTTTATCCGTATCTACTCAGGTACATTGAAGAAAGGCGATACTATCCTTAACACTTTCACAGGTAAAACTGAACGTGTTGGTCGTATGGTAGAAATGCACGCTGATGACCGTACTGAATTAACTAGCGCACAAGCAGGTGATATTCTTGCTATCGTTGGTATGAAGAACGTTCAAACTGGTCACACTTTATGTGATCCTAAATTCCCTGCGACATTAGAGCCAATGATCTTCCCTGATCCGGTAATCTCTATTTCTGTTAAGCCTAAAGATAAAGGTTCAACGGAAAAAATGGGGATCGCGATTGGTAAGATGGTTGCTGAAGATCCAACTTTCCAAGTTGAAACTGACCAAGATTCAGGTGAGACTATCTTACGTGGTATGGGTGAGCTTCACTTAGATATCAAAGTAGATATCTTACGTCGTACTTACGATGTTGATTTAGAAGTTGGTAAGCCACAAGTTGCATACCGTGAAACTATCACACAACCAGTTGAAGATTCTTACACACATAAGAAACAATCAGGTGGTTCTGGTCAATTCGGTAAAATTGATTACCGTATCAAGCCAGGTGAACCAGGTTCAGGTTTCGTTTTCTCTTCAACTGTTGTTGGTGGTAACGTTCCTAAAGAATTCTTCCCTGCAATTGAAAAAGGCTTCAAGGGCATGATGGACGAAGGTACATTAGCTGGTTTCCCTGTACTTGACGTTGAAATTGAATTATTCGACGGTGGTTTCCACGCGGTTGATTCATCTGCTGTTGCGTTCGAAATCGCTGCTAAAGGCGCTTTCCGTCAATCAATTCCAAAAGCTGGTGCTCAGTTAATCGAACCTATCATGAAAGTTGACGTGTTCACTCCTGAAGATCACGTAGGTGATGTTATTGGTGATTTAAACCGTCGTCGCGGCATGATCAAAGACCAAGAAGCTGGTACTTCTGGTGTTCGTATTAAAGCTGACGTTCCTCTTTCAGAAATGTTCGGTTACATCGGATCTTTACGTACAATGACATCAGGCCGTGGTCAATTCTCAATGGAATTCAGCCACTACATGCCTTGTCCTAACAACGTAGCTGAAGAAGTAATTGCTGAAGTAAAAGCAGCAAAAGAAGCTAAGAAGTAATTAGTTTTTAACTAACACTTTAGTTTTGAAAAAGGATGCCTCGGCATCCTTTTTTATTGGCTAAAAAATAAAACTAAATAGTAGCTATGGCATTAACTCTTCTGATGTTTCAACAAACTCAGTAATACGTCCATCACAATGCAAATCACAAATATGGCTAGGGGAGCCATCATCATTCAGCTCGAGATATCCTAAACCACTCTTATCAAACAAGCGCTTATGACCCTGCCCTTTAACCTTACGTGCTTTAATTCGCATAGCGCGACGCTTAGTAAAGAAGTTCAAAGGCGAATAAGGACCATACAACCAATGATTCAGCTTATCTAATATGCCAATTGCTGGCTGTGGAAATTGGTTTTTGATACCACTGGAAGTGACCTGCCAAATTTTGGGAGAAGATTCACGAAATCTTAATTCAATATCATAGGCAAATGAGTAATGGACATCACCAGAAAGAATCACAAAATGTTGAGGGGTCTTAGGGTGTTTAAAAATATTGAGCATGGTGCTAGCAGAGCCTGGGTGTGCCATCCAGTTTTCAGCATCTACCGCTAGCGGATGACCCAACATGGTAGCAATTCGCTGTATAACCTCAATGACTTTGACACCAAAGATTGGCGCAGGCGAAACGAGAATAATGGCTTCTTCCCCAATAAGCTCTTGTTGTAATTCACACAAAGCTTCCCAATCCATTAACCCTGAAGGATCATCAAGTGAATGCTCTGAGCGCCATCGTCTGGTGCGGCTATCAAGCACCACTAGTTTAGGCGAACTAGGTAAAGTATATTGCCAATGAGAGAATGCCAATAAGTAGTTAATAAACTCATCTTGTTGTTGCATTTTAGGTTGTTGCTGGTAAGCATTTGCTACTTGCCAGAAATCACCTTTAAAGCGTTTAGGATCATTACCCCAACCTTGGCAAAGCCAATAGGCCATTAAAGTATTACCAATAATCTTTTTTGCAAATAGGTCTTGATAGGCAGCCTGCTCCCACTGCGCCGTTAAATTCCAGTCATCGGTGACATCATGATCATCAAAAATCATATAAGTTGGTATATGTGCTAATAGTCGTTGTACTTTATCAAGCCCACCAATAAAACCATCTAATGCCTCAAGCTCCTTTTGATGTATTTGTTGATATTCTTCTGGCACAGCAAAACCCGTTAATTTAACCTGCTGCCAAAGAGTTGGTGACCAAACGAGTAGATACATGGCCATGGCTTCAGCAAAAGTCATGACATGATTATGAGCATAAGTAGATGTAAAAATGGGATGAGATGAACCCGGTTTATACCATGGAGTTTTTAATTCTGCCTTGGGCAAAATATTTTCCCGCTGAAAATATTGCTCAGACATTTGATAAAGCTGCTGACTACTTTTTAGCTGGTGGCTCGAAAATTCTTCATCATTTAAACCAAGTAAGGCAATGACTTGGTGGATAGCATATAACATTGAACCCGCAACATGGTCAGCATAAATTTGATCTCCTGACATCATCAACAGCGCTGGCCTTTGCTCAGGGCAAGTAAGCGCCTCTGCCAGTTTAGTATCTCCCGCCAATAAGCTATCGCTACTGGAGTGATGTGGGTTTCGACATGACCCATGCAATAGGTTGTTTATTTTATCTTGAATAATAAAGGAAGGACGACTTTTGCCTTGATAAGTTAAATGACTAACAGTCTCCTTTAAAGGCTTAGCTTGGCTGATATTTTGCCCTTGCTCTATAAGGCATAAATCATACTCAATATAAGTTTCACTGGGTAAATCAATAGCAAGATCTAGTAAATGGACAAAAGCTTTTTCACCAAAACGAAAAGTGCTGAGATTATCACCAGATAAAAGGGTAGAAAATATTTTTTCATTGTTAACAAAGCAGCTAAACTCACCTGCTGCTTGAAATGGACTTACCCACCACAACACTAACTGCTCTTTAGTTAAGCGGCGCAATATTGGTCCGGCTATAATATCGGCTAACACCTAGATACCTGTCATATAAATAAAAGTTATTTATCGCGTAAATACAGTTTAATAGCAAGTTTTTCACTAAGGTTTCAAGTAGCTTAACTGTTAACAGATGTGTATATCTATACTTCAAAGGAAACTAAATTTAAGCCAAAAAAAAGGCTAGTAATCACTTACCAGCCTTTTATTAATCATTCGCTTAACTCATACCAATCAGTATTAAGTTTACACATTTTGCTCACGTTCAATAGCACGATAAGCAATATCAGTTCTAAACTCGACACCTTGCCAGGTGATTTGGTGTAATAACTCATAAGCAGTACTTTGTGCTTCTGTTACTGTATTACCTAAAGCAGTAGCACAAAGTACACGACCACCATTAGTAACCACATCACCTTGCTCATTTAATTTAGTACCGGCATGGAAAGTTTTTGCAGAGTCATTGGTGTTTGTTTCAAGACCTGAAATTACATCACCTTTTGGATAGCTTGCTGGATAACCATTGGCAGCCAACACTACGCCAACAGCGGCACGGCTATCAAATTCAGCTGTCACTTTATCTAATTCACCGCGGGTTGCCGCTAAGCAAAGCTCTACTAAATCTGATTGTAAACGCATCATGATAGGCTGAGTTTCAGGATCACCAAAACGACAGTTATATTCAATGACATTAGGCGTGCCATCAGCGGCAATCATTAAACCTGCATATAAAAAGCCACTGTAAGGTGCGCCTTCATTAGCCATACCTTCAACGGTTGGCATGATAACTTCAGACATAATGCGGTTATGAATTTCAGCAGTAACAACAGGCGCAGGTGAATAGGCTCCCATACCACCCGTATTAGGGCCTTTATCGCCGTTTAAAGCACGTTTATGATCTTGACTGGTTGCCATAGGCAAAACATTTTTACCATCAACCATGACAATAAAGCTGGCTTCTTCGCCTTCTAAAAACTCTTCAATAACCACTCTATGACCTGCGTCACCAAAGGCATTGCCAGCAAGCATATCTTTGATGGCATCTTCAGCTTCTGTAAGCGTCATAGCAACAATCACACCTTTACCTGCCGCTAAACCATCAGCTTTAACAACAATAGGTGCGCCCTGCTCACGTACATAAGCAAGTGCTGGCTCAACTTCAGTAAAGTTAGCGTAACTACCACTTGGAATTTCATTTCTTGCCAAGAAATCTTTGGTGAAAGATTTTGAGCCTTCCAATTGAGCCGCTTTAGCACTTGGGCCAAAAATAGTTAAACCTTGTGCTTGAAACGCATCTACTACGCCATCAACTAACGGCTGCTCTGGACCCACAATAGTTAGCGTTATGTCTTCGCTTTTTGCAAAAGCGACTAGCGCGTCATTATCAGAGATATCTAAAACAACGTTTTCTAATTTATTTTCAATTGCTGTACCAGCATTACCCGGCGCTACAAAGACTTTAGTAACTTGACTAGATTGTGCCGCTTTCCAAGCTAATGCATGCTCACGACCACCAGAGCCGATAACTAAAATTTTCATTTAATTTTCCTATTAATTGCAATAGCGCGAGTACTCTTTTCAAGTAATCGCACCAAGATACTGTTATTTATTCTGTTTTTTAAAATCGCTAAATTTTGTGTTTGCAGGTTTAACAAACTTTAATGTCATGCGATCACTTTCGCCAATAGCTAAGTACTTAGCTTTATCCTTATCACCTAAACGTAATACAGGCGGTAATGTCCAAACACCTTTTGGATGTTGTGCCATATCTTTAGGGTTGGCATTTATTTCACTGGCTGCAGCAAAACGAAACCCTGCCGCTTTTGCTTGTTTGATTGTTTCAGATTCTGATACATAGCCCTTGGCATTTTCAGGAGCAACACCTGCGGGTAAGCGGTGCTCAACAACACCTAATACACCACCAGGTTTTAAAGCATTAAAAGCATCTTTAAATACTTGCTCAACGCCTGCTGCACGCCAGTTATGTAAATTACGGAAAGTTAACACTAAATCAGCACTGCCTTGTGGCGCTAGTTCACTTTGTTTACGCGGCACAAAATCAGTTAGTACTACTTCACTAAAGACAACATTAGAAGCCAGTTTTTTTTCTAATTTTTTACGTGAATTAGAATAGTAATTATCTTCACCTGTATCAGGGTAATGAGCACCATAAAGCTTACCTTGGCCTTTTAAGGCTGGGGCTAGAATCTCAGTGTACCAACCACCGCCTGGGGTAATTTCAACCACTGTCATTTCAGGCGAAAAGCCAAAAAAGGTTAACGTTTCTACAGGGTGACGGTACTTGTCTCTTGTCTTATTTTTAGCTGAGCGATGCTCTCCTGCTACCGCTTTTTCAAGCGCTTTGTTAGTGTCATGACTATGGGTATCATGGGCATACAAGTTAGCACTGGTGAAGGTAATTAGCCCAAGTGTTGCGGTTAACAATAATGATTTTAAGCCTTTTAACTGAGTCATAGTATTTCCATTCGTTACGTAAATGTAAAAAGTGCACTAGTTATAGCAGATTTTAAATAAACAAGCAGCGTTGATTTTGTTACTAAAATAAACAAACCAACACTGCCAGATATATTCTGTATTACCAAATTAATGAAAACTCTTTAAGCTGTTAGTCTTCAATTTATAGGAGAGTGCACGGAGCTGACGTTAGTCAGTGAGTACACTCGACAACCAAATTGTGGCTAACAGCGACAAGAGTTAATATTAATGGCGGAAGTGGCGCATCCCTGTGAACACCATAGCAATGCCATGCTCGTCAGCAGCTGCAATCACTTCATCATCACGCATTGAGCCACCCGGCTGAATTACCGCGGTAATACCAGCTTCAGCAGCAGCATCTAAACCATCACGAAATGGAAAGAAAGCATCTGAGGCCATGACTGAACCTTTTACTTCTAGGTTTTCATCAGCAGCTTTAATACCTGCAACTTTTGCTGAATATACACGGCTCATTTGACCTGCACCAACACCGATAGTCATGCTGTTTTTAACATAAACAATGGCGTTAGATTTAACATATTTAGCTACTTTCCAACAGAATTGTAAATCACGCATTTCATCTTCGGTTGGCTGACGCTTGGTCACAACCTTCAAATCATCGCTAGCAACTTTACCTTGATCTCTGTCTTGTAATAATAAACCACCGTTTACACGCTTATAATCTAAACCTGAGGTTTGCGTTGTCCACTGACCACACTCTAATAAACGCACGTTTGGCTTAGCAGCAACAATTTGTGCTGCCGCTTCAGAAATACTTGGTGCAATGATAACTTCAACAAACTGACGTGAAACGATTGCTTCTGCAGTGTCTGCGTCTAATTCACGGTTGAAAGCAATAATGCCACCGAATGCTGAGGTAGGGTCAGTTTTAAAAGCGCTTTCATAGGCCGCTAAAATATTATCACCAATAGCCACACCACATGGGTTAGCATGCTTAACAATAACACAAGCTGCTTCATCAAATTCTTTTACACATTCTAGTGCTGCGTCTGTATCAGCAATGTTGTTATAAGAAAGTGCTTTACCTTGAATTTGCTTCGCCGTAGCAATTGATGCTTCTTCTGGATTCGCTTCAACGTAGAACGCAGCGTCTTGATGAGAGTTTTCACCGTAACGTAAATCTTGAGTTTTAATAAACTGACTGTTGATTGTGCGTGGGAATTTAGCTTTGTTATCAAATGATGGTTTCGACTCTTCATCACCATACGCAGGTAACATTTGACCAAAGTAATTAGCAATCATACCATCGTAGCTTGCTGTATGTTCGTAAGCAGCAATCGCCAAATCAAAACGTGTTTGATAGGTTAATGAGTTATCATTTCCTTCCATTTCAGCTAATACACGATCATAGTCACGGGTATTTACAATAATGGTAACGTCTTTATGGTTTTTAGCCGCAGCACGAACCATAGTTGGCCCGCCAATATCGATATTTTCAACTGCATTTTCCATAGTACAGTTTTCATAACTTACCGTATTGGCGAATGGGTATAAGTTAACCACTACCATATCAATCGCACTGATATTGTTCTCATCCATTACTTCTTCATCTAAACCACGGCGAGCTAAGATACCGCCATGTACTTTAGGGTGTAATGTTTTCACACGACCATCCATAATCTCAGGATGACCTGTGTAATCAGATACTTCAGTAACGGCAATGCCGTCAGCAGCTAATAATTTCGCTGTACCGCCAGTTGAAAGTAATTCAACACCTTTGTCGGCTAAGCTGCGAGCAAATTCAACAATACCTGTTTTATCAGAAACACTTAATAGAGCGCGTTTAATTGGACGTGGAGTATCCATTTTGTATATATACCTTTATAAAATTAAATTCTGACCAATTGGACAAATTCTTTGGTCTTAAAAACATTTAAAGCACCCGAAGGTGCTTTAAAATAGTTGAAAATCTTAGTTCATACCGTATTTTTTTAACTTCTTACGAAGCGTGCCACGGTTAATGCCTAGTAAGTTTGCAGCACGTGTTTGATTACCGCGAGTATACATCATTACCTCTTCTAACATCGGCGCTTCTATTTCACTTAACACAAGGTCATACATATCATCAACGTCGTTACCATTTAATTGCTTAAGGTAGTTATTGATAGCTATTTTAGCTTGAGTACGTAATGGAGACGTTTTAGTTTGTGTTTGAATATCGCCAGTGATAAATGGAGAAGAAATATTTTGTTCGAACATATGCACAACTCTTTCTATTAAATATAAATTAAACAATCAACCGTTCATTAATGAACTAGTTGATCAAAACAAAGGTTTAACATCTCAAGTTGTTCGCTTGATGACGATAAACCATTAAATGACGCTCTAAAAGCTTTGCCTTGGTCATCTGCAAATTGCGCTGTAAAACAACCCCCTGCTAATGCAAGTGATTGTACATACCAAGACACATGTTTACGGGCGATTCTCACACCCATATAGTCACCATAAAACTGATGTAATTCCTTTACATGTCCAATGAGAATTGAACGCACCTCATTCACTGAGGGAGCAGGCATTTTGGTTCCTGTTTTTAAAAAATGATTGATTTCTCGAAAAATCCAAGGGCGTCCTTGGGCTCCTCGACCAATCATAATGGCATCAGCTCCGGTGTAATTTAATACATACTCAGCTTTCTCAACTGAAGTAATATCTCCGTTTGCTACTACCGGAATTGAAACTGCACTTTTAATTGCTTTAATTGTGTCGTACTCAGCATTACCTTTATAAAAGTCATTGCGAGTGCGACCATGTACTGCAAGCGAAACAATACCGTTATCTTGAGCAATATTCGCAATTTCAACGCCATTACGGCTATTCTCGCACCAACCGGTACGAATTTTTAACGTTACTGGAATATCAACAGCATCCACTACAGATTTCACAATTTGTTCGACCTGTGCTGGTTCTTTCAATAAGGCAGAGCCCGCTAATTTTTTATTCACCTTTTTTGCAGGACAGCCCATATTGATATCAATAATTTGAGCGCCATTATCACGATTAATTTGCGCAGCATAGGCCAACTCATCAGGACAACTTCCTGAAATTTGTACACTACGTATGCCTGCATCTTCACTGTGAATCATTCTTAGCTTTGATTTTTCAGTGTTCCAAACCTTAGGATTAGATGACACCATTTCAGATACCGCTAAACCAGCCCCTAATCGACAACATAATTCTCGAAAAGGTTGATCTGTAATTCCTGCCATTGGGGCAAGCATTACCTGACTTTTTAACTGATACGGACCTATTTTCACAAAGCTCACTTCAACTGACTAAATTTTAAGCAGTACTGCAAAAGGGCGCTAAGTTTACGTGTTTTTTTGCCCCTTGAAAAGCATATATTTTAAACAATTTTTGCTTTTTTTTATGTTTTATATATTGACTTTTTCCAAAGTATTGTTGCGAACAGATTTTGTACAATTTGTTCTATCAATTCGTGATAAAAATCACGCGCTAGGCTTTACTCCTTTTAAGAAATTGCCAGATACGTTAAGGTTATTTTAATGACAGATATAAGGAAAACTTTCACGATGAAAACAATTCCCACTTTTTTACTAAGTGTAGTAACTTATTTTATCTCTTTAGGACTAGGTATTAGCAAAAATTATCAACAATGGTCATGGCGATTTATCAATGAAGAAAAGTGGCTTAAAACATTTATTGCAGATTTAAAATAACTCTTATGGCATTAAAACTTCCTATCACTAATGTTTACGCGAAGGGTGACTACTGTGTCACCTTTCATATTGGCAGTGAAAACACCCCCGTTAATTTAATTCTTGATAGTGGCAGCAGCACGTTAGTGATAAAAGAAGATACTTACCAAGCAGCTAAGGATAATAATTTAGTTGCTACTGCAATAGCACAAGAAGTTAATTATGGCATTGGTGGCTGGAATGGGCCTGTTGTTCATTCCAATATCGCCATAGCAGCTCATAACGAAGAGAGTATAGAGTTAAAAAATGCGACCTTCGCTTTAGTATCAAATAAAGAGCAATTTGCGACCTTTGGTAAAGCCGATGGTTTCGTTGGGCTTGCCTATCATCATCTAAATAAAGGATTTAATTTAAAGGACTATTTAATTGAGCAAAATCTTGCCCCAGCCCATACTTTTCCTTGGCCTTTTGACAATGATAAAGAACCAAATAGCAATAACTTAACTAGCTTTAAACACTTTCTATGGCAATACCCAGAGCATGACATTACCCCTTATTTTACTGACTTAACACTACATAATTTAAGTGCCAACAAGTTCAGCTTCTACAGTAAACGCTCTGCAATTCATATGAGTGAACAACGCTCAACTGCCACAAAACCTGAAATACTAAAGCAAGACCCACTCAATCAAGGCTGGCTAATTCTCGGTGGTGGAGAAGAGCAAACCGATCTTTATAAGGGAGAATTCAGCCAAATCAAAGTTGAGCATGATGTGTACTACAATGTGGAATTGGTATCTGTACAGGTGGGCGATAAAGCACCTATTTCAGCAGCGCCATTACATCAAGATCATGTAAAAAGTTACCTCACCAACGCCATAATTGATACAGGTGCAGGTGTTGTGGTGTTAACTGCTGAAATTTACCAACAAATGATAAAGGACTTAGTTGCAAATAACCCCAAATTTGAAACATTACTCAGTCCATTTAAAGACATTGCTTATCAAGAAGTTGGCGTTGATATAGACCAACTTAACTTTGAACAGTGGCCTGATATTACCTTCACTTTTGTTGGCGATATCCATAATAATGTGAAGCAGCCAGTGCAGCTAACCTGTACCCCACAAACTTATTGGCAATTAAATACGCCCTGCTTTGGCAAAGCTTGCTTTCGTTTTTTAAGTCAATTACCAAAATGGCCGAATCAGTCAATCATAGGTTTACCATTACTAAACAATTACTATGTTATTTTTGATCGCTCCATAGATAAAACCGGCCTCATTAAATTTGCTAAATAAAAATAACCATAATAAAAAATAAGGACATTGAAGTGCATAGTTTTACTACTGAACGATTGTTAATTAGACCAATAGCTGAGCAAGACAAAGATACATACCTCAACTTATACACTGATGTAAAAATAATGCGAAATATTAGTGAGCCTCTAACTAAAATAACCGCAGAAAAAGCTTTTAACGCGAGCTTAAATTTAATGCAAAAAGAAAAAATGACGACCATGACATGGGCAATAGTCTCACAAGAAAGTCATAAGTGTATTGGCATTCAAGCGTTGAATTGGCAGACTACAAACAGTGCTGAAATTGGTATCATGTTGCTACGTGATAGCAATGGAAAGTTAATACCTGAAGAAGCAATGGGCGCACTAATGGAATACGCGTTTAATTACTTATCCATAAAGACTATTTTAGCCAACTATAAAAAGAGCAATTTGGCCACCAAACGCTTTGTTAAAAAGCTTGGCTTCTCGCTGCTCTCTTCCCCACCACAAAAAGACACCGAGAACTACCATGAATGTTTTAGTCAAACTCACTGGCACAAAGCGTTAATTAAAAAGGTTTATCCATAATTTACTTTACAAAACTAACTGTTGAATAAACTTACTATTTGCTGATACTTTACACCCATCACTTTTATCAAAATAAATATAATAACATGTCTGGTCATTTAGTTTGTGTTGGTACAGGTATGATGCTTGGCGCGCACTTAAGCCCTATAGCAAAAAGTCATATTGAACAAGCAGACCTAGTATTTTCATTAATGTCGACAGGTATCACCGAACGTTGGCTTGATGAAATGCACCGCGATGTGCGCAGTTTACAATACTGTTATCAAGAAGGTAAAAACCGTAACACTACCTATAACGAAATGGTGGAAGTGATATTAACCGAAGTACGTGCTGGTAAAAAAGTTACCGCTGCATTTTATGGGCACCCGGGGGTCTTTGCCTGTGTTGCCCATAGAGCCATAAAACAAGCAACTGTGGAAAGCTTAGCTGCACATATGGAGCCAGGAATTTCCGCAGAAGACTGCTTATATGCTGACTTAGCAATAGATCCTGGTAAATCTGGTTGCATGAATCTAGAAACCAGTCAGTTTATGTTTTATCAACGTAATATTGACCCTGCTGCTTACTTAATACTTTGGCAAGTTGGGTTAGCTGGTGATAAGTCATTAGAAAAATTTTCAACGGGGAAAGCTTACAGACAGGTATTGGTAGATTTATTACTAGAAACCTACCCTAGCAATCACCAAGTCATTTTATATCAAGCAAAGGTTTTACCCATAGATACTGTCCGTGCGGAATACATAACATTAGCAGACTTAGTTGAATCTAAATTATTTATGCATACAACCTTAGTTATTCCTCCCGGCAAGAAAATGCAAAAAAACCAAAAAATATTAGATAAATTAGCAGCAATAGATAGGCAAGAATCACAAACTAAACATAGACCTAACTTAAGGCTAGTGTTATAAAGTTATGAGAATAATAAGAAATTAATAACAACACCTCACACAAAAAATGGAGTACGCCAATGACGACTGTAATTGAAGCCCTTTCAAAAATCGCAAGTGACGCTAGTATTCAAGATTCACAAGATGTAACACAATTACTTAGCGATAATAAAATTGATGAGGAAATTGCAAATTCAATAATAACTAAAGATGTTACTTCATTAGAGCGTCAATTAGATGTTTGCCCTGATATTGTCTGCTTTGTTGCTCCTGCTGAAGACGATGATGACGAATCAGAGGATGATCAAGAGTCTAATGAGGAAAGTAATTGTTCTGTGGTAAATATCTAAACTCATTAAAATGAAAATAAAAGCATCGATTATAAATTTATGCATACTTTTCAGCTTATTCATTAGCCTTAGTTCTATAGCTAATGAATATGCTGACTTCGATAAAGCCCTATCTACAGCTGATGACATCAGAACGAGTAACCCGAAACTTTTCTCAGAATTATTGGCCAAATTAAATAAAAAGAAAGCACAACTTTCACAATCGCAAGAAAACTATTTAGATTACCTCAATACTTATCACCTCATATACCAAGGTAAACTTGATGAAGCTATCAGATCGTCAAGAGAACTATTAGCATCGGATGCCGGTACATTAATAAAATTTAGAACACGACTTAGCATGATAAATACTTTTGCAAACTCGCAAAACTGGACTGAAGGTTTATCACATTTATCAAGTGCATTAGAAGAATTACCTCTAATTAAAAACAAAAAAAATCATCACTTGGCTTTAATTATTGCAAGCATATTCTATAACCAATTAGGGCAATATGAACTTGGCTTGTTTTACGCTAAAAAATTAGATCTACTAGCTGCTCAAGGAAGAGACGACTGTCTTGCAAAGGGACAAATTGTTGAATCATTATTTAAGCTGAAGAAACTATTGCCTGATGACCCTATCATCGAGAAAGCAATAACCTCATGTTTAAATAATAATGAAAATCTAATGGTCAGTTTTATTTTATATCACATATCAAATATGCATTTAGAAAATAAAAATACTGAAAAAGCATTAAAGATATTAAACTCAAATTTAGAACAAACAAAGGAAACCAACTACCCACGCATTTTAGCTAAATATTACGCTTTATTAGCAAAAGCATATTGGCAACTTGATAACTTAGAGCTAACAAAACACTACTCATTAGAATCATTAAAACATGAAAAAAAGAACAGCATTACACATGAAAAAGCTATTGTTTATCAATTTTTATATAAAATAGCCCAATCTCAGAAAAGTTATGAGTTAGCACTGCACTACCATCAAGAATACGCCATAGCCGATAAACTCTACTATGATGAAACACAAGCAAAACACCTCGCTTTTCAACTTGCTAAACACAAAGCGATTGAACAAAAGAATAAAATAGACTTGTTAAATGAGCGGAACGCACTACTTACCGCAGAGCAAGCATTAGCCAATGCCAATGTAGAAAATACCCGTCTTATTGTCATGGTATTAGCGCTAACATTATCAGTGTTAATATTTTGGGGGATTCGCTTGCTTAAAGCTCACAAGCGAATTAAAGAGCTTGCTGAGTTTGATGCGCTAACAGGCGTTTTTAATCGTGGGCATTTTACTGTCGTTGCTAATAAAGCGCTGGAATACTGCCAAAGTGCAGAGCAAGAATTATCCTTGATTATGTTCGATTTAGATTATTTTAAAAAGATTAATGATAATTTTGGCCATGCCTGTGGTGATTGGGCTTTAAAGAAAACCATAGAAGCATGTAAAAGCATCAGTCGACAAAATGATATTTTCGCTCGTTTAGGCGGCGAAGAATTTTGCATATTACTAACTAGCTGTAACAGCAGTAGTGCATTAGAAATAGCTGAATCTTACCGAAAAGCCATTGAAAAGATTTCCAGTCAAGGTTCAGGATACGAATTCACTCTTACTGCAAGTTTTGGCGTCACCGATACTAAAACTAGTGGTTATGATTTAGAAAACATATTAGCCGATGCCGACAGCGCGGCATATACTTCAAAACATAATGGCCGGAATCAAGTTACCTTATATACGCAGCCTAAACCAGTTCAAAAGGTAATACAGTTAGATGATTCACGTGATGCTTTTTAGCAAATGTTAGACGAACCTTGTAGTATCGGCCTGTAAATCATAATTTCTATTTCCGCTGGCCGTTTAAACGTACCCACTCTTCTTGAACGCTAATAGGCTCCATATCACACCACTGACCATAAATACCTTGAAGCATTTCGGCCTGCTCTTCTAACACACCAGATAACGCTAACAAACCCTTATCACCGACAAACTCAATAATAGTGGGAGCTAACTCACGCAATGGTCCTGCTAAAATATTGGCGACCACAACATCGGCTTTAAATTCAGGTTGATCTTTGGGTAAATACAGCTCGAGTCTATCATCAACATTATTACGCTTAGCATTTGCTAAACTTGCTTGTAGTGCTTGAGGGTCAATATCTATTCCTATCACCTTTTCAGCACCTAATTTAAGCGCCGCAAGCGATAAAATGCCCGAACCACAACCAAAATCAACCACGGTTTTGCCTTGTAAGTCTAAACAGTCAAGCCAAGTTAAACATAGCGCTGTCGTTGGGTGTGTACCCGTACCAAACGCTAACCCAGGATCAAGCATCACATTCACCGCTTCTGGCTCTGGTATTTCACGCCAGCTTGGACAGATCCATAAACGCTCACCAAACTTCATAGGGTGGAAATTATCCATCCATTCACGTTCCCAATCTTTATCTTCTAACTGCTCAAGCTTGTATTTCATCTGTGCTTTATCGGGGTGAATACTTTGTAAATAACTGATCACTTTATCCATATCATGGCTTGCATCATATAGCCCCATAACCACAGTATTAGCCCAATAAATCACCTCATCACCGGGTAAAGGTTCATAAATAGGTGTGTCTTTGGCGTCAATAAAAGTCACCGCCTGCGCACCACAAGCTGATAACCAATCACTGATTTTTTCAGCGGTTTCTTCATTAGCGCTAAGTCTAAGTTGTATCCAAGGCATATTGTTTTCCGATTTTCTTTTTCGATAAAGTTGTCTTTGATTTATGATCGCAATAAATGTTCACAATGGTAGTTTATCATTCATTGGTGCTAGAGTAGGAACAAATTCATATATTACTGGGTAAAATAGCTATGTTAGATCTACTTCCTGATTTATTCGATGAATACGAGCAGCAATTACAATTAGCAGAGCCGCTTTTTAACACTTACGGTGGTAAAACTATTTTTAGTGGTGAAATAGTTACTGTCTCTTGTTTTAACGACAATTCCAAAGTAAAAGAGTTAGTGGCAACTGACGGAACAGGAAAAGTGATGGTTGTAGACGGTAAAGCAAGCAAAACCAATGCCTTACTGGGTGATATGTTAGCTGAAAAAGCTGTAGAAAACGGCTGGCAAGGTATTATTATCAACGGTTGTATTCGTGACGCTGGCACAATAGCTACCTTGTCCTTGGGGGTAAAAGCGCTTGGTTGTAACCCTATTAAAACTGAAAAGCTAGGTGTTGGTGACGTAAATGTAGATATTGCTTTTGCAGGTCTTGAATTCAAAGCAGGACACTATATTTATGCTGATACTAATGGCGTTGCCATAAGTAAACAGAAGTTAACTTTACGCTAAATCAAGCTTTCGTCTTTGCCGCTATACAGATTCAACTCTTCATAGTAGGATAGGTAAAAAGTAACGGACAAGCGAAAAATTAGTGATAAGTATTAAAGCCTTCTTATTTACCTTCATCTTATTGCTTTCCTTTGCAACAGCATCTCAACCATTACGTGTTGTTACTGAAAATTTGCCTCCCCTACAAATACTTAATCATGACGGTTCAACCTCAGGAGCCATGGTTGAAGTGGTTAAGCTTGTGTTAAAAAAAGCAAATATTGACACTAAAATTGAAATTTTGCCTTGGGCACGCAGTTATCAAATAGCATCTGAGCCGAGTAATGCTTTGATTTTTTCTATGTTTAGAGATGAAAGTAGAGAGAAAAAATTTCAGTGGATTGGTAAGCTAGTAACCACTAAATCTTATCTGGTTGCCTTAAAAGCTAAAAAAAATATCAACATCACCTCTATAGAAGAGGCTAAGAAATATAGTGTAGGCTCTATAAGAAAAGACTTAGCCGAGCATTACCTTAAAGAAAATGGCTTTATTGAAAACAAAAATTTATATTTAAGTGGTGACTATAAAGTTCTTTGGCATATGCTTTACAGTGGTCGCACTGACTTAGCATTCACCAATGGCATTTTGTGGCAACATGAATTAAAAGACTCGGGTTTAGACTCATCAAAAATTAAATTTGTATACCCAGTTCCAAATTTTGCCTCTCAGCTATACCTAGCTGCCAGCTTAGATGTTGATAAATCTGTTATTGAGCGTATTAAAGCTGCTTTATCTATGATAAAAAGCAACGGTGAATACCAAGAAATTCTGCGCAAGTGGAATATAAAGCAAAATTAACCCCATTAAACTGTATTTAAAATGAAATATTTTCCTGTTTTTCTCGATGCCACAAAAATATCAGCCATGGTTGTTGGTGGTGGTGAAGTTGCTACCCGCAAGATTGAATTATTATTAAAATCAACCACCAACATTATCGTGATGAGTGAAAGCGTGTGTGCCAGTGTGGAACGCTTAGTAAACATACATCAATTAACTTGGCTGAAACATAACTACCAAGCTGGCCATTTAGCTAATATTAATTTAGTGATAGCGGCCACCGATGACATGTCGGTTAACAAGGCCATTTATCAAGAAGCTACACCATTAAACATTCTAACCAATGTTGTTGATCAACCCGATCTTTGCACTTATATCACCCCAGCTATTATTGATAGAGACCCTATGCTTATCGCTTTATCAAGCTCTGGTAGCTCCCCTATTCTCATTAGAATGCTTAGAGAACAAATTGAGAAAACATTACCACAAGCTTATGGCAAGCTGGCCGATTTTTCCCATAAGTTTCGTGACCATGTAAAAGCGAGAGTAAAAGGTTTACGTAATCGTCGTAGTTTTTGGGAAAACACACTTCGAGGGCCAATAGGTCAAGCGGTACTTGATGGTAAGCAACAACAAGCTGAGCAGCAGTTAATTGCTAGTATCAAGCAAGAAATAGCACCGCCGTCGGGCGAGATTGTTTTTATTCATAGCAAGGATGGTAATCCAGATAACCTTACCTTAAGTGCTCATCGCGCTATGCAGTTTGCCGATGCTGTTTTTTATGATGATGATGTTAACGCGGAATTAATTGAATATGTTCGCCGTGACGCTGAAAAATTCCCTCAAGAAATTACTTCTAGTATTTTAATTAACTTTCAACATGCTATTGAGTTGGCTAATCAAGGACAAAAGATTATTTACTTATTAGCTGGGCATGAAGCACTACCAGAAAACCAGGCCTTGTTAACCAGTAATATCACCACAAAAGAGATTATTGTTGGCGAATAATTATTAGCATTATAGTTGCTCGCTAGATTTTTTAGCGAACAACTATAAGCAATCTATCCCCTATAACGACATCATGAAATCAAGTAAAACTTGACTGTCAACCGGCCCAGTGCCATAAAATAGCTTCCTCTTGGTTGCGGTTCTGCCAGCATGTAAAAAACCTACAGCTGGATTAACTGCTTTGTTAAGCCTATTTAACCGAGCACTTTTAGTTTTCAAATTAAATAAGTTATTCAAAAAGTACCTTGCTATTTATCCTTCACTACTTATGAATGAGTATTAATATTCTCACCTCAACATTTGCAATCTGGTATGACCACATATAGAGTATTTAAAAGAACTTACAAATTGCTGTTGTTATGACAAAGAATATTACCCCTGTTGAGACTCAAATTATCTGTCCTGATCACTACCAGTTGGCAGCAAGTATTTTTCACCCAACTACCAAGGTTAAAGGAGCAGTATTCATCGGCCCTGCCACAGGTATAAAAAGACAATTCTATGCAAACTTTGCGACTTATCTTGCTGAAAACGGCTACGGTGTCATTACGTTTGATAACCGAGGCATAGGAGAGTCACTTAAAGGCTGCATAAAAAGCAGTGAGGCAACTTTGCAATGCTGGGGCGAGAAAGATATGCCCGCTGTACTTGAGCATTTAAAAAACTCTTTTCCTGATACTCGCTACCATTTAATTGGCCATAGTGCTGGTGGGCAATTAATTGGTTTAATGCCCAATGCCAAAGAGCTAAGTTCCGTATTTAATTTTGCCAGTTCATCAGGGCGATTAAAAAATATGACCAAGTCTTACCTTGTTAAAGCACACTTTTTTATGAATTGCTTTATTCCACTCACCAATACATTTTTTGGACATACAAAATCACAATGGGTAGGTATGGGAGAACCTTTACCGAAAGGTGTTGCGCAACAATGGCGAGAATGGTGTAACGGCCAAGGTTATGTAAAAACAACATTTGGCAAAACGGTTCACCAACATTTATATGATGAACTTAGCACTCCATCTATGTGGGTAAACGCTACCGATGATGAGATAGCGATTGATGCAAACGTGGTTGATATGCAATCGGTGTTCACCAAAATGAAGCCCGAAACTATGACATTAAATCCAAAGGATTATGATTTAGATGAAATAGGCCATATGAAATTTTTTAGTAAAAAATCTAAAATATTATGGCCTTACGCTATAGAGTGGCTTAATAAGCATTAAGCCGTTTTCTATCAATTTTCACAAGTATATTTATTTTTCAAGTAGCCATTTAGTGAGCAATGATTCGCTCACTAAACCACTTTTACCATGAAACTTACCACTGGGTTCAACAAAATAGCTGCGGGGCAATTCACCATACCAATTGGCATCTATTAAATATCGATTTCTATCACCTTCTCCATCGGCAAACAATCACCATTAGAAACAAAGAGGGCACAAATTAATATTCATGCGGACATATAGCACCTATTTCAGTCATAGTTAAATGTTGTAAGTGTCTGATTTATTTACACACAATAAACACTGGATAGCTAACCTGTTGATAATAAAGTAATTTAAGTTTTGGCATAGTTTTCGCTTAGGAGAAGATGTAACTCCTCCCATCTGCTTCTGTAGTACATTACCAAGGAAAAACTATGAATTTAAAAATGTTGAAAGCAACAATTGTTGGTGTAACTTTATCTGTTAGCTGCTTCACCAATGCCGGGATAATCCCGTTTGGCATTCAGTCCAATATAGACACAAGTGTTTTAACAAATAACGGTTGGACTTTAAATTTCCAGTCGGCATGGGGCTCTCAAAGTGCACATGATTATGAACTATTTGCTGGAATTTCATTAGATGAATATATTTTCATTGGTGCATTAGATGCTGGTACATCTAATATTGTTGTAGGTTCTGCAATTTTGTATTCTGATTTACTTAATTACACAACAAGTAATAATACTAACAATTATAATGGTGCTTCTTGGTATTTTAGAGAAGATTATTCCATGGGCTTCGCCGCAATAGGTGAAACAGTTCATTTAACCTCAGCAGACACCTTAAGCGATCCAGGTTCGATCTCAAAATTATCTTGGCATATGCACGATAATTACACTGCAGGATATAGAGTTGGTAATTACACTAGCAACTCTAGCGGCCAGTATGAAAAAGTGGTGTTTAGAGCATCAGCCATTGATGTGCCAGAACCTTCTACTGTTGCGATTTTAGGGCTTGCCTTAGTGGGTTTAGCCTCAAGAAAGGTTAAAAAGAAATAATCTATTTCATTTGATTTATAATACGTAGAAACTAGAGAGGCCTTATTCGGCTTCTCGGTTCTTTACGTATTATTAATATCTACACCTTTATTTTTAGCTCTTTTTTTCCATAGTTTTCGAGCTTCGTGCTGCATATCAATTGCTTTATCTTTTTCATCAACTATCTCTAATCCTAAAGCTGTTTCAATAACATCTTCTAAGGTGATTATGCCCTGTACACTGCCATACTCATTAATGACCAACATAATGTGCGCTCTATCTTTTAAAAGCTTATTGAAAACGTTTTGTATCGGCATATTCTCAAGTACGGCTGAAATAGGGCGAATATAATTATCTAACTTGCTTTGACCATTATTTCTAGCTTGAGCTAACAATAAATCACTGCGAAAAACATACCCGATGATATTTTCTGATTCACCTTGATAGATAGGAATTCTCGAAAAGTGAACCTGATCGTATTTATGAAAATATTCTTCAACCAATAGAGTATCAGACAAACTAAAAATAACGGTTCTTGGCGTCATCGCATCTTTTACTCGCATGCTGCGCAATGATAGTAAACTTTTTACAAAGTGGCTTTCTTGCGCTTCTAGTTGCCCTTCTTCTGAACTTAAGTCAGCCATGGCGGCAAATTCTTCTCTGCTAAAGCCAGCAAGGGTTTTATCACTTTTAAAACGACTGGTGAGTACTTCGGCTAACTTAATGAAGGGATATAGCAGCCAAATCATGTACTTTAATGTGTGAGCGGCAAAGTTTGCTAATTGTCGCCAATATCTCGCTCCCAACATTTTAGGAATAATTTCTGAAAAAATAAGGATTAACAGCGTAAGGATTGCAGAAAAAACACCAACATAAACACTACCAAAAACAGCTGCCGCCTGAGCACCCGCCCCAGCAGCCCCTATAGTATGAGCAATAGTATTTAAGGTGAGAATGGCAACTAATGGCTTATCTATGTCTTGCTGCCATTGCTTAAATAGCTTTCCTGCGGTTTTTCCTTCATTTATCAACAGCGTGGTATGCGCTGAATTAACACTTAATAAAACCGCTTCGAGGATTGAACACAAAAAAGAAAATGCGATGGCGACAAAAACATACAAAAAAAGTAAGGTCATAGAAGGTGGTACCGATGTTGAATATAAGATGTTCTCTTATTTATCATTCTAGGGTAAATTTTATTATATTTAAAAACAATATTATCGATTTAAGAATACTTATCTAATATATCTTGTCATTAAAACAAAGGCGTATATTTCAAGCTCCCTCTATCTATGGTTAGATATTAACTTGATGAAAAGATACATCTCGCACAAAAAACAAACAAGATATGGATTTAATTATCTGTCTATACTATAGTTTTCTTTCAAAAATAATAAAAAGGAAGTTTACTATGTTCAAAATTTCACTCCAATTCTTTATACTTTTCACTGCCGTTATTTACAGCTTTAATAGTTATTCCATTGCTATTCCTGCTTGTAATACAGAAGAGTGTATAGACTATTTTAAGCAATATAAAAAATACTCAAAAGCAGGTTATTCGGATGCGATGACCACACTAGGTGACCTGTATTTCAACGGTCACGGAACAGATAAGAACGTCAAAAAAGCATTAAAAGAATATAAAAAAGGCGCTAAGTATGGTTCAGTAAATGGACAATATAAAGCGGCGATGATTTATTTAAACCATAAAGATTATAAAGATATTGCTAAAGGTATTAAATACCTAGAAAAAGCAGCAAGGGGTAAAAGTAAAGAAGCAGCTTTTTTATTAGGGGTAATTTTTTATAAAGAAGATTTTTATGAACGTGATTTTGATAAATCAGACAAATGGTTAACCAAGGCATACCAAACTAAACATAGACATGCTGTTTCATTTATTCGTATGATAGAGGAGTCAAACGAACTTAATAGTAATAATTATCCTGACTTGCTTGCAGCAATAGCAGAAGAACCATTACCCCCAATTAAAACTGTAGAAAAGGTAGAAAAACCGCAAACCGCTTCTATTCAAAGTCCTAACTCTGGGCAGGCACCAAAGCCCCAACAACAGCCACCGCATCAAAAAGTACAGCATCCTAAAGGTGGTAATACTGAAGTTATCACTATAACCACCACCTTGCATGATATGTTCGCTGCCCAGCTAGCTAGCTTAAAAGGTACCTACCCTCAAAAAGGTGACGTGGGAACTGGTAGTAAGATAATAGGTAGAACATGCGAAAAAATGATTTCATGTAGTATAGTTGATAGAGATGACTTCGATCGTATGTTAGTGAGTATATTAGGTGTTGCTGCAGCTGATGCACACAGATCATTTTAAGCATTACGGACAAAAAAGCTAGCAAGCTGATTTAATGGCTGAGTTTTACGATCATTTCTCTTACATAGTCAGCATGCAACTAAAGAGTTTTGTTTAATTATTGAAGGCTCTTTTCTTCAATTTACAAAATTAAGCTACAAATGCACCAAAATCGATTGCTGCTCTTTTTTGGTCATTTTACTCACCACTAAAGTAAACGAATTATCTACCATGCGCTCAATTTCATCCTGTGGAATTGAGCCATCCAGAATAATCGTATTCCAGCTTGCTTTAATCATACAAACATTAGCGCTAATAGTTAAATTACCTCACCAATCGACGCCACATAAAACATTGATCATTAGAAATAATACACTTAGTCATTATCAATTAATCCTTTCAAACCTTTTTTGACAAAATTTGGTAACGCAAAAGAAGCACTGTGTAAGGCGGCATTGTAGTAGTCAAAAGATAATCCACTCGCCTCTACTCGTTCAGCACTAAAATCGTTGGTCGGGTGATGTTTTTTAGTCGCGAAGGTAAAACTCCATAAACCACCCGGATAGGTTAAATTACTAAAACTGTATAAATAACTTTTTGGGAAAACTGTATTTAAAACCTTTAATAACGATTGCTGAATATCCATGGCATACCAAGAAGACTCGCCTTGCGAAACGACAATGCCATCGTCACTTAAGCACTTATAAACATCTTGATAAAATTCTTCTCCAAATAATGGCTGAGCAGGGCCAATAGGATCGGTACTATCAACAATAATGACATCAAATTTTTCATCCGTGTTTTTCACAAATTCAACGCCGTCACCAATGATTAAGGTTAATTTTTCATGATCAAGATCTTTAGCCGTTTGTGGAATAAACTCTCGGCAAGCTTCTACGACCATGCTGTCAATTTCAACCATAGTGCATTTTTCAACGCTACTATGACGCAATACTTCACGAGCTGTACCGCCGTCTCCACCACCAATAACTAGAACGTTTTTCGGCGAAGGATGAGCAAATAAAGGTACGTGTGAAATCATATCATGATAAGCAAATTCATCGCGTTCAGTTACCATCACTAAACCATCATTGAGCAACATTTTTCCATGCCCTTTCGTTTCAACGATATCAACCGATTGAAATTCACTCTGACCTGAAAATAGTACTTTTTCAACTTTAAATTTTAGACCTAAAAAATCTTCAAATTTCTCTTCAATCCATAAATTAGAGTTCATGATTTACTCCTGCTACATCAAACTCAGTGGCTTGCGTAAATTGTTGTGTTGGTAAAATATAGTTAGCAAAATTAACCAAAAACCCATTGGATAATTTTTGTTGCACCAAAGATTGGCTAACGTAGCTTTGTGGCACATTTTTATCGGTGAGTGCTTTGAATTCAGTTTCATTGTAACTCAGCAAATCAAACGATGATGGTTGCAGCACAGCTAAAATAATAGGGAGCAATTCAATTAAATTAATGTTTGATTCAAAGCTTACATAACTACTGTCTGCTTGCGGCGTTATATGTATGGTGAGATATTTTTTTCCAAATATAGCATTAACAGAATAACCATAAGGCTCAAAAACAAAGTCATCTATTTGGAAGTTAGGAATAAGTTTTTCAAGTCTTAAAAATTCACGAATGTCGTTAGCTTCTAGCCCTTGGCGAGTTAGATGATTTGAAGCTTCTTCGCTAATTTGATAGGCAAATATTTCATAGGTTTTATCATCAATAGATGCTTTAAAGTCATTATTTTGATGAAAGACAAAATTGTGATGGCTGTCCATAGCGCCAAAGCGCATTGCTTTACCTGGCAGGTATTGAGTTAACCGTTTTACATCATCGCCAAAACAACTGGGCTGAGCATGAGCGAAGTATTCATTTTTACGCTGATACGTTAAATGTTTAATTTTTTCTACGCCAAGTTGTTCAATAAAATATTCTACTGAGTTTACGAGGTTTGTTTCACCACAGGTTAAGATAAGAAAATAGTTGTCCCAAACAAACAGGCTTGATTCAGACAGTAAAAACGCTTTGCATTGTTCATTTGAAATACTTGATAGTATTTTAGCATGGCAGCGATGAACCAATTCAGCCCAAAATTCGTCACTAATATCAGTAAGTAGTGAGAATTTTTCATTATGAACTAGTACTTCAACTTTTTTTTCTGAACCTTCAAAAAACACAGGCTTTCCTAAAATAGAGTATTACTAAGACGTTATAGATATAAAGTAATGTGCGCTAAATAAGGGCACAAAAAAATTGCGGTATTGTACAAAAAAAATTGTAGATATCAATAGTAAATTATGCAAATAAACAATCAATTCATTGATTGTTTATTCAGCAATAAAAAGACTATACTTTATGGCGTTTTTCAGCATAATGCGACTTTAATTCTACCACTACATAACATGGTTTTTAGCGATGAATACTAAAGATGGTATAACAAGTGTACAGAATAAAATTGGCGACTTAACGGTTAACTTTATTCAACCAGAAACAATTTTTGAATGTGCACAAACATCGGATTGCTTAGTCGAAAATGCTATTTATCTATTAGGTTTTGAGTTTGATGGCACTGCTTGTTTTAGAAAGGGAACAAAAGCCGGGCCAAATGCATTACGCGCGGTGTCTGACGGCATTGAATCATATTCGCCATACCTTGATGAAGATATTGATGACATTTGCTTCTTTGACTTAGGCAATCTATCAACTAAAATCACGTCAACTGCTGATAAACATAAAAATATTGAACAACAATGGCAAACTGCGACCGACGATTACTTCACACAATTTAGCCCAGAACTTTTTAGCACGCATCAGGTTAAAACATTAACCTTAGGTGGTGAACATTCGATTTCTTATGCGCCGATCACTACCTACTTAAAAGCGTACGACGATTTAGTGCTATTGCACTTAGATGCACATGCTGATTTACGCGACGGCTACTTAGACTTTCATTATTCACACGCTTCCATTATCAAACGTGCCACTGATCACTTTACTGAACAACATCAACTCATTCAATATGGCATTCGCTCAGGCACAAGAGATGAATATCAATGGATGCGCACTAATAACACCTTAAAAAATAGTCGTGAAGAATTTTTACAAGCTGTTACTGAAATTGACGATAATCGCCCGATTTATTTAACATTAGATCTTGATTATTTTGACCCAAGCTTTTTCCCCGGCACTGGCACACCCGAACCCGGCGGTGAAGACTTCCACTCTTTTATCAGCCTTTGTAAAATATTAAAAAAGAAAAATTTTGTCGGTTGCGATGTCGTTGAGCTATCACCAGAGATTGACTCCACGGGCAATAGCGATGTCTTCGCAGCCAAAGTTGTACGTGAACTTATTATTTGTTTAAGCCATAAGTAGAGAACCGCTATTGAAAACTGTATTAACACCATGGTCGATTGATGACGCTGAAAATACTTACCATGTAAAACGTTGGGGCAACGGTTATTTTGACATTGGCGAAACGGGCGATATCAATGTTATCCCACGTTATGATCAACCAAATTTAAAAATTAACTTAAAAGAAGTTATCGAGGAGATGCAAAGCGAAGGTATACAGTTTCCTGCCGTCATTCGCTTTCACGATATTTTACGTTCGCAAGTTGAGCTATTGAACAAGACATTCAGAAACACTATTGAGGAAGCTGATTATGAAGGTCAATACTTTGGTGTTTTTCCGGTAAAAGTAAATCAAATGCGTGAGGTTATTGAAGAAATCGTTGATGCCGGTAGTCGCTATAATTATGGTTTAGAGGCGGGTTCAAAACCGGAGTTAATTGCCGCACTGGCATACAATACTAATAAAAATTCGTTAACTATTTTAAATGGTTACAAAGATGAAGAATATCTACGTTTAGCGTTATTAGGCTTAAAAATTGACCGCAAAATTATTATTGTTATTGAAAAGTACAGTGAACTGCTCAAATTAGTAACGCTTGCCAAAAAATTAGATGTAAGACCCATTATTGGTTTACGCGTAAAAATGATGGTCAAAGGTCGCGGAAAATGGGAACACTCTAGCGGTGAGCGCGCTAAATTTGGTTTAAGTATTGCTGAAATACTTAACGCTGTGGCTTATTTAGAAGCTGAAGGATTAACCGACTGCATTAGACTATTGCATTTCCATATCGGTAGTCAATTAACCGATATTCGTGCCATAAAAGAAGCAGTTCAAGAAGCCTCGTTAGTATATAGTAAATTATTTAAATTAGGCGTACCGCTTGAATACGTTGACGTCGGCGGCGGTTTGGCAATAGATTACGATGGTTCCCAGTCTACCAACGATTCATCATGCAATTATAACCTCGCTGAGTATGTGTCGGATATAGTTCAAGGTTTTAAGCAAAATTGTGACTTGGAATCGGTTCCTCACCCGCATTTAGTCAGTGAAAGTGGTCGAGCGATGACCGCTCATCATTCATGTGTTATTACCAATGTTATCGGTGAAATTCACCCGAGCGGAACACAATATTCTACACGTAAGTCAACCGGCGAACATATTATCGTCAGCAATATTCGAGAATTAGAAAACGACTTAACGGATGCTGAAAAAAAAGATAACCACCAAGAAATTTACAATGATGTCGTGCAATTAAAATCTCAAGCAATGCAGGCATTTAAACTGGGCATATTGAATTTAGATGAGTTAGCCAAAGTAGAAACTATGTATTGGCGTATTCTCAATGTGATTGAACAGCAAATGCAAAACCATGATTTTATTCCTGAAGAGCTCAATGATATTTCTGAGATGCTGTCGTCACAATACTTGGCAAATTTCTCTGTTTTCCAATCTGCCGCAGACTCTTGGGCAATTGATCAAGTATTACCCATAGTGCCTATTTCTCGTCTAAACGAAAAACCGGCAAAGCTCTGTAGTTTGGTCGATATCACCTGCGATAGTGATGGAAAAATTGATAAATTCATTGGTAACGACACAGTTGCAAACAACATCCCTATGCACAAACTTAATCAGGATGACGATTATTATATTGGCATATTTTTAACGGGTGCCTATCAGGATGTCATGGGCGATATGCACAATTTATTTGGACGGTTAAACGAAGTACATATTGTTAGCTATGATGATGATCCGAAAGACTTTTACATCGAAGAAGTTGTTAAAGGTTCATCGGTCGACAATGTGCTTTCTACCATGCAATATACGCCCGCCATCATGGCACAGGTCATTAAAAAAGAAATTGATGTGCAAATATCGCGCGGAAAAATAAAACCGCGTGAAGGTGTTAATTTAATTGATTTTTATGAAGATTGCTTGAATGGCTACACCTATTTAAAGCAATGAGCTAACGGTTTAAGTAAGCACTGATAATTACAAATGCACCAAGATTGACTGCTGGTCTTTCTTGGTCATTTTGCTGACTACTAACATAAAAGAATTATCGATCATGCGTTCAATCTCACCTTGCGGAATTGAACCATCAAGAATGATCGTGTTCCATTGTGACTTATTCATGTGGTAGCCAGGTATAACAGCAGAAAAAATATCACGTAGCATTACCGCTTCATCAGGGTCACATTTCAAATTCATGCAGTAATACCCTGCCATTTTACCGTTAGTGCCTTTCTCTTTTCCTTTGCTCAATGACAAAGTAGCAAACATTTTCTTTTTTACTTTAAAAACTTTTACATCATCACCAAAAGGGTAATAAAGCGAGGTCTCAGGTTTAGATAATAAATACTGCTGTGCTTGCTCAGCAGTTAAACTGTCGGCCATAATTTTTCCTTATCGATTGGCATATAAAATTACAGTAAAGCCACAAGCCAAAGAAAAAGGAGCTAATGTAGCTCCTTTTTATAACTCACTATTCTATTATTTATTTGGGCATTTTTTCGGACCACCACGACACACTGGAGGCTCTTCGTTATCATCGCCGCCGCCATTGCCACTGTCACCAGCACAACCAAATTCACTTAGGTAAGCATCTGCTGAAGCTGCTTTAACAATTCCATAGCCAAATTTATCGTTGATTCGGTTACCCGAACCTGTCGCTGTTGCTTTTAGTGCATTACGTATGTCGGTGCCTGTACAAGCATTATGATTTGACCAAACCAATGCAGCAATACCTGATACCGCAGGCGTAGCCATAGAGGTTCCACTCATAAAGCCATAATCGGAAGTACCTACATTTACAGATGCACTACTTGCAGCGATTAACGCTGCGCGATCTTCAAATGCAGTACCCACTGCAGGAATGCTCGTGGCATTAGTATCACCCAGTGTTCCATATAACATGCCAGCTTCATTATTAATAATAATGGCAGCTACACCACCTGAATTCTCACAGTTTTGTACTTTATCATGAAAAGAAATATTGCCTCGGTCAATCACACAAATATTACCATTAGCACCGGCATGAGTAGCCTCTGCCGTGCCCATGTAATAGGTACTACCTGAGACTGAGCCTGAGTTCTCCATGGCTGAGCTCGCATAAAAATTGCCATCAGCAGTCAAATTTGATGCTGTTGCCATATCAGCTGGATAAGTTGATAGGGTATCAACACCACCCGCGGTTACTTCAACACAAGTCCCCTCATCACGCCTTCTACCTTTGCCACAATTTGGGTATTGTGAAAAGTCAGCAATGTTATTATCAGCATCATTCGCACCTATCATCATCACCGATGGATATCCCGCTGGATATGAACGTACGTTATTACCATCATTGCCCGCTGCGGCTACAACTAAACCACCAGCCTCAGTAAAAGCATTAAAAGCATTCTCTTCAGTGCTATTAGCACGTCCGCCACCAAGACTCATGCTAATAATGTTAGCACCAGCAGCGGTGCACTTATCCGTTGCATGAGCTAAATCAGAAGAATAACCCCAGCCATCGGCATTGAAAACTTTCACAATATGCAAATCAACACTTGGCGCCATACCTACTACACCAACATTGTTGTCTTCTGCAGCAATGGTACCTGCTACATGGGTACCATGAGGGCCACCATTATCATCCCAGTTGCCTGTACCAGAATCATTATCACCAGTAATATTGTTCCAAGTAAAATCAGTATTTGATCTATCTAACCCAGAATCAATAACACAAACTTTCATGCCAGCAGCGCCATTAAATGACACTTGATCTGCCTGAGATTGATAAACTGCATATGGGGTAATTTGCCCTGCCATAGGCTCACCGGCATCATCATTATATATTGACATTAACGCACGTTTTTGGTCCACCTCAACCAGCTTGATATGCGGATTATTTAATAGCCCTTTAACTTGCGCTAAATCTTTCCCTGTAAAACTAGCAGCTATAAAGCCATTACCATCAAGATGAATATCACCGCCTAATTTTTTTGCTAGAGCTTTTACTACACCTTTATGGTTATTTTCAACTTGAATGGTGAACCGTTCAGCAGAGGCGCTCAACGATGTTGCTGATAAGACGGCAATGGAAACCATTGACGCCGCAAATTTTGATAATTTCATAATAACTTCCTACTATACTTATGGTGAGATTCAGTCTCATCTATTTATAATCATGCATTGGCGTTTTGTATAAAAACCAATCAGCACTCATTTAATAGTAGCTATAGTTTGACTTAAACATCAATAGGAAAGTTAACTTTTTGTTACAAAATCATTTTGTTTTATTTAACCACCTGAAAATACTAATAATAAAAGTCAAAAAAAAACCCTACTCAGTAAGTAAGGATTTTTTGTATTCAAAAGATATATTAGTTTTTAAAAACTATAGGTCACTTCAGCCCATGCACTCATACCTTCACTTGGTAATCTAGAAAGCACTGGAATGTCTGTGCCTTTAACACGGTTGTAACCACCTAAGTGATTTTGATAGTTCTTATCTAATAAGTTATCTACACCTAAGCGTAATGTTAAGTCATGATTAACAAAGTATTGTGCATCAAGGTTAACAATGCCATAGCCTGACGTTTCTTGTTCGCCGTTAGTCACAGACACATCATCTTGCTTAGCCGCCATAACGAGGCTAGTGTTAAGCATCCAGTTATCTGCACTATAGGTTAATTTTACTTGCCCATTAAGTGGCGCAATACGGTATAAATTATCATCTATATCACGACGTTCACCTTGAACATAGCTAATAATAGTTGATAACTGAAGTTGGTCATTAATGCGATAGTAACCATTAACATCAACACCGTATAGCTTAGCATCAACATTGTTAAATTTAAGTGGGTTAGTATCACCAGACATCATGTTAGCCATCATGCGAGCTGTCATGTCCATCATACCCATTGGCGTACCTTGAATGTAATCATCAATTGATTGATAGAAAACGTGCGGTGCAACTCTGAAGTCTTCATCTTGATAGTTAAGACCTAAATCAAGTTGGTAGGCGGTTTCTGATTTAAGGTTAATATTACCAATATAGGTGTGACCATCCGCTAAACCACCCGTTGCTTCCATGGGTGTCCAAAGATAACGTTCTTGATATGAAGGTGCGCGACTTTTCAAACCAACACCCGCAGAAAGCGTCAGGTTATCAGAAAGCTTAGTTTGGGTGTTTAAAGCAATATCAATATTGTTATCAGATACTTTACGATCGGCATTGTTAAAGTTGTTGCGCAACTCACTTGCCATCATTCCCATCATACCAGACATCATGGCCATAGATGTGCCCACTTCATCCGCATCAGCTTCTGCGCGTTTTAGTCTGGCACCTAGTTGTACTTTAGTATTGTTAAAGTCTTGTTGCCATTGCGCAAAAATACCGTAACGGTTATCTTCAACATTATTAAAATTTACCACTTCAAACATCATACTGTTTGGATTAGTGATCACTGAGTCATGAGTAGCAAAATAGCCATCTACACCGAAAGCTAAATCACCAAAATCGAAGGTTTTGTCAAGTGTCAGTTTAAAATCAGTTGTATCTGCGGTGGCAGTGTTACGACGATATTTAGTCATATCTGAATTTTGACGCATTAAAAAGTTGGTCATGCCGTGATCAGCGTCTAAATAACCCAACTGCCATTCACCTTGCCAACCAGCTACAGCAAAAACACCATCTAGTGCTATTCTGTGACTCTCGATATACTCAATATCCATTGGTAATGCTGGTGTACCTGAATCAGTGGTATCAGTATAGTGGTAGCTTAGGCCTACTTCGTTATCATCTTTACTGTAACGAATATCGCCACCAAGTTGCACTTTATCAAAGTCAGTTGGGCTAATTTCTGTGCCATCACCGCTTTCCATGCTATCGCCTTTTTGGCTGTTACCATATAACAAGATAGCAAAATCACCATTTGCAATATTGGTCACTGCAGATAAGGTTTTAGCGCTATTATTGCTGCGGTAACCAGCTTGAATATCACCGCTAACTTCTGTCGCTTCATTATTTGAAGTCTCAGCCTTACGCATTTTAACTTCTATCGCACCACCCAATGTATTGATACCCGCTGAAACCGGTGCAACACCACGATACACTGTCATAGAATCAACGATTAATGGCGTTGAGTAGCTTAGTGGTGTATCCATTGCATTTGGACCCGCGCCAATAATTGGATGACCGTCAAGAGACGCGGCAACTCTATCACCATATAAGCCGCGATATTGCGCAATACCTGTTACAGGGCCGTTACTATTAACATTTGCCCCTGGCACAGAAGTTAACCAGTCAGCTAAATCGGGAACACTTGTATATCCCTCAGCATAACCTTTCATATCTTCCATACTATGGTGGCGTTGATTAGTAATGGTAATAACTTCAAGGTCATCAATTATATCAGGGGCTTCATCAGCTAAAGCTTGCCCAGATAGAGCGATATAGGTAGAACCAATTGCAGAGAGTAAAACAAGTTTCACTGCAATTGCAGAGGGAGTAAGAAAAGCACGCATATTATTTCACTTCATGTGTTGTTTTTAAATTAAGGCCATTTTCACCACTTAACTTATTTAAAACAAAAGGAAACACACAATGTGCGACAATTTGTCGCACATTAACAGCGAGTTACTTGCACTAGATCAACAAAGCTCTTTGCAGGCAATAATGGCGCTATTTGATAACACCTGCACTTTTCAGATGGTTCTTCATCAGGACTGTGCGTTTTGCTTTCATGGCAGCATAGGTAGGACTATTAAAATTTAGTGCGAAAAAGTGCACACCTGTAGCATTTTCTACAAAGCCAATATACCAGCCAAGCATAGAGCCATCTTCAACCTTCCCAGCTCCTGTTTTAGCATATATGCGATAGTTGGGGTTAGTTTCTATTAACATAACTTCTTTTAGCGTGCTTAATGCTTGGTCAGTGAAATCCATTTGGTTATGGTAAATTTTACTTAAGAGTTCCACTTGCTCCTTAGCAGAAATTGTCATGCTACCGTTTAGCCAAAAACTATCTAATCCCGATGATATATCTTGATTACCGTATTGCATCTTTTTTAAATATGCGCGCATATTTTTTTCGCCAATATTCGTCGCTAATTGTCGATAAATTGGCACCATGGAATATTTAAATGCAGTGGTTAAATTATAACTCGGTAATTTCCAAACATGAGGCCACCATGCTTGTACTGGATAGGTTTCTTTATTGAAAGTTAACGATTGTGAAGCATCTTTGATAAGGCCTAAGTCTAGAGCGATTAAGCTGTTAACTACTTTAAACGTTGAAAAAGGAGATAGAGCTTCATTAGCTCGTTTTTCATTAACTGTAATTATTTCACTGGTTAGGTTTTTGCTTTTGCCTTTCTCACTCAATAGTACAAAAGTACATGAATCATTTGCTGCTTGGCAAAGTTCTTTTACTTCGCCAGAGTGAGCTAACATACTAAAAAAACTTAATAAAAACACAATAGAGGTTTGTTTGAACGCCTTCATAAGAATCGCCTTTTTACTGATAATGCGCAGCATAATACGTGAGAAATATGAATATACAAAATATTAAGTGACTAATACTGTAACAATGGCACAATAGAGAATCTCTATTTATAGGGATATTTATCGGAACAACTTTTTAGGACACTCAATGAAAGCTTTTTTTACTTTAGTATTTTTATTACTAAGTAGTAGTATTTATGCCACGGAACAAGCAGAGCAACTCTTTACTCAATTAAAGCCTTCGCTTTATCAAATAAAGCTAATAGATAAAGCCAGCGGAGAAAAATCTTCTATTGGCTCAGGTTTTCAAATCAATAGTGATGGTATTATTGCTACCAATTACCATGTTATTTCAAGCTACGCGCTGCATCCCCAAAAATATCGCATGGAATATTTAGATAGTCAGGGTAATAAGGGCGACCTATCATTGCAAAGTGTAGATGTTATCAATGACCTGGCTTTGGTTAGGCGTTCTTCCCAACCCAATATGCCTTTCTTTAAAATTTCAAATGCAGCACCTCAAAAAGGTGAGCAGCTATTTTCACTAGGTAACCCCCATGACTTAGGTATGATTGTTGTACCGGGCACGTATAACGGCTTGAAAAAAGAGTCTTTCAACGAACGAATTCATTTTACTGGCTCTATTAACTCGGGCATGAGTGGTGGCCCTGTTGTCAATAAACAGGCAGAAGTGGTTGGCATAAACGTTGCCACTTCAGGCAATGCTATCGGTTTTTTAGTACCGCACGACAAGCTCATTAATTTATACCAAGATTTTTTAAAGGCTGCCCCTGAGTCCATAGAAGAACAAATGGCACAGCAACTTGCAGCGAACCAAGATAAATTAATGACTGAAATAATGAGCAGCCCGTGGCAAGCGAAATATCTAGGTAAGCAAGCGGTTATCCCTATTATTGATGTGCCATTCATCCGCTGCTGGGGTGACTCTAATGCCGATAAAACAGATGCGCTCATTTTAACGGCTGTTGCCAACTGCTCATTAGATGAAAACACTTATATTTCATCACGCTTTTTTACTGGCTCGATGGAAATAGAGTTTCGCACCATGAAAGCAAAAGAAATTGGTGCAAATAAATTTTACCATTTATATCAGCAGCAAATAACTCGAGCAGGCGCAGGCAATAGGGCTGGTAAAGATAATGTTACTGAGTTTCAGTGTCACCATGACTTAGTTAAGCCCGAAAATAACGCCATCAATAATAAGAGTATTTTTTGTACCCGTGCCTATAAAAAATTCCCTGACTTATTTGACGTCCTTTATTTGAGCGCATCTATCGATAAAAACAGAGAAGCTTTAGTCAGCCACTTTACGATTGCAGGCGTTAATCAAGAAAATTCTTTAGCATTTACGCGTAAATTTATGGAGGCTGTATCATGGAAGTAAAAAATATTGCGCCTGAAGCCATAGAAGTACCAGAGCTAGTAGCTGAAATAATACCCACTGAAATTATCATTGAAGAAGTGAGTAAAGGCCATAAATTATTACATCGCCACAGATTATCTAAAAAGCATATACACATAGGTCGCGATTATCACAACGATATTATTTTGACTGATCCCCATATTTGCCCTAGCCACCTCAGCATAGAATTTGTTGATGGCAAATGGAAAATCACTGATCATCAGACGGTCAATGGCACTTTTATTGAAAATCCAAAACAAAAAAAGCACGACGCTGATCAACAGATTATTGAAGATGGCGACATTATCATGCTTGGCAAAAGCCAACTACGTATTTTATTTAATGATCATCAGGTTGCCCCAACACTTGCCTTTAGTCCCTTTGAAAGCTTTATTGATTTAATGCGCCACCCCATCGCACTATTTTTAAGTGTGTTGTTATTTACTCTCGTGGCCGGTGGTATTTTTTACCTTAACAAGGGTATAGAAGTTAACTTTAGTCAGCTATTAGTGCCTGCTATTGGTATGACTCTAGGGTTTGCTCTGTGGCCCGCTGGAGTTTCACTGGTTTCTCATTTAAGCAAACATGATGCAAGGGTGATGACCCAGCTTGGAGTCAGTTTTGCCTTTTTTAATTTAATGTGGTTTAGCGATGTTTTAGAAAAAATAGTGACATTTAACAGCGCTAATAACGCCATATTACCTATGGTAGTGATGTTAATCTCTATCATCCTAGCTTTTAGCTTATTTTGGCTAAACGGCTACATAGGTTTTCATATGAGTGCCAGACGTCGCATTATTGTTGCGGCGAGTATTACAACCTTACTGTTTGGTGGTGGTTATTTGGTAAGCTATAGCAATAAACCTGAGTTTAATCCTAGACCTCAATATGATGCTACGATTATGATGCCAAGCTTTTTAGTAGCACCAAGTGTTAGTGTTGATAGATTTATTGAAGATAGCAGTAAGCTTTTTGATAAAACCAAAAAAGAAGCACAAAAAGAGAGGAATTAAGGTTAACAACAGTCCTTCGACCCTTAAACAACCGCAGGGTGAACGGCTATATACAGCTAATCCTGAGCGCGAAGCAGCGCTTCGGCAAGCTCAGAGCTCAGGATAATCATAGGAGATATTTACGGGCGAGGGATAAAGCCTACTGCATCGTACACAGAGGTTAATATTTTATTCGCTCTCTCTGAGGCTTTCTCTGCACCATTTTTCATCACTTGATCAAGAAATGTTTGATCTTCACGGTATTGATGATATTTAGTTTGAATTGGCTCTAACATAGCAACAACGGCTTCAGCAACATCACCTTTTAAGTGGCCATACATCTTGTCTTCATATTCAGGTACTAAACTTTCAACAGTTTTACCTGTAGCACAAGATAACAAAGACAACAGATTTGAGACCCCTGGTTTTTCTTCTAAATCGTAATAAATACGCGCTTGCTCGTCTGAGTCAGTTACTGCACGTTTGATTTTCTTAGCAATTTTTTTCGGTTCTTCTAATAAACCAATAAAGTTGCCCGGATTTGTATCTGATTTAGACATTTTTTTGGTTGGCTCAAGTAAACTCATTACTCGTGCACCATGCTGAGGAATAAATGGATCAGGTACCGTAAAAATATCACCGTAAAGATTATTAAAACGCGTAGCGATATCACGAGCTAACTCTAAGTGCTGCTTTTGATCATCACCAACTGGTACAGTATGGGCTCCATACAATAAAATATCAGCCGCCATCAATACTGGATAAGTGAACAAACCTGAATTCATATTTGCTTCAGATTTTTGTGACTTATCTTTATATTGTGTCATGCGGTTTAACTCACCCATTTGGGTGTAACAGTTGAGTACCCAACTTAATTGAGCATGTTCAGGCACATGAGACTGAATAAAAATAGTGCTTTGCTCAGGGTCAACGCCACAAGCAAGATAAAGGGCTAACCCGTCTAAGGTTGCTTTACGTAAGTCAGCAGCTTTAGGTCGTACGGTTATCGCATGTTGATCAACAAGCATGTAATAACATTCATGGCTTTGCTGCATATTAACCCATTGTTTTAATGCCCCTAAATAGTTACCAATGGTTAATTCACCTGATGGCTGACAGCCACTTAATACAATAGGTTTACTCATATCTTTCCTTTAAACGGTATTTCTTACCTTAAGATTGGTTTTATACCAAGTATATTAATTAATGCACTTGGTATTAATTCTTTAATTTATACTTTTGCAAGTTCTGCACGCATTTCGTCAATAGCGACTTTATAGTCAGCTTGCGAAAAAATAGCCGAACCAGCAACAAACATATCAGCACCTGCTTCGGCAATTTCAGCAATATTACTGGCTTTAACGCCACCATCAACTTCTAAACGAATATCTCGACCACTTTGTTTAATTTTTTCTTTTACTAAGCGTAATTTATCTAATGTTGTCGGAATAAACGATTGACCACCAAAGCCAGGGTTTACTGACATTAATAAAATAACGTCCAATTTATCCATAACAAAGTCTAAACAATGTAAAGGTGTTGCAGGATTTAGCACTAAGCCGGCCTTACAACCATTGTCTTTTATTAGCTGTAATGTACGGTCAATATGATCACTACCTTCTGGGTGAAAAGTGATAATATCTGCACCCGCTTTTGCAAACTCAGGAATTAAACTATCGACAGGCTTCACCATTAAGTGAACATCAATGGGAGCTGTGATGCCATAATCACGCAATGATTTACACACCATAGGACCAAAAGTGAGGTTAGGAACAAAATGATTATCCATAACATCAAAGTGCACAACATCAGCGCCAGCGGATAATACGTTGGCAACATCATCACCTAAACGAGCAAAATCTGCAGATAAAATAGAAGGGGCAATTAAAAACGAAGACATAGTTTTTGCTCTCTAAAAAAAATTATCCGTATTATACCCAAGCCTAGATTAAATGCGAATAAAGCATTATATCAATCCTCGTAAAAAGGTAGCCGCACCTTTAAACTGCATGAAATCATCTTGAAAAAGCAAATGCACTTTTTACGCACATCATTTGCGCAACACGCTATAATATGCACCACTTTAGAGCATTATAATTTACCTGAAAATAAAGAAGAGCAGGAAACAAAATATAACGCATTATTTAATAAGGACTTTTCTTAACGAAACACTTTATTTCAAGTCAGGCACTTTCTTTGCTATATAAATATCAGACTTACAATTTATAATAACTTACAGAGAATTAGCATGAAAAAAACACTATTAAATATCGCACTTACCTCACTTTTAGCAAGTACAGCCATTGTATCTACACAAGCTTCAGCTGTTGAAGGCCTTAGCGCTAATGCTGCAGTTACCTCTAATTACTTATGGCGTGGTTTAGAGCAAACAGATGGTAAAGCTGCTGTATCTGGCGGCATCGATTACGCTGCTGATTCTGGCTTTTATGTTGGCACTTGGGCTTCAACTGCTGACTGGGCCGACGGTATGACTTATGAGTTAGATCTTTACGGTGGTTTTGGTGGAGAAATTAGCGAAAATATTTCTTATGACGTTGGTTTTATCTACTATGCATATCCTGATGAAACTTCTGGCGATGCTGATTTTTCAGAAGTTTACGGTAGTGTTTCTTTCGATGCATTAACGTTAGGCGTTGCTGTTCTAACTTCTGGTGAGGACGCAGATGCAGGTGATACTATTTATGCCACAGTTGATTATACTATTGAACTAAGTAACGAAGCAGAAGTAGCGTTACACCTTGGTTCATATAGTGGCGACTGGTTAGCTGAAGACTCTATTGACTATGGCATTAGCCTATCAAAATCAGGCTTTACTTTTGGTGCTTCAAAAACAGATTTAGATGGCGCTTCTGGTGACCTTAAAGTATATGTATCTTATTCTGTAGATATTGATTTATAAAAAGCAGGTACTGACAATATAGCGTTAATTGGTTATACTGCCATCAACTGACGCTATATTACTAGGAACTAAAGGAGCTTTTTTATGTCAAAACGGATTATGACAAAACTTACAGCTTTTTCATTTGCAACAATACTAACCATTACGGCTGCATACTCTATTGAGAAGAGTGCCAGTAATGAGCAAGCAAACATGCTTAGTTCATGTATGGCGGTTGAATCAAACCTACCTGTCAGTCATAGTAACCACCCTTGCCACGCGACTTATATGCCGAATCAAAGCTGGTGGGCTTGGCTATCCAGCGACAGCAAATCTGCGCATTTTCATTTTTTAGATTTAGTTGAGTTGTTACATTATAGTTTTCATTAGTAAAACAAAATAATGAGCCCGCTAAAGCCTGAAAAGAATATCTCTATTAAGAATACTTTCAAAAGTGTTGACGCTGCGTTTTTTGGTGTGCAAAGTAATAAAAATAGAGAGCAGGATTTTACTCACGGCAAGCTAAGCCATTTTATCATTGTTGGAATTATTGGCGTATTGGCCTTTATTGCATGTTTGGTACTTATAGTTTCACTGGTAATGCCAAATCATTAATTAATGGTTACTTATATAGCACCAATAATTCTGCTACTTTTTTACGTTTACTTGCGGTTTGGCTAATGGTTCTAGCCACTTTAATGGATTTGGTTTTACTCGCATGCTCATATATTTTCCGCGTCCATATGGTGTCATGGTTTGAAATAAGCACAGGGGTTGATTTTTCACTGGAGACTTCTTCTGCTGCGTTAGCTAAATCTGCTTGCTCATCTAAACCAAAGCCATTACCAGCATAACTAGTAAAACTTGCTGTTTTACTTAGCGGTACATATGGTGGATCACAATAAATAACATCTGAACTTGTCGCTCGGGAAAAAGTGTCTCTATACCCTTCACAGACAAACGTTGCTTTTTCTGCTTTAGCGGCAAAAAAATTCAACTCTTGCTCTGGAAAATAAGGGCGCTTATATTTTCCAAAAGGTACGTTATACCCACCTGATTTATTATAACGGCACAAACCATTATAACCATGCCGATTCATATACAAGAAGATTAAGGAGCGAAAGTAGCTGTCTTTACTCTCATTGAATTCTTTTCTTAATTGATAGTAAGTGTCGCTGTCATTATTTTCAACGCTAAAAATTTTTCGCGCGTCATTAATAAAAACATCGGGCTTTAATTGCAGAATTTTATATAGGTTAATGAGATCTTGATTAATATCATTAAGCAAATAGCTTGAGTAGTCTGTATTAAGAAAAACAGAACCGGCTCCAACAAAAGGTTCTATTAAACAGTCACCTTCAGGTAACATTTTAGCGATAACATCACTTAAGCCATATTTACCACCAGCCCATTTTAAAAAAGCACGATTTTTCTTAGTCATACTACCGCTTATACTAGCTCTTACTGAAACTACAAGTTAATTTACAGAGGCGGATTGTAGCTTGAATTAACCCTTAACGGTATTTATTTCACGTTTAATTATTGAAACTGATTTTAAAAACGCACCGCGCTGCTGTATAGCGTTTGGTAATTCGCTCAATGCCACCTGCGCTTGCGCTTTATTAGTAAATACTTGGCTAGTTAAAACGATAAACTTTTGCTTATTTAAGCTTTTTTCATAGCTGAAATATTCAATAGTTTTATATTCTGCAATAAATTCAGCTAACACGGTTAAATCAGAAAAGCCCGCTATTTGTACTACATAGCCCTGACTCTGCTCTATAAAATATTTATGGTTTAACACAACAGGTAAAGTAGCAGTTGCTTCGGTGACTAGTTCTTGCTTTTCAACTTCTGCTTTTTTCGATTGCTTTAAGGTTACTTCGCTTAAAGTAGGCTCAATAGCTTTAACTTTTGTTGTTTCCGGAGCTGCTATATGCTGCTCTGAAAACGCTAAAGCTTGTAAAATATCTGCGCTCTCTGCGGGTTTAACTTCAGCAAGTGGCTCAGCACCCACTTCACCTAATATGGCTAAGTAAATATCATCATTTGATGCTATAGGCCTATCTATCGTTGCTTTACTTGTTATCGTTTTAACTTCTTCAGCTTTCTGCAGTTTAGGTTCACTAGCCACTACTTGTTTAGTCATCAGTTTCTCGGAAGATAAACCAATTAAGCTAAAGTTTTCATGCTCTGTTAAGAAAAACCAAGATAAAAGTAAAATTGCCACACTCACCATGGAAATTAGGCTAATACGTAAGACAGACTTACTGGATAATAAAGGTGTTGAGCTGTTAAACCTCGCATTATCGATTGCGATTACTTGCCCGGAGTTAGCTTCAACAATACTAATTTTTTTATCGAATATACTTTTATTTTGCGATATTTCTTGTGCGGCATGCTCTTGACCAAATAAAACCACATTTATTTTTATTTTTGTTTTATTGGCAATATCAACCAATTGACAAAGCTCATATTTTAGCTGTAAAGATAAAGCATGTGCGTGTTCTATTACAATGGTGACAACATCGTTCTGTTGCTTAGCTAAACGCAGAATACTGACCGCTAATGATTGTTCTGGATCGAATAAGGTATTGGCAAAAAGTTGCTCAACTAATCGGCAACGCATTTGAATGTCATTCAATTTACTTGATGCAACCACGAATGCAACATTAACATCTTGGGCAACATTACTGTTTAATTTTTGATTGCTTGGGGCTTGGCTTAAATTTGCCAAATATTGACGCGCTAGCTGTGTGTAGTTACTTGTATTATCATCTACCACTAAAACAGCTTGCTTAGAAAAGCGTAAAATATAGTCAATGCGAGCCGTGACACTGATAGGCGTTGCTGCTTGCTGAGCATCAGTGATTGCTTCACTTAATTCAATGTTATGATTTATGTGTTTGTTCGCTAAAGCGGACATAATCAGCCCTTTCTATAAAGCTTTACCCGCTTGAATTTTAAGCGAGTAAGAATGGTTATAGAATTTGCTGAAGCATCTCCACGGTGACGTCATCACGAATTTCTGACTCACCAATACAGGTTGGTATAATAAAGCGTAATTTACCATCGACATTCTTTTTGTCACGTCGCATATGACGAACAAATTCATCTAAGCCCATATTTTCAGGTGCTAATAAAGGTAAATCAAATGCTTTGATTAGTGACTCTATTCGACAAAGTTCTGACACTTCAAGCAAATCCATTACTACTGCTAACTTAGCAGCAAGTACCATGCCAGTAGCTACAGCCTCACCGTGAAGCCAATTGCCATATCCTTGCTCAGCCTCTATGGCGTGTCCAAAGGTATGTCCTAAATTGAGTAAAGCACGAACGCCAGCTTCTGTTTCATCATTAGAAACAATATCAGCTTTGCATTGGCAACACTTTTCAATCATAGTTGCTAATGTTGCTTCATCGCCTTGTTGAATCACTGAGATATTATTTTCAAGCCAATTAAAGAAGTCTTTATCACCCAAAATACCGTATTTAATCACTTCAGCTATGCCAGCATTAAACTCTCTTACCGGTAGCGTTTTTAAGCTATCAATATCGATAATAACCGCTTTAGGTTGATAGAAAGCACCTATCATGTTCTTACCTAAAGGATGATTAACTGCAGTTTTTCCGCCTACTGATGAGTCGACTTGCGAAAGCACGGTAGTTGGTATTTGGATGAAGTCAACACCTCGTTGATAACAAGCTGCGGCAAAACCAGTAATATCGCCAATAACACCGCCACCTAAAGCAACTAAGGTAGTATCTCGCCCATGCTCATTTGCTAATAAATGCGACATAATACGTTCAAAATTAGCTAAACTTTTTTCGGCTTCACCGTCAGGTAAAATCACTTCATCAAGCTCAAATGCGGATAATTTAGCTTTAATTTCTTCAAGGTATAATGGCGCGACAACGGTGTTGGTTATGATACATACACGTTTAGCGCGAATATGCTTTGAAAGCAGGTCTACATTATTAAATAGACCTGAATCAATATAAATAGGGTAACTACGCTCACCTAACTCTAGCTGAAGTGTTGGCATTAGAGATAACTACTATGTTTGGGGTATTAATTAAAAGTCTAGACGCTCAATAATTTTATGAGCAACAACTTTAGCACTTTGATCATCAGTTTTGATCACAACGTCAGCAATCTCTTCATAAAGCGGATTACGCTCTAAGGCTAAATTTTCTAGCACTGTCCGTGGTTCTTCTTTCGTTTGCAGTAGTGGGCGACGTCGATCACGTTGGGTACGTGCTACTTGCTTATCAATGGTTGTTTCAAGATAAACAACGATACCGCGTGCAGATAAGCGATTGCGAACTTGTGCGCTTATTACTGAGCCACCACCCGTCGCTAAAACAATACCTTGTTTTTCACTTAAATCTTCTATAACAGTTTCTTCTCTCTTACGAAAGCCTTCTTCGCCTTCAAGATCAAAAACCCAAGCAATGTCAGCGCCGGTACGACGTTCAATTTCTTGATCAGAATCGAAAAACTCAAGATGTAGCCTGTCAGCAAGCTCTCGGCCAATAGTGCTTTTACCTGCGCCCATAGGGCCAATCAGGAAGATATTTCTTTTTTCTGCCATTAGATTTACTTAATACTCGTTTGTTACGGGTCGTATTAAAGGGAATGTATAGCAATAGCTATCACCCTTTAACGCTACAGAGGTCTCCCTCGGAAATTTCAAGGGCGTAATTATCGCAATTGTTGGGGTCAGATTGCAAGCATCATTGCTAGTAAGTAAGGTAAAAAAGCTTACTTACTAGCTAATATACTGATTATTGAGGTTAAAAGTGCTCTGTTACTATGCGAGGAGTAACGAAAACCAATAGCTCTTTTTTCTCATTAAATTGATTGGTATTTCTAAATAACCAGCCGAAATAAGGAACATCACCAAGTACTGGCACTTTAGAAACAGTGCTGATAATAGACTGTTGATAAATACCACCTAGTACAATAGTTTCGCCATTGTTCACTAACACTTGAGTACCAATACGCTGTGTGTCAATTGCAGGAGCAGTACCGCTTTGAACATCAGAAACCGTGTCTTGAGTGACCACAAGATCTAAGATTATTTTGTTATCTGGTGTGATATGCGGTGTCACTGTTAAACTTAAAACAGCTTTTTTAAACTGCGTTGAGGTTGCACCACTAGAAGCAGCTTCTTGGTAAGGGATTTCAACACCTTGCTCAATGTATGCTTCTTTTTGGTTAGCCGTTGTAATACGCGGGCTTGCTATTATTTCCCCTTTATTTTCTTTTTCCATCGCACTCAGTTCTAAATCAAGAATTGTACCGTCAGCTAAACGTGCTACTTGAAATGCTAATGCACCTGCAGGGCTAGCAACGGGTAAATTCACATTTAACCTATCCGAAAGCGCAGGTACACTGCCTCCCGCTGCAGTATCTACACCTGCTAATGACCCTGAAGAAGTATACTCACCATCAGTATCGGTAATTCCCCAACGAATTCCTAACTCTTCATTGATATCATCGGTGACAGTAACCATACGCGCTTCAATAATTACTTGGCGAACAGGTATATCTAAAATGTTTACCATGCGCTTAATATCTTCAATACTTTTTGCTGTATCGCGAATGAGTAAAGTATTAGTTCGCTCATCAACAGAAACACTACCTCGAGGCGACAAGATACTGGTATCTTCATTTTTAATTAACTCAGCAAATTCCCCCGCTTTAGCATAGTTAATTTGTACATATTCAGAGTAAAGAGGGGCTAATTCTTCGACTTGTTGTTGAGCTTGCAAGTTTTTCGCTTCACGTGCCGCCAATTCATCGCTTGGTGCCACCATTAAAATATTGCCTTGCATTCGCTTATCAAGGCCTTTGACTTTCAAAATAATATCAAGTGCTTGATCCCAAGGCACACCATCTAAACGCAAGGTGATATTACCCGTTACCGTATCACTAGTGATTAAGTTAAATTCATTGTAGTCTGCGATAATTTGTAAAACAGTTCTTACTGGAATATCTTGGAAATTAAGAGATATTGTACGACCCGTGAAATCTTCACTATCTCCTAAGTAACCCGGCGCTTCTTCTTCTTTTTCAGCAATAGTTAATACAAATAAATTATCTTCTTGATTATGTGAGAAGGTAAAGTGGGTATTTACATCAATGACCAAGCGAGCATTACGACCCTCTTTAAATGTTTCAATACCTGTTACCACTGTACCAAAGTCAGTGACATCCAATTTATAAAGTAAATCTTCAATGATTTTAGTATTATGAAATTCAACATTTACTTTTCCTAACTTGTCATTAACATCTACAGCAACCATACTATCTTCTAAATAAACAAGTATTTCTGCGGTATTATTTGCACCAAGCCTAAAATCAAGTGACTCAATTTGGTTAATAAATTGCTCACCGGCAGGGCTTAATTCCTCAACAACTTCCGCTGATTGACCATAATTAAAAGTTATTGAGAATTGCTTTTTATCTATAGCAACATCAAACACTGAAAGTTTTTCAAGGTTTACCAAAGCGATTACTTGGCCTGTTCTGTCATCCAAAACTATATTGGTGATGCCCGCATGGTTAACAATTGTTTCTCGTATATTGTCATTATATGAAGTAGCAGCGAAACTAATTTCTACATAAGCAGGATTCATTGATGTTTGCACTGCTGGTAATGCTGATATTTCATTAGAGAACTCAAACACTAATTCAATTTGATCTGCTTGAATTGTATTATAGGAAATTCCTAGCAACTTGCTGTTATCTATTTGCTCAGCATTCGTTTTGCCAACGCTAATAGAAAGCATTAGCAACGTTAGGCTGACTAACCAGAACGAATGAATATTGGCAATGCCAGTAAAAATTTTATAATTTTTCATTTTATTAAATAGCATTATAATTTCCTTTACCCTTCTGACTGTGTTTGAGCAATTTTCATAACAGTTTCTCGCTCTACCCAACAACCTGCACCATCAGGTGTTAATTCTATTACCTTCACGCTTCTTGCACTCACTTCTGAAATACGGCCATTAAACAAACCTAAATAACTTCCTTTAGAAACCCGATGTAATGTCAAATCAGATGCTTCAACTAAAGCCCATAAAATACCATCATCTCCCATGGTGCCTCTCATGGTTAAATCACTTAAAGAAAATTTCTCTAATGGTTGCTTACGACGACGAGGATCTGGACTTAAACAACCTGACATTTGTTGTATTTTTTGCTGAATAACTTCTGGTTCAGGTAGCACAAACGGGCTACGCAATTCATGTGCAGAATAATCAAAATGATTAAACGGATGAACCTCAGGCATTGGTTCTATTTGGCTACTTGTTGTCGCTTTCACTTGCTCCATATGAGCAGTAAGGTCAGCGGTATCATCAAAACAACCACTTAAAAAGGCTAAAATAGATAAGATCAAGATTCTCATTTTGCATCAGCTCCTTGATAACGGTATGTCTTAGCTTCAAGTTTTAGGTTTAACGCTTCTGTACTTATCGTTTTAATATCAATGGTAAAGTCATGTAGGGTCACAATACGAGGTAAACCAGCAATTTTGCTAACAAAATTACCAAAGGAGTGATAAGAACCATTAACTTCGATATCAATAGGTAACTCAATATATATTTCTTTACTAATTTCTGGTTGCCACTCAAGCTTAACAAATTCAAGACCACTGGTTGTACCAATAAAGGTTATATCGTCAAGTAATCCAGGTGTTTCATGACTATTAGGTAAGCTTCTTAGCTGATTAGCAAATATATCTTCTGCTTCTATCATCTGCGCTCTAAACAGCTCTAAATTTGCCGCGACATGATACTTTGTTCGGTACGAGTCTTTTAATGTTTGCTCTTCTGCTGTAACACGATCAAGTTGATCTATTTTACCACTGACTAAACCAACATAACCTAGACCAATCACTACCAGAGATAAAAAAATTGTTAACACCAATTTTGCTGCTGGCGGCCATTGCCCTATATTATCCAGTTCTAAGTCTTCAAATTGCGAAGCGTCAAATTTCATTTTCCCGCTCCTTTTGTTGTATTTGCAAGTCCCGTACTTACATCGTTTGCCAAACCTTTTATTTTAACCTTCATTTTAAAGTGACTCAGCAGCTTTGGGGAATCATCGTCTGAAGTTATTGACTCGGGTGTTGCGTCAGTAAATAGGTCTGATAACTCTATGGCTCGTATCATGTTAGCCAAATGGTTATTCGATTCACTTTTCCCCGTAATCTCAATAATATTTCCTTGTTTATGAAGTTTGGTAATGTAAATTCCATTAGGAATTATTTTCGCAATTTCATCTAAAACTTGAGTACCGACATTACGGCTTCTCTGTAACTGTTCAACAACATCAATTCTTTTTTGCAAAGCTTCCTTTTTTTCATTCAAGGTTTTAATTTCTGCAATTTGAATATCAAGCTTTTGAATCTCATTTTTTAAAAATTGATTTCGCGCTGTTTGTCCATCGACCCGAGCTTGAAAATACATATTAACTGAAAAAATCAATGCAAATGCACACAAACACGCAGCCGCTAGCAAGGTGAAAAATTCTTTTTGTTTCGCCTTGAGTGCTTCTTCGCGCCAAGGAAGTAAATTTATATATGCCATGGCGTGAAACTCCTTAATGCTAGTCCTGTGGCCACCATGAGTTGTGGGGCGACCTTAGCTATTTCTTCCGAGTTAATGTTTTTTTCCGTTTCCATATCCTTAAATGGATTTGCAATGACAGTATGTATACCCAGTTCATCAGTCAACAACTGCTCAATGCCCTCGATTGATGCTGAACCCCCTGAGATAATCAGATAGTCAACTTTATCAATACCGCTTGAGGTTAAAAACATTTGAATAGCACGTCGTATTTGCTGCATTAAAATAGTATGAAATGGAGCTAACACCTCAAAAGTATAATTAGGTGGTAAGTCATTTGTTATTTTAGCAACTTCGGCATCTTCAAACGATTTATTGTAATAAGAGACAATAGAGCGGGTATATTGCTCGCCACCAAACATTTGATCTCGGCTATAGATATGTTTCCCAGCTTTAGTTGCTGAAAATAAGGTCATTGTTGCACCGATATCGACAATAGCAACCACTTTATCGGCTGCATCTTCAGGTAATTGCGACAAACATAAGTCATGTGAACGGCTGACCGCATAAGACTCAACATCAATCACCTTAGTGTGAAAGCCTCCAGTTTCCAGCGCTGCAACTCTTGCTTCTATCGACTCAGTTCGCGCTGCACTTAATAACACATTCACTTTACTTGGATCAGATTCGTTAACATCCAAGGTCTCGAAATCAAGGCTTACTTCATCAAGTGGGTATGGAATAAGGCTATCAGCCTCTATTTCTATCTGGCTAGCTAATTCTTCTTCGGTTAAAGCCACATCCATATAGATAATTTTTGTAATTACAGTTTGCCCAGACACGGCCGCTGCAGCATCTTTTGCTTTCATTGAAATATTTTGGCGGATTTTGCTAATGACATTACCAACCGCTTCAATATCTTGAATCTCACGGTCAACTATAGCACCTCGTACCATTGGCTCTATAGCATAGTCTTCTAAAATATAACCGTTATTACCTTGGCTGAGTAAAACAGCTTTAACAGCGTGGGAGCCGATGTCGATCCCTACCATCATTGTTGTTTTCTTTTTCCATAGATTATCTAGCATAACAACCCACTAAATTATATTGTTGTAATTATTTTAGACATGTTTTTCACATAAATACATTTATTACATGGTTTTACAAGATATACTAGTCCTATCTGGCAATTTTATCCATAAATAGAGTTATTGTTGTGCTTTTAGTTAAAAAATTTTTTAAATTCAGCTTGATTTCATTTCTTTTAGGCTTGTTGGCTGTGATTGCTTTATACATAAACCTACGAAACGAATTGCCTGATATAAATTCATTGAAAGATGTGCAGTGGCAAACACCAATGCAGATATATAGCAGTGATGGTTTGCTAATTTCTCAGTTTGGCGAAAAAAAACGCCTTCCCCTTTCTTTTGACGAAATTCCTCAACAACTAATTGATGCATTACTTGCCACAGAGGATGACCGATTCTATTTTCACTTTGGTGTCGACCCTATTGGTATGACCCGCGCCGTAGTAGGTCAAATAACCGGAAATCATAGTGGTGGTGCCAGTACTATTACCATGCAGGTAGCACGAAATTTCTTCCTAACACGTGAACAAACTTATATTCGTAAAATTCGTGAAATATTTTTATCATTTCACATTGAGAGTTTACTAACAAAAAATGAAATACTTGCGCTTTATATCAATAAGATTCCACTTGGACATCGTGCTTTTGGTTTTGGTGCAGCAGCACAAGTCTATTATGGTAAAAATATTAATGAGCTTAACTTAGCCCAGATAGCCGTTTTAGCAGGACTACCTAAAGCACCTTCAACTTATAACCCTATTAGTAGACCTGATCGCGCCAAAATACGTCGTACAACTGTACTACAACGTATGCTTGTTACTGGTTATATTACCGAGCAAGAATATCAAACAGCTAAAAGTGCGCCGATTACCGGTAAACGTCATGGAGCAAAAATTGCTTTAGATGCTCCTTATGTTGCCGAAATGGCACATCAGAAAATGATTGAAATGTACGGAAAAGAACAAGCCTATACCGGTGGTTACAAGGTATTCACTACTGTACCAAGCAAACTCCAACAAGCGGCCCATAAGGCAGTTACTTCCAATTTACTCCGCTATGATCAACGCCATGGTTATCGAGGGGCTACACTATCTCTTAGACCTAATACTAAAAAGGAATCACTAGATAATGGTCAATTACAAAAAAATACAGCTTCCACAGAGAATGAGCTAATTCCCTTAACCGATGATGAAATTTCTGCTGCGCTAACACAGGTAGATTATTACCAAATGTTAGAGCCCGCAGTGGTCACCAAAGTGAATGAGCGCAGCGTTAATATTACTTTACGTGATAATAAAACAGGAGTCATAGCATGGAGTGGACTAGCTTGGGCACGTCCTTACATCAACGATCAAAAACAAGGTATTCCACCACAACTTGCTAGTGATATATTGACTTATGGTGATGTTATTCTCGTCAATAAAACCGATACTGAGCAATACCGCCTAAGCCAATTGCCAACAGCAAGCGCAGCCATTGTTTCTATATCTCCAGACAACGGGGCAATTAAAGCTGCCGTTGGCGGTTTTAGCTTTAAACAAAGCCAGTTTAACCGTGTTACCCAAGCTAAACGCCAAGTTGGCTCAAACATCAAACCATTCATCTATTCAGCAGCATTAGAAAATAACTTTACCCTCGCGTCATTGGTTAATGATGCTCCAATAAATCAATGGGATAAAGGTAGTGGTGTTGTATGGCGACCTAAAAATTCCCCTGAGGTTTACGCTGGCCCGATAAGAATAAGGCGTGCTTTAGCTGAGTCTAAAAATGTTATCGCGGTAAGACTATTGAAAAATATTGGTTTAGATCGCGCAATTGACCATCTATCCTCTTTTGGTTTTTCACCCGATGAATTACCTCGCAATGAATCATTAGCATTAGGCTCAGCCTCACTAACGCCTTTAGAAGTCGTCACAGGCTTTGCTGCTTTTGCCAATGGTGGTTTTTTAGTAGAACCCTATCTTATTGAGCGCATTGAAAATGCCGATCAAGAAGTTATTTATCAAGCTAACCCTGTTTTAGCCTGTGAACCTTGTCTAATTGAGCCCCAAGCACAAGAAACTGAATTAAATACGCTACAGAATCAAACCGCCTCGTCAATTTCAATCAATGATGTAGATACAAACATTGACGTCGACAATGAGCCCAATGTCATCATTAATTCAGCCTACAGAGCCATTTCAGAGCAGAATGCTTTTTTAATAGGGCAAGCACTTAATAGCGCAATATGGGGAGCTGATTGGTCTGTAGAAAATGGTTGGCAAGGAACTGGCTGGCGTGCAAGAACTTTAAAGCGCCGTGATATTGCTGGAAAAACAGGCACCACAAACGAAGCTAAAGATGCTTGGTTTTCAGGCTTTTCGCGCCGCTTAGTGACTACCTCATGGATAGGGTTTGATGACCCTAGCCGTAATTTAGGCAAAACAGTTTACAATAATAATTTAGGTAAAAACCAAATAACAGGTAAAGAGTTTGGCGCTAAATCAGCCCAGCCCGCGTGGATTAACTTTATGAAAGTTGCCCTAGCTGACTTACCTGTTGAACCCTTTGAGCCTCCGGCTGAAATAGTGTCTGTGCGAATCGATAAAGCCACAGGAAAGCTGACAACAAAAACCAATAAGACCAGTTTATTTGAGTATTTCCAGCTGGGCAGTGCGCCATCTGAATATATTAGTCAAGACAACAGTATTGATATATTCCAAGACGAAGAAAGCCTTGAAGAAGATGAATTATTTTAAGTTTTTGCTTCATTAATTCAATGCTAAAAGGTTTTTAATTTCAAGCATATCGTCACGTTCCAACGCCAATGTAAATAAGCTTGCCTTTTTGATTTAGCAGTTAAAAAGTCAAGCTTATTAATAACTAATATTTTTGTATTAAATTTTAGTTATTTCTTGCATTGAGCAAGAATTCTATATGATACTAGCTATCCGTTCTTAATAAATAAGTTGATATGCAGGAAGCTAATAATGAATGATAGAGGGCTCGATTGGCTAAATGTTTTATTAGTTGATGATAGTGCTAGCATTTTAAAGTTTGTTAAAACTGTTCTCGAAGAAAATTACAATATTACTAATATTCACTCAGCTTATTCGGCTCCAGAAGCTCTCCAAATTTTACGACAAACTAATCAGGTAAATTTACTCTTTTTAGATCTTAACATGCCAAATATTGATGGCATCCAACTATTAGAAAAGCTCAATAAGATAAAATTTAAAGGCTATCTTGTAATTATGAGTGGCGTGTCAACTCAAATAATTTCATCCATTGAGTTATTAGCCAAGAAATACGGTTTAAATTACATCGGCACCTTATTAAAACCCATTCATGAATCAGACTTCGACGTTATTATCAATAAAATAGGCACCTCTAGAGAAAAATTAATTAAAGCAGAGCCCCTAAGAAATTATGAAATAATTCGCGCTATTAAAAATGATGATATTGAAGTGCTATATCAGCCACAAGTCGATCTGGTTTCACGAGAGTTTATTGGCGTGGAGGCTCTTTGTCGATTAAAACACCCAAGGTTGGGAATGATAACTCCCGAAAGGTTCATTGATAAAGCGGAAGAAAGTGATCTAATTGTTCACATCACTTTAGCCGTGTTAAAAAGATCCCTTAAAGATTGTTATAAATGGCACCAATATGGATTAGATATAAGCCTCTCTGTCAATGCATCTCCCATTGCATTGCAACAACCAGAGTTTGCTGATACAACTTTATTGCTATTAGAACAATTTAATATTCCAGCCAATAAGCTTTGTATTGAAGTAACAGAAGGGGTATTAGCCGATAATGAATTACAAGAGTTAGTCAACTTAAACAGGTTAAATATGCGAGGAGTTGAACTTGCCCTTGATGACTTTGGACAAAACCATTCAACAGTTGAACGCTTACAAAAACTCCCCTTATCTTACCTTAAACTGGATAAAAGCTACTTTATCGAACACAAAGACAGCCTTCAGCAACTCTCTTTGATCAACAGCAGCCTAGCACTAGCAAATAAACTAAACATTAAAACCATTGCCGAAGGTGTTGAAAATTCAGGGGTGATGAGTTTAGCTACAGAGCTGGGTTGTAATATTGGTCAAGGTTACTACATAGCTAAACCCATGCCTGCCAAAGAAGTTATTCAATGGGCAAGAAACTGGCAAGCGATGACCTAATTTAAGAAGTTCTTTCATCTCTACTCTCTCTGTTGACGTTAACACCTACTCTCAAGGTGCCCATGTCATTCAATGTAATCTAACTCATTTCCTCTACTCTTAATTTTTCTAAATAGAAATAAGTTTTTCTACTTACTAAAAACCACACTAAACATAATGCCTATATAGCCTGCAATCCAATCCAACAGAGTATCCGCACAAAAATCCATCAAAAAACTACGTGTAAACACGTAGAAATTTTACGGGCATTCGCCGATATCACACGCCTCCTTTACCCGATATTGTAAGTACTGCAATAAGTTAGATGGTTTCTTGAAACACTGAAATTATCTCCTCTCAACTAAAAAGGTAATAAAATGAAAACTATAATTAAATCCGGTTTGATGTTGACAGCTTTAGTCTCTGCTCCTTCTTTTGCTGGTTATACTTTCGACTTAACAGATGAAGATAAAATCACCTTTGGCGGTTATATTAAAGTCGATGCCCGCTATACCGATGGTAACATTGGCGCAAGAGACTATTGGATTGGCGGTGGAACAGTATTAGATAACAGCCAATCAAACTTTTCTTTTTCACCAAGGGAAACTCGTTTCAATGCCAAATATCAACACGGCGATGTAACAGGTTTCATCGAAATGGATTTTGACGGCGGCGGTGGTAACGAAGTCATTTCAAACTCAGCTCATCCTCGTCTTCGTCATGCCTTTATTAAGTATAAAAATGTTCTAGCAGGTCAAACGTGGTCTACGTTTATGAACACCAGCTCAATTGTTGAAGCGGTTGATTTTGGTGGCCCACTCGTTGCGACAGCATTTATCCGTCAAGGCCAAATTCGTTACACTAACGGTGCTTTACAGTTAGCTATTGAAAACCCAGAAACCTACGGTGGCTATCGAGGCACTGCAACCACTAAAGATGATTCTGTGCCAGACTTTATTGCTAAATACACCTTCAAAGGTGATTGGGGTAATGTCGCGGTATCCGCTTTAGCACGTCAATTAAAAAGTTTGACCAATGAAAGTGAATCTGCTTTTGGCTACGGCATTTCAGGTCGCATTAATACCTTTGGTAAAGATGACTTCCGTTTTCAATTACACGCAGGTGAGGTAGGTCGATATGTCGGCGCTACATCTTCAGTGGATATGGTAGGCGAAGAAGTAGAAGACACTACTTCAGTATTAGTGGCTTACCGTCACTTCTGGACAGAAGATATGAGAAGTACTGTGTTTTACGGTAATGCTAAAAATGACCGAAGTGATAGAGATCGCAGCCATTGGGGTGTGAACTTATTCAAAAACGTTACCAAGCAACTTTCTTTTGGTGTTGAAGTCGGTAATTTTGAAATGGCAGAAGCAAATGCCGATTCTGATTACGTTCAATTCTCAGCTAAATACGTTCTTTAAATTTTCAGCTAATCCTACTGGAGAAATACTATGAAAAAATTATCTTTATTAATAACTAGCGCACTAATTGCCAGTGGTTTTTCAGGCGCAGCATTAGCTGAAAAGAAAATAATGCTTAAAACGCCTATTTATTATAACTCTGTATTGCCTAGCTTAGGTTCAACCATCAAGTATGTTTCTGACAATATTCAGACCTTGAGTGGTAATACATTAAAAATGAAAATTTACGAGCCAAATAAGCTTGTAAACCCAAAAGAAATTCTTGATGCCGTATCAACAGGTAAAGTTCAAGCCGGTTATGCAACCGCAGGTAACTGGGGCGGAAAAATTCCAGCCGCACGTTTATTTTCAGCCGTACCTTTTGGCCCAGAAGCACCAGAGTACCTAGCATGGTTCTATCATGGTAATGGTAACAAGCTTCATCAAGAGCTATACGATAACAATAACTTAAACGTAAAAGTACAAGTCTGTGGCGTGCTTGCTCCTGAAACATCAGGTTGGTTTAAGAATGAAATCAACAAACCTGAAGACTTAAAAGGTTTAAAAATGCGCTTCTTTGGCTTAGGTGCTTTAGTTATGGAGAAACTAGGTGTAAGTACCGTTGGTTTACCTGGTGGTGAAATATTCCCTGCTATTGAAAAAGGGGTTATTGATGCAACCGAATTCTCAATGCCTGTTGTAGATAAACGCATTGGATTGAAAAAATTATTGAAATATAACTACTTTCCTGGCTGGCATCAGCAAGCAACTATGATGGAACTTATCATCAATAAAGACACATGGTCTAAGATGAGTGACCGTCAACAATCAGTAATTGAGCACTTATGTAAGTCTGCTACGCTAGAAGCCATTGCACTAGGCGAAGCCGTTCAAGCACCAGTGATGAAGGAAAATATTGAAAACGGTGTGGTCAACAAATACTGGTCTCCAGAAATGCTTGATACCTTTAAAGCGAAATGGGAAGAAGTGGTCTCTGAACAATCAGCCACAGATCCAGCCTTTAAGAAAATTTATGATGATTTAAGCAAGTTCCGTAAAGACTATGACTTATGGGAATCAAACGCTTTCTTACCTCGTCCTAAACCAAGTCTTTAATCCCTGGTTAACGTGCAAATCCCCATCCTTTGCACTTTCTAGAGCCTTCGGGCTCTAGTTTTTTATTGAATTAGGAGAGTCGCATGACTGATTCACTTTCTCAACCTACAGGCTCTTTTTCTGGTTTTATGCTTAAAACCGCTGATATTTTTGAGTCAATCATTTTAAAAGTATCTGCCGTATGTTGCTGGTCTTCAGCATTACTTATTGTCGTGATCATTTGTAATGTCACCATGCGCTATGGTTTTCAAAATGGTTTAATTTTATTTGAAGAAATTCAATGGCACCTTTATGCCATTGGTATTATGTTTGGCTTGTCTTATGCCGAAATCACTAATTCACAAGTTAGGGTAGATGTTGTTGCTTCAATGCTAAAGCCTAAAACTGTGATCAAATGGGAAATATTTGGCGCTATATTTTTTGTTTTCCCAACTATTTTTGTCATTTTATATAACAGCTTTGACTACGTAGCTAGCTCTTATGCATTAGGTGAGAGTTCTTCTTCACCACTAGGTATGCCATTTCGCTGGCTGATTAAATCAGCAATTCCTGCAAGTTTCATTTTACTAGGCATGGCGGTATTTGCGCGCCTTTTTAGAAACATAATCACTTTAACTCAGAAGGAGGCATAATCATGGACTTTAATGAAATTCTTGTTATCAGCATGTTTTTAACCTTCATCGTATTTTTATTTACAGGGATTCCAATTGCCTATGTGTTAGCTGGCGTTGGCATATTATTCGGTGGTATTGGTTACCTTTCAGATATTTATATGGATACCTTTACTGGCTTAGATCTAAATGTACTCGGGATAACGGTCTCACGGATATTCTCTCTAATGGAGAACTGGGTCCTTGTTGCTCTGCCGATGTTTATATTTATGGGCTTAATGCTTGATAAGTCTGGTGTTGCCGAACGTATGATGATGGCCATGCAAGAGCTATTTGGTCGAGTACGCGGTGGTTTAGGTATTACTGTAACCTTAATAGGCATTATATTAGCGGCTTCAACAGGTATTATTGGTGCTTCCGTTGTATTGCTAGGTTTGCTATCAATTCCTGCCATGATGAGGCAAAACTACTCTAAAACTTTTGCTACCGGTATTGTTTGTAGCGCTGGCTGTTTAGGCATTTTAATTCCACCAAGCATCATGTTAGTGATCATGGCCGATCAATTAGCACTTTCTGTGGGTGACTTATTCACCGCGGCAGTGTTTCCTGGCTTAATGCTAGGGGTTGTGTATTTGGCATATATTTTAGGCTTATCCTTTTTTAAACCTGATGTTGCTCCTGCGCCAGAAGATCGTAGACCTTTAACCTTTGATGTATTGATAGAAGTATTTAAAGCTATTTTACCACCTATCGTGCTTATTGTTGCGGTATTAGGCTCTATCTTTGCAGGCATTGCCACGCCAACAGAAGCAAGTGGTGTAGGAGCTTTAGGCGCAACGATATTAGCGGCAGTTAATAAAAAGCTAAACCTAAAAGTTTTTCATGAGGTGCTAATGGCTTCTTATAAAACCACGGCTTATATTTTTGCTATTTTTATTGGTGCTACCTGTTTTTCATTAGTATTGCGTGAGCTAGGTGGTGATGAATTTATTTCTAGCATGTTAACTGGTTTACCTTTTGGCCCTTATGGTGTGCTGTTAATTATTCTAGGTATTGTATTCTTGCTTGGCTTCTTGCTTGACTGGATTGAAATCACCTTAATTGTATTACCTCTTTTAGCGCCAGTAATTGGTTCTTTAGATTTTGGTTTGGCCGATGTGAGTGGTTTAGATCAACCTGTTCTAGTGTGGTTTGTTATGCTCATTGCCGTGACATTGCAAACATCCTTCCTAACACCACCGGTAGGTTTTGCCTTGTTTTATTTAAAAGGTGTTTGCCCGCCTGAAATAAAGTTAACGGATATCTATAAAGGCGTAACCCCATTTATATTATTGCAATTACTCGGCCTAGGGGTATTAATTCTCTACCCTGAAGTTGCTTTATGGCTACCATCAGTCGTGTATGGAAACTGACAACTCTAAACACTGAACTTCATAAGTAGTATTTTACCTTATTGATTATATTTATCTTTTTTAACATTGATATATAACAATAAGGTAATTTTTTAGATTCGTTCAAATGTTGCTTGCTCTTTATTGTCCGGGATGTGAACACAAAGCATTTACTTCAAAAAGAAAGATCAACAGCCCCTAGTTGGATAAAGAAAAATAAATAGTTATACTGCTAAACATTATGATGACTTTTATAAGAATAATATTCTTACTGTGCCTTTTACCGCTATCCGCCTTAGCTGATACGAGCCTAAAGCCAAACAAACATTCTTCAGAAAAAAACAAAATCACTCTTACGGTAGCTATAGAGGAGATAGGCTATTTTCCATTTAACTATGAAGAAAATGGTGACATAAAAGGTTTTTCTATTGATGTTCTTAATTATTTTAAAGCTAATTCAAAATATGACTTTAAGTTTATCGTTAGACCTTGGCCAAGAGCTATTTATTCTGTAGCTCAAGGCAAAATAGATCTTGTGCTGACTTTATTTAAAACACCAAGCCGCGAGCAGAACTATCATTTTATAGAGCCACATTATGCTTATGAAGCTAATCAACTATTTACTTTAACGGATAATAAAGTTGAGTTTAATGGTGAGTTGCAACAACTAAAACCATACTCAATCGGCACCACAAGAGATTACTCCTATGGCAAGGATTTTGATCAGGCAAATTACCTAAGTAAATTACCCGCGTTAAATGAAGAAGTACTATTAAAACTGCTGCTCACTAAACGAGTAGAAATGATTATTGGTAATCCATTCATTTTCAATAGGATCATTGACGAAAAAAAGACAAATTATCAGATCAAAGCTTTAGAGCCATACATAGCAATCACGCCTGTATACATGGCTTTAACCAAAGAGAGAGCTGATTCTGAAGAAATAAAGCAAACGCTTGAGCAACTGACAAAGCAATTAAAAGTATCTCCTTTTTACAAGCAATTATTAAGTAAATACCAACTAAATTTCAAATAATCAGATAGCTTTACAATTACTCACTATTACCTACCCTAGCCTCACTATTAACGATCCAATCCATAGTCAATAGCATAGCGCATTAAGCCTAGCGTTGAGTCAATACCTAACTTTTGTTTGATGTTACGTTTATGGGTTTCTACCGTACGTACACTAACATTAAGCTCTTGTGCGATACGCTTATTGTTAAGTCCGTGAGAGATAAGTCTTAACACTAATTGTTCTCTGCGCGTCACTATGCCTCTTTGCTCCCCAGAGAGTTCTTTAGACAAAATTTCGGTGACTTCGCAACTAAAGTAATTCTTTCCAGAAATCACTTTTTTAATTGCTTCAATAAGCTCATTACCTGGAACATCTTTTAAAATATAACCATCGGCACCATGACGCATAGCACCAAGAATATACTCCTTATTATCATGCATGCTTAACATCATTACTTTACAATCAAGACCTTGCTCTTTGATCAGTTCCAGTACATACATGCCGTCCATTTCAGGCATATTGATATCCATTAAAACAATATCAAAATCATTATTCTTAATCAGCTCTAATGCCTGCTTACCATTTTCAGCCTCAGCTGCTACTTCTATGTCTTCATCAAGACTTAAACGATATTTTAAACCTTCTCGAAAAAGAGGGTGATCATCTACGAGTAAGACTTTAATCATGGGCTTCCCCTTCTGTTGAGCTTTCACTGGCATTGCTAGCATTATAGCGAAGTTGCGATTGAGGAATGCGCGCGCAAATAGTTGTGCCCGTTTTGTCCGTTTGTACGTTTAAATCCCCTTGATAAAAGCTTAACCTTTCTTTCATATTTCTCAAGCCAATACCTTGATAGACTGAGTTTTTTTTATCATTACTGTTATCATAATTTTGATAATCAAAACCACGGCCATTATCTGCTATTTCCATCACTAGCCAGCCAGGAATCAACTTGATACTCATACTCACTTTAGAAGCATCAGCATGGCGCTCTATGTTGGTTAAGGACTCTTGAGCAATACGATACAAAGCGGTTTTAACTTCTTTAGATAGTATATTACGGATAGATAAACGTTTCACTTTTACTTTAATATTAGTACGTTGGGTGAAGTCTCTGCCTAGCTCTTCTAGCGCTGCGCCCAAGCCATAGTCTTCTAACAAGCCAGGATGCAATTGATGAGAAATGCTACGAACATCGCCCATTATCTTACAAATTAATTGCATTGAACGGTCAAGCTCTTGGCTAGCATCATCATTATTTTTCTGCTTTAACTGCGCTGTTTCTATAGAAAAACGTGCCGCTGCGATAGTTTGGCTGATACCATCATGTAACTCCCGAGATACCCGCTTACACTCTTCTTCTTGCGTTTGAAAGATACGCTCATTGAGCTCGCGTAATTTGCGGTTAGCTAACTTCTTCTCACTAAAGCGAATAAATTGTCCTGCAAAAAAGATGGTGATTACCGCAACTAAACCGATAATCAATGTCATGATGGAGGTATTACGAATATGCTTACCAATAGACGCATTTAATATACTGATTTCTTGGTCAATATCATCAATATAGACACCTGTACCTATCATCCACTGCCAATCATCTAAGGCTCTTGAGTATCCTATTTTTTTACCAACCTCACCGCCTTTAGAAGGTTGATTAAAGACGTAATCTAAATAGCCGCCACCTGCTTGTGCCTTCTCAAGCAAACCTTGGATCAGCTTTACGCCGTTTCTATCTTCAAGGTCAATCCAATTTTTACCTACTCGCCATTCTTGCCCTGGAACAGTCAGCGCCGTGCCATCATACTGATACGCATAAAAATAACCGTCTGTGCCAAAACGCATATTCGTTAACACTTGCTTAACTAATGTCTGTGCTTCTTGGGGACTTAAATTTTCATCTCGATATATATGCTCTGTAGCGCCTTCAGCAATAGCAACATAATTGCGTAGCTCTTCTTTACGGTGCTTCATGGTACTTTGTCGATATTCATCAACAGTTTGCTGAGAAAGAGACTCGTATTGTATTTGGGTAACAAATAATACGGCCGACAGTGCCACGACTAATGGAACGATAGTAACTAATTGTAATTTAAAATTTATATTCACTAACATCCCTCTCTCATATGACTTTAAGGCAACTTAAATTGTTATTTTTTTGTGGTAGTCTTATCCACTAAATAGATTATAGATTGATAATCTATACCCGCATGATGGGACAAACCTATTTCACAGGTTCTGCTATTACTGTAACCAGTTTTACAGTTTTCTGGCACTTGCGATTTTAAGGGCGCTAGTGCATTTTCATTCAACTCAGGTGTGGTAAAGCCTTTATCGCCAGCAAAACCACAGCATTGAATATGCTCAGGAATCACCACTTGCTTACTACACAGTTCCGCTAACTTTTTCATCTTATCAGCTAATCCCATGCGCCTGCTAGTACAAGTCACATGCAGCATTATCGGCTCATCAATCGCTTCAAAGTTAAGGTGCTCGGCTAGAATATCAGTGACAAAACCAACAGGCTCATAAATAGCTAACTTCAAGGGGTTGTCTTGCTCTTCTAACAGCATCGACTTACAAGGACTCGTATCCATTAAAATAGGATATTTCCCCTGTTCACTTAGCTCGGCAAGCCTAGCTAACATCGAATTTCGCTTTTGATTTGCTTGTTCAAACTGACCTTTACTGTTAAACGGCATACCACAACATTCACCGGTAAGATCTGGGCTGATCACTTCAAAGCCTGCTTTAGCTATTAACGCTGTGGTTACTTCGGTTAACGAGCGCTGTTCTTCGGCATTAACCGCTTGCCCCATACTACGACTTGCACAACTTGGAATGTACACCACTTTTGGCTTTCCTGAATCATTATGATTTAGACTCATTTGTGGTTGGTATGTTGCTTTCTGAGGTAAGTACTTACTCCATAAAGGTATTTTATTTGCAGAGAGTTTTCGAACCGTGCCCGTTAAACCGCCCATAGCCTTACTACCAATTAATTTATGGCTAAAGCCTGCGACAGCCAGTGAAACACGGGTCATTTTTTCTACCGTGGCAAAGTTATTGGCTAATACTTTTGCAACGCCTTGATACTTTCTATTATTGCGATGACGCAATTCTCGAATAAGGTCGCCAGTATTAATGCCAACAGGACAACGTTCTGCACACAAGCCTGTAGCCGCACAGGTATCTATGCCTAAATAACTAAACTGCTTTTCTAGTTGAGCTAGCAGTTTCGGATCTTCATTTGTCCGCGTTAAGCGACTAATTTCTCGGTATGTGGTAATTCGTTGTCTTGGCGTAAAGCTTAATCCATTTGATGGGCAAACTGGCTCACAAAAACCGCACTCAATACATTTATCAACTAATTCATCTGCAGCAGGTAAAGCCTTTAAATCTTTGATATGGGCAAGGCTATCTTCATTAATAATAACCCCTGGATTAAGCAGGCTTTTCGGATCAAACAGCGCTTTGATTTTTTGCATCAATTCAAAGCCTTGCTTTCCCCATTCTAATTCAACAAAGGGAGCCATATTTCTCCCTGTGCCATGCTCTGCTTTTAAAGAGCCTTGATAATCAACAGCAACTAACTGGCAAACATCATCCATAAAGGCTTGATAACGGTTTACTTCCGCTTGGGTGCCAAAGTCTTGTGTAAAGACAAAATGCAAATTACCTTCAAGTGCATGACCAAAAATAATGGCTTCGTTATAATGATATTTATCAAAGAGAGCTTGTAAGTCTGCAACGCCGTTTGCTAGCTGCTCAACCGGGAAAGCGACATCTTCAATAATAACCGTTGTACCTGTTTCTCTTACCGCGCCAACGGCAGGGAAAGTGCCTTTTCTTATTGCCCAAAGTTGTGAGTATTCACTGGCAATATCGGTAAATTTAATGACATTGGTTTGTTCAAAATTAGCTAACAAAGTTTCAAGATCATTGATTTGTTGGTGCAACAATTCTTCATTTGCCGCTCTCGTTTCAATAAGTAAAGCGCCAACGTTAACATCAAGGGTTTTAATAAAATCAGGCAACCCCTCCATATCGCTGACAGAAGCCAAAGCACGTCTGTCCATCAACTCAACCGCGGATACATCGGCATTAGCCAGTGCTGATACCGCAAGACAAGTGGTTTGCATATCAGGAAAGAAAACGATAGAAGATGCACGGTGCTTGTGCTCTATCACAGTGTTGTAAGTGATAGATGAAATAAACCCTAATGTTCCTTCTGAGCCAATCATTAAGTGGGCAAGAATATCAATAGGGTTACCAAAGTCGATAAGGGAATTAATCGCATAACCCGTAGTGTTTTTTAAACGATATTTATGGCGAATTAATTGGTGTAATTCTTCATCATTACGTGTTTTCAGTGCCAGAACTTTTAAGTTTGCTAGCAAGCTCACATGGCTTCTTTCAAAGGCAGCAATACTTTCTTTGTCACTGGTATCGAGCACTGAGCCGTCATGTAATACCACCCGAATACTCTCTAAGGTATGATAGCTATTTTGTGCAACGCCACAGCACATACCACTGGCATTATTAGCAGCGATACCAGCAACCTTACAGGTATTAATAGAGGCAGGGTCAGGCCCGATTTTACGGCCATAAGGCAGTAAATATCTATTAGCATCAGCGCCAATAACACCGGGACCTAACTTTATTTTTAATCCTAAATCTAAAATCTGATGTGTACGCCAACTTGTTGTCAGCATAATCAAAATTGATTCTGACTGGGCTTGCCCTGAAAGACTAGTACCTGCGGCTCTAAAGGTTACCGGAAGATTATCTACAGCCGCTTTTTTTAATACTTTTACTACTTCTTCTTCGCTATCAAGCAAAAGGATTAACTGAGGTACTAAACGATAAAAACTAGCATCGACACCATAAGCAAGCCGTTTGGCATAATCGGAAATTATGCGATCTTTTGGTAAAAACTGCGCTAATTTAGTAGCAAACTTTTGATATTCAGGTAATAACATTTACACATTCTCTTATTAACACGTTAACACATACTAATTAGCGTTATAGCCTGCCAGTTTAGTACTTTAACCATAGCAGTTCGCTTCTTGTTGAACCAAGCTGCTATGGCCTTAAATCAACCAAATTATGGACGTCGAGCTCAATGAGCAGTATTTAACTTGAGCTCGGCTTATCTATTACAGTCCCATCAAAGGATCCGTTATATTTAAAACAAACATGGCAATTAAGCCTAATAATCCTACCGCAAACACATAATATATTGTTGGTAAAATAGTACGACGCAATGTTCGCCCTTCTTGTCCTAGTAAACCAACAGTGGCAGAAGCGGCAACGACATTATGAATAGCAATCATATTACCTGCTGCAGCGCCAATTGCTTGAAGCGCTACCATTAATGCACCCGATACTGATAAAGCGCTGGCTACTTCAAATTGAAATTGACTTAACATCATATTACTTACTGTATTAGAGCCAGCAATAAAGGCACCTAATGCACCGATACTTGGTGCGAATAACGGGTAAAGATCGCCAAAGGTTTGTGCAACAAAGCTTGCCATAGCGACAGGCATGGCAGCAAGGTCTGCACTATTTACACCTGAGTTAATTAAAATTCTAACCATAGGAATAGTGAAGACTAAAACAAAGCCCGCGCCAACTAAGGTACGACTTGCTTGCTTAGCTGCACTAGCCACCTGTTTCACCTGCATTTTGTGTAAAAATAGTGTCATTAATACTACCGTTAACAAAATGCCACCAGGTAAATAAAGAGGTTGAACACTAGCACTTATACCCACTTCACCTAAAATATTACTGAAGCCAAAAGAAACACTCTTTAATAAGTCTTTGAAATCACTAGAAACACGGCTAAGTACTAAAATAATAGCAACGAGTAAATAAGGCAACCAAGCTCTAAATAAAGACATACTATGGGTTGTTTTTGTTTCCGCTTTTTCAAATGTTAAACTGCCTAACCAGTAATTTGGCCACTGAGCTCTAGGAGCAAAATCCCATATTTGCTTAGGCATTAAAAAGCCTGCTTTCGCTGCCGGAACAACAATAATTAAGCCGACTAGAGCACCGATAAGCGATGGAAATTCTGCCCCTAAAAATACACCCGTTAATGCATAAGGTACGGTAAAGGCAACCCCAGCAAAAATCGCAAACGGCGCAATACTTAAACCTTCTTTCCAACTTTTATTTTGACCAAAAAAGCGTGTCATCATCACCACCATAAATAATGGCATTAATGTACCCACAATGGCATGACCGATAGCAACTTCTGAAGTAATTAACTGTAAAAATTGTTCCCAACTACTTCCTTGTGCCATTAACTGTTGGCTCAAGTTAGCTTTATCTAAACCGCTATTTACGCCAATGATAATTGGCGTACCTACTGCACCAAAAGATACTGGTGTTGATTGAATCATCATGCCAATCATTACTGCGGCAATAGCAGGAAAACCTATAGCGACAAGTAATGGCGCGGCAATCGCTGCTGGCGTACCAAATCCTGAGGCCCCTTCAATGAAACAGCCAAATAACCAAGCAATAATGATTGCTTGTACTCGGCGATCAGGACTTATATCGGTAAATCCTGCTCTTATGCGAGTAATAGCACCTGAATGCTGCAAAGTATTTAACAACATGATAGCACCGAAGATAATCCATAGTACTGATACGGTAACCAGTAAGCCTTGAATTGAGCTGGCCATGATGCGGTTAAAACTCATTTCCCATGCAAAAAAAGCAATGGCTGCGGTAGCCAAGTAAACGACTGGCATTGCTCGTCGTGCAGGCCAATGTAGACCGATAAGAAGTAATGCCGATAGGGCTATTGGGGTAAAAGCAAGTAATGCTTGCATTGTAATTGACATAATAATTGACTCTTTTTACCATCATTCAAGAGTGATTAATGGATCTCTATTTAAAAGTTATTGATAAAATGATGAAATTATTATGTTTGAGAGGTAACTTATTCTGCACTGAAGCATCAATAAATTTGAACTGCCAACACGCTTGCCTTTATTGTTATTATTAACCAACCTGTATAAGAAAGTGATTTTCGAACTGTTCACATCTTTAGACAGAGTGGTATTCCAGCAAAAATTTTTAATAAAACCATCAAGCTTGTTCTTGATAAAGAGTAGTAAATTATCGTGGCAGATAACATCGGGGAATGTACGTAGTTCATCTACGTGTTTACACTTAGATTTGTTCTATAGGACAATACAACTCTATTAAAAAGAGTATCAACTCTGAAGACAAATGAAATAAAACAAATTAGAGCTTATTGATTTCTTTACTTCAATCAAAATACCTGAGATTCAGTAATTAACTTTAATGATCACTTGTAGTCAAAAGCTGACCTTAGCTTTTAAGAAACCATGAAGGTATTCAGGGTAATACTAACCGAATTTTACTGCTTGTTTGTGGGGCAAATTTAAGCTCAAAGCGGACTAAGTTTGGATATTCACGAAGGGCTGTTGTCACACCATTGCGGACAGTAAGGATAATTTATCTTTAACAATCAAAAATCAGGATGAGTTTGTATATATAAGCCTTTACCAACGTTTTGCTCGATAATATATTGCTGTAGCCAAGAAACTAGCTCAGGAGCTTCGGGGGATAAATTTTCTACATACACACCACCAACAGCCTCGATTAAAATTGGTTGGTATAGTTTTAAATTCACATCATAATTTAAGTAGAGTACCTGAATAGTCCCTGAGTCTGATCGAGTATTTGTCGATACCAAGTTGTCGTGATTTAATTTATCAGCCAAATTAATATAGCGATCCAATATCTCAGTATTGACCGTATCAATATTTACTCTGCCCTCTTGAATAACTGCTAGGATTTCATCATTACTGTACTGGGGGGAGCGTTCTGGGGCCCAGTAACCTGATAATATATAACTAGATTCATCTATTAAACCTGAAAAGTAGGACACATCACCATTAGTGGTAATTACAATACCATCATATTCATCATCATTCTGACCAGTGCCATCATAATAAACGATGAACGCATATTCAGGGCCGATAATTTCATTTTTTTCATCACTACCTCCACAGCCAAAAAGTGAAAAGAGCAAAATCACAGAAATTAATAATTTATTCTTGTATTCCATATTGTATCCTTACTTTACTCTTTTAAATCAGTTAACTAGCAAATCAAAAGCTAACAGGTATACCAAAAACAGTCAATGTTCCTCATTAATAATTAGATAATGGACGACCGCTTTGGTGGCTTTGTTCTCATTCAGACTTAACAGGTTATTGTCAAAAAGTTACCATCAATAGACTCATGTTTTTATATTTTTGGAACGTCCGCTATCGTATCTTTGTTAACTTAGATCCAGTGAGAATTAGAGCCTTTTTCAAAAAGCCTTTTTTGAAAAATGAACATGATTAACTTCCATCACATATAGTGTTCAATAGTCTCAAGTATTATGCGCAGGCACTTTTAGATATTTTTCTTGTTGCATGTTTGTTCAAAAAAAAACAAAAATACATGGATATGCTTAGATATGCTTAACGAAGACTTTTGATTTACGCTGAAAGTTATACATTTTTTGCTTACCCTCAGGCAGCTTGCTCATGGGTTGCTCAACAAAGCCTTGTTCTTGAAACCAGTGACCGCTCACTGTCGTTAATACAAAAATAGACGATAATTGCTGTGTTTTCGCTTCACTTTCTAATGCCGATATCATACGACCACCACGATTACCTTTACGATAGTCTGGATGAATAGCTACACAGGCAACTTCACCAGTTTTAGCATCGGGATAAGGATAAAGTGCTGCACAGGCAATAATGACATCTTCTTTTTTTAGCACGGTAAACTTATCAATTTCCACTTCAAGTAGTTCACGGGAGCGCTTTACCAGCACACCTTCAGCTTCAAGTGGTGCCAACAATTCCAAAATACCTGCTACATCATCAATAGTCGCCGTCGATAATTGCTCTTTATGATCCTTAGCGACTAGCGTGCCCGCACCATCTCGGGTAAATAACTCTTGTAAGAGAGCGGTTTCACTTTGATAACTAACACAATGACAACGCTCAACACCATTCTCACCACTTTGAATTATCGCGCGAAGTAATAACTGACGAACATGGCAATCTTTTTCGTCTAATAAGGTTTTTACTGTACGAACACTACAGCTCTTAATTAACCCGCCAGCTTGATCTAATAAACCATCATCTTCCGTTAAGGTAATTAATTTATCAGCCTGTAATGCAATGGCTGTTTGGGCGGCAACATCTTCTAAAGCAAGGTTAAATACTTCCCCTGTTGGCGAATAACCAATAGGAGATAAAAGCACAATAGAACCATAATCAAGCTGCATGTTGATGCCGTCAGAATCAATTCTACGTACTGTGCCCGTGTATTTAAAATCAATACCGTCACGTACACCCATTGGTTTAGCAATAACAAAATTCCCTGTACTCACTCTGATTTGAGAGCCATGCATGGGAGAGTTTGCTAACCCTGTGGTCAGTAGTGCTTCTATGTGTAAACGTAAAGAGCCGGTGGCATCTTTAACCGCACTTAAAGTATCAGCATCGGTTACACGAATGTTACTTTCAACATGTCTCTCAATACCACGTTGAGTCATACGTTCTTCAATTTGTGGTCGTGCACCATGCACAACTACGAGCTTAACCCCTAAACTACGCAATAAAGAAATGTCATGAATAATATTAGCAAAATTAGGATGTGAAACAGCTTCACCACCAAACATTAATACAACCGTTTTACCACGGTGAGCATTGATGTAAGGTGCTGCGTTTCTAAACCATTTAACGTAATTTTGATCACTATTATTCATGTTTTACTTCTTTAACTCTTTTGCCTTTGTAGAGGTTACAAGATCAACTATTTAGCTTGACCAACAATATATTCCATTGCCACTTCATCATCAGGATCTTTATGTGGACTTGGCTCACTGTCTTCAATAATGTTCTCAGCAAGTGAGTTCTTATCAATCAAGTTAAAGCCTAGGTTAGTAAAGTACTGAGGAATATAAGTTAAAACAATGATTTGCTCTAGCTCCATTTGATGTGCAAATTCTAACAAGTATTGCACTAATGCTTGTCCTTGTCCTTTGCGTTGAGCCGTTTCATCAACTACAACCGAGCGGATTTCAGCCAAACCCGTTTGATAAATATAAAGTGAAGCACAACCCACCACTTCACCTTCTAACTCTGCAACAACAAAGTTTTGTACATCATGAATAATATTATCTAAAGAGCGAGGTAAAATTTCACCTTTATCCGCTTGAACATTCACTAACTGATGAATTTTTTCAACGTCTGACATACGCGCTCTACGCACCGACATAGCTGCAGCTCGTTGTGCATTTAAACGTTGTTTCACTTGTTTTAATGCCACTTCGGTTTGTTGTTTACCTGGTGCACCAACAACTTGCTCATTCAAAATTTCTTCATTACCCGACTGAATATTAGCAATCACTTTTTCCACTTGAGCACGAGAAGTACCACCCAAAGCTTCACGCTTATCTAGTGTTGATTCAATTGATAAGTGTTGATAAACATCTTGCTCAATTTCTTCACTAAATTCTCGTAATTGCGTTAAGGTTAAATCTTCTAATGGGCAACCTTTGTCAATGGCTGCCAAAACAACCTCACCAACAATATGGTGTGCTTCACGAAACGGAATGTTTTTACCCACTAAGTAATCGGCAAGCTCAGTAGCATTAGCATAACCTTGCTGAGCAGCCGCTAGAGTGCGAGAACGGTTCACTTTTAAACCATCAGCAACCAGCACCGCCATTTCGGTACATTCTTGCCAAGTATCTAAGGCATCAAACAAACCTTCTTTGTCTTCTTGCATATCTTTATTATAAGCAAGCGCCAGTGCTTTCATGGTAGTTAACATGCCTGTTAACGAACCAAAAACACGACCCGCTTTACCACGAATTAATTCACAGGCATCGGGGTTTTTCTTTTGCGGCATTAAAGAGGAACCTGAACTAACTAAATCGCTCATTTCCACAAAGCCAGCTTCACCTGAATTATAAAAGATAAGATCTTCAGCAAAACGCGACAGATGCATCATAGAGATACTCGCCGAAGCTAATAATTCTATAACGTGGTCTCTATCAGAAACCGCATCTAAACTATTCATGGTAGCCGTTCTAAACCCTAACCTGTGAGCAAGCGCATTACGGTCAATAGGGTAAGCTGTGCCAGCTAATGCGCCAGAGCCTAAAGGTGATACATCTAAACGATATAACGCATCTTTTAAACGGCCAATATCACGGTTAAACATTTCAACATAGGCTAAACACCAGTGACCAAAAGTTACTGGCTGCGCACGTTGCAAATGGGTATAACCCGGTAATACGGTATCTTTTTCACGTTCTGCCAAATTCATCATGGCTTGTTGTAAATTAACCAAGGCAAAAAGTAATTCACCGCCAGTTTCTTTACACCATAATTTTAAATCAGTAGCAACCTGATCATTACGGCTACGGCCTGTATGGAGCTTCTTACCTAAATCACCTGTTTTTTCAATTAACTGAATTTCTACCCAGCTATGAATATCTTCAGCATCAGATAATAAAATTTGTTTTGGGTTTTCTTCAACTGACGATTTCAATTCGTTCAGTGCTGCCGTTAATTGCGTTAATTCCGCATCATCTAGCACACCTACTTCATGAATAGCCTGCGCCCAAGCAATCGAACCGACAATGTCTTGCACTGCCATACGATAATCAACAGGCAGGGAGTCATTGAATTTTTTAAACTGTACACTCGCTTTTTCTTTAAAGCGTCCGCCCCATAAAGCCATGCTTATTTACTCCACTTTTTTTGGATTTTACTATTTACGCTATAGAAAAATTTTGGGACGCTATAGCGTCCACCACGACTCATAAGTAAAGCCATACTATTTTTCCTTCTGCGAAAGAGCGGTAATTCTACTTGATAAACTGAATAAACGAATAAAACCTTCTGCATGTTTTTGGTCGTAAACGTCATCAGCACCAAAGGTTGCAAACTCTTCAGAGTACAGGCTGTTAGGTGAACGACGCTGTGTTACTTGTGCCATACCCTTGTATAACTTAACCACTACATCACCGGTTAATTTCTCTGCAAAAGAAGCAGCAGAAGCAAGTTGCGCTTTCGCTAGTGGTGTAAACCAACGGCCATCATAAATTACGTGTGAGAATTCAAGACCAACAGATTCACGGTATTTTAAAGACTCTTTATCTAAAATTAATGTTTCTAAACCTTTGTAAGCAGCCATTAAGATTGTGCCACCTGGAGTTTCATAACAACCACGAGACTTCATACCTACTAAACGGTTTTCAACAATATCAATACGACCAACACCGTGCGCAGCACCTTTAGCATTTAAGTACATTAGCGCGTCATAAGCAGCGTTAGAGAAATCTTTACCATCAACAGCAACTAATTCACCTTCAACAAAGCTAAGCTGTACTTTTTCTGGTACATCTGGCGCATCCATAGGATCAACCGTCATAGTCCATACTTCTTTAGAAGGCTCGCACCATGGGTCTTCTAATTCACCACCTTCGTGTGAAATGTGCCATGCATTAGCATCACGGCTATAAATTTTAGTTAATGACGCCGCACAAGGGATATCACGTTCAGCTAAGTAATCTAATAAGTCTTCACGAGATACCATATCCCATTCACGCCATGGCGCAATAACCGTTAGCTCCGGTGCCAGTGCCGCAAAACAAGACTCAAAACGCACTTGGTCGTTACCTTTACCGGTACAACCATGACAAACCGCATCAGCACCTACTTTTAAAGCAACTTCAACATGCGCTTTGGCAATAACTGGACGTGCCATTGACGTACCAAGTAAGTATTGTCCTTCATAAACAGAGCCGGTTTTTAAAATGGGATAAATGTAATCTTTTACATATTCTTCTTTTAAATCTACAACATGACACTCTGATGCACCCGAAGCGATAGCTTTTTCTTTGATACCTTCAAGCTCTTCATCGCCTTGACCTACATCGGCACAAAAGGCAACAACTTCACAGCCGTCATAGTTCTCTTTTAACCATGGAATGATAGCCGAAGTATCTAAACCACCTGAATACGCTAACACTACTTTTTTAATTTCTTTCTTTGCTAAGGCCATTTGTTTAGATCCTATAAATTGTAAATTTTACTTTCTTTCATCATCAGCTTTATTGAATGATGAACTTTTAAATATATTGATTAATTATTTTGCTAGCAATGAAACTAGTACAGCGCATTGCCCCCACATTCTATTTTCTGCTTGATGAAAAACGACACTCATATCGCTGTCAAATAGTTCCGTGGTAATTTCTTCTTCCAAATGAGCAGGTTGACAATGCATAACCTGCTTTGCACCCGTTAGTTCCATTAAGTCATGATTAACTTGGTATGGAGCAAAATGAGCCAAAATTTCTGCTTTCTTGCTGGCATCTTCATTGCCCATTGAAATCCAAGTATCAGTATAGATGACATCTTGTGCGCCGATATTATTAATATCGCAAGTGATAGTCACTTTAGCACCAGATGCTTTGGCTAGACTTTGAGCTTTCGCCACTACATCAGCTTCAGCCTCATAACCAGAGGGTGTCACTAAAGTAAAATCAACCCCTAAAATGGCAGCCATTAACATCAATGAGTTAGAAACATTATTGCCATCGCCTATATAGGCAAGCTTAACTTGGCTTAGTTCACTGATATTTAACGAAGCAAGTTGCTCGGTAATGGTGATGAAATCAGCTAATGCTTGGCAAGGGTGGTAAAGATCGCATAAAGCGTTAATCACAGGCACACTGCCATGCTCTGCTAACCCTTGAATTGAATCGTGACTAAAAACGCGCGCAACGATGGCATCGGCATAACAGGATAAATTTTTAGCATAATCGCTTACCCGCTCACGTTCGCCTAATTTGCCATTTTGTTGGCCTAAATATAACGCGTGACCGCCCAATTTATTAATACCCATATCAAAGCTGACATGAGTTCTTAACGAAGGTTTTTCAAAAATCATCGCTACCGATTTTCCAGCTAAAGCTTGGTTAAAATCAACAGGGGTTTGTTTAATATTGATCGCTAAATCAATTAAAGCGAGTAACTGACTTTGATTTAGCTGATCATCGGCTAAAAAGTGCTGTAAGTTAATTGAGTTTGACATAAGTATCTTCTTTAAAATATTTGATTATTTAAACTAAATCAGGCTGTATTTGTGTACCTATACCGCAACCCGATAATAATTGTGTTATTTGCTCAGGTGATTGCCAACTGGCAACCACGATACTTCGTCGTAATTGATTCGCCGCTTGCAAGGCTGCATTGACTTTTGCTGTCATACCGCCAGCAATCACGCCTTGTTCAATCAGGTTATTTGCTTGTTCGCTATTGAGTGATTCTAAATACTCACCATCGCTCCCTTTTACGCCATTAACATCGGTTAACAATAACAATTTGGCATTAAGCAACTGACAAACAGCTACCGCAGCATCATCAGCATTAACGTTAACTAAGTCACCGTTAGCTAACGTACCAATAGAAGAGACTACAGGTAAAAAATGACTGTTAAGTAGCGCATCTAACAGCTGACTTGATTTAGGGCTAGGTACTCCAACTTCACCTAAATCTAATTCTGATTTTTTACAGCTAATCATTTCACCATCGGCTAAAGATAACCCTACGGCTGGCAATTGCATGCTGCTCGCTTGAGCCACTATTGATTTATTTACTGTGCCTGCTAGTGCACCACTAATTAACGCAATTTGATCTTTAGGAGTAACGCGTAAGCCATGCTTTTTTACCGTTGTAAATCCGGCGTGATACAACATGTCGTCAACCACACAACCACCGCCATGTACTAAAACAACTTTCGCATCAGATTTCAGTTTCTTAATTTCTGCTAATAAAGTTTTTAAGGCGCCTTCTGTTTCTAAGATTGCCCCACCGATTTTAATCACTAATGGCTTACTCATATTTATTCCTTAATGGCTAACTTTAGCTGGCAGCAAACTGTATTCACTTGGCAAACCTAAAGAGATGTTAAAACATTGTAGTGCTTGCGATGAAGCACCCTTAAGTAAGTTATCAATAGCACAACTCACCACCACAACATGTTTGTCTTCATCCACCTGCCAGTGCACATCGGCAAATGGTGTATGGGCAACATTGCCTATTTGTGGCCATGAATTCACAAGTCTAACTAATGGTGCGTTGGCGTAAGCTTGTTCAAAGGCAGTGTTTACTTGTTCGGTGGTAACTTCTGCTTTTAATTGCAATGTTACTGTAGCAAGCAAGCCGCGCTTATAAGGCGCTAAGTGCGGATTAAAAATAACCTGAGCTTCAGCTTCTTGTGAAATTTCGGGTTGATGTCTGTGCTGTAAGACATTGTATGGCTTTAGGCTTACTTCATTGAAGTTTGTTGCCAATGTCGCACTTCTTCCTGCGCCACTAACACCACTAATACCATTTACCACTATTAGAGAATTTTCTACATGCAAGTGATTGCTCGTGATAGGCTTTAAAGAAAGCAAACTCGCCGTTGGATAACAACCCGGTACGGCAATTAAATCTGTGTGGGCAATTTCATCTTGTTGCCATTCTGCTAAGCCATATTTAGCTTGAGCTAGGGCATCAATATTGGCGTGTTCAAAACCATAGAAAGTTGGGTAGTCGCTAGCATTTTTTAATCTAAAGCCACCTGAAAGGTCAAAGACCTTCACGCCAGCATCAACAAAGGCCTTTGCCCAATCGGCACTGAACTCGTGTGGCGTAGCAAAAAATACCGCATCTATGTTTTGCTCAGCATTTACTATGTTTTCATCAAACCATTGCTGTGAAAAAGAATGCAGGGGTACATCACATATCCCCTGCCAGCGACCATGTAACTCGCTAAAAGGTTTTCCACAGGAAGTAGAGTTTTCCGACACAACAAGATGCTGTATTGAAACTTTATCGTGTTGGCATAATAAACCAACTAATTCTGCACCGGCATAACCACTAGCACCGATAACAACAACCTTTTTCACATCTGACACAACTTAAGCCTTACTATTCAAACAACTAATTACAACTATATTATCGATATATGACATAACCACTCTCTTTTACTAAAATAAAAGAGATAAATCATAAGCTTACTCGCTTCGTCGTCGCACTGTTTGAACACAAATCATTACATGTACCTTAGGAAAAAGTAGCCTTATGAAAGCAGGTTATTTACACTATGAAAGCAATTTAACAGCTAATGGGTAGTTATGCAACTATGAAGCATAATTATTTAAGCTTTTATTCGAATTATTTTTTGGATCTTTTTTATGTCGCAACTTCCTAACTTTACTCAATCATTAACTCAATTGATTGCCTGCCCTTCAATTAGCTCAACGCAAGCTAGCTGGGACCAGGGCAATTTAAAAGTAATTCAATTACTTGCTACTTGGTTTGAACAGTTAGGTTTTAGCATTGATATTCAAAAAGTACCGAGTGTTCATAAAGGCGGCGAAAATAAATATAACTTATTAGCCAAATTGGGTGATGGTGAAGGTGGTTTATTATTAGCTGGCCATAGTGATACGGTTCCTTTTGATGACAGTCGTTGGCAAAGTGATCCCATGAAAGTTGTTGATAAGGATGATAAATTTTTTGGATTAGGTACCTGTGATATGAAGGGCTTCTTCGCCTTTATTTTACAAGCGTGTAAAGGGTTAGATGCCAAAAAACTGAAAAAGCCACTTTATATATTAGCCACTGCCGATGAAGAAACCACTATGGCTGGTGCGCGCTTTTTTGCTCAAAGCCAAGCAGCCAAGCCTGATGTTGCCATTATTGGCGAACCGACAAACTTAGTTCCCGTAGTTATGCATAAAGGGCATATGTCTCATCGCATTAGTATTCAGGGACAATCAGGACATTCAAGTAAACCTAATTTAGGCGTCAATGCTATTGAAATTATGTATCAAGCCATTGGCGCGTTAATCAAGCTTAAAGAGCAATTTAATCTAAATTATAAAAACGAGGCTTTTGATGTGCCTGCCCCCACCTTAAATATGGGAGCGATTAGAGGGGGCGACAATGCCAACCGAATTTGTGGTCATTGTGAATTAGATATTGATTTACGCTCTCTGCCGGGTATGAAAGATGAAGAATTACTTCACTGGTTAAGTGAAGCGCTAAAACCGCTTGCTGAAAAATACCCTGGACGCGTTAGCTTTGAAGAGATGCACCCTAGTTCTCCAAGCTTTGAGCAAGATAAATGTGCAAGTGAAGCGCCATGTTTTGTCAGTATTGCTGAAGAGATTAGCGGCCACAGTTGTTGCGCTGTCAACTATGCCACCGAAGCTCCTTTTATTCAGCAATTAGGTTGTCAAACCATAGTGTTAGGCCCAGGCTCGATAGATCAAGCACACCAACCCAATGAATTTTTAGCGCACAGTGAAATTGAAAAAACCCATACGCTTTTAATAAAAATGATCCAGCAATATTGTTTATAATTAAGACTTTATTATTTAAACAAATAGTCTACAGTATGTAATAAGGATATTAACTAAATAACTATGTGCATGAGAGTATTAGTCAAAATAGGGATTACCTGCTTGGTGCTTATTGCTTCACTAGCTGTTAGTGCAGACGATGAGGTCATCGAAGATATTTTTTCATTAACGCTAGAAGATTTGTTAAAAACTCAAGTGGTGAGTAGTAATGGTATAAAGGAAGCCTTAATTGATGCGCCTGCTGCTATGTTAGTTATACCCGCGCAGCAAATAAAACAACGTGGATACCATAACATCAATGAAATATTAGTCGATTTACCTGGCTTCGATACTATTAATAACGGTGGCTCTTCTAACAGTACCACTTATCAACGCGGTTATAGAACACCTTTCACAACGCGTACTCTATTTATGATTGATGGTCGTGTGGAAAATCATTTATGGAGTCAACAAGTCTTATTAAGCCGTCAATACCCCATTGAGATGATCAATCGCATTGAAGTCTTATACGGCCCTGCTTCGGTAAAATATGGCCCTAATGCTTTTCTTGGTGTTATTAATATTATAACCAAAAAGGGTAATGAACTTGATAACAAAACCCACGAGCTTAGCATTAAAGGTGAGCTAGGCAGTTGGCATTCTCAAGGCTTAACTCTGTTCGCTCGTGGTCATCATAATGATTTTAGTTACGATATCAGTGCTCGCGTATTTAGTAGTGAAGAGGAAGATTTATCCGATCGCTGGGGCTTTTTATCAAACGACCTATACAGCGATGAAAAAATTTGGGGGCCTATTTTATCCCTCAGTAATGATGGTATTCAGTTCGGCCAATATGCTGACAATAGTGATGATTGGGGAATATTTGCTAAAGGGCAATACCAAAACTTCACCTTTGGCTATAGCAACTGGCAAATAGATGAAGGCTACGGCGCTCACTATGCTGCCGATAAAGGCCAAAGTAATGGTGACTGGTTAAGATCAAGCCAGCAGTTCTTTATTGATCATTTCTGGCAACCAACACCAAATTTAACCGTAACTAGCTCACTCAATTATAGAGAAAATAGAGCTGGAGGAAATTGGGCTGAAGCCACTCCTGATTGGCGCGAGGGTATGTCTGAATATTCTTATGTCATTTTTAGCTACTGGAATTCAACCAGTGATGCAATAGAAGCCAAGCAAGACTTTGATTATAAATTATCTACTGAGTTTAGGTTGCTAGCCGGTTGGCGAATAAAGCGCAGCGATTTAACAAGAGCTTATGATGCACCAGGTTATTGGGGAGCTTATAGTTCTACCGTTCCTAGTGATGAGCCTGGGCCACATGGCTTTGGTGCAGGTATATACCATAGCACTGATGCCAGTTATGATTTTTATTCTAAACCTATAGCACAGGTACCTAACGATAATAGAAAGCAGTTCAACGACTCCGGTGTATATGGAGCAGTGGTTTATGATAGCTACCCATGGCGATTGAATTTTGGTCTACGTTATGATCACAATCAGATTTGGGAAACAACAACCAGCCCCAGATTAGCAGCTATATACAAACTTAATCAGGATGAGACAGCAATTAAATTAGTCTACGGGGAAGCATTTCAAGAACCTCCTGCAAAACAACTTTATGGTGGCTGGTCTGATCGTAATGCAAATCCTGATTTAGAGCCCGAACGAGCAAAAAATCTAGAGTTAATATTAATGCATAAGACTCAACATTGGCTGCATGACTTCTCCCTTTACTATGCCAAATACAATGATGTAATCCGTGAAGATGCCATTAATGATGCCCAGCGAGATAGCTGGGGGCTTGAATATCGAGGACAGTTTGAATACAACAATATAATCTCAGGTCAACCGGCAATAACAGGACAATTTTTTTACACCTATGCTAAAACGCAAAGTAACCAAAGCTACGATCACCAACTAAATCAATGGTATGAGAACACAACTACCTTAGGAGACATTTCTCCTCATAAGGTTAATTTTGCTGTTAACATACCAATATCTTCTGCATTTAATCTTAATGTCAAAGCAAACTATGTACATAGCACTCAGCTATACGCTAGAAATCCACTAACAGAGCAGGGAATAAAAACAGGCTCACGTGTTATTGTTGATGCCGCCATTAGCTATCAACAAGATAACTGGCAAGTTAATATAAAAGCCATGAATCTTTTTGACCGAGAAGTATTGGCTCCAGGAGTAGGTAAAGCCAACTCAGGGAACGACTTTTCAAAGCGCAGCCAAGGTTTTGTTAACTCACTTTCACCCCAGCCAGGACGTTCTTTATGGTTAGCTGTTAATTATAAGTTTTAGTCATCATTCAAGCTTCTTCCTACTAGCTGCTAACTAAATTATTTCTGCACTTCTTCCCCTCAGTTTATATAAAAACTTAGGGGAAGAAGTCTTACCTCATTGAACCACTACCATCAATTTTCATCATAATTTCAGTGCTCCCTAAGAAGTAGCAAATAATAACTCGCAAGCAAAGCTAACAAGAATATTTATCACAGTAACAAATATTATGCTTTGTTAATTTAGATCAAGCTAATTTATTGATTACTAATATACAAAACTTTAACATTAGCAGAGTTATTTAGGGTTTACGCTAAATAAAGAGTTAATTACTTAGCACATAATATTTCATTAGATTGCTTTTAAACACGTGCTTCCACGTTTAAGCGGATATTAAGATTTTTCTTATATCCGCTTTTTTTTACAATAAATGTTGCTTATGAAATGACAAATGCTGTTTTATAAAACTCGCGATAAAGTAGTAACTATGATCGTATCCCGCCTCTTGCTGATAATGCAAAGGATAGCTAGCGTTTTCAGCGGCATTTACTAAGGCTGTTGGCATTAACTGCTCAGCTAAAAAGTCATCATCACTACCTTGATGTACCAAGGCAGGCACTTTTAGCTGGGCTTTTGCCATAAGCATGCTGGCATCATATTGATGCCAATCATCGGTGTTTTCACCCAAATAATTTGAGAATGCTTTTTTACCCCAAGGAGCATTCACAGGATTACAAATTGGACTGAAAGCTGACACCGAAGTATATTTTTCTGGGTTACGAAGTGCTAATACTAAAGCGCCGTGACCACCCATTGAGTGACCACTGATTGCCCGTTTACTGGTAACAGGAAAGTTTTGCTCAATAAGCGCTGGCAGTTCATTTAGCACATAATCATACATTTGGTAATGTTGTTGCCACGGCGCTTGAGTAGCATTAACATAAAAACCAGCACCATGACCTAAATCATATGCGCCATCGGCATCATCAGGGACACCTTCACCCCTAGGGCTAGTATCGGGGGCAACAATCGCCATCCCCAACTCAGCTGCGGCTTGAAGTGCACCAGCTTTTTGCATAAAGTTTTCATCGGTGCAAGTTAAACCCGAGAGCCAGTACAATACTGGCACTTTATTATGCTCACTAGCCTGTGGCGGTAAATAAATAGCAAACCGCATTGCACAATTTGTCGCGTTTGCTTGATGGCTATATTGATAATGCCAACCATTAAAGACTTTAGTTTTACTGATCTCTGCTACATTGTTCATAATTTCAATTTTTATTGTTTATTCTCTAAAACTTGTATCTTTCAACTGCTTCGAGCTCAGGACAAACGGTAGTAGATAAACTCCACATTAAACCGCTCATCCTGAGCATAAGGTACGAGTAGTCGAAGGGCTAGACTACATATGTATAACGGTTCGAATACTTTTACCTTCATGCATTAAATCAAAAGCTTCATTAATGCTGTCTAGGTTCATGGTATGCGTAATAAAGTCATTCAACTTAAATTCGCCTGCAAGATAACGCTCAACATAATCAGGTAACTCGCTACGCCCTTTTACACCACCAAATGCGGTGCCGCGCCATACTCTACCAGTTACTAGTTGGAACGGTCGAGTTGAAATTTCTTGTCCTGCTCCGGCAACGCCAATAATCACTGATTCACCCCAACCTTTATGGCAACATTCTAATGCTGAACGCATAACATCAACATTACCAATACATTCAAAGGAGTAATCTACACCGCCATCGGTCATTTCAACAATCACATCTTGAATGGGTTTATCGAAGTTTTTAGGGTTAATACAATCAGTGGCGCCCAACTTTTTCGCCAGTTCAAATTTAGACTCATTAATATCTATGACCAGAATACGACTTGCCTTTGCCATAGTTGCGCCAATCACGGCAGATAAACCAATACCACCTAAACCAAAAATTGCCACCGTATCACCTTCAGCAACTTTTGCTGTATTCATCACTGCGCCCATGCCTGTGGTAACACCACAACCTAATAGGCACACTTCTTCTAACGGCGCTTCTGGATTCACTTTCGCTAACGATATTTCAGGTAAAACCGTGTATTCAGAGAACGTTGAACAACCCATATAATGATAAATAGGCTTACCATTTTGATAAAAGCGTGTTGTGCCATCAGGCATTAGCCCTTTACCTTGTGTTTCTCTAATTTTTTGGCAAAGGTTAGTTTTTCCTGACTTACAAAACTTACACTCACCGCATTCTGGCGTGTATAAAGGAATGACGTGATCACCCACTGAGACACTGGTAACGCCTTCACCAACTTGTTCAACAATACCGCCACCTTCATGACCTAAAATAGCAGGAAAGATTCCTTCTGGATCTTCACCCGAAAGGGTAAATGCATCGGTATGACAAACTCCTGAAGCAATAATTTTTACTAACACTTCACCCGCTTTTGGTAGCATTACATCGACTTCTTCAATAGATAAAGGCTGTTTAGGACCCCAAGCAATTGCCGCTTTTGATTTGATAAACTGTTCAGACATAGTAACTCCACTAATATTTCAAAATTTGTTGTTCACTATTATATTTATTTCTTGAGTGTTGATAATATAGCAATATTGCAAATAACTTTTACCAGATAGTAATAATAGCAGGTAATCATAATGAAGTGGCAAGGCATTAATGAGTTTGTAGAGGTCGGTGAAACCGAAAGTTTTACCTTAGCCGCAAAGAGTCTAAATATTTCCATTGCACAGGTTAGTCGACAAATCAGTGCTCTGGAACAGAGGCTTCAAATAAAGTTATTTCATCGTAGTACGCGCAAAGTGTCACTCACTCAAGAAGGCAAGGTTTTTCACCAACACTGTAAAGGCGTACTTGATGGTCTAGAAGCGGCTGAAAATGCCATTACCCAAATGCAAAGCGAGCCCCAAGGTGAGATAAAAATGTCCATGCCAGTCACTTATGGCGAGCAAATAATTTTGCCTTTAGTTCATGACTTTATGATTGAGTATCAACAAATTTCAGTAAGTACTTACTTATCTAATAGTAATGTCGACATGGTTGATGAAGGTTTTGACTTGGCGATCAGAACAGGTAAATTAAAAAGCTCAAGTTTAGTCGCTAAAAAGTTAACGGTTAGGGCTACAAAAGTTTGCGCTTCTCCCACTTATTTAGCCAAATTTGGTACTCCCAAGGTTTTAGCGGATTTAAAAGCACATAACTGTTTATCTAGTGCACAGCACTATTGGCGTTTTGTCGAAGACAAAAAAGAAAAAAACATACCTGTTGAAGGCAATATTCACTGCAATAGTGGTACAGGTTTAGTTGATGCTGCCCTAAAGCATATCGGTATTGTTCAATTACCTGATTACTATGTAAAAAAGCACCTAAATTCAGGACAGCTAATCAGCTTGCTTGAAAAATATAAAATACCCGATGAAGGTGTGTGGGCGGTATACCCAGATAAACGCTATCTACCTACGAAAACTCGATTACTGATAGATTATTTATCTGAGCGTTTATAGGTTAACTATCATCCTTATTCCATAGTTTTTGATTTGTTTTTATCGAAAAAAAATCGTTAGCATGCCAACAACGAGGGAGTAAATCTAACTCCTGCCTCTCTTTAAAGTTTGATGCCAGTAATTCAAGTATTTCATTGAGTCGCTCTTTACTTAAACGGGCGACTTTTTTTGCCATATAAGGAAAATATAAATTATTCTGCTTCTTCACCTCCATGTTACGCCCATAACCAATAAAAGTTAATTTTCTTGTCGCCATACGACAAAGCGGTTGCTCAGGCACAGGCGGATATAACCTGTTAACAATGGCATATTCATAACAATCGCCAAGTTGTCCTGCTTCATCTTCTGGCATATAAATAACACCATACCCTTGAGGAAACATGCCTGTTATTTGATACAGTGCATCAACCACTTTTTGCGAGCAAGCACCTAACTCGGCATTTTTGTTTAACACCTGATACACTTTAGGCAATACTTTATAGTTATAACTGTCTTTTGTAGAAAGAATAATGGATGTATAGATTTGCGGTACTTTGAGTAAATTACCGATACTCTGCTTTGGCTGGACACTACTTTTGAGTAAGCGCTTAACAAAAGCTAGTTTTTCTTGTTCATCAACAACAAATTGATCGCGTTCTTCCCTTGAATTACCCACATAACTCGCCACCCCTAAACCGTCAGTAAGATAATTTAACGTATGTTTATAGCTTAACTGTAAAAGCTTTTTTCTCTGCTCAGGTTCTAAAGTTCGATGAGGGTTTTGCTTTTTATCCTCCCCCATTAAAATAGCCTGTGCTTGGCTATGGTAATTACCTATATCTTGCAGAATAGCGGCCATAATCAATGGTACTTTAACTTGCTCGCTAAATCGCCTTCTAGCCTCGGAGGAAAAATCTTGATAACGGGTTTCAGAATACTCGTCTAATATCCGGCTGATGTTGCTATCACTAATGTCATTGTCTAATAACAATCGATCCAATAAACGTACAGATAATATTGCTTTATAGAGGCTTTTGCACTGCTCATTATTAGTCGCTACTTTTTTCCCTTCAGTGGGGCTAATAAGTTGAATGGTACCAAGTAACTGCGCTGATTTACGGTTAGTCTCTTCAAAACTATCCCCTTCAATCAAGTCTATAATTTCATAACAGATACCCAGTAAGTGGCTGTTGCGCGCCGTTTGCTCTAACTCTTGGAGTGTAGAGTTTTTTTCATCTGAGTCATTATTTGCAGAAAATTCTTGAGTATCAAAGAAGTTAATAGCGCGTTCAAGCACTGAGTCGTTGAGTTTACTTCTACCGTAAATCTTACTCAATAAGACATGAACTTGCTGAGTAAAATGCGTTCTATGAGGGAGTTCTTTGGCCATTAATTAAAGCGCTAATGCTTAACAACAAAGAGCAATAATGCTAGTAAAACAAGAGAAAATCAACCGATAAATTATCAAACTCAAGCTACTTCCTTGTAACGTATTTGAGTTATGGCCTGCCCTTTTAGGGTTACTTTTGTGGGCGAATACCTAATGTATGACAAAGTGCATAAGTTAATTCAGCACGATTTAAGGTATAAAAATGGAAGTTTTTCACACCTTCACGATTGAGCACTTTCACTTGCTCCATGGCAATATTGGCACCTACCATACGGCGAGTCATTTCATCGTCTTCCAAGCCTTCATACATTTTTGGCATCCAACTTGGTACGTGCACATTGGTTAAGTCCGCAAAACGCTCTAACGTTTTATAGTTAGTTACCGGTAAAATACCTGGAATAATTTCAACATCAATGCCTACTGTTACGCAGCGATCTCTAAATCTAAGGTATGATTCAATATCAAAAAAGAATTGGCTGATGGCTCGGTTAGCACCTGCATCAATTTTGCGCTTTAAGTTCAATAAATCAAACTGTGGATTTGGCGCTTCTGGATGCCCTTCAGGGTATGCCGCCACTGAAATATCAAAATCAGCAACATCACGTAATAATTCAACCAGATCAGAAGCATACATGCTCGGTTTTTCATCGCTGTTTGGCGAATCACCACGTAAAGCGACAATATGGCGAACACCACTTGCCCAATAATCTTTTGCTATTTGCACTAGCTTTTCACGGCCAGCATCTATACAAGTTAAATGTGGCGCCGCAAGCAAAGCAGTATCTTTTTGAATGCGCTTGATAATATCGTGTGTTCTATCACGTGTGCCTGAACCTGCACCATAGGTTACCGACACAAAGCTCGGTTTTAATGGCTCTAATCGTTCAATAGAATTCCACAGTGTGGTTTCCATTTCAGGGGTGTTAGGTGGGAAAAATTCGAATGACACTTGAATATCATTGCTAATTTCACTCAAGCTACGGTTTAAAGACTCCACTTGTCTTACGTAGCTGTAACTCATTAGTTAATCCCTTTTATTTTTACCTGCTGTTGTTTGCTGGCTAATTGTTGGCAAATATTGACTAAATCTGAATGTAACCCCCCTGCAGTAACATCCCGTCCTGCTCCTGGGCCACGAATAATTAATGGATTTTCTTGATACCAGTGACTCGATATTTGAAAGATATTGTCACATGGCGTTAAGTTAGCAAAAGCATGGCTTTTCGCTAATACTTCTAAACTGACTTTCGCTGAAATTGTGCCATCACCGTTTGCATTTAGACGTGCTAAATAGCGAATGCAAGACTCGCTTTCATTGGCTGTTTTTATTTGCTGAGCAAAAAAGTTATCAAGCTCACTTGCGCGCGCTAAAAATTCTTCAGTGCTAATATTTTGTAAGGCTTCTGGCACTAAGTTAATACACTCAATATCATCAAGTGAAAGCTCAAAACCAGCCATACGGGCTAGAATAAGCAGTTTTCGCTGCACATCACGTCCAGATAAGTCTTCTCTGGGATCCGGCTCTGTTATTCCTTGTTCAAGCGCATCAAGCAATAGTGTTGAAAAAGGTGTTGAGCCATCATAGGTTTCAAATAACCAAGATAGAGTACCCGAAAAAATGCCACCAATAGCGGTAATTTCATCGCCACTGTTATTTAAATCATTGATGGCATAATTAATCGGTAAGCCAGCACCAACTGTGGTGTTACCTAGCCACACGCTATTATTTTTATCTGCCGTATTAATTAAGTTATTGTAATGCGCTGTATCAGATGATGCTGCCCACTTATTGGCGCCAATCACGTGAATACCTTGCCCAAAGAAATCTTGATAAAGCAGACTAAACTCTTCACTGGCAGTAATATCAATGACAATTAATTCATCATATGGGTGATTTGTTAACCAATCTATTAGTTGCTGATTTTCATAATCTTGCGCTTCATTTTCAAATAAAGATAATGCTTGATTAACGTCAATGCCATCATTGTTGATTAATGCTTTTTTCGATGAAATCAAACCAACCAAATGAATATTTTCTAAGGCATAAACACGATTTAACTGCGCGGGTAATAATTCTAAGAAACGCTTACCAATATTACCTAGCCCTGCGACGACAACACCAATATGGCGAGTATCTTTAGTGATATCATGGTGAACATTATTCAATAACTCAGTGCTGCACGGCTCAGGTAAAATAGCAATAACACTATGGCTATTTTCACTTGGCAGCAAGCATAAAGGTTGAGCACTTTTTAGTGAACGTTTGAAGCGAGCTTTAATATCTCCGCGTTGAGCCACCTTATGCCCCACCGTAGCAATAATAGCTACGGGTTGAAACTTAACTTGCGTATGCTGACCAGCTAAATATTGGCTCAGAGCTTTTTGTTGATCTTGATGAATGACTAGCTGTTGTTGTTTTTCATCAATACAGATAGGCGCAAACTCGCTAATGACTTTTTCTAGTAACTCGCCGGTAAAGCAGGAAGATTGAGCAAGCAACAAATCATTTAAATAAGTCACAGATAACTCTTGTTTAGCTATTTGACCAAACTTACCAATTTCTGTCCCGGTTACTTGTGCATCAAAGCTACTGGCAACATGTAAGTGACAATGGTGGGCTAAGCTTTCATTGACTAGTGGCGTTAGTGTTTTTGCGTGTAACACAGGGTTACCTAACCGGCCTAACTCTTTAGCAACACCATTGGGTAAACGGTGCAGTTTTCTAGCATTTGGCACAACACGAGGGTCAGCACTGTAGATACCATCAACATCAGTCCACAAGGTAACATTCAATGCACCAACTAACGCTGCCATGATTGTGGCAGAGTAATCACTACCGTTACGGCCTAATGTACAAGTTCTACCCTGCTCATCTTGGCAAACATAACCGGTAATAACCGCTAACTTGCCATATTGGCGTCTTTGCTTTAATTGTGCTGCACTGAGTGCATGATCAACATTGCCATTGTGCTCATTGTCTATCACTAAGAAATCACGAGCATCAATGCTGTTGCTTGGACAAACCTTTTCATTAAGTAAAGCCGACAGCAACCTTGCTGACCAAATTTCACCAAAGGCAAGAATATCATTATGGTGAGCCGCCAAGTCCCCTTTCAACCAAGCCTTTAGCTGATTAAAGTCATGGGATAACACTTTAGATAACTGCTGTGCATAACTCGGCTTTAATAATCGAGTAATCAATTGCTCTTGAGTTTCAAACAATACTTCGATGGCTTTTGTTAGTGCTTGTTCACTTTCATCAGCTAAGACATTGTTAGATGCTGATTGCGCTAATAACTCGCTAGCCAATGAATATAGCTCAAAGAGTTGATCGGTTGCTTTACCGTTAGCTGACACCACAACAATGTCATTTAACTGACAGTTTTGCTGAATAATATCAACAACACGCGCGATACATTCTGGTGTAGCCAAAGAACTACCGCCAAATTTGTGCACATGAATAGCATGTTTTGCTAACTGATTTTCAGTGCCAACATCAGCATTCAATTCAAACTGAAAACCACTTGATTGTGTTACTACTTGCGTCATTTTTTACTCAATTCTTTTTCTTATTTTATAACTGGCTTTGCGTCAAACCTTGCTGTAAGTCAGACAAGATATCATCTATATCTTCAATACCCACTGATAACCTGATTAATGATTGGCTAATGCCTGCCTCAAGTTGTGCTTCAAGTTCCATGCCCGCATGGGTCATGGTTGAAGGGTGAGAAATCAAACTTTCTACACCACCCAATGATTGCGCTAAAGTAAATAGGTTAAGGCTTTCGAATAGCTTCTTAACGGCATCCACACCACCTTTAATTTCAAAACTCAACATAGCGCCAAACCCTGATTGCTGTTTTTTGGCAATGTCGTGGCCAGGATGGTCTTCAAAGCCAGGAAAATAAACAGCTTCTATAGCTGGGTGATTCTTTAAAAACTGAGCTACCTGCTCAGCATTCACTTGATGTTGCTTCATTCTTAACGGTAATGTTTTTAGGCCTCGTAGCGCTAAAAAGTTATCAAAAGCACTACCCGTAATGCCAATACAATTTGCCCACCATGCTAATTCTTCACCTAAAGCCTGCTCTTTAGCGACAACAACACCGCCGACAACATCGCTATGGCCATTGATATATTTGGTGGTTGAATGAAAAACAATATCAGCACCAAGCTGCAACGGCTGCTGTAGCACTGGCGATAAGAAGGTATTATCAACAGCTACTAGCGCACCAACATCGTGGCTAGCTTTAACGATCTTTTCAATATCTACTACTCGAAGTAAAGGGTTACTTGGCGTTTCTACCAGAACAAGTTTAGGTTTAAGTGCGAGTGCCTTAGTTAATTCCGCATCATTATTTTGATCAACTACCACTAATTTGAACTGGCCTCGTCTGGCAAGGTGCGTGAATAATCGATAACTACCGCCATAACAGTCATGGGGAATCACGACGGTGTCATCGGTAGATAATAGTTGGCAAATTAAATGCGCAGCTGACATGCCAGTACTAGTAACAACACCAACATTGCCTTGCTCTAAATCAGCAATGGCTTGGGCAAAAGTTGCTCGTGTAGGATTACCAGTGCGAGAGTAGTCAAACTGACGCTTTTCATTAAACGCTTTTAAAGAGTAGGTGGTGGATAAATGTATAGGCGCAATAACAGCACCATACTGTTCGTCAGTATTTATGCCCGCTCTTACCGCTATAGTGGAGACTTTATTGGTTGGCTTACTGTTGTTTGGCATAAATGCTCCATTTGGTCGGCAAAATGTAATTTTTAGTCAATTACGTTTAGATGTTTGGACGTCTATAACTCTAAACTTTTTGTTTTCTTCGGTCAAGATATTTTAGACATCTAAACTTCTACTTGACTGAATTTCAGCAATCAGTAAAATCTACCTTATAACAATATTAATACCAATCGGACAATTAATCCGTTTGCTATAAAAGTATAGCCCTTAATAAAAGCAGAGGAACATCCATGGCTGAGTGGAATGACGAATATATTAATCCCTATGCCGAGCACGGTAAAAAAAGTGAACAAGTAAAAAAAATTACCGTTTCGATTCCTTTACGTGTACTGAAAGTGCTAACAGATGAGCGCACTAGACGCCAAGTTAATAACTTACGCCACGCGACTAACAGTGAATTGCTCTGCGAAGCCTTTTTACATGCTTTCACAGGTCAGCCTTTACCTGATGATGAAGATCTCGCTAAAGATAATAATGAAAAGTTGCCTGCCAGTGTACGCCGTATACTAGAAGAAAAAGGCATTACTGATTTTAGCGCTTATGAAATGGATGAAGAGTAATCTCAAGGCAATAAGCAATAACAATTGCTAAACCTGATCAAAAAAGCCGTTAACATAAAATTATGTTAACGGCTTTTTTAATTGTTATCTGTTGTATAGATTACAACAATAAATCACTTACAGATGATAAGGTTTACTTAAACGGTGTACAGACTCAATGAAGTGCCCTGCATGCTCTGGGTTCACATCAGGGTGAATACCGTGACCCAAGTTAAACACATGGCCTGTGCCGCCTTTACCAAAACCTGCTAATATTTTTTCAACTTCTTGTTCAATACGTGGTAATGGGGCGTAAAGCATAGAAGGATCCATATTACCTTGTAGCGCTACTTTATCACCAACGCGTGCTTTAGCATTTTCAATATCAATGGTCCAATCAAGGCCAAGAGCATCACAACCTGTCGCAGCAATATCTTCTAACCACATACCACCATTTTTAGTGAATAAGGTTACTGGTACTTGTCGACCATCGGCGTGACGGGTTAAACCATCAACGATTTTTGCCATGTACTGTAAAGAGAACTCTTTATAGTCACGTGGAGACAATACACCGCCCCAAGTATCAAAAACCATCACTGATTGAGCACCTGCAGCAATTTGAGCATTCAAATAACTGATCACTGAATCGGCTAGTTTATCTAATAACAAATGTAGCGTTTGCGGTTCAGCAAACATCATTTTTTTCACTTTAGTGAAACCTTTTGAGCTGCCACCTTCAACCATATAAGTGGCTAATGTCCATGGGCTTCCAGAAAAACCAATAAGTGGTACTTCACCTTTAAGTTCTTTACGTATAGTACGTACGGCATTCATGACATACTGTAATTCACCTTCTGGATCAGGAATACCAATTTTATCAACATCTGCTTTGCAAGTGATTGGACGTTCAAATTTCGGGCCTTCACCTGTTTCAAAGTAAAGACCTAAGCCCATAGCATCAGGAATAGTTAAAATATCACTAAATAAGATAGCAGCATCAAGTGGGAAACGACGTAATGGTTGAATAGTTACTTCACATGCCAAATCAGCATCACGACATACAGTCATAAAGTCACCAGCATCTTTACGCACTTCACGATACTCAGGCAAATAACGTCCCGCTTGGCGCATCATCCACACAGGAGTGTAATCTACTGGTTGCTTTAATAGCGCACGTAAATAATTGTCATTTTTTAATTCGGTCACCAATAAATCCTCTAAATTTACTTATTGCGGAGTTCGCTTATCTTATTTTTTGGGTAGCGAACAAATTATGGAGCGTATTCTAGCACTTGCTGTATTTTGAATCTATGCGCCAAATCAATTCCTTTTCCGCTCGTGAAAATTACCTATCAACAAAAAAGTTTCATTTTTGTTACATTTGAAGAACAATAGCCAAGTAACCGACAATCCGCGAGTTAACAGTCATTGAGGCAAAATAACGCCAATGTACGAAAGAAATCGTCGAGCTTATGCTCTATTAAAGTTGTTGCAGCAGCAAAAATGCTTTGATATAAAATAGCTGCGCTAGCAAAGAAGCATGGCTAAAAATAAAAAAAATAAGCTAATAATAAGAATGCTAGGGGAAAGAATCAATAATAAGAATCTTGTTTAACAAGACCATAAAGCGAGCATTTCAAGCCTTTCTCTTTGAGAAAGGCTTTTTTATTTATGCCTTATAACAAATCTGTGTCTGTACCATATAATTTCACGCAGTTTCTGCCACTTTCTTTCGCATGATAAAGAGCTTGATCTGCTAAAGAAATCAGCTGTTGCCAATCAATAACCTCTCCTTGACTCGTTGCGACACCAAAACTTGAAGTAACAGATAATACCGCACCATTATCCAAACAAAATACTGGTTTTGCTATTTTAACCCGTAACTTTTCAGCAATAATCATGGCCGTTCTAGCGTTTGTCTCAGGAAGTAATAAAGTAAATTCCTCCCCGCCATAACGTGCGAGGATATCATACTGACGCAAGCTGCTTTTTAACCTTAGACTAAATTCTTGTAATACTTTATCACCAACTTGATGACCATATTGATCATTCACCTGCTTAAAAAAATCTATATCCATGATAATAATAGAAATAGGTTGCTGCTCCCGCTGTGCCTTCAAAGTGCTTTTTTCAGCAAATTCATCAAAAGCTCGACGATTATATATATTCGTTAATGAGTCTATTGTTGCTTGCACTGCTAATTTTTGAGCCAACTGTTGGCTAGCACTAATGGTAAGTGAAAAGCAGCTAACAATCGTGACAAATTGGAGCGCAATTAATGAAAAAGCATGTATAGTTCCTGCAACCATAAAATCATCCAAGTTTGGATCTATGATGGCAAAATACACGCGCAACATAAAAATAAAACTACAAAAAAGAAATGCTTCTCCCAAAAAGCGCATAAAAGTTAACGAGACATTTTTATAATGAGCTAGCACAGCTAAGCCAGCATAAAGTGAGATGCTAGCCGTAATAATGCTAATACTAACAATGCGGGCCCCAATGTTGGGGTGTGAGTAAGTAAAAATGACAAATGAAATGATTAACACTGCCAACAGTAATATCGATATCTTTTCAAAGGCGTAAGTACTGACATGTAAAAATTTTAACACGCCCCAAATCAGCAAGCTAAAACCTGAAAAAATAAAGATATTAGCCACAATAATTGTAATAAAGTCAGGAGCATAGCCTCGTACTCCGAGCAAAATAAAACCTAATGAAAATAAAAAATAGCTAAAACCAAGTTGTTTAAAGCCGATAAAAGAAGGATGAATTCGAGCAAAAACTAAAGACCCTACGCCAAGAAACATGCCTAGCCAAAGATTTGTCAATGCCAAAGTTCTAATATCAAGTCCTTCCATCTTTATATCTAAATGTTAGAAACATCATTCAATAAACTATAGCTCAAATAAACTTTTAATCATTATCTATGCTAAATTGTTCATTAAGTTATTTTTAATTATTTGCTAATCTTATATTTACCAGATAAATTTTCTTTTTCTATAAGCGCCAGAGAACTATTCATGAACAAACCACAACGAGATATTACCCTGCGATTTTTAGCCGAACCTCAAGATGTTAACTTTGGTGGTAAAGTGCATGGTGGTGCGGTAATGAAATGGATTGATTTAGCCGCTTATGCATGTGCAGCCGGTTGGAGTGGCAGATACTGTGTAACCGCTTATGCTGGTGGAATACGCTTTGTGGCTCCTATTCATGTAGGTAGCTTGGTTGAAGTTGAAGCTAAGGTAATCTATACAGGCAAATCTTCTATGCATATAGCCTTAGAAGTCAATGCGTGTGATCCAAAATCACTCAATCGTCGCTTAACCACCCATTGTATTGTGATTATGGTAGCGGTTGATCAAAACGGTCAATCTGAGCAAGTTCCTCAGTGGGTTCCAGAAACTGAAGCAGATAAAAAACAACATGATACTGCTGTTAAGCTGATGGAGATGCGTAAACAAATTGGCGAAGAAATGCAGATTTTTGTGGAGTAAAGCTCTAAAAATGAAAAATTCTTTGTTATGTTTACTATTGGCAAGTAGTTTATCACTTGTAAGCCAACCAAGTTTTGCCTTAGGCAAACTTGGTCATCAAGTTGTTTGTCAATTAGCCTTTGATCATTTGTCGATTAGCAAGCAAGAAAAAATTACCCAATTACTTACCAGCATCCCCAAGAAGCACCAAGAACTGATCAATCATTACAATTATAAGAAGAAAGGCTCGACAATAACTTTTGCTAACGCTTGCACTTGGGCTGATGCAATTAAGCGTACAGAAGAATTTAAAAACTATAATAGCTGGCACTATCTGAATGTGCCTAGAAATCAGGGCACCATAACCGCCAATATTTGCCAAGAAAATTGCTTACCTCAAGCTATTTTACATCACCAAAAAATACTCGCTAAAAAAGACAGCACAGAAAACTGGCCACAAACCAAAGCGTTGATGTTTTTAGGACACTGGCTTGGTGATATTCACCAACCGCTTCATGTCAGTTTTGCCAGTGACTTAGGTGGGAATAAAATAAAGCTGGCTCATTTAGGTAACAAATGTAGTAGTTTACATTGGTATTGGGACGACTGTATGTTATATCGTGGTAAAAACAGTAAAGCACAATGGCTTGATGTACTCTCTTCACAATGGCCAAAGAACACCAGCAATTGGCAACCTGGACTAGTATGGCAATGGGCTAACGAGTCTTTTCAAATAGTAAAAAAGCCTAGTTTTAAATACTGTCAAATGAACAAGCAAGGCAGTTGCCAACAGCCTAAGCAAAAAATTACTCTACCTCAAGATTACTTAACACAGCATCAAGGTATTATGGAGCAAAGGCTGTTATTAGCAGCAAAACGATTAACTCAAGTATTGTCCGCAAGCTTATAATTTATTCTTAGCTTCAATCCATTGCGCCATATATTTAGTGCTTTTATGGTGATGGTGATTGAGCATGCTGCCAATAAAGTTTTGCTGCCTATGTAATGACAATGTTGTTGAAATACTATTAATGCGTTCAGCTAATACTGAAAAATGCTTATATTGTTCAAACAATAACTGTGCATTTCTCGGGCCTAAATCACTTGCTTGTTGCCAAGCCTCTCTTTCTTTATATAAGTTAACAGCAGCATCGGCAAAGGCTTGCGGGTTATTAGCTACCGTACCCGCCCAACCTTGCTCTGTACCCATACCTTCTATACCAATATCAGTGGTCACTGAGGGCGTAGCACATAGCATAGCTTCTGCTAATTTACCTTTAATACCGGCACCAAATCGCAAAGGCGCAACGCATACTCGAGCTGATTGCATAGCAACAATAGCATCATCAACCCAGCCTTTGACCAAAAAGCCTGACTTTTCATCGTGCAAATCCGTTGCTTTAGGCGGTGGATAAGCACCATAAATATTCAACTTAGCTTGTGGCAACTGCTTGCGTATAAGTGGCCAAATTTGCTGTTTTAGCCATAACACCGCATCCCAATTAGGCGGATGACGAAAATTGCCTATGGAGATAAAATCTTCACGCTGTTCATAGTTTGGGTTTACTTGTGAAAGCTGCTTCTCGGCAATCATAAAAGGGCTATAGTGTAATAAAGCCGAATCGACCTTAAACAGTCTTGTTAATAACTCTATTTCAACGGGCGAAATCATTAAAGATAAATCACAGCGAAAAATGGCAGCCACCTCTCGTTGGGCGAGATCAGAGCTAAGCAAGTCAGCATCGGTTAGCTCACGTTGTTGCTTATAAGCACTGTGGCGCGCATGGCGTAAACAAAATAAATCTTCTGTATCTAAAACTTTCAACGCTTGTGGGCAGTATTCACTGACTCGCCAGCCAAACTGCTCTTCCATCATAAAGCGATCAAACATCACCACATCAGGTTGAAGCTGACTTATAAAGTCATCAAATGAACTACAGTTAAGTTTTATATCTATGCTATCAACAAAGTAGTCACTTAAATCAATCATATGCTCAGTGCGCTGTGCAGGGCTTGCAAAGGTAATTTGATATGCTTGTTGCTGGAAAAATTTTATGAGCTGTATCATACGACTGCCCGCTGCAGACGAATTAGGCTCGGGCCAAACGTAGCCAATAATGAGAAGTTTTTTCATAACGCTATCTTAACATTTTCCACAAAACAAAGAAAAAGCCATCAGTAATAATTACTGATGGCTTTTTAAAAACTGACAGATCGAATCTGTTAATTTTATTGTTCAGCTTGCGCTTTATCACCTACTTGCGGCGCAGACTCAGACTTTTGAATTTCTAATAATTCAATTTCAAACTCTAACACTGAATTGCCAGGGATGCGTGGTGGGTTACCATTTGGTCCGTAAGCTAAATCTGAAGGAATAGTAAATTTATACTTTGAACCAACTGACATTAATTGAACACCTTCAGTCCAACCTCTGATAACACGATTTAAAGGAAATACTGCTGGTTCACCACGATCATATGAACTATCAAAAGTATCACCATTTAAGAAAGTACCTTTATAGTGCACTTTAACTGTGTCTGTCGCTGCTGGTTTTTCACCTTCGCTATCAGTAAGTACTACATATTGAATACCAGACTCAGTAACTTTAACACCTTCTTTTTTAGCATTCTCATCTAAAAACTTCTGGCCTTCTGCTAAGCTAGCTTCTGCTTCTTTTACAGCCACTTCTTGCTGTTTAGTTTTCATGGTTTGTTCTAAGTTCATTAACAGCGCTTGAATTTCTTCTTTTTCAATAACCGCTTTTTCATTAATGCTATCAACAAAACCACGTACAATTAATTCTTTTTCTAAAGCAACACCTAGCTTTTCTTGCTCAACTAAATTACGTTGCATGTTCATGCCAATATAAGCACCTAAACCGTAAGCTTGTTTTTGTACTTCAGTTTCTAATACTGGTGCTTGGGCTTCAGCAGTTTTCGCTTCTTCCTTTGTGCCTTCTTGACAAGCAGCAACACTCAATAGTGCAACAGCCACTAAAGTGGGTTTAAAAAATTTCATTTATATCTCCGTTAACAAATCACAATTGGAGAATCCCCCAATCCACAGCTTGAATTTTGTTCAATAACTATATGCGTATTAAATATCACTAAACAAAATAAAAAAACGCTTTATACTAACGATAACTAACTAAAAATGCCAAGATAAAAACTATTAATATGTTGCTTAATTTTTCAAACAGTAAAAAAAGCCGAATTACTCCCTTCATCTTGCTTGGAAAACTAGTTATTGGGGCGTTATTTATTAGCGCTTGCTCACCTTCAGCAGAGAAGCCTTTACAACGCTTTCAACAGGCCATTGAAGGCACTTACGCAGGTGATATTTCCAACGACGGAAAGTGGAGTGTTATCTCTTCTATTCACCATGGCATTAGCGTTTGGGATTTAGAAAAAAATGCTTTGGTTTATCAATGGGCGCAACAACAAAATAGTAGCGATAATTTAGTACTCGCTATTGATATTAGTGATACTAACAGCCACGCACTTACCGCCAGCCGTGAGAATTTTGCCCTTTGGAATCTTGAAAGCGGCCAGTCCGAAGGCTATTGGAAAGTAAGAGAGTCCAATATTCGTGATATTGCCGTCAGCAATAATGGTGATTACTTACTCATCGGCAAAGGCAATGGTACTGTGGTACATGTTAGCATTGATACAGGCCGGCGCTTAGAGTTCCTAGGACATAAAGAAAAAATAAATACTGTTGATATGATGCCCAATGGCAGAGTGGCTATCTCTGGTGGTAATGATTTTACCGCGTACGTTTGGGATACAGCATCGGGACAAGTTATATATCAATTTAATCATACTAGCCGAGTTTCTAAAGTCGCATTAGATCCACAGGGTAGATATGCTTTTACCGCTGACAGCATGAAAGCCGCCCATATTTGGGATTTAAAAACGGGCAAGCTCATCACCCAATTAAAAGGTACAAAACGCCACGAAGTATTTAGCTCTGCTCGCTTTTCTCCCGACGGAAAAACCTTAGTAACAGGCGCGGCAAGTAGTAAAGTGAGCATTTGGGATATTGCCTCAGGAAAACGCACGGCAACTTGGCATGTAACACCAAAAGAAGCAAAAAGACCTACTGGCGCAGTTGTGTATAGCCTTGCATTTAGCGATAATAACACCCTAATTACCACTAGCTCTTCTGGCTATACTGAGCTTTGGCAGCTTCCAAGTAAAGTAAACTAAGCAAATTAAGTTAATATGGAACAATTAAATACAGAAGATATCCGTGCTCTTGAAGAGCGTATTATCGCTTTAGAATCACGTAACCTTTTTCAAGACGATGTTATTGAACAGCTCAATGAAGAGCTTACCGTGCATCAAGCGCAAATTGCTGAGCTGAAAATGCAAATTCAATTAGTGGCAAACCGATTAAAAGATGCAGGGAATTTATCCTCTTCAAAAGAAGAAGTAGAGCCACCACCACCGCATTATTAAATCATTGACTGTTTAAGGCTTAAAAACGCCAATAACTTGTTCTTGCTGTCGAACTGCCTGTTCTACTTGCGGTTCACTTTGGGTCATTTGCTCACCACAACTAACGCAAGTGACTTTTTCAACACCATTTTCTTTCGTTAACGCCATAGTATCTTGGGCTTTACACTTAGGGCAGATAGCGCCAGCGATAAATCTTTTCTTTGGTTTCATTTGTATTAACTAATTCTTTATTTGATTAAATAAGCAAGGTTAATGACTATTTTACCTTGAACTCTCCCCTAAGGAAAAGCGACAATAGCCAACGAATTTTTTTAGATACTATCATTAGGACATTTTCTTGATCACTGCAACCGACTTAAGCTTAGATAGAGGAGCTAAAAACCTCATTCAATCCTCTAGCTTTACCATACATCCAAACCACAAGGTAGGCTTAGTAGGCAGTAACGGTTGTGGCAAGTCTTCTCTGTTTGCTGCCTTGTTAGGCGATTTAGCCCCCGATGCTGGCGAACTGACCATGCCAAGCAGTTGGGCTATAGCCACAGTAAAACAAGAAACGCCATCTTTAGAGCAATCTGCCCTTGATTATGTTATGGACGGCGATAAAGAGTTCCGCCTACTTGAGCAACAGCTTGAGCAAGCTCGCATTGCTGAAGACGGTAACTTAGAAGCGATAATAATTAATAAAATTGACACCATAAATGGTTACAGTTTACCCGCTCGCGCTGGTGAACTATTACACGGGTTAGGCTTTTTACAAGAGCAGCTAACCAACCCTGTAAAAGACTTTTCAGGTGGCTGGCGAATGCGTTTAAACTTAGCACAGGCGCTAATTAGTCGTGCTGATTTATTACTACTCGATGAGCCAACAAACCATTTGGACTTAGATGCCGTTATTTGGCTACAACGTTGGCTAAGTCGCTTTACAGGCACGCTAGTGTTAATTTCCCATGATAGGGATTTTCTCGATACTATTGTTGGTCAAATTCTTCATATAGAGCATCAACGTGCTAAACTTTATAGCGGTAATTACACCGCCTTTGAGCGACAACGTGCTGAGCATCTTGCGCAACAAGAAATACAATTCCAAAAACAACAAAAAGAAGCAGCGCACTTAACCGCTTTTGTTGACCGATTTCGCGCTAAAGCTAGTAAAGCTAAACAAGCACAAAGTCGGTTAAAAAGATTAGAGAAGCTCCCTGAATTAGCGCCTGCCCATGTCGACACTCAATTTACTTTCAGTTTTGAGCAGCCAGAAAGTTTGCCCTACCCGCTTCTCTCACTAAATGAAAGCCAATGTGGTTATGATGAAAACACCATTATCCTCAATGAGGTTGGCCTGACCTTAGTGCCCGGCAGTCGTATAGGGTTACTTGGCCGTAATGGTGCGGGGAAATCAACGCTAATTAAATCACTGGCGGGGGAAATAGCTTTACTCAATGGCGAAAGGTATTGCGCACAAGAATTAAAAATTGGCTATTTTTCACAACACCAACTCGAACAACTACAATTTGGTTCTAGCCCTGTAGCGCATATATTAAGGGCAAAGCCTTCATTAGGTGAACCACAAGCCCGTAGCTTTTTAGGCCGTTTTGGCTTTAGTGGCGATCAAGCATTAGCGAATGTCGATACCATGTCAGGTGGTGAAAAAGCGCGTTTAGTCTTAGCTCTGATTGTTTTAGAGAAACCACAATTACTCTTACTGGATGAGCCTACCAACCACCTCGATTTAGAAATGCGCCAAGCCTTAGTGTTGGCCTTACAGGATTTCAGCGGTGCGATTATCCTTATTGCTCATGACAGGTTTTTACTAGAGTCGTGCGTTGATGAATTTTACCTCGTTGCCAACGGTAAAGTAGCTGACTTTAGTGGTGATATTGATGATTACCAACAATGGTTAAACGATGATAAAAAGCTATCGTTAAGTAACAGCAAAACCACAGACAATAGTGCCGATAAAGGCCCTGACAAAAAACAGTTACGACAGCAACAAGCACAATTACGTAAAAAATCAGCACCATTACGCAAAAAAGCCGATCAACTTGAAAAGAAAATTCAACAATGGCAAGCCGAGTTAGCCAGTGTTGAGGCTCTGCTCAGTGATAGCGACATTTATCAAAGCGCTCGTAAAAGTGAATTAACCGAGCAGTTAAAGCTACAAGCGAGCTTAAAAGATAAATTAGAAGAAAATGAAATGCTTTGGTTAGAATTAGCTGAGCAAATTGAAGAAATCATGACCTCAGATAATTGATTTTTGGTCTACACTGTAACTGATGTCATTTTAAATATGCGGGAATTATTATGCTCAAAAAAACACTAGTATTCATTTTTATATTGTTTAGCTGTATTGCGCCTTTTAGCCAAGCCAATGATTTAGAACGTGGTATTTACGAATTAAACCGTGGTGAATTTCATGCCGCTATTGAACAATTTAGACCTCTCGTTGCTGAGGGCTACGCTCCTGCACAGTATCAAATGGCTATTATGCACCAAAGTGGCTATGGTGTTCCTAAAAATGGTATGAAAGCATTAGCATTATTCGAGTTAGCTGCAAAACAGAATTATTCAGACGCTCAGTTTGAATTAGCCTTGATTTACAGTGAAGGGAAACTTGTTAAACAAGACTTGAAAAAAGCTTTTGTATTGACCCATAAGGCTGCAAAGAAAGGCTTAGCCAGCGCACAATTTAATTTAGCAGTAATGTATGCCAACGGTACAGGAACCAAACAGGACGATTTCAAAGCATCAAGATGGTACAAAGCCGCAGCTAACCAAAACTATGCTTTAGCGCAATACAATTTAGCCTTGCTTTATAGCGAAGGTAAAGGTGTTGAGAAAAGCACAGAAATGTCTTATGTATGGAATACTATTGCAGCTTGGAATGGTTACCCCGACGCTGAAAAAAGCCGTATTATAGATGAACGAGAGTTATCCAATATAAAAAGAGAAAGCGGTTTCGAAAAAGCCAATCAGATTTTTACAAAAATCAAAGAACAAGAGAAATTAAGGGCTGAAATGGCCAAAAACAAAAGCTTCTATTGATCCAAATCACATTTTTAAAGTGCGCGACTTCTTATAATAATTTCATTGAAAAATAATAATTGAAATTAATAGGGAGTCGACCATGAACCTTCTATCCATGCTAGCCAATGATCCTGTGGTAATGTTTTCTTTTGGCGGTTTAGCTATTGTGCTAGCCATTTGTGCTTATTACATATACTACTTCATCAAGAATATTGAACAAGACAAATAACCTTTAAAGAATAAGCTGTCAAAACTTCCCTTTGTAATACTGGGCTTAAATAGAGCTCAGTATTACAAAAGTGTGCTCTTTATCTTTACAATCAATAGAACTTTTTCTAATTTAAAACTATTGTGCGGTTTCCCACTGGTTAACTGTTATTAAATTCATATTGTAATTTTCTAGCCTGCTCGATCACTTTGTCATACAATCAGTACTTATTAGCCTTCACGTTTACTTTATTTAACCTATGTATTCTGTTAGTAAGTTTAAGCCCGCATGGTGGTTAACCAATGCGCATTTGCAAACATTAGCCGCTAAATTTTTTCGTCGCAATCAAAAAATCGTAACCAGTAATGAAATATTAGAGTTGCCCGATGGTGACTTTGTTGACTTAGCTTGGACAGAGCAACCAGAGCATAACACCACAAAACCTATCGTGGTGATGTTACATGGCTTAGAGGGCTCAAAAGATAGTCATTATGCCAAAGGCATGCTTAATGCCATTAAAGCCCGCGGTTGGATAGCCGTACTCATGCATTTTAGGGGGTGTAGCGGCAAGCCTAATAGGCAAGCAAGTTCATATCATTCAGGCGATACCCGTGATATTAGCTATTTAACAGAGCACCTAATTGCCCGATACCAACAAAGTGTTTTTTCTGTATTAGGCTTTTCGCTAGGTGGCAATGTCTTAACACGTTATTTAGCACAAGTGCCTAATAATCCATACAAAGCAGCAGCGGTAATTTGTGCCCCCTTAGACTTGGCCAGTTGTAGCACTCGTATTAACCAAGGTTTATCCAGAATATACCAAAAATATTTACTGCAAATGTTAAAAGATAGTGCTTTTGAAAAGATAGCCTATAAGCTTATTGACCATATAAAACCAAAACAATTGGAAAGCATTAAAACCATCTTTGATTTCGATGAAAAAGTAACAGCACCACTTAATGGTTTTAATAGTGCAAAACACTACTACCAACAAGCTAGCGGTAAAAAGGTGCTGGCCGATATTGAGCAACCTTGTTTATTTGTCCATGCTGCTGATGACCCCTTTTTAAATCATCAATCTTCACTGCCAAGTCAACAGCTACCCGAGCATTTAACCTTTGAAGTCTCTGAACGCGGTGGCCATGTCGGCTTTATTTACGGCAATAACCCATTTAAACCAAAGTATTGGCTAGAAAAACGTGTACCTGACTTCTTGGCTAAGCACTTTTCAGTGAAGATGAAATAACACTATGATAATTCCTTTAGAGCAACTGAACGCTGACACCTTGAATGCCATCATTAAAGACTTTATTTTACGAGAAGGTACTGACTATGGCGAAATAGATGCCGATGAAAAAGCTAAAATCTCGCAGGTAAAGCGGCAACTTCAAGAAGGAACTGCTGTATTAGTATATTCAGAGCTACACGAAAGCGTAAATATTCTACCCAGTGAGCAATTTCAAAATGAAGTAGACAATAACGGTTAATGTGAATAAATGTCAGATTTAATTTATCGAACTCAATCAAATCTGACAGTGATAGTCCCTTGAGTGCCAACTACGGACAATCAGTGCTTGAATTCAGTTATACATTAATAGGCAGTTGAGGCACCTTTGTTGCCGTTCACATAATTGCATTAGTATGACTTATTGGTGAGCAATTGACTTATAATAAATTAGGTCAATTTTACTCATAAAAAAAGGGCAAAACGTTAATAGCTTTGCCCTTTTAGCATGCAACTTATTGAAGTTGCATGGCGAACCGCATAATTAATAATTAGATTGCAGTTATATTATCAGCTTGAGGACCTTTCTGGCCTTGAGATACAGTAAACTGTACTTTTTGACCTTCTGCTAAAGTTTTAAAACCATCGCCTGAAATTGCAGAAAAATGTGCAAATACGTCTGGACCAGATTCTTGTTCGATGAAACCAAAGCCTTTAGACTCGTTGAACCATTTAACTGTACCAGTAGTTACGTTAGACATAATAATATCCTATTTATTTAAGAGTAATTGTTGTACCTTTGATAAGGCAATGTTGCTGGAAGTATTGCTGTTACTTATAAAAAAACAGGACGAGGTAAAAATATGAAACTTCGAAATGGTATGGAATAAATATACGGTGTACTTTCAAACTGCGCAAATTATATACAATTCTATTTAAAAGTAAAGACATTAAAATAACGCAGCGATGCTTGAATAGAGATCTGAACTTTTCAAAAGCTGTTTATTATAAGGCTGTCATAAGTTTGCAGGAGACATAGACTTACCTTCTAAGTTACAAAACCTAAAGACTAACAACAACGCCACCAGAGCTCCCATAGAGACTTTAAATCAAAGCGGCAGTCCCTCCGACAAACAGGACATAAATCTTTTTACATAGCATGCTAACTTTTACAGCTTTGCGGGGTAATTCCTGAAGCTAAAAACGATTTCGGAATAGGCCGATTTACGCCATGAACGGTTGCTATCATAGTGATAAAAGTTATTTCGGTTATTCAGGTAGCCGTCAGAACGGAGTAACTATAATACGAGCAATTACCTCATAAAGTGTGTGGATTTCGTATTACGGTATATCATAAGTATCATAAGTATCATAAGTATCATAAGTATCATGGGAAATGATTTTCACTTTTATTTTCTTTTTCAATAGTTCAAAAGCCGCTTCATTTTTTTTACTGTCTGTATATGTATACACCCCTATTGAACGAACTGAATCTCGCTCATTGACTATTATGTCAGAATTTATAAAGCTTAATGATGATACTTGATCAACACCATAACTTTTATGAGCAAAATTAAATTCTGCGTGGCGGAACTCGATAGTAGCTCTAAGTCCAGGTCCCTCATACGACATTGATATAATTCCATCAAAGGGAATGCTCTGTATGATTTTATATTCATTACTTGGCACATGCCATTTCAGAAAAATGATAGTATCGTTAGTTAAGGCAACAACACCCCTGAATAGTTTGTGATAGTAAGACCAATAAAAGTTAACAAGACCAAAGACATGTATTCTTTCTTCACTAGTATCTGTCGCTTTACTAAGTAACGCAAGAAGCTCAGGAGACGATACAGGACCGACTGTATAGCTTTTGGTTACTACTTCATAAAATCGCAAGGAGGAGCCTGCGGATGATAAGACCAATACCTCTAAGGGGGAAATAAACTGGCACCCAGTTAAATAAACAAGAATTAAAACTAAGCTGAGTTTATTCATAAGAAGCTCCCTTTTTAGTCTCATTTTCAATGAGTATAAGTGAGTATAGATCTTTATTATTAGAATGCTTATCGAATGAAGTGTAACAAAGATAAGTATTAAACATTTAGTTTATGAAGTTGAAATCTCGATAACGGCTGTTTGTGGCAAAGTTTATAGTGGCTATTAATTTGTTTTTAGAAATATAAACGATCCTATTGTTGGAATTTCTATAAGAAGTACTTAATGTGATAAAAGCAAATTTAACTTGTTGATTCTAGACATTCCCTCAGCTTCAGAAGCAATAAACATTTTCGTTTTTAAAGTCCAGTTCTCTAAAAAATAACGGATTTCCAAAAATATAATTTCTCCTGATGTGCAGGAAATATTGATTGAACTGGATGGTTCAGCTTGCTTCATGAATGAATTGTTGATCTCGACTCTGTGGACTCCAGGTTGAACCTTTAAAAAAGCATACCCGCCTTCATTGATAACTAAATGTATATTTGTATCAATAATAGATAACTGTGTACGCCCTATATGGCTGTATATATATCGTGTCATTTTGTCGGTTAAATTATTGATATACAGAATAACTCCGCACTCCATAGATCCTGGGTTAAGAGGTTTTTTAGTTAGCTCGTGATTTTTTAAGGGGGCTAATAATGCTGTAGTATCATTCGTCATGATTGGATTACCATCGCTGTCACTCAACACCCATGCTGTAGTAAGACAAATATCGGTAGTTGTACATCCATATGGCTCGTTGAAGAACTCAACATTTTTTACAAGCTCACCATCAAATTGAATGAATATCCATCGGTAGTTTCGAACAATCCCTATTTCGCCAAATACAAAGAATAGCGACTCTGCATGACTATCTCCATATAACCATATTGAATTGTTTTTGCGGATAACATCAGGCTCCCCTAGCTGATTTAGAATCTCATCTTGATTTGTAATGTTTTGTTTAATAAAAGATGTTTTATCTGAAGGATACTTGGTTTTTTCCAGTATAGGAAAAGTCACACAACCAGACAAAAGTAGAGTAAAGGTCATGAACAGCATTCTAGAAGAAAACATTCTGAAATCCCTGAGTGTTGATTCACTAAGAAAGTTTAGCTTAATAAGAGAAATTCATCTATTAGCCATAGCAACACGAAATTTATGTCAGCTGTATGATAGGAAATCGGCCTCTACTTACATCTAATTCTTATACCACAAGAACAAGTCAAGTATTGAAATAGAGTTTTGATTAAGATCTGCTTTCGTATCTAAGTATAGATAATTAAGGTTGAGTGACTATATTAGGCTCACAGTTGAAGTTCAATAAACTAGTATGAATGGCAGCTATGAGCTCAGGCTGTGTGAAAACTCATAAAAAGCAGTGCTGTTCGTGCATTATTTTTTCTTTGTTGTGAATGATAGCTACTTTTGCAACTATTGTAGGGATTCGGTGATTACTAATGCGATGGTAATCGCTGCAAAGTGATTACGTTTATATAGGGATTTTTATCTATAATAGCGAGGTTTCTAGACCGAATGAAAGCGGTTATTGCCTAATTTCCTTCATCAAGCCAATAGTGCCTTTAATCGACATCATTCGTTTAAGATTATAAGCGAGTACATGTAGGTTAGTTTCTGTACTCACGTTTTTTAAACGCTTAGTTAGATAATGAGTCGCACCCATCCACA